>OGRD01000005.1_pt1 | contig 237188 bp, 192 predicted proteins | sample 1553441 | NCBI WGS metagenome assembly OGRD01 (sample SAMEA2580106, study PRJEB22360) | human gut metagenome | biome: human gut; feature: human-associated habitat; material: faeces | place: Denmark | collected 2008/2010
AAAAAGCGTCCTCCTTGCATTGAACTGAATTGTCCAATGTTTGGGGAACGCTTCAGACGGGGAGGCTTTTTCATACTCTTTTTGTAGTGAACACCACCTTAAAGGTGGTATCATCATAGCGTTTGAAAAGAAAAGGAATTTAGGAACTAAGAAATGAAACAAGTCTTTGAAACCGAATTCGCCGGACGCCATGTCAGCGTTGAAACCGGTGAAATCGCCAAACAGGCCGACGGTTCTGTTCTGGTTCGCTATGGCGACACCGTGGTTTTAGCAACCGCTTGCTGCGCCGACGAACCCAAAGAGGGAGATTTCTTCCCCCTTACCGTCAATTATGAAGAAAAAGCTTATGCCGTGGGCAAAATCCCGGGAAGCTTCAATCGCCGCGAGGGACGCCCTGGCGAACACGCCACCTTGTCCGCACGTTTGATTGATCGCCCGATTCGCCCGTTATTCGCGGACGGATTCCGCAACGAAGTTCAAATCGTCGCTACCGTAATGTCGGTGGATCCCGATAATACCCCGGAAATGACGGGGCTTCTCGGCGCCTCCCTTGCCCTTTGCACCTCGGACATCCCCTTCGATGGCCCGGTTGCTGGAGTTTATGTTGGCCGCGTGAATGGCGAACTCGTCATCAACCCCACAGAAGAACAACGTCATCTTTCGGATATTGATCTCGCCGTCGCTGGTACGGAAGAAGCGATTATGATGGTTGAAGCCGGCGCAGGACAAGTCCCCGAAGAAGAAATGCTCGATGCCATCATGTTTGGCTTCGACGCCATCAAAGAGCTTTGCCGTTTCCAGAAGGAAATCATTGCTAAAATCGGCAAACCGAAACGCGAAATCGCCCTTTATGCCCCCGACCCCGCCATCAAAGCGGACATCGAATCCCGCATCGGCGAGAAGATGAAAAAAGCCATTTCCATCTTCGATAAGTTGGAACGCCAAGATGCAATCGATGCTTTAAAGAAGGAAATTTTGGAAGATTACGACCACCGCGAATACGAAGATGAGCACGATCACAAGATGAGCATGCTCATGGTCAATGACATCCTTGAAGGAATGGTCGCTGCGGAAGTTCGCCGTTTAATCATTGAAGAAAAAGTTCGTCCCGATGGACGTAAAGTCGACGAAATCCGTCCTTTGGACTGCCAAATCGATTTGCTCCCCCGCGCCCATGGTTCCGCCATGTTTACCCGTGGACAAACCCAAGTCATCGGCACCACGACCCTTGGCCCTCTAGCTGATAAGCAACTTATTGATGATTTGACTCCCGAAACGGAGCGCCGCTTCATGCACCACTACAATTTCCCGCCTTTCTCGGTTGGCGAAATTGGCCGCATGGGCACTCCGGGACGCCGCGAAATCGGACACGGAAAACTTGGCGAACGCGCCCTTGGCTGGGTCATGCCAAGCGAAGAAGAATTCCCGTATACGGTTCGCTGCGTTGCCGATGTCGTCGAATCGAATGGCTCCTCCTCCCAGGCTTCGATCTGCGCGAATTGCATGTCGCTGATGGCGGCTGGCGTCCCCATCAAGGGAATCGTCTCTGGCATCGCAATGGGCCTTATCACCAATGATCCTTCCCGTTCCCCAGATTCGGAAACCAATCACTACACCATTTTGACCGATATCCAAGGCTTGGAAGACCATTTCGGTGATATGGACTTCAAATGCGCTGGTACCGAAAAAGGTATCACCGCCCTTCAAATGGATATCAAGATTCATGGCGTTACCCGTGAAGTCTTAAGCGAAGCCCTCGCGCAAGCGAACAAAGCTCGCGCGGAAATCCGCGAAAAGATTGCTTCCGTCATCCCTGAACCCCGCAAGGAAGTTTCCAAGTGGGCTCCGAAGATGGTGAGCTTCAAGATTGCTACCGATAAGATCCGCGATGTGATCGGCAAGGGCGGCGAAACGATTCAAGGCATGGTTCGCGAATGCGACGGCGCTGACATCAACGTCGAAGAAGACGGAACCATCACGATTTATCACTCCAACCAAGAAATGATCGACAAGGCCCGCAAGATGATCGAAGACATCACTCGTGAAGCTAAAGTCGGCGAAATCTTCGACGGCACGGTCACTCGCGTGGAAGATTATGGCGCCTTCGTCAACCTCTTTGGGGATACGGATGGCCTTTGCCACGTTTCACGCTTAAAGTGGGACTATGTCGATAATGCGAATTCCATCGTCCATGTTGGCGACAAACTCAAAGTCGTTGTCATCGGACTCGACGAAAAAGGCAAAGTCAAAGTCAGCCACCGCGAATTCGAAGAAAAGCCGGAAGGTTATGTCGAACGCCCAGAAGGCGATAAAGGACCCCGCGGATCCCGTGGGAATTCCTCCCGCCCCCATGGCAATAGCTCCTTCCGCCCCCGTCAAGGAGGACACGGCGGAGATCGCCGCGGACCTAAGCCAGGTTCCGATCGCTAAAAAGTAAGGAAAAAATCGGAGGACTGTTCCTCCGATTTTTTCTTATTCCCCCAAGGCTTTGGCGAGGTGTTTTAAGGAGGAGTCGCGATAAAGTTCTAATGCATCGTCGATACTAGAGATGCGATGACTTTTGAGAAGGAAATGCAAACGATTGATAAGATGATCGGAGAAATTTTCTTCGTGAAGATAATCTTTGTCTTCGGATCCTTCGATTTCTTCTTCTAAAAGAGCGTTGAGGTGCCTTCTAAAATAAACCAGCATATCCTCTTCGATCCAATAGGCGTAGGTGATGCCTTCTTTCTCTCTTTTTTTGAAGGAAAGATAAAGAGGTAACCCATCCTCACAGTCATGCCATAAGTCCACATAGCAGAAGTCACAGTTAAATTCCTTTTCAGAAGCAACTTCCAAGGCGTCCCTTTGAATGAGCTTTATTTTTTCTGGATAAGGGAATAAAGGAAGGAGATATCGGGAGAATAAAGCGAGGACTTTTTCGCTTCGTTCTACGATTCGAATCGAAGTAACCTCTTTTTTTAAGCTGATGGAATAGGCAAAATAACCTAGTCCGCATCCCATAACAACCACATCCCCCTTGGCTTTATGAATATCCTCTTTCATCGTCTCGATTTCATGGGGGACTAAACTCATCCATACCCGTCCATTTTCTTCTAATGCGTACGTGGGGAATGGCTCGGTGAAATAGCCTAGCGGAGTGGTGTCTTTGAAGTAAGACTTCGGGTCTACACGCTTAGAAGCATAACAAAAGGGAACGTAGGGATGGAGGGTTCTAACTTTTAAACAAAATGATCCTAACCGCTTTTTCTCCAAGGCGGATAAGGCCTTTTGGTAGGGATCATTCCGATAGGGTTCGGGAGGAAGTTTCTCCAATTCGCCTAAATGAAATTTTTCCTCCGCAAGATGAAAGTCTTTCCGTTCCTGCAAGGACAAAGAGGAAGTAATCTCTTGTTTTAGGAGCAAAGAATAGGGCTTTTTCGTTTCTAAAGCTTTCTCCCCAATTCGCTGGGCATCTTTTGGGGACAAGGGCAGGAAAACCGCGTTAATGATTTGGTCATTGAGCTCCCCTAATTCTACAGTGTTTAAAAGGGGGGAGAGGGATTTGGATGGACAAAGAATCTTCATGTGTTTCATTTTAATAAATTCCGCATAAAATCCGAACAATTACTTGCTTAAGCGTGGCATTTTATCCCCTTTCGCCTATAATGAATTCTATGAGTTATGACATTGTTGTTGTAGGCGGCGGTGTTATCGGCGCGTTTGTTGCCCGTTATCTCTCCCGCTACCAAGCCACGACGTTGGTTTTGGAAAAAGAAAATGACGTTGGCGACGTCACTTCGATGGCGAATTCCGCTATCGTTCATTCCGGGGATGACCCGAAACCCGGGACGCTAAAAGCCCGTTTCAACGTAGCAGGGAATCGCATGTTCGATGAGATTTCTTCCGATTTGGATGTGGAATTTAACCGTTGCGGTTCGTTGAATGTGGCGATTTATGAGGAGCAACTCGAAGCCCTTCGAAAACTTCAACAGAATGCGGAAGCCAATGGGGTTCCAACCCAAATGCTCAGCGCTGAAGAAGTGAAAAAAATCGAGCCAAACATCAATCCGGAAGTAAAGGGTGCCTTGTTTGCCCCCACCGCGGGAATCGTGAATCCGTTCACGCTTACTTCCCATGCGATGGAAAATGCCTGTGATAACGGAGTAGTGCTACATTTGAATGAAGCGGTTACTGCCATCGTGAAACTCGATTCCGGCTTTTGCGTCAAGACGACGAAAGGAGAATATATTTGCCGCGTTGTCGTTAACTGCGCTGGACTTCATAGCGATGATATCGCCTCCATGGTGGAGCCTATCGATTGGTCAATTCACCCCCGCAAAGGCGAATATTATGTTTTAGACCACTACGCTCCAGGATTAGTGAATCACGTTTTGTTCCCCCTCCCGACTGCAAAAGGGAAAGGCGTTTTGGTGACGATGACTTCTAGCGGAGACTATTTGGTAGGTCCCTCCAGCGAATTCGTCGATGATGACGAAGATTTCTCGACGGATGTGCTGACTTTGTCGGAAGTGAAAAAAGCGGCGAAGTCCCTTGTTCCTTCCATTCCGTTCCGCGAACAAATCCGCGTCTTTGCCGGATTGCGTGCCACCCCCTCCAATGGCGATTTCATTATTGGCCCGTCGAAAACTTGCCCTGGCTTCTTTAATGTAGCTGGAATGGAATCCCCGGGACTCGCTAGTAGCCCTGCGGTTGGGCAATATGTGGCCGATGAGCTTGTTGCCCCTTTCTTGGGCTTAAAAACCAAGGAAAATTGGAATCCGAAGATCCGACCCTATGTTCATATCGCTTCTTTGCCGCTAGAAGAACAAAATCGCCTTATCCAAGAGCGTCCCGAATATGGCAATATCGTGTGCAATTGCGAAAAGGTTAGCCTAGGTGAGATTGAAGATGTGGTTAGTCGCAGCGTCCCTTGCAAAACGATTAAGGCGGTTAAAAAGCGCACTCGCGCGGGATTTGGCAAATGCCAAGGTGGATTCTGCCAACCCAAAGTTTTGCTGTTCTTGAGCAAGAAATTGGGCATATCGCCTTTAGAAGTACTTTATGACAAAAATGGATCCGAAATCCTAGAAAAGGAGTCCAAATAAGATGGAATACCACGATTTAGTCATTATTGGTGGCGGATCCGCGGGAATGGCTGCGGCCGTCAGCGCCTACGACAGGGGAATTCGCGATATATTGATTTTGGAACGTAATGAGATGCTAGGCGGAATCCTCAACCAATGCATTCATAACGGCTTCGGTCTTCATGAATTTAAGGAAGAATTGACAGGACCAGAATTTTTGACGCGATTTGTTAAACAAGTCGAAGAAAGAAAGATTCCTTATTGGCTTGACGCCAACGTTACCCATATTAGCGAAGAGAAGGTTTTAACCGTTCTTTGTCCTAAAGGAGCAAAAGAAATCCAGGCAAAAGCCATCATCATGGCGGCAGGTTGCTACGAAAGGAACGCTGGAGCTATTGGTATTCCCGGAGATCGTCCTGCTGGAGTCATCACAGCGGGTCAGGCTCAACTCTATTTAAACGAATACGGCTATTTGGTCGGCAAGAAGGTTTTCATCCTCGGTTCGGGCGATATTGGCCTTATTATGGCTCGACGCATGACGTTAGAAGGAGCAAAAGTCCTTGGTGTCGCTGAAATTATGCCCTATTCGAATGGGCTGAACCGTAATATTCAGCAATGCCTTAAAGACTACGATATTCCTTTGTATCTTTCCCATACGGTTTCAAAGATCATCGGCAAATGCAAGTTAGAAGCCATTGAAATCAGCAAAGTGGATTCCCATATGAATATTATTCCTGGAACCGCTAAGCGTTTCCAAGTGGATACGTTGCTTTTATCTATTGGTCTTATTCCAAATAATGATTTGCTGAATCACCTTGGAATCCCCGTTTCTAGAAGCCGTGGAAGCGAAGTCAATGAATACATGGAAACAGCCCAAGAGGGAATTTTCTCTTGCGGAAACGTTTTGCATGTACATGATCTCGTGGACTATGTGGTGGCAGAAGGAAAGACCGCAGGAGAAGGAGCGGCTCTTTATCTTCAAGGGAAATTGCCCAAACGGGAGAAGGAAATTCATACTATCGCCGGCAATGGAATCGGTTACGTTGTCCCCTCCACGATTTGCTTAGAAGATTGCGGAGACTCCCTCGAATTTAAGTTCCGTGTTCGTCGTCCAGAGAAAAACGTATACATTCAATATGAAATGAATGGAGAAGTGCTTAAAAAGTTCTTTAAACCATCGATAATACCTTCGGAAATGGAAATTCAAAGACTTCCTAAGAATCTACTAAAAAACAACCAAGGTTCTATCACTATCTCCCTAGTTGCTAAAGAGGAGGCTTCCCTATGATCCATGAATTAACTTGCATTGTTTGCCCTCGTGGCTGCCACCTTAAAGTGGATGATTCCACCTTGGAGGTCACCGGTAATTCTTGCCCCCGAGGCGCGGCCTATGGAAAACAAGAAGTTGTTGATCCGCGCAGAACCTTGACTTCGACGGTTCGCTGCAATTCCAAACTTCTTCGCGTTTGCCCTGTTAAAACCAATACCGATATTCGTAAAGACAAAATATTTGACGTCATGAAAGTTGTCAATGAAACGACGGTATCGGTTCCGGTTCAAATGGGACAGGTTCTTGTGAAAAACATTGCGGATTCTGGCGCGGATTTAATTGCAACAAGAGAAATATTAAATTGACATGGGGTTTCCGTTTGGAAAATGAGGGCAATCATCGTTAGCGACATACATGGACGCTTGAATGTAGTTCGAAAACTAGATTCCCTTTTTTCGTCTTTTCGGCCTGACAAGATTGTTCTGCTGGGGGATTTGTTTTACAACGGTCCTCGAAATGGGGTGCCTGAGGATTACGACCCTCTTGCCTGCGCCCAAATTCTAAATAAATGGTCGCGCATTATTCTCTCGGTACGGGGGAATTGCGATTCCCGCGCGGACCAAAGCTTGGTTCATTTCGATTTAACTTCCGATTCCAATGTGGCTTACCTGAATGGATTCCGATGCGATTTGATTCACGGAGATTTGCTTACCAGCGAGCTTTTAAGCGTTCAACGTGGTGACATCCTTCTATTTGGACATACGCACGCGTACATGCTTAAGAAGATGGATGGGGTTGTTTATGTAAACCCAGGGTCTCCTTCATTTCCTAAAAATGGAAATCCTCCGACCTACGCAGTGATGGAGGGACTACACCTAGAAATCCGTAGACTAGATGGGGACCAAACAATGGCATCGCTAGACTTGGTATGAAAGCCCTTTTATGTGGTTTGGTTTTCTTTCTTTCATGTAACTGCGTATAATGAACGCGTTTTACAGAACAATATTGGATGAAATTAGAGGCTATTTTATGAGCGAAAAAATCAAAATCTTCGCCTTAGGCGGTTTGGATGAAGAGGGCAAATGCCTGAATTGCGTCCAAATCAATAATGATATTTTTGTGGTCGATTGCGGCGCTTTGCCCCCGGATAAAACGATGCCCGGCGTAGACTATTTAATCCCCAATCACGATTTTTTGACGGAGCATAAGGACCAGGTAAAGGCCTATATTCTTCTCCATGGCCATGATGACGCAATTGGTGCCATGCCCTTTGTCTATGAATCGGCCCCCGCGCCGGTTTATGGGTCTTCCCTTACCTTAAAAATGTTAGGAATTTTTACTCAGCACGTAAAAAAAGACCCGAAGATGTACGAATTCCATCCGGTTCCTCCCACGGGGCAAATCAAAATTTGTGGAAGAGTCTTCCATTTCTTCCACACGGCACACAACGTTGCAGATAGTAGCGGACTTGCCATTGAAACCGAATACGGCAACATCGTATTTACCGGTGATTTTGTCATTGAAAATAGCGCGGACCCCTCTTATTTAAATGATATGAACGCCATTGCTAAAATCGCAGAAAAGCCGACTTTAGCCTTGCTTCCCGAATCCTTATACGCCTCTCGGCCTGGTTATACGGCTCCTTTATATAAGTTAACTCCCCACATTGAAGATTACTTTAAAACGGCAGAAGGACGGATCTTCATTTCTTTAAAAGCCCAAGACCAATTCAACATCGACGAAATCATCCGCTTGGCGATCCATTACCATAAAAAGATCGTTTGCTACGATTCCACGGCTTTGGATACCATGACGGAAATGGCTTCCTGCGGGCAACTTTTGATTCCGAAGGAGAATTATGCTTCTTTGGATGATATTCTTCGCGTCCGCGACCAGGATTTGGTCGTCCTTATGTTGGGATACGGGTCGAAGCTATTCCGTAAAATCGCCCTTTTGGCATCGCAGCAGAACGAAGACCGTCGTATTAAACTTAAAGAAACGGATACGTTTATCGTTGCGAACCCAAGTGATGACAACACCGAAATTGAATACGTGGATGCCGCCGATGAACTTTATCGTTGCGGCTGCCATGTCTTTATTGTGCCGAAGAAGACCTTCCTTCGCATGCACGCTAGCGAAGAAGATTTGAAGATGATGGCTTCGATTTTGAAACCGAAGTTTTATATTCCAATTAAAGGCTTATTCAAGGATCTTCTCGCAAATGCCATGCTCGCCTTATCGATGGGTATTAATTTGAATCACAGCAACGTCTTTGTTTTGGAAAACGGGCTTTCAGTCCTTATCGATGATAAAGGCGGGCGCTTGTTTGACGAACACATTCCTCACGGAGACGTCATTATCGATGGTGCGGGAGTTGGGGATGTCTCACAAGAAGTACTCGATGACCGTCAAAAATTGGCGGATGGCGTCGTGATTGTTGCTGCGACCATTTCGCGAAAACAGGCGGAAGTTGTGGCGGGACCCGATATCCAGATGCGCGGATTTGTTTATGGCAAGGACCAAGACATGGTCATTCGCGACGTTACTAAGGTCTTTCAGCAAACCATGGACGAATTCTTGGTCAACCCCAATTACAATTTTGAGGAGATTCAACAAAACGTCTACGAGCGTTGCTTACGTACCGTTCGTCGCACCACGGGCAAAGAACCCATGGTGCTTCCCCTCATGATTGAAGTGGATTAAGGAACAAAAAGTAAGGTTAAATTACCCGGGGGTTCTAGTCACTTCCGGGTTTTCTTTCTATAATGAAAGATGATGGAAAAAGCGCCGAAGCAAAAAAGAACTTTCTCTGCCGATGCCGCCCGTTCTATGGGTGGGTTTTCGCTGTTACTTTTTGGTTTATTGATTGGACTAAGCCCGTTTACTCATTTGAAATTTATCGCCTACTGCGTGGATTGGGCCTTTGGCTATATCGGACTATACAGTCTATCGCTTTTGCTCGTTTGGGTGGGATTCAAACGCCTTTTTCACAAGAAAATTAAGGCGAAACCCAATCCCTTTTTCATTGTTGGCTTGATTCTTCTTTTTGTTTTTGCGGTTTTGCTTGGCAGCTTTGTTGGCAATTACGGAACAAAATTCGAATTCGCCCAATATTCCGAAGCCATGCAAAAAGGCATGCTTTATGTAAAACAAGGCGGACAATTCGGAAAATTAGGGTACGATCCGATTCTTTGCGGCGGTGCGCTTGGATTTTTGCTCACGGGGCTATTTGTATCCGTGGGCAATTGGCTTGCTATTTTACTTTTGGTCTTTCTATTCCTCTTTGTTTCGTTATTCCTTTTCTGGCCTTGCTGGGAAAAGTTAGGAAAGAATATTTCCTCTTCCCTTGCCATTGCTAAGGCGAGGCGGTCTGAGAAAAGGGAAAAGCAAAATGCTACTCCATCCGAGCCTTCGGACTCCTTTAACTGGAACCAAAGTGATGAAGAGCCTATTTTGGCGGCGGAAAAACCGATTTGGAATGGACCTGAACCTCAAAATAGCGAGTCTCCGTCCCTAGCAGAAGAACCCTCTTTGGAATGCCCGACTCATCCCACCTTTGTACGTGCTTCTAGCGCCCCGATTACGGAAACTAGAAGAGAGCATCTCGAGGCAATGAAAGCCCAACAATTCACTGAACCTGCCCCTCAAGTCGAAAGCACGCCCTTTTCTTTTGCCCCTAGTAGCGGCGGAGAACTTCGCCGGGCTTTGTTCCCAGGAACCTCTCCTTCGCCTAGCCAAGCCCCCTCTAATGTTTCGCCTAGCCCTGTTGTTGCCCCCTCCCCGGCTCCTTCCCCCGCCATCTCTACGTCTCCTATGGTCCCTGATTCCGTTCAAGAAGAAACGATAGAAGAGAATTCATTTGTTCCTTCCTTCCAGCAAGAAAGAATTGTTGGACCCGAGACTGTCCAAGAAAAAGAAGTCGTGGATATCGCGCCTACCCCGATTCAAAAACCCGCTCCTGCCAAACGACGCGTTGTCGCTGAACCGACCCCTGCCCCGGTTCAAGTCCAAACGACGATGGAAGAAGTTCCCGCCCGGTCTCCTGTAGTGGCTTTTTCTTCGCCTACTCCCACTCAAAATCCGTCGAATCCCGATATTCCAGATGCCGCGCCGCTTCCTCCTTATGAGATGCCGGGTCTAGACTTGATTAATCCGCCCACGGCAGAAGACACATCGCTAATTCAAAAAGTCAACCAAGAATGCCAAGACAAAATTCAAAAGATCAATCAACTATTCATGGATATGGGCGTAGGCGCCAGCGTTGCCGGCTTTACTGTTGGGCCTTCCATTACCATGTACGAACTAAACCCAGAACATAATGTTTCCATTAGCTCGATCAATAAGGTGATTCCTGATTTGGAAGTCCGCCTTGGTGGAGTCTGCGTTCGCTTCTCGGAACGAGTTCTTGGCACCACTCACTGCGCCATTGAAGTTCCTAACGACACCAAGCGCAGCGTCCTTTTCTATGAGGTCTATACGAAATTATCCCGAAAAGCCCCGCTTCAAATTCCTTTTGGCGTGGACATTCGCGGCGAGGTCATTCAAGGGGACTTAGCCGAATTCCCCCATATGTTGGTCGCGGGTACAACCGGTTCAGGCAAATCGATTTTTATGCATGGGGTTCTTTGCTCGCTGATCATGCATAACCGCCCGGAAGAATTGAAATTGCTTCTTATCGATCCTAAACGCGTCGAAATGAGCAAATATCGCAACATTCCCCATCTGCTTTGCCCGATTGTCAAAGAACCGCGGGAAGCTTTAGTGGCTTTGAAAAAACTAGTCGATGAAATGGAAAGACGCTATCGAATTTTAGAAGAATGCGATGTGCGCGATATCACTTCATTCAATAACGATTATGCCCCTGAGAATCACAAGGCTAAAATGCCTTATATCGTCTGTGTTATCGATGAATTTGCTAACCTGGTTACCAATTACAAAGAAGTCATTCAACCCGTGCTCGATTTGTCGGGGAAAGCCCGTTCTTGCGGGATCCATTTAATTGTTGCCACTCAGCGTCCTGACGTGAAAATCATCCCCGGTTCGATTAAAAACAACATCACAACCCGTGTGGCTTTAAGCGTCAGCAGCACGGAAGACTCCATGACCATTTTAGGACAAGGAGGCGCGGAAGATTTGCTTGGGAAAGGCGATATGCTTGTAGATTGCGGGCAGGTATCCCGCCATGGCTTCGTCCGCTGCCAAGGCTGCTTTTTAAGCGACAAAGAAATCAAACACATTTGCGATTTCCTTGCGGCCCAACAACCTCAGTGTTTTGATTCCAATTTCTTGGATCTTAGCGATCATGAGGACGATGAAGTCGATGAAGACGGTTCCTATGGGGTTCCTGGCAACGTTTCCAATGGAAATGGAGGGGGCGGAAGTTCGAACGAACAGGACTTAGGAAATTTGTATCAACGAATCAAAGACTATGTCGTGACCCAAGATACGATGTCCATCAGCCGTCTGCAAAATGAATTTGGAATGGGGTATCCCCGTGCCCAAAAAATCTTCAAACAGTTGAAGCGGGATGGGATTGTTGGAGAAACCGATTCGCGAAATAACTCCAAAGGTGCCCCCGTTATTGCGGCTTCTTCTGCGACAGCTCCAGAGCCTGATGAGCCCAAAGACATGTTAAATATCCATGTGGAAAGCTTAGAAAAAGAATGAAAGACACCTTTTTATCTGCGAATTTAGTTTCGGAATCCTTGATTCGCGTCTCCATTTTCTCTTCCGTCTCTTTTGAGCCTTTTCTTCCTAGCGTTCTGCGCGATGGAGAAAAAATCCAAGGGGTTCGCCTTGTTAAGTGTTCCTCTTTTCAAAGCAATTCCTTGTTGGATCTCGAATTGCCTGAGCCGTTGCAATTAGGCCATTCTTATTTGATTTTCGCTGGAGAATATGGCCAAACAGGTGTGAATCTCGATTGGATGCTCGATAAAAAGGAATTTCTCGAAAAATATACCTACGAAGGAAAAGATCTTGGCGTAACCTTTCAAAAAGAAACCACGACGTTTAAACTCTGGGCCCCTTTTGCCCATCGCGTTTTGATTCGCCTTCGCCCCTATAAGAAAAATTCAAACGAGCCCTATGAATATCATTCCTTAAAGCGCGGAGATTGCGGTGTATATTCCTTAGTTTTAAAAGGCGATTTCCACGGTTACGAATACCGTTATTGTGTCTTCAATCCCCAAGGACCGGTGGAAGTGGCGGACCCTTACGCGAAAGCTTCCGTAGCCAATGGAATTTCTTCTATTGCCGTTCATCCCAATCCCATGCTAGGAAAAAATAAAGACACCCTACCCCCTTGTTCCTGCTTAACGGAAGCCATCATTTACGAGACTCACGTTCGTGATTTCACCTCTCACCCTTCCACTGATATTCAAAACAAAGGAACGTACTTAGGGTTAGTGGAACCAGGGAGAAAGACCAAAAAAGGCCATCCGGCCGGGTTAGATTATTTGAAAATGCTTGGAATCACTCATCTGCAGTTGCTTCCTATTGCCGATTATGCTTCCGTAAAAGAAGGGAATCCGAGCGTTGGCTATAACTGGGGTTACGACCCTGCTCAATATTTTGTTCCAGAAGGAAGTTTGTCCACCGATCCCGAAGACCCCTTCGCCCGAATCGAGGAAGTGAAAACCATGGTTTCCACCCTCCATCAAAATGGGATTCGCGTGGTAATGGACGTTGTTTTTAACCATGTTTACGAGGGGTGGGAGAGCAATTTTGAAAAGGTGGTTCCTGGGTATTATTTCCGTCGACTTCCTTCGGGAAAACGTTCGAATTGCAGCGGATGCGGATGCGATTTTGCTTCGGAACGCCCCATGGTTTCTAAACTTATCGTCGATGCTTGTCTTCATTGGGTCCAAGAATACGATATCGATGGTTTCCGGTTCGATTTGATGGGACTATTGGACGTTAAAACCTTAGAAGCCATCCAAACCGAAGTGCTTCGTCTGAAACCGGATTTTTGTTTTTATGGCGAAGGATGGGATATGGCGAGGGGGGTAAATCTTCCAATGGGAACCAAAGGCAATGCCCCGATGCTGCCCCGGTTTGGCTTTTTTAACGATTTTTACCGCGAAGCCGCCAAACGTTTCTTTTGCCAAGACCCCTCTTCCCTTCATGATTTTGAATTTGGGATTGCGGGTTCCTGCGTTGATTTTTTCCACAAAGCGCATTTTATTTCCGCTTCTCAAAGCATCAATTACTTGGAATGCCATGATAACCATAACTTCTACGATGTTCTTTCCTCTTCCTGCCCCGAATTAAAAGAAAAAGAAAAAAATGAACTGATTCAAGCGAGCATAGCTGGCTTGCTTACCAGTTTTGGGGTCCCCTTCCTTCACATGGGAGAAGAAATCGGACAAAGCAAAAACGGACAGGGAAATACCTATAATTCTGGCGATAAATTAAACCAATTCGATTACGATAGGCTGGATGGTAACTTCGCAATGGCGGAAGGTGTTTCTAAGTGGATTGCCTTGCGAAAGGCCTTGCCCTTCCTATCCTCTTTCTCTCCCAAAGAAATTGATGAAAATTTTGACTTAACGGATTATCGAGGATGCCTCCGATTAGTTTTGAAGAAGAAAGACTGGATTAAAGAATACGGCTTCCTTGTCTTTTATATCAATCCCTCCAATCATGAAGTGAATTTCGTAGAAGAAGGGGATATGCACCTTGTCTTGTCCACGTCTTCTCAACTTGGTTTTGATTCGGAGGGCCTACTTATTCCCCCGCGTACTGTGTCAATTTATTCCAATCAATAGTATTTTTGTTGCGCTAACGCACGAATGTAGTATGGTAAACTAGATGGTAAAGAGAAATTGGAAAACGCTTCGCATTCTGCTTCGTGGCGGATGGGCTGTATTAGGCGCCTATTTTAAGTGGATGATTCGTTATTCTCGGCATCCCGAACGTTATTCTTTAGAAGAAAGATATAACGCGGTTCGCAAATTGGTTTTTCGGGTCGTTGGACCTTTAGGAATTCAATGGGATGGGGAAAATGAAAAAATCGTGTCTACGACGGAACCGTGCCTTTTCGTTTCCAACCACACATCAGCCCTCGATCCGTTATTTTTGATCATTGCTTCTCCCAAACCTGTTAAATTCGTCGCGAAGATCGAAGCGGCGAAAATGCCCTTCATTGGACGCGTTCTTAAAATTTTAGATTGCGCGCTTCTTGATCGGAAAAACCCTCGTCAGGCTCTGCAAATTTTTGCTAAAGTCCAGAAAGAAATTTCTAGCGGACTCTGCTCTTATTGCATTTATCCTGAAGGCACGCGAAACAAAGCCCCGCAAACTACGCCTCCCGGCGAATTCCATGGTGGTTCTTTTAAAATTGCTTTTCGAGCTCAATGCCCCGTGTGCTTATATACCTCGTTTGGTGGGCACTGCATTTTCCATTTGAATGAGAACAACAAGAGCGAACTTCTTTGCTTCCGCGTCCATGAGCCGATGAAATACGAATCCTTTGCCGAGGGAAACACCCAGATTTTAGCGGCGAAATTGCAGGAAGAATGCGCCAAGGATATTGAAGAATTCCAACAAAAAGAAAAAGCTTATTTTGAATCGGGAAAATCGAAGAAAAAACCCACGGCTTGGTGGAAAGATCCTTCCCTACCCTTCCCTGTGGAGATGAAAAAATGAACCCTTCTCGTGATGATCGGACCCATTCCCCTACCCTAAGTTTGTCCAAGACGCTTTCTACGAGTCTAGTTGTCTATGGGGCCATTAGTTTTGTGGCGATGTTTTATCCCCTTTATCAAGGAAGGGAAAACGGCAGCGGACTTTCCTATTTTTTGCCATGGTGTCTTCCCTATGGGGTGTTTTGCCTTGGCATGGTGATCTATTCGTTGCTTTCTTTTGGATTTTTATCTCGCAGGGCGCGTTTTTTAAAAATCAATTCCATCGTAGGGATAATTTTTGGAGCGTTAGGAATGGTGGCGGCGTTGCCGATTGGGATATTCCTAAAAGGGTACGAATTCATGATTTCCTTACTCGTGATTGGCGGCTGCGTCATCGCGATTTCGATTTTGACATTAAAAAGTTACCGAGATGAATTTAAAACTCGTTGAGGGGGTAGAGGTGGCGTAACCCCTTAGGGTAATGGTTTTTTGCATTGCCTTTGACACATTTTACCCAACCAAGATTTTTGTTTTGATAAGAAACAATTGCAAAGCCATCTTTTGCATTGGGGAGGGGAATCGTTTCGCCGTTTAGGTATTTTCTTGCCTGTTCTTTCGTTAAAGGAAGAGAAAAAGTGACCGGCAGAGCACGGCTAAGGGCAAATTCGGGAATTGCGTGTTCTTTGTCTTCTAAAACTCGAATTCCATAGCGAAGCAAAGGGGAATCCCCGGGGTCGAAAGGCGCGGACAAGGACGAATATAGGCCGTTACGGAGGATGTTCGTTCGATGGATCAATCCGTAGGTGGCTAAAAAAGAATCGATTTTATCGTTAGTTTTGATACGGAAAGGGCTGGAAGGAAGGGAACTGCCCTCTTTGCGAAGAAGACAAAGATATTGCCCTTCCCCTGGGAAAATTCCGGGGTCAAGATGAATGCCTTCTTTTATGGTTTCATCGTGACGAAATAGAGGGCTATCTATGGGAAGAGACAATGCCTTCATTTCGGGGTGAGAGGATAAGAAAGAAGCGATGTTTCCTTCGTTTTCTTCATAGGAAAAAGAACAGGTGCTATAAGCCAAAATGCCGCCGGGCTTTAAAAAAGAAGCCGCTAAATCTAGCAATTCTTTTTGAATCGATGCGCAGCGAAGGACTTTGTCCATACTCCAGCTACGCTTTGCCTCTTCGTCTTTTCGGAACATGGCGCTCCCCGAGCAAGGAGCATCGAGAAGAATTTTATCAAAAGCCTCTTTCCATTGGCCTTTCTTTTTGGCGAGGTTATCGGAAATAACGGCAACATTGCCTAGCCCCATTCGTTCCACGTTTTGGGATAAAGCCTTGGCGCGAGGGAAGGACAAATCATTAGCAACCACAAGGCCTTTTTGCTCCATGCTTAAGCTCATGAAGATGGTTTTTCCTCCAGGAGCCGCGCAGAAATCCAAGACGGTTTCTCCTGGAAGCGGGTTCAAAAAGAAAGGAACCATCATGGCCGAAGCGTCTTGAATAGAAAAACATCCTAAATCGTAAAAAAGAGATTTTCCCGCTTCCCAATCTTTTTTGGAATAAAAATAGCTATGAGGGATAAAAGGGTGGGGAGATAAGGAAGGGGTGCGTTCAAGAAGTTCTTGGTCCTTTATTTTACTCGGGTTTAAAACAAGGCAATGAAGGGGATCGCCTTGGAGAGATTTCAGCAGTTTATCGACAAAGTCGCGAGAATAATGGGCGAGCAAATGGGAAGCAAAATCCATGGAAAAATCATATTCGCAATAGGGTGTTAAAGAAAGAGGCTTTGCATTAAAATATGAATTATGAGAATGGTAGATATTATTGAAACAAAACGGGACGGCAAGGCTCTGTCTCGAGAAGAAATCTTTTTCTTCGTTAACGGCTACGCCAAAGGAGAAATTCCTGATTATCAAGCCTCCGCTTTGGCAATGGCCATCGTTTTTCAGGGGATGGAAATGCGAGAAATTGCCGATTTGACGGATGCGATGATGCATAGCGGAGAAACGATTGATTTAAGCGATATCCCCGGTGTGAAAGTGGATAAGCATTCTACCGGCGGAGTCGGCGATAAAACGAGTTTAGTTCTTGGACCCTTGGTCGCCGCCTGCGGAGCCAAACTAGCCAAAATGAGCGGAAGAGGCCTTGGACATACTGGGGGAACCCTCGACAAAATGGAAAGCGTTCCCGGAATGCGAATCGGATTAAGCGAAGAAGAATTTAAAAACCAAGTCCGTCGTATTGGTATTGCGATTGCCGGCCAAACCGCGGACATTGATCCTGCCGATAAGAAACTTTATGCTCTTCGCGATGTGACAGGCACGGTCAATTCGATCCCTTTAATCGCCTCTTCCATCATGTCGAAGAAGCTGGCCTCAGGGGCGGATACGATTTTGTTAGACGTGAAATTTGGCAGTGGCGCTTTTATGAAAACCATCGAAGACGCTGAGCGTCTTGCCAAAACCATGGTTCAAATCGGCGATGCTTTGCATCGGGATACCCGCGCCATTTTAACGGACATGGAACAACCCCTTGGTTTCGCCGTTGGTAATTCTTTGGAAGTGAAAGAAGCGATTGCTACCCTCCAAGGACATGGGCCAAAAGACTTAGTGGAACTAGTGGAAAACGCTGGCGGAATCATGCTGGAACAGGCTCATCTTGTTTCCGATTTAGAAACGGGAAAGAAGCGGATTGCAGAAGCGATTGCCGATGGCAGCGGATTTCATAAGCTTGTGGAATTGTTCGAAGCCCAAGGCGGAGACGTCTCTTACTTAAAGAACCCCTCCTTATTCCCTGTGGCCCAATATGCTCATCCAGTTTTGGCGGAAAAGGAAGGCTATGTCCAACGCATCGATTCGCTGCAAATTGGAGTCTCGGCGATGAAATTAGGCGCCGGAAGAGAAACGATGCAGGATCAAATCGACATGTCTGCGGGCATTGTTTTGTCCAAGAAGGTGGGCGATTTTGTAAAAAAAGGCGAGGTTCTAGCTACCTGCTACACGAATAAAGAAGGCGTTGCAGACATTTTAAAGGAAGTTCATGACGCTTTTGAAATCACTTCTCAGCCCGTCTCTTCTCTAGAAGTGATTCATTCTTATTTGCGATAAAAAGGAATTTTTCATGAAAGTCGTTGTCCAATTGGTCCGCCGGGCCTCCGTTTCTATTGACGGACAAATCGTCTCTTCCATTGGAAAAGGGTATTTGCTTTTAGTGGGCCTCACTCCAGGAGACGATATCCGCATTGCCCAAAAAATGGCGGATAAAATCGTAAAACTTCGCGTTTTTCCTGATGAAAACGGAAAAACCAATCTTTCGCTTTCCCAAGTTGGTGGGTCGATTTTATCGGTTTCTCAATTCACGTTATATGGTTCGGTAAAGGAAGGAAATCGCCCATCGTTTGTATCGGCCATGCGACCCGATGAGGCAAGGGTTTTATACGAAGAATTCTATTCTTATCTAAAAACATTGGTTCCGTCTTTGCAAGGTGGGGTATTCCAAGCGGATATGGTGGTATCCTTAGAAAACGATGGTCCTTTTACGTTAGTTCTCGATTCAAAGGAGCTATTTGAAAAATGAAGATTCTTGTGGGCTTAAGCGGCGGCGTGGATAGCGCGGTCGCCGCGTATCTATTACAAAAACAAGGCCATGAAGTTGTCGGCGGTTTCATGCGTAATTGGGATGCCTTGGCTAATAACGATTACTTGGGCAACCCAACTCTTGGGCAAGGGCAATGTCCCCAGGAAAAAGATTATGAAGACGCGAAAAAGGTTGCGGAGAAATTAGGGATTCCTTTGCTCCGTTGCGATTTTGTGAAAGAGTACTGGGATCATGTTTTTTCCTATTTTTTAAAGGAATACGAAAAAGGAAGAACCCCCAATCCCGATGTATTTTGCAATAAATATATCAAATTCGATTCCTTTTTAAATTTTGCCAAACAACAGGGCTTCGATGCCATTGCCATGGGACACTACGCCAAAAGGGTCGATGAAAATGGCATGAGTTATCTTTATAAAGCCGCAGACAAAAACAAAGACCAATCCTATTTTTTGTCGCAAATTAACGAGTCACAAATCCGCAGTTGCCTCTTTCCCCTTTCTGATATCACCAAACCAGAAGTGCGTCAAATTGCCCATGATCTTGATTTGGAATCGGTGATGGATAAAAAAGATTCGACGGGGGTTTGTTTTATCGGAGAACGCAATTTCAAACTCTTCCTTCAAAATTATTTTCCTGCCAAAAAAGGAAAAATTGTCGAAGGAAAAACAGGTAAAGTAGTGGGCGAACATTCTGGCGTGCTTTATTACACGCTTGGCCAGCATAAAGGACTTGGCGTCGGAGGAATTAAAGGCGAAGAGGAAGGCGCGTTCTTTATTTACCGAAAGGATGTAAAGAAAAATATCCTCTATGTCGCCCATCCTTCCGAACGTTATCTACTAGAGAGCGATTCCTGCGACGTGGATTCCATCAATTGGATTGGCGATAAACCAACCCATCCAATCCGAGTTGGGGTGAAATTCCGTTATCGCCAACCCGACCAATTCTGCGAACTTCGTTTCGAAGGAGACTGCGTTCACCTCACTTACGAACACCCCGTAGAAGCGGTGACGCCGGGGCAAATTGCCGTTTTCTATGACGGAGAAAAAATGCTAGGCGGAGGGATCATCGAAGCGACCTACCGTAATGGAGTCCGTACAGATAAGGAATAAGGTTTATGGCGAAGAAAAAGAAAACATCAGCGAAGAAAACGGTTAAAAAAGAAGTCAAAAAAGCAGCGAAAAAGCACCCCGTTGCTTTTTTGATTGTGGCGTTGGTTGTTTTGCTTGTTATTGGCGGTGCCACGGGATTCTACTATTTTTATTATTTGCCAAAACACGCGGCTCCCGGTCCGGGAAAAGATTCGAAAGAAGACAGCTCGAGTTCGTGGGTGGTTCCTCCTTCTAGCAGCGAAACTTCCTCCTCTACCTCGACTTCTCATGATTCCCAAACCAAGGAAATGGACCCCATCTCCTTCCATTTCTTGACCTTGGGAAACGCCAATAACGGCGATTCTATCTATATTAAAGCAGGCGAAAACGATATTTTAATGGATGCCGGATCGAAGTCTGGCTCCGCCTCAACGATTGCCAAGGCTTTGAAAGAATATGTGACCGACGGCAAATTGGAATACGTCATTTGCACTCATGCGCATAGCGATCATTATTCAGGGATGTTTGGAAATGCTGATAGCGCCTTCGATGGGGGCAGAAATGGGATTCTTTACCAATTTAAGGTGGATCAATATATTGATTTTGCCTATATGAACAAAGTGACCGTCGATAGCAACAAAAAAGAAGTAAAACTCCATAACGCGGATGTTTCTTCTTCCTTTTTTGGCAATACTACGGAAGCCTATAAGTACGTATCTTCCCGCGAATTTGCCGTCTCAAAAGGTACGAAGTGGTCCACGATTGATTCCTTGGAAAATAGCAGCACCGGGAACCCTGTGATTCCTCTTGGCAAAAACCTTTCCATGGAATTCTTGAAAACCAAATATCATGAAACGGGTAGCGCGGAGGAAAACAACAATTCGATTGTTACTTTATTCCATCAAGGAGACTCCCAATTCCTTTTTACCGGGGATTTGGAAGAGTCGGGGATTGCCTCATTATTGGATTTGAATCCGAGCCTAGGTCATGTTCGTTTGTTCAAGGCGGGCCACCATGGATCGATCAATGCAAATCCCAAAGAACTCTTTGAGCGAATCACTCCGGAAGTGGTGGCTATCTGTGCATCGGCAGGTGTCAGTGAATTCACAACCGACGGGGAAAATGTCATGCCATATCAAGCGACGATTGATATTATTGCAAAATATACAAGCAATGTATTTTGTACGACGTATGGGGATTTCCTAAATTCAAAAGGAAGGGTTGGAAACCCTTATGATTTGAATGGAAGAATCAATCTTTATTATGATTCGCTTGGAAACGTCAGTGTCAATAATTCCACGAATAATATCGTTTTAAAAGATAGCGTTTGGTTCAATAAAACCGGGGATATCTATAAAACTGTAGATCCAAATAAGCCCAACCGCACTTGGCCAGAAGGAAAGAGCATGTACTCGGATTCTTTGCCCCTTCACGCTTAAACTTCCCTCTATTCCTATCGGGGGCAAAAGGTGTAGTATTTCCCTATCGGGAATTTGCCACTCCCCCTTAAGCGGGTAATTCCGCCGTGCCCAGCGTTATCGGGACAATCAAGTGCACCAACACCGGTGAAGAAGGATGGTACCGCGCAATCGCGTTCCTTCGGATCGGGTGTTTTATTTTTTTGGAGGAAAACCATGAAGTACATGAAAGGCTCGGAAATCCGCAATCGTTGGATTTCATTTTTCGAAAGCAAAGGGCACCGTTATATCCCGGGTGTCAATTTAATTCCGCAAGGTGATAAATCCCTTCTTTGGGTCAATGCCGGCGTCACGGGTTTGAAGAAATATTTTGATGGAAGCGAAGTTCCGCCTTGCCGTCGAATCGTTAACGTTCAGAAGTCGATTCGCACCAATGATATCGAAAACGTTGGACACACCGCACGCCATCATACCTTCTTTGAAATGCTTGGGAATTTTTCCATCGGGGATTATTTCCGTAACGAAGTTATTCCTTGGGCATATGAGATTCTAACGAATGAAAAAACTGGATTTGGAATTCCGAAAGAAAAACTCTATATCACCTACGAACCTCACGACGTGGCGACCCGGAATCTTTGGGTGCGTTGCGGCATGGATCCCGAACACCTCATCCCCCTTAAAGATAATTTCTGGGAAATCGGGGAAGGACCCTGCGGCCCGGATACCGAAATGTTCTTTGATCGCGGAGAAAAATACGACCCGGAACACCTCGGCGTTAAAATGCTGCAAGACGATATTGAAAACGACCGCTATATCGAAATTTGGAACATTGTTTTCTCCCAGTATAATTCAGAAGCAGGAGTAGCGAGAGAAAATTATAAAGAACTCCCCTCCAAAAATATCGATACCGGCTCTGGTTTGGAGCGTCTTGCCTGCATTTTGCAGGGGACGGAAACCAACTTTGAGACGGACTTATTCATGCCGATTATCAAGGCGGCGGAAGAGATTTGCCATAAACCTTATGAAGGGAATAACAAAATGGCGTATCGCGTCATCGCCGATCACGCGCGTTGCTTGACCTTTGCCTTAAGCGACGGGGCTTATTTCTCTAACGAAGGACGCGGATATGTTTTACGCCGCATCATTCGCCGCGCGATGCGGTATGGGCAAAAGCTCGGAATCAATGAGCCGTTTATGTACCGGTTGATTCGCGTTTGTGCTGACGAATACAAGGATTTCTATCCCAATTTGGAAGAAAAAGTGGAATTGGTTTCCAAAATGGTCCTTGATGAAGAAAAGAAATTCATCAAGACGCTTTCTACCGGGGAAGAGATTCTTCGTCAAAAGATGGAAGGAAAGCAAACACTGGAAGGTTCGGTCATCTTCTTGCTTTACGATACCTACGGTTTCCCTGCCGATATGACGAAAGAAATCTGTGAAGAAAATGGAGTCAAGGCCGATATGGATGGCTTCCAGAAGTGCATGGAAGAACAAAAAGAGCGTGCCCGTGCCGCAAGAGGCGACATTGAATCGTTCCATAAGCAATCCAAAGACTTGCTTGAATTCAAGACGCCGAGTGAATTTGTTTACGACCAAGAAAGCCTTAAGGCCAAGATCACGGGCTTATTCGTAGACGGGAATGCGGTAGAAGAAATCGAGGAAGAAGGGGATGTTGCCTTTGACCTGACTCCTTTCTATGCCGAAATGGGTGGACAGGTTTCGGATACAGGCACCCTTAAAAATGACTCCGTCTTGGGGACGATCACTCGCGTTGGCAAAGCTCCTGCTGGTCAGCATTTGCACCACGTTCATTTGCAATTTGGTCATCTTTCCGTCGGAGAGGAAGTGGAATTGGCTTTGGACTCCAAACGCCGCCACTTGATTGAACGCAATCACTCCGCCACCCATTTGCTCCACGCTGCCATCTCGGAAATTCTTGGAAAACATGTGGAACAAAAGGGAAGCTATTGCGATGAAAATTATCTCCGTTTCGACTTTACGTCGATGGACAAACTTTCCTCGGAAGATCTAAACAAAATCGAAGCTTTGGTGAATGAGAAAATTGCGGAGTCAATTCCGGAAGAAACTAAGATTTTGCCTGTAGATGAAGCCAAAAACCTTGGCGCGGAGATGGAGTTCTCCGAAAAATACGGTTCCGTGGTCCGCGTGGTTTGCTTTGAAGATTTCTCCAAAGAATTCTGTGGCGGAACTCACGTCAAAAATACCAGCGAAATTGGCTTGTTTGTTCTAGAAAGCGAATCTAGCGTCTCCGCTGGAACTCGTCGAATTCAAGCCCGTACAAGCTTAGGCGCCTATCAATATTTACGCAGAAAATCTGAAGTTTTAGCCTCCATTGAATCGGAAACCCTTTCTAAGGATGATACGGTTCTTGAATCAGTTAAAAAATTAGAACGCCACATCGACGAGCTTCAAGCTGAACTGAATCAGCTGAAAGACAAGATGTCTTCTTCGGAGGCGAATGAGCTGCAAAAACAATTTGAAGAAATCGATGGAATCCATTTCCTTGCCTGGAAGGGAGAGGGGGAACGCGGAGACATCATGAAACTCGGCGATTCCTTGAAATCGATTTATTCCGACTATGTTCTCTTCCTCTGCGAAAAAGGTTCTAAAGGATATAGCCTCGTCGTCTTCGCCGGAGGCAAAGGCGCCCAAATTGGAGCGGGTAAAATCATGAAGGAGATCGCGCCGATTCTTGGCGGAAACGGCGGTGGCAAGCCAGAAATGGCTTCTGGCAGTGCCAAAAACTTAGACGGATTTGAAGCGGCTATTTCCAAAGCGAAAACTTTGCTTTGATGGATGTTGATTTTATAATTCAAACAGGAGCAAAAACATGGAACAAAAAATCGAAGATAACGAACGCGATATCGAAATTACTCGCGACGACGGAACCGTCGATCATTTGAAAATTCTTTTCACTTTCCATAATGACGAGAGGGAAAAAGACTATTACTTCCTTTATCAAGAAGGGGATGAGGATTCTTTGTTCTGCCTTTCTACCAAAGACGGAGTTTCCTTTGAATACCTTAGTGAAGAAGAAGCCGACGAGGCAGAACAGGTCCTGGATGCCTATAACGATGATCCGATGATCCAAGATTTGAAAAAAGAAGCCTAAGTTCCTTGTTCAAAAATGCCCTAGCGCGTATAATCCTAACGTTACTTTAGAGGTAGTAGAAAATGCCACAGAAAAAATACACTTTGACCCAAGCGGAATATGACGCATTGGAAAAAGAACATGAATATCTTATTCACGTTGAAACTCCGCAAGTTATCGCGGATTTGAACCTTGCTCGTAGCCAAGGCGACCTTTCCGAAAACGCCGATTACGATGCGGCCCGCGACCATCAGGCTCGTGTTGCTGCTCGCATCAGCGAAATCGAAAACATTTTGCATAATAGTGTGATTACCGCCACCGCAACTGGCAATGAGGCTGGTATCGGCAGCACGGTTCGCTTCCAAGACCTTCTCCGCAATCGCGAAGAAGTGGTTCGTGTCATGGGAAACACTGGTGCCAATCCTTTTGGGGAAGTTGTCAGCGTTTCTAACGAATCCCCTTTAGGCAAAGCGATCATTGGCTCTTCCGTTGGGGATACCGTGGTGGTTTCTACCGACAACGGCTCCTATGAAATCAAGATTCTTGAGATTCATAAGGGCGATAAAGTGGAAAATAATTCCAAAAAAGCTGCTTAAGGCCATAATTAATGCGCTGAAAAAAGCCACAAAAAATGTGGCTTTTTTTCGTGTTTTGTTTCGATGAATGGCTAGTTTTTTAATTTTTTCGAAAATCTTTACCGAAAATTTTTTGAATTTTTACCTTCTATGTATATGTAAGGAGGTTTTTATGAAAACTATTTTACTCATCGTCTGCATCACCATGGTTTGCGTTGTCGGGTTTGGCGTTGTGACGCGCATTACCGATGGAGGAACGGGGACTTCCCAAAATATTAACGGTTCCACTGTCCATTCCATCACCGTTACGGTTTCTGGCCAAATTCAAAAACCAGGAACATACACCGTAGAAGTGGGCCAAACCATTATCGATCTCATTACCAAAGCTGGAGGAATCACATCCGATGCGGATACTTTGGCTTTTGTACCCACCCATGTCTGTGAAGCAAAACAAAATTATTACATTGCCCCACTTCGCGACAATTCTTCCGCCTGCGCCGTGGAAGATATTCGCAAATGTAACCTTAATAAAGCTTCTGCGGAGGAATTACGGAGCGTAGCTGGGTTCTCCAAAACAGCAGCTGCGGCCGTAGTTTCTTATCGTTCTTCCACGGTATTTGAAACGCTGGAACAAATTACGGAAGTGCCTAGTTGTGGGAAGGCAACCTATATCACGGTAAGAGACAAATTGAGACTACGGGATGCGGAATGAGGACTTTTTTCCTCTTCCTTGGCCTTGTTCTTGGGTCGTGGGGATCATATTCACAGGATTGGCCGATTCGCATCTTGGCTTTGTTGTTAGCTTGCCTATTGCTTGGGATATCGATTGGTCGAAAAGAAGTAGTTCCATTTTTAGTGGGACTGTTCATAGGGGTAATGGCAGGGGTTACCAATATCCCCTTTTCAGAAGGGAAACAAACCTTTACGGGAATGGTCATCTTGTCCAAACAGAATTACGTGATTTTGTGGAGGCCATTTCAACGGATATATCTTTCGATAAAAGAAGGCGATTTCCAATGGGGTGATTGGATTCGAGTTTCCGGTTCCATCCAACCATTTAAGATGACGACTTATGAATGCCGTTTCGATTTTAAGCAGTATTTATACCGTCTCGGCGTTACCCAGGAAATCCATGCGAATTTTGTGGAAAGAAGAATGGGACTTCCTTTGAGAGTCAATAAATTTCGGGATCGATTTTTGTCCGCGTTTCCCGATCAAAATCAAGCACTTTTGGATTGCTTGCTTTTTGGAAGAAACGATAGCAGTTCGTATGGGGTATCCTTGCTAACCTCGTTGAATCTTCTTTATGTGTGCAGTTGTTCCGGAATTTTCTTTTCATTCTTTTTTCGTTTGGTGAAAAAATGGATGATGCGCTTGCTTAACGATGAAAAGAAAGGGATGGTTGCCGCCCTTGTTTTATCTATATTTTTTATTCCTGTTTCCATTAGGAAAATAGGTATAGCAAGAGGAATACTTTCGAACCTATATACTTTCATTAATACTTATTATTGTAAAAAGAAATATAATGGAATATGCCGAACTTCCTTAACGGGAATTACATTATTTTTACTCAATAAATATTCTGTTTTTCAGACTGGCTTCCTCATTGGATTTGGACTTTCTTATTTGCTTCAATTCGCTTCGATTCAATGGATGGGCCATTCTCCGTTAGAAAAGAAATTTTTTGGTTTTTTAATGCTTCGTTATTTCTTGCTTCCCTTATCTTTTGGTGGGGGAAGTCTCCACTTGTTCGGTGGGCTGATTTCCCTGCTCACTATGCCTTATTTATTTGTTCTATGTCTACTTGGCTACGTAAGCTATCTTACCTTTCCTTTTAAGGCGCTTCTTAATCCTCTTTGCGATGGGTTTCTATCCTATTTAGGTTGCCTGCAAAGAATTGACTTGATGTTTGAGTTTCCAAAATGGTCATGGGCTTTTGAAGTGGTATTTTATGTACTTTTGGTTGGTGGATTGATTTTAAGAGAATATGGGTTTCGTCGTTGGAATGCGTGGGGAACAACGCTATTTTGGGTGACCTACGCAATATCGCTCATTCCCATCGCGCCTTGCTTAGAACAATCCGTGACTTTTATCAATGTGGGTCAAGGAGATTCCATCCTTCTGGTTAATCGGAATGAAAATGTTTTGATTGATACTGGGGGCAATCTCTCTTTTGATATGGCTAAAGAAACTTTAATTCCCTATTTTAAAAGTCGAAGAATCTATCACATTGATTACCTTATCGCCTCTCATCATGATTTTGACCATATTGGTGCAGGGGAATCTTTAAGAAAACATTTTGATGTCCGTCATTATATCGACGAAGCCAAGGATTTCCCGCTGCAATTAAACACGTGGGGATTTCAAAACTACAACATTTACGGCGGGACGGAGGAAAACGATACTTCCTTGGTTCTTGGACTGGATTTTATGGGGAAGAAGTGGCTTTTTACGGGGGATGCGCCGGTAAATATCGAAAAGAGAATCGTCCGCGATCACCCTGAGTTAAGGGCTGACATTCTTAAAGTGGGCCACCATGGGTCTAGCACCTCCACCTGCGAGGCGTGGCTTTCTACGATAAAATGTAAGGAAGCCATCATTTCTTGTGGGGAAAAGAATTCGTACGGACATCCGAATAAAGAAGTGCTTGAACGTTTGCAAAATTATGGGGTGAGAATCCGAAGGACCGATCAAGAAGGCTCAATTCGGTATGCAAGGTATTCGTTTCCACCGCTATAATAAACGAGTGATTTATCTTTATTTCTCTGCCGAGCCTGAATTGGCTCGTCGAAGCGCGTTAAAAGCTTTGCGCGAAAAACTGCCGTATCGAAATGAATCGAATTATATTTCCTTTAATATGGCGGAAACCGCTTTGGATACGGTAACATCGGAATGCGATTATCTTCCATTGGGTTATGAATCCAAGGCTGTTTTGGCCGAAGATTGTTCTTTTTTGGCTAAGGCTACGAAAAAGCAATCCGGCGTTAAAGGGAAAGGCTCTAAAAAAGAAAAGAAGGTGGACCCCGCCTTAGATCGATTCGCCGCTTATTGTCGCAACCCTAACCCGCTTATCGATTTGTTTTTAGTCACTTATAGCGAAACGCTAGACGAAACAAACCCCGCTGTGATCGCCATTAAGCAGACGGGAAAATTACTACCGCTTCCTATGCCGGAACCCGCTCGATTAATCGGCGCGTCCTCGACTTTTTTTGCTAAAAGGAATTGCCCTGCTCCCAGGGAAGCCTGCCAAGAATTGGTGGAACGCGTAGACGGGGATTATGGCCGTTATCTTTCCGAGCGGGAAAAGATTGCATTGTACGCTAATGGGGAGCCTGTGACTCTATCCATGGTGGAAAAACTCGTTGCACCTAAAATGGAAGAAAACACATTTGAAATTTCGAATGCCTTATTAAAGGGCGATACGGCTTCGGCGATTCGAATCTATCATGATTTAAAGGTGTTTGGAGCAGATGAAGTCCGACTTATCAATATGCTTGCCACTCAACTGCGTTTTCTTGACCAGGTTTCCTTTTTATACCGAGAAGGCTATAACTCTACCGCCATCGCCGAACGATTAAACGTAAAACACTATCGCGTTAGCGTTTCGTTACGCTCGGTTACTAACGCCGATCCTATGGCGCTTTGGGCTATACAAGAAGAACTTTACGAAACCGAAAAGTCGATTCTTTCCGGCATGGAAACTCCCCGGTTTGCCTTTGAACGGTTTCTTGCTAATTTCACTTTGTAAGAAAAAAGCGTCTTTCCATGAGTTCCGTGGGACCCCATTTAAGAGAGACGCTTTTTGATTTTAACCAATCGATTGCTTAGTTTAAGCCAGCGACAATGTGCTCAAGATGCGCCTTTTTGTGGGTGGCGTTGTTCTTGGCGATGATTCCGCTTTGGGCGAGTTTGTCGATGAGAGAGACCGCTTCGGAAAGAGCGGCTTTGGCTTCTTCCTTCTTGCCTTCCTCCACAAGGGCTTCGACCTTTTTGATGGCCGTGCGAACGCGATTCTTTTCGGCGCTGTTTTTGGCGTTAGCGGCTTTGTTGGTTCCGTCACGTTTGATTTGAGATTTAATGTTTGGCATTTTCGTTTCCTTTTTAATAGCGGATTTTATATTAGCCTTAGGGCTAACCTTTGGCAACTATTTTCGTTTCGTTTTTTTATCTCCTTCGGGGTTTTGGGTTCCTTTTTTTGCTTTGGGACCCATTAAGTCCAAGATTTCTTTCGTAAAATCGTTGGCAGTGCCCAGTTTTCCCCAAAGCTCTTGAGGGATATCGACTTTGAAGGTTTTGTTCATGGTTTGGCACATTTCGATGTAACTCATGGAATCTCCCCCGAGATCATTAATCCAATTGGCGTCAGCGTCAATTTTAAAGGTTGGCAGCGAAAGGATTTTGGAGAATACGCCGATTACTTTTTTCAAAGTATCGGCTACTGTTTTTTCATCATAATCTTCGAAACTAACGGTAGATTTTTTTTGCGGAGCCTCCGCGTTGAAGAAGTCAGGAGAACCTTTTTCGATAGCTTCTCGGATGGCAAAACGCTTGACCTTCATAGAGCCAGAAACTGGCAAGGGGCGCTTATCGATCAAAATGGTTTGGACTTTCTTTTCTTGAGGAAGTGATTGATTGATCGATCGGATATCTTGATAGATTTTTGCCATTTTTTCTTCGTTTACGCTGTTATCGACCTCGCACACCAATGTGATTTTTTCTTCGCTTTCCCCGGGGTGCTTGGCCCCAAGACAAACTACGTTATTTAGATTTTTGACATCTTTGAAATAATACTCGATTTCATCGGGGTAAACGTTTTCCCCGTTGCTTAGAATAATCGTGTCTTTGCTTCTCCCCTTGATATAGAAATTTTGGGAATAATCCATGTAGGCGATATCGCCAGTGGGGAAGAAGCCTTCTTCATCCAATACCGTGGGTCGACGAACGCCATTAATGATTTCTTCCACGTGGGTGATAGGGGAACGCACGAACAATTCACCGGAAGAATCCGATTCTTTTGCTTTTTTAATTTTATATTCGACGCCAGCGAAGGTTTTTCCGATGGAGCATTTTAAACGTTGTTCGACTTTCGGAGATTCTTCAACGGAGGTGATTCCAACTTCCGTCATGCCAAAACCATTATAGAGAGGGAAGCCGAGTCCATTGATAACGCTGGCGGTTTTGGGGGAGAGGAAGCCGCCACCGGAAATGCAGTAGCGGATATGCTTACCGAGTGTTTTCTTTTGGAAAACCCGCAAGATAATTTTGTTAGCGCTTGCCCCCGCCTCTTTTTTGGAGATTTTGTGGGTCTGGTAAGCAATAAGCTTAGCAAACAAATCTCGCTTTCCCGGTTTTAAGGTAGCGACTAAACGCGTGACCGCTAGGGCTACGCCATCCCAAAACATTGGAACGGAGAAAACGTGCGTACATTCGCCTTTTTTGCAAGCGTAAAGCAAATCGCTTGTTCCCATGGAACGAGGATAAACCACGCATTTTCCATAGAAATTAAACCAAAGATAAACCACCATGAATCCGAAAACGTGGTGGTAGGGAAGCATCGCCAAGATTCGAATTTTCCCTGGATACATTAAATCCAAGGTTCGTTCAGGGATGTTAAGGGAAGAGGCAATTTGGGCAACCAGATTTCTCCCTTCGTAAATCATCATTTTGGCCGCGCCGGTTGTGCCACTGGAACAAAAAATCATTTCGTTGGCCCAATCGGGGGTGAAGGAGTAGTCTGGTTGGCTATTTAAAATTTCGGGCACGCGGTAAGCAGGCACGATAAAATCGCCTTCTTCGTTGGTGATAATGGCAACGGCTTGGGATTGACGAAGCAAATTGTTCGTGTTTTCAACAGCCAATTTGGCATCGATAAGGAGAGGGATATGATGGTTCATTAAAATCGCCCAAAAAACCATGGGCCAACGAGGACTATTTTTTAATTTAATGCCGATGACCGTGTTGGGGACCAAACCCGAAAGGGCAAGGCTCATTTTCGAAGCGAGCAAAAAGGTCTCGTCTCGAAAGGCTTCGTAAGTTTTAAACTTTGGCTTTCCATCGTCATCAAAATAGAGACAGCAGTCTGCCTCGGGGTTTCTAGAGACGATCGCGTTATAGATGTCTTCCATCGTTCGGGCGTTTTCTGCCCAGTTCTTTGTTGCTCCGATGAAGGATTCAACGGATTCTTTCGTGATTTTTTTCATGGAAAAAACCTTACTACTTTTCGGTTCTATTAAAAAGTTTTTTAATAAGAGGGTATAGAAAGGTTGAACATCGATTTCGTTGTCCTAAAATATTTTTGCTTATGTCAAATTCAATGTTTCATTCTCCGTCGGAGCCCCGGATTCTCTACATGGGCACCCCCGCTATCAGCGCGATTGTGCTGACGGGTTTGTTGGAAAACCATTTCAACGTCATTGGACTTGTCTGCAATGAGGATAAGCCTGTTGGCCGAAAAGGAAAAATCGAGCCGCCTCCTACTAAAGTGGTCGCCCAAAAGTTTGGTATCCCCGTTTTTCAACCTCATCGGATCCGGCTGGAAAATGATTTCATTCGCGAACTGAAACCGGATGTCATTGTGACGATGGCATATGGGCAAATTGTTCCCGAAGCCGTTTTGTCCGCCCCAAAATATGGGTGTTTGAACCTTCATGGGTCTTTATTGCCCGCTTGGCGTGGCGCCGCCCCCATTCAACGTTCCCTGATGGCCGGTGAAAAAGAAACGGGTGTAACGCTAATGGAAATGGTCGCCGCGATGGATGCTGGAAGAATGTACGACAAAGCTGTCGTCACCATTGAGGAAAACGACAATTATTCTTCTTTGTCTGAAAAAATTGGCCTTGCCGCTCGGGACTTGATTCTTCGCGACTTGCTCCCCTATTTAAATGGAGATTTAATAGGAGAAGAACAAGATGAGAAACTCGTTACGTTCGCCGCTAAAATCAAGCCGGAAGAAGAACATTTGAACTTATCCATGGTCTCTTCGGACTTCCTCCATATGCTTCGGGGGTTGTCTGAGAAGCCGGGCGGATATTTGCTCCTTGATGGTAAGAAGATGAAAATTTTAAAGGCTTCGATTTTTTCCACCGAAACCAGTCGGCCTGTCGGTTCAACTTTCCCTCACAAAAAGAAATTGCTTTTGCAGCTTTCCGATGGGGTGATTTCGTTGGACGAGGTGCAGCTTGAGGGAAAGAAAATGATGGATGGTACCAGTTTTTTGAATGGCTTCCGTTCTATTTTAGAAGGGGCGCGCTTTGAGTAAAGAAAAGCCCTATTTACGTCTCTCCGTCCACGAATTGGTCGATTTTTTGCTTCGAAAAGGCGATATCGATAATCGTGTTTATAACCAAGACACCATGAATTTGGGGTCTTTAATGCACTCTTCCTATCAAAAAAAGCAAGGAAAGGAATACCTTTCCGAATATCCTCTTTCGGCAACGATTGCTCTAGAAGAAGGCACGATTGCTCTTTCCGGAAGAGCGGATGGCATCATCGTCGGAGGTGACTATCCCATTATTGATGAAATCAAGTCGACGGTTTTGCCGTTAGAAGTCTTTTTTGAACAGCAAAAAGAATGGCATTTGGGGCAAGCTCTTTGCTACGCGTATATGTACCTAACGGAAACTGGCGGGGACCAAATCGGCGTGCGTCTCTCCTATTTATCTCAATTGGATTCTAGTGCAGCTCTGCGGAAAGATTTTGTCTTTACCTGGGAAGAGGTGGAGGAGCGTATTCATGAACTCGCCCGTTCTTATTTCGCTTTTGAAGAAAGACGAATGAAACATGTTAGAGCTCGGGATCTTTCCGTAAGGAAACTCCCCTTTCCTTACGGCGAATTTCGCGAGGGCCAGCGGCAACTCAGCCAATGCGTTTACGGCTTGTGTAAGCGGGGCGGAGTCTTTTTCGCGGAAGCTCCTACTGGGATTGGAAAAACCATCTCAACCCTTTATCCTGCTGTCTTGTCTTTCGACCATAAAAATCTCGATAAAATCTTTTATTTAACCGCGAAAAATACTGGTGGAATTTCTGCTTACGACACCCTGACCGACTTATACAAAGTAGGGCTAAAAGCCCGGGATTCTTTTTTGGTAGCCAAAGATAAAATCTGCTTTTGCCCCGGACATGCTTGTAATCCCGATGATTGCCCTTACGCCAAAGACTATTACACCAAATTAAAGGATGCTTTAAACGAAGCGGAGGACCGTTTGGAACGGTTTGACATGCTTGGGGTGAAACAAATTGCCCTTCAATATTCGATTTGCCCCTTTGAATTTCAATTGGATTTGAGCCTGCAAGCCGATATTGTCATCTGCGATTACAACTATTTTTTCGATCCTCGAGTTAAATTGCAGCGATACTTTGATGAAACCGTTGATGCGAGCAAGGATTTCATTTTGGTGGATGAGGCCCATAACCTGATTGATCGGGGCCGAGACATGTATTCCGCTTGCATCAGCAAAAACCACGTTTTGGAAGCGAAAAGAAGCCTAAAAGGGAAAGAATTCCGTTCGCTTCAACGTTCGTTAAAAAAATTAGCGGATGCCTTGGCGGAGGAATTAGGGGGAGAGGAGAGCCAAGAAATCGAGAACGGGGCATTTGTTTCCTATGCGGATTCGATCCGGAAGAAACAATTAGAATACGGAAAAGAGTATGGGATATCCCTGCCGGAAGAATGTGTTTCCTTAAGCCGCGAATTAGGGAAATATAAATTGCTTTGCGAACAGTACGACTCCCCTTCCATTAAGCATTATTTGGAACAAGGGCGAAATGGAGTGGAATTGCATTTTCGCTGCCTCGACCCCTCTTCCTATCTTCGTGAATCCATGCAAAAAGTTCGTGGATGCGCACTTTTTTCGGCGACTTTGTCCCCGATTTCTTACTATATGTCCGCCTTAAATGGGACGACGGATTCCCCTTATTTATTACTCCCTTCCCCGTTCCCCAAAGAAAATCTTCATGTGCTTATTGCCCCCAAAATCAGCCTTCGATATAAAGACAGAGACGCTTCTTTAAAGCCAGTTTCCTTGTATTTAAAAGAATTCGTGCAGGCCAAGAAAGGGAATTATTTTATCTATTTTCCAAGCTACGCTTATTTAGAATCCATTCTGCCCTATTTGGATTTTGGGGATGCGGAAGTGCAGATTCAAAGCAAAAGTATGTCCCACGATGAAAGGACGATATTTCTTGAAGCTTTTCAGCCTAATCCGGACCATACAACCGTCGGATTATTAACTTTGGGCGGGGTATTTGGCGAAGGCGTGGATCTAGTGGATGATCGCTTAATTGGGGTGGCCATTGTAGGAGTAGGGCTCCCGCAAGTGGGATTAGACAATGACTCTATTCGAGAATACTACGATAATAAAGGGAGCAACGGATTCGATTACGCCTATCGTTTCCCGGGGATGAATAAGGTCACCCAGGCGGTGGGCCGATTAATTCGCACTCCGACGGACCGAGGGAGTGCATTGCTCATCGATGATCGCTATACCCAAGGGGAATATCGCGATGTTTTTGGAAGGCTTTGGCCGGATGCGCAAATCGTTCTTTCCCCACAAGAAGTTCGCTCTTCGCTACTTTCCTTCTACAAGGAAAAACAAAAATAGAATATAATCCAGCATTGCTTATGCCATTTGATCAATCCCACATTAGAAACTTCAGCATCATTGCTCATATCGACCACGGAAAATCTACGCTTGCGGATCGTATTTTGGAAATGACCGGCACCGTGCAAAAACGGGAAATGAAGGAGCAACTTCTCGATTCCATGGATTTGGAACGGGAACGTGGCATTACGATTAAACTGAACGCCGTAACGGTTTCTTATAAAGCCAAAAATGGGGAAACATATATCTACAATTTGATCGATACTCCGGGGCACGTCGACTTTTCTTACGAGGTAAGCCGAAGCTTGGCCGCCTGCGAAGGGGCTTTATTGGTTGTAGATGCCACTCAGGGAGTGCAGGCCCAAACCCTGGCCAATGTTTATCTTGCGGTAGACAATGACCTTGCATTGCTCCCCGTCATCAACAAGGTGGACCTTCCTTCGGCGATGCCAGAACGGGTGAAAGAAGATATCGAAAATCGAATTGGGGTAGATTGCACCGATGCCTGCGATGTTTCAGCAAAAACGGGATTCGGAGTCGATGAAGTTTTGGAAAAAATTGTTCGTGACGTCCCTCCGCCCCACGGGGATCCCCACGCTCCATTACAAGCCTTAATCTTCGATAGTTACTACGATTCCTATCGCGGGGTTGTTGTTTTGGTTCGCATTAAAAATGGTTCGGTGAAGCCCGGGGACACCATTTACCTGATGCAGGCGAAAAAGAGCTATGTGGTTACGGAAGTGGGAATTCGCACGCCAAACGAAATGAAAACCCCCTCTTTGGATTGTGGCGAAGTCGGTTGGATTACTGCCACCATCAAAGATATTCATGACGTGGTCGCCGGCGAAACGATTACTCTTGCCAACAACATGGCCAAATCTGCTCTTCCGGGGTATCGCAAGATTAACCCGATGGTTTATTGCGGCTTATACCCGGTGGATTCCAAAGAATATGGGGCGTTAAAAGACGCGTTGGAAAAACTCTCCCTGAACGATGCCTCCTTGTCTTGGGAGCCCGAATCCTCGCAAGCTTTGGGATTTGGCTTCCGCTGCGGCTTCCTTGGATTGCTCCACATGGATGTTGTCCAAGAACGCTTGGAACGGGAATATGGGATGAATTTAATCCTCACGGCTCCAAGCGTCATCTATAAAGTGATTAAGACGAATGGTGAAGTGGTAATGATCGATAACCCTTCCGAATTGCCGGAGCCCTCCAAAATCAGCGAAATCGATGAGCCCTTTGTGAAAGCGGAAATCATGTCTCCGTCCGAATATGTTGGGGCGATTATGCAGATTTGTCAGGATAAACGCGGCGTTTTCAAAGACCTTCAGGTTTTCGACGATACCCGCAATATTCTCATTTACGAATTGCCGCTGAGCGAAATCATCTATAATTTCTTTGATAAATTAAAATCCGCCACCAAAGGGTATGCCTCCTTGGATTATGAACTCATCGAATATCGAAAGAGCGATCTTTGTAAAATGGATATTCTTTTGAATGGGGATGCGGTCGACGCCCTTTCCTCCATCGTTTATCGCCCCAGTGCCTACAATCGGGGAATCGCTTTGGTCAGCAAACTGAAAACCGTTATTCCTCGCCAGCAATTTGAAGTCCCCGTCCAGGCATCCATTAACGGGAAGGTAATCGCCCGCGCCGATATCAAATCGATGCGCAAAGACGTTTTAGCCAAATGTTATGGTGGGGACATCTCCCGTAAAAAGAAGTTGTTAGAAAAGCAAAAAGAAGGAAAGAAGCGCATGAAAGCCGTTGGTTCGGTCGAAATTCCACAAGAAGCCTTCATGACGGTATTATCCATCGACGATGACGCTAAATAAGCGTGGAAATTGGTAGTTTTTTGGTTGATTTAAAATCCTTTTGTTTTTTATAATACTGGCAAAGACAAGAGGTCCAAAAATGGCGGGTTATAGTTCCGAAGATTTGTGCAACGAATATTGTGAGAAGCGTTACGTTACACGCTACGAACTTCGCCGAATCTTGGGCAGTCAATTGATCGACTACCAATGGAATATTCTCCGTAAATTTAGGGACGAAAACCGCTGCAATCTTTTCTTGCGTTCCATTAATAACAGCCGTTTTGGGTATACCTCTACGCAAACGCTAGATCGAAAATTTGCTGATTACGAAGATCGGTTGAACCGAATGAAGGAAATTTTCTCTGATATTTCGGAACGTCCCGACGAAAGACGGAAGATGAACAATGCCGTCTATTTGACGTTACTTCGCGCCGCTTCTCAATTAGACGAAAAGACGGTGGATGATCTTACGCTTAAGGCAATGATTAACGGTCTTTACCGAGAAGACAATCCCGAACATTATTCGATTTTAGGATATCGCGATGTATTGCGTGCCATCGAATCGGGGCGTCGCATTGAATATAACGAAGATTATTTGGCGGAAATATACGGGATGCTGACGGGTCAAGAAGGAGAACTCGTTTCGTTCTTTCGTGAAAAAGACCAACGTTCCCGTTATGCAAGGTCCTCTTTGGAAGCCGTTTATGACGAATGCCCAGCAGACCGAATTGAAGCATGCATGTCTTCTTATTGGTATTTCTATCGAACCGAAGCAATTTCCCCGTTGATGAAAGCGATGATTACGCTTTATTTCTTCCACTATCTAAAGCCTTTCGAATCCTGCAACGATTTAATGGCCTTGCTTTGCTGCAAAACGATTCTTTCGCAAAGTAAACTTGGCCCCTGTTCCGCCCTTTTGCCTTTCGAGAATTTATTAGCTAAATCTCCCAATTGGGATGAGATGGATTCTGAAATTCAGCGTCAGGCGGACCTCACCTATATTTTCTATTATTTTATGGAGCGTTCTTCGTCTTCTTTATCGGAAGAACTTAATTTCTTTTTAAAAATTAAAAAAGAAGGAATCCAAAGTGAAATCAACGCTTTACCCGCTTCTAACGAAACAGAAACCTCTATTTCGAAAGTAATTCCTCAGGAAGAACCTGCCCCCTCCCCAATCCCTGAAACCAAGCAGGAAGAGATTCTCCTTCCTGCTGTAGAAGAGTCAAAACTCGACGTGGAAAAAGAAGAAGCTACCGAATCGGAAACTCCTTCGCCCGCCCCGGAATTAAAAGAAGCTCCCCCTAAGCCAAATCCGAATCGTCCTGCCCCTGTTTTGCCTGAAAAAAGAATCGACGAAGGCGAATTAGCTGTTGTCATTCCAAAGAAAGAAATTGCTGGTAAAGATTTGCGGGACGCCGCTAAATATATCTATGAGACGAATCCGCAAATTAGCCGAACTCAAGCATCGTTTTTTGCGACGCACTGCACGATGGGGTGCTATTATAGCATTCAGGATTACAAACGCCATGTGCGCTGTGCCTATGAAACCGCTCGAACATCGATGGACAATTTGACTCGATACGGCTTCTATCGAAAATTGCAATTCAAAAACAAATTCGTTTATACCCCGCTTAATCAAAAAGGAGAATCATCCAAATGAAAACGAACGTCATCCTCTCTTCCTCTTTCCCCGCATGGGCCGTCCCTGTTTTGATTGTTGGAATTTTCGGCGTCATTGTCTTGATTGTGATATTGCTTAAAAAGCACGTGAAGCTATTTCAAAGCCACGAACAGCCCAAAAGCGATAAAGAAGTGGCGGCGGAAGAATTGGACCGTTTGCTCGAGCCAGTCGAAGACCCGGAAGCCAAAAAGCAAATGGCGGATTACGATAAAAAAGATTCGGATTGATGGATAAAACTCTTCCTTCCTCCCTTTACGTCCATATCCCCTTTTGCGAAAGCATCTGTGGCTATTGCGATTTTACGAAACTTTATTACCGCCCGGACTGGGCGGATTCTTATTTGCTGGCTTTATTTTCGGAAATCAGCAGGCTTCATCTTGCTCCTAAAAGCCTTCATACGATTTATGTGGGTGGAGGGACCCCGAGTTGCTTGAATTTAGACCAAACCGAAGCATTGTTCGCTTTTTTATCGCCTTACCTTAAAGAAGGGGGCGAATTTAGTTGTGAGGCAAATCCCGAATCCTGCCAAGAAGAAAAAGTCGCCATTTGGAAAAAGCATGGAGTAAACCGCGTTTCCCTTGGCGTGCAATCTTCTCATCCGTCTTTTCTTTCCTTAATGGGAAGAAATCATCGTTTTGAAGATGCTAAAAGCGCCGTTTCCCTTCTTAAAAAGGCAGGAATTACCAACATTAATTGCGATCTCATCTATGCTTTGCCGGGAGAGACCTTAGAAGAACTAAAGGAAGATATCGAAGCTTTTTGCTCCCTCCAAATCCCCCACTTATCGGCCTATTCTTTGATTTTAGAGGATGCGACCATTTTTTCGTTTAAAGGCATTCAAGAAGCGAGCCAGGATGTCCAAGGGGAAATGTTAGAATTCGTTGTCGAGGCCTTGAAACGTCATGGATACCGGCATTATGAAGTTTCTAATTTCGCTATCCCGGGGCATGAATGTCGCCATAACCTCGTTTATTGGAAGGATGAGCCCTATTATGGGGTAGGCCTTGGTGCCTCCGGCTACGTCGGGCCCCTTCGTTACACGAATACCAAATCCCTATCCTTATATATAAAAGGCGCTAAAGCGGGACGAATTGAAAGAAAAGAAGAAACCGTTTCTCTTCATGATGACTTGCTCTATTTTTTGCTGTGCAACCTTCGTTTGGCGGAAGGGTTTGACCAAAAAGATTTTGAACTCCGATTTGGTAAGACTTTTGAATCTGCTTGTCCCGGCTATGAAAAGTGCTTGAAATCGGGCCTTTTGGTCCAAGAAGGGGGTCGGTTTCATTGCAGCGAAAGGGGGATTTGTTTGCTCGATTCCGTCCTTTTGGAACTAATTCCATAAAATTTAGCAACGAATCCTTGACAGTGCTAAAGTCACGCCTATAATGACACTAGCACTCAAAGGTGCGGACTGCTAGGTGAGGTGATAAAATCATGACAAGAAGTGAACAAGTCTTGAAATTGATTGTTGAACACTACATCAAAACAGCTCAACCGGTGGCCAGCAAGACCCTGATTGAACAATACGGTCTCACCGTTTCGAGTGCCACGATCCGTAACGAAATGCTTTCCTTGGAGAAAGAAGGGTATTTGGAGAAGCCCCACACCTCTGCCGGGCGCGTCCCTTCCGCGAAAGGTTACAAATATTATGTAGATAATCTCCGCGAAGAACGCATCGACGATGGTGTGAAGCACGCCCTCCAAAAGGTTTTGGATCAACGGAGCCAATCCGTCGAAGAGATTATTGCCCAAAGCTGCGAAATTCTCTCCAACATGACGAATTTGGCATCGGTATTCCTGGGTCCGAAGATCAACGAAGAGCACTTGGTGTCCCTTCAGGTCTTCCCCAGCGGCACCAATAGCGCGACGGCGGTATTTGTTACCGACAAGGGCTATGTGGAGAACAAAACCTTCATTCTTCCCGAAGGAATGGAACAAAGCGAACTGAAAAAAGGCGTGGACGCCTTAAGCGAACGGTTGATCGGAACTTCGATTTGCGACCTTGTGCCGAAGATGGAAGCCATGAAACCCGCGCTTACCGACTACATGGTCGGGCAAGACGCCGTTTACCAAGCGTTGCTTGGCGCCTTCCTCCGTTTTGCTGGGGAACGCATGAATCTCTATGGCAAAACCAATCTCTTGGATCAGCCGGAATTCGTCGACGATGCGCAGAAATTGCGCCGCGTGCTGACACTTCTAGATAATCCTAAAGAATTGCGGAAAGCCATGGAAGCAGCGGTTCCTAGCGAAGGAGATGTGAACGTACGAATCGGAAACGAGGAAACGGGCCTCAAAAACATGGCCATCGTCTCCGCAACCGTCCAAATTCCAGGGGGACAAAATGCCACCCTGAATCTACTGGGCCCTACCCGTATGGATTATGACCGAGCCGTGACGTTACTCGATTACGTCACCAAAACCTTGGACGAATATTTTAAACCGAAAGGAGAAAGCAAAGAATGCAAGAAGCGAGCAAGCAACCTAACGACGTCGTCGAGCAAAAGCAGCAAACCGAACCCCCCGAAGAAGGAAAGAAAGTAAGCAAAGCGAAATTTGATAAACTTCAAGAGGAATTCGAAAAAGCCTCCTCCGATCGGGATCATTGGAAAAATGAATATTACAAAGCTTATGCGGATATGATGAATCTCCGCAAAGCGCTAGAAGAGGAGAAGAACTCCGCGATCCGTTATCGGGCCGAAGGGTTCCTTGAAACGCTTCTTCCAGCGTTAGATAGCTTCCATATGGCGCTAGAATCCCCCGCGCCGAACCCCGAATCGAGGAATTACCAAATTGGATTCAGTTACATTTACAACCAAATCGTTGCTTCTCTTAGCAACGAAGGAGTGAGTGAAATCTGTCCAAAACCTGGCGATGCCTACGACGTGAATACGATGCACGCCGTCGATAAAATTCCAACAACGGATTATCCGGAAGGTACGGTGGCCCGCGTTGGAGCGAAGGGATATAAATTACACGATCGTCTTGTTCGGGCCGCGATGGTTTATGTGGCAGAAGCCCCCAAATCAAGCGACGAAAGCAAGACTCAACCAAGTGAGAATGAAGCAAAGGCTCATGAAGCCTAAAAAGGAGAAAAATAACTATGGCAAAAGAAATTATTGTTGGCATTGACCTTGGCACGACCAATTCGGTCATCAGCTATCGTCAAGCAGACGGGAATGTGAAAGTCATCCCCAATCCGGAAGGAACCAATACGACCCCTTCCGTCGTTGCTTTTAAGGCAAGTGGGGAAGAAATTGTTGGCAACGCGGCAAAGCGTCAAGCGATCACCAACCCGGATACCGTTTCCAGCGCGAAGAGAAAGATGGGCAGTTCGGAGAAATTCCACATTAACTGCATCAATAAAGATTTCACCCCGCAGGAAATCTCTTCCAAAGTCCTCGCCTATATGAAAGGCTATGCCGAAAAGAACCTTGGCCAGCCAATCAAAAAGGCGGTCATTACGGTTCCGGCTTACTTCAACGATGCTCAACGCCAGGCGACCAAAGATGCCGGTACCATCGCTGGACTCGACGTTGTTCGTATTATTAATGAACCGACCGCGGCCTGCTTGGCCTTCGGCGTAGATACCAATAAGAGTGGTAAAGTCTTGGTCTTCGACCTTGGCGGTGGCACTCTCGATGTCTCGATTTTGGATATTGGCGATGGAACCTTCGAAGTTCTTTCTACTTCTGGGGACACCCAACTTGGTGGCGACGACTGGGACCACGCGATTGCGGATTGGATCCAGGCGCAAATCAAGATCCAAAACGGCGTTGATTTGACCGACAAAATGGCCCGTCAACGTTTCCTCGATGCGGCTGAACGCGCGAAAATCGAGCTTTCTAGCTCGGTGGAAACGACGATTTCTCTTCCTTTCATTGGCATGAGCAGCTCTGGCCCGATCAACTTCGAAACTACGCTTACTCGCGCTAAATTCCAGGATTTGACTCGTCCGCTACTTGAACGTTGCAAGGTTCCGATGGAAAAAGCGATGCACGATGCTGGACTCTCCTATTCTGACCTTGCCGATATCTTGATGATCGGTGGCTCGACCCGTATGCCAGCCGTTCAGGAAATGGTAAAGCAGGTTTCTGGTCGTTCTATTAACCTCTCGGTCAACCCGGATGAAGCGGTTTCCGCTGGTGCGGCGATTCAAGGGGCCGTTATCGCTGGGGATGTCAAAGACGTCGTTCTTCTCGATGTCACCCCGCTTACCCTCGGCATTGAAACCTTGGGCGGCGTTATGACCCCGCTTATCCAACGCAATACCACGATTCCGACGGAGAAGAGCCAAGTCTTCTCCACGGCGGAAGACAATCAACCCGCTGTTGATATCATGGTCTACCAAGGCGAACGTCCAATGGCCCACGATAACAAATTGCTCGGACACTTCCAACTTTCCGGAATTCGTCCGGCACGTCGCGGCGAACCTCGCATTGAAGTGAAATTCTCCATTGACGTCAATGGTATCGTCAAAGTTTCGGCCAAAGACCTCGATACTCAAAAGACCGCGGATATCACGATTCAAAATAGCAATGGTCTTTCCAAGAGCGATATCGATCGCATGGTAAAGGAAGCCGAAGAACATAAAGCCGAAGACGAAAAGAGAAAAGGCGATATTGAAATCAAAAACAAGGCGCAAACCTATGTGGACGAAATCAACCGCACGCTCTCGGAAAAAGGCGATTCTTTGGATGCCAAGCAAAAAGAAGAACTCACCAAACTTCGCGATGAAGCTTCTGGCGCTATCGCAGCCAACGATATCGAGAAACTGCGCGAAATCGTCGGACGCTTGGAAGATGCGGCCCGCATGGCGGCTCAACAGCAACAATCCGCTGCTGGCGCTCAAAATGCGACTTCTACGGGGGAAGGACATGAGACGGCCGACGATGTCGTTGATGCCGATTTCACCGATAAGAAGTAAAAAAAACTAGATGTTGGACGCGGCGTTCTAATCGGAGCGCCGCGCCTTTATGCAATTTAGGAAGGAGCGCTTATGGCGGAAAAAAGAGATTATTATGAAGTTCTTGGCATAAGCAAAAATGCTACCCAAGATGAAATCAAAAGCGCCTATCGCAAATTGGCCAAACAATATCACCCCGACTTGAATAAAGCTCCCGATGCCGCGGATAAATTCAAAGAAGTGACCGAAGCTTATGAAGTTCTCTCCGATGAGCAAAAACGTCAAAACTACGATCGCTTTGGCTTTGCCGCTTTTGAAAACGGCGGCTCTACCGGTGGAGCGGGCCCTTTTGGCCAAGGTTTCAGCAGCCAGGGATTTGGCGATGTCGATTTAAATGATATTTTCTCCAGTTTCTTTGGCGGAGGCGGATCTTCGAGAAGTTCAGCCTCTTCGGGCCCAACAAAAGGAGCGGACGTTTTGCGCCGAGTTCGCATTACCTTTATGGATGCGGTTCTTGGAACCAAGATTACGTTCCCCGTTTCCTATGATGAGCCGTGCGCCCATTGTGGCGGAACGGGTGCGGAAAGCCCCAGTGACTTTATGACTTGCCCTACTTGCGGAGGCCGTGGTTATGTAACGACAACGCAGCGCACGATTTTTGGTAACATGCAATCGAAGACCACTTGCTCTGATTGTCATGGAACGGGAAAGAAAATTTCCCACGCTTGCCATCTTTGTGGCGGAAGCGGCTATACGCATGTTAAAAAAGATTTGACCGTGAATGTGCCTGCGGGTATCAATAACGGCCAACAAATTCGCGTTTCCGGAAAGGGGGAACGTGGAGAAAACGGTGGGCCAAACGGGGACATGTATGTCGAAGTATTGGTACAAGATCACCCTTATTTCCGTCGCGATGGGAACAACGTTCATATCGAGGTTCCTTTGAGTTTTGTCGATTGCGCCCTCGGTTGCGAAATCGACGTTCCGACGGTTTATGGGGAAGTTTCGGTTCGTATTCCAGAAGGGACACAGCCTGACGATATTTTGAAGATTCGTGAAAAAGGAATTAAAGACCTTCGTAGTGGCAAGCCCGGCGATGAATTTATTCATGTAAAGGTGAAAACACCGACTCGACTTGGAAAGAATCAGAAGCAATTGCTACAGGAATTCCAAAACCAGTCGAATTCCAAAGATTCCCCATACCAGAAATGGAAGGATAAATTCGTCAAATGAATGAACCCTTGCTTCAGATCTGAAGCAAGGTTTTTTAAAAATGCTTAAGTAAGTTAGAGAGAAGACCTATAATCATCCTATGCCTTATTGTAAGAATTGTCATCACGAAATTTCGAGACTTGATTCGGACGTTTGCCCTTATTGCGGCGTAAAGGATCCGATCACAGATACCTATCAAACCATGGACGTGACCCAGAATATCGCCGGGTTAAAATCTCAGAATCTTTATCGGTGCAAATCCCAGAAAAAAGCTGCGTTGTTATGCATGCTTTTTGGAAATTTTGGCGTCAAGGAATTCTATTTGCTTGAACCGAAAAAAGGTTGGATTTGGCTTTTAATTACATTACTTGGGGTTGCCGGAATTGGCAGCGCTTTGTATTTTGTATTATGGAAAAATCCTCTGTCTTTTGTTTTGCCTTTTCTTGCATTTTGGCTTTTCCATTTTGTTCGTGGACTACTTTTCTTAAAGAAAGAATCTCCGAAAGACGGCAACGGGGAGTTCCTCCGCTAATGCAACATTTCTTTGGTCAAATTGTTGACAACCGCATCATCCTTAGCTCTGAAGATGAACATCATTTGATTCATGTTAAACGGGCTCAAGTGGGTGAGGAAATCGAAGTAGGTGTCGATGGATGCGTTTATTTATGCACGGTTGCTTCCGTCTATCCTCTAAAGATCGAAAAGAAAATAGCGTTGCCCAGTCGGGAATTGCCTTATCGTCTAGGAATTGCCTTCGGCGTCTTAAAAAGCGAACATTCTGAATGGCTCGTGCAAAAATCGACGGAGTTAGGGGCGACTTCGTTTTATCCCTGCGTTACCGAGCGATGTGTGGTTCGGCCCAAAGCGAAAAAGGATCCCAAGTGGGAACGGCTCCAAAAAATAGCGAATGAGTCAGCTAAACAGTGCCGGCGAGGGCGTTTGCCTGAATTATCCGCCTATCAAAGCTGGAACGAAATGTTAGCTTTGCCATATTCCAATAAAATCCTAGCCTATGAAAATGAATCCCTTCACGGCGATCCTCTTTTGAACGCTTTGCAAGAAATGAAAATGGATGACACCTTATTTGTAATCGGCCCTGAGGGTGGTTTTACGCTCACAGAAGTGGAACAAGCCCAAAGGGCGGGATTCCGCATCGTATCGTTGGGGAAACGCATTCTAAGGGCTGAAACGGCCGGATTATACGGAGCTTGCCTTATTGGATCTATGATGGAGAAAAGGAAATAATGGATTTTTTCAAAGAATTAGAAAAGAAGCAGTCCTCCACTCCGTTTTCCCGTAGCGGGGCAATGAACTACTTTCTCCGTAATTCTGGAATTTTAGCCGATATTCCCTCCTATTCGATTTTTTCTAAGGCAACTAAACCTTTCGATATCATTCGAGCAAATATTCTAATAGCCGCTTTATCCAACAAAGAATGCATCGAAACGATGTTTATGGAACGTTTGAAAGAAGATCGGAAATTGGGCGTGGAATCTAGCCAAGAAAGCATTGTCTCGGATGTAAAAAAGAAGATGCTCGATTTGCCTTATTTTCAAGATGGTAACACCAAGATTTTTGTACCCGTATTTCCTCGTTCTATTAACAATATATATTCGGATAATTTTTTCTCGTTTCAAGATAGAAATTTTAAGAAATTGCTAACTCATTTTGAAGCTTTGCTCATTGATCCATTCGACACATACGGTCCTGAACTTTACAATTCTTTTTTTACGAAACTAGTAAAGGTTAAAACTGTTAAAGGAGAGGTGGCCTATTATAACTACGATTCCTATGAAATTTATATTGTGAACGAAGAAGGAAGACTTGAGGTGTCCATTCCTTTGTTCGACCGCGGATTACATCGAAAAAATACGAACCATATGTTAGAAAGAATTGAACCTGTCCTTAATGCATATTTTGAGAACAATAAGGAAGAATTTGTGAAAAGACTAGTTGATAATAAGTTAATATCTAGTAGTTTTGTATATAAAAATAAACACGATGAACACAGGTTTTTTAGGAAAATAGATAAAGGGATTTAAATAATATGAAATATTTTCTACATTCTTTAGGATGTAAGGTAAATTCTTATGAATTATCCGCTATTGGGACTGAACTTTCATCCCATGGATATTCCCCATGTGAAAACGCGCAAGACGCTGATGTCATTATTATTAATACCTGCTCTGTAACTGGCAGAGCGGATCAAAAATCTCGCCAGCATATTTCTTCATATCGAAAAGGAAACCCTAATGCGATCATTGTCGTAATGGGGTGTTATTCGCAGAAGCATGGAGAGGAAGCGGAATCCCTGGGAGCTAACCTCGTTTTCGGATCGGCGGATCGTTCCAAGATTTACGAGGCTATTGAAACCTTTTTAAAAACAAAAATTAATTGCATTGACATTAAATCTAACGTGCGAAAAGAAACCTATGAAGAGTTAGGCTTTTCGGCTTTTTGTGACAATGCGCGTGCCTATCTAAAGGTTCAAGATGGGTGCAACAATTTTTGCTCGTATTGCCTTATTCCTTTTTTACGTGGGAATTCGCGCTCTCGTGACCCTCGCATGGTGATAGATGAAGCTAAAAAGCTTGTTTCCAATGGATATAAAGAAATTGTCATCACAGGAATTCATATCGGCGCCTATGGTTTAGACCTTGGAGACGGTTCTTTTCGCCTTCCTCAGTTAATTGAAAGCATTTTAGTTGCCTGCCCTTCCTTGCCTCGAATTCGGATTTCTTCCATCGAAGAATCAGAAATACAAGATGATTTCTTGGATTTGCTAGCTCGTTACCCCCAAGTTGTTGATCATTTACATATCCCTCTGCAGTCCGGATCGGCTACTGTGCTTCAGCGCATGAAAAGGAAGTACGACACAGCATCTTTTCTTTCTAAGTTAGTAGCCATTCGACGAATTCGACCCCAAATCGCAATAACAACTGACGTCATCGCGGGTTTTCCTCAAGAAAATGACGAAGAATGGCAAGAAACCATGAATTTTTGCAGACAAGCTGATTTTGCTGAGATTCATGTTTTTCCATTTTCTTCTCGGCCAGGTACGCTCGCTCACGCCTTGCCCGATGTAGATCCTAAAATAAAGAAAGCGCGTGTTCACCAACTATTGGATCTGTCTCGTGAACTTCGTGAAAATTACAAAAAACGCTTCTTTAATCAAGATCTCCCCGTGCTTTTCGAAGAGTTTGATCCTAAATCCGGTTATGCCTATGGCCACACCTCCAACTACCTGCTAGTTAAGATAAAATCGGAAAAACCGCTCCATGGGAAAATGCTTCTTGTAACATATAATAATGAGACGGCATCGGATTAATTTTAAATTTTTTGGACATCTTCTAATAATTCGAGTTGATGTCTATTCTTTATTTCATATAATTCCTTCGTTCGAAAGGAGTTTCAAATGGCAGTCCCACAACGTCGCACGAGCAAAACTCGTAAACGTCTTCGCCGTACGCATTTCAAACTCGAGGTCACCGGATTGGTCGCCTGCCCGCACTGTGGCGCGATGATCCGCTCCCATCGCGTTTGCCCCGAATGCGGCTATTACAACGGCAAAGAAGTTATCTCTGTTAAAAAGAAAGAACAGAAATAATGTAAGCGTGCCCTTTGGCACGTTTTTTCACATAAGGAGCATTTATGGAATTCAATAAACTATTTGATCACACCCTTTTAAAACAAGAGGCAACATCAAAAGAAATTATCGCTTTGTGCAAGGAGGCTAAGCAATATCACTTTGCCTCCGTTTGCGTTAACCCCTGTTTTGTCCCTCTTTGTGCCAAAGAACTCGAAGGAAGCGACGTAAAGGTATGCACCGTCGTTGGCTTCCCCTTGGGGGCCAATAGCGTCTCGATTAAGGCCGCGGAAGCCTCTATTGCCGTGGATGAAGGCGCTCAAGAAGTAGATATGGTCATCAACACCGGAAAGGTGAAAGAGGGCGATTTTGTCTACACGGAAGAAGAAGTTCGCCGTGTTAAGGAAGCAATTGGGGATACTACTTTGAAAGTCATTTTGGAAACATCCATTCTGACCGACGAAGAAATTAAGGAGGCTTGTCTGGCCTCCGTTCGTGGCGGCGCCCAATTCGTAAAAACCAGCACAGGATTCAACAAGGCGGGCGGAGCAAGCGTTCATGCCGTGCGCATTATGAGAGAAACGGTTGGAGAAAACGTTGGTGTAAAAGCCAGCGGAGGAATTCACCATTTGTCCGAAGTGGAAGAAATGGTGGAAGCCGGGGCGAACCGCATTGGTTGCAGTGCATCCGTTAACATCATGAAAGAAAAAGAGTTGTTCTAATTTTGGAAACCTCTATTTAAAGAACGTTAAGATTTTGCAGAAAGCTAGCAAAAATCAATTCGATAATTGCTGGCTTTTTTTATTCATATGTGCATTTTTTTCGCGGAAACGCAAATCTATTCGTTAAATGTATGTATGAAAATTATTTATCAATGTCAAAGCAAAGGATGCGGTTATGCCTGCGTTAAAATGCTGTTATGCAAACGCGATAAAAACCGAAATTGGGCGTACGCCGATGAGCCGGACGCCGAGCGAAGCGCCCCTTCCCTAAACGAGATAAAGGAATACGGAGCTAAGTATGGCTTAAATCTTCGATCCTATCGCGTTGGAAGCCCCTATGATTGGAGGTTTTTGGCTTCTAAAAATGCACTAGTGCTTCTAGAAGAAGACGGCCTTCAGCATGTGTGCGTTTTAGCAAAGGCATCAAAATCAGATTTAACCATATTGGATCCCTCTAGAGGAAAAAGAAAAATTAAGATTAGAAAATTTGAAACGATATTCTCTGGCATTGCGATGGTAACGGATTTGGGCGTCGTGTCTCGAAAAAAGGATGTCCCTAAGCCAACTATTCGTTCTATAAAAAAAGGATGGATTCCAATGTTATTATCGTTCGTGTCCGTCTTTTTGATTGGAATGGGCTTCCTTTTATCAGAAAGGGCATCCAAGTGGATTGCCTTACCTTTTTACCTCGTCGGTTTAATGAGTTTAGGCCTATTTTTAGTTTGTTCCCGTTATCTCCAGTCTTCCTTTGATCGGAAATATCAACGAGGCTTGTTGGAGGAAGATCCCAATTTACGCAAAGAGCTATTCACCCATTATTACACTTATAAAAACACGATATTTGGAACAATTCCTCGTGTTTCCTGTGAAATTGGAATTCTTTGTTCGTTGTTGTTCTACATAAGCTTTACTAGTCCTTGGCAAGGCGTGATGTTGGGAATTGTGGGGATAGTTTTGCTGATTATGCTCTATTTTATTCAAATACGTTCCGTGCAAATAGCAAAAGAGGTGGAAAAAGACGAAGACGATTTTTTAAGAGGGAAAAGCGACAAAAAAGAATTAGAAAATAAACAAAAATCCTACCAAAAGAAGGGGTTTAGGTATTCTCGTTTATGGCTTCTTAAAATTTTAGCAGTTTTGTTCGTTTCCCTTTTGTTTTGCTTGGGCAGCAGTTTGACCAAGCAGAACCTCGAAGAATCCCCTTACTTAGAAAGTTTGATTCTATGCCTGCTATTTTCTATCCAGATTAACGATTTGGCATCTTATTTGCCCTCAATTTTAAGTAACCGGAGCGAAGCATCCTATTTTTGGTTTCATTTTGTTCGCACAAGCGGGAAATAAATCAAGCAAAGGTCGAGGAAATCGGTTAAAATATGCTCATGCTCGAAGGGTTTGTTTGGCGCGATGCTGAAAATGGTCCCGCGTTTCATCTCTGTGGAACGCTAAAGGGAGTCACTTTTCTATATGGCGATGATTCGAGCGCCGTTGCCAATTACTTTATCCATCCACAGCCTGATTGGCATGGGGAATTTTCACTAGATGGCCGGCCCATTTCGGATCCAATCTCGGCTTATATTCTAACGAAATACGCAGATTTAACCCTTTTTTTAGAAGAAGTTAAAAACCGAGAGAATCCCAATTTTCTTTTCTTGGATTTCTCCCATTTGAACGCATTGGAACAATCGCTTTCTCTACAACGAATTCTGGAGCAAATGTCTTTATGCCGCCTTCTTATTTATGCTCCTGAAATTACGCCTCGCTCGTTAGGCGTGAACATTGGAAATGAATGGTCCCCTTATAAAGAAACTGGTTGCGTGGAGGACAAAACGCGGTTGGCCCAGGCTTTTGATGGTCTCATTGGGGATTTGGCGTGGGATAAAGAACCGCCAAAAGGATCCTTGGTCCAAGATACGAAAACCGTTTGGCTAAAAACCCCCTCTATTCCCGAGTCCTTGGACACGGAAGAATCGAACAACTGCCGAAATGAAAAACAAAAAGACACAAAAGTAATTTCTCAAAAAGAAGATGATACAAGCAGAAAACATTTGCAGACCGCAAAAAGAAATAGAAGGTTCAACTGGGGCGAAATCTCCGATGACTTCAAGAAAAATTGGGTTAATCATGCATTCTTTTTCCTTTTTGAAGCTCTTTCCTTCTGTGTTTTGATTCTTTGCAAATGCTCTCAAAATATTACTCCGCTGTTTTTTGGATTATCCATTGGGTTAAATGCGTTGTTTGCCTTTTTGTGTGCTCTCCCCATTTCTTTTATTGCAGAAGATAACGGGAACGACCAACTGACCCCTTCTCTTAAATTTGGCTTTGCTTGTAGTTTTGTGCTTTCCGTTGTTGGCATTGTGCTTTCCGTTGTTTTCTCTTTATCGGCAGAGGAGCGACGAATTATTTCTTATTTTGCAATTCCCTATGGAGCCTCTCCTTTGTTATGCTATTTGGCCTGCTATTACCAATGGCGCAAGGCGGAAAGGAAAAAGGAGGATAAGCATTAATGGAATTAGAATTTGATAATCGATTTAATGCCCAATTTGACGAATGGGAAAGCAAATATGAATCGCTTTTGGATGTGATCGCCTCCCTTTTATCGATTCGCAAAAATTATGAAATTGACCTAAGTTTGGTCGGAGAAGAAGAAATTCACACGATTAATCGTGATTATCGCGGCATAGATCGGGTAACTGACGTTATTAGCTTTGCTTTTGAGGATGATCATAGTGATTTGGGAAAAATCGTGGGGGGAGACGATGTTCCTATCTTGCTCGGAGAAATCTTTATTTGCATTCCCCAAGCCCTCCGTCAAGCCCAAGAATTTGGTAATACCCCTGAGCGTGAACTTTCCTTCCTTTTCGTCCATGGAATGCTTCATTTGCTTGGATTTGACCACGTGACAAAGAAACAAGAAGAAGTGATGTTTCCTCTTCAAGAAAAGATTTTAAAAGCCTGGAAGGAGATTAACCCATGAAATTAAGCCCGGAAGAGTTGCTTGATAAAGCAAAACAGGCACGTACCTTGTCTTATTCCCCTTATTCGCATTTTGCAGTAGGCGCGGCATTAGAATGTGCTGACGGGAGCGTGTTTTGTGGAGCCAATATTGAAAACGCATCGTTCCCTCTTGGCATGTGTGCAGAAAGAAATGCCATCTATCACGCCTTGATGCGTGGAAAGAAGAAAGAGGATTTTGTTTCTCTCGCTATTGTGGCCGATACGGATGAACCCTGTTCTCCGTGTGGGGCTTGCCGTCAGGTTTTGTGGGAACTGTTCCCACTAGATGCGCCCATTTATCTAGGCAATTTAAAGAACGAAATAAAACACGTAACGGCGAAAGAGCTTTTGCCCTTCGCATTCAATGGAGAAGATTTATGAAAATTGGAACAATCGCCATTATGGGGCGCCCGAACGTGGGGAAAAGCACCTTTTTAAATTGTGTACTTTCAAAAAAGATCTCAATCGTTTCCCCCAGGGCTCAAACCACCCGTGACTCGATCTGCGGTATTTTGACAGAAAAGGATCGTCAGTATGTCTTTGTAGATACTCCAGGGATTTACTATGGGGATGGCAAACTGGAATCGCACATGCGTCGCGCCGCTTTTGGAAGTTCCCGTGGAGTAGATGCAATTTTGTACTTTCTTGACGCATCTTCTGATTCGCTGGACCAAGATTTAAAAATTGTGTCTTCGATCAAAACGGATTCCCCGCTTTTGTTCGTCCTTAATAAAATCGACCTTATTAAAGTGGAAAAAGCCCGGGAAATCGAAGAAAAAGTCAAAATCGCTTATCCGAATTCTTTGGTGATTGAAGCATCGTTTAAAGAAAATTTCGGCATCAAAGAGGTTAAAACGGCTCTCGAGCCTTATCTCACGGAAGGGGAACCCCTTTATCCTAAAGATTATTTAACCGATAAGGACAGAGAATACCAAGCCAAAGAAGTGATCCGCGAAAAATTATTGCATTTCCTTTTTGACGAAATTCCTCATCAAAGCGCTGTTCGTATCGACGAGTTCACCAAAGAAGGCGGAGGTTACAACATTTCCGCCACCATCATCGTGGAAAAGAAGGCTCACAAAGGGATTGTGATTGGTCAAGGCGGACAAATGATTAAAAAAATATCGATGTCTTCTCGTCATGAATTGGAAAGAATGTGGCATGAACACGTCACTCATCTAACCATTGAAGTTGAAGCCATTCCTGGTTGGAGAAACTCCCCGAAAGCCTTAATGGATTTAGGGTACAATGACAAGTGATTGGATAAAAAGAAGCGGGATAGTCTTGCGAAACTCCACGTCCAAAGAAAGCGATGGAGTTATTACCTGCTTATCTAAGGAAGGCTTTTTCAGCTTTTATGCCCATGGTGTTAAGAAGATAACGTCCAAATCGGCTATGTCGCTGCAGCCGTTGAGTTCCTGTGAATTTTCTTTGTCCATAGATTCAAAAGGAAATGCGACCCTAAAGGAGGCCTCCCTGTTAGAAATTTTGCTCCCAAGTGAAAATTTAGACGCATTTTCCATCGATAATCTACTCATCGAATTGTCTTTGCGTTTTTTACAAGAAGATGAAGCCGCGGAAGCGTTTCCTTGGGTATTGAGAGCATTTCAAGCCATAAAAAAGGGTGGCGACCCTTATTGTACTGGTTTAATTTGTTTTGCCCATCTATTGGTAATCGGCGGAATTGGGCTTGATGTGGACGAATGCGTTTGCTGCGGTGCGAGAAATAAAATCGAAACCATTGATCTCGATACAGGTGGATTTGTATGTCCCTCTTGCTTTCGAAATGAAACCATGGGCAAGGTATCAAGGGAGGTTTTAAAAATTTATCGTTATATTTTCAAAGCACCCCTCACCGATTATGGGCGCGTGAATTTAGGCTGGGAAGCTTGCCGACCCATCTATTTGTCCCTTGGGCATTATTTAGAAAAGAATACGGGCGTAAAACTACGGACCTTGGATTTATTATCTAAGATTTGACACCCTCTTCTCCAGCGTACTCTTAAAGTGGGTTGACACGATAGATATCCCCCGTAACATTTGACAGGTTTTTTATCTGTAACAATTCGAAGATAAGGAGGCTCCAATGCCAAACAAATTCTCATTTGAAACCATTACTCAACATCTTCAGAATGCCGGATTCGTCTTCCAAGGAAGCCAAATCTATGGCGGATTGTCCAACACATGGGACTACGGGCCTTTGGGTTCGGAAATGAAAAGGAATATCCGCAATCTTTGGTGGAAAAAATTCGTTCAAGAATCCCCGACAAACGTTGGCATCGATTCCGCGATTTTAATGAACCCGAAAGTTTGGGAAGCCACGGGACATGTTTCGACCTTCAACGACCCGATGGTGGACTGCAAAGCCTGCAAAGCTCGCCACCGCGCGGATGAGTTAATTAAAAGCGAATATCCAGATGTGGACGTGGATGGGATGACGTTTGAACAAATGGACGCTTTCATCAAAGAACACGCGATGACTTGCCCTGTTTGTGGCAAAAGTGACTTCACCCCGATTCGCAAGTTCAATATGATGTTTAAAACCCATATCGGAGTCACCGACGATGCCAGCAGTGTTGTTTATTTACGCCCCGAAACGGCGCAAGGCGTTTTTGTGAATTTTAAAAACGTTCAGCGCGCAACCCGCAAAAAACTTCCGTTTGGCATTTGCAATACAGGCAAAAGCTTCCGCAATGAAATTACTCCGGGGAACTTCACTTTCCGCACTCGCGAGTTTGACCAGTGCGAAATGGAATTCTTTTGCAAGCCCGGAACAGACCTTGAATGGTTTGCTTATTGGAAAGAATATTGCCGTAAATTCGTCGATTCTCTCGGCGTAAAGGATGAAAATCTTCGTTATCGCGACCACGAACCGGCAGAATTAGCGTTTTACTCGAAAGCAACTACGGACGTCGAATACCTCTTCCCTTCGCTAGGATGGGGTGAAATTTTGGGGGTGGCCGATCGTACGGATTACGATTTAAAACGCCACATGGATTTCTCCGGTCAGGACCTCACTTATTTTGACCCTGAAACCAACGAAAAGTACATTCCTTACTGCATTGAGCCTTCCATGGGCCTTGACCGTTTATTCCTTATGGTTGCCGTGGATGCCTACGACGAAGAAGAACTGGCAAATGGAGATAAGCGCGTTGTTATGCACTTAAAGCCAGCCCTCGCTCCGTATAAAGTTGCCGTTTTGCCCCTTTCTAAAAAACTAAATGAAGGGGCGCTAGAAATTGCAAATTCGCTCAATAAGCATTTCTCGATTTGCTATGACGAAACGGGATCTATTGGCAAACGTTATCGCCGACAAGATGAAATTGGCACCCCCTATTGCATTTGTGTCGATTTTCAAACCGCGGAAGACCATATGGTTACGGTCCGTGACCGCGATTCCATGGAACAAGAGCGTATCGCGATCGCGGATTTAAAGGTTTATTTGGAAAATAAAATTGGGGAATAACAAACGAAATACGGAAAGAAAGGAGGAGAGATCGACGTGTACGACCGCGAATTAATTAACGACGTTTTGAAAGCCGCTGATATCGCGGATGTTGTTCGACACTATCTTCCGGATTCTTTTCAGAAAAAAGGAAAGAATTATGCGGCTCGGTGTCCTTTTCACGACGACCACGACCCCTCTCTTTCTATTAATGTAGAAAAACAAATTTATCATTGCTTCGTTTGTGGGCACGGGGGAAATTCCATTCGTTTTGTCCAAGAATACACCCATTGTTCCTTCATGGAAGCAGTGCGTAAAACGGCGGAAATCGTTGGATTCCACGACCCCCGATTGAAAAAAGATGTCCCCCTGCCAACGGTAGACCCGCAAAAGAAGCGGTTGTTGGATTGCATTGACACTCTGCAAAGCTATTATCGTTATGCGCTTTCCACGGACGAGGGGGCTGCCGCGAGAGAATACTTGGCCAAAAGAAACCTTGATGAAGCTACGCAGGCTAAGTTTGGAATTGGCTATGCACCCCTAGACGGATCTGCTACAGTCCGCTTCCTTAGAGCAAAAGGATTTTCCCCGAAAAACATCGAAGAAATCGGAATTTCCAATGTCTCGGATTCTGAAATGCGCGATGTTAACGCTGGGCGAATCACCTTCCCTCTTTGGGATAACCGTGGCGCCGTTATTGGCTTCAGTGCGCGACAAATCATTCGTGACCCCCAATCCGGTAAATACCGCAACTCGCCGGAGACTCCGCTGTTTCATAAAGGAGACGTTCTGTATAACTATCACAATGTCGCCGAATCTGCTCATCACGATGGTTATTGCTATGTTTTGGAAGGTTTTATGGATGTCATGGCCCTTGACAAAGCGGGCCTTCCCAACGCGATAGCCCTCATGGGAGTCGCCCTTACCAAAAATCAGGTTTCTCTGCTAAAAAGGTTGCGTTGTGAAATTCGCCTTTGCCTTGATGGGGACTTGGCGGGGCAAACGGGAATGATGGGGGCAATGGAAGAACTCTCTGCCGCCAACATCCCTTTCCAAATCGTAGACTACGGAAACGATTTACGCGATCCCGACGACATTCTTCAAGAAGACGGAAAGGATGCTTTGGTAAAGAGAATGCAAACTCTTTCCGACCCCATTGATTTTCAACTTTCCTATTTGCTTCATTTCAAAAAAGCCAATCGTCCAGAGGAAAAGAAAGAAATCATCGAACGCCTCGGTCCTTCGATTATGAGGGAATCGGGTATTGAAAAGGAAAACCACATTGCCAAATTGGCAAAAGCTCTCCAATACGAAGAAAGCGCGCTTCGAATCGTCTTATCTCAAAACAATCGAACGATTGCGCATTCTATTGAAGTGCCCTCCGCATCTTCGAGAAATGGAAAAAATCAGGATGTTCGACCCTTATCGAAGGGGACTGCTAAAGGGACTCAACGTCTTGATTTCGCTGAAAACACCATTCTCTATTATTTGTTGACCAACGGTAAGGCTCGCAGGGATATTCAATCGCGAGATAACCCGTTCTATTCAGAGAATTATAGGCAAATACTATTCTATTTACTTCAATACGCATCCGAAGTCGCCGATGATGGATTTGAAATCGCCGGATTGCTATCTTTTATTGAAGAAAACGAACCGTCGGCCTCCAGCAACCCTATGAGCAACATCATTGCTTCGGTAGCTGACGAAGCTCCCACCTTGCCTTATAGCCCTTCTTTGCTAGATCGATGTAGCGAAGTGATTGCGGAAGAAAAACAACGGCTGGGGCAAAAGAAACTCATTATTAAAGCGGTGGAAACTGGCGATAGCCGGCTAGCTGCGTCTGCCTTAAAGGCGTTTGCTGAAAAACGTGGAGAGGAGTGGAAAAAACAAATAAAAGAAAAAGATTAATCGCGGAAACGCGTTCGTGAAATAAGGAGGATCAAAACATATGAAAAAACAAAAAGAAACCATCGTGGATGACGAACTTGACTTCTTAAGCGAAGAAGATGAAGTTGGTTCGGAGAAAAAAACGAAGAAGAAAACAAGCGCCCCCAAGAAGGAAGAAGAGGCACCCGAAGAGATTTTTGACGGAGAGGAAGAAGAAGACCTCGCCAAGAAAAAAGCCATCGAAGACATCAAAAAATCTTTCTTGAAAAAAGGAAAAGAAGAAGGCTCCATCAATGTGGAGGATGTCTTGTTCGAAACGGAAAAATTGGATATCACAGAAGAACAATTGAGCGATATCATCGAATTCTTCCGTAAAAACAACATCAAAGTGGAATCGGATGAAACCGAGGACGACATCGATGAGGACATGCCTGCCGATTTGATGGATGTGGAGCAACAAATCGCCGAGGATGAAGCCGACGCCGAAGTGGAAGGGGACTTGGAATTAAGCGCGGAGGAGCAAGAAGTCGCTCAAATTTCTGAAGCGGATTTATCCCGCATGTCCATTGGCGAAGTCAAAAACAACGACTGCGTCAAGATGTACCTGAAAGAAATTGGCAAAGTTAACCTTTTAACCGCTGCCGAAGAAACGGATTTGGCCAAACGCATTGTGGCCGGAAATCAGCCCAATGCGACCGAAGAAGAAAAAGAAGATGGCAAGCTCGCCAAAGATCAGCTGATCACGGCGAACTTACGCCTTGTTATTTCCATCGCCAAACACTATATCGGACGCGGCATGCATTTCTTGGATTTGATTCAAGAAGGAAATATGGGTTTGATTAAAGCGGTTGAAAAATTCGATTATACCAAAGGCTTTAAATTCTCTACCTACGCCACTTGGTGGATTCGTCAAGCCATCACTCGCGCGATTGCCGACCAAGCTCGTACCATTCGTATCCCCGTCCATATGGTGGAAACGATCAATAAAATGACTCGCGTCCAGCGTCAACTTGTCCAGGAATTAGGGCGTGATCCCACCGCAGAGGAAATCTCTGAAAAAATGGAAGGTCAGCTCTCTCCGGAAAAAATCCGCGACATTCAACGAATTGCCCTTGAACCCGTATCGTTAGAAACGCCGATTGGTGAAGAAGACGATTCTCATTTGGGTGATTTCATTGAAGATAAAGACGCGGAATCGCCTGAAGAATACACGACAAAAGCGCTTCTGAAAGATGAACTCTATGACATCATGAAAGACTTAACCGACCGCGAAGAAAGAGTGTTGCGGTTACGGTATGGTCTTGACGATAATCGTCCCCGTACTTTGGAAGAAGTGGGACGTGAATTCGGCGTTACCCGCGAACGCATTCGTCAAATTGAGGCGAAAGCCATTCGTAAATTACGCCACCCGACGCGCGCTAAAAAACTGGGAGATTATCGGGATTCCAGCTTTATCACTGGTTTCTCGGATAATTCCAACGATCGATAAGGAGAAATAATGACCATTCAGGATACCAAGCTTTCATCACAGGGGAATCTCAATTCCAACGTTCGTTCCCCTAAAAAGTCGAAGGGAAATCACCTTAGTCAAAAAGGAGAAGTTGAAAACTACTTAAGCCGGATTGCTAACCTTCCCCTTTTGACGGAGGAAGAAGAAAAAAACCTTGGTGAAGCCATCCTGAAAGGCCGGGGTGCCGAGGCCTCTTTGGAAGAGAAGGCTTCCGCTAAAGAAGCGGCAAAGCAGCTAGCCAATGGTAATCTTCGTCTCGTTATTTCCATTGCCAAGGAATACACGAATCGCGGTTTGCCACTTATCGATTTGATTTCCGCGGGAAATGTGGGATTATTGCATTCGGCAGAACTATTTGATTATCGGAAAGCTCGTTTTACAACCTATGCTACTCGCGGGATTCGCGATGAAATTTCGCACACGATTATGGCAAATGGCCATGCGATTCGAATTCCCGAAGAAAAAATACTTCAATATTCTCAGGTTAACCGCGCCAAAAAACAATTAGAACAAAAATTGATGCGTGAGCCTTCTTCCAAAGAAATCGCCGACTCGATGGAAGGATTTACCCCTGAACAGGTGACATCGCTTTTAAAGATGCCTCTTCAAGTGGTGTCCACCGATAACCCCATCGGCCCCGAAAACGATTCTTATTCTCTACAAGACTTAATTCCCGACTCGGATTCCGATGTCGACAAAAGTATTCTTCAAGAAGAGGACGAAAAAACTGTGGCTAGTGTTTTAGCTGCTTTAACCGATAGGGAACGCGAATTCATTCGTTTGCTTTATGGCTTAAATGGAGAAGCTCCGCTTTCTTTGCAAGAAGTGGGAAATCGGTATGGGATTAGCCGAGAACGTGTGCGCCAAATTCGAGAAACTGCCTTATCCAAAATGAGAAAGGCTTTAGGAGACGACGATGCCTAAGAAATTATCCAAAAGACTTCAATCCATCGCTAACCTTGTCCCAAAAAACAGCTATATCGCCGATATCGGAAGCGATCATGCACAGCTTCCGATCTATTTATGCGAAACGGGAACTGTTTCTTGGGCTCAAGCGGTCGAAAATAAAACGGGCCCTTTTTTGCGTATGACTCACGCGATTCAAGAAAGTGGGTTAGAGGGACATATTGATTGTAGCAGAAGTGACGGAATATCCGACCTTAACGAGGGGGTAGATACCGTCTTAATTTGCGGGATGGGCGGAATGCTTGCTTGCGACATTTTGGAAGCGCACACCGAAAAATTGTTCCACGTTCAAACCATTATCGTAGACCCTCACAAAGATTTAGTATCCGTAAGAAAGCGCGTGACTGCGCTTGGGTATAAAATCGACGAAGAAACCATGGTTTACGAAGATAAAATCTTCTATACCATTATTCGTTTTGTCAAAACGGATGTCGCTGTTGACTACAGCAGGAGTGATCTTCTTTTTGGCCCAATACTTCGAAAAAAACGCGGTGAAACTTTCGAAGATTGGCTCAAAATTCAACTGAAACATGTCAATGATATTTTGAATTTGAATTTGCCCCGCGAAAAACGGGACTACTATTTGGATTTATATCGATTAATTCGCGATGAAAAGAATCGTACTAACGTTGCATAGCCGATAAATAATCGTAACATTCCTTTAGGATGGATGACGAAGTGGAAGCTCCGCTAGAAAGGGCGATTTTCTCGCCTTTTTTAAAGGAGATATTTTGAAGTTCTGAAAGATTCCTAACAAGATAGCAGCGGAGATTTTTCTTTACCCCGATTTCGTACAATTTAACCGAATTATTGGAACGAGGACTGCCAAGGACCACTAAAGTGGTAATGGATTCTGGCAAATCCATAATTGCCTTTTGCCGTAAATACGTGCTTTGACATTGGGATTTAATCAATTGAATCGAAATTCCTTTTTTGGATAAAAAAGAAATCGCGGATTCTATTTCCTCTCCAGAAATCGTAGTTTGACATATGGCGGGATAGACGATGGATGGAGTAATGTCGATGCTTTGGAGTTCAGGGTGGACCACATCAAGAAAAATAGCGTTTGGATTATTGGCCATAAACGCATCGGCTTCTAGATGGCCTTTTACCCCAAAATAGAAAAAAGAGGACTTGAGGGAAGCCCCGGCCACTCGGTTTGCTTCCACAAAAGGACAAGTGCAATCTAATATTTTAAGATTTTTTTCCGCTGCTAATTTTTCCCAACCCAAGGGGTGCCCGTGGGCAGAAAAGATCACGTAGGAGCCGTCGGGGATGCTCTTCAAGACAACTTCTAAATTTTCTTTTCTCTCGTCGATAATATGAATGTGATGATTTTGAAATTCCATCATGGAATCCTCGTTATGAACAAGCATCCCAAGGCAATAAATTTCAACGTCGGGTTGCTCCTTCCTTAGTCTTAGAGCAAGAGAGAAGGCCCTTTGCACGCCGGAGCAATATCCATTTGGTTCAAGAAGTAAGACATCCATGCAAGTATTTTCGTTGAGAATCTAGGAAAAATGAAGAGATTTCCTATATAATCGTGCGGTATGAAATCCTTTAAAGAATTTAACTTAAGCCCAGCGCTAACGAGCGCACTGGAAAAAATGGGCTACACCTCGCCTTCTCCGGTGCAATCTCGGGTTATTCCCAAGGCGTTGCAAGGCAAGCGCATTGTTTGTCAAAGCGAAACGGGGAGTGGGAAAACCCATTCCTATTTGATTCCCATTTTGCAAAAAATTGACACGCATTTGCCTCGTTTACAGTCGATTATTATTTGTCCGAGTCGAGAATTAGCGCGTCAGGTTTATGACTTTGCCTTCGCTTTTACCCGTTTCTTCCCCACCTTCAAGGTGCGACTCTTTTCGAGTGAAACCGAAATCGCTCAAAATAAAGAAGGGCAAACGGTCCCCCCTCAAATGATCGTGGGAACCCCCGGTCGTTTAAAAGAGCTCCTTTCGCAGGAATATGTTTTTGATTTGCATGGAGTTCGCAGTCTTGTTTTGGATGAAGCAGATATGCTTTTAGAACTCGGATATTTCCAAGATATCGATGAAATTTATCAAAAACTTCCAGAAAACGTTCAAACCATGGTGTTCTCTGCGACCATGAACGAAAATCTTAAGCTCCAACTTGAAAAATATATTGGCTCCGAGTTTTTGTATGAGGGAGAAGAACAAAAAACTAGTTCCCGCGTTGCCCACCATTTCGTCGATGTTAGGCATGTCGGCACCGTGGAAGCACTATCCAAGTTTCTCGATATTCGTCGCCCCTATTTTTGCCTCGTCTTCGCCTCGAAAAAAGAAGACGTCAAAACCATTTACGAAGGATTGAAGGCCAAAAAATATTCCGTTACCTATTTCTCAGGTGATTTAGACAGCCGAGAAAGAAAACAGGTTTTAAAAAGAATCCGCGCAGACGAATATCAAATCGTTGTGTGTAGCGACTTGCTAAGCCGGGGCATTGATTTGGATAATGTAACCGATGTAATTTCCGTTGATTTGCCCATGGATCTTTCCTATTACTATCATCGTGCGGGAAGAACCGGTCGATTCGATAAAACCGGTGATTCCTGGGTTTTCTATAACGTAGATTCCCTTTCTCGTCCCAAAGAATTGCTCAGTCAAGGCCTACCTTTCGATTACTATATCTTAAAGAATGACCGCCTTGAGAAAAACGAATTGGGGCTGGACGCCAAAAAGAAATTCTCCGGAAAGAAAAAATTCTCAGAAGAAGAATTAAAGGAAGTTAAAATCGCCAAGGCAAAAACTTCCTCGAAAACCGTGAAACCCGGCTATAAAAAGAAGCAAATGCGTGCGGTGGAAAAGGTGAAGAACAAGTACCGCCGAAAAGCAATCCAAAAATCAATTAAAGCCAAAAAGGATGCTCGTTACGCACAAAGGGCGAAACAAAAACTAGAAGGGAAATAACTAAAGTTTTTTCAATTCTTCGATCATGGCGGGGATAATCTCCCCGTCTTTTACTTCCTTAAGGATCTTTCCTTTTTGAAAGATAACCCAGCGTCCTTTTCCGCCTGCGCACCCTAAGTCCGCGTGCTTGGCTTCCCCGGGACCATTGACGACGCACCCCATTACGGCAACCGTTTTATTGATGTGGTTTTCTTCCATATAAGATTGAAGCGCCTTGGCCGTAGGAATCAGATTTACCTGGGTTCTCCCACACGTGGGACAGGAAATGAAGGTCGGGTAATCTGGTTTAAGCCCCAAATCATGTAAAAGACGGCAGCAGGCCCTAATTTCTTCTTCTGGAGCATCGCTAAGAGAGATACGAATGGTGTCCCCGATTCCCTCCATTAATAAGGGGGCAAGTCCGGCAGTGGAACGGATAAGGCCAATGTCCTTGGGTCCCGCTTCCGTGATCCCTAAGTGAAGAGGATAGGGAAAACGTTTGGAGGCTTCTTTATAGGCTTCCACGGTTTCAAGAACATTGCTTCCTTTGGCGGATAAGACCAAATCATGGAAACCCACCTCTTCGAAAATGGCAACGCATTCGGATAAATCATCCATCAACTGTATCGCGGATGCAGGGCGTGGATCGTTAGAATTAGCATCTTTTTTCAAAGAACCAGAGTTCACGCCAATGCGAATGGGAATCCTTTTAGAGGCACATTTTGTGGCAACTTGCCAAATTCGTTCTTTGGAGCCGATGTTGCCGGGGTTAACGCGGATGGCGTCTGCCCCATTTTCAATGGCGCAAAGTGCCAAACGATAGTCAAAGTGAATATCGGCGATTAAAGGAATAGAGACTTCCTTTTTCAAAATAGAGAACGCTTTTGCATCCTCTTCGTCTAGGACGGAAAGTCTCATTAAATCGGCTCCAAGTTCGTGACATTTTCGAAGTTGCTCTACTACGAGATCCGTGCGACTCGTTTTAATGGAGCACATGCTTTGAATCAATATTTTTTCTTGTCCGCCCAGTTGGATGTTCCCAACGTGAACAGGTCTTGTGTCTTTGCGTTTTACCATAACTTCATTGTAATGCGTTTTCGCCCGATTTTGCTTATAGATTTTCCCTTTTTACTATGGTAAACTCATCAACGCTCAATAGAGGGAGAAGAAAAATGGCCAGCAAACGCGATGAAGTCATCTTAAAGTGCACCGTGTGCGGTGAAGAAAATTACATCACCACCCGTAATAAGCGCTCTCACCCTGCTAAAATGGAAATCAAAAAATATTGCCACCGTTGCAGGGAAAAGACGTTGCACAAAGAGAAAAAATAAGGCCTCGGCCTTATTTTTTTGTTAAACTAAAGCATGCTTCTTTTCATTTTCATCACCATTGTTTCCCTCGGCTTTATTCCCCTAAGTCTATTAACCAAGAAGAAAAAAATTCCTGAAGGGATTGGTGCGTTCTCTTCTTTGATTTTGGGGATGGCTTTTGTTTTTAATCTTACTAGCGTTGCCTATCACGCATTCGGCAATCAAAAAGCTTACGAAATATCCTTGCAAAACCGAGAGGACCTAATGGCACGATATCTCGAAGCCAAAAACGACGAAAACAAAGAATCCGAACTAAAAAAGGTCACGAAAGAAATCGCCTGGTATAACGAGGAATTAAGACAAAACAAAGAGATGGCCGATTCTATTTGGGTAAATTGGTACAGTTATTCTTACGCGAGTGAGCATTTCGATGAACTAATTATCACGCTATGAGCAATTACAAAGTAACAAACCTCTATAACGGAGGTTTTTGGTCTAATGTTTATTGTCTAGGGGAAGAAGGCGGCCCATGTATTATTATCGACATGGGTGACAATCGTGCCGATCGTATTGGAAAATTTATACAAAAACACCATAGCCAATGCCTAGGAATATTATTGACCCACGGACATTTCGACCATATTTATGGCTTGTCTCAGCGAACTGGGGGTTGCCAAGAAGTGTCGGTATATCTTCATACCCAGGATATTCCTTGTTTATCTTCTCCGAAGCGAAACGCCTCCGAAGATTTAATTGGCGAGCCTTTCGTTTGGGAAGGGAAGGTGGAGGAAATATATGATGGATTGGAACTTTTTGAAGGTTCTCTTCGTTGTCTTGTCCTTCATACACCATTCCATACGGTAGGTTCTTGCTGCTTTTATTTTCCAGACCTTGACCTATGTTTCACCGGAGATACGTTGTTCCATTTGGGCGTTGGACGTGATGACCTTGCGGGTTCTGCACCCCAGCTTCGCGATGATTCCTTAGGAAAATTGATGAAATTGTCACCAAATACTTCCATTTTCCCAGGACACGGTCCGAAAACCACCCTCGAAAATGAGCTGCAATATAACCCCTATCTTTCTTCAAAGAACTGGGGCTTTTAACGGATTATAAATTTATTTATAATATTTTCCGCGTTTGATACGCTTTTAGGAGTAGAAAAATGATCAACGTTACTGAATTACGTCCTGGCAATTATTTCATTGATGAAGGAAATCTTTATCGTGTTATCGATATCCTTCTTAACAAAACAGCCATGAGAAAAATGGTCGCCAAAGTCAAAGTTAAAAATTTGCGCACTGGAGCCATCACCGAGCTCGCCAGAAACTCGGGCTATGGAGTCGAAGACATTCACATCGACAAGAAAATCATGCAATATCTCTATGATTCCGGCGAGACCCTTGTTTTTATGGATGGCAAAACCTATGAGCAAGCCGAACTCGCCAAAAATAACTATGGCGACATCATCCCCTTCCTCGCCCCGAACCAAGAAGTGACCATCGTCTCGTACGAAGACGAAATCTTGGATGTCCAACTTCCGTCTAAAGTTGTTTTAACGGTTGTTGAATGCGAACCGGGTGTCCGTGGCGACACTGTTTCTAACGGCGGTTCCAAAGATGCTAAGCTTGAAACCGGAATGAACATCCGTGTCCCCCTCTTCATCAACCAAGGCGACAAGATCTCCGTCGATACCACCACTGGCAAATACGACGGGAGGGCCAACTAATGGAATGGAACGTTGGCTGGTTTTGCCTCGTTCTCGCTGCGTTGATTTTGGGCCTAATAGGCGGTTTCTTCGGCGCTAGAGCCATTATCAAAAAGGAAATTCAAAAGAACCCTCCAATCAATGAACAAATGATTCGTGCAATGTACCTTCAAATGGGACGTAAGCCCAGCGAAGCAGACATTCGCAAAATCATGAATTCCATGAAGAAAAACAGCACGCTATGATGGCGTGCTTTTTTGCAATAATGGTTGTCTAACTTCTAAGGTGGTTTAAGCGGTTTTGCAAAAAAGCGGCCGCTTAAAGCTATAACCTTAAGGTTGCTAGCAAACAGGGCATCCAGATGGGTGCCTTTTTTGTCTCCTCACGCTCCATTCCATGGCGAAAAGAAGCTAAGATCCTTTCAAAATTGCAGCGTCCGCATGCGACACAATCGCATCGTGGAACTAAGCCAATGGTGTGGACAAGTCAAACGATGAACACTTCCCCCCAAAAAGATTTCTTAAAATCGTTTGCTCGAGCTAATACTGATTTCGTTGCTGTTTTCCAAAAAAACCAACACTTTACTTCCGGCAAAACAAGCGCAATCCATTTACGAGAATTCCAGCTTGATATGGGGCACCTGCAAAACTTTGTGGTTTTTTCAGCTCTAGAAACGTTATTGAACTGAACCATAATCTATTCCGAGCGAAATTGAAAGCCATCTGTCGGAAGCTGGCAAAATCTCCTTTAGAAAAGCCATCCGTTTCACAATAAATCATAAAAAGAAGTGAAAGAAGGAGATTTCATTATAATTTCCGATTGGTAAATTATCGCATTCTCGTCAAGTTTTTTTGATTGTATCCAAACTGCGTACAGCCGCGAGGGGACATCTCTTGTTTCAGCGTTATAAATGTTTTCTATGGCAAAGAGTGTTTGAAGAAAGAGAAAAAAGAACTGTGGAAAATTTTTAAAGATGTAGACGTGGCGGACTTAGTGAAATTTGAAGGAAACCAACCTGTCTGTAACCTAGTAATATCTTTCAAATAGTTTGTTATAACGATTCGGAAACTGAAGATCTATTGAGTTCATAAATATTGCAGTATGTTTTTTCTTTTTTCCTTTGTCTTCGCACCTGGGACCAGCGATCCTTTTCTTAAAACAAATAATTTAACAGTGAGTTCTGTGCAGAGTTTAATTGCCCGGGGTGTAGAAGAAGCGGATAAGGGGTGCATTGAACACAAAATGTTAAAAAAGATAACGCATAATCCAATTTTTTAAAAAATCAGAATTAATAATTAAATTACAAAACTTTGTCAATCAAAAACAAAGTATTATCCGAATATTTTTTCAAATAATTTTTAGGTTATTCTATTATTTTAAATACCTAGAAAACTACTAATAATTTACTTTGAGACTTTGGAGAATGGATTTTTCGTTTCCGTATGTTTTTTTAACCTCTCAATGTTGGATTTATGGCGAGCAATCAGCAAAACAGTGATAGCAGTATCCATAATCGCATATTCAAATCCATATTCTAAGAAGGGGCCAAAGCCAAAATTCCATAAGAATACATTGGTATTAAAAGCTTGTGACGGAACGGAAACTTGAATGATAAAGACAATCCAAGCAACAATCATTCCAATTCCAGAGACGATAATGGAGGTTAACGATATATATTTCGATTTATGTGCGATATAAAGATAAGAAAAGCCAGAACAAACGAATTGAAGCCACGAGGTTAAGCAATTCAGCCCCATGAAACAGGCGACCGCTTTCCCACCTTTGAAATGGATGTAAATGGGCCAGCAATGACCAATCGCGGAAAATAGTCCCGCTATCCAGTAAAACATTTTATTTCCGCCAACTTGCGCGTTCCCCCAAGTGGCGCTCCAAGCTAAATATTGGTTCAATGGGCTAAATTCTCCAATAGCCCAAATGATAAAAACCGGTATCAAGGCCTTAATCATATCGAGCGCAATGACCAATACCCCGAATTTTTTGCCAAAAGTTCTTGCCACATTGGTCCCACCGCTATTGTGTGACCCCTTATCTCGAGGGTCTTCATGAAAAAATAATTTGCCAACCAATACGCCTGTTGGAATAGATCCAACAAAATATCCAAGGACAGCGGCGAATAATCCGTAGAGAACATTGACCAATATGAGATTCATAATTTAATTCCTAACTTATCCATTATGGCGATTTAATGGTGCTTTTCAAACTTTTCATGCGTTATAATACCCCCAGTCATTAGACTGAATATTCACGTATGGTTAACATTGAGGAAGCCGAAAAGCAATATAGTGCGCGCAACATTGAACTCCTTAGCGAGATGGAAGGAGTGCGCAAACGCCCAGGCATGTACATCGGTTCAACGAATTCGACAGGACTTCACCATTTGGTTTGGGAAATCGTGGATAACGGGGTAGACGAAGCAGTCAACGGGTATGGGGACCGTGTTTCCGTTTGCATCCATAAAGATGGATCGGTTTCTGTGGAAGACGAAGGACGTGGTATCCCCGTCGACATCCACCCTCAAACAGGTATCCCCGCAGTACAGTTGATTTACACTACGCTCCATTCCGGCGGAAAATTTTCTAGCAAAAACTACACGACTTCAGCTGGTTTACATGGTGTGGGTGCAACCGTAACCAATGCGCTCTCGGAATGGATCGACGTTACCATTTATCGCTTAGGGAAAATTTATCATATTCGATTTGAGGACGGCGGGAAACTCGTTCAGCCTCTTGAAGAACTTGGTCCAACGAAAAAGCACGGAACCTTGGTACGTTTTAAGCCGGACAAAAGAATTTTTTCCACGGTCGAATTCAAATGGGACACGATTTATAACCACCTTCAGGAAGAAGCTTTTTTACTCAAGAAGGTTCACTTTTTCCTTAAAGATGAACGCACTGGGCTCAGCCATGAGTTTTTTTATCCCCAAGGCCTCATCGAATATATCAGTGTTTTAAACCAAAACAAAAAGCCAATCGGCGGCGTAATCGGTTTTGACGATGAGACCTCGTCCATTCGCATGGAAGTCGCCATGCAATGGTGCAACGAAGATTACAATGAAAACGTTTACTCCTATGCCAACTCGGTTCGCACTCATGACGGCGGCACGCATGAAACGGGCTTGAGATTAGGCATTACCCGTGCCGTGAATGATTGGGCCCTCCAAAACGGGGTAATCAAAGAAAATCAAAAACTAGATGGCACCGATATTCGTGAAGGGTTAACGGCCATTATTGCTGTTAAAATCCCCGAAGATAAGCTCGAATACGAAGGACAAACCAAAGGAAAATTAGGAACACCGGAGGCAACGTCCGTTGTCAACGACTTCGTTTATAATAATCTTGTTCACTACCTCGCTGAGCACAAGGACTTCGCGGTGGATTTGGTGAAGAAGTGCCAGGCTTCGAAAGCTGCTAGAGACGCGGCAAGAAAAGCAAAGCAGGCCGCAAGGAACGGAAAAACCAAAAAACAAGACTTCATCATTTCGGACAAGCTCGCTTCCGCGCAGAGCAAGGATTATCGCAATAACGAGCTCTTTATAGTAGAGGGCGACTCCGCAGGAGGCTCGGCGAAATCGGGCCGTGACCGCATGCACCAAGCTATTCTTCCATTACGTGGAAAACCTCTCAATACCGATTCCGTTACCATGGAACGCATGTTGGCAAACACGGAATTTTCCACGATTATTCAAACAATCGGAGCGGGAGTCGGCGCGAATTTCGATGTAGAAGATAGTCACTACGGCAAAATCATCATCATGACCGATGCCGATACCGATGGCGCTCACATTCAAATTTTGCTTTTGACCTTTTTCTATAATTATATGAAGCCCCTTATCACTCACGGAATGGTCTATATTGCTTGCCCGCCTCTTTATCGTGTTTACAAAAAAAGCGATCCAGCGCATAAATTTGTATACGCATGGGACGACGAATCTTTGGAAGAGGCTAAAAAGAAAATCGGCCCAGGATATGGAATCAATCGATATAAAGGGTTGGGCGAAATGAATGCGGATCAACTCTATAACACGACCATGAATAAGGCCACGCGCAAATTATATAAAGTTACGATAGAAGACCCCTTGGTGGTTGAAAAGCGCATTAGTATTCTCATGGGAAACGATCCTTCCCAGCGTCGGGCCTGGATTGAGGAAAACGTCTCCTTCAATGAAGAAGACACATTCATTAAAGAGGTTAAGAAATAATGGCGAAAAAAAGGAAGGACGAAACTCCGGAAATCACAGAAAACCTCGTACCATCCACCTTGGATGACTTGATGGGGGATCGTTTTGACATCTACGCCAAAGACGTAATTCAAGACCGTGCGATTCCTGATGCTCGAGATGGTTTGAAACCGGTTCAGCGTCGTATTGTTTTTGCCATGTGGAAAACAGGCAATACGATTGATAAACCAACCAAAAAATGTGCTCATATCGTGGGTGAAGTCATGGGGAAATATCACCCCCATGGCGATAGTTCCATTTATGACGCCCTCGTCCGCATGTCCCAAACCTGGCGCGTTCGTGCTCCGTTAATCGACTTCCAAGGAAATAATGGTTCCATGGATGGCGATCCCGCTGCGGCTTATCGTTATACGGAAGCTCGTTTGGCGGCTTTGTCCCAAGAATTAATTCGCGATATCGACAAAAACACCGTCGACATGGGCCTAACCTTCGATGACACCGAATTTGAGCCTCAGGTTTTGCCTTGCCATTTCCCTAATCTTTTCGTGAACGGGTCCAGCGGAATCGCCGTAGGTATGGCTACGGAAATTCCTCCGCACAATTTGGGTGAAGTAACTTCCGCCATCATCTATCGAATTCAGCACCCCAATTGCCCGATTGAAACCCTCATGCGTTTTGTTCCGGGGCCAGATTTTCCTACCGGGGGAATCATCTACGAATCGCAAGGATTAAGCGATATTTATCTTACGGGACGTGGAAAAATCGACGTGGCTAGTAGGACGTCCATTGAAGAAGCCGAGGACGGGACAAGTCAAATTATCATCACCGAAATTCCCTATGGGGTGAATAAATCCCAACTCGTATACGCGATTGACAAATTGCGGCACGACAAAACCATTGCCGGCATTGATGAAGTTCGCGACGAAACGGATAAAAGCGGGCTTCGTATCGCCGTCGATATCAAAGAAGGCTTCAAGCCGGAGTCCATTTTGGCTTATTTAATGCAGAAAACGCAGTTACGTTCTTCCTACACGGCCAATATGGTAGCTATTGTTAATGGCCGACCTCAGGTTCTGAACCTGCTTTCTTATTGCGACACTTACATTGCTCACCAGGTCGACGTGGAAACTAGACGTTGCCAATTCGATTTAAAGAAGGACCTTGCTCGATTAGAAATCGTAGAAGGATTGATCCGGGCGAGTGACCTCATCGACCAAATCGTTCGGGTCATCAAACGTAGCCGCGACAAAGCAGAATCCAAAGTTAATATCGCAGCAGAATTCGGTTTTACGGAAGCTCAAAGCGAAGCGATTGTCATGATGCCGTTATATAAGCTAAGCAATTTCGATGTGGAAACCGTTTTAGACGAAAAAAAGCGCTTAGATCTTGAAATAGCGGATTTGAAGGAAACTTTGCGAAATCCCGATAAAATGAATTCGCTGATCATCTCCAGTTTAAAAGCCATCGCCAAACGCTTCGACACCCCGCGGAGAACCGCCATCGAAGAAGAAGATGTTTCCATGCGTTCCATCAACCAAAGGGATTTGGTCGCCAAAGAAACTGTGGTAGTCGTTGTGACTCGCGACGGATATATCAAACGTTCTTCTCTTGCTTCTTGGCGTTCTAGTGGTGGAGCGAACGGAGAGCTGCCCGGCCTTAAAAATGGGGATACTCTCATTTTCGATGGTCAATGTGACACTACCGATTGGATGCTTGTTTTTACATCCAAGGGCAATTTCCTTTATATTCCCGTCCATTTGATCAAGGCCAATAAATGGAACGACGAAGGAATACACGTCAATTATGCCATTTCCCTTCCGGCGGAAGAAAAACTAGTTCGCGCCTTTGCGGTACGGAAATTCCGCGACGATCTTTTTATCGCCTTAGTTTCCAAAAAAGGCCAAATTAAACGCACGAAGTTATCTTCTTTCCAGGTCTCCCGTTTCAATCGCCCGATTCGCGCCATGCGTTTGCTTGGCGATGACGAGGTAGTGGATGTCGCCTTAACAAGCGGCAATAGCGATTTAATGATTTTCAGCGACACGGGGCTCGCCACCTTCTATAATGAAAATGAAATTGCCTATAGTTCCACCAATTCCGCTGGGGTAAAAGCCGCCTCCTTCCGTGGGGGACTCGTGGCAGGTATGCTTTCGTTCCTCCCGGAGGAAAGTGCCAAATTGCTGCTAATTACTCAACTAGGATATACTCGGGTGGCCAGTTCGAGCAACGTAACGAAAACGGGTCGTCTGAATAAAGCAACCACCCTTTTCAAATCCTTTAAAAACGAACCGCATTTCCTTGTCTATGCCCAAAAAGCACCCGATGTGGAACCCCCTTACACCCTTACGGCGACCCTTAGTAACGGCGAAACTGCTTCGATTACATACGAGGACTTCTATTTAACCCCCATGGATAAATACGCCAAAGGCAGTTCCATCAAACTCCCAAAGGGAGCTACCGTAGCCACTATTTTCACGAGGGATTCCACCTTAATTGACGATTCGATGGTCAGTTATCATGTGGAACCCGTAGAAGAAAACAAAGAAGAAAACTCTACTTTGGAAGTTGAAGATACGGCGGAACAAAAATCTAAAGGCCCAGAAAAATTTGAGCAAATCTCCATATTTGGAGATGAGGACTTCTAATAATCGATTCAAATTCCTTCCTTGCCCGCATTTACGGAATGAGCAAATCCTCTTACAATGTCTTTATGAAGAAATCGCTTCCCTACGCGCACGCCAAATCGCTATTCGAAGTCGACCCCTCTTTCTTTGAAAGAATCGGGGTCAAAGTTCTTCTTTGCGATTTAGACAATACCCTCATTCCTTACGGAAGCAAAGAACCCACCCCAGAGCTTCTCGCCTATAGGGATTCTCTCTCCAAAAAAGGGATTCAAATGGTTGTTTGTTCGAACGGAAGAGGCGGAAGAGTTTTGGAAGTTTCTCAGAAAGCCGGCTTAGAAGCCCATGGATGGATGAAGAAGCCCTTCAAAGGTCCTCTCGTTGGATTAATGAAAGAAAAAGGCTGGAAACCAAGCGAAGTCTTATTGGTGGGGGATCAAATCCAAACCGATGTTCTTTGCGGAAATCGCGCAGGAATTCGAGTCTTATTGACGGAACCTCTCGGGGCTTATGAACCCCTTTGGACCAAATTCAATCGCCTCTTCGACAAACCCAAACGAAAAAAGATGTTTGCCAGGCACTGGATCAAAGAATGGAAGGAGATCGAAACATGAGCAAATTAAACATCGTGCGTCGTTGCTACAATTGCGGCGCCATCCTCCAAACCGATGACAAAGAAGCGGAGGGATACGTCTCCCCGGAAGTCATCAAAAACACCAACGCTTTGGTCGTTTTTTGTGATTCGTGTTACGCGAAGCAACGTTACAATTTCAGCAAACACGAACTAGCTTGCTCCGACGAATACCTATCCATGTTAAAGGATGCGCGCGCTAGCGACGCCTTAATTGTTTGCGTCATCGACTTATTCAGTTTCGAAGCCGGCTTCCCCAAGGATGTCGTCGATATCATTTCCAATAATCCCGTTCTCGTCATCGCCAATAAAAGAGATCTTTTGCCAGCGGATGCCGACGACCAAAAATTAAAAGAATACGTTGCCCACCGTTTTCGGGTGTCCAAGATTTCCGTCGAAGCCAACGATGTCGTTTTGACCTCTCTTACCGGCATGGCCGACATCTCGCCCATTGCGAAGGAAATTGAAAAAAGGCGTCGCGGGCACGACGTCTATCTCATCGGGGCATCTAACGCAGGAAAAACCCTTTTCCTTTCTTCGTTTTTACGAAGTTACAAGAACAACACGTTCAACAGCGTTGTGACAGCTAAATACCCAGGAACCTCGATTCGCGTGATGCAAATTCCCTTGGATTCATCGACGTTTATTTACGATACCCCGGGGACTCCAACGGACAATTCCATGACCCATCTGCTTAGCGTAGACCAAGTTCGCCTCGCCTATCCTTCCGAACCCGTTAAACCGCGTATCGTTGCTTTATCGGCAGGGGAATCCCTTTGCATTGGGGGCTTAGCTCGAATCGAATTGGTTAAAGGAGACAAAACCTCCATTACCTATTTCGGCTCCAAAAACGTCAAATTAGCCAAAACCCGTTCCAAGCACGCCGAAGCCGACTTTTTCCAGATGATTCAAAAAGGATTTTTATTCCCACAAAGCCTTTTTTTGCTGGGGCCTGTGGACCTTGCGGCCTATGAATTGGTCGTAGACGAAACGGGTAGCCGGGATATCGGCATCGAAGGATATGGGTGGATTGGTTTCCGTGGAAAGAAACAAACCTTCCGAATTTTTGTTCCAAAAGATGTCGCAATTTACACCAGCCGTTCGAAAATTCCAGTAAAAAAATAAGGATCTATTACTATGTTAAAACCCTTTCAAAAAGCCTATTTAAAAAAATTAGCCAACCCCATTTCTCATCGTTACTTAATTGGGAAAGGCGGCTTGGATGATAAGTTCGTAGCCGAACTAAACGATGCGTTAGAAGCCCGTGAGTTAATTAAAGTCGGTATTTTGCAGAACGCATCCTGCGAACCAAAACAAATTGCCGAAGAGTTGGCGGAGCGTCTTAACGCAGACCTCGTCCAAGTCATTGGGCGAGTCATGGTTTATTACCGCAAATCGAAAAAGAATCCAAAAATCGTTGTTCCCACTCGCGATTAACTCAATTCGGAATGGAATCTCTAATTCTTTACGGCGGAACATTCGACCCCGTTCATAATGGCCATCTGCGCATCGCACGAGCAGCAAGCTTAACGTTAAACGCGGATGTAATTTTCATTCCCAATGCAAATCCACCAGGTAAAAAACCGATTGCCTGTTTTTCAGATCGCTTAGAAATGCTTAAGGACGCATTAAAGGAAGATGGATCTGCATCTTTTTCCATTTCTTTGTTCGAGTCCGAACTAACTACAGAACCCCATTACTGGATCGACACGTTACGTTATTTCAAAAACCGTTACCCGAAGCGGAAACTATTTTTCATTATTGGCGCGGACGAAGCCAATCAATTCCTTTCTTGGAAATCCCCGGATGAAATCTCAAAGCTCGCGACGCCGATTTACGTCCCGCGAACGGGAATCGAGGTTCAAGACGCCTTATTGCAAAAATATCGAATGCGGCGCTTGCCGTATGAAAAGTCGGGGGAGGTAAGCAGTTCGGAGGTTCGCCGACTGCATTCCTTGGATATCCCCCTTTCCGTTCGAAACAACATTGAGAAAAAACATCTTTATTACATTAACGATATTTCGAAAATGCTTTCCGCTCATCGTTTGCTGCATTCCATTTCCGTTGCCCGTTTAGCTTACGAAATCGCCTATCGCAATCATTTACGCAACCCAAAATTCGCCTATATCGCAGGATTGCTCCACGACATCGGGAAGGATGTGCCCAAAGAAAAAGAGGTCTCCTTCATGAAAGAACACTTTCCTGAGCAGGACCAATTCCCCGAATGGACCTACCATCAGTTTATTGGTGCAGAGATTGCCAAAGAAAAGTTTGGAATCGAACAAGAAGAGATACTAGATGCGATTCGGTGCCATGCAACCGGAAAGCCCCATATGACTCGCTTGGCCAAAATTATTTATTCAAGCGATAAGATCGATCCACTGCGGGGCTACGATTCCAGCAAATTAATCAAAGCCTGCATCAAGGATTGCTACCAAGGATTTATTCGCGTCTTGGAGGCGAATAAAATATATTTGGAAGGGAAGGGATATCGAATTGATAATCCCATGACCGAAGCCTGTATGAAGTTGTATCTAGGAGGAAAATAAAAAATGAAAGAGCAACCAAAGGAATTAACAATCGCTGTCAATACATTGGAAGAACACAAGGCGGAAAACATTCAAGTCATCGAAGTGGAAGACTTGAATCCGTTTTGTTCCTATTATGTTTTAGCTACCGCCCAAAACGTCCGAGCATTAAAGGCAAATTTTGACTATCTTGAAGAAGCGTTTTTTAAGAACGGAATCGAAATGCCAGTTTCCGATTCCGAAGAGGAATCCGGTTGGGTAATCCTCCAAGGCGGAGATGTCATCGTCCATGTTTTCTTACCGGAAATGAGAGAAAAGATCTCCTTGGAAAAGCTTATCGAATCCATTCGTGAAAAGAACCAAAATAAAGAAAAAGAAGATTAAAAAGCCAACAAATCAAAGCCGCTTAAATGCGGCTTTTATTTTTCAAAATACATTACTTCGTATAATGTCCATTATGTTAAGTATTTTAATAAATAAAGTGAATTTATCGAAATTATTTAATATTAAGAATCTTTATCTTTCTAAATAATTACCGTTATGATCGTGAAGTTTTCCACTTTTTAACAATTACTAAATAACTACTAATAGCCTATTTTAAAATTTCATTTGTTTTTTTCAGTCTAAATGCATAAAAACACAGAATATTTTTTTCTAGTTCTGCTTCCTCTTTTTAGGCATTGCCAATTTGTCTTGGATTCAAATTCTTTCTACGGTATCTTTGGATGGATTTATTCATCATTATTTAAATTAAGTTATAGTTTCCGTTTTGTTATATATCAGATTAATGCCACAAAATACTTAAAAAAAACCAAAACAAAATCAACTTTGATTTTAAATCTCAAAACAGTTTTATCTTTTTTATCCTTCGTCTATCTTGATTCTAGAAGAAACAAGATTTAAAACAACGTCAACTAAAGCAACCATTGCCAATGCGATCAAGCTATAGGGGATAATATTCTCCACCTCGCCATTAACCTGACTATTAGAAATCAATCCCCCTAGGGATGGTTTGGAATTGGAGGTCGCGCAAAGAATCTCTGACATGATAAGAACCTTTACGGATAATCCAAAACTTTGTATCGCACCCAAACGAATATAGGGGGCGGCATTTGGCCAGCGGACATAGACTACTGCCGGGGCAGCGTTCCGCCCACATTCCAAATCCAATGCTTCTAACAATTCGCTCGAATCATTTTTTAAACCTTTTAGAACAGACTCATAAATCAAAGGAAACGCTACCAGAAAAACCAAAGCGCATGGAATAAACGTGATCGCATTCCTTGATTTAGGGGTGAAGAAAATTCCGATAAAAAGTAAAACAGCTGCCGCTGTTGGAACAGTTCGGCTTAGAACTATCCATGGTTTTAGAATGTGTTCTATTTCCCGGTGACACGCTGCCAACGTTCCTAGAACAATTCCCAAGACATAGGAAATCGAAAAACCAATCAGCAACCGCAATATAGTCCAGCCGATGGCAATCCAATTCTTTTCCGCTTCCTTGGGAGAAAAAAGAAAAACAAAAGCCTTTCCAAACGCTTCATGCGGATAAGGGAAAACCATATTTCCATTCTTTTTTAAAAAATAGGAAATTAGGAACCACGCAGCGATAATCAAAAGAACGCCAATAAGAATATAGACAATGCGATCGGATTCTTTTTTTCGGCTTTTCCTCTTCAAGGGTTCATCTCCAATTCAAAACGCTTGTTTCATTAAATACAGGAAGGCCCAAAGTCGATTGAAAATCATTCGCCATAGCAAGCAATGATTTTGAATCCACGCCACAGTTTGAATAATGCAATTTATTAGACCCATCCTCCATTAATTGCTTTACCAAATTCGAAGAAGGGAATCCAAATCTCTCCGCTAATGAGATTCCCTTTTCTTCGTAGGAAGATAGGATTTGCAAAACTTGGGGATCGCCAAGTCGAACAGATTGAATATTGGACTGAATATCATTAAGCCAATCCACCGTTTCAGAGGGATGTTCTAAATAAGTTCGTTCACGAACAAATATAGCGGCGGCAGGTACCTTAACTCCGTTGTGATTGGCGGCAAAGTCCGTTTGAAGATCGCTGATCACGTGCAATGTTTTATTCTGGGAGGCAAATTTTTGTTTTAGCAAGCTCAACGCCGGCTCAGCAACAACATAAAAATCAAACGCTTCAGGGTTGCTAAGCAAATTCTTTTGGACCACGTCAACGCCGGTCTCATAAACGATTTTGTCATCGGGGGAACTTCCATTCGAATATTCTCCCCATTGAAAGGTATTCGCTGCGACGTCACGGAAAAGAACCGATGCGGTGCCACTAGCAACAAAAGCATCGATAGTAGGCTTATTTTCTAGGTTTTTTGCTCCATCTTTATCGTATTTAGCGGAAACCAAATAGAAGGAGCCTTCATTGATCCAACTAGCAAGGCGATAGGCGCGTTGCTGCTTTTCGATGAGGTTTAAACCGGTGATGCCGTCGAAGACAATCGCATCATAGGAAGCGGAAGCAAACGCGGCAGGAATGAGCGCCGCCGGCGTAGAGGTAGAAACCCAATTGGAATTTTCCGCTTCGCTATAAAAGGCCAAAGTCGGGGAGCCCGTGGGCGAAAGCCAGGATAATTCGTAGGAAATCTTTTTTTCTCCCCCACAGGAAAATAGCAAACTGGCAAACGCTAGAACAAATAGAGACTTAGTGTTTTTCATTCGAAAATCTCCTTAAGGGGCTCTCCGATAAGGTCATCGTTCCTCTTAAGGCCAAAATTTTCCAAAATTGTCGCACCCATCACTCCAAATGTTGGGGCTTCTTCCAATTGACGACCTTTCTTGAAGGAAGGGGAATAAATAAGCAAAGGAACTTTTTCGCGCGTGTGGTCCGTTCCGTGGAAGATCGGGTCATTCCCGTGGTCGGCCGTAATCATGAGCAAATCATCATCCCGCATATGAGAAATAAATTCTCCTACCCTCTTATCAAAGGCTTCCAAGGCACGAGCATAGCCAACAGGATTTCTGCGGTGGCCAAATTCGCTATCAAATTCCACCAAATTAACGAAGCAAATGCCTGTAAAATCTTTATTTTTAAGTTGATCAATCGTCTTATCCATGCCATCTTCATTGGAAACGGTATGCTGAGTTTCCGTAACTCCTTTTCCATTAAAGATATCACTAATTTTTCCTACGCAAGACACGGTAAACCCGTTTTGCTCTAGGATATTCATATCCGTATCTTCTTCCGGGGAAAGCGCATAATCGCGGCGGTCGCCTCCAACGCGGCGGAAATCTTCTTTATTGGTGCCCACATAAGGGCGAGCGATAACGCGGCCCACCTTCCATTCTGGCTTCATGCAAAGGCGACGAGCGATTTCACAGCACCGATACAATTCTTGCAAGCCCGTAACTTCTTCGTGCGCCGCGATTTGAAGAACGCTATCCGCGGAAGTATAAACGATCAAGGAATTTTCCTTCATTTGCTCTTCCCCGAGAACACGTAAAATCTCCGTGCCGCTGGAGGAGTAATTTCCAATAAGCTTATGACCGGTTTGTTGGAACAATTCGTCCATCAATTCTTTTGGGAAGCCCGTCTCTGTAAAAGTTTGGAACGGTTTTACCGTATTGACGCCCATCATTTCCCAGTGACCCGTCATGGTGTCTTTTCCACGGCTCGTTTCTCGGCAGGTTAAGCAATAAGCGTTGGGGTGAGCAACTTTAGAAACCCCGGGGATATCGTCTAAATCGCCTAAGCCCATGGATTCCATAAAAGGCACATGAATTTGCCCGACACTTTCCGCGGCGTGTTTCCATGTATTGGAGCCGCAATCTCCGAATTCGGCGGCATCGGGTTCTTCCCCGACTCCGGCACTGTCAGCAACGATGAGAAAGATTCGTTGGAAAGGGTATTTTTTGCTCATATTTTGTATTTCCTCCATCACAAATTATATCCTATTTTCGGCTTCCGTATTTAGAATACGCATCCATAATCCTTCGCTCGGAAACGTGGGTGTAAATTTCCGTCGTTTCCAAGTGAGCGTGGCCAAGCATTTCTTGAACGGCCCGAAGATCGGCTCCATTTTCAAGCAAATGCGTGGCGAAGCTATGACGCAAGGTGTGGGGACTAACGTTTTTATCGATTCCGGCTTCTAGCGCATATTTTTTGACTTGCATGAAGAAATATTGACGGGATATTACCTCTCCGTTTTGGTTAAGGAAAAGATAGGCGTTACGTTTCTTTTTCGAACGAGAAAGGAATTGCCTCCTCGGACCATCTAAATATTTTTTTAAATAACCCATGGCAAAGTCACCGATTGGAACGGTTCTTTGTTTTTCGCCTTTCCCTTTTGTTACGGTAACTAGGCCGTTTTCGAGGTTAAGGTTGGACAATTTCAAATGGCAGAGTTCACTAACCCGCAGCCCTGTTGCATACATCGTTTCGAGCATCGCCCGGTCACGAACACCCGAGGGACTATCTTCATTAGGTTGCTCAAGCAGAGCCTCTACTTCATCGAAATTTAGCACGACAGGAATTCTTTTTTCTCCTTTTGGCCTCGTGATTTTATCCACGGAAAAGGAAACATACCCTCTTCGAGAAAGGAAGCGATAGAAACCATAAAGGCAAGAAAGCCGGCGGGCTATCGTGGAAGAGGCCCTTTCTTTCATCCCCTGTTCAACGGCAAAATCGTCAAAATCATCCGTATTCAAATCGGAAAGGGATTTTTTATCAGGAAAGGTTTCGAAAAATACTTTTAAATCATCGCGGTAGCACGCCAAAGTGGATGCTTCGCGTTCCACGCTCACATAAAGCAAATATTCTTCGACGGCGTCCGCGATTTCCATCTTATTTTCCCTTAGCTTGACTGGCCCGCGTTAAATATGGCCCATCCATTTGGCGGTTCAGTTCCTCAATCAAAAGCTTGGTCGCGTCTTGTTCTTCGAAAGAAGAGTAATTCCAAAATGACATTTGAACGTTTTGTTTGGCCCGATCATCCAATTTGGATAAAGCAATGCTAACCAAGCGAAATTTAAACGATTCCCCTTCTCCCACAAAATTCGAATAAAGTTGCCGAGCGATTCGATACAAATCATGTTCGCTGAATATCGGGTAATCAAAGGTTTCGGACTTTAAATGCATCCGAAAATCGGTATCTTTCAAACCCAGTGACACCGTTTTTCCTACCTTCCCCGTTTGAAGAGCGCGAATGGAAACAGCGTGGCACAATTGTTTAATGGTTTCCTCCACTTCCGAGAAGGAATTTGCATCATGAAGGAGAGTCTCGGCGCAGCTGATGCTCTTCGCGTCCTCGGTTTCCCCACTGACCGTATCCTCTCCATATCCAGATATCCATTCTTTGGCCGTGGAAGCAAATTTCCCGAGAATCTTTGTAGCCGCGGATTCGTTATTTTGTAATGCAGTATAGAGGTCACCGATGGTTTGTACCCCCACTTCTTTCAGTGATGGGGCGGTTTTCTTTCCAATCCCCCAAAAGGATTCAATAGGAAGGGGATAGAGAAGAGTTGGGATGTCGCGCCGACGAAGCAAGACCAAACCCATTGGTTTTTTCATATCGCTAGCCATTTTGGCCAACCATTTGGTTGGAGCGACGCCTATGGAACATTTAAGTCCCGTTTCGTTTTGCAGTCCTAGTTGAAATAATCGCAAAGCCTCGATAGGGTCTTTTTTGGAAGATAAATATTCGGTCATGTCGACAAAGCCTTCGTCGACACTGGCTTTTTCAACTAGCTTAGAAAAGCGGGATAAATAGCCGAAAAAACTATGGGACATCACTCGATAATAAGAAAAATCCGGGTGAATTACTTTTAAATTCGGACACTTTTCTAAAGCTTGAAAAGTCGGTTGGCCGCTATGAACTCCGAATTTGCGCGCACAATAGTTCGCCGTCGAAACAATTCCGCTGCGACCTTTATCGCCAATTGCTATCGGGACATTGGCCAATGAAGGATCGCGAATCTCTTCGCAGGTGGCAAAAAAAGCATTCAGGTCCACGTGTACGATAATTTTAGCCATGTTTTATGCTTCCAAGAATTTGTCCAAAAACTTGGTCCGGGTCTAATTGAAGTTCCTTTTCTTGTTCCGCGCGGTTGGGCGAAAAGGGGATAAAGGAATTGGGAACGCAAAAACATTTTACTTTGCCTTGGTACCCTTTTTCCATGAGGTCAGAAAGAATGGAGGAACAAAACCCCTCTTTGGTGCTATAAGCATCGTAAATGAAGACTTGTTTATAAGGCAGCAATCGATCGATTTCTTCTTTTTTATAATCATTTAGGAACAAAGGGCACGCTATTTCAACGTCCGTTCCAGAATTCTTTATTTTTTGCACCATGACATTTGCTCTTGGCCCAACACACAAAAGAATGGCTTCTTGTGTAGTTGTTATTCCATAGAAATGAAAACGACCAATCTCTAATGGGTTTTTATGCTCTATGTGGTCAGGAATTGTGTCTTCGCAAGTAATCCGAATGACATTGACTCCCTTTTGTTCAAAACTTTGATTGAATAAAAATTCGGCTTCTTCCACGTTAGACGGCATCCAAACATGCGTGTTAGGAATGCTTTTTAAATAAGCTTCATCATAAATACCCTGATGAGTCTCGCCATCTTTTCCCGCTAAGCCACATCGATCCAATAAAATCGTTAAATTTGCGCCCATTCGGGCACAGTCATGGCTGATTTCATCGTACGCTCTTTGCAAGAAAGTGGAATAAACCGAAAGAATCGGGTGAAAACCATTAAGAGATAATGCGCCACAGAACGTTGCCGCGTGTTCCTCGGCAATGCCACAATCCACGCATTGCTTGGGAAATTCTAAAAACACAGGCTGTAATCGGCTTCCAAAAGAAGTCGCAGGGCAGATTAACATAGAATTCGGGTCCGAACGAAGCTTTTCCTCAACTAGGCTCGAGAAAAGAATTTGCCATGGTAACGAAGGAATTTGGGTGGCTTCCGCTTTTGGATCATTGATTTTAAAACGACCGGGCGCGTGCCAAAACCCTGTTTTATCCATCTCTGCGAGTTGATATCCTTTGCCCTTAAGAGTCTTGCAATGAATTAACGTGGGTTTTGTCGTCCTTTTCGCCTTTTCAAATGCTTTGTCTAATTCTTTAATATCGTTGCCGTTAATTGGTCCAATATACGTAAATCCGAGATTTTCAAAGCCGTTAAAAGAGATTAATTTTCTCTTAAGCGAGTTTTTTATATGATACGAAAAGTCATAAATCTTCTTCCAAAAACGCCCTTTTCTAGCTTGTTCTCGAAAACTTTTCTTAAAGGAATTATAGGTTTTAGCCGAACTAATTTTACGGAAAAAGCTTATGGCGCCACCGACACTAGGGGTAATAGACATTCCGTTATCATTAAGAACAACGATGATTTTAGATTGACTGCCCCCAATGGCGTTTAGGCCTTCAAAAGCCAAGCCGTTAGCAATCGACGCATCGCCGATAACCACCACGATTTGCTCGTCGCTAGAGCCTTTTACATCTCTTGCGTGTGCAAAAGCTAAAGCGGCGCTTAGCGAATTCGAACTGTGCCCGGCATCGTAACAGTCAAAAGGGGATTCTATTCTTTTTTGAAATCCAGAAATTCCGTTTTTACAAAACAGAAACTCGAGATTTCTCCCACTTAAAATTTTGTAAGCATAACATTGATGCCCAACATCAAAGATAACCTTGTCAGTTGGCAAATCGAAATTTCGGAATAAACTGATACATATCTCAACGGACCCTAAATTGGAGGACAAGTGTCCGCCACGAGTGGAAACCGTATCAATAATTTGTTTTCTTAAATAGTCAGAAAGGGCATTCAGTTCAGGGTATGTTAAAGATTTAACCATTTTTTGGTCTTTAAAATCATTTTCGTTAAAAACACGCTTGGTTAAACACTTTTTCATACTAATAAACTACTAATTTCTTGCTTTTATTCTACTTTATCTTCTATTAGCTTTTCCGCTTCATCAATTTGAGAATTTAAAATCGCAATTAGATTTTTTGCTTCTTTATAAAGGTTCATCGCCTCCGTTAAAGGTAAAACATTCTCATTCATTTTAGTGGCGATTTCATTCAGTCTTTTTAACCCTTCTTCAAAGGTAATTTCCTTTTCTTTTTCCATGTGTTTCTCCTTATTTTACAATGGAAACTAACTCTCCATCCGCTAACATTGTTTTTATTTCGTCTCCTGAATGAACCTCTTTTTTGTTCTTCAAAATATTTCCTGAAGAATCCAAAGTCATCGTGTACCCTCGTTCCAATACTTTTTTAGGATCCATTGCGTTGATTCGATCAAATGCGGACGCCGTTTCCGCTTTCCAAAGCATCATTTTTCGTCCATATCCATTGTAAACGGATTGTTTGAGCAACTCAATTTGGCTCCTTTTGTTTTCATAAACGCTTTTTAAATTAGTAAAACAGGGCTTGTGGGAAAGCGAATCCACTTCCCCTGCCTTCCTTTGGATGCAGGAAGCGTATAATGCCGTCAAATTTCGCTGGAAATCATCCAAACGTAACCGAACCTCATCTTTGTTTGGAACGGCGGCTACCGCGGCTGCTGTCGGGGTAGAAACCCTTTTGTCTGCAGCGAAGTCCGTCAAAGTGATGTCCACTTCGTGCCCTACTGCTGAAATAACGGGCACACGGCAAGCAGCAACCTTGCGTACAACCATTTCATCGTTAAATGCTCCAAGGTCCTCACTAGAACCGCCGCCGCGCCCCACGATCAAAACGTCGATCGGAGAGTTTTCCGCCTCCGCAATCGCCCGAATAATATCTTTGGGAGCATCATTGCCTTGAACTAAGCTAGGAAAAACATAAATTTTCGCTATCGGCCAACGATTCCTTAAATTCGTTTCAATATCTTTTAGTCCTGCACTGTGGAGCCCAGCCACAACGCCGACGCTACGAGGAAATTGAGGAATGTTGCGTTTTTTTGCCGGATCAAATATTCCTTCGTTAGCCAATTTTTTCTTCAATTCTTCTAATTGAAGCAAAGCTAAGCCCACTCCGCTTTTTTCTATCGAGATAACGCTAAGCTGATAATTTCCCCTAGGGGGATATAGTGTCAACCGGCCAGCCACAATGACTTGATCACCATCTTGGGGCATGGACTTTCCTAGCATTTTAATTTTTTCTACCGCCGATGCCCACATAACGGCAGAAAGGACAGATTGGCTATCCTTTAAACTAAAATAAGCATGACCGGATCGGTAAATTTTAAAATTGCTTACTTCTCCTGTCACATATAGAGTATAAGGAAAAATAGCCTCAAGGCCCTCTTTTATTTGAAAAGATAAATCGCTGACCGATAAGTATTTAGGCATTCGCGTTCCTTTCGCCTAAGACATTATCGAGAATAGCATTCACGAAGCGATAATCCTTTCCGCTTAGATATTTTTTCGCCAATTTAACCGCGACGTCGATTACCACGCCCTTATCTACGTGATCGTCCACATAATAATAATGAACATATGCTTGGATGAGGATTGCTTGTTCCAAACGAGGCAAACGCTCAAATCGCCAGTTCCGTAAATGGGGTTTAAAAGCATCGACGACATCGTGGAAATGAGAAACGGAGGACACCATGCATTGTTTCACGAACAAAGGACAATCTTCATAAGGCTCATTGCAAAGCCCGGAGACGATATCTTTGACATCGATGGAATAATCCATGTAGATATAGGTCAAAGCGTCATAGATGCAAGTCATAGCTAAAGGCTGCAAGGAATTGCGGGATCTTGCCATCTCTTCTAGTTCGTCAAATTCTTCGAGCCAAGCGCTTTCTTTTTCGTTATTCATTCTGTTTCGTCTTTCTATATTGTTGAGGGTTTAATCCATGATTTTGGCAACATGCACCATGACTTCATAGGGCAAAGTGTCACAATTGAGTCGCAAAGCATCCGCGACTTGCTTTTGGATTTTTAAGCAAATTTCCGAAACGTTAAGTCCAGGGGCCAAGGCCACGTCAAGCTTAATGATGGCTTTCCCCGTTTTGGATAAGGAAGTTTTCGCTCCGGAAGGAACGGAAAACAAAGGGGAAATAAAATGGGTTTTTCTGTCTTTTGATTTCGAATTTTTGGAATTCGTGTCTTTTTTCGCCTCCACGGCAGCGGAATAAACAGAGGCACCTGGAATTTCGGCAACCGCTTTCGACGCAATGGTGTCAATAGTGGCAAGGCTAATGCCCAACTTCCCTTTTTGAGAATAGTTATTAATGTAAATGTAGGGCATGTTCCTCACTCCTTGAAAAACGAAGAGATTTTCCCAGCAATTTGAATGGGTGTAAAGCCAAAATGTTCTAATAAATCTTCCGCTTTGCCACTTGCACCAAACTCATCGATGCCAATGTTATATTTTGCGATTCCTCCCCAGCCAAACGTGGAGCCCATTTCCACACTAACGCGAGCATCGTAAGGCAAATGGAGGACTTTCTCTTTTTCTTCCGGCGGTAAGATAACGAAACGATTCCAGCTTGGCATAGAGACTACTTCCGCGTAAATTTCCTTTTCTTCGAGGATTTTAGATGCGGCGATGCATAGAGATACCTCGCTTCCGGTAGCAATTAATTGAATATCGGCCTTTTTGGAAGGGGTATAAACGACATAAGCGCCTTTTTGAACTCCCTCAAAGGAAGAATTCTCAAGCTGAGGTAAATTTTGTCTGGTTAAAATAAGAGCAGTGGGTCGGGTTTTGCTTTCAACGGCCAAGCGCCACGCCGCTTCCGTTTCATTGATGTCTGCAGGACGAATCACGTCGATGTTGGGGATGGAACGCAAAGACGCCAATTGTTCGATGGGTTCATGCGTGGTTCCATCTTCTCCAACAGCAATGGAATCGTGAGTCAAAATATAAATAGAGGGAATATTCTCCATGGCCGCCATACGAATCGCAGGCTTCAAATAATCCGAGAAAACAAAGAAGGTGGCACAGTAAGTCAACAATCCTCCGTGTAAGAGGATTCCGTTTTGCGCACTTGCCATGCCGAATTCGCGGATACCGAAATGGACATCGCGTCCTTCCGGATGTTCCGCATCAAAAATAGCAAGCCCTTTGACATTGGTTTTCGTGGATCCCGCCACATCAGCGCTTCCGCCAAACGTAAAGGGCATTTTTTCCGTCAAGCGTTCCAAGAATTTTCCGCTGCTATTGCGGGTTGCTTCCGGTTTTGCTCCTTTGGCGTCCCGGTTTTCCGGAAGATATGGGGTTACATTACGGGCAAAAGCATTTTGGAAAAGCTCATAGGCTTCGGAATGGTATTTCTTATATTCCTTGGTTGCGCTTTGATAAGCTTCGTAAGCTTCTGCTCCGCGTTTTCCAAACGAGGAGGCGAAGTCGGAATAAACGGAATCCGGAATCGTAAACGGGGGATAATCGTAGCCAAATACCTTTTTGGCGTGCAACGTATCCTCTTCCGTTAGCGGAGCTCCGTGAGTTACGTGAGATCCTTGGTGCTCCGACCCATACCCAATTTGCGTATGGAAAAGAATCAAAGTCGGGAAGTCTTTGTTTTCCTTGGCTTTTGAAATGGCTTTAGAAATTTTCTCCCAATTATTGCCGTCTTTTACCTCGATAACATCCCAGCCTGCTGCAAAAAAGCGGAGTTTGACGTTATCGGATGCGGAATCGGAAGTCGGCCCGTCGAGAGTCGAACCATTTTCGTCGTAAAGCAAAATCAATTTGTTGAGATGGTAATGCCCCGCAAGCGAAATGGCTTCGTGGGAAATCCCCTCTTCCAAACACCCATCACCGCAGAGGCAATAGGTCCAGTGATTCATGATTTTGGAACCTTCGGGATATTCAGCTTCAATGGCTTTTTCCGCCATCGCCATTCCCACGGCTTGGGCAATTCCTTGCCCTAAGGGCCCGCTGGTAGCGTCTACCCCTGGAGTCATTCCCACTTCAGGATGGCCGGGAGTAATGGAACCCAGCTGACGGAAAGATTTCAAGTCTTCCATGCTTATTGAATAGCCGAGGCAGTGAAGCGTGGTATAAAGCAAGGAGGAAACGTGACCGCAAGAAAGCACGAAACGATCACGGTTAATCCAATCCGGATGTTTGGGGTCGGCTGTTAAATGATCGTGGAAAAGCGCATAAACAGCCGGAGCGGCATCTAAGGCCATGCCCGGATGACCAGAATTTGCTTTATTGATGGCGTCTAATGTTGTGGAACGCATCGCCGCGATGGACAACGCCGCGTCTTGTTTCGTTTTTCCGTTTTCAAACATTTTGTTCTCCTTATTTATTCTTCGGTAATGGCAATATCGAGGATTTCCAACTGATCAGGGGAAACCGGGGTTGGGGCTTTGGAGGTGGGGTCCACGGCTTGAAGGTTTTTCGGGAAAGCCTCCACATCGCGGATGTTATCCGTGCCGCAGAGAATCATGGCTAGGCGGTCGAGACCAAACGCCATTCCTCCATGAGGGGGAGCCCCATATTGGAAGGCATCGATAAACCAACCAAATTTTTTGGCGACATCTTCATCCGAAAGCCCAAGGAGATTAAAAATCTTCCATTGAGTGTCGTGGTCATAAATACGCAGGGTTCCACCACCAGCTTCGTAACCATTAATGATGATGTCGTAAGCGTAAGCGAGAACATCCTCGGGATTCGAATCTAACAAAGCTAAATCTTCGTCGCGAGGGCGAGTGAACGGATGGTGTTCCGCCGTATATTTTCCCGGTTGGCCTTCAACAGGATCAAACATCGGGAAATCAACAACCCAAAGCAAATCGTAGGTGTTGGGTTTAATCAGTTTCAATTTCTTGGCGAACAAGGTGCGCAATGCCCCGAGCCCAAAGTCGATATCCCGACGATAGGGGCTCGATGCAAACAAAACCAAGTCGTCTTCTTTTAATCCAAGTTTTTCTTTTAGGCAAGTTTCCATTTCGTCCGTTAGGAATTTCTTAAACGAACCATTAAGGGCACCGTCGGTAAACTTTAAAGACAAAATCCCTTTCAAATTAAATTTTCTGGCCTCAAGTTGTAGTGCGTCCAAATCTTTTCTTGAGGTTTCTTTGGCCATGGACGGGATAACAATCGCCTTGATGTAATTCGCACCCTCGAAGCCGCCGAATGGAGCCTGCTTCAAAATGTCGGTAATATCTTGGAGTTCCAATCCATATCGAGTGTCAGGTTTATCCGAACCAAATCGGTCCATTGCTTCCCAATAGGGCATTCTGCGAAGCGGGGTCTCAATATCAACCCCTTTGATTTCTTTAAAGACTTTTTTCAAAAAACCTTCATTTAAAGCCAAGATTTGATCTTGGTCCATAAACGAAATTTCTTCGTCCAATTGGGTGAATTCCGGCTGACGGTCTGCGCGAAGGTCTTCATCACGGAAACACTTTGCAACCTGATAATAACGTTCCACTCCGCCAATCATAAGGAGCTGTTTCCAAAGTTGAGGGCTTTGAGGAAGGGCGTAGAAGCATCCGTGATGCAAACGGCTAGGAACCAAATAGTCACGGGCACCTTCCGGCGAGGAAAGATTAAGAATCGGGGTTTCCACCTCCAAGAAATCGTGCTCGTCAAAATATTCGTGCCAAGCGCGAACAATCTTCGCTCTCGTTTTCAAATTGTTCAAAAGACAAGGACGGCGCAAATCCAAATAACGATAATTCAAACGTGTATCTTCAAGAGCATCCGTTTTATCATCGATGATAAAGGGCGTAGTTTCCGCTTTGTTTAATACACGCAGAGAAGTTAAAGAAACTTCGATTTCGCCCGTGGCAAGACGAGGATTTGGGACGTCTTTCTTCTCCACAATACCTTTTGCCTCTACCACATACTCATTTCGGCAATCGGGCAAAATGGAGGGATCCTTTGCAATAAGTTGAACAATGCCAGTGGAATCCCGCAAATCAAAGAATACGAGAGACCCCAAATTTCTCTTCGTAGCAATCCAGCCAAGAAGCGTTACTTCCCGGCCAACATCTGAAATCCTTAAATTCCCGTTATAATCGGTGCGTTCCATTTTTTAGTCTCCTTCATGATGATGTTCATGGCAGCAGTTTTCTTCCTCATCGTCGATTTTTTCAAATTCCGCATCCAGAATTTCATCAAGGTTTTCGATTTTAGCCTCTTTTTGTTCATGGGTTTTGAGGTTTTTAAGTTGAACCACGCCTTTTTGCAAATCTTCCGTGCCGAAGATGAGAGCAAAGTTGGCTTGGCTTCGTTCGGCTTTTTTGAACATAGAACCTAGTTTAGACGGAACAAAAGGCATCTCAACGCTGTAGCCTAGGGAACGAATTTCCTGAACCAAATGGAAACCATCGTCTAAAACTTCTTCTCCAATCGGCATCGCGTAAATATCCACGTGATGGGACACATCTTTCAATAGCCCTAGTTCTTCCATTAAGGAATAGATGCGCTCGACCCCCATCGCAAATCCAACCCCATGATCGTAATCCTTAGGACCATTGAAATTGGCAAGCATTCCATCGTAATGGCCCCCGCCAAGCAAAGCCCCATAATCTTTTCCACTGGGGGAAATCGCGTGAACTTCAAACACGATATGACCATAATAATCAAGACCGCGAACCAAGGAATCATCAATTTCATACTCGATTTCCATGTCATTGAGGATCGAAAGGGTTTGATAGAATCTTGCATCGGCTTCTTCCGAAAGGAAATCACGCATCTTTGGGGCGTTTAGGCCAATTTCATGGTCATGTTCCACCTTGCAATCCAAAATGCGCATCGGATTTAGACGGAGACGTTCTTTGCAGTCCTCACACATTTCGTCGATTTTTGTAGCGAAGAAGGAACGCAGCGCTTCTTTGTAGGCGTTTCTAGAGGCAGCGTCCCCCAAAGTATTGACCTTGATTTTGAGATTCTTGAACCCCAACATGCCCAAGGCCTGCATCGCCAAGCAAATGCATTCGGCATCAAGACGAGGGGAATCCACGCCAACGCACTCCACGCCCGCTTGGGTAAATTGACGATATCTTCCTAGTTGCGGCCTTTCGTAGCGGAAAACCGGCCCCATATAGAAAGTCTTTAAAGGCAAATCATTCGTGGCAGTCATTTTATGTTCAACAATGGAGCGAATGACTCCCGCAGTTCCTTCCGGGCGAAGCGTCACCGAACGATTCCCTTTATCCATGAAGGTATACATTTCTTTGCGGACAACGTCGCTGCTTTCCCCCGTAGAACGGTCGAAAACTTCGGTATATTCTAAAATTGGTGTCTCGATGGGGCGATATCCGTACAGTTCGCTAACCGCACGAAACACGTTTTCAATGTAGGCGTAGCCATCGGCTTCGGCCCCATAAAGATCGTGGGTTCCTTTGACAGCAATAAACGGCATAAAAATACTCTCCTGATAAGGCCTGATAAGTATAGGCCATTCCTGGCCTTTCTTCAATCAGGCGGCTGCATTAATGAATAACACGAATCACGTCGTAAACGCCTTTGATGCCCAGCAAATCAGCAAAGCAATCTTGCAGCACTTTGGCATTAGACACGGTAATGGTCATATTAATAACGTCATCCATCGTATCTTCTTTTAAATGAGCTCGTAGATCGCTGACCCCCACTCCTTTTGCTCCGAACGTCGACAAAATATCCGCCAGCAAATTCGAACGATCGTTAGCAAAGATCTGAATGTCAACGGGATAAGAAGATATGGCGAGTTCTTCTTTCCACTTCACATCAACTAAACGCGCTTTTTCATTCTGCACATTGGGGCAATTGGCTCGGTGTATCGTAATCCCTTTCCCTTTGGTGATATATCCAACAATGTCATCTCCGGGAATCGGGGTGCAGCAATGGCCTAGGCTAATCATTAATCCTGTCACTCCGCCCCCTACGACAACCGGACTAGTATCTGCTTTCTTTGGTCTCGTTCTTTTTGCAAAATCGGTAATCGAAGGCTTGCGGCGAATCTTCAAAGTATCCAATACAGCGGCAGGTGTGGGATTACGGTTCGTTATTGCCACGAATAAATCATCCAAATTGTCGAAATGGTATTCATTTTCGATTCGAGGGTCTTCTAAGGCTTTCATCGCCGCCTCTTCTTCGATTCCCTGCATCCGGAAGGCATCGAGAAGGGATTGTTTTCCCTGACGAATTTTTTCTTCGCGCATAAAGGCTTCTTGTTTTTTCTGCAAAGCCCGACGAATGTGGTTTTGTGCAGAGGTGGTTTTGGCAATCTCAAGCCAAGAGTCATTGGGATAAGCCGTTTTTGAGGTTCGAATCTCGCAAACATCTCCGGTTTTCAAAACCGTATTGAGGGAGACGCCCACTCCATTCACGAAAGCACCAACGGCCGAATCCCCGACTTTTGTATGGATTTTATAAGCAAAATCGAGGGTAGTAGCTCCTTTTGGCAAATCAATAACCTTGCCCATCGGAGTAAAAACATAAACATTCGCTCCGAAAATATCGCTAGTCAAAGAATGGAGGTACTCCTTCGCCGATTTGCTTTGGTTATCTTCAGAAAGCGAGACGAAATCACGGAACCAAGATAATTGATTTTCGATATCTTTTTGTTCGGATTCCTGATTGTAATTTCCTTCCTTGTATTTCCAGTGAGCCGCAACCCCAGTTTCGGCAATTTGATCCATTTCTTCCGTTCTTATTTGGATTTCATAAGCATTGCCATCCCCTGCCAAAATCGATGTATGCAACGATTGATACATGTTGGGCTTTGGCATGGCGATATAATCTTTGAAACGACCGGGAATCGGTTTGTATGTCGAATGGATAATCCCAAGGATTTCATAGCAATTTAACGTGGTTTTCGTAATCACGCGAATCGCCAAAACATCGTAAATATCCTCAAAATTATGGGATTTTTGATACATTTTTCGATAAATGGAATAGATGGATTTAACACGACTTTCCATCTTGAAAGGAATCTTATGCTCAAAAAGGATGTCGGCAATCCTCTTTTTTAAGCCTTCCAACGATTCCTTTCGGTGCTCAAAACGATCGTTAACTAACGCTAAAATATGCTGGTACTTTTCAGGATCCAAATACTTCAGGGACAAGTCTTCCAATTCGCTTTGCACCGTGTAAATTCCAAGACGATGGGCAATTGGAGTAAAAACTTCGATGGTTTCCTTGGCCAAAGCTTGCTGTCTTTCGGGAGAAAGGGAATCCAAGGTACGCATGTTGTGAAGTCGATCCGCAAGTTTAACGATGATTACGCGAACATCTTGAGCCATGCCGAGGAAGATTTTGCGGTGATCCTCCGCTTCAAAATCTTCCGCTGTCATGTGCGAAAGTTTCATTCTTTGAATTTTGGTTAATGCATCAACGATTTTGGCGACATCTTTGCCGAAATCACGTTCAATGTCTTCAATCGTGGTGTCCGTGTCTTCTACCACATCATGGAGAAATGCTGCAGCCAAGGTGGAAGGACCCGCTTGCAGCTTCGCGCAAATATAAGCCACTTCGATCGGGTGTTGAATATAGGGCTCGCCCGATTTGCGGAACTGACCTTCGTGCTGTTTTTTGGCCAATTCATAGGCTTTTTCAATCTTTTGGCGATCGGTTTCGTTTTTAATATACGGAAAATAAATCGCTTTGAGCTGCTCCATGGTATGCATGGGGTACCCTCCATTGGGGGGCAGAGGTTTTAAGTTTTTTTGAGCATTGTCATCCATAATGGAAATATCGTAACACAGGAACAAAAAAGAAAAATGGGGCTATTTAACGATAACGGGGCTGCATTCAAAGCGTACGGCAGCTTTTCCGTTATATTCGTTAATTCTAAATTTCCCATCCAACGCGATGTGTTTGGAGGGGTTAAGAGGATGTTCTTTATTGATTTGGAAACTAAAAATCTCCACGGAATGGTAATTCGTTTTCATGCATTTCCCCGAGGAAACAACTTTAAGCATCGAGGCCGGAACTTCGTTAATTCGAAATAACGGCTCTTCGTGTTCGGTTCCAAAAGGGCCAAACGAGCGAATCAAGGGGTATAAGTCTGGGGTAAGGTCATTAAGAATCAAATTAATATGAGGGGGAGGTTCAACGGAAAAAGGGTGATTTTTTGAAAACTCCAGGAAGGATTTTTGGAGAAGATCCAGATTTTCCTGTTTAACGCTGGCCCCTCCCGCGTAATCGTGCCCGCCAAACCGCTCCAAAATCTTTTCATTTTCTTTCCAAAATTCCATGACGTTGAAGCCTTCTTTGCTTCGTGCCGAGCCGACAAAAACGCCAGACTCTTTTCTGCTGGGAGAAAAAACCATGATTGGTTTATCGTATTCGTTAAGTAATTTGTTGGCCAAAAGGCCGTTGAGACCTTCTGGAAGATTACCCACAACCGAAATTCCGGGAAGCGAGGGATCAAAATTTAATTCGTTTTCGGCTTTTTTGGTAGCGTCTTTGCGGTTTTGGTTCGTATTCCGTAAATAAGAGACCATGGCTTGTTCAAATTCAAGCCCACGATCGGATTTAGCAAAATAATCGACGATTTTATTGCCAAAATGCCCTTCTTCCATTCTTCCAACGGAATTGATTTGAGGAATAATTTCCATTCCCAAAACCTTTTCGTCAATATGGCGTCGGCTAGTTAAATCCAAAATCTGATTCACATTATTTCTGACAATCAAATGCAAGGTGAGAGAAACGAGTTTTTGATTGTATCCCCTTAGTGGCATACAATCCGAAATCGTAGAAATACCTGCCAAAATGGCCAAGTACTCGTCGTTTTTATTCAGCAAATAGCGAGAAAAGCCAAAGCAAAGTTCTCCCGCGGAAATCGGATAGGGGCCATATTTCAAGCGATCAGGATGAACAAAGGCAAACGCATCAAGAGGGGGGCACTCTCCGATTTCATGATGGTCCAAAACGATTACGTCTACGCCTTTTTCCTTTAAATAGCGAATTTCCGTGCTGGAGCTGACGCCATTATCCACAAGGATAACCAAGTCAAAACAATTGGCGATTCTAACGGCGTTCTCCATCGTTAAACCGTACCCGTCCAAATAGCGGGACGGAATAAAAACCTGAGCTTCTGAGCCGATTTGGCGAAGACAAATTTTAATAATAGACGCCGACATGATTCCGTCAGCGTCATAATCGCCATAAATAAGGATGCGATCGTGTTTTTTTACCCCTAACTCAATTCGGGTTTTCGCACGAACTAAATCGGGGGTTTCAGGCAAAAGAGGAATATCGTCAAACGTAGCGGGTTTCGCCATGACTTCGTATTCTTCTTCCGTGAGAGAATAGTAACGGAGAAGCCGTTTTTTGACGTCAGGCATATCAATCGTTGATACCGATGAAGATTGCCTCTTCCGGCTCACCGCTCCGTTTCTTTTTCATCAATTGTCCGCCCTGCTTCTTTTTATGAGAGAATTTCGGCAAATGGACCTTCGAATTCCAAGTCGCAAAACGAATGGAAATCGGAGCGAGGCAAACTAGACCAACAATCGTTCCAAAAGCGATTCCTAAAATCGCGCAAAGATAAACCGGAGCGTAGGCAACTGGGCCAATCGCAAAGCCTACCAAAGCCAAATATTCGGCTAAAATGGCATAAACAAAGACATTGCCAGCTTCATAGGAGGTAGAGCGATTCAAGCGTTCAGAACGAGAAGCGAGGGTTCCTTTTTCTTTTTCGCGGTCTTCTTTGAATAATTCTTTTTCGCGGGAAAGGATGAAGAGCATGCCACAAAGCGACACCACAACCCCAAAAATCATACCTAGCGCAACCATCGGGGAGACCGAGATGCGAGTGTAAACGAAGAAGCTCCAAGCCATAAACGTTGTGGCAATAGCAACTAAAGATAGGGCTAATCCACGGCTAAAGCGATAACGGGCAATCAAATAGACGGCACACACAGCCAAACCAACGCCAAGTCCGAGGCAGACATCGCCAATATAGGGATTCAACGTTTTAGGAGTAACCGTGTTGAAACTCACGCGAACATAATTTCCAGAAGCATCTTCTCCACCCACTTCAGCCAAAGCGCTGCTCAAAGAGGACAATTGATCTCCAACTGCATTGGAATATTTCTGTTCTGCCGGATTCCAAGAGGCAATGGTATAGCTGCCATTCGGATCCAAAACACGATTCAATTTAGCTTCGTAATAGAAATAATAATAATGGATGCCATCCGTTCCTTCTTCCGGGGTTTCATAGACATCTTTTGGAGTGGAGGACAAGGAGAAAGAAGAAACCATATCCCCAAGAACCACATCATCAATGGTGTATTGATGGAGCAAGTCTCCTTTATCCGTCGATTTGGCCGTATAGACATCCCCGGCGTTAGCAAACGGAACGACCGTAATTGCATCCTGTTTAGAGGAACGAACTTCTAAGCGAAGAGTCGTGGTTTCAGAATGATAGGCCGCATCGTTATAGACGTTGCCATCATTGGCAATCCCAAATCCAATGCATCCGCCAATTCCGGCCAAAATCATTAAAGAAGAGACGCCATAGGCCCAGAATTTGCCTTTTTGGAACGATTTTTTCGAATAAGGTCCGAAATATTTTTGCTTCTCATCTTGCATGAGATTGGGAATTTCTTCCTTCTTTACCCCAAGCATTTTCGGGAAAGATTTTTGCATTCCAGAATCGTTGCAAAGAAGCCATCCGGAAAGCTTCGTTAAGATTAAATTGGCGAAAATTCCAAAGAAGCCGCCCAGCGTAAGCATAACTCCGCCGGCTCTGCAAACCGATCCGCCCAAAACATAGAGGAAAACGCCGATAACGATGCTAATGATTCCGGCGTCCACCATGGGCCAGCTCGAAGCTTTGGAAGCTTCCTGGCAAGCCTTTTTGAGGGTACGGCCTTTATAGAGTTCATTCCGCAAGCGGCTTCCATAGAAAATTGCCCCGAACAAGGTGGCCATAGACGAAGCAATCAAGGCGACAAGGGCAGCAATATTAAACTGAGCCCCAAAGGCAACGAACGTAGCAAGCGAAGCAAGCCCAGAAGTCATGACAACCGCCATTTCCTGAAGAGCCAAAACGCGGTGGAACATTCCAAGCAAAGCAAACAGCAACACCATTCCAACCAGAACGGAAATCATGGTACGTCCCATGGCTGGGGAAATCGACCAATCGCCGAGCCGAATGAGAGGATCAACCGTGGCTTGGGTATCCTCGCTATACATGAAATTCAAACGATATTGAGTAACATCGCCAGCATTTTGGCAGGCATCTGAATGATATTCATAAGCCGAAGCGTTAAATAGATTTGCCAAATAATTCGCGGCATCTGTGGCACTTTGAGCTTTCGTCGGATCATAAGTTCCGCTGCTAGTCGCTTCGCTAGAAGGGATCATTTGGAAATAAGGGTGCTCTTTTTCGTCATCCCCATCTTTGTAGTAAACGCACTGATCGTCGCTAGCGCTGTGTTCGAAAAGGATTTTAGAGGAAACGTTAGGATCCGCTTTGTTTTCATAGCGGTCTTCATCTCCACGATTCGCCCACAAAACGACGTTGCAGTCCTTTCCTTCCGTAACCACAGAACCGGAAGAATCCGTTTCTTCAGCAACCGTGTTCTTTTTGCAGTAATCAAGAAGCGTGTCGAAAGCGCTCTTATCCTCGTCGTCAATCGGAACGATGACAACGGGAACCTGGAACGAATTCATATTAAGAAGGGTCACTTCCGCTTTCTTTCCATCGAGCATCGTTTCCCAAGCATCGTTATGTTCGTAGGCGTTGCTATCTTCGCCGCTAGAAGAATCCCCGGCGGTGTTAGAAGCATCCAATTCATATTTTTGTCCGCTGAACGAAAGATAATTTTGCAACCGGGTGTATTCTTGACTGTTGTTGAAGGAGGTACGCAAAGAAACGCGAATCGTATCGTATCCTTCGGTGGTCACGTCATACTCAGAAATGCCCCAATTATCCAAACGGTCGCGAATCGTATCCGCCATGCGAGAAACAATATAGGTTTCTCCGTCCATTGCGAAATCTAGTTTATCGGGATCCCCTAGGAACGAATCATAGTTTCCGTTTAACGAGTTTTCGTTAAATTCGCTAGCGCGAAAATAAAGGGTTTTCCCATTGGCATAGGCTAAGTCCATGTCCATATGAAGCATCGTTGGGGCGGCAAGGGCTCCGACGCCAACAATAAGGGTCGTGGTCATGGCGACATAAGCGATGAATCGACGCATACAAATTCCTCCAAACAGCGGCAGGCGAGCGGTGATTTATAGATAAATCATGCTATCGCGTTAAGGATACGCTCAAAGCGTTGCTGAAACAATTAAAAAGAAGCCGTGAACTCTAAAATAACGTTTTTTGGTGGCGCTTCTTCAAGTGCGCATAGGCTTTTTCGGTGGCTACGCGTCCACGCGGTGTACGGTTAATGAGCCCAATCATCGTCAAATAAGGCTCATAAACATCTTCTAAATTTCCAATTTCTTCTCCAATCGAAGAAGCAATGGCTTCTAGACCAACCGGGCCGCCATGAAATCGATCCATGATGCAATTTAAATAATGGACGTCCACATCGTCGAGCCCCAAGGAATCGATCTTCAAAGCATCCAAGGAACTTTCCGCCATCGCAGCATCAATAGAAGAAACTCCGGCAATGGTGGCAAAGTCACGAACGCGTTTAAAAATTCGATTGGCAATTCGGGGCGTGCCACGGCTGCGGGCTGCAATTAAATGAGCGGCCTCAGGCTCAATGGGAGTTTTAAAAACACGAGAAGTCCTGAACAAAATCTGTTCCAATTCTTCTTGCGTATAGAAATCAATCTTCAAACTAATGCCGAAACGGCTTCGTAAAGGGGAAGAAAGATCCCCCGCTCTTGTGGTTGCCCCAACCAAAGTAAAGGGAGGCAGGGGGAGAGACAATACGCGACTCGAGCCCCCTTGGTTTACCATAAACGACAAGGTGAAATCTTCCATGGCACCGTAAAGAACTTCTTCCACAACGCGCGGCAAACGATGGATTTCATCAATAAAAAGAACATCTCCGGGTTCGAGTTCACTTAAAATCGCGGCTAAATCCCCTGTTTTTTCAACGGAAGGTCCATTGACCATCTTCACTTTTCCGCCTAGTTCATTTCCAATCACATAGGCCATCGTTGTTTTGCCTAAGCCTGGCGGGCCGTATAGCAAAACGTGGTCGAGAGGTTCTTGACGCGCTTTCGCCGCTTGAATAAAAACGGAAAGGTTGCCCTTCATTTCGCTTTGTCCCACATATTCTTGCAGGGTTTGGGGGCGGAGGGTTAATTCGGAGGATTCGTCTTCCTTTTCTCTTTTAGCATCCAGTAATCTCGTCATGACGCCTTCCTTTCTTTGGAAAGAAACCGAAGAGCAGTTTTAAGAGCCACTTCCGTCTTATCCACCCCATCGGGCAATGCATCGATGGCATCTTCAATCTCTTTGGTTTTAAACCCAAGACTCTTTAAAGCGCCATAAACATCCGGATATCGATTTTCCGCATTTTTCTTAAGTGGTTTTTCCACTAACCTACCCTTTAAGTCCAAGATAATTTGTTGAGCCGCTTTGGGTCCGATTCCTGGAAGTCGTTTTAAAAAGGCGGCATTGGAATTCTCAATGGCAGAAAAAAGCTCGTCGGGCGTCGTTTTTGACAAGGCGCTTAATGCGGTTTTTGGCCCAATCCCCTTGACGGAAACTAGAAGCAAAAACGCATCTTTTTCTTTTTTGCTATCGAATCCAACCAAATAATGGTCGTCTTGAGTAAGCACTTCATACGTATAGACGAGTCTTTCCTGACCAACGATAAAAATGGCAGGGCGGGGAACGAATACTTCGTAAGCGATATTCCCCAAATCAATGGCTACGGAACTTTCATTCCGCTCCACAACTTTACCTTTGATGGAATAAATCATAATTTAGTGGTACAGCAATAAAAACCCAATAAGCAAGAAAAGGGAGAGAAGGAAACTTAGGCTTAACAAAGCGCAAGAAAGCCAAATGTCGGGCAATTTTTTCTCCTTTTTTTCCTCATTCATAATATTCGAATTCAAAATCTTGCAAACGTACGGTATCGCCGTTTTTCGCTCCTTTCTTCTTCAGCGCCTCATCTACGCCCAATCGATTGAGATAAGAAATCAATTGGCTAACGCCAGCGTCAGTTGTCAAATTAATCAACGCGTATTTCTTGGTAACTTCATCCCCGGTGATGACAAAAACATGTTCGGAAGGACGTAAAATGGCAAATGGGGCTTCCGGGGCTTCCAAATGGGCGTCATAAACCTTCATGCCGCCTTCCTTTTCGTTCTCTACGAGCGATTCAAGTTTAAATTCCGGTGTCTTCGAGATCATCTCGTAGGTTTTCTTCATCAAAAAGGAAACGTTCTCGTCCGTTAACGCAGAAATTCCGATAGATTCAAATCCCAGGAAATCATCAAAGCGTTTTTTTCTCTCGCTCGCACCATCGTAGTCCATTTTCGTCGCTACAACAATTTGAGGACGTTTTTCTAGACCCGCCCCAAAATCTCGAAGTTCTTCGTTGATGATTTTATAGGCTTCTACGGGATCTCTTTCTCCATCCATGGAAACCATGTGAATCAAAACGCGGCATCTTTCAATATGTCTTAAGAATTGGATCCCAAGCCCCTTTCCTTCGTGGGCGCCTTCAATAAGACCAGGCATATCCGCTAAAACGAATTGAGTATAGCCATCGTCCAAGGTCACAACTCCAAGGTTAGGAACAAGGGTGGTGAAAGGATAATCCGCCGTTGGCACGTTGGCTTTGGAAACAATATTGAGCAAAGTGGATTTTCCCACACTAGGAAAACCAATTAAGCCGGCATCGGCCAAAAGCTTAAGTTCCAAGACAATTCGCTTGGTAATTCCTGGGAATCCATTTTCGGCAACTCGAGGGATGCGAATACGAGAGGATTTGAAGGCGGCGTTGCCTCTTCCGCCTCTCCCCCCCTTAGCCACGCATACCGTGTCGTCTTCATGTTTTAAGTCGGCGATAAGCGTCTTACCGTCTTCTTCGTAAACAACGGTGCCCACCGGTACCTCGGAGACTACATCAGGGGCTTGATGGCCAAAACGCATGCATTTATCGCCCTTTTCGCCATCCTCCGCCTTTAAAACACGAGAATGACGATAAGCCAACAAGGTATTTACATTCTTTTTAGCGATAAGGTATACCGAACCGCCTCGTCCTCCGTTTCCGCCATCGGGCCCTCCCTTGGGAACATTTTTTTCACGGTGAAAAGAAATGGCGCCATCGCCACCTTTTCCAGAACGAACTTCCACTACTGCGCGATCAATGAGCATAACGACCTCCGAGCTCTTCTTTTTCTTCTTTGCTGAGAAGATAAGTTTTTTTGTTTTTCTTAATTTGCTTCAAGTCTTGATAAAAAGAGATAAAGACTGATTTTTTAGATATGGTGCTATCGGGATCATCCTTCCATTTGCAGCCAATCTCCTTACATCGGAATCCGTTTAGCGTCAGGAAATACAGATATTCCAAATCAAACGAAAATCCATTGAATTTTTGATGGCGGACCATGACTTTTGCCACGCTTGTACGGTACGCTTTAAACCCACATTGAGTATCTTTAAAAGGCATATGGAGCTTCATTTTGATTATGATTCTGCCAAGCCAGTGGGCTAAACGGCGGCGAAAGGGCTGACGCTGCACATAAACCGAATCGGGCATATCGCGGCTAGCGAGGATGCAGTCATATTGAGGGAGTAGGGGCAAAAAGCGATTCAACACTTCCAAGTCGGTTGCCATATCCGCATCCATAAAAAGCACGAAATCGGATTGTGCTTCTTTGATTCCTTCTTTGATCCCCGCGCCTTTACCTCCGGGGATCACATTTTTTAGGACGCGAACCTGAAGGGGAAGTTCTTTTTTTGCTTCCTCTAAAAGATTCATTTCTTCCTCGCTACACCCGTTAGGACAAATTAAAACGTCATAAGCAATCGGTTGCTTGTCCAAAAAAGGCAAAACCATTTCTTTCAAATGACGAATCAGTTTTTCGCCTTGGTTTTTTTCCGGAAAAAGAAAAGAAATCTTCATAAGATTTATTATCGCATAAAATAACGCTTAGCGTATCCCCCTCACAAAAAAAGGGCGTCTTTATGACGCCCAGTTGATCAACAATCGAAATTATTCGGCAACAACGGGATAAACGCTGACGCGCTTTCCGCATTTCCCGACTCTTTCGAACTTCACCTTGCCAGCGATGCAAGCGTTCAACGTGTCGTCGCCACCTTTGATGACGTTTTTGCCCGGCATGATCTTCGTGCCGCGCTGACGATAAAGAATCGAACCAGCGGTGACGATTTGTCCATCGCCAACCTTAGCGCCAAGACGGCGACCAGCGGAATCACGGCCGTTTTTGGTCGAACCAACGCCTTTTTTGGAAGCGAAGAGTTGTAAATCAAGAACGAATTTCATGATGGTTACTTCCTTTCTTTAATGTTAATAGTTCCCACATAGGAAACCTCAATGGTTTTCAATTGGATGATCATCGTTTCCAAAACCGTTTGATCGTGTTCGGAAATCGATCCGGGAATTTCGCATTTGACGTATCCCGATTCCAACTCAATCGAATAGGAATCCGAATCTTCTAATGCATTCATAGCGCCGGTGCAAATCGCGCTGACGGCCGCGCAAACCAAGTCCTGTCCATAAGGTGCCGTATTCGCGTGCCCCTTAACGAGAATCTTGGAAATGCCCTTCCCGCGATAATCAATCTCAACCTTCACCATGCCACCGCCTCCTTAGGCGTTGATGGCTTTGATGACGAGGCAGGTATAAGGCTGACGATGGCCAATGGTCTTGCGCTCATTCGCTTTCGCCTTGTACTTGTAAACACGGATTTTCTTGCCAAGGCCTTGTTTTTCGACCTTGCAATCAACGGAAGCGCCTTCCACATAGGGAGCGCCAACTTTCGTGCTTTCGCCACCAACGAAAAGAACTTTGTCGATCGAAACGTCTTGACCAGCTTCCACGTTGAGCTTTTCAACGTAGATCTTGTCACCGACTTCGACTTTGACTTGCTTTCCGCCAGTTTCAATAATTGCGTACATATTTCCTCCTTGCTGCTTTTTCTAGACTCGCTATGGAGGTACCGAGTGGTTTAGAAACCTCTTCTATGCGGTTGCGCGCTCAAAAGCAAAGCGGACAACGCAATGATTATACGCATGTATCACGCGAAATCAAAGCGTTTTGTCACATTTTCCATTCGAATTTGTAGCCGCCCGGCGTTGTGACGTTTGCTGATTGGCTTTTGAACAGCTTATAGGCGGCAATGGAGAGAATAACAATCGTGAAAACCAAAACAACGGTTCCCAAGGTCAAAGCCTCTCCAGGCCGAATTTGCCGACATTCGTCTTTACTTAAAGGTTGCAATTCCATAATCAAATCCTCCTAAATAACTTAGAACGATTTTTCTGGAATTTTTTTGCTAATTTTTTTCGAAAAAAACAATTTCATTAGGCAAGATCGGAGATTCTTTGTTCCAAGCCCTTCATTTTAGCTTTGTTTTCTTCGAGTTTAGAACGTTCCAAATCTACTTTTTGTTTCGGGGCTTTGGACACAAAAGCGGGGTTAAGAAGCATTTTCTCGCTGCGAGAGATTTCAAATTCAAGGCGTTCCCTTTCTTTTAGCAACTCCTTCTTAATCTCATCGTTGCTCTTGTTAGACGCGACCACCATCGTTAGACCAGAGTAAAGGAATGCGTCTCCGTGGGGCGCTTCTTTTTGGACGCGAATTTCTTTCGCAAAAAGGAAACGAGTAAGATAGGTTTCGACGCCTTTGAACGGAGTTTTGGGAGACAAAGTGATTTTAATCGCTTCGTTGGGAGCCATTTTATGGCAGGATTTATAACCGCGACCGTCACGAATCATTTCAGATAACAAACGTCCCTTCTTCTCTGCCGCAGGGGAAATCCATTGCGGACGATATTCCGGATACGTTTCTAGCATCGCCGAATCTTTGTGGCCCGGCAAAGAACAATAAAGTTCCTCGCCGATAAAGGGGCAATAAGGATAAATCATCAAAATGACATCGTGAATGACTTGGTAGAGGACTTGCTTCACGGTTTCCGATTGATGGGGATCCGACAGGGATACTTTGCTCATTTCTAGATAGAAGGAGCAGAAATCGTCATAAACAAAATCATAAAGATAGGTGCTAGCCGCCCCAAATTCATAGGCATCCATCTTCTTTTGAACGTGGGCGATCGTCTTCTCCAAGCGAGTCAAAATATATTTTTCCAAAACACCTAAGTCTTTGTAAGGAATCTCGTTCGGTTGGAAATCCTCGCCTAATGTCATTTCGACGTAGCGGGTTGCATTCCAAATTTTGTTTAAATAGTTTTCGGCAGCCTGCAGTTTTTCTTCGCTATAGCGCATATCCTGTCCAGGCGTGCTATTGGTCGTAATGAAGTAGCGCATCGCGTCGACGCCATATTTAGCAATGATATCCAGAGGGTCGATGCCATTTCCAAGAGATTTGGACATTTTTCGTCCTTGTTCATCGCGAATAAGACCATGTATAACCACTTTTTTGAAGGGGACCTGATCGGTAAAGTGCTCGCTTTGAAAAATCATGCGGCTTACCCAGAAGAAAATGATATCGTATCCGGTATTGAGAACGCTCGTGGGGAAATAACGGTCGAAGTCCGGGGTTTTATGAGGCCAACCTAGGGTTGCAAACGGCCAGAGCGCGCTCGAAAACCACGTGTCCAAAACATCCTCATCTTGCGTATATTTCGTTAAATCAGGAGTTTCTTCCGTAACAAGAACTTCCCCCGTTTCTTTATTGTAGTAAGCCGGGATGCGATGTCCCCACCAAAGTTGGCGAGAAATGCACCAATCTTCGACATTTTGCATCCATCGAATCAAAACATTTTCAAAACGACGGGGCAAAAATTCCACCTTGTTCTCCGATTTTTGCTGAGCCAATACGCGATCCGCCAAAGGCTTCATTTTCACAAACCACTGCTTGGAGAGCATCGGCTCAACCACCGCACCGCTTCTCTCGCTATGACCAACCGAGTGAACAATTTTTTCAATATGGTCCAAATGACCTTCGCGTTGAATCTTCTCCACCAATGCTTTTCTAGCTTCGTAACGATCCATGCCTGCAAATTCACCTGCAATCGGAAGCAAATGCGCGGTTTCGTCCAAAACGCGAATAAAGGGGAAACCATATTTCTTAGCCAAGGCGAAGTCGTTAGGATCGTGGGCGGGCGTGCATTTCATGGCCCCGGTTCCAAAGCTCATATCCACGTAAGAATCCGCCATTAGAGGAAGCTCTTCTCCGTTGCAGGGATTAATGACCTTCTTTCCAATTAAATCGCTGAATCTGGGGTCTTTGGGGTTTACAAAAACGGCGGTATCGCCCCACATGGTCTCTGGACGGGTGGTCGCAACGATAATAGAACGGTCTTTTTCGCCCACAACCTCGTAACGGAAATAATAGAATTCGCCTTCATCGTCTTGGTGGTTTACTTCGATATTAGACAAAGCAGTCCGCAAAACGGGGTCCCAATTGATGATTTTTTCGCCCTGATAAATCAAACCTTGGTTATAGAGGGTCACAAAAACATGGCGAACTGCTTCGGACAATCCTTCGTCCAACGTGAATCTTTCGCGAGAATAATCGACCGATAAACCAATTTTAGCCCATTGTTCGTGGATGGTCTTCGCGTATTCATCCTTCCATTCCCACGCTTTTTTTAAGAATCCTTCGCGGCCCAAATCATAACGGGAGATTCCCTCCGCCCGTAATTTGGCTTCCACTTTTGCTTGGGTGGCAATGCCAGCGTGATCCATTCCAGGAACCCACAAAACATCGTAGCCCTTCATTTTTTTGTAGCGAACAATAATGTCATCCGGAACCGTGTCCATGACATGCCCCAAGTGTAACTTACCCGTTACATTTGGCGGCGGAATCACTAATGAAAACGCCTCTTTGGAAGAGTCGCCTGCGGTGAAATACCCCTTATTTTTCCAATTTTCGTACTTTCCTTCCTCAACCTTTTTCGGATCGTAGTGTTTGTCGAGCATTGATCTTCCTCCATTAAAAAACCGCGCCCAATTGGGGCGCGGCGCGCGGTACCACCCAACTTTTTATTCCTAATTTAAGAATAAAATCTCTTGCGGCCTTAACGCGGCCCACGTTTCCTCCCAAGCGACTCCCTAGGACTTTTTACTCCGCTTCCATCATCCGGAGCTCTCTTTAAAAAAGTTACCTAAGTCCCTCTTGTTCACCGGAACAAAAAAATTATAAACAAATTAAGAAAATAGAAAACCTTTTTTAACGCTTTAGCATAGAAAGAATTGCGGATTGAATCTTTTTCCTTGCATCCGTTGATCCGTCGCTGCAAATCACATCATTAAAGCCTAATTCTTTCGAAGTTTTTAGCGCTTGGAAACGTTCCTTTTGGTTCATGGTGTCGCATTTTGTAAGCACGACCAGAAGGGGTTTACCCGAATTTTCCAAATACCGATAAAAGGCGACATCGTCTTTGCCAGGCTTCCGACGCAAATCTAGCAACAAGACGATGCAACGGATTAGAGGGGAAGGGATCGCCTCTTCCATCATCGTAGAAAACTGAACGGTGGATAAGGTAGCAAAATTCGTCGACCCATACCCCGGAGCGTCCACTAGATAAAATGATTCGTCGACCAAAAAGAAATTGAGAGATTTGGTTTTGCCAGCCTTCTTCGAAGAAAAGGCGATTTTTTGCCCGACCAAACCATTAATAAGCGTAGATTTACCAACATTGGATCGGCCAACCATCATCACGCCGGGCTTCCAATCGGCTTTAAAAGAAGAAAGAGAAGGCGCGCTTGTGATAAAACGCACCTTCTTAAACGAATCACTCATGAGTCTCCTTTTTAACGAGCGCGATGGCAAGCGCATCATCGACATGATTCATAAAGGAAATCTCTAAATGATCTTTTACTTCCTTCGGGAGTTCGCTTACGTCCTTTTTATTTTCGGACGGAACAATAATGCGTTTGATTCCGCAGCGAAGAGCCGCCAGCGATTTTTCGCGCAATCCTCCAATCGGAAGAGCCTTTCCACGCAAAGTCACTTCTCCTGTCATTGCCACATTGGCGTCAACAGGCGTCTTGCTAAGGCAAGAAATAATGGCTGTGGTAATCGCGATTCCAGCGGAAGGCCCATCCTTGGGGACCGCCCCTTCTGGAACGTGGATATGAATGTCATTTTTTTGGAAAATCTCATCAGGAATGCCATATTTGCTCGCATTCGAACGAACAAAATCGAGAGCAATTTCTGCGGATTCTTTCATGACGTCGCCAAGTTTTCCCGTCAAAACCAAACCGCCTTTTCCCGGGAAATAAGTCACTTCAATCGGCAAGATATCGCCACCGAATTCGGTATAGGCGAGTCCGGTGACAACACCGATTTGGTTTTCTTTTTCCTTTTTGGTCCCTTCAAATAGCTCGATTCCGAGATATTTTTGGACCAACGTCTCGTCGATAACAACAGGCTTGACTTTCGACGGGTCGTCGAGCAAATCCACTACCACTTTGCGGCAGCAGCTGGCAATTAAACGCTCGAGTTGACGAACACCCGCCTCCATGGTGTAGTGCTCAGTTATTTCTTTGATGGCGCCTTCCGTAAAGGAAACATCTTCTTCCTTCAACCCGTTCGCTGCACATTGTTTTGGAATCAAAAATCCAGTAGCAATGCGAGTTTTTTCAATTTCGGTGTAAGAAGGAACTTCAATGAGTTCTAAACGGTCACGCAAAGGAGCGGGAATGTTTTCCAAATAGTTCGCGGTACAAATGAACAAAACACTGCTCAAATCATAGGGCTCTTCAAGATAATTGTCGTTAAAGGCAAAATTTTGCTCAGGATCTAAGACTTCAAGCAAAGCGCTAGAAGGATCGCCATGATAGCTTTGTCCGCCAACCTTATCGATTTCATCGAGCAAGAAAACGGGGTTAACAACTCCGGTTTTCGTCATACCTTGGATAATACGGCCAGGCATCGAGCCAACATAGGTTCTCCGATGCCCACGGATTTCGGCTTCATCGCTGACTCCGCCTAGCGATGCTTTGAAAAATTTTCTCCCCAAAGCACGGGCGATAGAACGTCCTAGACTCGTTTTACCGCATCCAGGCGGGCCATAAAAACATAAAATCGGAGCGCGGAGATTCCCGGTCACTTTCTTAACCGCGAGATATTCCACGATACGTTTTTTAACTTTTTCAAGCCCATAATGGTCCTCGTCCAAGACTTTCCGAACATTATTTAAATCCTCATTATCCTCGGTTTTTTCAAACCAAGGAGCATTCATGAGGGTTTCGATGTAGCTCATGATAAGGGAACCTTCTAGAGAAGACTCCGGCATCATTTTGTAACGTTTCAGTTCGCGCAAAACGCGATCTTTCACGTTCTTGGGATAAGGATTTTTTTCTAATTTTTCACGAATAGAGGTCTCGTCATCGGCAGAATCGCCATCTTCGCCAAGTTCTTGACGAATGGCCTTCATTTTTTCACGAAGAAGATAATCTCTTTGTGCTTTTTCCGCGGAATCCCGCACACGACTGTCCAATTTCGAATCAATTTCAGCGGATTTTTTGGAAAGCAAAACAAAAGCCGTGGCGTCATCAATTCGACGAGAAACTGACGGCTCTTTCAAAAGTTGGATTTTTTGGTCAACCGTAAGGGGCAAGTATGCGGAAATGACGTTAGAAAACTCTTCCCAATTCTTTCCATCTCCCGCAAGAGAAATCAATGATGCGGGCGAAATTTTAATGGAAATACCGCGATTTTTGGTCAAGGCGTCAATCAACTTATTAGCCGCCAAACGATTGTTTGGAGAATCCTCATCAACTGAAGGAATGGCTTCGGCATCGGCATAAAAAGCACCGTTTTCAAAGCGCATCGCGTAAAGACTGACTCGATTCATGCCGATGATGCGAACGCGGCATCCCCCGCCATCCAGCGGAGAAACCGACATGATTCGCGCCAGGGTTCCAAAGCCATAGACGTTCTTCAGGTCGATCTCATCCTGAGATTCATCTTTTTGAGTCGCAATCAGGATAAGGTTATTAAAGTCGAGGCGAGACTTTTCGATTGCTTGAACCGAAAAGTTCCTACCCGCCTCGACTTCTTCGTTAATACCTGGAAATATGACAAGGGCCCTAGTTATCAGCAGAGGGAGCTGAAGTAAACTTACTGCTTCTTTTTCTTCCATAGAAGCACTCCTTTCCGCCTATAAAGGCTACGTTGTTATTCTGCTTTTTCTTCTTTTTTCTCGGCAGCGGCATCGCCGTTGTTAGCGAGAATGAAGTCTTGAATCTTACGATTCTGGAGATTTTCGCGGAAACCTTCGATTTGGTTGCCGAGGGCTTTGCGGATATCTTCCATTTTCATTTGATATTGTTCGGCCATCTTCGAAAGCTCAACATTGAGCTCAGCGTCATCGACGACCATGTGTTCCACGCGGGCAATCTCGTTAAGGACGAGGAATTGTTTCAAATTCTTTTCCGCGCCTTCGCGAAGTTGCTTTTTGAGGTCTTCTTCGGTTTGTCCGGTGATTTCGAGATATTGTTGGAAGGTCAAACCATTGGATTCGATTTGCTTTTTCGTGTTCTCTTCTTGGGTTGCAGCTTCTCCGTCGATGATTCCAGAGTTGATTTCCACTTTGGAGCCATCCACGATTTGGGCGACAATCGCGTCATAGAATTCACGATTGGCGGCATTCGTCTTGCGGGTCAAGATGTCTTTCTTTTCGAATTCTTTCAAGGCGTCGACAGTTTCCACGTCTTTGATTCCGAGATCTTTCACGGCTTCATCATCCAAAGCAGGGATTTTCTTTTCCTTCACTTCGTGGATATGGCATTTGAAGGTGGCGGGCTTGCCTGCAAGTTCAGCAACGTATTTCTCCGGGAAAACGATTTGGACATCTTTGTCTTCTTCCGCTTTCACGCCAACCAAGGCATCCTCAAAACCGGGAACAAAGGAATTGGATCCGAGTTCGAGAGAATAGTTATTCGCTTCGCCGCCATCGAAGGGCTTGTCATCGATGAATCCCTTGAAATCCAAAACGACGGTGTCGCCTTTTTTGGCTTCGCGGTCAACCACTTCAAGCTCAGCGGCATTTTCGAGGCGATGATTGACAGCATCAGCGATTTCTTCTTCGGTAACCGAAACCACTTCACGCTTGGCAGTGAGGCCTTTATAGGTTCCAAGAGTCACTTTTGGCATCAAGGTCACAGTGAAGACCAAGGTCAATTCCTTATCGCTCACTTTGGTGACATTGACTTCCGGACGGGAGAAGGGCTGAATCTTCTCTTCGCCAAGAACTTGGGCGTAGACGGGGGTTAAAACAGCATTGAGAGCTTCGTCCATCACGCGGCTTCCGTTCACGTAAGGTGCAGCCATCGCAGCAGGAGCATGTCCTTTGCGGAAACCCTTAACTTGAACGTTCTTAAGGGCTTTTTCGAATTCTTTTTTCTGGGCGTTTTGCCAGACATCTTGGTCGACTTCGACTTCGATTTCGATTCTGGAATCGCCAAGATCTTTAATGGTGTGTTTCATGTTTTTTCTTCCTTATTGAAAAGCAATGGATAATATACGCTACTTAAGTAGCTCTTCCAAACAATTTGATGAATTATTTGTGTTTTTGTGCCTTTTGAAGGACCAATTCTATCCGATTGGCTTCAAAGCTAGCGACGGGATCCGTTTCCGGCTCTTTAGATCCTAGATACCTTTTTGCTAGATAGAGGTAGGGGAGTTGCACCGGTTCGGTGGCGGGCAGTTTCAAAGAATCGGGGTAAATGCATAAAGCGAATTGATCCAAGATTTCTCCCGCGATTTCTGAAAGCGAAGGATCGTTTTCTTTGATGATTTTGGAACGGATGGTCTGGTAAATGGAAGAGGAATAAGGCATCCTCACTTCCGCTGGAATTAAAGTAAATTTCTTTCCGCCTTTTTGAAAAGAAACGGTCGCCTGATCATGGTGAGCGGATAGCAACATCAATACGTAGCTTTTCACGTCATCGTCCACGGAATCATCGGCAATCAAAGCATGCAAATCCTGCAAATAAGGCATCAAATCGTGATTTTTAATGCGATTAAGCAGCGACAACAAGGCGATAGAATCTTTTTCCGAGTGTAATATCGATTGGATTTCTTCTACTTCCATTTCTCTTCCCTGAGGAAAGGAATCTTTTTCCGCCTCCCGAATTCTTTTGGGGGCGGAGCGAAGATATTCTTCCACCTCTTGAGAAACGTAATTGAGGTTATTGAAATAGTTCAAATCTTCGTATGCTTCATCAAATTGTCCTAAAACAAAGCGGCATTCAAAATCGTATTTCATCGTGAAAAGAGGGTTCCACGACCATAACAACTCACGATTTTTAAGCAAATAGGCCAAAGCTTCTTTTCCCATGCCTTTTGAACAAAGGGCACAAAGAACGCACGAAGCATCTTGTCCCGTTTCAGCCTGGTTCTGTATTTGAATCAATTCATCGTACTTTTTTTGGTCCAAATAGGCTTTAAAATTTTGCATGGAATTATCTTATCACAGGGTTTTTGTTTCTCGAAATGAATATTCCCTTTCTTGCTTTTATTGAATTTTTTGGTTCATAATTCTTGCCATGATTTTGTCCATTTCATTTCTCGTTGTTGCCTTCGCCATTCAGGGATTAATGTTCTATTTTTGCAATTGGTACCAAAGTTGGGTTTGGATTTGGACCTGGTTCGTCTTGCCGTTTGCCTTTTATTGGGGTCTTTTCGCGAGCTTTATTATTTACTTAGCTATCGCGAGCGGATTCTATAAATTGAAAACCTACAGCAAACCTAGCCGCTATGCGCAATTTATTGTTTCGCAAACCGCCTTTATCCTAATGGTTCTTTTCCGCGTCCGTCCTCATTTCCGCGGAATGGGCAAAGTGCCCGATCGACGCTCTCGGTTTATGCTGGTGAATAACCACCTTTCCATTTTCGACGAATTCGCCCTAATTTACGCTTTCCGCAATCACGATGTCCTCTATGTATCTAAGGTTGAAAACTTCGACATCCCAGTAGCGGGTCCATGGTTTAAAAAAGCCGGCTGTCTGCCTATTAAACAAGGCGATTTGTTAGACGGTGCTCAGGTCATAAGTCGCGGAGTAGAAGAAATTAAGTCGAAAAGACACTCCATCTGCATTGCTCCAGAAGGAACAAGAAATAAAACTTTCCCGGAGCCCCTTCTTCTTCCCTTCCACCCAGGAACCTTCACCTTAGCCAAGGAAGCCCATTGCCCCATCGTAGTCGCCGCCATTCAAAATACGAACGCCGTTTTTAGACGCTGGCCCCTTCACCGCACGCACATCTACCTCGATGTAGTTGGAGTCGTCGATACTGAAATCGTGGAACAAAAGAATGTTCAAGAGCTTGCAGAAACGACCAGATCAATGATTCTAAAACGCTTTGAAGAAAAAGAGGCCCGCTTCTATCACTTGGACCCCAAAAAAAGCAAAGACAATAAAGCCGTTTCGAAATAAGAGACGGCTTTTTATTAGGCTTTTTGAATTTTCAATTCGGCAATGGCGCTTGTTCCGCTTCCTTGAATATGGACCGAAAACGACCATCCAAGCGATTCTCCGTTGTTCATTTTTCCTTTTTTAATGAATTGATTTCCAAACGTGGACATCGAAAACGACTCCCTGTCGCGGAATAAGTCGGCATCGCTAATAGGTAGTTCGCATTGATGCGTTGCCGTTTCATCGTTACGAATTAATTGCAATTGATTGTAATCCGCGTACTTCTTCCCTAGAACGCTAACGTAATCTTCCGTTCCGGATGCATAATACGTGTTGGAAAAAGCAAGGGTTACGCCACAATTTTCAAGGGTAGGATCCGAAGTAATTTGCGAAGCCATGAAATCAACGCTTTGATCTTGCATTTGAGTATAGGTCAAATAGGCTAAACGGGTATCCACGTGCCAAACACGAATCCCACTAGAAGTTGGACCAGTCGGACATTCGCTATAGGAATAGGTCGAATCCAATTGATTAAGGCCAGTAGGGGTGTAGAACTCAAGTAGCAGATATTCACCAAACGCCGAATCCACGCTTCCCGGGTTAGTAGAAAGCAAAACGGCGTCTCCCGTTTCCGTGAAAGGGCGAAGGGAGATTTTGCAATCTTCCGTTGGAATATAGGGATCCGTCCAGCCTAAAGTCAAAGAGGAATAGGGGTCATGAGAGCCCACATTCATGTCTTGCATCGAAAATCCACCAGCAGGATTGTATTGTTGGCTATAGTCGTAATAATCATCTAAACCAAAGGCGTGGCCCATCTCATGAATATAAGTATGGGCATCTAATGTGCAGTGGGAGGTATCCCCACCGCCGTAAGTCGATCCCACGCGTTTTTTCGTTTCGTTTCCTTCCGAATACATGAAGTCATAACTTGCCCAGAAGAAGACGTTTGCGCCAGGGCTAGCCACGTTTTGCTTATCACCGTCTTGAATCCAAAAAGTATAGGCCCAAAGATTGGACGCATTATTGTTATTTAACGAAGCGTAGTCCGGCGCCCCATAAATCAGCATGACGCCATCTAAATATCCGTCTCCATCCAAATCATAATCTTTCCGGGATTCCCTAGGATTGGATGCAAAGTAAGCGTCGGATGCTTTTTGCACAAGCGTCATGGTATAGTCTGCCCCGGATTCTTCGCAATAATAGGAGGAAGAAGATTTTCCACACTCATACCAATTAGCAACGGTCCCTTCTAGCACTAACCGACCGTGAGACAACGTTTCATAATAGGATTTAACGCTATTCCAGCCCGTTTCTTCTTCCGTTCCAAAATAGGCCGTTTCGATATCAGAACGAACTTGCTCTTTTTTATCGGAGGCAATGTACTTGCTGGAATTCGTAAACCAAATGGGAATCACTAAAAGTTTAGCCTTACCAAGGCTTGGGGTAGCGCTCAACGCGTAGACATTATTTTCCATGTAATCCGCCATGTTCTTGGCGATTTTCGTCTTTTGGTTAAAGGAAGGGAAATTAGGGTCTTCGGAAATGGAAGAGGACGAAGACGAAACGGAATCATGGCCTTTATCACTTTCGCTTGAAGATTGCTCTTCTTTTTTCGATGAGGAAGAAAAATCTTCCGGGCTTATCGGGGAGGAAGGCGAAACTGGGCGAACCGCGCAAGAGGCCAACAAAAATAAGGAGCTGAATAATAAAATCGTTCTCTTCATATATTTTATTACTTAGTGGTGTGCAAGACGCCACAACTATTCTTTATGGCGCGCCCGAGGCGATTCGAACGCCTGACCCACAGCTTAGAAGGCTGTTGCTCTATCCGGCTGAGCTACGGGCGCACGGGTGTAGTTTATACTTTTTCAAAGGGGTTGTGTAGCCTTGTGTATAGGATTTGCGCCGTTTTTTCGGGAAGAATTTGTGAAAGTTCCTCTATAGAAGCGTTCAGCAGTGCCTCTCTGCTTGGATAATGCTTCTCTAGTACCTCTTTCCTCTTTATTCCAATGCCAGGAATTCCATCAAAAATGCTTTCTGTAGCCTTCTTGGAACGAACATTTTTATGGAAGGTGATCGCATAGCGGTGCACCTCATCTTGCATCCTCATCAAAAGGAAAAATAATGGGGATTTCGAATCCATCGGGTATACATTTCCGTTTCTATCCATCAATCCGCTTGTTTGGTGTTTGTCATTTTTGAATAGACCAAACAATGGAATTTGGGGCGTCCCCGCCTGGTTTAATCCTTCTTCTGCCGCATGGACTTGGGGTAATCCCCCATCCACAAGAATTAAATCTGGCAAAGAGGATCCTTCGTTTTTAAGGCGAGAATATCTACGCGTAATCACTTCTACCATAGAATGATAATCATCGCCCGCGTTTTCATCAGACAAATGAAATTTCCGATACATCCCTTTCGCGGATTCTCCGTTAATAAAGCAAACCATCGCGCCGACTGCATTGGAACCTTGCAAATGGGAGTTATCAAAAAGTTCAATTCGATAAGGGGTCGGAATGTGGAGCATTTTTCCTAAATTTTCCAGCAGTTCCAAATTATCGTCTCCCAGTCTAGCGGTCATAAAATGGGCATCTAAGGATTGCCTAGCATTCAATTCGGCAAGGTGCACCATTTCAAGCAATCTGCCTTCTTTTGGGACAATGACCTTGCAGCCTTCATAAACGGCTTCAAAGCCTTCTTTCAATCCTTCTACCCGTGCCACGATTTCTTTGGGGAGTTCATGATTTTGATAATATTGCATAACCAAATCGACGATTTGTTCTTCCCGTTGGCCAAAAACGCTTAAAACATGGCAATTCTTCCCCAAGAGCCGACCCTGCCGATATGTCAGGATAGCTAGCCCTAGATAGCCGTCTCTTTCTGCAAAAGAAATCACATCTCGGCTTATGGTGTCGGTTACCACCTCAACAGTTTGCTTAGCCGTTGTGTATTCCAATGAATCTAGGATTTTTTTGTATTCCTGGGCATTTTCAAAATCGAGCCGATCGCTGGCCTCGTTCATTTTTTTCTTCAATTCTGCTTTTACGGAAGATGTATCCCCACCCAAAAACCGCTTTATGGATGCGTATAGTTCATCCGTAATTTTAGGATCTACAGGATGGACACACGGGGCCAAACACTGGCCCATGGAATAATACAGGCAAGGCTTATTCGGGATATTTCGACATTTTCTTGTGGGGTAAATCTTATTAAGCAAATCAATGGTTTGATAACACGAAGAGCTATTGGGAAACGGACCAAAGTAAAAATAGCGATCGTCTTTAGCGGCACGAGAAATTTTAAGGAGAGGGTCATTGTGCTTTTTCAATGCAATATAGGGGTAATGGCTATCATCCATAAGCATGATGTTGTAACGAGGATAATGCGTTTGAATGAGATTCATCTCCAAAATAAACGCTTCTTTATCGCTATTCACGACAATGAAATCGAAATGATCCACATGAGAAACCATGGCCGCTACCTTTCCAGATTGTGGCCTTAAAAAGTATTGGCTTACCCTCTTTTTTAAGTTTTTGGCCTTTCCAATATAAATAATTTTATCCTCGGCGTCTTTCATTTGATAGACGCCTGGAGAATCCGGAAGCAGAGAAATAAGCCGACTAAGTTTTGGAGTGAGCATCCTTATTTAAGGTAGACTACGGTCGCACCGCTCCCGCCGTCAAACTCTCCTCCTAATTCAAATTTTTCTACAAGATTCGCATGTTTTCTTAGATAATCATGGGTTAATTGGCGAAGCGCACCACTTCCATACCCGTGGATAATGCGAACCTTTTTATACCCCTTCAGACGACAAGCATCTAAATATTTGGCAATTTCGCAAGCCGCCTCATCAACGTGCAAGCCGATAATATTCAATTCCATGGGCACAGAAGGACCTCTCCCCACGGAATCTAAACGCGCACCACTACCTCTTGTTTTCTTTTTTTCCGGCGCGAGGCTAGGAAGAACTTGATTCATTTTCGTTTCGAAAGATAATCCATCCGGGGTAATTACATAAACGCGATTTCCCTGAATTCTTTGGACTTTTCCAACCAAATCAAATTCAGGTACCTTTACATAATCGCCAACAGAAACAACCGTATCAAAAGTGCTTTCCTGTTTCTTTTCATCCAAATCCTCAAGCCGTTTTTTCGCCTGGATGACTTGATGAAGTTTAACGCCCGGTTTTGATAGTTCCTTCATTAAATCATCAATTTCGCTTTTGGCTTTATCCACTAGAATTTTCTTCTCGTTTCTCCATTCGCCAACCGACTTTTCTTCTTTTTGGCGTAGATTATTTTCCTTAATCGTTAAATCGCGTTCTTTTTTCTCTAATTCAAACTTTTGTTTTGCCAAACTCGCCTTAAGCTCTTCGTTCTCTTTGCTTAGTTTGGATAGTCTTTCAATGGCTTTGGATACACTAAGGTCGGCGGATGAAGACATCTCATTTAGCGCATCTTCTAAAATCTTTTCTGGAAGGCCAAACCTCTTGGCCACCTTCAATCCATAGGATTCCCCGGGTAAGCCAAACTGAATTTTATAGGTGGGGAGCAGCTTCTCATCATCGAAAAGCATCGACGCATTTTCCACAGAGTCACGGTCGAACGCAAAAGCCTTTAAGCCTTCAAAATGCGAAGAGATAATAGCCGTGCAATGTTTGCTAAGAAGATATTTAGTAACCGCCTTGGCCAGCGCTTCCCCTTCTTTGGGACTCGTGCCTGTTCCCACTTCATCCAAAAGAACCAAATCCTTTCCTCCCACCGCATTGCAAATATAGGACAATTTTGAAACGTGGCCAGAGAACGTTGAAAGATTATCGGAAATGGATTGAGAATCTCCGATATCGGCAAAAATGTTTTGGTAACGAGGGACAATCGCCCCTTCCAAACAAGGCAAAGGCACCGCGCAGGAAAACATCAAGCAAAGACAGCCTAATGTTTTTAATGCAATCGTTTTTCCTCCGGCGTTCGGACCAGAAATGATGATTATTTTACAATTCGCTGAAATCGAAAAATCATTGGCAACAACCTTTTTTTGATCTAACAAGGGGTGGCGGGCTCCGGGGATAAACAAACTGCCATCCTCGCTAATTTGGCCCATGTGGCAATGGAATGCTTCTCCGAAAAGAGCTTTCGACTGAAGAAAATCAAGATAGCCGATGAGACGATTGTTGGTTTTAAGAGCTTCGCTGCAACCGCCGACCTCATGAGAAATTTCTAATAAAATACGAGCGATTTCTTGCTTTTCCTCTCCTTTGAGGATGGCCAGTTGGTTGTTTAAACGCACCAATCTCTCTGGTTCAATGAATGTCGTATTGCCACTTCCGGAAATGTCCTGAACGATTCCGTTCACTTTATTTTTGTAAGCGTTAGCAACGGGCAAAACATAATGTCCATTTCTTAACGTCAAGGTCGTGTCGCTTAAATACTCCTTATTCGCCTCCAAAACTACGCCTAGTTCAGCAGTTATCTGCTTTTCTAACCGTTTCATTGAGGAGCGAATCCGCCGCAATTCCGGTGAAGCGTTGTCATAAATGGAGAGGTCGGGAGCTATGATTTTATGAATATCCGCCTCTAGAAAATCCATATTGCTCATCGCGAGCAATTTCTCTTGGATTTTAGGGGATTCCTGACTTTTCTTATAATAAGAAGAGCAGTCTCTGGCTAATGAAACATCGTGGCAAATTATTTCTAATTCCTCTACGCTTAGCCTACCCCCTTTTGAGGCCAAATCCAGTAAATGGGATATATCGGCGCCGGTATCAATGGGGAGGCGACCGTAACGGTCTAAACATAAAATCATTTCCGAAGTTCGCGCCGCCTCTTCTTCCAAAACGCCTTTTTCCAGTGGCTCCAAACATTCGGTCATATGGCGACCGATTTGAGTCCTCGTATGAATAGAGAGCAATCCTTTGATGCGTTCCCATTCTAAAATCTCGTAAACCGTTTGCATAACGCAGGTATTATAACGATTTTTTGAAGACGAAATGAATAAACGCTAGACGCATGCTAAAATAAAGTAATGAGCGACATTTCTACGAATATCTCCTTTCCGGTTTCCGACGAGGAAGCGAAATTAATCGAGGCCTATTACGGCCTAAGCGCATCCCCCACCCATTCGGACTACATCCGATTCGAAGCCAAAATATCAAACTGCAAAATTACGCTTTACAAAAAGAAAGATGAAAACGGATGCAGCAAAGCTCTTTTTCAAGGCCCGGGTGCCGTGGGAGAAGCCTCTATTTTTCACGATGTATCTTCCGTTCAAAAACCCCTCCCAAAAGTCAAAGTCACATTGTCACCCAAAAAACCGTACCCGTTTCGCGATCAAATCGGTTCGGACGAGGTAGGAACGGGCTCGTTCTTTGGCCCGGTTGTCGTATGCGCGGCTTACGTCGACCGCGCTGGCTATGCCATTCTCCAAGAATTGGGCGTAACCGACTCCAAAAAAATGAGGGACGAATATATCTTGTCTATTGGCCAAACTCTCGTTCAGCAATTCGATTATTCTTTGCTTGTGCTGCGGAATGAAAAATACAACCAGGTCTACGAATCCGGCATCAACATGAATGCCATGAAAGCAAAGATGCACAATCAATGCTTATCCAATTTATTCCAACGCCACCCAGACGTTTCTATTTTTCAGGACCAATTCGCCGAAGAAGGCCTTTATTACCATTATTTAAAAAATGAAAAAAACGTGGTAAGAAACATTGTTTTTGCTACAAAAGGAGAAACTAAATACCCCTCTGTTGCCCTTGGATCCGTAATAGCTCGGTATTCCTTTTTGAAAGAAATGCAAAAATTAAGTGAGGAACTGGGCGAAGAAATTCCACAAGGTGCAGGCTCCCAAGTCGATGAATTTGCTAAAAAAATAGCTCAAAATTACTCAAATTTCCCCTGGCAAAAATACGTAAAGAAAAACTTTGCCAATTTTGCAAAAATTTCTAGCGAAGCGAACGAATAATATCTTCGAAAAAAGTCGGAATCGGAGCTTCAAACGACATTTCTTCTTTTGTTCTAGGATGTTTTAACGTAAGGCGATAGGCGTGCAATAGCTGCCCATTAGAATAGATTTTGCGGTTGTTTTCTCCATAGAGCGGATCTCCAACAACAGGATGTCCGATATATTCTAAATGAACGCGAATTTGATGGGTTCTGCCTGTCAATAAACGACACCGCAGCAATGTGACTCCACTCTCGCGGAACCGCTTTTCTACATGGAAATAGGTTACGGCTTCTTTGCCTTTATTTAAATCAATCGTGTTTTTTAAAGGATTTTTCGGATCTCTTCCAATTGGAGCATCGATTTTTCCGTCGTCTTCCAAAATAATACCTTGAGCAAGGGCCACGTATTCGCGATGCATCGAATGGTCGCTAAGTTGACTCGCTAAATAAGCATAGGCATCGTCATTTTTCGCGCAAACCAATAGTCCGCTTGTGTCCTTGTCAATGCGATGAACAATACCTGGACGGACGTCATCTTTAGAATTAGCCAAAGACTTGCAATGATGCAAAAGCGCATTGACAAGCGTGCCATCAGGATGGCCGTTTCCGGGATGAACCACCAATCCAGCTGGCTTATTAATCACTAAAATATCATCGTCTTCGTAAACAATGTCTAAAGGCAGTTCTTCTGCCTTTATCGTCGTTTCTTTTTTGGGAAGTTCTCCAAATTGAATTACATCTCCCGTCTCAACTCGATAATGCGGTTTTTCTTTTTCTCCATTAACCAAAACCCCGTTGGGGGAAGAAAAAAGAAGCTTTACTTTAGTTCGACTCGATTCCGCCCCAAGCAAAGTCAACGCTTCGTCGAGTCTTTTCCCTGCAATGGAATCATCAATGGTTATGGTTCTCATCTTGCGTTTTCTCCTCGGGTTTCACCAAACGAGGATCATCACTCCATTCACTTTTTTTGTTTTTGTTTTCCTTGATTGAGTCAAGAACCATTAACACGATTAAATATATGATTCCAATGGTCAGAAAGGAATCGGCCAAATTGAATGTCGCGAAAGGGTTGATAAACGAAGTCCCTTTCGAGGGGCCGCCTCCGAGATAAAATTGAATAAAATCAATAACTCCATCAAAGCCCGTGATAGGCATCCAATAAAACGCGCGATCAATCAAATTGCCTATCGCTCCAGAAGCAAGCAGCATGGCACAGACGCGTTCTTTGTTGCCAAAGGTATTGTCTTTTAAAATCCAGTACCAAACGATAGCCGTACTCATGACCAGCGAAATCACGATGTTAATGCCGCGTCCAACCTGCATCGGAAGCGTGCTGCCTAGTGAAAAGGCGATAGCAACATTATAGGATTTTGTAATGTAGAGAAAATTGGGGATGACTTCAATCCCGGGGCCGGTGGTAAGGGGAACTAATCGTTCCACAAGCCACTTTGATCCAAGATCCAACAAAATCAAGCCAATAGCCCCGATTCCAAACCAAAAAAGAGGTTTGGAATCTTTCCAGGTTAAGTGGCGAAAGAGTTTCATTTTCTTGCCTCTTCCAAAGCTTGCGCACAGCGATGACACACCTGTTCTTCACCAACCGATTCAAGTTGGCGAACTTTGCAGCGGCAGCGAGGACATTCCTCTCCATCCGCAAGTGTCGATGTAGCTTTATTTTCTTCTCCCTTGGAAAGCTTTAAGTCAGCGACCATGAAGAATTTCGCTGCATTTTCACCCTCATTTTCCAGAAGTTGTTGAAGTTGTTGGTTCTTCACAACAAGCGACAACGAAGCGTCGGTGCTGCTGCCAAATTCCCCGCGAGCCCGGCTTTCTTCCAAGGTTTTAAGCGCGACGGTACGCAATTCTTTAAAGGCCTCATAAAACGAAAGGACCTCTTCCCCGTAGTCATGGCTCACTTTGGGCATATTCTCCAGCTGAACAAATTTTTTCTTTTGCCCCGGCAAATAGCCGTAAACCTCTTGCATGGTGAAGGGGAGGATCGGGTTTAAAAGAAGGCACAAGTCATGGCAGCAATGGAAAATAACATCCACAACCGCTTTTCTTCTCGGGCTTTCAATTTCATCACAGTAGAGAATATCTTTAGCAAAATCCAAATAGAATGAACTTAAATCGCCAGATAGGAACGTAATAATTTGAGAAGTAACTGTCGCAAAATCATAATGATTATAAGCTTCGATTGACGAATTCTTAACCTGTTCCAATTTGGCCAAGATAAAGGTATCTACCAAGCTATATTTCAATTCATCCTTAGGCATTTCCTTGTAATGCTCCAAGTTACCAAGCATGAATTTGAAGGTGTTTCGAATTTTACGGTAATTATCCGTTGTGGTTTTAATGATGGATTCGCCTAGGCGTACGTCGGCGTGATAATCCACACTAGCGGCCCAAAGGCGAAGAATATCCGCGCCAAATTGATCAGCAATTTTGTTAGGGTCAATTCCGTTGCCTGCGGATTTGCTCATTTTCATCCAACTTTCATCCATAACCCACCCGTGGGTGATGCAAGTCTTGAATGGGGCGATTCCGTTGACGGCCATTGAAATAATCATCGAACTATTGAACCAACCACGATATTGGTCGTTGCCCTCTAAGTAGACGTCGGCAGGATATTTAAGGCCCCGTTCAACAAGCGTTCCATTCCAGCTGGAGCCGGAATCAAACCAAACATCCATAATATCGGTCTCTTTGCGGAACTTTCCATTGGGGGAAGCCGGATTAGAATAGCCTTCAGGCAATAAATCCTTAGGCCCTTTTTCAAACCAAACATTCGAACCGTATTGTGCAATCAAGGCACGGATATGATCGAAAACGGGTTTTTCAATAATAGGGGTATCATCCTCATTATAAATCACAGGGATAGGGACGCCCCAAACTCTCTGACGAGAAATGCACCAGTCAGCACGATCTTTGATCATGTTAATCATTTTGTTCTTACCCCATGTGGGAAGCCATTCAATCTGTTCGATAGCATCAAGTAAATCTTGTCGAATGGGCTCGATGGAGCAGAACCATTGGGGGGTAGCACGGAAAATAACTGGTTTTTTAGTGCGCCAATCGTGAGGATAGCTGTGGACGATGTCTTGTTCGCGAAGCATCTTGCCGTTTTCTTGAAGCAAGGAGATAACCACATCGTTAGCATCTTCATAGAAAAGACCGTTTAAGGGATCTTTTTCGTCCATATGCATAATTCCACGTTCATCCACGGGGCACATGGGTTTAATTCCGTATTTCAAACAGGCATTAAAATCGTCCACGCCAAAATCTGGTGCAATGTGAACAAGACCGGTTCCACTATCTTCGGTCACATAATTTGCAACGATGACCGGGGAAACGCGCGAATATAGCGGGTGCTTATAAGTCAGGTATTCCATGTCTTGACCGCGGAAAGCTTTAACAAGTTCGATTTTTTCTAAACCGAGTTCTTCTTTCATCTTCGCTTGAAGAGAGACCAAGAAGATCAATAAGCCTTTTTCGGTCCGGAAAAGGCCGTATTCAAAGCGAGGATTGACGGCAATGGCCTGGTTGGCGGGAATCGTCCAAGGAGTTGTAGTCCAAATGACAAAAGAGGCATCGTTAGGAACTAAGCCCTTCCCATCTACCACGTCCATGGCGACATACATCGTTTTGGCCGTTACGTCATGATATTCCACCTCCGCTTCGGCAAGCGCGGATTCACTAGAAGGCGACCAATAAACAGGCTTAACGCCCTTAAACATCAATCCCTTAAGAGCCATTGTCGCGAAAACGTCAATTTGTCGCGCTTCGTATTCCGGGAGAAGAGTTAAATAGGGATGTTCGTAGTCGCCAAGGCAACCGAGTCGTTGAATCTGACTCTTTTGATGGCTGACCTGTTTTTTCGCGTACTCTTCACATATTTTTCGGAATTCAGGAATAGGGGTTTGTTTACGGTTAACCCCCGATTTCGTCACTTTAACTTCAATGGGCAAACCATGAGTATCCCAGCCAAAAATAAACGGCGTTTGATATCCGTCCATGTTTTTGAAGCGGACAATGAAATCCTTCAAGCAGCGATTCAAGGCGTGACCGCAATGGATGTCTCCATTTGCATAGGGCGGCCCATCATGCAGCATAAAAACCGGAGCATTCACCCGATTTTCGTTCATTTGATGGTATAGATCGTTGTTTTGCCACTCTTGCACCATAACGGGCTCTTTTTGGGCCAATCCCGCTCGCATCGGGAATTCCGTTTGGGGCATATGAAGCGTATCTTTCAAAGCCATAATTTTCTCCTTAAAAAAAGCCAAGCATCACTCAAGGACGCTTGGCGCGTGGTACCACCTTGTTTCTCCCTTCCTTTTTAAAAGGGGAGCACTCATTGATCCGTTATCGGGAATCACTCGGCACCCTTACTCCGTTCAGGGCACGGACTCAGAAGTGATAATCGGCATTGCTCGCCCCTTCTCAGCTTCAGCGGGACTCTCTGTTTTTGCGGCGCCGACGTTTGTCTTCTTCAACGTCGATTCATTCTAGAATGAACCCCTAGAAGAATCAAGACTACTGGCGGATTAAATTCCGTTTTTGAGAAAGTCGGGAAGGATGCTATCTCCAATTTCTGAAGCATCCTCTTCACCGGACTCCCGTTCTTCCAGCAGCGATTGCTCGAAGTTGTCTTTCTTAACCGCATCAACTCCATTACCAACTTGCGAACGATTCAAGGGGGTTTGGAAGGTTGGCGTAGAAGTAAAGTCAAATTCTTCCGTGAAATCGCTAGCGATGACAGAGACCAAAATTCCATCTGCCAATTGGGGGTTTATCGTAAGGCCGAACTTAATGTCAACGTTCGTGCCAGCCTGCTCTTTGACTCGATTGACGCACTCCTGCCCTTCATAAAGGGAGACGTCCATACCACAAGTGACCGTGCAAATCGCTTTTCTCGCACCTGAAATCGAAGCTTCAAGCAACGGACTATTGATGGCATTTTCAACCGCTTCTTCCGCTTTGTGCGGGCCATGGCCTTCGCCAAAACCAATTAAGGCAATCCCCGATCCCTTAAGTGTTTTCTTTACGTCAGAGAAGTCGCAGTTAATCGAACCTGGGAGCAAAATAATTTCAACTACCGTTTTCACGGACTGCGCCAACACTTTATCCGACTCACTGAAAGCCTTGGAAATGGGCAAATTTCCCGATGTCATCAATAATTTATCATTAGAAACAATAATGATGGAATCGGCAGCATTTTTCAGTTCATTGAGTCCCGAAACGGAATTAGCAATTCTTGTTTTCCCCTCAAAAGAGAAGGGGCGAGTAACGATAGCGACCGTTAATGCGCCTTCCTCTCGCGCTACTTGAGCAACAACAGGTGCGGCCCCTGTGCCAGTACCGCCGCCCATTCCAGCGGCAATGAAAACCAAATCAGCTCCCTTAACGATGGAACGAATCTTTTCTTTGGATTGTTCAGCGGCGTTTTTGCCAACGGCAGGATCTCCCCCTGCACCAATCCCGGCAGTAACCGACGTGCCTAAAACCACGCGATTCGGCGCCTTTGAAGTCGCTAAGGCCTGCTTATCCGTATTGAAAACATAAAACTCAACATTGTCAATTTGTTCATCAATCATCCGGTTAACCGCATTGTTACCAGCGCCACCGACACCAATAACGACAATGCGAATAACAGGCTCAAAATTATCCAAATCTGTATTATCAATTCTGTCGCTCATATCTCACTCCCACTTTATAAAACATCATCTTCCGCTTTTTTATTGATGTTTCTTTTTTTCTTACCGCTATTTTTTTCCGTAGCAGGAACACGCGAAACGTTGGTAACGTTAATGTAATTGTCCTCTAAACTTCCCGTATATTGGCTTGCCGCCAAAATTAGCCCTAACAAGGCGGAATAGCCCGGTTTTCTGCATCCAACTACCTGTGGCTTCATAAACAACACCGGTCGATCCGGAAAAGCGTTTTGAAGAAGGCTATCCAGACCATAAAGTTGACTACCACCACCCGTGAATACAAGAGGAAGTTTCTCGGTAACGCCAGACTTTTGCTCGATTTCATTGAGGTTCTCCCGAAGGAGTGCTACAAAAGAATCCGCTTCCGCTTGGATTACGGTATTGAGATTCTTTTGGTAAATCTTGTTAGGTGACGAAGATTCGCTTTGGAATAAAGGGCGTTCAAAGCGACGATTCCGCATATCCAACCCATATTCTTTTTTAATTTGCTCGGCAATTTCATAGGGAATTCCAAACGCTTCTACCATTTTTTGCGTTAAATGGTCACCCCCAAGAAAAAAACACTTGGATCCATAAAATGGCTTTTGGCGAGCAATGAGGCTTAACGATGTAATTTTACCGCCGATATCAACGAGAACATATTTTGTGGGGATGTCGGAAATAGTTGTAGCAAGCAAGGCGTTGCAATAGCTTGAGACACAGCTTTTCTTTACCCGAAAGCCCGATCGAGCGGCAATAGATAAAAACTGATTTTTAATATATCCAGGCATTGCGTGAATCAATGCATGAACGCCCAACATGCTGCTTCTTTCCCCAAGCGGTGGTGTCGCCATGGAACGGCGGTCATCCAAAATAAAAGTATCTGGGATAATATCGACCATTTCATCGTTATTGGGGAGCCTTTTCTTTCGAACGAGGCCTATAACGTTAGAAATATCCAGTTCTTGTATTTGATTGTCGCTTTTAACGGTATTTGTGGATTCATCCGCTTCATAAACAGAAAATTCGATTGGGGGCAAGACCAAACAAATTTCGCAAATCGACATATTTAACTTCGCGTGTTCGTCCGTAATTTTATGAAACGAAGAAAGAGCGGAAATCAATGCGTCTTGATCCGCGATTGTTCCGTTTCTGATAATTCCCGGAATAGGTTTTTCCACTGCGTATAGGGGAATAGGTTTCCCTTCTTCCTCATATCCGACAAGCATTTTTATGGATTCGCTCGTTATCTCAAGACAAGCCAATGGTTTTTTCATAGATAGGTATATTCTAATGTAGATAGAAAAAAAGATTAATAAAGAAATATTCGATTTTTGGTAGTTTTTAAGGACTTGCTATTTACTTAGTAAATAAAAGAGGCCGAAGAATGAATCCTTCAGCCTCACAGATTCAAGGCAAGATGGCTTTAAGCTGGCAAAACTACTTCGTATATATCGTCGTTGGCGTCGATTTCGGTTTTTGTGGAACTAACGGCTTCCTGTGCGTTGGTTTCCTTGGCCGAAGCGTTCGCGACAATAACAATCGGCAGAATGCTTCCTAAAGCTAGGACAAAAGCGAAAGCGAAGGCCTTTCCCGCGTTACGAACGCGATAAAAGCTTTTTTTGTGATTGTATTTCACCAATTTGTCTTTCATGGGGCCTCCTTTCTGGACGTGGGTCCTAAATTCTTTCCATGATTCTAAGTTTGCCGCTCATGGCTCGACGGTTTTCGTCAAGTTCTTGCGCGGAGGGGACAATCGGTTTCCGATTGACAAGAGCAAAGTCTGGCTTTGCAATTTGTTCCGGCAACAAGGCCGGGCCATGTCGGGATCCTTCGAGAATAGACAATTCTCGGAAGCGGTCTTTTACGAGTCGATCATCCAATGACATGAATGTGATGATTGCGATGCGGCCACCTTTTTTTAATAAGAATGGGGCGTCGAGAAGCATTTTTTGTAATGCCTCTTCCTCGTGGTTGACTTCGATCCTTATCGCTTGGAACGTTTGTTTAGCGGGATGCCCCTTTTTAGAGAGTTCCTTGGCCGATTTGGCCTGCTTCACACATTCAACGAGATCGAGTGTAGTTCGCAATGGTGATTGGCTTCGCCGAGAAACGATGTTTTTCGCAATGCGATACGCATCTTTTTCTTCACCATATTGCCACAAGATTTTTGCAATTTTATCGAGTGGATATTCATTGCATACTTTTGCGGCGGTAAGTGGATTGTCGAGATTCATTCTCATATCAAGCGGTTCTTCTTCCCGATAGGAGAACCCTCTTTTCGGGTCGTCCAATTGGGGGCTAGAAACCCCTAAATCTGCGAGAATTCCATCGACGGCGACCACGCCTCTTTTTTCCAACTCTTCCTTTACGTTTTCGAAATTGGAGCGAATCAATTCGAAGTTAGACGAGATTAGGCCAAGTCTAGTTTTGGATTGTTCTATCGCTTCTTCGTCTTGGTCGAAGGAATAGAGTTTTCCCTTGGGGATTCTTTTTAGAATCTCCGAAGAGTGCCCTGCCCTTCCAAGAGTCAAATCGACATAAACTCCGTTTTCTTTAATTTGAAGTCCATCGATGCATTCGCTCAAAAGCACTGGTTTATGTTCATACTTCATGAGCGATTTCCTTTCGACGAAGACCCCAGTTGATCAAACGCTGAACCGTGCACAATCAGGTACTTCGCGAATGCAGCGGAGTCCCAAATCTCGAAATGATCAATGGCTCCGATGATCGTGACGTCTTGACTGATTCCGTATTCATCTAGGATTTGTCTTCCAAGAAGAATGCGTCCATGCGAGTCTATATTCATCTCATTAACAGAACTCGCTGCGAGGCGGATATAAGCTCGCTGCTCCTCGTTCCGATAATCCATGCTCTGCAATTCAATCATCAACTTTTCGAAGGATTTTTCGTCATAAACCGACAAGCATCCATCAAAGCCGCGAAGAACGTAAAGGCATTTCTCTCCTTGCGGAAGGAGCTTAGCGGGGATGAGCAAGCGGCCTTTGGTGTCCAAGGAACGTTTAAATTTTCCGAAGAACATTTTTACCACTTTTTCCCACCTCGTAACAAAATGATAAGCGAGAGTTTTCAACAAGGCAATAGAAAAAATAAAAAAACGGAAAGATTTTCTCTCCGTTTTTATTCGTTTAAATTAATCTTCAAAAAGGGAACTCAGCGAATCGAACGGCGAGGATTCAGGTTGAATATCCTCATCGGAATAAACCCGCACGTTTTCATCACCCTTCGGAAGGGACGATCCTTCTTTTAACGGCTTCAAAGGAACCTCACTAACCAAAACGGAACGAACAAAATCTTTTAACTCAAATGAATTGCCGGGAAATACATAGCCGAAATCATCCGAATCTTGATTTTCATCATAAATAGTAATTACCTCATCCACCAAACAAGGTTCTTCAAAAGTTTCGTCAGTTCTCGCATCCCTCAGAATCAAAACCCCTTCAACCTTGCCGTCAAAGGCCAGGAAGTCACCATCTTTGAAAAATTCACCAGTAATTTTAGGCGATAAAATTTTTATCAGTGGGAGACCAGAGGGAATAGAATCTCCTTCGAAGATCGGAAACTGTTCCGAAACTTCTAGAGGTCGATTTGGCAGAATACTGGACCGGAAAATTTTCATTCGCGAATTTCCGCCTTAAATTTGGCCCTAAGCGAAGCGATAACTTTTTGGAAGGCGTCGTTTACTTCTTCGTCTTTAAGGGTTGCATCTTCTTTAGAGAAAGTAATAGACAACGCCATAGACTTTTTGCCGTCGTCGACGCCCGCACCACGATAAACGTCAAACACCTCAACATTTTTAATCAACGTCGAAGACTTTAATGCCTCTTTGCGTAGATCTTCATAAGGAATACCTTCGTCAACAACAAATGCAAGGTCACGGAATACGGAGGGGAATCTCGAAGGAATTGACGCTTTGACATTTCCGACACGTACTTCAAAAGCAGATGCTAAATCAAGAGCAAGAACGGAAGCATTCTTCAAGCCATATTCCTTAAGGGCAACAGGGTGCAGTTCGCCAAAGAACCCGATAAGTTTTTTCCCAATGTAGACTTCAGCGCTTCTGCCCGGATGCATTTCTTTATCAGAAAAGGACCATTTCCTAACGGAATATCTATTCTTGGTAATGCCTAAAATAGCCATCAGATTTTCAAAAATGCCTTTCGCATCATAAAAATCATAAGGACGTTCTGCAATGCCTTCTTGGTTTTTCTCATTGCCAGTTAAAACAACCGAAAGCATTTTACCTGCATACCCAATGGCGTCTATGTCACTAATTTCAAACAAAGCAAGATCCTTATTTTGTCGTGCCGCATTATAGGAAGCAGTTTTTAAAACACTGTGAATTAGATTCGTGCGAACCTCTGCGTGATCTACCGTCATCGGATTTTTGAGAACGTAAGGTTTTGCGCGATTCAAATAGGTAAATTTTTGGTTTTCTTCGGAGGAGACCAACGTGTAGGAAAGAATTTGATCAAGGCCGTTCGCCAAAAGAAAGCGACGAATTTGACGCTCCTTTTCTTGATGATCCGTCAATCCGTTAAGAGCCAGTTTCGTCGTGGGAAGAACGCTTTGAACATTACTGTAGCCTAAAATACGGATAATTTCTTCCGACAAATCCGCCTTCCCATCGATATCGATACGATAGGAGGGGACTTTTACCACAAAACTCGTTTCGTCGCTTTCCAGAATTTCAAAATGGTCGCGGCGTAAAGTGTTCAATATCAATTCTTGTGAAAAATTTGTACCGAGCCTGTCATTAATATAATTAAAGGATAAAGGAATGGTTTTTACAGCGTGAGGAAAAGTGTCATACGAATTCGCGATATAACAGTGCTCAGCCCCGACAAATCTTTTCATTGCACTTCCTGTCTTGTCTTGAACTTCTTCCATTTGATCGGGGTTCACGCCCTTGCAAAATCTAGATGAAGAGTCGCTGAACAAGCCAAGACGATTGGACGTTCTACGAATCGAGGCATAATCAAAATACGCGGCTTCAACAACAATATTTTTGGTTGTTTCGCTCACCCTACACGCATCTGCCGTCATAATGCCGGCCAAGCACATCGGTTCGCCATCAGAAGTAACCACCAAGTCACCTTTTTCCAAATGATACGTATTGCCATCCATGGCGACAAAATCCCCTTCAAAGTCATCGCGAACGATCAGTTCGTTTTTTGGCAATTTATCCGCATCGTACATATTCAGGGGTTGCCCAGTAAGGAGCATTATGTAGTTCCCCAAATCAACAATGTTATTAATGGAACGAATCCCTGCGACCGCAAGAAGTTCTTTTAGTTCGCAAGGGGATTTAGAAACGGAAACATTTTTGTAAATACGTCCCGTAAAAATTTGGCATTTCGGCGTTTCAGATCCACAAACAAAATGGATGGGAGAAGATTCTAATGGATCGATTTTTTGGAAGCGGGTGTCCTTGTCGAAAAGACAGGCTACTTCCTTTGCAACGTTCTCAAAGGAATATAAATCGGGGCGGTTCGGCAAAACATCCAAATCGATGGCAACGTCGTCTAGATGCAAATAGCCCAAAACATCCTCTTCGCCAATAGGCGCGTCCGCGGGAAGTTCCTCGATCCCACTTGTTTGTTGCTCCGTTAAAAATTTCTTGTTTACGCCTAATTCAAGAAGAGAACAGCACATACCATCGCTATCGACTCCCCGAATCTTCGACGGACGAATTTCTCCACCAGGGATCTTGGCCCCGTTGCGAGCCACGATAACCTTTAAGCCAGTCCTAGCATTTGGGGCGCCGCACACTATCTGATGCACGCCATTTTTGGCCCCTTCATCAACTTGCAAAATGTGTAAATGGTCGGAATCAGGGTGAGGAATGCAGGACAAAATTTCCCCAATGACCAAATTTGTTCCTGATGCCAAAGGAGAAATTTCCTCCACTTCTGCACCAGCAAACGTTAATTTATCAGCAATCTCTTTCGGACTTACACCATCCAAGTCGATATGGTTAAGAAGATAACGATACGAAACTTTCATCTTGAAACCTCACTTATTCATAAACGCATTTAGGAAGCGAACATCGTTCGAATAAATCCTTCGAATATCATCGATTCCATAGCGAAGCATGGCCACGCGCTCCACGCCGACGCCAAAGGCAAAACCCGACCAAACTTCAGGATCATAGCCACACATTTCCAACACCTTAGGATTGACCATGCCTGCGCCCAATATTTCGATCCAGCCAGTTCCTTTGCAAAGCGCGCATCCTTTTCCACCGCAGTTGAAACAAGAAACATCGACTTCAACGCTCGGCTCGGTGAATGGGAAATAACTGGATCGCAAGCGAATCTCCCTTTTTTCACCAAACATTTTGCGAACAAAGAGCTCTAATGTGGCTTTCAGGTTCGCGATGGAAATATTATGATCAACAACCAAACCTTCGATTTGGGCAAATTGATGGCTGTGAGTCATGTCGTCATCGTCGCGTCGATAGGCTTTGCCGGGACAAATCAATTTAATTGGGGTTTTGGGTTGTCTTTCTAACATGGCGTGAGCTTGCGCAGCGGAGGTTTGGGTCCTTAAAAGACGTTCTCCTTCTCCCTCAATATAGAAAGTATCCTGCATATCTCGCGATGGGTGATCCTTCGGAACATTGAGCAATTCGAAATTAAAATAATCGCTTTCAACGTCCCGTCCTTCAGCAACTTCGTAGCCCATGTTTAGAAAAATGTCTGTCACTTCGTCAACAATTAAATAATATGGGTTTATTTTTCCGGGCTTAACCGCGCGGCCAGGGAGCGTGATATCAAGAGATTCCGAAAGTAATTTTTTATTAAGGGTTTCTTCCTCGATCTTGCTTTTTTTCTGTTCATAGAACTCATTTACTTTCGAACGAGCTTCGTTGGCCATCTTTCCACAAGCGGCTTTTTCTTCCTTCGGTACGCTACGCATCTCGCTAAGCAAACTGCAAACGCAACCTTTTTTGCTAAGGAATTCGTTATAAAACCCAACAAGCTGTCCCTCGTTTTCAATCGAATCAATTGCTTGCGTGGCCTTTTCTATAATTTGTTTACACTGTTCAATGAAATCCATATAAGCTCCTCTAAATAAAAAGATGGCTCAAGGAACGAGAAATCCCGTGGTACCATCCTAATTCGCTTTTATGCGCTCTATTCCCTATAACGCGGGGCGGCCTCTCGGCGTTCTCAGAGGTGAATTCGCGGATTTCCGTCCGACGGCTCTCAGCCAAAACCGTCTTCTCTTTGTCGGGAAATTTGCCCGTTACTACTTCTCTTCAACGAACGGGCTCATTTTATACCTTCGTTCACGGGTTGAAAAGGGGCGTTGAAGGCATCAAGGATAAGCGCAAAGCTATTCAACCTTATTTTTAAGGTTATACATTAAGATTCCGCCCGCAATTCCTACATTAAGGGAATCAATACCGGACATCTCAATCTTAACAATTTGATCACACTGGGAAATCAGGGTTTCGGTCATTCCACGCCCCTCATTGCCCAGCACTAAGGCAAACTTCGTAGTAGTCATTTTGAAATCACCCAATGCTATGGAATTGCGAAGAGCAGACCCCACCACCCGATATCCGGCTTGGCGGAGCATCGAAACCGCCTCTTGCTCGTTTTTTGGAAAATGCAAGGAAAGTTCAAATATAGCGCCCTGTGTCCCCGCCACAACCTTTCCATTAAAAGGCGAACAGCACCCAGGAAGCAGGAAAATATCTTTGTAACCAAAGGCAAGCGCGGTTCGCAAAAGCGTCCCCATATTCCCAGGATCTTGTACGCGGTCCAGCATTAAAACACGATTCGATTTTAAGTCTGGATTGGGGTCTTTGTAATGGGCGACCCCCACGATTCCTTCTGGGGATTTGTTACTTGAAATCTTATCTACAATCGACATCGGGCATTGATGAACGATTACGTTGGGGGCGGAAAAGGAATCTCTTGAAAACACTTCATCAAGACAAAATGCCGCGCTTGCCATTTCAACAACGTGAAACCCTTCAACCAAAAAAGCATTTTTGGAAGGCTTCATTCTTACCTCAATTGCGTTCTTTACCCGCGGGTTATTACGACTTTCAATCCGGTCCATTACTTATGAATTTCCTTAATTAATTTTTTTCGAGATATTTGATAATCTGGGTCGTACCGATACACGACAGCATAAAATCTTTTTGAATGGTTGGGTTCAAAAAAATGTGCTAGCTCGTGAACGACCACCGAATCAATAATATCAGGAGAATAACAAATCAGCGAGACGGCAAACGATAAAGCATGAGTTTTGGCGGAATTGGAGCCGTAGCGAGTCCCCATATCCCGAACACGGACTTTATAGGGTTTCGAGATTCCCATCATTTTTTCATAGTAGGCAACGCGATCTGTTATATAAGGCAAGGCATGGCTTTTTAAAAATGCCAAGACGTCTTCTTTGTTGGAAAAATCCCCTTCAACCTTATCCCCAAAAAGAAAGCAATAATCTTCTCCCCAGTTTTTCTCCCCGTGATACTTGGCCCTGCTCTTTTCATAAGAGATTTTGAATTTCTCCAAAAGACTAATGGCAATTTTTTGGACTTCTTGACTATTTCGCTTGTAATAGGTCGGCATCGACAAAGAAAAACCACCGGACGAAAGTTTGCGCATCGTCACATGGCTCGTTCGGTGAAAGCGAAGTTTAACCTTAACCAAGCCGCCGTCAAAAGGAATGAGGATTTCTTCAGTCATGATTTGCATTATACTTCTTGTTTTCTTGAATCATAAATAAGAATAGAATACCAAGGCTATGGAAAAAATCTTAATTTCTGCGTGCCTCGTCGGCGACAACACCCGATTCGATGGCGGTAATTGTCGCAACGAACTTGTGTCTGAGCTAAACCAATACTACGATCTTGTCCCTTTTTGTCCCGAAATGGAGGGCGGGTTGCCCGTCCCACGTGAGCCCGGCGAAATTTTTCACGATGCCGTGAAAACGAAAAAGGGAAAAGATATCACTCGTTTTTATAATAGCGGAGCAGAAAAAGCCCTTGCGCTTTGCTCCTTTTTAGGAATCAAAATAGCAGTCCTAAAAGAGAATAGTCCTTCTTGCGGCGTCCACCATATCTACAATGGCCATTTTAATTCCACAACAATTGTGGGATCTGGCATCACCACGAGCCTGTTAAAGTCAAAAGGAATACGTGTCATTTCCGAAGAGGAATTACCAACATTCTTAGAAGATTGCAAGGAAAAAGCAGGAAAGACTGCTTTGAAAATCGAATTGGAGAAACAAGCAGATCTTGGAAAACCAGTTCCATCTCGTCCGTTCGATCAGAATTCAGACCGGGCCCATTTCAAGGAAAAAGGATTCGGCAAAGACAAATCGTTTGACGGAGAAGCAGACCATTCGGAAAAAGGAGAACGCCGGGCTTACCATCACGAAGATGGAGAAGGTCGTTCTTATCGAGATAGTGGCGAGCGTCGTTCGTTCCGACACAACGTTGGTGAACGTAGGCCGTTCCGTCGAAATGAAGGAGAGCGTTCCGATTTCCGAAAAGACAACCCGCATTCCTTCCAAACGGACAACCCTGAGGGAGAAGAAAAACGTAGTTTTAGAAAACCGCATCGCGAATTCGACCGCAGGAGCGATTCTTACGGCAAACGTGATGGCGGCAAGCCTTACTCGGATTCCCCCCGTTCCTATCGTCCTCGACGCGACGACGATAACTACGAAGGGAAAGAAAAGAAATCGTATGGTGATTTCAAAAAAGACGGGGAACGCAGAAAACCGTTTGGCAAAAGAAAACCTTACGAATCCGGCGAACGCCGCCAAACCCGCTCCTTCCGTAGCGATAAACCTCGCACACCTCGTAAGGACTGGAAAAAGAAAGACGAATAACGATCAAAGCCCTTGGTCGTGTTCTTGGGCGAAATCCGTTTCGCCCTTTTCTTTTTCCTCAACCATTTCAAGGCGCTCGCTTATTGTCGCAACGTAATTGCCGATAGCAAACAAGAATGAAGCCACCAAAACAATGAAGCACGCAAGGCATAAATCCATCTTATTGCTTAAAGCGGCAACGCTATTTTGGTCGCTGGATTTAACAAAAAGGATGGCGATGCTTAATACCGTCATTGCCAAAAACACAATCAGGCAGATAACCCGGAAGGTTTTTGGAGTAAATTTGATTTTTTTCATGAATCTCCTTTCATAAAATGCGGGAAGAAAAGACGAATTGTGGTCAGCAAAGGATAAAAGGTCCGCCCCTTCTTCCCTTGAATGTAGCCCCCATGTCAGCCCTCAGCTAGTAGGCGATGGTATACGCCGCCATTGCGACTGCCCTTTAAAAGTGACGTCTCCTTTTAAAGATTAATCGCCTGCTTTTGCTCACGACAATCTAGAACGTGAGCTAGGCCCCTTATAGAAAGGCCGCCGCGATTCCAGCCTTCATGGGTTCTACAAATATATTAGAGTAAAAAAAGGCCAAAAATTTTTGAAAATTTTTTATCGGTTTCCCGATTGATTAAACAACGTCAAATAATATTTTTTTAAATATTTTTTGGTTTCCATGTATTTTCGCTTATTTCTTTACATTTTAAAAAGAAAACCCCGAGCCGAGGCCCAGGGCGAACGATTTTCGAAAACTTAGAAAATTCTCTTTTCCGTTCTGGAGTCGAAGATGTGGGATTTCGAAAGAACAAATCCAAGGTGCATGACGTCTCCACCTTTGATCTCATGGGACAAAGGAATCTTCGCCACCATATCAATTCCACCAAAGTCGGAGTGCACATAGTATTCATGGCCGAGAAGTTCGGCGACGGATACGGTGACTTCAAACGGTTCGGCAATCTTTTTGGCAGAGGCTTCTTCATCGTCGGCGTCCAAGATATCTTCGGGACGCATGCCAAAATCAATTTCATGTTCTCCGAGAAGAGCTTGGTTAAAGAAGGCCAAATCTTCGGTTTTCGTTGCGATTTCCTTTTGGATATTTTCCGCTTCTTCTTTTTCCTTTTTCGAAAGTTCTTTACCTTCGTTTGGAACAGGGATAGAAGCGTTCAACTTTTCGATATCCGCGGCAGTCGTCTCGATTTCGCTCTTATAGAAATCTTCATGGGCTTTCACCGCTTCGTCAGAGAGATGAATGCGATAGCCTCCGGGGAGAACGATATCCCCTTTGTCATAACGGCCTTTGAACAAATTCATAGACGGGGAGCCAATGAATGTCGCGACGAATTTGTTCGCCGGGTGATTATAAATTTCAATTGGAGAACCCACTTGTTGGATGCGGCCTAGCTTCATAACAACAATGCGGTCAGCCATCGTCATAGCTTCCGTTTGATCGTGAGTAACGTAAATCGTCGTCGCGCCTAACGTATTGTGCAATTTGATGATTTCGCTACGCATTTGAACGCGAAGTTTTGCGTCGAGGTTCGACAAAGGTTCGTCCATCAAGAAGACCTTTGCATTTCTAACAATGGCGCGGCCCAAGGCTACACGTTGTCTTTGGCCACCAGAAAGAGCTTTGGGCTTGCGATCAAGGTATTCTTCAATTTGAAGAATTTTAGCTGCATCACGAACGCGGCGATCGATTTCTTCTTTGGCAAAATGACGGATCTTTAGACCGAATGCCATGTTGTTGTAAACGGTCATGTGCGGATAAAGCGCGTAGGACTGGAAGACCATGGCAATATCACGATCTTTCGGAGTTTTGTCATTCGCGTATTCTCCGTCGATATACAAGTCACCGGCGCTGATGTCTTCCAAACCGGCAACCATACGTAGCGTAGTGGACTTTCCGCATCCGGAAGGACCAACAAAAACGATAAATTCCTTCTTTTGGATTTCAAGATTGAAATCAAAAACGGCTTGAACGTTGTTGTCATAAATCTTGTCAATGTGGCGAAGGGAGACGTAGCCCATCGTAGGATCGGCGACTTTCTCTTCCTTCACAGCGACTTCTTCGACTTTTTCGGCGTCTGCTTTTTTATTTTTTCCCAGCATAATTGCTATGCCCTCCAATGGATAAAACTATAAATGAAAAAAAGAAATCCGTCTTGTGCACTGTGCACAAATATTATTAATTTCGATAGCTCACGCTAATTTGGAAATACAATTCAAGCAAAAGGGCATTATGGTAGTCGCGGATATCCAGGTTGGTAAGTTCGATAAATTTGTTAAGACGATACAAAAAAGTGTTTCGGTGAACAAATAAGGTTTGGGCCGAAAGTGATTCGTCGCACCCGCATCGCAAATAAGTCCCCGCGGTAAGCAACAAATCATGGGGCACACTATCAAAACAAGCTTTAAGCAGGGGATAGGCGGAATAATCCCCAAACGAGATTTCCTTAAGAATTACATCGGAAGGAAACATGGCTCTGCATGGGAAGTAAGAGGCGGATTTTTGAAGCAAATCCTGTTCCAATACCGTATTTTGATGCGCAGCCAAAAATGATATAGAAGCCCCTAAATCATCACGAATAACTAACGACAATGAATCTAATTTTGCATAGATTTTACTATCGGCTAAAAACTCACCGTTTCGATCCCCAAAATAAACAACGTGGTCAGTGTCAACACCGATTTGGCTCAGTTGATCTTCGAACGCAATTTTGTCGAATGGGGCGGAAGATAGAAAAAGGTAATGTTTTTCCATAGTTATATCTTCCCCCAGCCTTGTGGCTTTGTCCAAAGGATTCTACAAATATGGCTTCATAAGAGAGAGTTTTGACTTTTTCCAATCGGTGATAGTAAATACATGGAACTTTTCTTAAGAAAAGACGATAATAAGGCCGTTAATAAGACAGGGAGGTCTTAAACAATGTTAGTCAATGCTACACGCATTTTGAAGGAAGCCCATGCCGGACATTACGCGGTCGGCCACTTCAACATCAACAATCTTGAATGGACGAAAGCCATTCTACTCGAAGCGGAGGCTTTGAAAAGCCCCGTCATCCTTGGCGTCAGCGAAGGCGCTGCCAAGTACATGGGCGGATTCAAAGTGGTTTCCGCCATGGTTCACGCTTTGGACGAATCGCTTAAAATCAGCGTTCCTGTCGCATTGCACCTTGACCACGGAACCTATGAAGGTTGCTTAGCCTGCATCGAAGCCGGCTTTACCTCCATCATGTTCGACGGATCCCATTTGCCCTTCGAAGAAAATGTTGAGAAAACAAAAGAACTCATCAAAATCGCCCATGATAAAGGACTTTCCATCGAAGCCGAAGTCGGTGCGATTGGCGGAACTGAAGATGGCGTGACGGCGGACGGAGAAGTTGCCGACCCCGAAGAATGCGCCAAAATCGTTGCTCTCGGTGTTGATTTCTTAGCTGCTGGAATTGGAAATATCCACGGAATCTATCCGAAAAACTGGACGGGTCTTCATATCGATGCTTTGGAGAAAATTCAAGAAGCGACTGGAGGAATCCCCCTTGTTCTCCACGGTGGAACAGGCATCCCCGACAATCAAATCAAGGAAGCCATCCAACATGGTATGAGCAAGATCAACGTCAACACGGATTGCCAATTGGTCTTCGCGGAAGCCACGATTGAATATTGTGCTGCCGGTAAAGCCAATCCGACTGCAGAGAACGCTTCCAAAGGCTATGACCCGCGCAAACTTCTTAAGCCCGGATTCTTGGCCATTCAAGCCAAAGTTAAAGAGAAAATGGAACTCTTTGGTTCCGTTGGCAAAGCGGATTAATTCCTCTCAACATAAAAAGCCGCCGGTTCATCCGGCGACTTTTTATAGGTTCGATTCTTTAATTAAGGTAGCAAGATTCTTTGCCAGCATCTTAATGTCTAGATGCGAAGTATTAACCAGGAAATCGTAGTTTTTGCGACATCCCCACTCCTGACCGGTGTAGAATTCGTAGAAACGGGAACGATTTTTCTCTACCTTTTGAATTCGTTTGATAAATTCTTTATCGGACAAGGAAGCCTCTTCTTCTTTTTGGCGTTCGCGGCACCTTTTCAGTTTTGTTTCCATATCCGCATAAACAAAGATGCGAATGGGATGGAGATCCCTCAAAACATAATCGGCGGCGCGTCCAATGATGACACAGTCGCTTTTGGAGGCAATTTCCTTCAAAAACTCATTTTGAGCGACATGGACATCGTTATCCTGTTTCAAAACGGTATCGTAGCCATTGTCAAAACTCATTCCGTAATGAATGGGCGGCAAACTGAAGGATTTCTCTTCGCTCACACGCTCAATATAGGCAAGACAATAGGGGGTTCTCTTTTGAATTTCTAATAAGATTTCCCTGTCGTAATAGGCAATACCGAGTTCATCCGCCAGGCGACGGCCCAACTCTCTTCCTCCACTCCCAAATTCTCTACCTATCGTAATAATATATCCCATGGCTTCTAATCCTTTCGCTATATTATACCACCCTTTAAAACAAACGAAAAAAAGAAAACCCGCCAAGGTTTCGGCTTAGCCATATAAAGGAAAAAGGGAAATTAGCGGGTTTTGTTTTAAGAATCAGAGCAAGCTCTTATAAAGAGCGACGACGTCCTCTTTGGTGATCGGCGCGGGGTTGCCCGGCATGCAAGCATCCGCCATAGCGCTATCAGCCAAGAAAGAAATATCCTCCTCCTTGACGATACCCTTGAGATTGGCAGGAATACCAACGGCAAGAGAGAGGTTTTGAACCGCGTTGATTGCGGCTTCGCGATATTCCTCTTGGCTCATCGCATCGACGCCTTGGACGCCCATAACACGAGCGATTTCGCGATATTTTTCTCCAGAATAGGGAGCGTTGAAACGCATGCCAGTCGGGAGAAGAATGGAGCAAGCCATTCCGTGCGGGGTGTCATAAACCGCAGAAAGCGGGTGAGCCATCGAGTGAACCATGCCAAGGCCGACATTGGAGAATCCCATGCCAGCGATATATTGGCCAAGAGCCATTTGTTCGCGCCCACTCTTTTCATTGCGAACGGCGCTTTCAATGTTTTTGGCAATGATTTCAATCGCCTTGATGTGGAACATATCCGACATCTCCCAAGCACCTTTGGTGATGTAGCCTTCGATCGCGTGGGTCAAAGCATCCATACCGGTGAAGGCGGTCAAGCCTTTCGGCATGGAAGACATCATGGTCGGATCAACAATGGCAACGTTGGGCATATCGTGAGGATCGACACAAACGAATTTGCGGTGCTTTTCTTCATCGGTAACAACGTAGTTAATGGTGACTTCGGCAGCGGTTCCAGCCGTGGTCGGGACGGCAATGGTGAAAACGCAGGGTTCTTCCGTAGGAGCCGCTCCTTCCAGGGAGCGAACATCTGCGAACTTGGGGTTAGTAACAATAATGCCGATGCCTTTGGCGGTATCCATGGCACTTCCGCCACCGATGGCGACGATGCCTTCGGCTTTGGCTTCTTTATAAGCGACGACGCCGTCTTGGATATTTTTGATGGTGGGGTTCGGTTTCACGTCATCAAAGACAACGTAATCGAATTTCGCGGCATCAAGCAATTTGGTAACGTTAGCAACAACGCCGAATTTCACCAAGCTTTTATCGGTGACAACGAGGACTTTCTTCAAATGATGAGAAAGCAATTCCGGAACGATGTTCTCAATCGCGCCGTAGCCGTGATAGCTCACGGGGTTTAAACAGAAACGATTAGCCATAATGTGATTTTTCTCCTTTACGCTAACAAAAATATTATAGGAAGACCTTTTCTTTCCGTAAACGAATACTGATTTATCGAATCAAGTATGCTCAATAAGCATTATTTTGGTTCGTTTTGCGCATCTTGAGGGAATAAAGTGGTGAAAACGGCTTTTCGGGTAATGATTCCGATGAAGATTCCTTTGTCATCTACCATCGGGACGTAGTTTTGTTCTACAAGATAGGGAATCAATGCTTTTAAAGGCGTAGAAATCGGCAAAGGGCAAACGTTGCGATTACGGGGGATATCGCATAAAGGAATGTGGTTAATTAGATTGTAATTGAGCTGATTGTTTACAAGGTAAAAAAGCAAATCGCCCAAGGCCACGCTATCCACATAATGCCCCTCCTCGTCCAAAACTGGAATTTGTTCAAAACGATGATAGTTCATTTTTTCTAAAACCTGGCGAACGGTATCGTTTCTATGTACAAACGCCACCTGAGCCTTAGGAACAAGCAAAGAAAGGATTGTGATATCGGGAAGGGTAACCGTCGCCATTTCTTACTCCTTCTCCTCGACTTCTAAGCGTTTCAAATTCCAAATATCGCGATTGTATTCTTCAATCGTTCTATCGCTAGTGAAATAGCCCGAGCTTGCAATATTAATCAAAGAGGCTCTCGCCCACGCCATCGGATTCGAATAAAGCTCGTCGGCGCGCTGGCATGCATCCATGTAGGCGCCAAAATCCGCGAGTACAAAGAAAGGATCGTTGTGATTCATGATTTCATCGAAAATCATGCGGAAACAGTCGGGGTTCCCTTTGGACCACGGCCCTGAGAAAAGACTATCCATAACGGCTTTAACCCGAGCATCCGAGTTGTAGACGTCCCAAGGAGAATAGGATTGGTGATCCACCATTTCCTGGACTTCATCCGCCTTTAAGCCGAAGATGATTTCGTTTTCATGACCGGCAAAATCGGCGATTTCAATATTGGCCCCATCTAACGTGCCAATCGTAATGGCACCGTTCATCATGAGCTTCATGTTAGAGGTTCCGCTCGCTTCTTTTCCTGCCGTAGAAATCTGTTCGGACAAATCGGCTGCAGGAATGATTTTTTCCGCCAAACTGACTCCATAATTCTCCACAAAGACAATCTTCATGAATTTGGACACGACAGGATCGTTATTCACCGTATCGGCCACCGCTAAAATCAATTCGATGATTTTCTTTGCATAAGCGTAACTCGGGGCCGCTTTTGCCCCAAAAATATAGGTGTGCGGCGTCAAAACAACGGAGGGGTTCTCTTTGATTTTCTGATAGAGATACATAATATGAAAGACATTCAACAATTGACGCTTATAAGCGTGCAAACGTTTGATTTGGACATCGAAAATGGAATCGGGATCAATTTCCAAGCCGTATTGTTTTTTAACGAATTTCACAAAGTCCACCTTATTCTTCTTTTTGATGGACAATAACTCCTTTAAGGAATTCTCATCATCGGCAAAAGCACGCAATTTCCCAATTTCCGCTTCGTAATGCGTTTTCCATTCCTCGCCGATGCGTTTCGTGACGAAGGAAGAAAGACGCGGGTTTGCATACATGAGCCAGCGGCGGTGAGTGACGCCATTGGTTTTGTTGTTGAATTTATTGGGGTATAAGCGATAAAAATCCTTAAACGTGAAATTTTCGAGAATATTCGTATGAATTTTAGCGACGCCATTGACGCTAAAGGCCGTGTAAATCGCCATGTTGGTCATGTGAATCTGACCATCTTTAATGATTTGCATCGAATACCTTTCGGCTTCGCTAACTCCTTTTTGATTGAGATACAAATTAAAGCGGCGGTTAATTTCCTCAATAATCATATAAACGCGGGGAACCAAATGCTGCACGTATTGGACCGGCCATTTTTCTAAGGCTTCCGGCATCACGGTATGGTTGGTATAAGCGAAGACGTGTGTCACGATGTTCCACGCATCGCCCCACCCATATCCATAGACATCCATCAACAGGCGCATCGCTTCGGGAATTGCCAAAATCGGATGGGTATCATTCAATTGGAAAACATAAGAATCCGCGAAGGTATCGAGGGTTTGGTAACGTTGGAAATAGCTTCTCATGCAAGATTGAAGCCCGGCGGAAACCAAGAAATATTGTTGGCGTAAGCGCAAGACGCGGCCGTGCTCCGTGGAATCATCAGGATAAAGGCCACGGCAAATTTCTTTGAGCGTATTTAAATAATCATCAAAGGAGACATTGGAAGGAAGGTTGTTCTCGCTGGGTTCAGCAGACCAAAGGCGGAGGGTGTTGGCAACTCCGTTTCGGTATCCAGGAACCGAAACATCATAAGGAACGGCGCGAACGCAGGTGGCGTTGACCGTGCGGAGACCATATTCTCCATTGGGCTTTAGATACGTTTCTGCATTGCCATAGAATTCTACTTCTACCGCGTGTTTGGGTTTCCGAACTTCAAAAACAAATCCATTGGATAACCATTGATCAGGCAATTCCACTTGCTGGCCATTAACGAATTTTTGACGGAAAAACCCGTATTCATAACGAATGGTATTGCCGTGTCCGGGATAACCCAACGAAGCGATGGAATCGAGGAAGCAAGCCGCTAATCGTCCTAAACCGCCATTGCCTAGTCCTGCATCGGCTTCTTGATCTTCGAGTTCGCCAATATCGATTCCTAAATCTGCCAAACCATCTTTAGCCATCTTGTAGATGCCCAAATTTTGCATATTAGAGACCAATAAACGCCCCATGAGGAATTCCATGGAGAAATAAATCAATTGTTTCCGATTGTCTCCTAGAATCGTTTCTCGGCAGTTTCGCCAATCATAACCCGCATAATCGCGGACCATTTCTCCTAAAACGTCAAAGCGCTCCGTGATGTGACTATCCGAAACGGACCGACCGTATTTTTCTTCCAAACGGCGTTCAAAAGTCTGTTTGAAATCTAGTTTATTATCGAACATATCGACTCCTTATTCATCAGTGTTTGAAGGTTTTCTTTGTGTTGGGTTCGCTTCTTTTTTTCTTGCGATGAGGCGGGTATTTCCCTACTTTTTTGAAAATCATCGCCGCAAAGCCGGAAATCTTTTGAACTACCATGTGGCAGGGCCGATTTTCGGGTCCCGTTCCCATTTCGGAAATAAGGGGCAAACCATTATACTGATTTTTGCCTCCGTAGACATCCTTGTCTGAATTAAAAACTTCCGTGTATTGGCCTTTATTCATCGTGCCGATCGTGTAATTTTCATAATAATTACTCGTCATATTAAACAAGAAGATAAAGGAATCTTTCCCTAAAGTGCGTTCGAAGGCGAAAACGCTTTGATTGGAATTGTCGACCATGAGCCATTGAAAGTGGGAAGGATTGTACTCCTCTTGATGGAGGCAGGGCTCATAAACATAGAGAAGATTCAAGTCTCGGATCAAACGTTTCACCGAATCATGACGGGGGTAAGTCAGCAAACTCCAAGGCAACTCCTTTTTCTCGTTCCATTCGTCGAAGGAGGCGAGTTCATTACCCATGAAATTCATCTTTTTTCCAGGATGGCCATATTGATAGACGAATAAGTTTCGCAGCAATGCAAAGCGATCTTCTTCGCATCCCCACATCTTATTCAGCAATGTGCCCTTCCCATGTACCACTTCATCGTGGCTCAAGGGAAGCAAGAAATTTTCGGAAAAGAAATAAGCCATCGAAAACGTTAAAAGATGATGGTTGAATTTCTTAAAAATGGGGTCGAGCGAATAGTATTTAAGCGTGTCGTTCATCCATCCCAAATCCCATTTATAGTCGAAGCCTAGACCTCCATATTCTAAGGGCTTTGTCACCCCGCTAAAATCGGTAGAATCTTCGGCTATCATCATCACACTAGGATGCTCGTAGTGAATTTTTCCATTTAATCGTCGAATAAATTCAACTGCTCCTATATTTTGCCCATTATTCTTGTTTCCTTCCCAATAAAGCAAATTAGAAACCGCATCGACGCGAATGCCATCGAAATGATAATAGACCAAAAAGAAATTCATCGCCGAAATCAAAAAGGAGCGGACGGGATCTTTTCCAAGATCGAATTGCGCGCTGCCCCACGGAGAGATTTCGTGTTCGTTTCCATATTCGTAAAGATGGGTCCCGTCAAAATGGCGGAGGCCGAATTCATCGACGGCAAAATGGACGGGGGCAAAATCTAAAATCACCCCAATCCCAGCCTTATGAAGACGATTCACTAACGACATTAACTGTTTGGGATTTCCATAGCGTGAATCCGCGCTGAAAAACCCCGTTGCCTGATAGCCCCAGCTACCATCGAAAGGGTGCTGAGATATCGGCATGATTTCCACGTGGGTATAACCCATTTCCTGCAAATAGGGAATTAAGGAATCCGCGGTTTGCTCGTAGCTAGGAAATTCTTCTCCGCTTACGCGCTTCCACGATCCAAGGTGCATTTCATAAATCGAAGTGGCATTATCGAAATTCCGATTTCGCTTCTTCATCCATTCTTCATCGTCCCAGGGAAAATTCTCGATATCGAAAAGTCGGGAACAAGACGCGGGGCGCTTTTCCGACAAAAAGGCATAGGGGTCCGCTTTATCCACATAAGTCCCCAACGCATTTTTGAAATGAAATTTATAGGATTGATAGGGGAGCAAATGGGGGATAAAAGTTTCGTAAATTCCCGACGAATCGATCAAGGCCATTTTATTTTTTCTCACGTCCCAGCCATTGAAATCTCCAATAACCGATACGTCTTGGCCACAGGGGCAATATAAGCGGAACCACACCCCATCCGTTTCGTGGCCGTCTTCGTCCATTCCTCGCCCAAAGTGGGCTCCAAAGAAATCAAAAGCCCGCGAACATTGGCCGTAAAGAAAATCGGTTTTAAATTTTGCGTCCATGTGCCCTCCTTCCTTTTTATTATAAAGGAAATTGTGCAAATTCCTAGACGGCCAAAAGGGTAAAAGGCATCGCTTTTGGGGATAGGTAAAAGAGCCAGAATGGTTTACAATACCAAGTTGCATAAAGCCTATTTTTAGGAGGAGATTGAAAATGTATAAATGCATGGCTGTCAACGCAGGGAGCAGTTCCCTGAAGTACAAGCTCTATGAAATGCCGGAAGAAAAAGTCCTTTGCAGCGGAATTGCCGAGCGCATCGGACACGAAGACGGCATCTTCACCATTAAATTTAACGGAGAAAAACATACCGACATCGTTCCGCTTCCCAACCATGCGGTGGCGGTTTCTTTGCTGCTAAAAGCCCTCGTTCAATGGGGAATCGTCAAAGACTTAAACGAAATTTCCGCGGTGGGGCACCGCGTTGTCCAAGGCGGAAAATATTTCTCCCACTCGGCGGACTTCGACGAAGATACCGAATCCAAAATCAAAATGCTTACCCCGTTGGACCCGCTTCACGCTCCCGCGCACCTCACGGGCTTCCACGCATTTAAGGATGCCCTACCTAACGTTCCGGCCATTGCGGTATTTGACACGGCTTTCCACCAAACCATGGAACCGGAAGACTACCTCTTCCCGATTCCTTATGAATACACCGAAAAATATGATTGCCGCCGTTACGGGGCTCATGGCACTTCTCACAATTATCTTGCCGTCAAAGCCAAGGAAGATTATTTAAAAGACCAAGAAGAGACCAACATCATCACCTGCCATATTGGTTCCGGCTCTTCCCTTTGTGCCATCCACAACGGACATTGCGTCGCCACCTCAATGGGACTTACTCCACTTGGCGGAGTCATGATGGGCACTCGCACCGGAGACATGGACCCCTCCGTCATGGATTATCTTTGCAACTGCACCGGAAAATCCGCGGATGAAATGTACGATATTTTCAACAAAAAGAGCGGATTCCTCGGTGTTTCCGGAGTTTCCAACGATACCCGCGACGTGGAAAAGGCCGCGGAAGAAGGAAATAAGCGCGCTCAGCTCGCCATCTCTTTATTCGGTAGAACGGTCGCCAATTATTTAGGGGCCTACTTTGTCCGTTTAAAAGGAAAAGTCGATTTAATCGTCTTCTCCGCTGGAGTCGGCGAAAATGCCCCTGTTTTCCGCAAAGCCGTTCTGGATGATGTTAAGGATGCTCTTGGCATCGTCGTTGACGAAAAAGCCAACGAAATGGTTCGTGGAAAGCAAGGCGTTATCTCGGCACCGGAATCCAAAATCAAAGTCGTGGTCATCCCCACCGACGAAGAAGTGATGATCGCCCGCGACTGCTATGCGAGGATTGTTCATGGCCATTGCTAAGCTCGATCCCCGTATTGTTGAATACGGAAAAGCCCACAAAAAAGTCTACCGTTCCATCTATTCCGCCATTGAAAGATACGATCGAATCGTCATTTTCCGCCATATCAAACCAGATTTCGACGCGATGGGATCCCAAATGGGTCTATATACCTTTTTGAAAGACAATTTCCCCAACAAGGAAATTCATTACGTTGGGGACAACCATATCAGTTTTACTCCACGTGTCTTCCCCGAAACGGAAACGCTTCCTAACGATTGGTTTAAAGGCGGGAAATTCCTCGCCATTATCGTGGACGTCGGCGACCACGAACGGATTGCCGATCCCCGTTATAAACATGCCAAATACAAAATCAAAATCGATCACCACCCCTGCAAGGAGGAAATCGCCAAACGTGCTTCTTTGGTTGACACCGAAAGCGCTGCGGCGGCCGAACTCGTCGCAGATGTGCTTTTGAATTGGAAGGGCAAATTCATTAGTCAAGAAGCCGCCCATTATCTTTACATCGGCATCGTTGGCGATTCGGGCCGTTTCCTTTATTCTTCCACCTCCCCACACACCTTCGCTGTAGCGGAGGCGCTGGTTTCAACGGGATTTAATTTAAGTTCCACCTACCAAACGATGTACGAGAAAAATCTCGACTCTTTGAAATCGCTTGGCTATGTCTTGTCCCACTTCAGCGTTTCTCCCCATGGCGTGGCTTATTACTGCCTCCCTTCTTCCGTTCAAGAGGAGCTCCACATCACTCCGATTCTAGGCAAAGAACACGTGAATACGTTCTCGAATATCGCCGGAATCAACGCTTGGTGTTCCATCACGGAAGACCCACAGCCCAAAGACTATTGCTGGAGAATCTCGATTCGTAGCAAGTCCAAAGACATTTCCGGAGTCGCCCAAAAATGGGGCGGCGGCGGACACGCTCAAGCAAGTGGAGCCCGCATCGATTCCCTCAAGGATCTCGACGCCTTCATCCAAGACCTAGACAAACTATTCGTTGACTAAAATCTCGGGAGGCAAGTTCGCCTCCCTTTTTCATTTACCTTGCCTATTTGCTCCACTGCTTTTAGACTCTTTTCATTATGAAAAAAACTTTATTTTCGCTTCTTCCTCTTCTGACCATGATTCTTACTTCTTGCGGAGGAGAAAAACCATCCCATTCAGCGGATTCTAATGTTTTTACTTCCGACTTCAAAACCTTGCCTGATGAAGACTTATCTTCCTATGCTTTAAGCACGATTGCTTCTTTTATTTTAGAAAAAGTGGCTTGTGCTCGTCTTTCTTATCCCCATCCCCTTCTTCAACAGCAAATTCTACAAAAAGCTGGATTTAATGAAGGGGATAAAATCGAGGCCACTCTGGAGAATTCGTTCCGTTTTCTTCACGCGGCTTTTGCCGACCTAACAAACGATATCCCCCAGTCGGGGTTCCGCCGCTATGCCGGCTATTTTATCTCTCCAACCCTTAATTCTTCTCTATCTACCCCTGGGATGGAAGCCTTAGATTGGTATGTAAGCCTAGGCCTATACGGTGATTCTTCGTTTAATGGGGCGAAAAAGTTAAATTCTGACGCGGACTTTGACGTATATATTCAACGGATTCATGGATATATCGGGACTTCTGCGCGAGATGATTATTTTGCTTTTGCTAACGCCGACCGTCTTTTTGACGAAGAAAAAACCTGCGAGCCGAAATCTTATTTCTACGAGCAAAAGACGATCGAAGAAGATAAGATTACTTCTTACTTCCTCTCTTACTTAGAAAAAAACGCGCCTCAAATATTGGAGGAAGCAAAATCCCCCAAAGGCTTAAGCGAATTAAAACCCTATTGTGACAAAATCCTAGCTTCGACGGCCTCGAATTTTTATGACGTATTAAGCCAAATCGCCATGGAAACGGGGTCCCATTTGTTTATGAATTTCGAAGGCTCCGCCTACGTGGAGCAAACCCCCGTTGCCTTATTAACGCAAAGCAAATTGCTTTCTTATGCTTCAAGCGCCTCTTCTTTGCGTCCCGGTTTTCAAGCTTTATTCGCCAGTTTTGGTTTTACCAGCGAAGAAGCAAGAAACCTAACCAATTCGTTAATCGCCCTGTTATCTCGTTTATCTTCTGCTCCAACTCAAAGCAGCAATTCGAACAAAGACTTTGAAAAATACCTTTCTTGTTTTCTCGATTCGAAATTTGAATTGAGGGGCAATGATTCTTCCTCTGCCCGATCCATTTCTTATTTAGGGAATCTAGGCACCGAAAGCGGGTTAGACGGACTCAAGGCCCTTGCTATGGCTAATCTAGCTTATGATTACGCAGCTCTGCTTCCTTCTAACACGCAAAAGTTACTGGGGCTAGCAACGACAAAATCCGACGACGCTATTTTTAACACCACTCAATGGGCCTTCCAAGAAAAAATCGCTAACGATGCCCTTCTTTCTCTTGAAGGGAAAGGCAGCATCGAAACGGCCAAATCGCTTATCAACGATTTAAAAGAAGAAATCAAGCAGCGGACAAAACAAAACGGATGGATCAGCGACGAAGGATCTGCCGTCATTGCGAAGAAACTAGACGCTATGGGCTATTCCATCATGGGAGTTGTGGATGAAAATGGATCCTCACCCTATGATAAGGTTGCCTCGTTGGATACCACCTTGTTTCAAGCCATTCAATCTGGTTTATCCGGAAGACTAGCGAATTTATTAGCTTCTTCTCAAACCGTTACCAATCCCATGGATTTAACGGCCTCCTATAGCAACCTCCTTACAGCAAACGCTTCCTATTTCGGCAACGATAATTCCATCGAATTGACCCTAGGATTGTTTGCTAGTTATGGGGGAGATTGGGCCAATTTAAATCCAGAGGACCTTTATGGTGGAGTTGGGGTAATCGTCGGACACGAAATCACCCACGCGATTGATTCTAACGGGGTCAAATTCGATGAAAAAGGCAACTTGGTTCCAGGGGGGAGCATCCTTTCTAGTGCCGACACTACCGCATATCAAACTCTTCAAAAGAAAGTACAAAACCTTTATACCATCGAAGCGATGCCAGGGCTAAAGCAAGAAGGATCCGTTGTTTTGTCGGAGGCCATTGCCGACATCGGTGGATTGTCTCTTTGCGAATCTCTTTACGGAAAATCCACTTCAGCCAACTGGAAGGATTTTTACCATACATTTGCAAGGCATTTTTATGGTTCTGCGTCTCGAAGTCTTTATTCCTCTGCCTTGTTTGGGGACGTTCATCCCTTCGGAAAGGCGCGGGTTAACCCCCTTCTGTCTAATAGCGAAATCTTTGTAAACCAATTTGAACTCCAAGAAGGAGACGGCATGTATATTGACAATTCAAAACGCGTCGTGATTTGGTAAGGATAAACCAGAATTAATTCCGTTTCATTTTTCAAAACTTTGTTTGTTTTCCAAAGTATAAAATATTTTTAAACTAGGGATTTATTTTCCACTTTTTTGAACATTTCTTGACCCATCATTATAGAAGAAACAAAAATATTGTTATTTTTATTATCAAAGGGCAAAAAGCAAAAAAAGAAACTATTGTAATTTATATATAGCAAGATAAGTTAGCATTAAAATTTACTTCTATTTATCGGAGTTAAGTTCTTAATTTCATTGAATACTATTGCATTGGGAACATTGCATTTTTCTTTATTAATACTATTTTTCGATTCTTCGTGTCCGACCTTTTCGTCTTGAATTTCCGACATTTTTGTTGGAATTAATTTCTAGAATAGGCGTCAAACCAAGGGCATTAAATTGATTTTCTACTAAAAAAATATCAATAGTTGATCCGCCTCCCTCAGCCTGCGACCCCATCCCATGAGCGGATATAAAAACCCCTTCGTTCTTGCCAAGAGCTTTTTTATATTGACAACTTCTATTTGAGAAAGATTGCTAAAAAATTTTTTGGGTTTTCTACAAACAACATTTATCACGAAACATCTTTTCATCCGACAAACGACAGTCAAAAATAGCAGGAAAGATCCCTAATCCCGCCAAAGTCCCCGCCAAAATTCAAAAACAAATTCCAAAGAGAACAATGCTGCTAATGAGGGCCGTTTTCTTATTTCGTTTCTTCTTATCCACAGTTTTAAAATTTTACCGTCGGAAAGAACTCTATCAGAGTTCTATTTGCTATAATAACCAAGATGAATTGGATTCCTCTACACGTTTATAGCGGTTACAGTTTTCTCCAAAGCGGATTAACGGTTAAAAAAATTGTTTTGCAGGCCATCAAGCGTTCTGCAAAATATGTTTCGTTATGCGACGTTCAATCTCTTTCCGGCGCGCCAGAACTCGATCGTTTGGCAAGACAATACGGCCTTCAACCTCTTATCGGTTCTGAATTCCAAGTCGGTCAAGATACTTTTTGTTGCTTTGTTCAAAACGAAACGGGTTATCGAAATCTCCTTCTTTTGATTGCCGAATCTACAGCAGGACGTCTTGACCTTTCCTTTTTATCCAAACACCGGGATGGTCTCCTCCTTGTCATGGATGGCGGAGCCTCTTCCATTCATTCTCTTTTCTATCATCAAGAAGAAAACTTGGAATCTCACCTAAGAACCCTAAACCATAACCTTGGAAACTTTTACATTGGCATACCGTATTTACCGGGAGAATCGGATTATTTAGAATTCTTGCATACATTCTTATCTACTCATCCCTATCCTCGCGTCGCTTTTCCGCGAATTCGTTACGTTAAACCCGAGGATGCAATATCCGCTCGAATTTTGGAAGCGATTTCTAGTTCCACCACTTTGGAAGAGAAAAAATGTGAAGGCGACGAATATTTTCTTTCCGACAGCGAGGCGGAATCCTATTTTGACGAAGCCGAGCTTTCCGCCACTCTAGAAATCGCGGAAGCCTGTTCTTCCTTTGTCCTTTCTCAAATTCGGGGAACTTTGCTTCGTTACCCCGTGCCCAAACCTGATAACGCGGATTCCTATTTACGCAAATTAGCCACGAAAGGGCTAAACCAAAAACTGCCCCATCACGATTCCTCCTACGATGAACGACTGGATTATGAGCTAAACGTCATCTCCTCGATGGGTTACTCGGATTATTTCCTTCTCGTTTGGGATTATGTAGCCTATGCCAAAAAATCAGGGATACCCGTCGGGCCGGGCCGTGGTTCCTCTGCAGGAAGTCTTGTCTCCTTTTGTCTAGATATCGTCAAAGCCGACCCCATCCGTTACGGGCTATATTTCGAACGCTTCTTAAATCCTGAACGGCAATCCATGCCCGATATTGACGTAGACTTCGCCGATACGGGAAGAGAAAAAGTTGTCGCTTATTTGCAACAAAAATACGGTCCGGAACGCGTTGCGCGCATCATGACGATGCAAACGATGGCTTCTCGGCAATCTCTTCATGATATCGGAAGGGTCTTCGGATATCGTGATAGCGAAATCCGATTGCTTACCTCGGCACTAGATGCAAACCCTGACCATAGTCTTGGCTGGAATTACAAAAATAACGCCACCTTCCGTGATCTCGTTAACAGTGATGATTATTATAAAGAAATCGTCTCCCTCGCCTCCAAAATTGAAGGTTTACCCCGCCAAAGCGGGTTGCACGCCGCCGGGATTGTTTTGAATAACGAACCTTTGCAAAACGTCCTTCCCATCACGGTCTCGTCCACTTATGGGTTCGTGGAGCAATACGATAAGGATTACCTCCAAGAACAAGGCTTCTTGAAGATGGACTTGTTGGGATTAAGGAATCTCACCATCGTCGAGCAATGCTTAAAAATGATCCAGTCCTCCCAAGGAATTTCCCTAAAAATGGAAGAGATTCCTTATGAAGAAAAGGAACCGCTCGAATTGCTTCGAAACGGGCAAACCGCCGGGTTATTTCAATTAGAAACCCGTGGGATGACGAATGCGGCCATGGAAATTCAGCCCACCTGTTTCGAGGACGTCTGCGCTCTCGTGGCTTTGTTTCGCCCAGGCCCCATGCAAAACATTTCCTCTTTTGCTCGACGTAAAAAAGGATTGGAACCGATTCGCTACCTTACTCCCGAGCTAGAACCGATTCTTTCCCCCACTTACGGCATCATTCTTTACCAAGAACAGATCATGCTTATTGCGCGAAAATTAGCAGGATTGACCTTTGCCGAATCCGACCGATTCCGCCGCGCCATTTCCCATAAAGACGCTCACGAGTTTCTCGACCTGCAGACCAAGTTTTTGGATGGATGCGTTCAAAAGGGATTGTCTTCCAATACCGCCACTCAATTGTTTCAGCTCATCGAGAGATTCGCAGACTATGGATTCAATAAATCCCATTCCGTTTCCTACGCTCTTCTTGCTTGCCAAATGGCTTACCTTAAATGGCATTATCCCTTGGAATTTTATTGTTCCTTGCTCCAAGAAGGAGTGGGGTCGAAAGACAAGGAAACCCGTCTTTTCCACGAACTGAAAAAAAGAAAAATTTCGTTTTCCCTCCCTTCCATCAATGAATCGACGTCTTGTTATGAACCTAAAAATGGTCGCATTCTTCTTCCTTTTTCTTCCATTAGTGGTTTAAACAGCGCCTTAATTCACGGCATCCTCGACGAAAGGATGGAAAAAGGGCCTTATCAGGATTTCTTCGATGTGGCTACGCGGTTAAAAAAATATGGCCTCGACGTTTCTTCCCTCGTAACGATGGTGGACGCTGGGTGTTTCGATAGTTTCCGACATTCTCGGGAAGAGTTGCGATTGACTGCCCCTACAGCCTTGCGCTACGCCGAGGTTTTGGTAGGAACAGATGGTAAAGATAATCTTCTTCCCTTCGAATTGCCTAAGCCTTCTTACGTAGAAGCCCCTTCTTCCCGCAGCGCCGACTTAGAAGGAGAAAGGCGCGTTCTTGGACGAATGATTTCCGGATCGCCTTTAGAAGAAAAGAAAACGATTCTCCTAAAAAAAGGGGCCAAAGCCTTATCCGATTTAGAGGAGGCCAAAAATCCGATTTGGGTGGCGGGTATTGTTAGCGAAATCAAATCCATCACCACGAAAAAAGGATCGAAAATGGCCTTCCTTACCGTCTTCGATGATTCAGATGTCTTCGAATTCACCCTTTTTGAGGAAGTATATCAACGGGTGCATGCCCAAATTCAAAAGGGGATGCCCCTTCTCATCAAGGCCCGACGCGACAGCCGAAAAGAAGACCGTTTCGTGGCCATGGAAATAGAAAATTTATAAGGAGAGTTCAATGGAAATCACCAACTCAAAGCATCTTTATGTCATCGACGGAAACTCTTTGCTGTTCCGCGCCTTTTATGCGACTTATATGGGGGATCCTTCCGCCATCATGCGCACGAAAAGCGGTATCCCTACTAACGCGATTTTCGCTTTCTCCAACATGCTTGTGAAATTCCTGCAAAAAATGAAACCGGGAGACTCCATCTTCGTGGCGTTTGATAAAGACGGTCATACTTTCCGCAAAGAGCAATTCGCCTCCTATAAAGCCAATCGCAAACCTGCCCCAGAGGAGCTTGTTGCCCAATTCCCCATTTCCCGCGAATTGATGAAGGCATTGAATATTACTTTCTACGAAGAACATGGAATCGAAGCCGATGATATCGCCGGAACCATCACGAAATCCGCGGAAAAAGAAGGCTATCAAGTTGACGTTTATACTAGCGATAAGGATTATCTTCAGTTAATCACGGACCACGTCACGGTCCATTTGTTGCGAAAAGGCTTAAGTGATATCGATGACGTGACCCCGTCGAAAATGGTGGAAGAATTTGGCTTCACGCCAAAGCAAATCATCGATTACAAGGGCTTGCGCGGAGACGCTAGCGACAACCTCCCTGGGATTCCCGGCGTCGGAGAAAAAACCGCAGCCAAATTAATCGAGCAATACCACACCTTTGACGCCATTATCCAAGCGGCGAAAAACGGGGAAATCAAAGGAAAACTATGCCAAAACATTGTGGAAAACGAAGCCATGGGAAGGCAGTGCTATGAGTTGGCCACGATGAAAACGGATTGCGTTCTCCCCTTCCAATTAAGCGATTTTATCTATAAAGGCTTTGACCCAACGGCCATTTCGAGTTTTTCCGCCACCTATGAACTCAAACAGCTTCCTTTAAAAATGCCCGTCATTTTCAAAATGGAAGCCCAAGGAAACCAAAGCGTAAAAGCGCCTAAAGTTCAAAAAGTCCATTCGATTGCTTCTATTTCCTTGCCTTCTAAGATCGGTGTAGCCATTGATTTAGACCCCGAAACTTATAACGACGCGCCTGTTTTGGGGATTGCCTTCAGCGATGGAATTTCTTCTTATTACATCGATGCTCAAGACGCCCAAAAAGACGAAGCCTTTAAAGCTCTGTTAAAAAATCCATCCATTATCAAAAACGTCAACGACGCCAAGCGAATGGAAGTGGGCCTTCATCGCCTTGGAATCGAAATTCAAGGAATTGGTTTCGATATCCTTTTGGCGGCCTATTTAATCAATAGCAACGTCACCGACCGCCCCGACATCGTCTATTCCTCCTTTGGAGTAGATGTTTCTTCTTCTGCCCCCTCCTTGCTTTTTGACGTTGATCATTCCGAAGGGTTAGGAAAAGAGGCCTTCTATGCTTTGAAATTAGAACAAACGGCATTGGACGAACTTGAAAAAGCGGATGCGCTTCGTCTATTTAGAGATATCGAACTTCCGTTAAGCCACGTCTTAGCCCAAATGGAAATTGAAGGATTCCCGTTAAAAGCCGATGAGCTCGAGGAAATTGGCAAAGAATATCGGAACAAAAAAGACCAACTTGAGCAAGAAATCGTCGCTTTGGCCGGTCACCCGTTCAACCCTGCTAGTCCCAAGCAAATCGCTAGCGTTCTTTACGATGAGCTAGGTTTAAAAGGACCAAAATCCCGCAGCACTTCCATCGACGTTTTGAACGAACTCGTCTCCGCTCATCCGATTGTAGAGAAAATTTTAAGCTATCGGAAATACGCTAAACTCGTCGGAACTTATATCGATGGACTGTTACCCCACATCAAAAAAGACGGAAAAATACACACCTGCTTCAATCAAGCCCAAACCACGACCGGACGTCTTTCTTCTTCTAACCCCAACCTTCAAAACATTTCAGCGCGGGACGAGGAATCCAAGTTGATTCGCAAAGCATTCCATTATGACGATCCCAACACCTTGATTCTTTCCTTGGATTACGGCCAAATCGAGCTGCGGATTTTGGCTGCGTTATCTCATTGTCAGGACTATATTGACGTCTTTGAGTCCGGGCGAGACGTTCATAGTGAAACGGCAAGGAAAATTTTCCATTTGTCGCCAGACGAACCCGTTCCCCACGAATTCCGTAGAAAAGCCAAGGCGATCAACTTTGCCATTGTTTACGGAACAACGGCATTCGGATTAGCCGAGCAAATCGGAGGAACGCCGAAAGAAGCCAAAGACATCATCGACCACTTCAATCGCGAATATCCTGAGATTGCCGAATTCTCTTCTGACGTTTTGGAAGGGGCTGAGCGCGATGGTTACGTGACCACCATGTTTGGCAGACGTCGTTATCTCCCCGATTTAAAGGATGCAAACTATGCCAAGCGTGAAGCGGCTAAGCGAGCCGCCCTTAACGCGCCCGTCCAAGGAAGCGCAGCCGATTTAATCAAGATTGCCATGCTAAAGGTCGATGAATTCTTATCAAAAGGCCATTATCGTTCTAAGATGGTCCTTCAAATTCACGACGAATTGCTTTTCGCCTTAGACGCATCCGAATCTTCCTCCCTCATTCCGGAATTAAAAGCAATCATGGAAAACGCCGTGAAGTTGCCAGTCAAATTAACCGTAGAAGGAAATGCTGGCAAATCCTGGTACGATGCAAAGGATTGATCTATGCCTGAACTTCCTGAAGTTGAAACAGTACGACGCATTCTTTCTTCTTTTTTCCAAGGCGTCACGATTGTAAAGGTCCATATCTACCGGACCGCCAATATCGTTAGCGGATCCGCTTCTTTTCCCAAGCAAGTGGAAGGAAAAAAGATCCTATCGGTGTCTCGGAGAGGAAAATACCTTCTTTTCAACCTTGATGACGGGAGCGTCATCCTTTCCCATTTGCGAATGGAAGGGAAATATTTGGAGATGCCCCCTTCTTATCCCAAATCCCCTTATGACATTTTGGATTACGAATTGTCTTCTGGCACGCGCTTAGTTTATCAAGACACCCGCAAATTCGGGACGATTGCTTATTACCCAAGCAAGGACGAAGCATTCCAATCATCCCCCCTTGCCTCTTTAGGCCCCGAACCCTTCGATTTATCCGACGAAGAATTTTATTCCCGAATTCACCTTGAAAAAGGGCCGATCAAAAAAGTCTTGATGGATCAAACCATTCTCGCAGGAATTGGTAACATCTACGCGGACGAGTCGTTGTTTGCCTCTTCGATTCATCCTAAAACCAAGGCCTACGACCTGGATCTTGATGCAGCAACGCGCTTATTGGGAAACATTCAGCGGATTTTGCAAGAAGCCATCCAAAAAGGAGGAAGCACCATCCGAAGTTACCATCCTCAGCAGGGGGTGGACGGAAAGATGCAAAATGAATTGCAGGTCTATTCCAAGCGAGGCCAGCCTTGTCCTCATTGCGGAACCCCCTTATCGAAAATCCACCTAGAAGGGCGGGGGACCACTTTTTGTTTCCGTTGCCAAAAGGCGATTCACCGGCCTTTCGTTTTGGGAATCACTGGACCAATCCACGCGGGAAAATCGACCGCGGCCGCCTATTTTCGAAGCCAAGGTTACCATTATTTTGACGCGGACAAAGCCGTATGGGAGCTATACGAAGATTGCAAAGTGCAAAAGGAAATTCAAAAAATCGCTGGGAAAAAGACGGTCAAAAAAGGGAAAATCGACAAAACGGAATTACGTCATGTTCTCTCTTCCTCCCCTGCTAAGCGAAAGAAAGTGGAACAGTTGCTAGACCCCTTGCTGGTTGAAAGAGTCAAAGATCAAATCGCGTCTTTAACGGAAAAAGACAAAATTTTGCTCGATGTCCCGCGCCTTTTCTCTTCGGGATTAGGAGATTGCTGCGACGCGACCATTTTAATCGAATCGCATCCGGAAAAAAGAAACCAAAGGCTCTTAGACGAAGGAAGAGATGCGACAAGACTCATGAAGCTCAATTCCTCTTATCCCTTGAAGCAAGTTCAAAAACAAGTCAATTTCATCGTTGATAACAATGGTTCTAAAGAAGATTTCTATCAAAAATTAAAGGCGTTATCCCTTTAACGGCGACGAGAGGATCCCGATAAATCCAAGGAGGAAATATCGAATTCTTTTTCGCACAGGTCCAAAAGAAGGTTTTCCAATTGGCGAGCACGCGCCGGTCCAATGGTATATTGGTACATCGAAGCGATTTCCCGAATGGAAAAATCACTGGAAAAGCAGGTGATAAGACCTCTTTTGGCTCTTTCGTTTAATAAAGGATAAAGAATATTGCTATACCCATATCCCGTTTTGTCCTTATTTTCGTTGCCAAAATCATCCAAAACAAGAACCGCGCAGTTTTGATATTTTTCGAATTCCAAATCGAAGCGGGCTTTATCGCGAATATTCATGTCTTGAAGCCATTTAAGAAATAGAGCCGTGTCGCAGAAAGCCACGGGCGAACTTCCTTTATTCACAAAGTCATTGCATAAGCAGGCGAGCATAAAGGTACGACCGCTTCTTCGGGTTCCTTCTACATAGAGCCAGCGAGAAGAATGGCCAAGCAACAAATCCGCGCAGACTTTCATGGCCGGAATTTTCTTCGCCGTCCTCGAAACATCGTGCTGGACAGTCATATCCATCCAATCCAGCGGAAAGTCTCTGCGTAAAAAGCTTTTGGTGTAGGCTTCTTGTTTCTTGGCTAAATCGCAAAGGCGGAATTTCGGTTCTACCAGCCCATCTTCATAGGTCAAATACATTTGATAATGGGGCATCAGCTTCTGGCATTGGTCGTAACCAGGGCAGTTTTCGCATTGGTCGAGGTCTTTTTGATAATCGAGCAAAGGGGCCAACGCGACTTTAGTTTGGGCGTAAGAAAGTTTGAAATCATCGTGAATCACTTTGTAAACACGCGGATCCGTCTTCAATTTGTTCAGCGCATCCGAAAGCAAATCCGAGGACGGGGCAGCGCCTTGGTCCTTCAATTTTTTGGCGGTCGATTTTACGTATTGATCAATTTTATATTCACTCATTTTTGATAGGCTTTCTCGAAAAGGGCGTCCAATTCCTCGTTGCTGATTGTTTCTTCCCCATCGGTGGAACGAACTGCAGCTGGCTCTTGGGGCTTTTCTTCTTCCTTATTATAGGGCGTCCGTTTCTTTCTCGCTTCTCGAATTTGCGAATTCAAATATTCCATGGCATCCTGGGAAGTCGTAATATTGGCGCGAACAAGGGAGGCCCCGATTTTTTCCGCCAAAGGCTTGGACAAAACGTTATTATTCGTTTGGAGAATGTAATCTACCAGGGCATTGCATGCTCCCGAAGATAACCCGATATCAAGAGTTAAGGCTTCTAGAATTTTCAAATCGGAAGTGGCGGGGCGATGGTTATTTTGTTTTAAGGAAAGCCACTTGGCTGGAGGCACTTCATCCATTAGACGAATTTTCTTCGCGAGGTCCGAATCCCCGTGCACAGCGCTTTTCGCTCCTTCTCGATGCAAATAAGAAACTTTCATGCCATCGCGGCATTTTCGCAAAAATCCCTGACGGTCCAATCGAGTTCCATACGGGGAAGAAACGTGCAAGCAATCGGAGGCGAATTCCCCCAAAGTACCGCTAGGATAAGCGTATAAAGCCCCCATTTTCTCGCAGAAATCCAATTCCTCCTGAGAGAGCAAATTTCCTTTAAAACCATTGTTCCCCAGTGCAGACAAAAAGATAGAGGAATCAAAGGAAGTCTCTATTTTCTTCGGCCCATCTCCGATAGCGTCTATCCGCGAATTCAAATAAACGGGATCGTTGTAATCCGGTTGGAAATACGCTTCGAACTTCTCAGAGATATCTTTCCCACCTTTCGGGGTTGTATCCAAAACGTAACGGCTTTGAACTTTCTTGTATTCCTCTTCGCCTAGAATCGAATGCAAGGTGCCTGATAGCAAAACGTCTCCTAAAAAGTTTTTTGGAGAAGCGGGCGCGAAGATTTGGAAATAAAAAATCCCACGGCCATTGGACCCTTTTTCATAGGATGTCTTTAACAATCCGATGGCTTCTAAGGGACGTCTACTGGCTTGAATATCGGAGAAGGTCATTCCCGTTTTCTTGCGGAGTTCATCCCCGAAATGGATGAGGTCGGCTTGGTTGCCTTCCGCATATAAAGCAAAATAAAGTCCCAATGCCTGACTGCCAATTAATGGTAAATAAAGTTCGGAAAGCGAAGCTAGGGATCCTTCTCCGAGCAGCCCGCACTTTTGAACGGAATAGATATCTTGGGAACCAAACGTTTGCATAGCTTATATACTACTACATAACTCAATAAACAAAAATAAAAATATGGCTTGCCATCGGATGTTTTTATAGTTTTCCACAGGGATTATCCCCGTAAAACCTTACCATTTTGAGTTTTCCACATTTTGATTGTGGATAACCCTTTAATCCGCAAAGAAAGCGCTTTCTTTCCCATAATGAAAAAGACTATGTCTTTTCTCTATACACGCGCGCCCACGAAAGGGTTTATAATGTTTTCGATTTCGGGTTCATTCCGAAAGTTCGAGGTAATAATATGATTCACAAAATCGGTGTTCTCACTTCTGGCGGCGATGCCCCAGGCATGAACTGCGCCATCCGTGCGGTTGTTCGCGCGGGACTCCGTTATGGCTTAGAGGTCTACGGCGTTATGGACGGATACAAGGGTCTCGTGGAAAATGACATCCACTTGATGGACCGCCATTCCGTCTCTGACATCGTCAACCGCGGCGGAACGATTTTGGGAACCGCCCGTTTAAGGGAATTCAAAGAAGAAAGTGTTCGCCAAATCGCGGTCAATAACCTCCGCGAACGCGGCATCGATGCTTTGATTGTCATTGGTGGCGACGGCTCCTACATGGGCGCTAAAAAATTAACCGAAATGGGCATCAACTGTGTTGGGCTGCCCGGAACCATCGATAACGACATCGCTTCGACGGATTACACGATTGGTTTTGATACTTGCTTAAATACAATCATTGACTGCGTCGATAAAATCCGCGATACGACCACTTCTCACCAACGTTGTGCCGTGATTGAAGTCATGGGCAACCATTGCGGCGATCTCGCTTTGTTCAGTGGACTTGCGGAGGGGGCCGAAATGATTATTACCCCTGACCACCCGATTCCCGAAGACGAAGTCATGGCTTCTCTTAAAAAGCTTTACGCTGAAAAAAGAAAACGCGCCATCGTCGTTGTATCGGAAAAAATTTATCCGGACATCCACGCATTCGCGGACCGCATCAGCAAAGAAACCGGCTTCGAAGCAAGGGCGGAAGTTCTTGGACGCGTCCAACGTGGCGGATCCCCCAGTGCCTTCGACCGTGTGTTGGCTGCTCGTTTCGGCGCTTACGCCGTGGATTGCCTTTTGGAAGGGAAGGGCGGAATCTGCGTCGGACTCGTCAATAATAAAATCGTCCAATACGATATTTACGAAGCCCTTCAATTGCCACGCGACAAGCATCCATCCATGCTTCGCTTGATCGACATTCTCAAATAAAACAACCCAGGGCGCTTCAAGCGCCTTTTTCTAAGGCATAACGGAGGCTCTATTTATGTTGCATAACATTGAAAAGAAAACGAAAATTATTGCTACAATCGGTCCGGCTACCGATAACCCCAAATCCATCCTCGAGCTTTATAAGGCTGGCATGAACGTCATGAGAATCAATTTTTCTCATGGCGATTATGCGGAGCAACTCAATAAAATCGTCATTGCCCGCGATTATGAAAAACAAGGAATTTATATCCCGGTAGCTTTGGATACCAAAGGACCAGAAATCCGTACAGGTTTAATGAAAGACGGCAAGGTTCCCGTTCACGAAGGCCAAATCATGCGCATCAGCATGAAAAATCGTTTAGGGGACGCGGACGGGTTCTCCGTTACCCACGAAAACCTCATCAATGACGTGACCGTCGGCAGCCACATCCTCATCGACGATGGCAATTTGGATTTGCTAGTCAAAGAATTAGATCACGACAAAAATGAAATCGTTGTCGAAGCCCAAAACACTCACGTTCTCAAGGACCAAAAAGGCGTGAACTGCCCCTTCTCTCGCCTGTCCATGCCCTATATTTCACCCAAGGACGAAGCCGACTTAAAATTTGGATGCGAACATCATGTGGACGCCATCTTCGCTTCCTTTGTCCGTCGTCCCGAAGATATCGCGGACTTGAAGGCGATTCTTAAAAAATACGGGGATCCCAATATTCCGGTCTTTGCCAAAATCGAAAACCCGGAAGGCTTAGAAAAAGTCGATCAAATCATCGAAGCTGCGGATGGAATTATGGTGGCTCGAGGTGATTTGGGCGTAGAAATTCCTCCTGAAGATGTTCCGGTTGCCCAACGCCATATCATTGCCCAGTGCAGAAAGCGCGGAAAACCCGTTATCACGGCAACTCAAATGCTTGATTCCATGGTCTCTCACCCCCGTCCCACTCGTGCCGAAGTTTCCGACGTGGCAACCGCTATCGAAGAAGGAACCGACTGCGTCATGCTTTCGGCCGAAAGTGCTTCTGGAGACTATCCGGTTGAAGCCGTCACGATGCAAGCTCGCATTGCGGCGAAGATGGAACAATATCTCGATTATGAAAAGCTAGCCAAGGAAGCCTTTGATACCTCGGATAAAACCAATAACGACGCGATTTCCAACGCCGTTGCTAATACCGCGCTTCTCATTGGAGCTAAGCTGATCGTCAATTTCACCGAAACCGGAAAATCCAGCGCTCGCATTTCAAAATCCCGTCCTTGCTGCCCCATCATCTCGGTGACCAATCATCGCGCAGCCGCGATGTGCGGAGCGTGGCAATGGGGAGTCTACCCTGTTCTTCTTAAAACGGATCGTCTGCCGGATTTCATCGAAGAAATGGAAGTCATCGCATTGAAGATTGCTCGCGATCTCGGCATCAAAGAAGGAAGTCCCATCCTGATGAGCGGTGGTACTCCTACTGGCGCTGGCAAGACCAATTTCATGCGCATTCTTACCGTCAATAAGATTCGGGAAATTGAATAAATGCCATCCTTCGATGGCAGGAATTCTTCAACGAAAAGCAACGTCAAATCGTTGCTTTTTTATTTGTGACTTTTTCTAAAAAAGGTAGGAAATAAGTGGAAATCATATCGAAACCAAGGGTCCCAAGAAGGAATCCGAAGGTGACATCGCTTAAATTGTGCGCGCCACGAACGATGCGGCTTAACGCCACACAAACGCCCAAAACGTAGAAACCGATTCGAACGTAGATTTCTTTCCCTTTTAATTTCGGAGCAAAGGAAGAAACCATGCAGATGGACATGGCTCCGATGAAATTCATCGTATGGCCGCTAGGAAAACTATAGAATTCTTCCTTCCCCCATTTGGAGATCCCTAAGCTAGCCATGGCGTTATTCACCGTTGCTTCTCCAAGTACTTCGGGGGAATAGGAGGAAAAACTCCACCAGCCATTGATGCTCCAAACGGGTTTCCAATAGCTTCCCGCCGCTTCTTCTCCAAACAAAGCAACAAGAGTCCGGTATCGAGGGCGAAGCCAAAGCATTTTCAAACCTTGCATCGTCACCAATAACGAAGCATACAAAGCAAGGACGAACAAGCCAAAAACAAAGGCCTCTTTGGCGGAATTTTTTGAAACCAGCCAAGCCCAGGGAGCGCCCAATCCCAAGAAAGCCATTCCATAAATCAATTTAAAATAAGCAGGAAACGCATTTTCCCCAACACGGCAGGTCACGCGGTTAAGAAGCTTTAGAAAATGGCTTCCTCCATAATAGGAGACAAATAAGGTAACCATTCCAATTCCAATCGTTAAAAAAACGTCCGCAACCTTATTTTTGAAGTGAGGATGGAAACGAAATATCAAAGCGCAAGCGAAAATTAAAATGAGATAGGTGGGGATTTCAGCACTCATTTCTCCAATTTGGCCAAACAAATTAGTTGGGGCATATAATCCTTGGGTAATGGGAAGATCCAAAAATAGGCTTACCACCAGGAATATGCCAAGAAGAGAGTAAATGCAAATGCGTTCGTATTTTTTCATCGGCCTATTGTAACGCAAACTCCCAAAATGGAAAAGCGCCCCCGAAGGAGCGCTCCATTCTGATTAAGAAAGAGAATTACTTATTGAAGCGGAAGGCTTTGATGCCGGGATAAACAGCATTTTCACCAAGTTCTTCTTCAATGCGGAGAAGTTGGTTGTATTTGGCAACACGTTCCGTGCGGTTCGGGGCACCGGTCTTGATTTGGCCCGCGTTGAGAGCAACGACGAGGTCCGCAATCGTGGTGTCTTCGGTTTCGCCAGAGCGGTGAGAAACAACCGCGGTCCAGCCGGCGTTCTTCGCCATCTTGATGGCGTTGATCGTTTCGGTGAGGGTGCCGATTTGGTTGAGTTTGATCAAAACAGAGTTGGCAACATCCTTTTCAATGCCTTCCTTGATGATCTTGGTGTTGGTGACAAAGAGGTCATCGCCGATGAGTTGGATCTTCTTGCCAAGCTTATCATGGAGCTTCTTCCAGCCTTCCCAGTCGCCTTCGGCCATGCCGTCTTCAAGAGAGATAAGCGGGAATTCGTTGGCGAGTTTGGCCCAGTGACGGATCAATTGATCGGAAGTATAGGTCTTGCCGGATTTCGGTTGATGATAGATGACTTGTCCATCTTCGCTCTTTTCGCCCTTGGCCCATTCAGAGGCAGCGGCATCCATGGCGAGCATGAAGTCTTTGCCAGGAACATAGCCGGCTTTTTCAATGCCTTCCATGATAAGAGTGAGAACTTCTTCATCGGAACCATGCTTGGTGTTCGGGGCGAATCCGCCTTCATCACCAGCACCGGTGGAAAGTCCGCGTTCCTTGAGGATCTTCTGCAAAGCGTGGAAGACTTCGGTGCACCAGCGAAGAGCTTCGCTCCAAGTGGAAGCGCCAACCGGCATGATCAAGAATTCTTGGGAATCGATGTTGTCGTCCGCGTGAGCACCGCCGTTCATGATGTTCATCATCGGAACAGGAAGGGTGTTGGAGCTGGTTCCACCAATGAAGCGATAAAGCGGTTCATGGAGGGAAATAGCGGCAGCGTGAGCGGCAGCAAGCGAAACGGCAAGGATCGCGTTCGCGCCGAGTTTGGATTTATTTTCGGTGCCGTCGAGTTTGATCATCGTCTCATCGACGAGGAAGGTGTTGCGAGCATCGAGGCCAATTAAAGCCGGGGCAATGATTTCGTTGATGTTCTTAACAGCGGTCAAAACGCCTTTTCCGCCATAAACGGATTTGTCGCCATCGCGAAGTTCGAGGGCTTCGCGGGTGCCGGTAGAGGCGCCAGAAGGCGATGCGCTGCGACCAACAGTGCCATCGGCGAGGGTCACTTCCGCTTCAACGGTTGGATTGCCGCGGGAATCGATGATCTGGCGGCCATAGACTTTGACAATTTTGGTGTCCATGTTTTTGAATTTTCTCCTTTAAACGATTGTTTGTTTCTACAATCGGACGTGAATTATTATAGGCTTCTACGCGCCTACGCGCAAAGAATACCGATATACGGAAAGGAATTTAGCTTCAAAACTCCGTTTTCCAATAAAAAGATGCGCTTTATCGCATTTTTTGGCATAATGATAAACAACAAAGGAGACCCTGTATGAAAAAAGCAACGTTTATTGTTTCTCTTATTGAAGGAATCCTAAACATCGGGGCTGCGATTTTCGCCGTCATTTACGGATTCGTCTTCATCGTTGTTTATGGTATTGGCGAGGGAATTGGAAAGGCGACTAGCGGAGATGCGGCCACGACCGATCCAACCGCCATAATCCTGGGCTATAGTTTCCTTGCCGCAGCCGCTCTTTTTGTCCTTGGAGCGGTGTTCAGCTTTGTCATCGCTGGAATTTGCAGAAAGACTCCAACGAAAAAAGGCGCTTTAAGAACTTTGGGAATCCTAAATATTCTTTGTTTAACCCCGTTTTCCGGCATTTTAGGCATTGTTTGTTCTACAAAGGAATAGCAATAGCCCGCCAAATTTTTATAATGAAGGGACAATAAAGGAGTTTTTATGAAAAAAGCCACGTCAATTGTATCTTTGATTCAAGGGATTCTCAGTTTTATCGGGGCAGGGATTTGCTTAATCTGCCTCTTTATTTTGGTTTTTAACCAAGCGGAAGCCCTGCAAGCTTTGCAGAACCAAGGCGCGACGGATTCTGAAATTGCCGCGATGGCATCCACGATTGCTGTCAGCATTGCTTCTTGCATCTATGGCATTATCGCCTGCGCAGTTAGCGGCGTTCTTTGCTTCGTGATTCGCGCCCAAGCCAATAAACCAGTCCCGCCTCGCGGAACGCTCATCGCATTAGGCATTCTAACCATCATCTTCTCCGGCGTCCCTGCAGGCGTCCTTGCCATTGTTCTTGGCGCATCACAAGACAAATAAAACAATCCAAAGAACAAAAATTGGCCGAACTTGGCCAATTTTTTATTCGACTTTTTCCAGGTAGGTATCGGGGTTCTCGGGGTCGTAGAGCTCATTCGCCCACATGATGGTAACCGCATCTTCATTTCCAATATTTTTAATGGAATGCGTATATCCCGCTGGGATATCCACGACTTGCAAATGGTTGCCTGTGCAAACAAAGCGGTGGATCGTCTCTTCTCCTACTTTTCGTAAGGCAATTTCGCATGTTCCGGACACCACTAAGAATTTTTCGTTTTTGAGATGATGGTAATGGTTTCCCTTTGTAATTCCTGGACGAGCAACGTTCACGGATACCTGACCAAAATTCGGGGTTTTTAAAAATTCGGTAAAACTCCCCCGTTCATCCGTGTGAGAAAATAGGTTATAAGCAAGATCTTCTGGTTCTAAGTAAGTTAAATAGGTGCTGTAGAGTTTTTTGGCAAAGCCCTCTTGGGGTGATAGCATCCCTTTGGAACGTATTTCGGGGAAGCTTTGAATCAAATTCGCGACTTCTAGGAGATTTTTTTCATCATGGGGCTCTACGTAATGGATCGTATCATCACAGGCCACTTCTCCTCTTAAAAACCGTTCAAATTCCTGGCAAATATCATCGATAAAAACAAAAGGAATCGTAGGATTTTCAGGGTTAACTTCGATGGGCTTGCCGTGAGCAATTTGATAGCACCAGGTCGCAATGACGGAATTATAAAAAGGGCGGCACCCTTTTCCATAGACGTTATAAAGGCGGTAAATGCAAACGGGGCAATCCTGTTTTTTGGAAAATTCAAAGATCAAATCTTCCGCTATTTTTTTGCTAGCTCCATAGGGATTTTGTTTTTCGGCTTGGATTGAGGAGGTAAATAAAAGGGGGATTTTCTTTTTCGAGCCCGCCACTTCTTCTAGCAAACGCTTCGTGAAAAACACGTTGCCATCTAAGAACTCTTCTGCTTTTAACGGGCGATTAATCCCTGCAAAATGAAGAATCGCATCGGCTTGCTTTAACAAGACGGGAAGTTCGTCTGGGTGGTTATCGATATCGTAAGAGAGAATGGTATATCCGCGTGACGAAAGATAGAGGGAGACGTTTCTTCCCAAAAACCCCTTTGCGCCGGTAATTAAGACGTTCACCGCGGTTCCACCTTCGTTTCTGGACCCATTTCGCGAGGATCTTTTTCTACGCCCTTCAGCCAGGTGTGCCGATTGATTTTATCCACGTTATTTTGAATCGCTTCGACCACAAGGCGAGAAACTTCTTCATTTTCATAGTCGGGGACAATGCTGAGATTATTTCCAGGTTTATGGATTTCTAAAGCCTTATCCATCGCAGGGCGAATCGTTTCGTAATCGACTCCGCCGATGGCGATGCTACCGTGAATCACCCCTTCTTGACGTTCGGTGGAAGTCCGAATCAAAACGCCAGGGAAATCCAAAAGGGAGCTTTCTTCCGTCAAGGTCCCTGAATCGCTTAGCACACAATAAGCATGCTTTTCTAAGCACACATATTCGAAGAACCCAAAAGGTTTTGCATCCACAAAATAGGGGCTCAAAGCAAAATGACGTTCTTCCAAGCGTTTTCTCGTTCTAGGGTGAACCGAGAAAATCACCGGCATCTTAAATTCCTCGGCAATGCGATTCAAAGACGGAAAAATCCGATTGAATTTCGAAGGAATATCCACATTTTCTTCCCGGTGGCAGGAAACAAGAAGGTATTTCTTCTCTTCTAGTCCCAGGCGAGTGAGGATATCCGAATGCTTAATTTGGTCTTGATGGGCGTTTAACACTTCACGCATTGGAGAGCCTGTCTTCAGCATAAACTGAGGATCGATTCCTTCATGAAGCAAATTGGAATAGGCGTAATCCGAATAGGGCATATTAAAATCAGCGATATGGTCAACGATGGTGCGGTTCGTCATTTCAGCAACCGACCAATCCCAGCACCGATTTCCTGCTTCCATGTGGAAGATGGGGCATTTGAGCCTTTTAGCAGAAATCGCGCTTAACGCGGAATTGGTATCCCCTAAAACCAAGATGCAATCAGGGTTTTCCTTTTGAATCAACTCGTAGCTTTTCTCCAAAACGGCCCCCATGGTTTGGCCGAGATTTTTCCCAGCAACCCCCAAATAATAATCCGGTTGGCGAAGGCCTAATTCTTCAAAGAAAATTTCATTCAATTCATAATCGTAATTTTGTCCGGTATGAACGATTTTTTGATCGAAGGCTTTGTCACATGCCTTCATGACTTCCGACAAACGAATAATTTCAGGACGCGTTCCCAAAATCGTTAATAGTTTCAGGCGTTTTTGTGTACTCATGGTCGATATTTTATCCCACAAGCCTTGAATCATAAAGAGCGGACTCCTAAATTATTAGTCATGAGCAAATTTCACATTGGAGATAGCGTCCTCACTTACGTAGAACGAGGAGTAGCCAAAGAAGGCGACTGCGGGAGAATTGACGCGATTCACCCCAAGACCAATTCCTATATCGTCGGATTTTATGCAACCGAAGACGCCTGCATCGGATCCTATGAATTCTATGAAGACGAATTGTCTTTATTGGACGAAAAGCCTTCGCCTACCCCCTTTCATAAAGGAGATATCGTCGAGACTTTAAAAGAACAATGCGGAATGGAAAAAGGAAGGAAAGGAGAAATCGTCGACATCTTTCCCTCCACCCAAGGGGCGGCGGTTCATCTGGAGAATTCCCCCTATATCCTTCCTTATGGTTTTCAAGAATTAAAGCTCGTTCAAGCTCATTCGCACATCGAAACGAATTCGCCCATCAAGTCGTAGACGAAGGCCGAAGTGATTTTAACCTTCACCAAATCGCCTTCTTTCAAAGCGACTGGGCTATGGAAAACCACGGTTCCATCGATGTCATCGGGAGCATTCCAAGCGCAGCGGAATAAATATTCCCCTTCGTTTTTCCCTTTACCCGTAACGATGCCTGGATAAATTTTTCCCACCTGTTTCTTCGCTTGTTCATAAGCGATTTTACGTTGGATTTTCATGAGTTCGGCTTTGCGGGCTTCCTTTAAATCCTCAGGAATTTGGTCAGGATAATCATAGCTCGCCGTCCCCTCTTCGCGAGAATAAGTAAAGCATCCCATATGGTCAAAGCGGACGCGCTTCAAGAAATCGATCGTTTCTTTTTGATCCTCTTCATTTTCTCCGGGGAAACCAGAAATGAGTGTGGTACGAAGAATGGCGTCAGGACAAATTTCACGGATTTTATCAAATAATTCCAAGGTTTTATTCGCGTCGGCGTGACGGCGCATGGCCTTGAGCAAATGGTCGCTGGCACATTGAACGGGAATATCGAAATAATGGGCGATTTGTTTGCTGTCCGCGATTAAATGAATCAATTCATCGCTGATTTCGCTGGGATAAAGATACAAAAGGCGAATGGAGAAGAAACCAATCGCTTCGATTTCCTTCAGCAAATCCACGATATTGGGTTTTTGATGAGGGAAATCGATGCCGTAATTCGTCGTATCTTGCGAAATAAGGGAGATTTCCTTTACCCCGTGCTGATAAAGATCCCGAGCTTCTTCTAGAATCTCTTCGAAGGGGCGAGAACGGAAACGGCCACGAATATAAGGAATCGCACAGAAAGAGCAGAAATTATTGCACCCTTCCGAGATCCTTAAATAAGCGCAATAGGGGGCGGTAGAAACGACGCGACGAAGCGGGTTCATCGGCAAAATCCCATTTTCTCCCGTTAATTCTTCCAGAACTTTCGGCAGTTCATCATAGTTGGAGATTTTCACAATTGCGCTGGCTTCCGGCAATTCCTTCACGAGGTCATCGTAATAGCGTTCGGCCAAACATCCAACCACGACGATTTTGGCCCCGTATCCCGCCATTTCAAAAATGGTTTGGATGGATTCTTCTTTCGCGGATTCGATGAAACCGCAGGTATTGACAATGATCAAATCACTATCCTGCGGATTGTTGCTAAGCAAAAAGCGATCCCGGGGGAACATCGCAAGCATCATCTCGCTATCGATGAGGTTTTTTGCACAGCCTAAACTAACTAACCCTACTTTAATCATGCAACCCTCCCACTGGCAACGAATGCTTTTTGCCAGAAATTTAACTTTTCTTCGACTTTCTTCCAATCAGAAATTCGATACGTCCAATTGATGGAATTTAACGTGGATGGCTCATTGATGCGAGCCTCGATTCCTTCTTCCAACAAATCAGGCAGCGACAAGATGAACCATTTCGCCTTCTTTTGCAAACCATAAGCAATCAGTCTTTCCACCGGCGTTCCTTTTTGAAAGCCTTTTTCCTTCAAGGCATCCAGCCATTCTTCTTGCTTTTCCTTTTCTAAGGCTTCGAAGAAGGCTCGCGTCGGCGCGTTATCATGCGTCCCAAGGTAACAAACGGAATTTTCTTCGTTCCAAGGATTCGTTCTTTGAATTTCGGCATCCTCGAACGTAAATTGGATCACATCCATTCCAGGGAAGGCAAATTCATCCCGAAGTTCGAGAACTTCTTTTCTCAATAAGCCTAAATCTTCTGCGACGAGCCGCTTTTGCAAAGACGGTTTCTCTAAAAAGAGAGTCTGGAAGAATTCTTTACCTGGTGCTTCTATCCACTCTCCCGTCACGGCATCAGGACTAGAAGAAGGGATTTTCCAGAAAGTGTCAAAAGCTCGGAAATGATCCAAACGAAGCAAATCATAAATGGATGCATTCTCGATCAAACGATTCTTTAAGAAAGAAAATCCATCCTTCTTCATCTTGTCCCAATCATAAATCGGGTTTCCCCATCGTTGCCCCGTTGCCGAAAAATAATCGGGAGGAACCCCAGCGACAAACGAGGGGGATAAATGGTCATCGGTAAGAAGGAATTGGTCTTCGTGCATCCATACATCCAAGGAATCAAATCCCACATAAAAAGGCAAATCCCCTAGAATCAACACGTCTTTTTTCTTGGCGTAACGATGCAAAGCTTCGTATTGACGGTAAGCCAAAACCTGAAGATAAATCTCAAAAAGGGCCTCTTCTTGGATTTCCTTGGAATAAGGGCGTGGCGACAGCCAATGTTCCCAAGAAGTTTGGTAATGATGGTGAAGCGCGGAAAATACTCCCCAGGCTTCCGCCCAATCCTTTTCCTTTTTGAAGTGTTCTATTTCCTTCATCGCTTTTTCCTTATTTTGAAGGAACACTTTCTTTAATTCTTTTCTTTTATAGGCGTGCATCGCTTCGTAATCGATGCGATCCGAAGAGGAGGGGAATGGAACAAAAGAAGATAAGAGTCCTTCTTCATAAAGCCCTTCCAAACTGATAAATTGCTCATCCAAGGCAAAGGAACTATAAGGCTGATAAGGAGAATGGCCATAGCCAATGGGATTTAAGGGCAAAATCTGCCAAATTTTAATCCCATGAGAAGAGAGCAAATCGACAAATTGATAAGCTTCTTTTCCAAAAGTCCCCACTCCTTCTTGTCCCGGAAGGCAAGTTAAAGGAGCCAAAATCCCTAAAGCGCGGTCATTTTTGTTCTTTTTCATCGTGTTATCGCTCCTTTCCTCTTCGCGGATTTATATCGTCTCATCTTGAGCCTTTGTTTCCATTCTTCGAAATCCATCCGATAATGGCGTTTTTCGTATTTATAGCAGAGCCAAGGGCCAAATAAAGCCGTTGCGATATAGAGGGGAATCAACATATAAATCACAGGAACGAAGCAAAGTTCGCCATTGGAATTATGATAGGTTTGAAGACCGGGGATCATCAGCTTATAAACCCAGCCAAGAGCCCCATCAAATTGACGCATCGGCCCAAAGGTGAAGGATTGATTTACAAAGCAATCTCGGTCGGAGAATTGTTCCCAAGTCGAAGGCCATCCGGGAAAATGCAGCACAAAACCCAGGAATACGCCGTTTAAAAAGACCACTCCGTTGACGGCAGTAAACATCAAGGGAATCGCCCAAAGCCGATGGTAATCCAACCGATGGAGCCCTTCTTCTACCATCAGGTATCCCCCGATAACAAGCGGGGCGTGACAGCCATAGAAACGCAGTACTTCCAAGAGGGAATCAAGGTCGCCTAGATCCCGTCCCAACGCGCCGGTAGGAACCAAATAAACCATGATTCCGCTGACGATGCCCACATAAAAAAGGTAATCCTTTAAATAGTCGTTTCCAAAAACGAAAACAAAAGGGCTAATGACAATCAAAATCGCACAAAAATTCTCAAGGCTGCTGCTTCCCAGAGAATTGGGCAAGCGCGAAATATAATAAGGGTTGAATTGCTTGAGGAAATGAAGGGCGAAATTGCTCCAATATAGAATCAAGAGCAAGTTTCGGGTAAATTCTTTTCCAAATCTTCGGCAAAGAGATCGCGTCCCAAAAACAAGGGCGATAAGAAGCAGAATAAAAAGGAAATAAAGGGTATTACCAAAAGCAACCCCTATATATACCTTTCCGCTTCCAATCCCCCACCCCATGAGTTTAGTCCTGAACGATAGTTGGCCCCGTTGGCAAAATCGCCACGGGGTGAACATTGCTCGCTCCGTATCCTTTTTCCATATGGTCGCGGAAAGCGGGGGTTTGTTCCTTTAAGGTAAAGCAAAGAATCGAACCGGCGAATCCTCCGCCCATAATGCGGCAGGCTCCTCCTTGAATGGCGGTTTTAGCATAATCAATGGCCTGTTGCGGGCTATTTTGATAAATTCCGGGCGGCATCGTGTTAGCCAACAAGGTTTCGCTAGAAGCTTCCGATCCGCGAATCGCGTCGAGGAAGGCCTCCGTTTGATGATGAAGGATAGCTTCTTTGGCGGCGAGAACGCGCGCGTTTTCGTCAAAGAAATGCTGGGCACGCAATTTGGCCCTTTCGCTGACTCCTTCGCAGGGTTGAGCGATTTTCTGCGCGAATTGACGAGCATCCACATCGCGAAGCACTTCTTTTCCAAACACAATCCTAGCCACGGATTTCATGTCAGAGGGAATCGAGGCATACAAGGGGGTGAGATTTGCGTGGCTTGAGGGAGTCTGCACAAGGGTAACGTCTAGCGGCAAATCAAATTTCATCGGGTCAACGATGACGTTGTCCATATCCCCAAAGTCAAGGAAGGCAACACCGCCATAGCTCGTTCCAACTTGGTCTAGCAATCCGCTCGGCTTGCCAAAATAAACGTTTTCCGCGAATTGGCCAATTTTGGCCATCGTTAACGGGGGGATCGAATCGTTATTGCAAAGATGGTCTTCGATTTTCACAATCAACGATTCAAAGCAAGCGGAGCTAGAAACTCCGGATCCCGAAACAATATCAGAAGATAACGCCGCGTTGAAACCCTGAATCGCAAACCCAAGTTCCTGCATCCGGAACAAGATTCCCTTCACGATGCCAAGAGAAGTTCCTTCTTCTTTTTTGGAATGGGTTAAATCATGAATGGAAAAGGAAAAAACCGCGAATCCTTCGCTTTTGATGCAAACAATCCCATCTAGTCGCGGTTCTACCGCCGCCGTGATTCCTAAATCGCAGGATCCCACCAAGCATAGACCATGGTTATGATCGGTGTGGTTCCCCACGATTTCAAGACGTCCATGGCTAAAGACGCAAAAGGGCTTCCCCTTCCCAAAGGTTTGGGAAAAAAGTGCCATTGCCTTTTCTTTTTGAATCATAAATTCACCTTTCCGAGGAAGCGGTTTAAACCCGCCTTCCCCTTTTCATCTTTCTTAAAAACGGCGACATTATTCAAAATGCCTCGGCATACGGAAGCAAGGTATTGCTTCGTAGTCATGCCTTGATTCAATTTTTCGATCATATCCGAGAAAATATCTAAATCCGGATAATGGGAAACAGCCTCTTCCATCGACCAATGCTTCGCGGATGCTTCTTCGGCTTCTTTGCTTTGACGAACTAGACGCGCCGGAAGGATAAATAGGCCTGCCGCTTCAATGAGACCAATTCCTTCATGCTTGATGTGGGCGTATTCCGGATGGGCGTGGAAAATGCCGTCAGGATAAGTTTCATCGCAGCGATTGTTGCGAAGAATCAGATACATTTGATAGACGCCGTCGACCTTTTTAGCAAGCGGAGTCACGGTGCTATGCTGCCCGGCTTCATCGCTAGAAAGAATGGAGCATGCGGGATCATCGTAATGACGCCACGCGGCCATGATCGTTTCCGCCAAATCAAGCAATTCATCGTGAGAAGCCGACGTAATCCGAAGAACCGTGTTATAAAAATCGATTTCTTCCAATTTGCAATGAGGGAAATGAGGGCAGGGGATTTCTCGCAAGGCTTTGGCCTTGAATAAAGGCATCTCATGACGCCCCCCTTGGAAATGTTCGTGGTTGAGGATGGATCCGCCAACAATAGGAAGATCGCTATTCGAACCGATGAAGAATCCAGGGAATTGATCAAGGAAAGATAAAAGTTTTGATAGAATGCGGCGATTCATCTCCATGGGGACATGCTGATCGAAAAGCAAAATGCAGTGTTCGTAATAATATCCATAAGGGGAATACTGCAAATACCAATCTTCCTCATCGAGTTTTAAGGGGACGATGCGAATGTTTTCCCTTGCGGGGCGACGCGCATCGCCTTCAAATCCTAAATTCTCTTTGCAAAGAGCGCAGGCGGGATAACCGCTTGCTTTCGCATGAACGAGTTTAGCGATGTCTTTATTGTTCTTTTCCGGTTTCGACAAGTTGATGGAAATCTCAAGGTCGGGCCCATCGGAAAACGAAGCGTTGAAAACGATGTTCTTGTCGATTTTAGATTTTTGAACGTAATAATTGGCGATGCTAAGACGATAGAGTTCATCCAACGCCAGATCTGGGGAAACAGCGCGGTTTTTTTCAAATTCGCGGCTAACTTCGGAAGGACGAGGGGAGACAAGCCCAAAAAGCCAAACGCACTCCCGTTCCGCTTCGTTAGCGTCCATCCCTTCTTTTTCCATAAAATATTGGGAAAAGGCTTCAACATAACGATCGGGGAGAGTTTCCGAGGCAATCGCCTTCTCATCCACTTCCCCCTCATAGGGTTGCTGAAGGCCAAAACGTTTCAACAAAAGGTTTTGGCAATAAATCGCGTCGAGAGGGGAAAGGCTAAGATGGGTTTTGGCGTAAAAAAGAAATTCGGCAATGGTCTGACTCAGCATGTTAGCATCCTTTCTTTTGGTAGAAGGTGTAGGAAATCATCCGCGACACCCCTTCTCTTTTTTTGGCAATGAGGGAGGAAGGGTCGAGCAAATCGCCAACCGGTTCAAAAGTAATAGCGCCGTGGCGGATTTCGGTGTCGTTATTTAAAAGGCGTTTTCCTTTTTGCGGATAATTGTCGGTATAAATCTGTAGGGCCGGGGCATCGGTTTCTACGCGCATTCCGAATTCTTTCGATTCCAAAACTGCGCTCGGGAAGGCCCCATGATCCAAATAGAAGGCATGGTCGTATCCTTTGGCTTTGGAATTTTTGAGTTCCTCCGCAAAAAGATCCTTCCCCACTTCTTTGGCGTGGTTGAAATCCATGACGGCATCCACTTTTTGCTTTTTAACCGGCAAAAGGGAGTCGTCGTAAACTTGGAATTCCTGGCTATGAAGGGCCAAAGTATGATGGAGCACGTCCTTTTTGCCCCCAAGATTCCAATAAAGGTGGGTGGTTGGATTCCAAAGGGTATCCTGCTCGGGGCGCGCTTCAAAATAAACGTCGAAACGAGGGCGTTTTTCATAAATAAAATAACGGACGCGGAAAGGAATGGTCGCCGGAAATTCGTCCGTGGCTTCTAACGTAAGGGAGAAAACAACGTCCATCCCTTCTTTTCCATTACGAATCTCGCAATCAAAAAGGCGGAAGGCTGCGTTGAGAGTTCCGCTATGAAGACTCAGTCCTTCTTCGGTTAAAGGGAGATGGAATTCCTTTTCTCCGATAGAGAAGAGTCCGTCTTTTAATCTTCCCGCAAAAGGGGCAATCGTTTTTCCATAGAAAGAAACGCGGTCCGTGATGTAGGCATCTTTATTCATTGGGCCCGCGTTCATCACTTCCCCTTTATAAAACACGGAATAAACACCCGCCCCAATTTGGGACAAGGTAACTTCAAGACCACAGTCGTTGGTCACGGTAAGGAAATTTCCTTTACCATGTGGTTTTAACGTGACTTTCATTGTCCATCTGCCTCCTTAAGCACTTCTTCCAATTTTTTGGCGTCCCAGAGTTCAGGGACGGGGTAAAGCGGGTTACCCTCTTTGGCCGCATGATCCGCCAATATATCATAATCCCCTTTGGTTACAACGCCACCAAAATGGGCGGGGATCCCCATCTTTTGATTCATTTCTTCTATCCAGCGAATTACTTCTTCTGCCTTTTCCTTTGGTGTGCCAGCCCCTTTTCTTCCAAGGGCATCATAAATCGAAGCCAAAGGAGAATAGACCGAAGAGCCATAATGCTTTAAAACAAGGGGCAGCAAAACGGCGTTGGCGTACCCATGGGGAATTCCATAATAGCCGCCTAAAGCATGGGCCAAGGCATGGACATAACCCACATAGGCTCGCGTGAAGGCCATCCCCGCTTCAAATGCGGCTTGTTGCATATCGCGCGCCGCTACTTCGTTTTTGGGATTTTCATAGAAAGAAAGCAAACTATGGTCGATGCGACGAATGGCGGAAAGGGCCATGTCGTTCGTGAAGCGAGTCGAACTTCTTCCAATATAGGATTCAATCGCGTGGGTCAAGGCATCCATTCCCGTGGAAGCGATAAGCTTGCTGGGGAGAGACATCACAAACTGCGGGTCTAAAACCGCGAAAGAAGGAACGAGTTTGGGGTCGTCAATTTGGAATTTGTCATGAGTGGCACTATTAACCACTACCGCGGCTAAGGTAGCTTCCGAGCCTGTTCCTGCCGTCGTAGGAATAGCGAAGAAGAGAGGAATTCTACGATGAACGTGGAGAACCCCCTTAAAGGAAGAAAGGGATTTTTTGGGATAGGCGGAGCGGATACCGATGCCTTTTGCGCAGTCCATCGCGCTTCCCCCTCCTAACGCAATCAAGCAGTCGCATCCTTCTTTTTGATACACCTTAAAACCGTCTTCGATACAGTCAAACGTCGGGTTAGGGACAGCGCCATCGAAACAAATCGGATCTAGCCCCGCATCCTTTAGAACTCGAAGAACCTTTTCGGGGACGCCAAGTTTAGCAAGACCTTGGTCCGTGACTAGCAAGGGGCGAGACTTCTTTTCTTTTCTAAGCTGATTCGCTAATTCCTGACACGAAGGGAGGACATGGGGCTTTGGGATCCTTAAAAAGGGCATGGCAATTTTCATGCAGAACTGAACGAATCGATAATGGTTTTTTAATAAGAAATTCATGAATGTCTCCCTTCTCTATAGAATTGGCGAAATGAGTCGAAGCATGGCCCAATAGCAGCGGTTCCTCTTTTTCCACCTTTTCCATTCTTGAAGCGTCACTTCGTGGGACACATCTATCGTTTGCAAGAAATCCTTTTTCATTTGTTGGATGGAAGAGGAATCGAGGAACAAGGTTCCATTCTCCATGTGGAGGAAGAAGGAACGGTAATCCAAATTAATCGTCCCGACGCTGGCGGCGTTATCGTCGATGACGAACATCTTTTCGTGAACGAATCCCGGGGTATATTCGTAAATTTTCACGCCGGCTTCGAGCAATTTCTCATAATAGGAACGGGTTAAATTAAAGACCATCTTTTTGTCAGGAATATGGGGAACAAGCAAACGAACATCTAACCCCTCTTTGGCAGAGAAACAAATCGAATTGATCATTTCTTCATCCAGGATCAGGTAGGGAGTTGCCATGTAAACACTTTTTTTCGCCCTCGCCATTAGGCCAAGGTACACTCGCTCTCCCACGGCCTCCCGCTGATAAGGGATATCCCCGTACGGAGCCACAAAGCCGTCATTTTCTGGATATCCGCCGATTTCATCGATGAAGGTTTTGGATGAATAATGGGCTTTATCGATTTCTAGGCTGGGGAAAAAATAGGTTTTCCAGTTTGCAAGGAACATATAGGTGAAGTTTTCTACCGCTTTGCCTTTGAGCATAATGGCATTGTCTTTCCAATGGCCGAAGCGATCGATGCGATTGATGTATTCATCAGCGAGGTTGAAGCCCCCACTAAAGGCGGTGTGGCCGTCGATCACAATCATTTTGCGGTGGTCGCGGTTATTTAAGCGCACATCCATAAAGGGGCGCCACGGATTGAATTTTCGGCATTCAATGCCTTTTTTTCGAAGACGAGCATCAAAGAAGTCCGGGGCGCATTGAAGAGAACCCACATCATCATAAATGATGCGGACATCTACCCCTTGGGAAACTTTTTGAATCAAAATCTTTTCGATTCCATCCCACATTTCCCCTTCGCCGATGATAAAGAATTCGAGAAAAATATAATGTTTCGCCTTTGCTAATTCTTCCAAGATCACCGGATAGGCTTTATCCACCAAATCAAAATAAAGGGAGGAAGTCTGCTGATGGGCACCGCTACCTGCGGCCAAATCCAAATAACGAACAAGGCCGCAGTAATCTGGCATTTTCTCTTGTAACGCTTCTAACGCCGTCGAGGGGGAGGCGTTCACGGGACGTTCGAAATTTGCCACCTTCTTCTTTTGGGATTTGGATGTGCTCTTATTGGCCCAAAATACATACATGAGGATTCCGGCGATGGGGAGAGCAAAAACAGCAAAAAGCCACGTCAATTTATAGGCGTTAGGAGAATCGCTATTGAAAATCGCGATACCAAAAACAATATCGGTAATAAACAAAACCAAGGCAGAGAGTAAGGCATAGGTTCCATTGTTCGCATGGAAAGAATAATCCGCCAGCCAAAAGACAAAAACGGACACGCAAACAAATTGGACGAGGATTAATAGAAGCACCAATGTTTTGGCCCAAAAGGTCGGTTTCCATAGTTGCTTCATCTTTTTGCCCTCGCATAAAAGAGGTGATCACGATATTCCTCACGGTCGAGGTTCCATGTTTCTAGTAAATAATCCGATGCTTTTTTGATGGCATCCATCGAGGCTTTTTGACGGACTAAATCCCGGAAAGCACGATAATCGGCAGCGGGGATACGCCCTTGGCGAAAAAAATATTCCACCATATCGAGACGTTCTTGGTATAAAGGCAAAGCTATATCGGCTTCTTGGAGAGACAAGGGGTTTGGGGTTAAGGCAAAATACCGTCTCGCCACGCGACGACTTAAAGGGTCTAAATAGTGACGTTTCAAGTCTTTTTCACGAAACAACATGATTTTTTCGTGGGGGCTTCCCTTGGCTTCTTCCGTTAATTTCAGGCAAAACACTTTAGCCTGTCCTTCAGGGAAATCCAATTTGCCATAATCGCGAACAATCTCATTCAAAAACCAAGGATGGAATTTGTTTCGACTTCTTTCCGTTTTATATGGCAGATGGAAAGGAGTTAAGGGAAACCCATCTTGGTCCAATTCCCGAACAAAAAGCAGCCACTCCCCTTCCGGGAAGAGACCGCAGACGATGCAAGAGGAATTGGGAGAATTTACCATAACAACTCTTCTATTATAGAAGAGAGGATGGTTTTTGCATATGCCCCCACATCAAAGTAACGGCAAAATTTCTTTGGAATAATATTTTTTTGTCGAGCCAAAGGGAGTTCCGTCATGGTCCAAATTCTTCGCCCAGTCTTTTAAATCCAATGTCACGTCCTTCCCTTGTTTTGCCTTAAGCAACCATCCATGGACTTCTAAGAAGTCTTGGTGCGCTTGTTCAAAAAGGTCTTCCACGGAAGAAAGACGTTCTTCTCCGCTGACTGGATCCTTCCAGACAGAATGGGATTCATTCAATATGTCCAAGGCTTCAAAAGGCTTAAGAGAAGGAGGATAAATCAAAGAATAAGGCTTCGATTTCGCCCCCAAAAGAGGTTTCAACAAGGCGCGCTTTATCCCCTTTTTGGACCAAAGCAAGCGAGACACCTGGTTATATTCCCGATAAGACTCTTCAAAAGCCGTCTCTTTTAAAGGAACGGTAGCGGTGTCTTTCCATAGTTTGGAGGCCCAGGCCTGTTGCTTTTTGCTTAGCTGCCCCATCGCCTTGTCCGGACGGATAAAAAGTCCGTCTTTTTTGCGATGGATTCATCTATCAATGTTTCGAAGAAACCGTGGTAATAGATATAAATCCCCGCGTATTTGCCGTTTTCATCAAAACCTGTACGATAAAAAACATAAGGGTGGACGATACGGTCTAAACTAAAATGCATCAAGAGGCCGTCCAAATAAGCGAAGAGGAATTCTCTTTGTTCTCCTTCTGCATTTTGGGCTTCTAATAGCATCGGCCCATAAACATTTTCAATGGGCGTATGATGCATCAACTCTCCCCAGGGGTTTACGTCCTTTTTATCTTTCCGGGGACGAAGGGGGTTGGTCCCATAGGCAATGAAAGGATCGGGGCCTTGGGTTCCAGCTAAAACCGCTTCTTCCCAAGGAAGTTCTTCCTCAGGAAGGTAACGCTTTGCAAAGGTATAATGGGCTAAAATGCCTGGCATCAGTCTTCCTGTCCCAAGGCTTCTAAGCCTTTTGCAATCTTGGTTTTCTCCGTTTTTACATTTTTAACGAAGACAAAGATAATGGTGGCAATAAGCAAGCAAACCATGGCGTAGGCAGGAACAATTCTCCAGGAGAAATTCGGAATAAGGAGCAAGGATCCTAGCACAATGGGGGTAACGGTTTGAGCCGCCATGGAAGAGGCATAATAATAGCCGGTGAAGGCGCCAATTTTCTTCTTCGAGCAAAGCTCAACGACCATTGGGAACGAATTGATGTGGACGAGAGACATCCCAAAGCCTTTGGCGGCAAAGACGACATAAACGTAAATTGGCATCGTGCCATTGGGGGCGAAAGTGAAGGTCAATATCGTCCAAACCGCGTAAGAAGCTAGCGTCAAGGCAAGACCGCCCCAAAGCGTCCACTTACGTCCGATTTTTGAGGCGATGAGGCCACCGAGAACAAAGCCAACGACCGAACAAATGCCGCCAATTAACGTACACATGCTCGTTTTGGCCGTGTCGGTTCCTAAATAAGACATCGCATAGTTGGCCAAGAAAGTGCTGACGCCATTTTCCGCCATAAACCAGAAGAATTCGGCGCCAAGAATTAGGAAGAGCATGCGACGATTCGCTTTGGAAAGCGGTTGATCGTCGTCCACGATTTTTTCTTCGATGGCCGCCATTTCTTCTCCACGGGCCATTTCGTCACGAAGTTCTTCTTCTAGCTTATTTTCTTTAATGGTGAAGAACAAAACGAGGGCGCTAGCAACCATCAAGACACTAGCAAGCAAGAACGGAGTTTCGATGACCCAGAGATTGTGATACTGGGGATTGCTCGGATCTTTGATGTATTTGGAGACGACAAGGAACATGCCAAGGACTGTTGCCACCGCTCCACCGAAATAGCCCATAACATTGATGAGACCATTAGCGCGGCTGCGAAGGGGCTTCGGAGTGATGTCTGGCATCAAGGCGACGGCCGGGTTGCGGTACATCATGCCAAAGAGCAAGACAATGGCCATCATCGAAATGACGCCGATGATGTTATTGAGGTGGAATAAAAGCGGGATGAAGGGCATGGCAATGGCACAGACGAAGGTTCCGGTAAGAATGAAGGGCATGCGCTTGCCGATTTTCGTGTGGGTTTTGTCGGATAAATGGCCAAAGATCGGCATAAGGATCAACGCGGCCAAATTATCCATCGCCATCACGATGCCAACGAGATATTGCACTTGTTTCGATTGGGCGGGATCGGTGATGTCGTAGCCAAAAGCGCGACAGAACATGTCGCTTAAGAAGGCTGGGCACCAACCATCATAAACCTGCCACATGAGCAGGATTCCGAAGAAAGCAAAACCAATAAGCATGGTTCGCTTAACATTGAGCTTAAACCCCGTTTCCGGAGCGCCCGAAGTTTGTTTTGTCATATCTACTCCTTATATGGTGTTTCTATTTTAGGCGATTCTTAATGAAAAGCAATCAAAGAGGCGAAGAATAGGCACTTTCTAAAAATTGTTATATTATATTAACAATTAGGAAGGAAGTTCTTTTATGTTCCAAATCAAGTTATCTATCGACGGAATGCGTTGTGGTCAGTGTGAGGCCCATGTGAAAAGGCAGCTTGAAACGATAGATGGGGCTTTGTCGATAAAGGCTTCTCACGTCAAAAACGAAGTCACAATCCTCTCTCCTCGTTCTATTAACAGGGAAGAATTCGAGCAGGCCCTTGCTTCTTATGGGTATCGAATCGAAGGATATCAAGCAGAAGAAAAAACAAGCCGCGGCTTCTTTTACAAGAAAAAAGAGGCCAAATATTTAGCCTCTAAAAATAAGTCCGTCTACTGATTCTTTTACTTCAATTTGAAACGTTTCCGTTTAGAAGGCGGGTAACCTCCTTTAGAAGAATCCCATTCATAACGAGCTTGTCGAGCTTCTTCCGCTTGACGGGCCCATCCACCGACCCGCCATTCCAAGCGATCGAAGGCGGATTCAAAGGGATTGGATTTTCCAGCAAAAACAAGAAGGAAGAAGAAAGGAACTAACGTTCCAACAAACGTCATGGCGATAAGCCCGTATCGCGTCAAACGAGACGGGAGAAGGAAGGCGGATGCAATTCCTACAAGGATAAAGGTGAAAGTGAGGGCGCCGAAGCAGGGAAGATAGGCTTTTTGAAGCATTTCCTTCACTCCCCCCGTTTTTTGGTATCCGATAATCAAAATAATTTCTCCCCCGACAACGAGCAAAATAGGACCGGCAAATCCCGCTGGAGAAGCGGAAAAAAGACAAGGGAAAACAAAAGAACAGGCAAGAAGGACAAAGCTGCTAATTCCCAAAAGAACTCGGGAGGAAGCGCTTTTGGATTGGGCGAATAAAAGAATGGACGAGGGAAGAAAAGCCCAAGCAAGCAACAAGCAAAAGAGGAAGGCGTGATTTTGAAGCAGGGAAATTTGGTAATATTGCCCAAAATACGGGGCGGATAAAAGAGTCCCCGTCAGAAAGGGAGTAGAAAGCCAAAGCAAAATGGAAGAGGCTCGGCGCCAGGAAAAGGAATGTTCCCACGGAGAGACGATGGGCTCCGATATTTTTGGGGCTTTTCTTTCCCTCCACTCTCCAAAAACGGGGAAAGCCGTCAGGAAAAGGATGCAAATAGACGACCCATCCATCAAAAAGACTCCCGTGACTTCGCTAAGAGAATGCAAAGCAAAAACTAGCGAAGCGAGAAGGCAATTTAATGCGGTGCGCGAATGCTTCCCCACGAGTTGGAGGGCGCAAATGCAAAAATAAACAAAGCCAAAGACCAAAAAGAAAGGGCCCATGACCCCATAACGGAACACCAAATCCGCATAGCCTCCATCCATGGGAAGGGGCATCCCAAATTTCAACGTGTTTAAATAACGAATGTAATAATCGGAGTTACGGTAGCCAAATCCAAGCAACACCCGCCACCAAGAATCGAAATTGGAAAAAGCAAACGACCACATCTCCGCGCGACCTTTTGCCGAACCTCCGCCCCCAAAATTTCTAGCAATCATGGGGAGCAATCCCTTCATGATATAGGTTCCATCGCTTTTTAACGGAACAAAGCAAACAAGAACGATCCCCAAAATCAAAAGGATCGTCACCCCAAGGGCAATTCCGTTTCGCACGGGGTGAGAACGGACTGTCAAAAAGAAACGATAAATCCAATAGACGAGGAGATAGAACGTGCAGGCGATGAAGCTTGTTTTCGATAAGTTAAGAAGGAGGAAAATATAGAATACGCTACCAGCGATCGGCCAATAAAAACGAGGACGGTCCGAATTCAAATAGCCAATGCAAATAATGGCGATCATCAAGGACAAACCAAACGTATTGCGATTCCAGAAAAACGATTGAAAATACGGCAGTCCTTCTTCCTCTCCAAATAAAATCTTGTGAAGGAGGAGAAATTGGTTCCATTCTTTGAATAGAGAATAAATAACGGAAATGGCCATGACCGTCAGCATCCCATAGCAGAATGCGCGCAGGATGGCCCGATAATTGCAGGCTTGGGGAGCAATGCCGATAAAGATAAAAAAAGTGGCAACAACCGGAATAAAGACCAAAGCGCTATGGAGTTTTTCTCTTAACCCCCATACGAAGGAGAAATCCCCATTTTCTCCGCTATGATGGACTTTGGCGGGAAAAATAAAAATCGCAAGCAATCCTAAAAGAAGGAAAATCAGGCAGCAAATCGAAAACAAGGGGGACAGGCGGAAAAAAGAACGTCTTTTGGCCAACACCAAAAAGGATCCAGCAATAGCTAGATAACAAACAAACGTGATCGAAATCTCCGTCGTGGTCATGCTGGCAATCGGAAAGCCTTCATTGAAGAAGCCTTTATCGTTTGCAATCCACGCAGTAACGGCTAATAGCAGAAACAGCAAGAACCCTAATAGAATGTCACGTCGTTTTCGGTTTTCCCTCTCCCCGAATTGGTTCATGTGTTAGAGTCTACCCCGTTTTCTCTTACAGGTCTAGCAAAGGACTTAACCTTGGATAGCAAAAACCACCCCAATTGGGGTGGCATTTTGTTTGCTGGTGGCCCAAGGCGGGGTTGAACCGCCGACACACGGATTTTCAGTCCGTTGCTCTACCAGCTGAGCTACCGGGCCATACGCCTGGCGGACCATACGAGATTCGAACTCGTGGTCTCTTCCGTGACAGGGAAGCATGTTAGGCCGCTACACCAATGGTCCAACTCCTGCAAGGCGCGTTACATATTATCCAAAAGCAAAAGGAAGAAATCAAGCGTTATTTTCTCTTTTTACGAATTTAAGAAAATCGGCTTATCGTCGGAAAACTTGAAAGAAAAAAACGCCCTCTTTTCGAAGGCGAATTTTTGGCTTAAATGACGTTCTTTTTTTCTTCAGTTTCAGGGCAGAAATCGAAATGGAGATTGACCAAGCACCCAAAGCAAAGGAGGATGAACATGAGTCGGCTCGCGCCATACCCCATCCAGTATTCAAAGTCCCCAATATGATTGCTGGCATTAAAATGGGAATAGGCGTTGAGAATCGAGTAGCTGTCTTTCGTGGCGCCTGCAAAGAAGAACGCAGCGGCGGAGACAATGAAGCAAGCCCAATACGGCCAGAGGTTATCCCCGTCTAACGCCTTTTTAAAATAGAAATAAACGCATCCGATGGATCCGAGCAAGGCAACGCAATAGGTGATGCCAACCACGATATTGACCGAACCTTTTTGGAAGCAATACACCATGCGGGTGATTTCATAAGCGATAACCGCCAAGGTGGAGGTTTCAACCAAGGCGATGTGGCTTGCTTTCTTGCGGAGCAATAGATCCGCTAAAAAAGCCAAGAAGAAAATCAAAGCAATGATCGAGAATGCCAGGGCAATCTTGGTTTCCCCACTATGGAGATAAGCGTCGACGGCTTCGCCGGGGCGAAGGTAATCGAGTCTCCAGTTCCTTGCGGCAGGATCACTAGAAGCAATGCCGTAATTAATCAAGGGAATGAGGCAAAGGGCGCTTACAAGGATGCAAATGAAATAATACCAGTTGAAATGGAACTTCTTTTTCATTTTTCTTCCTCCTTGGGCTGTCTATCGATTTGAGCCACTTTTTCGCGATAAGCTTTCTCTTCTTCGTCATTGCAAAGGACGAAATGACCGGGAAGGATTTCGCGGAACGTCGGCTTCTGAACCGAATAATCATGGGTTTCCGCAGGATTATAGATTTTACGTTCGCGGGAGCTTTCCGATAAGGGGTCGGGCTTGGGAATAGCCGAAAGCAACGCTTGAGTATAAGGGTGGAGAGGATGGAGGAAGAGTTCATCAGAAGGAGCAAGTTCCACCATGTTCCCAAAATACATAACGGCGATGCGGTCGCAGAAATACTTAACAACCGAAAGGTCATGGGCGATGAATAGCATCGTGAGGTTCATGTCCTGTTTCACTTCGTTAAGCAAATTAAGGACCTGAGCGCGGATGGAGACGTCAAGGGCAGAAATCGGCTCATCGCAGATTAAAATTTTAGGATTCATGACCAAAGCGCGAGCGATGCCAATACGTTGACGCTGGCCACCCGAGAATTCATGAGGATAACGGGAGGCATATTCGGGAATTAATCCGACGCGTTCCAAAACCTTGGCGACGATTTCCCGGTTCTTCTTCTTATTATATAAGCCTTGGATATGAAGACCTTCGCAAATAATATCTTCAACCGTCATGCGGGGGTCAAGTGAATCAATCGGATCCTGGAAGATCATTTGGATTTGCTGACGAAGCTTTTTGGAAGAGTGACGGTTATCGTATTGAATTTGCTTAATTAAAGCCTCTTGTTCCTTCACATGAAGATCCAAAGCTTTTTGCTTCTCGGCAATCTTCTTATCATAACGAGCTTGAATCGCTTCTTTTTCTCCCGGGGCATCGGAAGCATCGCTTAATTCGTTATGCTCGTCTTCCCGCCACTTCTTGATTTCTTCCTTCGCATGGATTTTGCTCCATTTGATTTCTTTTTCGTTGTAGCGAGAGCCCGCGGCAATGCGAACGCCCTTGTAATAGATGGCGCCGCTTGTTGGCTTATAAAGTCCGATGATCGAACGCCCGGTCGTCGTTTTTCCACATCCGGATTCGCCAACAATCCCAAAAGTTTCGCCTTCTTTGACGTCAAAAGAAACGTCATGAACGGCCTTGGTTTTGTATTCGCCGCTTTGGAAGAAAACCTTTAAATGGCGAACGGAAAGAATCGTACGGTCCTTGGCAAGCTGTGGGTCGACGGTCACGCCTTTGGGGGCAATGATCTTCGCGTTCCATTCTTGGCCATTCAACGCTTCTTCGTATTCTTTCTTCTTGCGGAGCTTTTCTTGTTTTTTAGGAGAAAGCTTCTTTTCGGGCTTAGGTTTCTTTTGCTTCGACTGCTTCAGCGTTTTGGGTTCCAAAGTCGGTTTTTTGGCAGAATTAGCTAGATTTTTGGGGGATACATCCGATTTTTTCATTGTTGTTCCTCCTTCATGGCAGCGCGCTTTTTCGCATTTTCAATACGAGTGGAAACGATTTTGGGCATCTCTACTTTCGGAGCGCGCTCATCCAAAAGCCAAGTGGCGGCAAAGTGGGTGGGACTTAATTGGAACATCGGTGGCTCCTTCTTGAAGTCGACGGCCATCGCGTACTTCGAGCGCAAGGCAAAGGCATCGCCCTTCGGTGGGAATAGCATATTCGGCGGAGTGCCGGGAATCGCATCGAGTTTTTCTTTGGAATCGACGTCGGGAATCGAAGAGAGCAAAGCCCAAGTATAGGGATGAGCCGGCGAATAGAAGACGTCTTTCGAGGTTCCGTATTCCACGATCTTACCAGCATACATCACCGCGACACGATCTGCCATATTGGCGACAACACCCAAGTCGTGGGTAATGAAGATCACCGACATGTGGTGGGTTTTTTTCAAGCGATTGATGAGTTCGAGAATCTGAGCTTGGATCGTAACGTCCAACGCGGTAGTCGGTTCATCACAAATCAAAACATCGGGTTCCGCCGTAAGGGCGATGGCGATGACGATGCGCTGACGCATGCCGCCAGAGAATTCAAACGGGTATTGGTTGAAACGTCTTTCCGGTTCGGGGATGCCGACTTCCTTCATGATTTCAAGAGCACGTTCTTTGGCTTCGCGGTGAGTGACGCGGATTTCGCCTAAATACCGGCGGTGTTCCAAAATCAATTCGCCATAAGCTTCACGGAAATGGGAAAAAAGACGCGCCATGATGGGAGCCAATTTCTCTTTGTGGCGAGCAACGATTTCCTTTTTGCGAAGACGAACTTTCGCTTTCGCTTCTTTTTTGGCTAATCGTAAGGTTTTGTAGTCCTTCTTCACGTCTTGTGAAATTTTCATGCAAAGGGTCTCCCCTTCGACTTTCACCTTCACGATTTCTTGGTGATAAGCTTCGATTTGGGCGTCGCATTTTTTATCTTTGTTTTTCAGCGCCTGAGCCACTTTGATTTTGGCCTTGATTTCGGCGATTTTCTCCTTCATCTCCGTTTTTTGGAGTTGAAGCAAACGGCAATCGTTTTTATAAGCAATGAATTCCTCGTTGATGAGTTCATCGTAATACCGTTTTAAATGATTGCCTTGAATAATCATGACTTCGGTCATTTGCTTGCCGATTTTCATGATGGGATTCAACGAAGAAAGCGGATCCTGGAAGATCATCCCGATCTTGGTTCCACGGATACGGTGGAATTCGTCTTCGGAAATTTTGGTCAAATCTTCCCCTTGATAGAGAACCGAACCCGAATCAATGCGGGCCGATTTAGGCAAAATGCCCATAATCGTTTTGTTGGTAACGGATTTTCCAGAGCCGGATTCGCCGACGATGCAGAGGGTTTCTTCTTTATATAAATCGAAAGCAACCCCGCGAACTGCTTGGACACGGCCCTCATCGGTTTTGAAAGATACGCGGAGATCGCGCACCGAAACGACGGTTTCGCGACCTTGGGGGTCGCCACCGGTTTCAAAAGGATAATGAATGGTGTTAGGCATATTATTCGTCCGCTCCTTTCAGGCTCGGGTTGAACGCGTCGCGCAAGCCATTTCCGAAAAGGTTGAAGGCAATCATGATCAGAATCATGACGATAGATGCGCAAATAATCATATACGGGTAATTGGTTAATTGGCCTTGAGCATCGCTTAAGGTGATACCAAAACTCGTGATGCCATTTTCGTACTGGAGAAGGCCTGGCAACAAATAAGCAACGTTAGCTTCGGTGAAGATGACGGAAGGGACCATGAGGATTGCGCCCGTGACGATTGTCCCAACGCCATTAGGAAGAATGTGTTTGAAGATCAAGCGAGCGTCACTTGCGCCCAAAGTTCTGGAAGCAAGGACGTATTCCCTTCCCTTATAACGATAGAATTGACTTCGTGTCGTTCCACTTACGCCCATCCATCCGGTCATGCATAGGGCTAATAACAATGTCCAGAAGCTTGATCCAGCTAGCAATACAATCAACGTCATCATGACAATCCACGGCATGCCGCCAAGAATTTCAGTGATACGCTCCATGATCATATCGACCCATCCTCCGAAATAGCCAGAGATGGAACCCCAGGTCAAACCGACAAGAATATTGATGGAGGCAGCCAATAAGCCAAGGCCAAGAGAGGTCAATAATCCAGAGAAGACGATTTTAAAGAAATCTTGCCCATTTTGATTGGTCCCGAAAAAGAATTTGGGCATGGCACAATTGCCAAGATACCCAAGCTCCCAGTAATAACGGTACATGGAAACGCGGGCAACGACTTCTTGACGAACCGCTTCGGTGACTCCAAAACCATATTTAACCCAGGTATAGGAAATGATTTCGCGAACCGGGCTGCGTTCCTCATCCAAAATCTTATATTGGGTGTCCTTCACTTCGACGTTTTCTACACCCAATTTAAAGTCATTCCAGTCAAAATCAATAAGTCCTTTTTTGGCGTACCCTTCAAGCGTCCCGCCAGAAATCACCATGATTCTTTCTCCGTATGCCGCTTCATAATAGTCATAGCGGAATCGGCCTGTTTGAACCTGGACATCCGCCAAAGTGCGTTTGGCAGTTTTATAAAGGTTATAAACCGTCATATCGAGATTGTCGATGTCGTTGTCGTTAATTTTCTTTTCATTGGCAACTTCTTTTTTCACTTCTTGAACCGGATCCGAGAAAGAGGCTACTTCGCCTTTTCCGCTCACTTCCACGGAGGTTAAATAGGCAGAATTCGCGCAGTCGGCAATGTCATAAGGCTTCAAAGCTAAAATGAAACGTCCATTAAGAGTGGCCGTATCATCCGCGGAAGCAAAATCCGCTTCCGCTTTTAATTTAGCCGAAAGAGATTCCCCAGAAAGCGATTCGCACCCAAGCAAATTTTTCTCTTCCGTCACCGCATAAGTCTTGGTTTCGGAGGAACCGGGAGCTACCGTTTCAAAGAGTATGGAGGCATAGAGAGAAGGATTTTCAACCATGGACTTCTCTTTGTAAAGGTCGGCATTGAAATGGAAATTAAAACTGATTTTATCTGCAAGCGTGAAATCGAATCTAGGGCTAGCAATGCCGCTAGCTTCCCCACTAAATTGCCCAGATGCATCTTTTAATTCGGCGGGCATAATTTGATAGGACCCACCTTTTCCATACTTCAAGACGGAGTCGCTGGTACCGCTCACCTTGGAGGTTTTCTTGACGATGGAGTCTTCAATGGATTTGCCATTGGTAATGATCGCGGACGAAAGATATTCTTCTTCATCGGGAAGTCCGGTGGCAGGATTAATAACCGCCGCTTCAATCATACCGGTTCCATCCAAGAATCCATTGGCATTATTAAACCACTTCGGCGGAAGATATTTGGCTCCAGCAACCGGAGTTTGGATGTCGTTGCGGTCGGCAATAGGAACAATGATTGCCATCGAGATGACAAGGAGCAAAATCCCCGCGGCAACGACGCTAGAACGATTCTTGACGAATCGTTTCATGGCATCCTTAAAGAAGGTCGTCGGTTTCGTTTCGAATTTGGTGTCGTGAATCTTCTTATCTTGCTGAGCAAGCACAAAGTCGGCTGCCGTAATTTCCTCAGAGACGTCCGGGGAGGAATGAACTTTATTGTCGTTTTCCATGAATCGTTCTCCTTTTTATTTACGGCTGCCCATGCGGATGCGGGGGTCAACGATGCCATAGCTTAAGTCGATGATAAGAGTGGCAAATAATCCGATGGTCGTATAAATCGCCATATCGACCATGACAACGGAATAGTCTCGGTTCGTGATACCGTCGACGAATAGGCTACCGATGCCAGGGATGGCATAGATTTGTTCCAAGACCATCGAGCCCGATAAAATCGAAATAAATTCCCCAATGATCATCGGAACAATCGGAACCATCGAATTGCGGAGGGCGTGACGAACCACGGATTGACCGCGGGTCAAACCCTTCGTACGAGCAAGAAGCAAGAATTCGCTGCCCATGACTTCGGTAAGCTCGGCGCGAGTATAACGAGCAAACGAGCAGATGGAGCCAAAGCAAAGCGACATGACGGGAATAATGTACCCCTTGATGGCCAGCAACGGATCGGCCGCCGCTTGAGAATCGCTAGGCCAACTCGAGGGGAAACCCGGGATTTTGCGGAACCATAGAAGCAAGAATGAAATCAAAACAAAGCTTGGGACGGAAATGAAAATCATGATGACGGTCGAAATCAAACTATCGACCCACGTGTTCTTCTTCAGCGCAGCAAGAATGCCAAGCCCAATCCCAAGAGGAATCGAAATGAGCATCGAAATGATGTTAAGACGCATCGAATAAGGGAGGCGGGTCATAATGATCGAGACAACGTCTTGGTTAAAACCGATGCTCGAGGTGCTGGTTCCCCAGTCCCAACGGGTCACGACATTCAAAAGCCATTGACCATAACGATGCAAAATCGGATAGGCGCCATAATAGTAATTGCGACCATCCAAAACAACCGTCTTCAATTTCTCTCTGGCCTCAATGGTCATTTGGAAATAGTCTTGTTCGCTGACTTCATAATAAAAACCAAGTTCAACTTGATGATTCCAAAAAGTAAATTGTTGGACGGCATCGTTTCCACTTGGTTCCAGTGGCAAGCACTGCAAAAGAATATAAGTAAGGGAAAGAATGATGAACGCTGTCAAAAGAATGAACAGGATACGCTCTACAACGTATTTTACGGTATCTTTCATGGACCTTCTTTCTCCGGGATTTTAACCCAGGCAATGAGCGGATATAAACGGCAATAGAGCCGCCCTTGAAAAAGGAACGGCTCTATCAGATTCGATGATTTATTTCGAAATGGGATCCATTCCGAGGTTGGAGAGGTTCGCGTTAGCAACAATAATCATCGTCTTCGTGTTCTGACGGTTAGTTCCCGGATAGACCGTGTAAACCAAATAGAACTGAATCGTAATTTTGGTGATCGGGTTCGTCGCGGTGGCAAGTTGACGGCAATCGTCCATAACCGTGGCTAACGGCAACGTAATCTTAATAGCCGTGTTAACCGTAGAAAGGGTTGCAGCGCGGAAGTAGAAGCCGTTTTGGATCGTTCCAGCATCGTTTTGCGGGAAGATACCAGTATCGGAGATCGCGAAGGAGTATTTCGATTCGCCGAATTTGCCAAGTCCTGCTTCTTCGTCTTTTTCGTCATAGACCGCTTCAGAGGGGTAATCCATCAAGAAGAGGATTTCCTTTTCGGTGGCCTTGATGCCAGTGCCGGTATCAACCTGGTTCGGGCCAAGGAAGCGTTGATTATCGGCTAAGGCCGAGGAGACGCCATTACGGACAACGGTGAAGCCTTGAGAAGCGTTCCACAAAGCATCATATGCCCAGTGGGCTTCGCTGCCATCGCTGTTTACGCCATACACAACCGGACTGGCAGCAAGGTGATCGGTCGGACGGCCCCAGTTCAAGCAGAAGCCTTGGTTCAAGGCTTGGGTCGTGGAGCAAGTGGACATGAAGTTCAACGGGTCAAGGACGTTACCAGAGACCGCGCCTTCAGCGAAATCGAATTCGCCATGGTCCATGATCGTGTAGGTATCCGTATAGGAAGTTCCGCCGACCTTAAGCACGATTTCAAGGGTTAAGCCAATGTCTTTGCAAGCTTTGTTGAAAGCGTTGGCAACATCCGTTTGGATGTATTTGCCGAGGTTATCGATCGTGGATTGATAGCGATAGAAACCTTCGATTTGGATCGTATCGCCAGATTCGAATTGGCCAGAAGCGATGAGTTCTTCACCAGCTCTCTTGAAGAAGTTTTCAGCAACGGACTGCGAATAGCCGTATTCGTTTCCTGCAATCTTCTCGATATTCTCGATAAGGGCTTTTCCTGCATCGGATTCACGGTAAGAAACCGTTCCGGTCGGGTCGATCATATATGCGTTGGAGAGATAGCCGAGAGCGGCTTTGCGTCCAGCGGTCTTAGCAAGTTCCTGGCGGTTAACCGCGAAATAGAAACCGGAGAGGAAGTTTTTGTTGGACATGATGTCCTTAACACCACTCCATTTGCCAGTTCCCGTGTTCACGGCATTGGAATCAGCGTGAGGATAGACTTTGCCATCCGGACCGAAGAAATAATTCCATTCCCGTTTGGTGGTCGTGTTCAAATTGATCTTAATGATCGTGGACCCCTCGGTTTGGAGGACCTTATCGGGGTGCTCGGCACGATAGGCCGGCATATCCGTCTTCAAAGCAGAGATAGGAACAGTGCATTCATCGAGCTTGTTCTCTTTGAAGTCCTTCCAAGCATCTTCGTCGGCCGTGGCGGAGTTGCCGTAGACCTTTTCTACATAACCGTTGAAGGAATACTGATCCGCCTCGTAATAGGAGGTGTTCTTGGAATAGACCATTTCCTTGCCCTTTTCCCAAACGACCGGGGTATAAGCCCCAAAGCAAAGGAAGTTATCGAATTTGGAAGCGCCGGTGCTCATGACGCCGAAGTTTTTGGCCCCATTGATATCATTCAAGAATTCTTGGGGAAGAGGCGAATAGAGCGAGGAGCTAAGAGCGGTACGAGCGCTGTTAACACCTTTAGGCTGGTTGAAACGGAAGTCAATCGCCGCATATCCTTCCGCTTCATTGGATGCCTTTTCATTTATTTTAATTCCAATTGGGTTACTCTCGTCTTGCCAGACTCTATACCATTTCGTCAAATCTGTGGTTTTGTTGGAAGAGTTATAAACGTAGTCATTGGCGCCATAGAAACCAGAGGCATCCGAGACGAGGTCGGAATAACGGGACAATTTGTTGTCAAGCATCGCCTTGAACGGAACCAAATAGTCTTCGGCCTTGACCGCACGTCCTTCGTATTTGGGGTTGTTGGCCCATTTCGATCCCGGAACGGTGTTGTATTTGTAGTTGCCGCCAACGTGGACATAAACACGCCAAAAGGAAGATGTAACATCGTTACCAGGATTGGGGGTCTCCGTGTAATCGACAATCTTGTCTTTGTCCGCGCCGGTGCCATAAATCGGGGTGAGCATCGTCGGAGCATCGTCGCGAGAAAGGGAGCCAACCCACTTATAACCAGCTTGGCTCGCACCATCCATTTCAACGCCAAAATAGCTCGAAGAAATCATGGAATGGCGTTCGGAAACGTCCGAACCCGTCGCCGTCCAACCATTAAAGGTGCCAGAGTCCACGGAGGTATAGGTGTGGAAATAGCTGCGATATTCCGCACGCGGTTCCACCAACGTTCCGTTATACATCATCTCACCATCCATCTTTCCTTCATGGACGCCGAAGCCATAGTTGGTGATGTACTTCGTGGATTTCGGAGTGACACGTTGAGAGAACGCCTCGGAGGAGGAGTCATCGTATAGCGGGATGCCGCCTTGGAAATTCATGACGGCGTATTCTTCTAACGCCGCGGTGATTTTGCTCTTTTCTTTCCAATCGAGCTGAGAAAAATCCGTCGAACCGGTGTAAGCATTCGCATCGGTGATGATTTCAAGCCCGTCTTCATCGTATTTGCCACTAGAATCGTCGGAGCTGGATTGATTTGGCTTCGTGTTTCCGCCGCCGCCATTGCAAGAAGCAAGGACGAGGGTTGCCGAAGCGATCATAATTCCAAGGAATCCGACCGTTTTTTTGTTTTTCATAGGCTTTGTTCCTTTCTTAAATATCAATATGCGCACGTAAGCGCGAGGGCGCAAACGTATCAATAGTTAACAACAGAGCGAAAAATTTGCAACGATTATTTTCACGAATTTCTAGTAAATCGGCCGTATTTTATCCATTGTCAATGAATCGAGGTCTCGACCAAGACCAAAAAGAGGATAGCGAGCATCAAAAATACACCAGCCAAAGAAAGGTATGTCCAAAAAGGAAAGGGGTTCTTTCGCCGCTTTTCCATCTGGGCTTTTTCATAGTCGCCGGCGTTGGCGTATTTGGGCTCATCATGGTGAGTCCATTGGTCCAAAAAACGTGACATCCCGTAATGAAAAACGTCAAAGGTTCCTCGGCGATGAATCCATACTAGCCCTGGCCAAGCAGCTTCCAAAGCAAAGCAAACAAAAAAGGCGTCGCAATACCCGGAAAATCCATAATCCTTCCTTAGAAAAAAGACCAAACAAAAAGCTAAAATGGCTACGCCAAGTCCGATTCCATAATGAGTGAAGATTTTCTTTGCCTTGGGATTCATGCTAGGAATTGTAGGGGCAAGAAAACGAAATGCAAGGGGGACATCTATGCGTTTACGACCTTTTTGTCATTTTAAAACAAAGTCCCTGCAAAGCGATTTTCCTTGCATTTTTTTCTTCTTCCTTTATCGTATGCAAGCGTATCGCGCGAATTATGGAAAGGAGAAATCCATCATGCAGAAAAGAAATCTTGCCGTCTTCGCGTTAGCGGCACTCTCGCTTGTATCTCTAGTTGGTTGCGGAGAAGGAAGAGGGGACACCCCGACTTCTTCGACAACCGACGAAACCACCTCTTCCACCTCTTCTAGTGGACCGGCCGCTACCAAAAACCCCGTTACCACATTGGAAAATTCCTCCATTCGTGCTGGAATGACCTTCTTGGACGCGGGTAGACCTAACACCATTTACGTGGATCCTAGTCGCAACATCAACATCAACTTCGGCGATGGCGGAAGTTTTACGCTTACTGCAACCGACGGAACGATTTATGAAGCCGACGAACCCTTGCCCGCGGGAAAATATGAAGTCAAAGGAAAGTTCAACGTCGGCGGCGGACGCATGAAGAGCAACAATTTTGAATTCAGCGTCACCGAAGGAACGGTTGCCACAGATAAAGGCGTCAATAAATCCGTGACCAAGGAAAGCCTGTCGCCCTATAAATTCATGAATTATCCGGGCATGGATACCCTAGGCCGCGTCAATACTCCGAGCGGATGCATGCCTTCCTTTGGGGATTCCAAAGTTCTAGTTATTCCTGTCGAATTCAAAAACACCAGCTTTGGCACCGTGAATATCTCCGGCACGAACATCGATAAGTCTCAGGCCACCGCCGGCAGAGAAACTGCCAGAGAAATGCTTCGCGAAGCTTTCTTTGCGGAAAACGACAAAACCCAAGAACCGGGCGCCGATGGCAAAATCCCCGACACCACTCCTTGGGAATCTCTCCATTCTTATTACAAAAAGGCCTCGTTCGGCCAATTGAATATCACTGGCGCCGTAACCCCCGTTTACGAATACGGCAAAGGTGACGGTTCTTCTACCGACCCCTTCAAAACGTCCTATTCGGATTCCTTTGCAGGAGTTCTCGCGCAAGAAGCCGTTCAGTATTTCACGACCAATAAGACCGTGATTGATGGCAAACCCTTCGATCCGAAAGATTACGATGCGGATGGAGACGGATTCATTGATGGCGTCGAAATGGTCTACGTCACCGACAACCTCACTCCACAAGGGGAAAACGACAACAGCATTTGGTGGAACTATACAACCTCCACGAATGCCTCCCCGAACAAAAACTCCCCCTCGGTGGCGCGCGTTTTCTTCTCCCGTTGGGACTATTTGATCAATTCCTATTACAGCGACCACACCTATGACGCCTATGGCACCCGCGTGGACGGGAAGAGCGTCGATGCTCACACCATCGTCCACGAAACCGGCCACATGATGGGCGCCCCGGACTACTACTCTTACGACAAGAAAGAGGGTCCCGCTGGCTGCGTCGACATGATGGACAACAACGTCGGCGACCATAACGCTTACACCAAAATGGCGTTTGGTTGGGTCGCTCCCTGGGTCGTCGATTATTCCTCCGATGATTTCGAAATCACCCTTCCTTCCTATACCGAAACGGGGAACTTCCTCATCGTTCCGGCGGAAGGGAAGCCATGGAACGGCACACCCTGGGATGAATATGTTCTCATCGAATATTACACCCCGACTGGCGTTAACGAAGAAGATAGCGTCGGCTATGCCGAATGGCAGGTCGCTTCCGCTAACGGTGGGGCCATGTATGGACATGGCGGAACCTATCGCCGCCCCGGACTTCAAATGTTCCACGTCGATAGCCGCGCTTCTTCCAAACAAGGCACCAGTGCCGCTGACGCTAAAGCCAACTACACGGATACTCCGAAGGCTTACGACACCACCACTTCGACTTCCTATGAGTCGAGTGCCAACCGCGTTCACACGAACACCCCGACCGCCAATGGTCGCGCTTCTAAAGACGGCGTCACGGGCGAATTGACCCCGAACCGTGAACTTCACGCCATCTACCCGAGCTCCGAGAACGGCTTGGATTCCCCTTCCTACTACAGCACTTTTGGCTGCATGTCCAACCTCTTTGGATTGAAATCCTATTTCGAAGCAGGCGGCGAATCCTACGGCGACCAGCCCGACACCAAATACGGCAACGACTTCTATTCGCCATCCCGTAACCAAAATTACTTCCCCAACAAGAAGAATTTCGATAACGGCAAGCCGTTCCCCTGGTCCATCGAAATCACCGCTCAAACGGATGATTCGGTCACTCTCCACTTCGTCAACAACAATGCAATCTAATTGACGATTAGTCTCTAAAATCCCCTCGTTGGAATCAAAATCGAGGGGATTTTTATTTTCCGTCAACGAAAAGCAAGATTTTGCTTGCCTTTTTTTATTTGCCTTGTAATGTATCGAAGCAACTTCTTTTAAGAAGTTCTTTTTTTGGGACTATACCCCCAATAGAACGAAAGGAAAGTTATGAAGAACAAATCACCCTTACGCATTCTCTCCGCCGTCGCCCTCTTGGCTTTTAGCGGCATCGGCATGGTGGCCTGCAATAGTGGCGTCACGGGCGAACCCCCAGAAACCACAATCGAAGACACCCGCGCCTACAACATCTGGTTCGACGACGAGCTGTCCGCAAATTCGACCAACGTCGAAATCCAAAAAGGATCCCGCTTCTTGCTTTGGCAGCATATTTCTGTCCCCGATGGAACCTATGAGCTCGAAGCCAGAACAGAAAATATCAAAATCGATAAGCACGTTATCCAAGCCCTCGATTATGGCGATTTCCGTGTCGTCATCCACGCGGTTGGGTCTAACGGCAAGAAATTGACCCGTTCAATCAGCGGTAAAGTCATCTCCGAAGAAAAAGCTCAATTCAACGAATACTGGAAAACCATGCAGGAAACGAACCGTTATCGCGTTTCCAGCGAACTCTCCAACACGGTCGTCCACCTTGGGGATGAGGCCTATGAATATCTCGCCGGCACCAATTCCAAAACCGGAAGCGACGTCTATGGCGGTGCCGTCTATGACAAAGCCACCAGCCACTGGTACTCCTATAGTTACGATTCCGCTAAACCCTCGGCACTAGAAATCGATCCGGGATATGGCCTATCCATCACCGATTTCAAGACCCAATCTGGTCTTGCAGGCGTTAAAACCTTCAACTGGGTGGAAGTTATGGATGCTAATGGAGCTGGAACGGGCAAGTTCTTCCTCCAAGACGATGTAACCGAAGAAAACGGATATCTCTACTCCAACGTGGTCGATCCGCTATATATCAACATGTTCTCCGATATCTTCGGCAACTGGATTTCCTTAGTTCGTAGCGAAGACATCGCCGCCAGAGGCATGATTGCTTCTTTGGAAGGGGATGGCATCAAACTTGTTCCCGCCAAGAGCGAAACCGAAGCAATCGAATCTTTCGAAAAGGAAGACCTCGCTTCTTATGTGACCGAAATCGGCGAAACGGCGAATGCCGCCGTTGAAGCTTGGGCGGCCAAACCCACCTATCCGAAGCAGGTTAACACGAATCTACTTGGAGAAGCCTTTGCTCAAATCGAAGCTGAAAAGAACTATACGATTACCACTCAAGGCCTCTGGGTGAATCCGAATACGGGTTACGCCACCACGGCTCCAGAAAAAAGCGATGGAACCTTCGAGCCCTTTTCCTCCACCACGATGGTTGATCAAGACATGAAGGTCAATATTGTCGGTTTATCAAGTGCCAATCAAATCAATTTTATTAATATGTCTGGTTTGGACGACGCTTATTTTGGCGGAGCCTACACGATTCCCGAAACCGGAAGTGTCACCGCCACTTATATCAAAGACGGCAAGCTCCACATGGCAACTGGCACGATTAGTGAAGATAACGTCATCACCTACGAAGCCCCGAAAACGGGAAGCGACCTCGCTTCGCTTTGGGGACACGCCGGCACCGCGGAGGAGCCAAAAGGCTACACGATTGTCAGCGAAGGGATTCAAAACCTCTTGCCGCTCGTCTCGTTCTCTGGTTCTTCCAATTCTTCTAGCGGTACGACCTTTGTCTTCAATACTTGCGGTGATGATTTGAATGCCGATGCCAAGCAAAACCTCTCCCTCGTTTCCTGGTCCGATGGCCAAAAATTCGGTGGTATCAAGGCTTCCATTTATTTCCAAGAAAGCGATTATCTCGCTCTCAACATTTCGGAAATCTTCGCCTACCTCTTTGGAGCGGCCGGCAACGAATTCTACATCACCTCGTACTTCTTGCTCGACAGCGATTCCATCACCCTCATGGAAATTCTTCCCTATTCCAAGGACGGCTATTACGTCATGGAAACGGTCTGGAGCAATATCGGATCCACGATCATCGATAACGCTTCGCAAGCCTTGTTGAAGTAATCATCACAATACGAAAGGCGCGGAGAAATCCGCACCTTTTCTTTTTGCTTTATCCTTTGCTATATACAAAAAGCCCCAGAGAAATCCCTGAGGCTAATCCATTAAGCAATCTTGGTATATCCGAAGGCTTGGGTGATTCCTTCCGTTTCAAATCCTTTACGGAGTTGAATGAGGTAAGTCGTGCCCGCGACAAGCGTCGCGTCCAAGGTATCGTCATCCGTGTAGATGCAGGTTCCTTGGCGAGGGCTATACCCACAGTCGCTTCCTTCACCAAGTTTCTTCTTTCCTTTTTCATCCCAAAGGGTAAACGCCATATCCACGCCTTTATTTTTGGTTCCTCCTAATGAAACCGTATAGAGGCAATAAGTGCCGGAAGCAGGAACGGTAAACGCATAATAGAGGGTTTGGTTCGCCTTCTGCTTCGGAGAAAGTTCGGATACAGTACGCGTTACGCCATCGTCCGTTCTTTCTTTGAAATCAAAGGAATAGGGGAAGTCGGGAAGCAAGCCGTTCGCGACCTTATCCACGTGGCTGGCTGTCCCTTTTAACGTACCGGCTTGGGAAGAGGCAACCGTAATGGTATACGTCATGCCGGGAATCGTTTGGAATTCCACATAATCCTCACTTAACAGGCGATCGGCAAGCGTCACGCGTTTGGTAACGTCTTCGCCTAAGAAGTTCTTTTCCGTGTACGTGTAATACAACGTGAAATTGGCTTTATCGTCCCCCGTTAAAGCAAGATGGACGTTTTTTTCTTCCGTGGCTTTGTAGGTGAAATATTGGGCCCCACGACGGGTTTGCAACTCGAAATCTTGCGTGATGTCGAGATTTTTCGCCGTCTCTAACGTTTCGCCTTCGAGAATTTTTTCAAACCGGAGGATGCTGGATTCTTTAGCTTGGCTCGCCGCGGGGAGAGTCATATCGACCACATATTCCCCGACAGTCAAATGGAAGGTCGCGAAGAAATCGCTGGATTGTCCCGTATAGCCATTTTGAACCGGCTCAGATCCAGAACTTAGCGAATATTCTTTCGCATCCAACGCTTTTAAAGAACCATCTTCTTGGATTCGAGACGCCGAATTGAAGGAATAGGAACCATTGCCCAAGGAATGGGGATAAAGACGATAATCCCCTTCTTCGGTTACCGAGAAACGAACATAGAAATGATCGGCTTTCTCTTTCTTTAGATAAGGGGTGAGATAGAGTTCTTGATTCAAGGAAATCGAAAGGGCGTTATTCACGCTTAACCCATCTTTTGTTTCGCCAGAAGTAACTAAACTTAAAGACGAAGTGGATCCTTGAGCCAAGAAACGAAGAATTTGGCCTTTGGTTAAATGGAGCCGCAACGTTTCTCCTGCAAAAGCCACTTGAGTGACGTTTTGATTCTCGTCTAAAAGGGAAACTTGTTTCAAAGACGCTGGGATTTTAGCTTCATAGAATCCTGCAAAGGGAGAGGTGGCCACGCTATATTTGCCGACCTCGGAAGCTTCGAGGCTAAATTCTCCTTCTAAAGAAGAAAGGGAATAAGGATAGGCAAAACGTTCGCCTTGAACATAGGAACGATAGCTTAGGGAGAAAAGACTAGCGCCACTGCCGACATAGCCTACCGCAACGATATAATCACCCGGTTCCATTATGGCTTTCGAGTCAAAACTCGTTCCATAATCGCCAAATCCATAATTGCCGCCCGTTTTCTTCGGTTCGGTTTTTTCGATCACGACGTTATCCGCTTCTCCTTTTGGATAGACTTTAATCGTCTTCGCGTATTCGTCGTTGCCGCCGCTTAGCGTGAAGACGCAATCGCGTTTTTCCTCTAAGTGAATCAAATAGAAAGAGGTTTCTTTTCGGCAATCTACCGAAGCAACCGCCCCTTCGGTTAAGGCAACGGCACTAGATTCCGTAGTCCCGGGTTCCGGATCGGTTAAGCAAAAAGAAACGCTTTGATTCGCTTCCATCACTTCCCGTCCGCCGATAACAAAATAATAGGTTTTATTCGCGAGGAAATGGAACGTCTTCTTTGAGGTGATTGCCCCGCTGAAGGAGCCAAATAGAACATAGGATCCGCCATCTTCTTGGGTATAAATATCAAGGTTTACCGAATACATCCCCTGGATTTTTATTCCAATGGCCTTGTCCTCTTCTTTATGGGACGCATAAGAATAGAACTGACGTTGGAAATAGGTGCTTGTTGTCAAAGCCACTTCGCTTGTCCCTTGAATGGGTTTAGCTTCGCTGAACCAGTCTTGTTCTTGTTCCAAACAATTCACGACCAATTTTCCATAGGCAGGATAAGACGTATCCGCATTCAAACGGGCACGGACGGTGAAGCTTTGCCCGGGCTTAACAAAGACGCGGATGCCATATCCTCCTAGAAGGCGTTGGGCAGGATAGGTTTCGTAGTCATTGGAATAAGAGGAATCCGTCCCAAACGGCACTTCTTTGCCGTTAGAATCATAAACATTGAAAGTACCGTTAAAGGAGGCGTAGCTTCCCGAGATATCCCGGTCGATTTCCGAGGCGCTTTTATCCACGAAAAGATAGATAAAATCTGCCTTTTCATCTTCGTCTTTTTGAATGCGAAGGTATCCCGAATCATAGCCGCGGCCCGTTTTAAACGTCAAGGATTCGTTAACCTTAATGTCTACGGGGCTTGCCAAGGTATATCCGGGGCCTAGCTCTCTCCAACAAGCATAGAGATCGGTGTCTTTTGCAAAAGCCGATTCTAAATCCGCCTTTTCCCCTTTTCCATTTGGAGCGGTAAACCATCCTTCAAAAGCATAGCCTTCTTTGCTGGGGAAGCCTGGATCATCGATGAAGCCACCGCTTAAAACTTCCGCCTTTACGTCTTCGGTTTTGCCATGAAGTTCTCCGCCTTCGAGGTGGAAGGTAACGTGAGCGATTTCAGAATCGGAGCAGAAAACATTTGGAATAAAGAAGCCGTTATTTTGGTTCTTTTTCGTCTTGAGCTTCAAGAATTCTTCTTTCGTTCCTTCGTAAACAATTTTCAAAGGTTCCGCCCCTTCGGCGAAAAAGCGCATCGGGAGGGATTCGACGGATTTGGATAAGCGGAGCAAGGGAAGGTGGCCCGAAGTCACGATCGTAGAAGCCGAAATCAAGTTTTTGGCTTCATAGACGATTTCGTCGAAGTCATTCCCTGCCCCAAAAGCTTCCGTTCCCAAAGATTCCAAAGAGGAAGGAAGGGTGATCGAGCGAAGTTTCGGGGTGCCTTTAAAAGCATTTTGCTCGATGGAAAGAATGCTAGAAGGGATTTCGATGGATTCGAGTTCCACGCAGTCTTGGAAGGCTCCTTCATAGGAACTCGCCGTTCCCAATGCTTGGATATCGCCTTTATTCTCGGCGACCATGCCCTTTAATGCGTAGGCATAGGCAGGAACGATCGCTTTTTGAATCTTATTGTTCTTCTTATAAGCAGAATAAACGCCATTAATGGAAGTAAAAGCGACATTATCTTCACTTCGTTTAGCTTGGATCGCAAAAGGATTAAATACAGGGAAGATGGCCTTTACATCTCCGATTTCAAAGGAGAATTCCAACGTATCAAACCACGCTTCTTCTTGAACGTTTTCAAAGGTATAAGAAAGGTAATAAGAAGGTTCGAAATCCACCTCTTTATCCCAATAAATGGAGGAAGTATCAAATAGGCTCGAATAGGCAAATTCGAGTTCGGAAACCACGTGGAAGGATTCATTGCTTGAAGAAGAAACGACTTTGCCAGAAGCGGGCAAGCCATCTAATCCAACGAAAAGGCGGATGTCCGCGCTTCCATTGCGTTGATCCAAAAAGCAGAAGCCTAAACGAGAAGAAAAACGGGTAAAGGTCGAGGTATCGCCAAAATAAGCTCGTTTCCCCGTTTGATCTTCTTCGATTTTGCTCGGTTCGCTGCTACTAGAAGAGGACGAGGAGCTAGAACTCGACTGACTTTCATTTCCTCCCCCACAAGAAGCGAGGGCCAAAGTGGAAAAAAGGAAGGTTAACGAATAGATACGAAGCGATTTTTTCATAATAGATACCTCCAAAAAAGGGGCGCAGAGGCGCCCCAAAGGATTTGAAATTAAGCGGCGACGCGGTTACAGATGACGTTGGTAGAAAGGTCACCGCTGAATTGAACGCTCAATTGGTCAAGGTCGGGGTTATAGGTGAGCACGGCCGTAGCACCATCTCCCCCACCGAAAAGCTGACCAAATTCGCAGGTTAAGGAATTAGAGGAAAGCTCTCCGCTGACTTTAAGCGCGTTGATTGGAGTGGTTTGAACTCCATAAGTGAAGGAAACCGCTTTGTTTTTGGTGATTTTGAAGCGATAAACCGTCCCGCCGCTGATCGTTCCTACAAATTCGCCGACCATCGTTGAAGTAACGGCGGCTTTCTTCTTCTCATAAACCATCGTGGTCGTCACCGAGTCGGCATCAAAGCCGTTATCCGTGAAGCGAGTCCCCGACAATTTCGAAGTAGAGGGATCAAAAATGAGGGTGTAGGTGTTCTTACCGATATGGAAGACGACTTGCTCATTGACGTCATAATAATAGGAGAAGGTTTGAACCCCGCTAGAAGTCGCGAGGGTTCCCTTGTTATTTTCTCCCAAGGTTAAAAGGTTCGAAGTCTGAGCTCCGCCGGCTTTTTCGATATATTCCCCATAAATCTTGGAAGGATTCGGGTTTTCTTCCGCTAAAGTTGACATATCGACGAGGGCGGAATTTTCCACCAGGTACTTCTTGCCTTCGATTTCAATGCGCGACCCTTCTTCCAAAGAAGAAATCTTGATATCGGCGCTAGCGATGTATTTGCCCTTAATAAAGGCGCGGTAGCTGCCATCTTCTAGCGCATAAACGTAGGTATTGTCCGCTTCTTTGGTTTCCGAGGTCGACAAAGCCTGAACGACGCGCGTTTTGGCATTAGCGTAATGACGGCCCGTCGCGTTATAGAGTTCTCCTTTGGCTTCATCAAAAGTTAAGACGCCGCTAGGAACATAGGCGTAATTGGCGGTCACGATGTGATAGGAACCAATTTCGCGCAGTGATCCGCGGTCGGCGGGCAAATCGTTGTATTCTTCCGTATAAGCGCCGCTTTCTTTGACACGAGAACGATAACGAACGTTGCCATTATTATCGATATCCATGCGCATTTGGCTATTCATCCCATAGAAATAATAGGATTGTGCGATTGCAAGTTTGCTGTAATCGGGAATGCCGGAATCCGTAGTGAAAATAAGCGATACGGGCTTCTTTTCCGAATCCACGAACGTAAACGAAGCCGCTCCGCCACTGCAAGTGCCCGAGCCGCTAACAAACTGCATGTTTTCGCTAAAGGTCAAAACGTATCTGCCGTCGCTTCCTTTTTCATAGGTGAACGTCGATTGGCCCTTGGGGGTCTGGACATATCCCGATCCTCCTCCGAGGAAGAGGGTTTCTCCGCTACTAGACTTATAGTAGCCAAATTCTTTAACAATGGAGGCGTTGCTTCCTAAATGAACGAAGTTGCAGACAGTTTGGAGGAAATCGAGTTGAATGACTTCCGATCCTTGGTTGGTGAGTCGGCCAAATAATTGGCCGGTGGATTCGCCTTCCACCACAAGATGCGACCCATCGCTCCACCAAGTTAAATCTGTATCGATGAAACCCGTGTCCTCAAAGGCAAGACCGGTTCCATCCGCGTTGAAATAGAATAGCGGCATATTGGCTCCGCCATAGAAATAACCCGCGTATTTTGCCGAATAGAACCATCCGTCATAAACGTCCATCGACGTATTCACAGGCATGTAGGGGCGATAACGATCTTCGCCGTTTTCATCATAAGCAATGCCGATTAGGTTATGGCCTTCGTAGGCATAGGGCTGATCCTTGAGGACCAAATTGGAGCCAAGATTCACTTCATAAACGGTCTTTTCGTCGGTCCCATTATTCGCATGGAGGGTAATCGTTCCTTTTTGGAGACGTTTTTTTGCCCAGGTTGCAAACACGTCCACGCGACTTGGGAAATGGCCTTCATTTAAGTCCCAAGCATAGGAATCAAAAGAATTCGCGTGGAAGAATTCTTTTTTCAAATCCTTCATTTCAATCGCTTTCCCCGACCCATATCCATAGGTAGAAGCCGTGGAAAGTTCATTGAAAGAAAGATAATAATTCTCGCGGTTCAAACTTTTCTTGGAAGTACGTTCCATGTCGAAACCGCCTTCCTCGTATTGGGTATAGCCCAAGATTTGCCCCGCGGAAATGTAGTCTTTAAAAGCTCCAGCACGCGAAGTTTTGATGCGTTTCGCCGCGACGATATTGTGCATCATCGCCGTTTCCACCCCGCTATTGCCAACAAGCCCGCCGGCCACCGACATCGTTTCGCCAGCAAAAGTCGCTTCGATCAAATCAACGTTAACGATGGTATTCACAACAGAGCCGTTAAAATAAAGATAGCCAACTGCTCCTCCTGCTAGATTTGGGGCTTGGATAGAGGAAGAATGAATATAGGAATTGTTGAACCAGGTGTAGCCTTCGTTGAAATTGGTCCAAGTTTCGCCAACTAATCCTCCCGCGCATCCATTCGTCGTTTCAATCAAAAGATCGACGCTCGAATCGATTCTATCCATGAGGACCGTCGTGCCCATCGTGGCATAGGTATGCCCCGTGACTCCGCCTGCCGAGACCGAATCCTGGTTGGAAGAAACGTTATCTTCCATATGGATTTTACCTTTGACGGTCAAATAACGGAGTTCCGTATTGACGGGGTTATCGTAATCCTTCGGGGTTTCGATTTCGCCAGCAAAGATGCCACAATATCCGCCCCGCTCCCCCGAAGTCGCCTCGATATTGCCGTCGACAACGAGGTTTTCGGCAACGCCGCTAAAATCGGCAAAAAGGCCGTAGCGATCCCCTTTTAGAGTCTCATCAATGACGTATTTAATCGTGTGGCCGTTGCCATTAATATGAGCAAAAACAGGCGCAGCTTTCGAACCCAAAGGCTCATAATGACGAATGGAAGTCAAATCTAAGTCCTTCTTGAGTTCCACGTAACGGATTTCTTTCCCCGTGATGAGGGGCTCAAGCTCTTCCCAATGGTCCGCGTTTAAAGGGACATAGGGATTTTCCTTGGTTCCGTTTCCAAGCATATCGCCCGAATCGTCAATCGTAAAGTCTTCGCTTCCGCTGGTGGAAGAGGAAGAATCTCCCCTGCCGCAAGAAACGAGTCCTAGAGCAAACAAACTGCTAAGGCACAGCAAATGCATCGGAAAATGTTTCATAAACGCTCCTTATTCTGCGTTCGGATCAACTTTCATGAACATATCGATAATTTCGTAATATCCAACCATGGCTTCCACGGAGACAATGCCGCTATATTCGCCCTTATCATCATTAAGAAGGCTGAATTTCAAGGCAATTTCCGTGCCGTAGGTCGCTTCCGTCTTGTAGCAATAGGCATAGCCTTTGCCATCCAGCGTGTAATTGCCGTCATTGGTGAAGGAGGCGTTCACATGGGCCGTGAGTTGTTCCGCGGCCCAGGCAATCGCATCTTCTTTCGAAGCGATTTCCACGGATGCTCCCCAAGCAAAATAGATGCGGTCGCCAAGTCCATATTGAGCCAAGACGCTTTGATAGGTCGTCGTCATGTCTTCGCTTTCGACGGAGAGGATTTTTTCCGATCCGCCAAGGGCCGCATAATTCATATTGAGTTGGTACTTGGTGTTCATCACGCCACTGTTCCAGGCAAGAAGTTGCTCGTTAGCCACGGCGAGGTCACGGTACAAAACGCGTCCCATGACAACGATATAGGTGGTTTTGGAAGAATAGGTGACCATAACGGTTAGGGAAGCACTCTTGTAGGAAAGGTCACCTTCTTTGGCTTCGGAAGCCATGTTATATTGCGTCACGTAGGATCCGTCGGATTTCTTAACCAATTTGGCCTCGAATCCCGCATCGGTCAATTGCTTCGTATACGTTTTGACGAGGTTTTTGCCGGAATCCACGATTTGGAGGACTCCGTCATATACCGCTTCGTCATATTGAGCATCTACACCCGTGGGGAAGGGGAGGGCGGCTCCCGCTTCTTTGAAGGTGGCTAAATAAGAGGCGGCCGTAGATTGGAAGGTGCTCGGGGCGGGGAGATAGTCGGGGGAGGCAAGATAGGTCGCAAGTTTGCCCGTCGGGGTGGTCGTACCCATCGCGGTGACGGTTCCGCGATAATTCACGCGTCCTCCGTTATCGTCAACGAGTTCAATCGTGCAGACGATTTCGGCTAGGTCATCGCTGATAAATAAATCAAAGTCATTGGCCATCGAGGCATAGGAAGAGCGAAGTCCAAGGACCGGAAGCCAATAGGAAGCCGCGGCCATCGCGTCCTTTGCGGTTGCCGAATCAAAATGATTGGCCTCTTCGGTGAGGGTATAAAGTTCGCGGTTTCCTAGCATGGCCGGTCCATAGGCGGAAAGTTCTTGAAGGCTTTTCCCTTGTCCTAAGGGCGAGCCGATGTTCACATCGCCTGATTCATCGAGAGTAAAGACGAATGCTCCTTGGTCCCCGTTGATCAAAATTCCCGAATCCGCGAGGGTTTCTCCCGGATATTGGGTAGCATAGGCTTCTTTCATTTCCGGGGTGAAAGCCTTATACTGGGCCTTTTCGCCGAAGAAATAATAATCGAAGATATGCATCGTCTCCTTTTTGCTGATTTCTTCGACTTTGATAGTCGCATTATTGGATTCGCATTTTTCGGCGAATTGAGCAAAGAGGGCCTCGGCTTTAATGGCGGTGGTATCTTCACTCGTCGTGGCCGAAGTCGTGGTGCTGGAAGCGGGGTTGTCCCCTCCTCCACATGCAGCTAATAGTAGCGTGGCAACGCTAAGCGTCGCGAGCAATTTAGAATTCACGATAAAGTACTCCTTTTTGGATGTCAACCGAACAAGTATAAAAGCAAACCCGTTTCTGTCAACCCTTCTTTAGAAGGAGGTGAAAAAAGGTTGGATAAAAAAGCCGCCGCAAAAGCGACGGCCGATGACGTTAACGAACCAAATCAATAATTCTTGACGGAAAGTTCGAAATAAGACTGCGGGTGGTTGCAAACCGGGCAAACCTTCGGGGCGAATTTGCCGACGACGATATGTCCGCAGTTGCGGCATTTCCAAACCGCGACTTCCGGAGCGACGAAGACCACACCTTCTTTGACGTTTTGAAGAAGCTTTTTGTAGCGTTCTTCGTGGGTTTTTTCGATTGCTGCAACCATGCGGAATTTGGCAGCGATTTCCTTGAATCCTTCTTTTTCGGCGATTTCGGCGAATTGCGGATACATATCCGTCCATTCGTAGTTTTCTCCGCCGGCGGCCGCTTCGAGGTTTTCAACGGTGCTATGGATTTCTCCACCTTCGAGGTATTTGAACCAAAGTTTGGCGTGTTCTTTTTCGTTGTCAGCAGTTTCCAGGAACAAAGCAGCGATCTGCTCATATCCTTCCTTTTTGGCTTTGGAAGCGAAATAGGTGTATTTGTTGCGGGCTTGCGATTCACCGGCAAAAGCGGCTTGCAAGCATTTTTCAGTTTGAGATCCTTTTAATTCCATTTTTATTCTCCTAAATGAGTTTGCCGTGTTTTTTTCACGACATGTCTTTAATTATAGGAAGGAAAACGGAAATCACAACTCGTTTGCTCCTCCTTTTTAGGGTTCCATTTACTAAATTGACACAAAATGAACAAATTTGTTTGGTTCAAGGCTTGACAAAATTTCGACGCGTTTTTTAATTGCACCATCCTTACCCTGAGAAACGCGGATTTTATTCGTTAGAACAAAGGCTTCGCGCGGGTAAGGGCAAGCTTGCAAGGAAAGGATTTTTATGAAGAAAAAACCAGCAATGCTGTTAACCCTATCGGCGATGGCCGTATTGGGATTGGCTTCTTGCGGGGGCCCCACGACTTCGGAACCGGGTTCTAGCATAAAGCCAGATGTTATCGATAGCATGTCGACGGTCATTACCAAAAAGGGATTGACCATTGACGATGCTAGCGGCTCCGCGAGTGTTAAAGTGTTCACCGCTTCCGCTGACGGCCTCTATGAAGCCGGCACCGCAATCGCCTTCGAAGTAAAGGCCAAGGAATTCTCCGATATCACCGGAGTTTACTTCCAAGGCGTCTTGCTTTCGGAGGAACCAGGCTCCTTCTCGGTCACCATGCCGAACGTCGACGCGACGATCAAAGTCACCACTCGCGTTTACGGAGAGGAAGGACTCCTCGATCCTAGCGAAGTCGACGAAACGGTCGTACCAAAACTCGCTGCCGATAAAAAAGGCGATTACGAATCCGTGAAAGCCGCTTACGCCAAACTCACCGCGGCCCTGGAAAAGTCTGCCGACGTGGAAAAAACGTTCCTCGGTACCTTCCAAGTCAGTGGCGAAGACACCCCCGTCATTAAGGGGGCCATGAACCTTGGATCTTCCATCGGAGAAACCAGCTGGAAAGGGACTTTTGGAGCAAATAACCAAGTCTTCCTAGAAGGCAGGGATGACGATGGCAATTTCCTTTATAAGCAACGCGGCTATGACTCCTTCGGTCATTATTACGAAGAAAGCCAAGCTGTTGTGAAGCCCTCGATTGCGAAAAGCATGGTAGATTTAAATGGAAACTATAGTGCGGGACGTCACACGATTGTCGCGAAAAACGTCATTGCCGACACCACCGCAGAAGGGGAACCCGCGACCGCTGCCGCAGGCGAAATCCTTCAGAAGGATGCCGAAAAAGCAATTCATTCTACCGGTATTGGCCAAGCTTTGATCGACAACTACTTTACGGCAGGACAAACCTATAACTTCGTCGATGAGCAAAAGACGGTTGAAGGCGATACCGAAATCGTTTCCTATAAGGCCAAAGTCGTTGCCCTTGACAGCGTCCTCGCCGAAGACAAGAAATCCTTCACGACCACGCTTCAAGCCGTGGTTCCAGCGGTTCTAGTGAAGCGCTATACCTTGGTTTGCACCTTCGATGGCGATGGGCTTCTTACCCACGTCGAACAAAAGGTGGAAACCACGAATCAAAAATTCCTCAACGAAGAGGATATGACGTTCGCGGAGGATGCAACTTTCACGACCATCAACTCTTTCTCGATGGATGCTGCCCGGGCCTACAAGAAAGACATTGCGTTCAACGATTTGTCCAAATACGCGATGACCGATTATTCCGTTAAATTTGCCACTGAACGCATCACCGACGGCAACACGACGGTTCAGCTTGAAAATAACGAAGTCTATGCTTTCGGAACCATCGAGTCGATCAAATACACCTCCAATACGTTGGCTCTAGATAGCGTCGCGATCATCAACCCGGTTTGCCTTGGATTCAAAGAAGGCTTCGAAGACATGGGGGAATTCGACGCGAAGAACCAATACGTTACCTTGAAGGAAACAGGAAAAGTCGTCCTTCTCTTCGATAACCTCTTTGGCCAAACCAAGGAAGTTGAATTGGACGTCAAGACCCCGAAGGTCTTCAAAGTCACGGGTTCCATTTCTTCCAATAAGGCCTATACGGAAACCCCGATTACGGTTCGAGCAATTGGAACTCCGAAGCAAGCCGACAACTTGGAATTGGGTCTTGATCTTGGAGACAACGAGACTCAAGCCACTTTTGTTAAGGAAGCCGAAAAAGACGAGAACGGAAACACCCTCTTCACGATTACCCCAAAAGCGGAAGGCAAGCTGGATGGCTTTGTCTTCGCAGTAGGCAATCCGGATGTTAAGTACAAGTTCCACGCCGACGTCCTTGGCAAACCCGATTACGACACGATCATCCATAACCTCACGACTTTGACAATCGGAATGCGCGAGGAGTATTCCAGTGGTTGGTACGACTACGCTAAAGGCCTCTACTTCAACTTCAATGCTCCTGTAGATGGCGTTGGCACTGGCCAATGGCAAGGCGTATACGACGATGACGGCGATATCACCTACTATCACGGAACCTTCCGCTACACGGTTACCAACAATAACGGCATCCCTGAGTTCAAGCTGACGAAAGCCACTCCGGAAACCGATGGATCCTATAAAGCCCTCGCCGTTTACGTGAATGCTTCCTACACCATTGAAAGCTTCGTCGTGGAATCCAACACGACGATGACGTTCACCACCGATCGTTATTTCCTCAATTATAGTGATGGCCGAACCCAGTTCACGATGGCGACACAAGATTCGCGGATGGAACTAAACAAAGGAACCGAAAAATAAGAAAGAAGGTACCGATCATGAAAAAAAACAAAACATTCGTTGCGGGCATGAGTTTGCTTCTTGTGCTCGGACTTGCTGGATGCGGCGCCGAAGTTCCTGCGGACTCCGCTTCCGTTACTAAACCCGATCCCATCATCAACGTCATCCCCGTCGACAAGACCGTCAAGGTCGAAGTCGGCGCGGTTGAAGGGGCCAGCGTCGTTTTAAGCGGCGAAGGCAAACAAGCCGACGGCTCTTTCCTTCCTGGCTCGAAAGCGATCGCAGAAATCACGGTCACGGCAGCCGGTAAAATCGTCGACTGGGTCGACGTTAATGGCAACCGCGTTGAAGATCCGGATGGTGATGGCAAATACGAATTCTTCGTTCCGAATTCCGACTGCACCGTCTCGGTGACGCTCGCGGAAGGACTCCCCGTGGTAAACGAAATCGCCGCGGACGCTTATCCTAGCCTTACCGAAGAAGAAATCGCCAACCCGGAAGCCGCCTACAAGGCTTTTGAAAAACTCACCGAAGCGATCAAAAAGACCGAAGAAGTCAACCAACGTTTCGAAACCGGAGCAAACTTCAGCTTACAATGCGAATCTATTCTCAGCGAAGCTTCGTTGAAGCCCTTTGCCACCCCGCTTGGATTCTCCGAAAGCAAAGACGTTAAAGGCGTTTATGAAGTCGGGTCCAACGACGTCATGAAAGGCGTTGTGACCTACACCTCATCAAGCAAAACCAACGTCTTCGAGTTCGAAAACGGCAAGATTGGCACGGATAACTTCTATCGTAGCCAGAAGAAACTCTCCAATTCTCCTTCTTCCACGACGGGACAATTAAACGTCAGCCATGGAACGGATTCGGTGGATCTGCAGCGCGTCGTCGCCGATGACATGACCGCCGAACAAGGATTCGTTGCTGCGGATATGACGAGAAAATCCGAAGCGGAAGCCGCGACCAAATCCTGGATTGGATTCGGATTGCTCGATTCTTACCTTAACGGCGGCAAATACGCCTTCAACTCGATCACCAAGACCGAAACGGCCGCTACCGACGAAGGTGCTGAACCCGTGGCTCCGACTTATGCGTTCCTCAAGGAACACAAGCTCAAGAAATTCGAATCGAAACTAGCCGAAGACAAAAAGTCTGTTGTCATCACAATCGAAGAGGAATACAACCAACGCGACGCTTCCTATAAGCCCTATTTCGCGAAACGGATCCTCGAAATCACAATCGATGGCTCTGGCTTCTTGAGCAACGTCGATTATTCTTGGACCGAATTCGATTCCTCCAAGGGGACGGATGGCGTTTATAACGATTCAGAAGCTTCCCGCGCTGTCAATACCTTCCACTTTGATGCCCAAAAAGGGTTCCGCAAAATGGAAGAAAAAGTCGATATGACCCCGTATTGCTTAACCGGCGGCTACTCGATGAAATTCAACTACAAGCTCGATGTGGACGGCAAAACGAAGACCATCGAAGGAGATGGAGCCTCGATGCAAGTCGGCGGGTCCTTCGAAATCTCCTCCTATAGCAGCTCTCCCTTCGTCATGACTCCTCTTGAAGAAGATGCGGGCAAGCCGAAATTCGTCCAGCCGATTTTCCTTGGACTCGACGATGCCGCGAAGGAATACCTCTCCTTCGAACCGGGCTCCACGAGTTCTAAGATTACGGCGAAGAAGATTGGACAAGTCACCCTCCGCTTCGATAATGGCCTCGGCTATATCAGCGAATTCCCCGTGAAGATCACCGATATCCTCCCCTATGAGATTTCTGCTTCCTTGAGCACTTCGACTCTCTTCCTTGGCGATTCGGCCACGATTACTGCTAGCATTTCCCCAAAGAAAGCTTCGCAGGACATCCGCGTCGTTCTCCCTGAAGATGACCCGACAAAGTCCACCATCCAGGAAAACGTCGTCGAAAACGGAGACGGAACTACGACCAAGACCTGGACAATCACTCCGACCGCGCTGGGGCAATCCTCTGTGACGCTAATTGCTAACGCCAACGAGAAAGTCACCAAGACTTTGGAATTCGGCGTCTACGAGAAACCGACTTATGAAGCCATTCACAAAGCGATGTTGGAGAAATCCTTCGGCATCAGCGAAGATTTCAAGATCCCCTATCAGGGTTACTACGGAACCTCCACTTCCACGCTCTACAAGCAGTCCTACATCACCTTCTCGGATTACGAAGAAGGAAAGACCTATGGCACCATGAAGTTTGCGGAAAAGAAATCGTATGGCACCAGTTTCTACGAATACACCTACTACTACCAGATGGATCCGGAAACGTTGCAAATCACGCTTTCGTTCACCAGCGACCTGGATGCCAATGGAAAATTGGACCCCTCTACCATCGTCAACAAAACCTCTTTGTCTGGCATGTTTAAGGTTCAAGAAGTGGCATTCATCACGGAATCGACGTTAAATGTTGGTGTTTCTTATTACAGTGTCAAGGACACGGTTCCTGGTATGACTGTCGCCTTTGCCGCGATGGACCGCGTTGCCTAATCCTCATCTCTAACATTCGATTCGCCTTCCTTTACGGGGAGGCGTTTTTTCTTGAAAAAATCTCGCGCATGTGTATCTTTTTCGCGTTTATATTGCCAAGGACAAAACATGAAAAACCTCTTCTCTTCCCTTTGTCGATTTGTTTATTAAGCCTCGTGGCTTGTGGTAGGCCCGCACCTAGCGAGCCCTCTTCCTCCGCGACCAGCGATTCGTTAACGACCTCTTCTGATATCGATCGGCCCGATGGTTCGAGTGAATCCTCTTCTAGTAGCGAGTCCACCTATATCCCTCCGATTGATACCAATTCCGGGGATAAAGCTCAGATTTATTCGACTTTAGTAGCCGCCGCAAAAGGCGGGAATTACACGATTTCTTATGAAGAAAACGTCGATGGGGTATTGACCCGTCAAGAAGACGCGATTACCCCCAATTACATCAGCAGAAAGTTCTCTCAAGGGGGTTATATTCTCCTTTCTTCCTATAATCCTAAATATGGCAAGGATGCCTATTTTGCCTATGAGCGAAAAGGAGATTCCATCGAAGTTTTAAACGCGGTCAAGACCACCCAAATTACGGCAACTTCCCAATCTCCGATTCCGGCGAACAAAGAAGACGATTGGTCGATGTTAAACCCCTTAGGGAATATCGCTGAACCGGAAAACCGAGTGACGGAGAACTTCATCTCCTTTGATGAGGCCAATGGCATTTATTCCGAGCGGCAGGCTTTTATCGTGGCCATGGGTAGAGCCCTTGGCTACCGCACCTTGGCCATGACTGGACGCATCGCCCAAGTCCGTTTTGCCTTGCTTCAAGACGGGACCGTTCAATTCGATTTAATGACGTGGAAAGACGCTTTGGACGATGACAATTTGAATATCCAAACCTTTGCAACAGGCTATCTTTCTAAAGTCGGCTCCACTTCCGATTCCGTTTTGGATGCCTTCCGTTCTTCTTTTGCTTTTCCTAGCGAATCTTTAAGCGAAGCGGCTTCGAGCTATTTTGAAGGCAATAAAGCCAAAGCTATGACCGAGGTTACTAAAATCCAAGGGGACCAATCCATTTGGGATTCTTCGATTTCCTTTGAGTCCGAACCGGGGCAAAGGAAAATCAATGTCCGTCGTGATAATCCGCGCGGGGTTTTAGATGATGCGAGTTACATCCGAAAAGCGGCTTCTGGATATGCCGAAGAAGTCTTTATCAACGGGAATAACGAAATCGAAACCAAGCGTCTAGATTACCTATACAAAGATTCTTCCTACCTCCAGGTTAACGATTATCTGGATTTAAGCGCCTTCCGGAAGAAAAGCGACGGGACCTACCATTATTATGGACCCGCGAGCAATGGCATCTTCGATAGTTTGACTACCTATAGCCTCTATTTTGGGGACATTCGTTCCATGGATGCGGTTCTAGATGAAAACGGTCTCCGTTTTCGAGGGGAATCTTACGAAGATTCTAAGGGGACAAAGCGCGTTTTCGACATGAAAATCGAAACGCCGACCGAGATCAGTTTAACTCCCGTCGAAGTCGATACGACGGACACGGATTACCAAAAACTTCAAAGCGCGTTTAGCTATTTTGCCGATCCCAAAAACCCATTCCACGCGGTAGAAATCAATAATTCCAACGTCAGTACCTTAACCGATGAAAAGCGGCAAATCGGGGATTATTACCGGAATGGAGATTATTTCTTCTTCTTAAATGCCGATCTTTCCCGTTCTTCTTATGGATATAAGGCAAAAGAAGGCGCGGTCCAGCCCTTCTCAATGTCTTTTACCTATCAATATGGGGATGATGATAGCGATACCTCCTCTTGGCATTATGAAGGCACGACTTCCCCCAAAGGAAACGCAATAGAAGGAAAAACCTTATCCGACATGATGGGATTTGTCTCCCATCCCGAAATCTTTACCAAAGTCAGCGGGAATAAATACGGCGTCAAAGCCTTCGTCAACGGCATTGGTCAAGTCATGTTCCCAGAAGGGGATAACGATTCCAAAGATTACGATACCTACTTCACCTTGGATGAATTGGGAAGAGTTTCCACCTACGAATATTGGTCCACGAGCCTTGGATATCGAAAATTGACCTTTGAATATGAAGTTCCCGCAATCCAAGATGGTATCTTCACCTTCCGTGAAAAGAATACCCTCGACTTAAAAGGAATCGATCAAATCGCCTATACCACGTGGGAAACGGGTTATGGCTGGTTCTACAACTATCAACTGGTCCGCCTCTATAAGGACGTGTTGAAAATGTCGGATTCCGATGCCAGAACCGCGGCGAACACGATTCCCTATTTACTCGACGACACCTTTAAAGGATATGCGTTTGAAACCGTTGCCGCGGTGGGAACTACCGTAGGCCTATATTCCACGAAGGGATCGGAAAAAACGCGAAAAGTATACGCGAATAAATACAAGGATTACCTTCTTCAATGCGGCTATACCCTCGAAACGGATGCGTCGGGGAAAGCTTATTACGCGGGGCAATATTGTGATATCTACATCGGGGAGGACCTCGGAACTTCCGGCAAGGGATTCACCTTCGTCTTACACGCCTCTAGCAGATAAAGATAAAGTCAGCCCTTCCTTCTTTATAGAAAGAAGAAAAGGTTGACTTTTTTCTTTTTCTCTTCAAACTATCTAGGCCTATTTGGAGGTTTTTATTATGCAAAAATCAACATTATTTACTTTAGCTTCCGCGGCCTTATTGGCCTTGGTATCTTGCGGAGGAGAAAGTCAGCCTTCTTCTAGCTCGACTTCTACCCCATCTACGGATTCTTCGGTCAGTTCTTCTGAACCCCTTCCCCAGGGGGAGAAATTAACCGTCAATGCGGCGGCGACTTTATTAGAATCCTTAGCCCAAAAGGAAACGGAGTCTTCTTCGAGAGCGAATGTCAAAACCGTGACATCGATTAACGAGTCCAAGACGACCCGTGAAGAATCCCATACCCTTTATAAAGATGGTTCCTCCTCTTACGAAGGGAAAGTAAGCAAAGGAGAAAAAGTAGACGCGTTTCAAGGACGTAAACTTCAAAGGGAGGATACTTTCCTTTCTAACGGGGTTGCTTCCAAGAAAAACCGCTTATACTGGGCGGAAAAGCACGAGAATTCCTTTGCTATCGACCAAGAAACCTCCTGCAGAATCTATGAAGTTTTAGAAGACGGCCAGGAATCGAGTTCGCCCTATATCCCCGCTTCGAGCGCATCTTTCACATTGACCGCGATGGTTTCGGGTTCCGTCCATGACTTCTTGGCCAGCGTCGCCAGCGACGTCAATTTGCAGTCGGCGATGCCCTATTTTTACAAAACGGAAAGTGAAGGCACTTCTTATTACGACTTCAACGCCTCTTATTCTTATAGCGGCGATTTAGGAGACACCGTTCAAATCGATTACGAAATCCATTTCTCCGTCAAGGACGATGTCCTCGTTTCTGGGTCCTATATTTCAGGAATGACCGATTCTAGAGGAAACGAAGATCCCTATATCAAGTCTACTTCTTATGAAGGGAGTTTATCCTACGGAGAACGTTCTTCCTTCCCCATCGAAGGGTTGCTCGATGTGAATAGTTTCTTGCTTTCTAGCGTAAGCGACATCCAAATCCATTCTAGTGGCAATGGAGGCGACATCGTAAAGGGGAACATTTCCAAAAATTCCTATTACGTGAGCGCTTCCCCCAAAACCTATCTCCCCGAGACGGCTTTGACGGGTCTATTGACTCCGATTTCTAGCACGGACGAATCTGTTTTGAAAGTCGGGAACGGATACGCGATCGAAGTCAAAGGCAAAACCGGATCCGCGACGATTACCTTCGCCTATGAAGGAAGAAACGAAGATGGGATCTTTGAGAAGAAGACCATCCAAAAAGAATTGATTGTTTCGGGCGTCGCTCCGAAGGAATTCAAGGTAACGGAAGACGAACTCATCGTGGGCTCGACTCTTGTTGTTGGAGAATCTTACGAAACCAGCCTAACCCTTTCCAGCGGCTCGGATTCAACCTTGGAAGTTACTTCCAGTGATCCCGAAGCCGTCGCGGTTTCTCTCAATAACAAAGGCAATTTGGTGATGGAAGCAAAAAAGGCCACCGCTTCGGTCACGGTGACTGTGACTCCTGTCGCCGCCCCGGATCTCGCCAAGACCTTCACCTACAAGGTTGAGGAAAAGAAGAATTCTCAGGAAATGCTATTGGCCCATATGTTTAAATACACGAACCATTTGGTGATTGGGACCAATTACGTGTTCTACGAACTCCATTTCAATAAAGACGGAAGCGGATATCGCCTCCAAAGCTTCAAAGAAAGCCCGAATACCTACACGGATAAATTCACCTGGAGCATGGAAGGGGACCGCGTGAGCTTTGTCTGGGATAAGGATGCAAAAGGACACCTTTATGAATACGCGGAAATCTACGGCAACGGGCGTTCGCTTCTTTGCTTTGAAGCAGATTCTAGCGACGAATCTTCTTCTACGCCGAATGACACCTTATATCGCGGGGTGGCGTTATGAAGAAAAGCATCCTTCTTCTTTTGTCCTGCGGCGCATTGCTAATTTCCTGTGGACAGGGCGGGGCTTCTTCGGATTCTTCCGCCTCTTCCGCAACGGAACCTTCCGTGGATTCTTCGCTATCTTCTAGCGAGTCTAGTAGCGGAAACTCCGTTTACGTCGATCCGGATGCCGCTTCCAAAAAAGCCGAAATCCGTGAATGGATAACTTCTTTTAAGGAATTCGAAGGGAAGGTAGCCGTCGCTTCCATCCACGGATATGAAGAAAAAGGCTACATGACTTCGAATCAGGACGAATATTTTGTCATGGCCACCGAATCCACGTCGACACGCACCCGTTATGGCAAGAGTTCGGTCGGATCGATCGTCGTAGAAAAAGGGACGATTAAAATCAACGAGGGAGACCCCGAAGAATTTGAAAAGCAAACCTATCACGACGATACGCTGTATTATGCTTTGACTTCTTATGGGAACGGGGACAAAACCAAAGAGGTCACTTCCTATCAAATTGGATTAGAGAATACGTATTTGAACCTCTCCTTCTATCAGCAGCAATATAGCCTTCTAACGACTTATATGAGCTATATTGGCAAAGGGAACGTCGTCGCGACTTATTCTTTGCCGAAAGTGGAAGGCAACAAGGAATACGAGATGTCCTATTCGGTGAAAACCGTGGACGGCACGGCCACCATCCAAGAAATCGCCTATACCATTAAATTCAATATGGTGAATGGATACGTCGATTCCAGCCTTGTTAACATTGAGAACAAACTCTACGTTGGAAATACCGTGGGACAATACGTGGCTTCCAGCGTCTCCTCCACCTATGACCAAGGGGATTATAAGAATGCGACCTTCGAGGGAAACGTATTTAATCCCAGCGAATTTGGGCAAAATTAGTCGACAAAATGCCCTCAATCGCCTTGTGAATTCAAGGCGATTTTTCTTTTACGGCATCGCTACGTCAAGGCGGTTATCACAAATGTGTCCAATGAAAGACCGCAAATCCGTTAAACGCGGTCTGATAAAGTCCTAAAATTTTTAGGTTTTATAAATCAAAGAGCGTTATAAATACGCAAGCATAAAAAGGAGGACGGCATCTTCGTCCTCCCCATCGGTTGCTTGAAAGATTAACGGCTTTTTACCAGGCGTATTCGACATCTAACCACGGCGTATCCGTGGAGGAGCTTCCTCCTTCGGCCGAGATTTGAACCGTGATGCCATTAGGATAGCCGTCCGCCTTTTTGGTATAGATCGAGATGCTATCGGAAGAGGCAGATTCGTTCTTTTCAAATCCACTTAAAACGAGGGAATTGACGTAATTGGCCATCTCTTTCTTTACCGTGGCTAAGCTAGCAAAGGAAAGGCCGAGAACATAATAATGGTCGAATGCAGCCGTGGATCCTTGGGAAGTAATCGCGTCTTTGGCCACTTCCGTCTTATCCGCGCCGAACATCTTGGTGGGTTGTTCTTGGAACGCAAAACTAGGAACGGCCTTAGAATCTAAACCCGCATATTGGAGATAAAGATTGAGGCTATCCTGAGTCGCCGGATGAAAGGTATAGCGATAGAGTTTAAGATTCAAAATGAATTTGCCGTTAGGAAAACGCACGGCATCGGAGGCGTTCAATGCGGAATTGGGGACGAAGCCAAATACCGCTTCATAGGTCACGTGGTCTTTGCCCGCGTTAACATCCTCCACCTGTTTATCCTTTTCATAAAGGTAAACAGAAGAATCTCCGCTTAAAGTGGAGCGATCCGCATTGAGAGCAAAGCCTGCCTTTTCTAATTTCTTTTGGTAGTCCGCGACCATGGCTTTGCATTCTTTGCCGTAATCAAGGAATACGGCGGTAGAACTCGAAGCGGAGAAAGCCGAATAGGGGCTCGCAGCAGGAAAAGGAACTTCCGACGTATCCCCATAAACCGCGGCGATGCTACTTTTTTGAGCCTCACTCCAAGAAACGGGAGAGGTAAGGGTCGGGTTCGAAGCCATGTAGGATTCTATTGTCTTATTTTGGGTACTGCCGATATTTGTAAAAGAAATCCCATAAGAAAAGGAATAAGAAGACGTCGAGAAGGAATAATTGAATTCCAGGATTCCTCCTTCTTTTTCTTCTCCCACCAGGGTTCCTTTTGTCAAAATCGTATAGCCGTTCGTGGAGGACAAATTAATGCCAAGTCCCGCGATATAGGCAAAGGTGGCCAAGGTATTCTCGTGGGTAGAAGCCCAGGTTCCATCGCTTTTCTTGCGGAAAGAGGCGTTATCGGACAATAAGCTCGGCGAATATAGCATCAAGCTCGCATGATCGGAAGGAGATAAAGACAAGGTATTGCCGAGTTGGACTTTGTCGTTTTCTAGACTAAAAGAAAACATTCCTTGATCCGCCAAAGTCATGTAACCAAAGCCACTTCGAGAAGTATCATCGAAACTGCGATAAACACAGTCAGGACCATAATAATAGGTCGTGCTTTCTAATGTTGGGTTTACAACCGTAACATTGCCCTCTTCTAAAAGACGAAAGTTTTCATTGAAATCTTCTTTAGGAACAAAGGGGGCTTTTGGTTCGGTTCCACAGGAGCATAGAAGGGTAAAGCAAGCAAGGCTAAGGGGTAAAAAACGTTTCATAAAAAAGGCCTCCAAAGGGCTAGGGGTTATCTTATAGCAAGAAAAAGAAAAAGGAAGAGGGATTTTCGTCCTCTTCCTTGTTTAAGGAAGAGTTATTGTTTTTCCTTCTTCCGGGGAAGATAGGAAATGTATTCTTCGTTTTCGTCTTCTGTCGCGCGGTCCAACATGAAATCATAGACCGCATCACGCAATTTCTTTTTTCTTTCTGGGAGAGAAAGTGACATATCCGGATAGATAGGGCGTCCCACGTGGACCGTCATTCGGGGCGATTGGTTGGGGCGGAATTTTCTTTTGCGATAAGTGACGCAGAAAGGAACAACGGGAGCGCCCAGTTCCGAAGGGTAGACAAAGCTTGCATCCGTAAACGGACGAATCCGCGTGGAATAGGGCCAAATATGGGCTTCCGGATAGATGACGATGCCATGCCGTTTTGCAATATGATAACGAATCGCATCGACGAATCTTTCGTGTTCTTCAGGGGATTCTGGAACTGGCAGGCAGCCAATCATTTGAACCAAGGTGCGGATGCCTTTGATGGACATCGCATCACGGTCGGCGATAATGTAGCTTCTTTTGCATCCGCTCAGATAGCATTGGACCAGCCATCCGTCGGCGATTTGGGTGTGGTTCCCATAATAGAAGGCTCCTTCGTGACGGATTTTTCGGAGGTTCTTCTTCCCCTGGATACGGATCCCGTAGCCAATTTTCCCCACTAGCCAAAGAATTGGTTTAGCAATCAACCAATAAACCAAAAGGGAGCCAAACCAATAAAACGGGTTTTTATGGACGTATTTAAAATTTTTGGGCAAGGGCTTTTTGTTGATATCGTTGCCTGCGAAGTCATCGTTAAGCGGGTCGTCGTAATAAACAATTTTATGCGGTTGCATGAGGTTTTTCCTTGGACTCTAGTCTATCGGCTTAGGGATAAAAAGGCAAATTATTGGATTTTATGTAGAACATCCTCTAATTGATCTAGGCCATCCGTTATAATTTCATAAACAATCGTATAATCCGTTTTGCCATATTCGTGTACGATACCATTTCGAAACCCCATAATTTGGCCCCACGGAACCAGAGGATGAGAATTTTTAAATTCTTTTGAAATCCCTTTAATGTTTTCAATCAATTGGATAAGTCGGAACATAACGGCATCCACCAATTCATCGTTTAAAACGAAATCGGAATAGGATTTATCACCAAGGTATTTTTTGATTGCAAATAGGTTATCTAAAGCTTTTTTGGCGTAATAGGAATCGTCTTTTTTATTATCCATAAATCTTAATTCCATCCTTCATAATTTCCAAAAGCAGATCCTGATTATCAGTCAAATTATTCAAACGAATCAAATCCACCTTTTTGTGCAAGGCATTCCGAATATCTTCGTTTAACCCCACAAAGGCAAAACCGGTTAGTGAAGTGGACACGCAAAGATCCACGTCGCTAGTTTCCGTGGCGTATCCTTTCGCGTAGCTTCCAAACAAATAGCACAAATTTACTTGGCTTTTGTATTTTGTTTCAAACAATTCAGCAAGGGTGTTGCGAATAAAATCGAGACTGATCAATCCTGTGGTTTCCGTGATTCCAAATTGTTTTTCCATGGATTGCATCATCATTTGGCGTTTCAGCGAATCTCCATAACCTTCATTCGTTTCGTAACGAATATAGGTACGAACCGGGATGTTTAATGCGGCGGCAACTTCTTTTTGGGTTAATCCGTAATGGGTTCTAGTTTGAAGTAATGTCATATTTTTCTCCACAACTAATTTACCAAATTTGGCAGTTGAATAAAATGGAAATATGCCATTTTGTCACTTTGAAATAGTTATGAAGTGCCATTTTGTCAGATTCTAAACTTTGGAAATGACAAAAAGGGGCGTCGAAGTTATTCTCAAACGCCCCTTTTACATAGGACTACTTCTTGAGTTCGTCGAACTTCTCTTGCATCGTTGGATTGTTCTTGGTTAGTTTTTTGATGGTCAAATCCTGCGCCTTGTCGTTAGCCAAGCGGAGGTTGCGTTCCGAGCCAATCAAATTTTCCTTTACCTTTTGGAGGTGGGAGATGGTCTTATCGATTTCCTCGACGGCCGTAGTGAATTTCTGGCTTGCCAAAGAGAAATTTCTAGCAAAGCCAGTCTGGAATTCTTGCAGATTCTCCTCGAATTTCGAGACATCGACGTTTTGGCTTTTTACTTCGATGAGTTCCTTTTTATAGGCTAAAGAATTCTTGGCGGCATTAGCCAGCAAGGTAATGATGGAAAGGAAGCATTGCGGGCGGATCACATACATCTTCTTATAACGATAGGAAACATCGACGATTCCCGCGTTATAGAATTCGTTCTCTGGTTCGAGCATCGAGACGAGAACGGCATATTCGCACGCCTTTTCGTTACGGTCTTTATCCAGTTCCTTGAAGAAGTCTTCGTTTTTATGTTTGGTCGCCGTTGCGTCATTTTCGTTCTTCATCTCGAACATGATGGAAACGTATTCCACGCCATCTTCAAAATCACGGAAAATGAAATCACCTTTGGAACCGGATTCTTTGCTGACTTCGTTGTCCTTTTCAAAATAGGCGGCAGGGAAAGCACCGCAGCGAATGCGATTGAATTCATTCATGCAGTGTTGTTCTAGCGTTTCGCCAACAAGCTTGGTCGACATACGGATTTTCAAATCCTTGTAATATTCGATTTGTTCATCCTTTTGTTTTAACTGGAGGTCGTATTTTTCTTTGGTCGCGCTTAGTTCCAGTTTGGCTTCCTGTTCCTTGACTTGGAGGATGTTTTGGAGTTCCGAAAGTTCATTCTTTTTAGAGTTTTTTACAGAAACAAGCTCTGCATCGGACTTCTCTTTTTGAAGAGCCAATTCGGCTTTTAGTTTTTCAATCTGGAGTTCAAGGTCCGAAAGCTTTTGGGCCTGTTCTTCTTTTAATTGGGCGGTCAAAAGATCTTTTTCTTTTTCTACGGCATCTTGAAGAGCCTTTTTATCGCTTTGAAGCAACGCGATTTCTTTGTTTTTGGCTTCCAAGTTCTTTTGGAGATCGAGTTGATGCTCTTTCTGGGTTTCGCTTAATTGGCTTTCTGCTTGATGAATTTTCAAGCGAAGTTCTTCCATCTCCTTGTCCTTGGCATTGGCAAGGGTTTGCACCTTGAGTTCAGCCTCCGCGTCCAGCTTCGATTTTAAAGCGGAAAGTTGAGTTTGAACCTCCTTATCAAACTCCTTGTTTTTAATTTGAGAAAGCAACTCGTTGTAGTCGCTTTCGCTGATTTGAATGACGGCCCCACATTGTGGGCATTTGATTTCTTGCATCGATATAAACCCCTTTCGTTTTCTTAATTGTAACACCTCATTTTTTCTTCAATGGATTGGGAAATATACAGCGTATAAATTTTAAGGAAAAGTATCGATAAAAAATAGTTAGTCCGCAAAGATAATAAAGGTTTTATCGTTAGGGATTCCAATATTTATGACATTGTACAAGAGATTGGATTCCCTTTCAGTTTCTTCATTTTGCAAACCCCGTTGTCAAGACTGTCTTGGAAGAAAGGTTGATTTCGTTATTACCGGTTTTAGCAGTCCTCCGGGTTTTTATCCGATTTACTTCCGTTGTCTTTGGAGCACAGCACTTGCAAATGGCACGATACTCCTTCCCCCGTCTTTTACGATAGGAATGACATGAACCAAATCAAGGTCTTGCATTTTTCCAACCGAAAATTGTTTAAATATTGCATTTTTCCACCCAGATTTCATTCTATTTTTGCACTTTTCCAACTTTTTACAGGATCCAATATTCAAGCAGAGAGGGCTGCGGAAGGAGGGAATTGCCTTTTCATCAACTCTCCAGAAAGTAAGGCACAAAGTCTCCAATGTTTGCTTTTTCGTGCAAATTTAACGTTTTAAAGTTTGCTTTTTCGTGCAGTTTATCGCTTTTAAAGTTTGCTTTTTCGTGCAATAATCTTCTTAAACAATCGACGATAAGGGAGTTTTTATGTTTAAAAGAAAAATTTATGAAGAATTGATTAAGTGGAAGCGAATCTCAAATGGATCAACCGCGCTTTTGATCGATGGGGCAAGACGTGTCGGAAAAAGTTACATCGCAGAAGAATTTGCCAAGAATGAATACAAAAGTTACATTCTCGTCGATTTCGGCAATGTTCCAAACGACGTTCTTCATTTATTCGCTCAAGAGAGCTCGGACCTTGACCTATTTTTTGCAAAGCTTTCCGCCTTTTATGGCATCAAACTTTTTAAACGCGACTCCCTCATTGTTTTTGATGAAGTCCAACAATTTCCTAGAGCAAGGCAACTAATCAAATACCTCGTCGCTGATGGGCGGTACGACTACCTTGAAACCGGATCGCTTATCCGATTAAAAAAGAATGTGCAGGACATCATCATTCCCTCAGAGGAAGAACACATCGAGATGTTCCCCATGGATTTTGAAGAATTTTTATGGGCGATGGGGGATACTGTCACCGTTCCTTTGATAAAGGCCTGTTTTGAAAGCAAAAAACCGCTTGGTCAGGCCCTGCACCGTAAAATCATGAACGACTTTCGTCAATATGTCCTCGTTGGCGGCATGCCGCAATCTGTCGCCGCCTATCTAAATGGAAAGGATTTCGAAGCTTCTGACATGGCAAAAAGGCGAATCTTAAAGCTTTACCATGACGATGTATCTAAATTTGCCGAGGGTTATGAAGATAAAGTGTTTGCTCTTTTTGATGGAATTCCGGCTCAACTTTCCAAGAAAGAGAAAAAGTACAAGCTTTCTTCTCTAGGGAAAAAAGCGAGATTTCGTTCTTACGAAGACTCTTTTGTTTGGCTAAACGAGTCCATGATTGTTAACACTTGCTTTAATGCAACCGATCCCAATGTTGGGCTCGCCCTTTCGGCGGATCATTCCACCCAAAAATGTTACATGGCGGATACCGGCTTGCTCGTCACTCAAACCTTTATGGATAAGGCTTTTACGGAGAACGGGCTCTATCGTGCGATTCTTTTCGATAAATTAAGCATTAACGAAGGAATGATTATGGAAAACGTCGTCGCCCAAATGCTTCGCACAAATGGCCATAAATTGTATTTTTATTCGCGTAGCGATGCCACAAATAGAAAAAACGATATGGAAATCGATTTTCTGATTACTGAGGGAAAGAAATTTTGCCCGATTGAAGTAAAATCCAATAATTACGTTTCCCATTCATCTCTTGATAAATTCCGCGATAAATTCTCTTCTAAAATTGGGGATTCCTACATCTTGTATTCTAAAGACGTCATAGTAAAAGACGGGATTATTCACCTTCCCATCTATATGGCCATGTTTCTTTAACGGCCAATGGCTTTTTTCAATCAATCCTTAACGGGCCTTCATTTTTTCGGAACTGAAGGTCGGAAACTTTTATTTTCTGATAAGTTTAAACTTGGAAGTTGAAAACTTCTTCGAGTTCTTAGCAAGAGAACAAAGACGCGTTTCAAGCATCGGGCCAAAGCGTTTCTAAGGAATCGGCAACAGCTCAACCTATTTATATACATCCCGACGATGCCCAATTTTGATGACCAAGATAATGAGCCGATCATCTTGAATAAGACAGAGCAATCGAGAATCGCCCACTCGATAACGCCATTGACCCGATTTGTTTCCAACAAGGGGTTTGCCAATCGATCTTGGGTTCTCGTTCGTCTCCAAATGTTTCCTAATCCAAGCATCGATCAACTTCTGCGTATATTTATCTAATTTCCCAAATTCCTTAAAAGCCTCGTCTGAAAACTCAATTTTATAAATCATACGTTTTTCTAAGTTCATCTAACGAATGCGTTTTTGGGTTCTTGTTAAAATTTTGAACTGCCGCTGCCATTTCAACAGCATCGAATTCGTCCTCAATTTTTTCTAAAAGCGCACGTTTATACGCTTCCGACAAGGAAATGCCATGCAACGAAGCATAGCTTTTAAAAAGTTGGGTTTCTTCGTCATTGGTTCTAACCGATACTACTGCCATGGATGCAACCTCCGTTCCTATCTTAAAATTAAACTACATTGTAGTCAATCTATAAAAAAAGAAAACACGGCCGAAACCGTGCTTGTTCCTATTGGCGGAGAAATAGGGATTCGAACCCTAGCTGGACCGGAGGCCCACTATCGGTTTTCAAGACCGACCCCTTCAGCCACTTGGGTATTTCTCCGTCTTTGCCTGGTCCTCCCTGCTGGACTTGAACCAGCGACCTAGCGATTATAAGTCGCTCGCGCTAACCACTACGCTAAGGGAGGAGATAAGGCCTACGTATTATATACGCTTAGGGGGAATATCTTCAAAGTTTTCTTGTTCCAAATCGCTTCTTTTGATGGCCCATCCTTTTCCATATATCGTCTCGATTTCAATCCCCAAGGGAAGGACTTTCTTTCTTAAATTCGCGATATGAACGTCCAGGCTCCTTGAACAGACTCCTTTTCCCGTTCCATAGCAATCATAACTTACCCACCGTTTTTGGACGATTTTCCCTTTTTTACGGAGCAACGTCCAAAGGATTCGGCCTTCCGTTTTGGTCAAATGAACGGCCTGGCTGACTTCATTAAAAAGGCGTCTACGAATTTTAAAATCGGATTCATAGACGGGAATCAAACTGATTTCTAGGGATAAAGGCTGCATGGAAAAACTCCTTGGCGAAGCAAGAACCTTTCCCCAGAATTCCTTCTTCTTACCCATAAGGATAATCCAATTTCGCCAAAGGGGAAGGGGGTCAAGGACGGAAAAAGATTATTTTCTTAGAAGGGAGGACTATACTAAAAGCATGAAATCTTTATTGGTCTTTGATTGTTTTGGGGTTCTCTTCGATGAAATCGCCCCCGTTGTTTTAAGGCGATATTTTGGAGATAGCCTAGGGGAATCCATCAAAAACGAATATTTCCCGCGGATTGACCGAGGAGAATTGGACCAAGAGGAAGCCTTTAAAGAATGGGAACGACGATTCGGAATTCCCGCTTCCGAATTCAAAAGAGCATGGGTCGAGCAAACCCATCCGCGGCTAGCCAATTTAGAACGGGTCAAAGAATTATCGAAAACTCACGATATTTGCTTGCTGAGCAATGCGCCGAAAGGAATGGTGGAACAATTATTCCACCTTCAAGGCATGGAACCCTATTTTAAGAAAATCTATTCGAGTTCGGCTTTGCATTTAATTAAACCCGAAAAGGAAATCTACGAATACGTTCAAAAGGATATGGGGCCGAACTACTCCTATACCATGATCGATGATAATCCCGCGAATTTAGTGGTTCCTCGTGAGTTAGGGTGGGACACCATCTTGTTCCGCGGCGTGCAGGATTTGAAAGATTTATAAGTTTTGGGGGTTTCTTTTTTCTCCTTTGAAATACGAATCGAAGGATCTTTTATGCAAAACTGGTAGTGCACTACTAGTTTTGTACAAAAAGATAATTCATTCGATTCCATCTTATTTTTTTGATAACAAAAAACGCCAGTTCAAGGAGAAAAGGCGCTTTTCATATTGCTAGATGAAGAATTTTATTCCTTGGGAATCCAACGAATCTCGTGGCCCTTCAAAGTCATTTCACTTGGCCTGCCGTGAATATCGTAGAAGATGGTTTTTTCTTCTTCGCCTATGTTATTGAGCAAAGCATAGCTGCCCGTATTCTCGTAGTAATAACAGTCAACGTTCGGGTTGCTCGATAACGCCTTTTGATAATCCGCTTCTTTATGGGAGGCCCAAAGGAGGGTTTTATAAATAAGACGGAAGGCGTCAAAAGAATCGAATAAGCCGGATAGATATACCGCGCGGCCCTTTCCGTATTCATGGACGGCAAGGCGAACGTTTCCGCCTTGGTTCGTGTTTTGGGTGGGGTCGTTTTCGTTGAAGACGCAGCAAAGGACTTCCGCTCCCGTCGGATAGACCATTTGATGGCAGGGCACGAAATGGACGTTTTCCATTTGGATATCGGAAATGATCCAATGCTTCTTATTTTCTTCGGGGAAGAATTTGTTTTTGCAGTAAGTGAAGCCCAGCTCTTTCTCCACGCCGAGAATATCCGCGAGCTGGAAATATTTGCCTTGGTAGAAATAGCCACTAGGATTTCCAATTCCTAGGAATCCGCCTCCATTAGCAACATAACGACGGATTTTGGTGAGAAGGGCTTCGTTTTTCCAGTAGAAATCCCCTTGGAAGGAAGACCCTTCTAACCCCGTATTAACCAAGACGTCGTATTGATTGATATCGATTTTTCCGTTGATGATGTCATCAAAGGAAATGAAATCCACGTCGACCGGTTGGCCGCAGATGGCGTTGAAAAAGGTTCCGTATCCAATCGTTTCGGGCTTGGTGTCGTCGGTGAAATTGCCGTTGAACATCCAGCTATTTTGCCTCCCCCAATAGCTCATGACCCCGATTTTAGCAAGGTTGAACGAACCCTTGGAATCGACATTTTCGCGAATCAAACGGAATTCATCGCATATTTTTTTCACAAGCAAGGGGAAGTTTTGGTAGGTATCGACGAGTTTTAAATATCCCCCGAATCCGATGCGATCGATCCGTTTCTTAAGCAGGCCGCGCCGTTCGCTTAAATAATTCTTTTCTAGATAAGCGCAGCCAAGTTCATCGCTAGGGCACTCATTGGGGAAGAAATAGGGGTTGAGGCGGCCTTCCGTACACTTGATACCCGTCATATCGCTTAATAAGCGGATATAGGGTCCGCTATGGGGAGCCCCGACGACGGCATCGAGTCCAATGGAAGCAAAATAGGGGTTATAGGGTTCTACCCCGATGCGGTGATCCCCGTCAAACATCATCGCTTTCTTTCCGTATTTATGGCAGATATCCACGAATAATTTGGCCCAGGCGCAGCACTTACGTTGAACCATGTCGATGTAATTCCGGGTCTTTTTGGAAGGAATTTGGTAACGGGAGGCATAAGTTCCTCCGCTTACGATATCTTCGAGGCTAATGGATTCGCCATATTCCTTTTTAAAAGCGTCAAACATCGCGGGAGAGGCGCTCATCGCATAGGTGTGCCAGTCCCAATACGTCGTCTCTAAGCCCGTTTTGTAAAGCAAGAAGAAATTATAGAAGAAGGTGGTGAAACGCACGACGGTGATATCGGGATTTTCTTGGCACCACTTCTCCATTCTTTCTAGCATATGGGAAAGGGCTTCCGGATAGATGGGATCGATGTCGATGTCGCGAGGAACGTCTTTCCAGTTGTTGGAATGGTAGTTATAGATTTGGACGGGGTCCCAGGTGTTTTTAGCGAAGAAATTGACGCTATATTCGTGATAAGGGACCGTGTTATGAATCCGGACGACGCTTTCCCCAATAATCTCGTAGTCCTCCGTTATTTCTCCGGTAGTCCGGTCAAATACCTGCCAGAATTCGCGGAAGCGTTCCCGGTTCACCTTCAAGGCTTCGTGAAAAAGGTTTTCGAGCAAATCGATATCCAGGGTATCGCCTGTTGCCAATTTGCGGTCCGTCGTTAACGCGACGTTTTGAAGGTATTCGGGGTGGTTGTGGGCGTATTCATGGTCTTCGCGAACAATAAAATAGGCCTTATAAACCTCGCAGTCGAAAAGGGTTTTTGCATCTTTTGGTAAACGGACGCCATCGCAATCGCGCACGGCATCCGCTCCCCAGAGATCGATATATTTTTGGGTTCCCTCGATGAAGGTATCATCGGTAGGAATCGTGACGAATCCTTTGTTTTTTGACATGTTTACTTAATCCTTTTTTGGGTTTCCGTATCGAAGAACATCAGTTTGTTTTTATCGAAGCAAATCTCCACTTCGTCCTCAGGGCGAACCTTGTTGTCGCTTGGGATTTTCATAATGAGCTCCCGGTCGTCGTTTTTGAAATAGACCGCGAGTTCGAAGCCAAGCAATTCTACGAAATCGCAGGTGAGTTTGAAAGTTTCCGTTTTGCTTTTAATCGTTTCATCTTTTGCCAAATAGATATTTTCCGGACGGATGCCGAGGATAATTTCCTTTCCTTCGTATCCTTCAAGGAGTTTTTCATCGGATTCTTTGAGGCTGATGCAGCAATTTTTTCCGAAGCGAAGCAAGCCTTTTTCAAATTTGGCGTTGACGAAGTTCGTGGGCGGGTTGCCGATAAATCCGGCGACGAAGACGTTCACGGGGTCGGAAAAGACTTCTTCCGGGGTGCCGATTTGCTGGATATAGCCATCCTTCATGATGACGATGCGGTCGGCCATCGTCATGGCTTCGGTTTGATCATGGGTGACGTAAACGGTCGTCGCCCCGACGCGCTTATGGATTTTGGAGATTTCGGAACGGGTTTGGACGCGGAGCTTGGCGTCTAAGTTGGAGAGAGGTTCGTCCATCAAGAAGACCTTCGGGTGACGGACAATCGTTCTTCCTAACGCCACGCGTTGACGCTGTCCGCCCGATAAGGCGGCAGGCTTCCGATAGAGGTATTTCTTCAAATCCAAGATTTCGGCTGCATTATAGACTTCTTCAAGAATTTCATGCCACTTCATCTTGCGCTTGGCGAAAAGGGGCACGTCATTGTTTTTCAAGAAATCGAGGTCCTCTTGGAGAATTTCAATACGTTCCTGGCGTTCCTTGATTCCCTGCTGAAGGACTTTGGCTTTCTCTTCTTCCTTGCATTTTTTGACGTTTTTCTCCATCCATTTAATGCGTTTTTGGAGTTGGGCGATCGTGGAAACGACCTTTTTGGTCCGGAGTTCGTCTTTACCGATGCGTTGCTTCGTGAACTTCTTTCTTTCTTCCAAAAACTTCAAAGCTTCTTGATAAAGGGCTTCCCGTTCTTGAAATAAGGTTTGGTCCGGCGTACGCTTCTTCGTTTTGTTCACCTTCTTGTCAATCGCATCGATTTGGCGGAACAAGACTTTGATTTTTTCGGTGATTTCGCTGTATTTCTCATTTTCTTCTAATAAGGGCATCTCCATCTTGCAATGCTTCAAGGCAAAGGAAATGTTCCCTTTGACCGTCATATGGGGGTAAAGGGCGTAGTTTTGGAAAACCATCGCGACTCCGCGGTCTTGAGGCGGGATGCAGTTGACGAGGCGGTTATCGATATAAAGTTCCCCGGAAGAAATTTCCTCCAGTCCGGCGATCATGCGGAGGGTCGTGGACTTGCCGCATCCGGAAGGCCCGACGAAGACGACGAATTCTTTGTCCGCGATTTCGAGGTTGAAATCAAAAACCGCCTGAACGTTATTGGGATAAACCTTATTGATATTTTTTAGTGATAGAGTCGACATATTCTATTCTCCTTTTCTTAACCCTTTTTTATAAACATCCGGGAATTGCTTCTCGTTGATGTACCGATCAAAACGGGATGTGACATATAAGTGCCATAGCAGCAGATAGAAAGGCCCTAGCAAGAGAACCAATGCGATATCCAGCAAAATCACCACGAGCAAAATGCCGATGTAGCCGATAAAATGCAAGGCGAACAAAATCAAAGAGAAGGGGATGCATACGAGGAAATTGCTCAAGGCAAAGCGAATCGCTAACCCCAAGCATTTGGCGAAACTTAAATCGTAGGTCATCGATAAAGAAACATAGAAAAAGAGGATGGGAACCACGAATAAATAGAAGACGCCGGTAGCAAACCCATGGAAGATATAAAGGTATGACTCGTTCGAATAACTGTTGACAAAATAGCCAAGCATTTCCGTCGAACCTTGAAGCAATCCAAAGACAAAAGCAACGCCGAGGCAAAGCTTCCAGTACTTCTTGATGCCGGTAATAAAATCGTCTTTGAAGAAAATCACTTCCCCGTAAACAAGATTCCGGATGATGCGTAAACTTCCGGCAATCCCCACGGAGAAAACCAAATAGCCAAAAACCAAGGAGGCTTCCTGGATGAGGGTCACCATCATTTCAAAGGCCTTCTTTTCTTCTGGAGTTAAAGCTCCGTTATTTTGGGTGATATAGGTATAGACGAAGATATTGGAGAAAATTTCGATGGAAAGAATGGGGAGGAAGAACAAAAGGAGCCAGGCTCCGACCAGAAGCAAGGTTTTGAATTCGTGGGTCAAGATGTCTTTGAACTGAGCTTTCCTTGTAGACGGAAGGAGGCTTGCTTCGTAATCCTTGCCGCTTAATTTGATTTTCACTTTCTTATTTTTCATGGTGAATCGCCTCTAATAGGGTAAGGATTTGGTCTGTTTTCCCTTCTTTTTGAAAGGAAGACGCATGGACGCTTTGCTTATTGATGAACGCGTAATATTTCGTTTTTTCCTTATATTCCAACAAGGAAGTGAGATATCCCGTTTCTCCATTAAAAAGTTCAATGCCGAAATGTTTATCCTCCACCTGCTTGTTGCTTTCTTCAAAATAGGGGGAAGAGGAATTTAGTTCGATGAAACTAGAGGCGTAACTTGCCTGGAAAGCGGATTCAGAAAGAATCAATAGATCGCTTGAAAGCCCCTGAGTTTGGAACAAAACGGAATAGGTTTTTAAAGACGAAGGAGAAGAATAAACGTTGATTTCTTTGTTTTGAAGCGAGGTATTCTCGCGGACAAAGCTTTCTAAAGCCTTGCTATCTTGGACATTTGCTTCGATAAACAGGCTGAAGATTTCTTCTTCTTTGGGATTCGTTCTTAAAAGGACCCCGTAGGTCACTAAACTTGGGACAAACGCCACGACGAGTAGATAAAAAGGAAGGCGGCGAAGTAAATGCGTTTTCAAAGGGAAACTAATCTTCATTTGCATACCCCTTGATGTAGTTGGAGACAACTTGAAAAACGTAGACTTTGCCGATTTCGAGGGAAGGGTCAAACAAAGAAGAAAGAAAAAGGGTCTTCTTCTTTTTGCCTTGGCTCACGACCACTTCATAGACTTTGGAACCCCCATTCAACGTGATGGGTTTTCTTTTCATTTCCTCGACTTTTGCAATCAGACTCTCCCCTTCTTCCTTTAATAGGTTCACGTATTCGGTGGCCAGGCCCCTATAGAAGAGATTCCGGTCCAAAAAATAAAGGGCGGGAAAAGCTAATAGCAAACTAGACACCGATCCCAAAACTTGGAAGAGCGTCCGCGCCTCGTAAAAAGCAAAGCCGATGAAACAGCAAATGGAAACCATCGACAAGGAAAGGAAAACAGCAAAAAGGACGAAGGAACGCTTCGTGCGGGTCAATAGAATTTGGAGGTCCTTTTCGTTGTAGAGCATCATAAATCCTTAAAATACTCCCTGACTTTCGGGTTTTGGTTCTTGAGGAGGGCAGCGGGTTCTCCGCAGGCGATGATTTTCCCTTCTTCCATGACGTAGAGGTAATCGGCCAAAGACAAGGCGTCATGGATATCATGAGAGATGAAAATCACGGTATCTTCGTTTTTATAGAAGGTTTTCTTGAGTTCTAAACAAAGGCGATGGGAAAGGGGCTTGTCCAAATTGGAGAAGGGTTCATCAAAAAGATATAAAGAGGGCTTCTTAACCATGGCTTTGGCCAGCAGCACTTTCTGGGCTTGGCCTAAGGAAAGCTCTTTGATTTTACGGGTGAGCAAAGGGGTTAAGCCAAAGACTTCCGCGGTTTCGTAAACTCGTTGCTTGATTTCTTCTACGGGGATGGAAGCCACTTCCAAAGGGAAGGCGATATTGTGAAAAACGTTCTTCTTGGGATACAAAACAAGGTCCTGATTCACGTAAGAAATATCGCGTTCGCGAGGGGGAAGATACGTCACGACGGCATCATCAAAATAAACTTCCCCCGCGTTTAAGGGCAAAACTCCGGCTATGATTTTGATGAGGGTGGATTTCCCCGATCCCGACTCTCCGATGATGACGCTAATCTTGCTAGAAGGAAAAGCCACCGATAAACCATCGATTACCGTATGGGTCGTTTTTCGCGTTTGGTAGGTGACTACCAAATTTTTAACGGCGATTTTAGGCATCTTTACGCTTCCTTCTCTATTTCCTTGAATACAATATAAGCCCCAGGATCCATTTTATGGACTTCCACCATGATTCCTTTTTGCTCCACGGGAACAAAGCAAAGGAACAGGCCATCTAGGGGCATCTTGAACTTTTGGCTGATTTCGTAGGCGTTCGTAATCGTCCCCTTTAATGAAATTGGTTCATAAGACATCTCTTCGCTCCATTTCGGGCAAAGGGAAGTAGAAACGAAAGCCCCATGAAAATAGGTGCTTAGATATCCTCTGGGATTCTCGTTATTCGTCCTGCAAAGAATTTCCATTTGCTTGGTCTCTCCCAGTTCCCCTTCTACGGGAATTAATAAATAAAGCTTACGGGCGTATCTTTCGTTATTGCGGTCTTCATAGGCCTTGCCCTGCATCTCCCAAAAGAAGGTTTCCGAGATCGGCTGGCGGAAGTTTTTCACCACGGGCAAGAACACGTTTTCGCAGATGCGGCAGACGCCTAAGCGCAAAGATTCGCGGTAAAGCTGCTTGTATTTGCGGACGTATTCCTCGATTAATTTCTCGTCTTTCGAGGCATAGGCCTTTTCCTGATTGACGAGCAAATCGTAATAGGAAAGGGTGAGTTGCAACTTGGCGATGCGGTCTTCTTCCCCTTTGTTGCTTGCTAGGGAATAGGCTTGATTTAAAAATTTCTCGCCGAGTTCAAGGTAACGTTTGCTACTTTCTTCCGGGATGATTTCTAAAGGCGAAGCAAAGGTCGTGAAATAGGGCTTAGAGAGGCGGAGGCACAATTCCATGTAAGAACGGACATAGAGGTAGCCTTCTCCATAATACCCTTCGAGGAATTCCATCATATGAGCGTTATATTCCGCTTTGGTCATCGTGGGATTGGCCATGAGTTTAGCAAGAAGATACGTCGTTAATTCGTTAAAGGAAGCGTGGTCGCCTTGCCCATTGATATACATGCCCTTCGCATGATGGGCATAGAAAAAATGCATGTTGTCGAGCAAGGAAGGCCAAACGGGGAAAATAACGTTGCTAGAAAAATAGTTATAAGGATAATCCCAAATGTACATCTTCTCCGTCATCTTCGCCCATTTTTGGATGGTTTCGACGGTTCGGAAGGAGGGTTCAAGCAACGGGTCTTTGGTTTTTTGGTATAGAGCAGCCGCTTTTTCGATCGGCAGTCCGCGCGTTGCCGGAGGGCAATAACGGATCACGATGTCCGGGTTAGGCTTAATTTTATTCGGGAGAACGACCATCTCGTGGTAAATCAAGGCTTCGATTTGAACGGAAGGATAGGTTTCGTGGATCTTTTCGCTCACGCGGTTGACAAAATCCAAATACAAATCGGTGTCGTTATATCCTTGGTTCAACCGTTCCTGACACTTGGGGCAACGGCAATAGGTCATGTTCGCATCGTTAATCGAAATGGATAGAAGACTCGGTTCTTTTTCTTGGCCAAGCCATTCCAAGGCTTCTTTGACGATCGTTTCCAAGGTTTCTGGATTGCTAAAGCAAAGCCCGTTGGGGTTTCTAACCTTCCCATCATAGGCGTAAAGCTCCGGCTTCAAGACCAAATATTTAGAAGGCTTTACGAGTTTAGAGAACGTATGAACCAAGCCATCGAACCCTCCGGCAAAGCCAACGGAGCCTCCGTCTTCTTCCCGCAAACGACGGACAAAATTGCCATTTAATTTGCTTTTGACCGAGAATTCCGGATCCCAAGCATTGGGGTCGCAGAGTTCCCGATATTCAAAAGCGGGCAGGAAATGATGGTGAAAATCGTGGAGTTCGATTTTGGGGGAATAAAGAATCTTTTCAACGTCGCTAGTAAAATAACGGAAGCCTAAATACATTTCCAAGAAATCGTAGACGGCATAAAGAATGCCGCGTTTCCCTCCGTCAAAATAAAGGGAATCCCCGATGAGGCGGAAATCGTATTCATCCTCGTTATAAATTTTTTTCTCGGTGCCATCCTCGTAGCATCCTCCGATAAAAATCTTCCCTTTCGTTCTTAAGGGATAGGAATCCATGTAAATCGGGAGGCGGATATCCGTGAGGCGATAAAGATAAGATTGAAGGATTCTAGCCGCTTTTTGGATGGGCTCTGGGGCATTGCAGGGGCCTTTAAAAGCCCCATACGCGGGGACATAAATCGAAAAGTCGGAAAGAGAAATTCCGTTGAGTTTCAATTTCGATAATTTTTGTCCGACGCGAATATATTTTTGCATAGCAATACCATGATAGAGGAGGAAGGCGGGGCAAGGAAGCCCCGCCCTCCAGAAAAGGGTTATTTTGCCGTGATGACGACGTTTTTGTAGTTGAAGGATTGTTCCGAGGGGTTCATCGATAGGAGGTAAACGCCCTTGCCCATCTTCGAGGTGTCGTAAATGGGGTAGTCGGTTCCGACACGAAGAGTCGGGAACTCGCGGATATTCGCGGAGAACTTTATGTGCTGCCAATCCTTATTCGCAAAATCGAAGAGCTTTTCGATGCGGGTATCCTCCGCATTGGCTTCTCCGCCTTCTG
>OGRD01000006.1_pt1 | contig 235908 bp, 186 predicted proteins | sample 1553441 | NCBI WGS metagenome assembly OGRD01 (sample SAMEA2580106, study PRJEB22360) | human gut metagenome | biome: human gut; feature: human-associated habitat; material: faeces | place: Denmark | collected 2008/2010
TGCATAATGATGAATGCATAATGAGTACTTCAATGCATAATGATGAATGCATAATTATATGTTTAATTATATGGCAATTATATGTTCTTTTTGTTCCTTCTTTGCAAACATCCCCTCCTTTGGAGGGGCTTGGGGAGGTCTGTCTCTTGGGGAGGTCTGTCTCTTGGGGAGGTCTGTCTATAAAAAACAACTACTTATGAAACGAGATAATCAACTGTTGAGTCGTCGCAATCGATTGATATGCGAGATGTTTTTTTCGCTGCTGCGTGAGGGTATGCCGGCTATGCGTGCTTATGCCGCCACCGGCAATGCTTTCTTCCTCTCCGAAGCCCAAGTGCGGCGAATCGTGTCAGCCAACGCATAGCGCAATGCAGAATGCATAATTAAGAATGCACAATTAAGAATGCACAATTGACCTCCCCAAGCCCCTCCAAAGGAGGGAGTGTTGCACAGTGGGGCATAAGGAAACAAATTAGGTATGTAATTATGCTATGGTGCATTCGTCAGAAAAAGGATTTGCATAACTCATAAAAATTCACTACCTTTGCACTCGCAAATATGCGTACTTCTTGTGAAAAAATTTAAGTTCATAGACCTCTTTTGTGGTATCGGCGGTTTTCATCAAGCCATGACCAACTTGGGCGGAGAGTGCGTCTTCGCATCTGATATAGACGCCGACTGCCGCAAGACCTATGCCCGGAACTATCACCTGCAACCCGAGGGAGATATTACCCGCATTGACGCAAAAGACATCCCTGCACACGATGTGTTGTGCGCCGGTTTCCCCTGCCAATCTTTCTCCAAAGCCGGCAAAAGATTGGGCTTTGCCGATGAAACCAAAGGTACTTTGTTTTTCGACATCGTGCGTATCTTGCAATACCACCAACCACGCTACGCACTGTTGGAAAATGTCCGCAATCTCGCCTCGCACGACCACGGCAACACTTGGCAGGTGATACACGACACCTTGGTGCAAATCGGCTATAATGTCAGTCCGCAGCCTGTTATCTTCAGTCCGCACTACATCGGCATTCCGCAGCACCGTGAGCGCGTATTCATTATGTGTGTGCGCAAAGACCTCGGTACGCTGCCCGAGTTCTGTTTCAACGAGAACAATATCCCCGCTTGTCGCATCGAGGATATCCTCCTTGACGAAAAGGACATCCCTAACCTCAGCAAGTATCTGCTCAAACCCGAACAGATACAATGGATCAACCTATGGAACGACTTTATCCAAGGTATTCAATGCGATAAACTGCCCGGATTTCCCATTTGGGCAGACAGTCTCTGCGAATTGCAGGATAACCCGATGTTCAGCCAATGGGACAAACTACCCGGTTGGCAACGCAATTTTATCCTCAAGAACAACCAACTATGGCAGCAGAACAAAGCGTTTATTGCCGAGTGGCTCAACAAAGCCAAGCAATGCCCCTTGTTCTTCGGCGCAAAGGCAAAACTCGAATGGCAAGCAGGCGTGGACGATAAGCACCCCGACCTATGGCAGCATATTATGCAGATACGCCCATCGGGATTGCGGGTGAAACCAGGCACTTATTTCCCGGCACTCGTCGCCATTACACAGACTTCTATTGTGGGCAAGCGTAAGCGATTCCTTACACCACGAGAGTGCGCACGCTTGCAGAGTTTCCCCGACTCATTCCAATACGATGAAAAAGACGCACAAGCGTACAAACAATTCGGCAATAGTATCAATGTCGGGTTGGTGGAACTCTTTGCACGCTATATGTTCGGCGACCCCGACATACAACTACGCTACTCCCGTGCCGTGCAGTTCCCTCCGCAGCATACACCTAACAAAATCACACGACGGCAGAAAACAACCGCATACAACTACCCCACATTATTCCCCGTGGCAGGGTTCTGAAGCATCGCAAAAGCGGTGCTTTTTTATTATAAGGACACTTATTGTTGGTTAATATGGAAGATAGAGAACAACTCAAACAATTAGGCAATCGCCTCAAGAATAAACGCGAGCAACTCCAACTCACGCAAGAGGAGTTTGCCGCGAAGTGCGGATTCACCAAAAACTATATCGGTATGTTGGAGCGAGGAGAACGAAATCCGTCATACCTCACCTTGCTGCAAATTGCACAGAACCTTAAAGTCGCACTCAAAGACCTATTATAAACGATAAACTCATATATGTATGCTACACCCTAATACCCTCAACGAAATTCAACACAATAGCAATACCGGCGTGGAATACGAGATAGCCCTGTTCTACACTTTGCTCAAAAACACCTGCGAAAAAACGGCTGTACTCAATGCCATCCGCCTTCGCCATGATGCTGACAATATTATGCAGATCATCGGGCAAACCGACATCTCTGGTATAGAACAAGCATTGGCGGCACAACAACGGTCTTATTCCGATTGCTCCTTTGAAACCCAAAACGACCAAGTCGGTCCTGCGGATATTGTTCTCTACCTTACCGGCGGGCAGCAACTCGGTTTGTCGGTCAAGTATGCCAACACTTGCACACTCAATGTAACGGGTATGCGGTTCATTACCAAACAGCAAAAAGACCAATTGCAAAAGCAACTCAAAGCATATACCACACGCTATATCCAAGAGATGCAACAATGCTATGGCAATGCTACCAACTGGTTCCGTAAGCGCAAACTAAGTAAAACAAATGATGACTTTATCGACCTTATCCGTGATGCCGTCATTGCTAATTGGAACAACATACCCGACAAAGTGCAACTCCTGCAAAGTCTCTATCACGCCGATTCGCCTATTCCTTATTGGGTGGTGGAGTACATGCGTACCGGCATTCGCCTCAATACAGTTCCGACTACCATTGCCGCAGACCAAGCGCAACGGGTAACTCTCCAAAAATACCAAACATCCTTCATCGCTTTTTATCTCGATGCTCAGCGTATCGGGCACATGCAAGTGAAATTCAACAACGGATTTATCGAACGCTGTAAGAAAGCAAAACCCGATTTTACAGTCGATGGCATACCTATGGCGTATGGCAAACCCTTCTCTTCGTGGAACTTCAGCACAGAAAGATAAAACCGTTCAGACCTTTGTAGCGGAATGGCGCGATAGTTACAAATCGCTGCACAACTATCTCCTAAACAATACTACCTTTGCACCGTCTTTCGTAAGAGAGGCGGTGATTTTTTTGTAATGCACAATGCATAATTAAGAATGTATAATGGGTTGTGGTGATATTTATTCTATATCCTCATAGTAACTATTGCGCACTATGCGCAACGGGGGCGGCGTTTTTGGTGTATCTTTGCAGCGTAATTCAAATGCAATGCATAATGTATAATGTATAATGCATAATGAATTACAAAAACCTTTATTCATTAACTAAAACCAACAAGAGTATGGCAAAAGTAAGTTTTGAGTATCCTGTAAAGGATGTGTGTGGCAAGATCGGTAAGGACAGCGCAGTGGGTTTCGCTCACCGCGGCAGTACCAAGTTCGCAGTGCGCTACGGTAAGCGCAGCACGATGCCCTCGGAGAGCGAGTTGGCACAGCGTGCTAAGTTCAAAAGCGTGGCATCGGCAACGCGCAAGCGTCTGAAAGATGCATCGAAAATGGCTGCCGACCAAGCCGCTTTCGCTGCGCAGAGCGCATACAAGACGCTCTACCGATATGTGTTCAACCAAGAGTGGAATGCGTACAATGCGTAATTCAATGCGTAATGATGAATGCATAATGCATAATTGACCTCCCCAAGCCCCTCTATATGAGGGGATGTGCGGGGTAGGGACTATGAAACATATAATTATCGTAGAATTACTCATCCATTATATAGTTAATTATATGGCAATTATATGTTTTTGGAACACCCAATTATGAATTGACGATGAAGCGGATTGAATTGTGGTTGGCGGTGTTGGCTGTGGTATTCGGTTTGGGACTGATTGCCACAGCCCTTTTTCTACCGCCTGCCGGGTATATCGACCCTACCGTACTGACCGCCTACGGCGAGACTCTCACCTTTGCCGGTGCCCTCATCGGCGTGGATTATCACTACAGAAAACGACGCTAAGCCCCGACCTCCTCAATCCCCTCCATAGGGGGCAGAGTGAGGCATAAGGAAACATATAATTACCATGAATTACTCATTAATTATATGATAATTACACTTGCTTAAAATTCGTCTGCCCCATGTAAGTATTCCTATTATATGGTTAATTACATGTTCTTAAAATATACATTAGTATGAAACTGACATTAGTTCGTGGCTCGGTCCAGGGCGAGGCTCTGCCGGGCAAGTTATATATCGATGGTCGTCTATGGTGTCTGACCTTAGAGCGTAGCGGGGTAGAGATACTCGCGCTATGGTACACGGTGAGCGTAACCGCCTCTCCTCGTTTCAAACGCCTGCTGCCGGTGGTGAACAGTGTGCCGGGGCGGTCGGGCATACGCTTCCATGTAGGCACCAAACCCCGCCACTCGTCGGGATGTATCCTCGTGCCTACACGCGAGGAGGAAGACCGACTGACCGAACTCTTACTACAAACCCAACAGCAACATGAAACGATCTATCTGGAAATCATTGACCCTAAGCCTGCTGCTCCTCTGTATGATGTGGCTTGTCCTGCTCACGAGCGGATGCAGTATATCGAGAACCGGCGTATTGCCGATCGCTACCGCCGACAGCACCCGGACGAGTTCGGCGAGAAGCGATAGCGTGTATCGGATAGACAGTATCTATATACACGAGTATAGTAGCGGCGATACGGTGTATGTGGATAGGTATCGCGACCGTATCCGCTATCGCACGCTCCATACCTGTGATACCGTCTATCAGACCCGCGAGCAGATACGCACCCTGCCGCCCGAGCGATACACCCCGCGAGCGGTAAAGATATTGGCGTATATAGGCGGTATCGCCCTGCTACTGCTTGTAATTCGATGCGTAATACAATGCATAATGAAGAATGTATAATGCATAATGCATAATTGACCTCCCCAAGCCCCTCCGGAGGAGGGGATGTCGCTGGGTGGGGACTATGAAACATATAATCATCATATAATTAGACATATAATTTTTGGGGAACTATATACTTGTTGGCAGTAAATCCGACATATCCCTATACGATAACTAACCATTATAGGTTAAGTACTCCCCCTATAAAACAAGTATGATCTAAACAATCATAATGTAAAACAAATACGATATATATCACAAGCGGTTGCCCGTAAGAGCAACCGCTTGTGGTATATCAAAAAAGTCTCTTTGGTAAGACAAGCAGAGAGTGTAGAAACAGCGTGTACAGAATGTAAGCGGCCTAAGAAATCATCCGCTGCATAGTTACATAGCAAAGCATTTAGGTATCACAACAGATACCCCCGTAACCGCTAACGCTGCAGCACCTCTTATCTATATCCTTATTTGCTGATGAGTGCCTCGTAGGCCGCAGCGTCGAGCAAGTCGTCGAGTTCGGCTGCGTCTTTGATAGCAATCTTAATCATCCAACCTTCGCCGTAAGGGTCGTTGTTGACCAATTCGGGTTGGTCGTTGAGCGTCTCATTAAACTCCAATACCTCACCGGTAACGGGGATATTGAGGTCAGAAACGGTCTTTACAGCCTCTACCGAACCGAAAGTCTCGCCTTTGGCTACGGTCTCACCTACGGTGTTTACATCTACAAAGACGATCTCACCAAGTTCCGACTGTGCGTAGTCTGTGATTCCGACATAGGCTTCATTGCCTTCTACACGAATCCACTCATGGTCGCTCGTGTAGCGCAGATTAGTTGGGATATTCATATCTGATTAGAATTAAAGATTATTCCTTTATTTGCGTGTATCAGTACTCGGTATTTGGTCGCCAAGTGTGGACATTGCACAGCGGAAACCAATCTTGCTGGAACTCTTGTCTTGGTCTAAGTAACGACGGGTAGAGGGGTTGAGCCAATAGATACGGTCAGCCCACGAACCACCCTTATATACGCGCGTGTTCTTTGTGATTCTCGGTGCGAGTATATCGGTCGGGTCGGTCTTCACCTCGGTGAGGTTAGCCACAGCCACGGTATCCAGCGGGTAGTCGGTATCGATGAGCGAAGCGAAGTCACCGTCTCGTACATCACGGCGGTCATCTGTGCCACGATAGGTAACTCGGATGCAACCGGTAGAGTCGATCTGATATGCGCCGTCCTCGCTTAGTATGGGGGTGGTGTAGATATTACCACGGAAAGAGTTGTACTCTGACAGTTCTTGGTAACTGGTCTCACGATAGACATCGAGCACCCATTCGTTGACATTACCTGCCATGTTGTAGAGTCCGAAATCGTTCGGTGCATACGCATCTACAGGTGCGGTGATCACATAGTGGTCGTTCAGAGCACCGCTCACACCCATCATATCGCCTCGTCCACGAACAAAGTTAGCCTGCAACTGACCTGCGTTTTTCTTACTCAAGTCGCGTGGGTGATAGCCTGACCACGGATAAATTTTACCCTCTATGGTCAGTCCGTCTTCGCCTGCGATAGGCGCATAAGCCGCGAACTCCCACTCAGCCTCGGTAGGCAGACGGTAACCTGTAACGAAGATACCGTCCGCACGGTTCACCTTACGCTCTACACCATACGAGTCGTACATCGGCTTCTTACCAAAATCGGGGTTGTAGGTATCGTCGAGAAGGTATTTCTCGGTGTTGAAGACAAACTTATCACGGATATACTCGTATGAGGGGCGATACATAGTAATGGTCTCCTCGGGGTCTTCGGGGCTGACCTCCTCGTATGAATCCATCTCGTATCCGGTAGCGGTTTCCCATTCGTCTTTGTATGCCTCGTCGTCGGTCGGCTGCAAGTCAGCAAACGGCGGTACTACGATAGCACCTGCTTTAACAAGCGCCATCTCGTTGACACGATCGGTACGCCATTGGCAGTATGCCATAGCCTGCTCCCATGTGACACCTACTACGGGGTAGAACGAGAATGCGGGGTGCTTAAAATAGTTGTCCTCGTAGGGGTCGTTGTACGCCAAGTCCTCACGCCATACGGTGTGGTCGGGGCGTGCCTTGTCCACCAACTCGGGAGCGGTCGCCCCAAACACGATCTCCAGCCAATGGAGATACTCGTTCCAGTTGAGGTTGGTTACCTCGTACTTATCCATATAGAAAGAACTTACGGTAAGCGACCGAGAAGCATTGTTGCGCGGAGCGGTGATAAACTCGTCCTTCTCACCGATAGTAAAGGTACCACCTTGGATAGGCACCATTCCTACGGGGTTTACATTGCCCACGCCCTCTTTTGCCTCAAAATTGGTGGTCTCTACATCATAGTAGTTCCAACCCGTGGTGTTGGAGACTTTTGTGTTCAATTCGCGCGAGTTGCAGCCACTCAACGCTACGACCAAAACCAAAAACAGATACTTAGATACTTTGTTCATCATATAGGTGTATGAAGTTATTTACGATTTTCAGCCTGCAAAGTTACAAAAAAAAAGTCATTCTGACCAATAAAACTCCGAAAAAGTAGAAAAAAAATGTATTTTCCACTCAAATCACAGATTTTTATACATTCTCGGGGCATTTTGGTGGTGTGTTTGAGAAGAATTTTGTAACTTTGTACTCAGTTATGCATACAGAGTTTTTGAATATACGGGGGAGTTTATTCTCATTGGAGAAGCCCGTAGTGATGGCTATCCTAAATGCCACGCCCGACAGTTTTGTTCCGTCCACGCGCTTAGCGGACGAGGATGCGGTATTGCGTGCGGCCGAGCGTGCATTGGCCGACGGTGCTGCCATCTTAGATATAGGTGGCTATTCCACTCGTCCGGGAGCACCCGTGGTGTCGCCCGAAGAAGAATGGCGGCGCGTCAAAATGGCGGCTTCGGCCATACAGCGCGAGTTTCCCGACGCCATTATGTCGGTGGATACTTTCCGTGCGAATGTGGCACGGCGAGCCGTGGAAGAGACCGGAGTGGCTATCATCAACGATATTTCGGGCGGCGAGTTGGATAAGCAGATGTTCGACACCGTGGCATCGCTGCAAGTGCCTTATATCCTAATGCACATGCGCGGTACACCCGCCACTATGCAAACGCTTACCGACTACGATGACTTGCTTTCGGATATGATAGCGTATTTTCAAGTGCGCTTAGACCGACTGTCGCAGTTAGGCGTCGCCGATGTCATTCTCGACCCCGGCTTTGGCTTCTCCAAGACCTTAGAGCAGAACTACCTGTTGCTCAACCGAATGCACGAGTTGTCGGTATTAGACCGCCCCGTCTTAGCCGGCTTGTCGCGTAAGTCGATGCTCTACAAAGCATTAGGCATTACACAAGAAGAGTCGCTCAACGCCACAACGGCGGTGAATATGGTGGCCCTGCTCGGTGGGGCGAAGATCCTGCGTGTACACGATACCAAAGCCGCGGCAGAAACTATCGCTATCTACAATCAACTGCAACAAAACCAATAGGTTATGGCATTCCAATTCGGGTTTAAGGACATAATAGATATATTGTGCGTCGCACTCATCTTGTACGAGGCCTTTCGCTTGTTGCGCCGCTCGGGTGCGGCTAACCTGTTCTGGGGTATCCTTGCATTCTTGGTGGTTTGGTTCTTGGTCAGTTTCGTTTTCCAATTAGACCTGACCGGTGCGTTGTTCGACCGAATCATCAGTGTGGGTGCCATCGCGCTGATTGTGATTTTCCAAGAGGAGATACGCAGTTTCTTCTATCGTGTAGGTGCGCGATTTAGTACTTTCCAATTCCGACACCGCAAGGAAGAACAGAATGCCACCGACAAGCGAGTTCAGCAGATAGCGCAAGCGTGTCGCCACATGTCGCAATCGAAAACCGGTGCACTCATCGTCTTTGCAGGCAAACAAGACCTGAGCGAGTATGCCGACACGGGCGAGCGACTCGATGCGCATATCTCCGCACGACTGATAGAGAATATCTTTTTCAAGAATACACCGCTACACGACGGCGCACTGATTATCAAAGACGGAAAATTGCTCAGTGCCGCCTGTATATTGCCTGTTTCTAAGAACCAAGACATACCGCAGCATTACGGCTTGCGACACCGTGCGGCACTTGGTTTGACCGAGAAAACCGATGCGATGGCTATCGTTGTTTCTGAGGAAACGGGGCGTATATCGGTTGCGCGAGGTGAGATGATAGAGCAAATCAGCGAAGAGCAGTTGTTTATCTACCTCTCATCGGCCTTCTCTATCGTCGGATAAGTGCCTTAATACCTATTTAACCCTCTTAAATCTGTCGCAACGGTCAGCCTTACCTACACATATTTCGCTACACACTGTCTGTAACTGAATAAGCCACTTGGCAAAAACAAAATACATATTGTGCATATCAGAAAAATTGCGTAACTTTGCACGCTGTATGGTGTCAGACGCATATTTGGGGCACCATACCTACCTCAACAAGGCAAAATAATAACTAAATAAATCATCAAAAAAACTATGTGGTTAAAAGATTCATCTATCGGCCGTAAGTTCGTTATGAGCATTACCGGCCTCGCTCTGGTCTTCTTTCTCCTCTTCCACGGCTGCATGAATGTGGCGCTGGTCTTCTCGGAGGAAGCGTACAACTGGATTTGCTCCGTCTTGGGAGCCAATTGGTATGCAATTGTGGGTACGCTTGGGCTCGCTTTGCTCATCCTTATTCACTTCTGTTATGCTGTCTATCTGACCATTCAGAACCGTTTTGCGCGTGGTAATGACCGTTACGCCGTTACCGCTAAGCGTGAGGGCGTGGATTGGGAATCGGAGAACATGCTTGTGCTGGGTATCTGCGTTCTCGGTTTCCTTGTGCTTCACCTCTACAATTTCTGGTTCCGTATGCAGTTGGCAGAACTGACCGGCGGTGCCACGGCAGGGGCTTTTGATCCGCAAAACGGTGCAGCATACGTAAAAGCATTGTTCACCACACCTGTTTGGGGACAGATCTACTGCGCACTCTACCTCGTTTGGTTGGTGGCTCTGTGGTTCCACCTCAACCATGGTGTTTGGTCGGCTTTGCACACACTCGGTTGGAACAACCTCAAATGGATGAAGCGTATCCGCGTCATCGGTACCGTGGTTGCCACCCTCGTTATCCTGCCCTTCGCAATCGTGGTATTCTACTACCTCGGCGTAGGCATCGGTATGCTCTGCGCATAATTTTGTCTAATCGTAAATCGTCAAATTGTCAAATATAACTATGGCAACAAAACAAGCAACAGGAGTCATTACGCCTGAGATGGCGAAGATTCCGGCAGGTCCATTGGAGAAGAAATGGACAAACTACAAGGACCATCAGAAACTGGTCAACCCTGCCAACAAGCGTAAAATCGACATTATCGTTGTCGGTACCGGTTTGGCAGGTGCATCGGCTGCTGCTTCTTTGGCAGAGATGGGCTTCAATGTACTCAACTTCTGTATTCAAGACTCGCCCCGTCGTGCGCACTCGATTGCTGCACAGGGCGGTATCAACGCTGCGAAGAACTATCAGAACGACGGCGACTCTATCTACCGCCTCTATTATGATACCATCAAAGGCGGCGACTATCGTGCTCGCGAGGCAAATGTATATCGTTTGGCAGAAGTGAGCAACAACATCATCGACCAGTGCGTGGCACAGGGCGTTCCTTTCGCACGCGAATACGGCGGATTGCTCGACAACCGTTCTTTCGGTGGCGCACAGGTAAGTCGTACTTTCTATGCCAAGGGTCAGACCGGACAGCAGTTGCTGCTCGGCGCATACTCGGCACTGAGTCGTCAGATTGGCAAGGGCAAAGTGAAAATGTACAACCGTCACGAAATGCTTGATATTGTGATGATTAAGGACGAGAACGGTGAGGAACGCGCACGCGGTATCATTGCTCGCAACCTTATCACAGGACGTATTGAGCGTTATTTCGCACACGCAGTAGTTATCGCTTCGGGCGGATACGGCAACACGTTCTTCCTCTCGACCAACGCGATGGCTTCCAACGGTTCGGCGGCTATGCAGATGTATCGCCATGGTGCATACTTTGCCAACCCCTGCTACGCACAGATCCACCCGACCTGTATTCCGAAGCACGGTGATTTCCAATCCAAACTGACCCTTATGTCAGAGTCGCTCCGTAACGATGGCCGTATTTGGGTGCCGAAGAAACTCGAAGACGCACAGAAACTGCAACGCGGTGAGATTAAGGGCCGCGACATACCCGAAGAAGACCGCGACTACTACTTGGAGCGTCGTTACCCCGCTTTCGGTAACCTCGTGCCGCGTGATGTGGCTTCGCGTGCTGCCAAAGAGCGCTGCGACAAAGGTTATGGCGTCAACAACACCGGTTTGGCTGTCTTCCTCGATTTCTCCGACGCTATCCAACGCCTCGGCAAGGATGTAGTCGCACAGAAATACGGCAACCTATTCCAAATGTACGAGAAGATTGTCGATGAGAACCCCTACGAGAACCCGATGATGATATTCCCCGCTATCCACTATACCATGGGTGGTATCTGGGTGGACTACGAACTCCAAACCAGCGTGAAGGGCTTGTTCTGTATCGGCGAGGCTAACTTCTCCGACCACGGCGCAAACCGTCTCGGTGCTTCGGCATTGATGCAAGGTCTGGCTGACGGTTATTTCGTATTGCCTTACACTATCCAAAACTACCTCTCCGACCAGATTGGCGTACCTCGTATGTCCACCGACCTGCCCGAGTTCGCCGAGGCTGAGAAGAAAGTGCAAGACAAGATTGACCGCCTGATGGCTATCCAAGGCAAACGCTCGGTAGATTCGATTCACAAGGAGTTGGGTCTCGTGATGTGGGATTTCGTAGGTATGGGACGTACCGCAGAGGGCTTGAAGACGGCTATCGAGAAAATCGATGCTATCAAGAAAGAGTTCTGGAGCAACGTCTATATCCCGGGTGAGGCAGGTGCGCTCAACAACGAATTAGAGAAAGCGCTCCGCTTGGCTGACTTCATTGAGATTGGCAAACTGATGGCACTCGACGCCCTCAACCGTGAGGAGTCGTGTGGCGGACACTTCCGCGAGGAGTATCAGACTCCCGAAGGCGAGGCACTCCGTCAGGACGACAAGTTCTCGTATGTATCCTGCTGGAAATACACCGGCGAGGACAGCGAACCCGAACTCATCAAAGAGCCGTTGGATTATGAATTTACGGAGAGAAAGACGAGAAATTATAAGAGTTAGTTGAGTGTTTAGTGTTTAGTGCAGATAAGAGTAGAAAGTAGATAGCAGTTTTGTACTGAAATGGAGTTCTTCGGGTATAGAAATTTGGTGGCGTACATCAAGGCGCGCGAAGTAGTGCGCAATGTGTACCGACTGGTGAAGCAATTCCCTAAAGAAGAGCAGTTTGCTTTGTCAAGCCAAATGCGTCGCGCAGCCGTTTCTATCACTTCGAATATCGCCGAAGGAATGACACGCTATTCCAATAAGGATAAGGTGCATTTCTTGGAAATCTCGTATGGCTCACTTATGGAAATAATGAGCCAGTTGGAAGTGGCAGAAGACCAAAACTACATCTCGCACAACGAGTTCCTGAATATGGAGGCTTTGATTGCGGATGTGGCAAGACTTCTTTCGGGATTGCAACGCAGTTTTACAGACCCCACCAAGGGACAAAAACTCAATAAAGCAGCAACAACTTCCGACATCAGTACAAACCACTGACAACTATCTACTGATAACTGCTCTCAACACTCAACTCTCAACGCTCAACCACTTAAAACTAATAAACTAATAAACGCATAAACAAATATGGATCAGTATATTGATATAAAAGTTCGTGTTTGGCGGCAGGCCGGACCGAAGGCGCAAGGCCATTTTGAGACCTACGAGTTAAAGCACATCTTCCAAGGTGCTTCGTTCTTGGAGATGATTGACATTCTTAACGAGCAACTCATCAGCGAGCACAAAGACCCTATCGCTTTCGACCACGATTGCCGCGAGGGTATCTGCGGTATGTGCTCCATGTATGTGAACGGACACCCGCACGGACCTGACTCCGCCATCACCACTTGCCAGTTGCACATGCGCAAGTTCCACGACGGCGAGACCATTACCGTTGAACCATGGCGCAGCCGTGCGTTCCCTGTTATCAAAGACCTGATGGTGGACCGTCAAGCGTATGACAAGATTATGCAAGCCGGTGGTTTCGTGAGTGTCAATACAGGTGGTGTACCTGATGCCAATGCCATACCTATCTCTAAGGCGGCGGCTGATGAGGCAATGGACGCGGCTTCGTGTATAGGTTGCGGTGCGTGCGCTGCTGCCTGCAAGAACGGTTCTGCTATGTTGTTCGTGGCTGCCAAGGTTTCTCAACTCGCACTCCTGCCGCAAGGTAAGGTAGAGGCTAAACAGCGTGCGAAGAATATGCTTGCGAAAATGGACGAACTCGGTTTCGGTAACTGTACCAACACCGGTGCATGTGCTGCCGAGTGTCCGAAGTCGGTTTCGCTGGCTAATATCGCGCGTCTGAACCGCGAGTTTATCTGCGCCAAGTTCTCTGACTAAGAGAGTATATATACAAGCAAGGGGCTGTCTGACAAGTGTAGGCAGCCCCTTGTTTTGGGAGAATTATGGAGATTCCTCTTTATTTGGAAGTTGTTCCCATCACGGTGTAAGTTTGGTCGCCGCGTTGGATGAGTATTTGTCCGTCGCGCAGCACTTTGCGGGTTTCCACATTGCCTGTTGTCGCTGTCTCCGCAATGCCGGTGCCGACACTTTTTGCTTCTTGTACCAAGCGGACGGATAGTCCGCAGTAACGTTCAAGAGGATGTGTAAGATCTATCCAACTTGAACGGAATCCCATATAATCTGCGTTATATTTTCCATCTTTTGTAGCAGACCAATAATAACCACAGTCCTGCGGACCGCTTACACTTTCAACACGACGGAATCCCGCTGCGGGTAAGAAAACAGCCCCCGCGGTTTCCAATTTCTGCCAATCAGAAAGAGCAATGGTTTGGAAGTCGCCAAACGTCTGACCTGAACCTGCGTCTGCAAAGCCTGTTTTGAAAGTTACATCGGCCGGACATACCCATGTATCAGGCAGCAGGATAAGTCCATTGGCATATTCTGTACCTCCGGCATTGAGATTGATACGCGCCACACTCATTAGTTGAGCGGCATTCGTGCGTGTATTACACAAATAGTTCCATTCGCCCTGAGTCAGTGTGTACCATGTGTTTCCATCACCCATATTCATTCCCCAATCCTTGAAGTCGCCGGAATAGCCGGCACCCTCATTAGTTATTCCCACACCCCATTGTGCCGTACCCGTAGTGCCGCTTCAACCGAATAAGTCAATCTTATCATTTAAGGTATGAGAATTATTCACATTTTTCTCACCAATCATATCGTATTGGTGTTCGGCAAACGCCCATGTGGTAGTCGATTGGGTGTACTGCAAGTTGCCTTGCGAGAAATAGACTTGCTTGTCCGCTGCTACCGAAAACTTGCCGTTGATAGCGTTGGCGGGAGCCGTTCGTGCGCTTGCCTGTGTGCCTGCGCCTGCGATGGCTACGAGTGCCATACTGAGTAGAAATTTGTTCATAACAAATTATTGTTTAGTTGGTTAGATATTGTTTTTGATTATACATTATCCCTATATGCAGCAGCGTCTGTCAGGCACAATATGCCCGACAGACGCTGTTATAGACAACATACGTTTCGTCTTTTTTATAGATGACAGAGCATGGTTTACCCTGCTCTTCGCAGCCTTTGCGTATGCCGATTGGGGGTAAATCCACTGATACACAGCACATTACGCACGCAATATTCCACTGCCTCTTTCGCACTACATGCCGTACAGGTTGCCATACGCCCCAAGCGACAGCCACCCATACCTCGCATATATGTATCCATGCTTAACATAGTATATATCCTTTTCGCCCGCAAAGATACAACTTTTTTCTTATATAATAAACATTTGTGCCAAAAAAATATGCCTTACCACATTTGATGCAATACTAAAAAGGCTGCCTGACAATGCTATCAAGCAGCCTTTTTGAGAAATATATTTGTTTCAAAAGAGAGACATCTGTGTGGGGATTGAGGGAGTGTCCGGTTTAGGTGTTGATTTGGGTGTTGCTTGGGTTTCCGGTGGCTGTTGAGTAGGTTGGGGTTGTGGTTTTGGGGTGCGTTGGGCGGTGATGTACCGGCAAGTGAGGTCAGCACAATTTTTGCAGACACATACTCAGCAAAAGAGAACGGGTGCAAATGAATAGGCACATATCGACCTGACAGCAATGTCGCTAATTCACTTGACAATAAATATGCATTTGACCCCGTAACATACAAATCTACATTTTTCAACACAAACAAAGCATCAACTAAATGCTCAAACTGAGGAACCTGCTGTACCTCGTCTAAGAATATGTAGTATGTGAGTGGTTTGCTTATATGTAAAGCAATAGCATCATACGCATCTTGCCAACGAGTATATTCACTATGCCGGCGTTCCTCAAAATTAACCGATACTATTTGTTCACTACTGATACCCATACCCAAAAGCAACTCTTGATATGCAGACATTAGTGTAGATTTACCGCAACGACGGATACCCGTTATCACTTTTATCAGATGCTGATCCTTTAGAGCAACCAACTGATCTAAATAGTATGGACGAGATATTAGCATAGTTCTACTTTTAGTTATTGACACAATTCGGTAAAAACGGGCGATTGTGTCAACAAGCACTATCTATCCGCTATATAAATCAGTTATTAAAACGATACGACAGTATAATCAGATGATTATATTGATAAGCGTTGGTCAGTTCCATATTACCCGACTTGCGCTTGATGTTCAAATCGCGCTTGTACCCATAGTCAAAGCGGTAGGTCAGTGCTATACTGTTGCGTTTGTCTATCCGCCAGCGCATCCCCACTTCGGGGCGTATATGGCTCAGATACTGTCCGTATTGCGTTGTGCTACAGGCGTTTAGATATTCCGTAGGCGCATTGAGCGTATTGGCAAACTCTATGCCTATATGGAACTTCAGCGGCTTCGAGAACATCGAATAGGTGGCTTGCAGACGGTGTCGCATACTCAGGTCAACGGCGTTCTTCTCGTTCGGGTTCACCGAGTCGGTTCTGCAGTCCACCAGCAGCCGCTCTCGCAACGACAGTTTCCAACGGTCGATCTTCACCTGCCCCGTCGCACTCACAAACGCCCTGTGTCGTATATACTCTTTCGGATCGCTCCAACCCTTGTTGCCGTAGATCTTCAGCGTGTACCCCGCCTCTAAGTTTAGGTACTCAATCGGCTCATAGTCAAACGCCACCGTGGTGTATGCCCGCGAGAAATAGGCAGGCGAAGTGCCACCTAAGCACGCACGCACTTCCTCCTCTATCGACAGCCCCATACCGTAGTTGAACGATTGGTGGAATCCCGCATTCACACGCATCTCTGCCACCTGCTCTCGGGTCGTCTCGTTGCTCACTATCTCCTGCGCCTGCAATGCTGTCGGCAATGCTATGCAAGCACCTAACACTATGTATATCAGTCGTTTCTTATCCATACATCCTCCTTTTTATCGTGGTTTCACTTGTGAGTCTATCGTGTTGGTTTCGCCCTTGCGGAGCATATAATATACCTTGATATACGCCACATCGCGCAAGAAATCTACATGCCCTACCTCAAACGACTCTATCGGTCGCCCGAGTCGCTTCTCTAGGTCGGCTTTCAGTTCCGCCTGACGCTCCGGCACGATGTTTTCTATCTTCTCGTATAGCACTATCTTCTGCGAGCGGTGGCTCAGTCCGCGCCAATTCTCAAAGAAAGCGGCTACGCCGAGCAGCAGTATGTTCACCAGCAACAAGTCCGACCAACTCACCGACATCGCTAATCCGTTGATGACGCTCAACCCTATCAGCACAAACAAGTAGGTCATCTCGCGTATCGGCACCGTCTCCGTGCGGTAGCGTATCATTCCGAAGATGGCGAATAGACCTAACGCAAAACCTATCTGCAGTTTCACATTGTCGAGCATACAAAGCAGCAGGAACATTGTCGAAGAGAACAGCATAAAGGTAACATAATAGTCCATTCGCTTCGACTTCTTGTAGTAGAGGAAATGCACCAATATCCACGCCACGGCGAAGTTTAGCACAAACCGCACCAGTATGTTCAGTATGCTGCTGCCGTCAAACAACGGCACCCCCAAGAAGGTCTTGAGTGTCTGCATCGGCACTTGAAACTCCGCGGCAATAGAGGGGTCAAACTCCATCGCCTCTGCTACGCTGTCAGCCACTTGCCCGGCTGTATTCATATCCATTAGTCCGTCCATATTCTGTTTATTCGTTGGTTGGTTGTTTGGTTGTTTGTTTCATTTTGTCTAATAGCCGCAACTTCGGGCGGAAGCGGTTGTTCTTCACCTCCGCATTGGTCAGCGCAATGCCGATGCAGTACTTGCTCATCTTCGTCGGCTTAATACGCAGTTGCCGCAAGATATCGAGCATCTCCGAGGGGCAGTTCCCGTCCCTTTTCAGTTCTATTACCACCAAGTCGCCCAACTCGGCTTTCCGCTTCGTCTGCACATTCTCCCATCGCAACCGAGTGTCGATTGTTAGTCGCTCTGTCTTGGCTTTGTTCACCAGGGTAATACGCTCAAAGCGGGTGTGCAACTGCGGTGTCAAGGTCGCCACATCATACCACGACCGACCGCTCAACCACTCTGTTGCAGCCTCGTCTATGCCGTGTATGTCGTTGTTATTCACCTCAATACGCTTTTTCTTCGTTCGCCCCGTGTTCGTCTTGTTCTTCACTTCCAAGAACCTCATCCCCGAGTCGATATAGGTGCGTATGCGTATTTTCTGCCGCCGCAGATGTCTGTTGTGGTGCCATAGATACATCTGCAGGTCGGGCGTGTCGTAGTAGAGCGTGTCATAAGCCGTCAGCCGCTTCCCGTCAAGGTCTTGTATGTAATAGTCCGCCGTCGCCAAACGCAATATCTCGGGCAGTAGCGTAGCAGGGGCAACAAACTTCGTATCAATACGATTCATCAGTTTAACGCCCGACATCTCACTCAGCGAGATTCCCGACATATCACCCATTATCACTTCAAGCATACACCGCTGTTATTCCACCAATCCTACTCCGTCAATCGTCGCTAAAGGCATACTCAAACACCTTCACCGAATACAGTTTGCCATTGGGCAGGTAGTTGTATTGTTTCTTCTTTGTGCCGTTGGCGTTGTATTCATATTTGCGAATGCGCACAGGCTTGTCTTTGTCGTTGTACACCACCTCGCGCGACACAAACCCTTCCTCGTTGTATTCTGTCGTAACGCGCTGCACCTGCCCATAAGTGGCATACTCCGTTTCCTCCACCTTGCGTCCCAGCGAGTCATACACCGTTACATGGTCCAACCAGCGCGTCTTCGCTTTGGCATCCGTGTTCCACTCCTTGATGGTCAGGTTCTTGCGCTTGGCACGCTTCGCCAAGGTCTCAGGCGACACATCCGCCATCGCTACTGTCGGCAGCAGCAATAGCAGACATACCATATACAATAATCGGCTTGTTTTCATTAGGCTTTATTTTTAGAATACAAATATAGTACTTATTTTTGACTCGTGCAAACATTCTGCATATTTCCTGCATAAATACAGCAAATAGTTCATTTTCGTATGTGTTTTTTGCATATTTCGTTATTTCTACAATCAAACATCCACTTCCAAAATGCCGAGACTGCACCGCATGTGTTTCGTATGCTGTTTGGCGTATAGCGCATACAGATAATGCGTAGCGTATAGCGATAGTATAGTAGTATGCACACACCATATAGTTTGGTAGATAGTGTTATATGTAAGTAAAAACGCCGTTCTGCTTTCTTTTTGTCAAACAGACCATAAGCCGTTTTTGTCGAAACCTTGTCGAGACCTAATCGAGACCTAACGCACACTTCGCTAATACCATTTTGATACTCAGAACGGCAAATCGCAAACAAAATGTCGAACTAAAGCCTGCGCAGCAGCAATCTCTCCCCACCAAGTATTCGGTACAAAAGAATGAGTTTTAATGGTCTTTTAATGGCAATTAATGGAGAACATAGAGTATTTATGGAAGAAAGTGCTTAACATGGATAGAACGAAATTAATGTCTAATTACATGGTAATTATATGTTTTCTTGTCCCTACAGCGCAATGTCTTTTTATATGGCAATTATATGTTTCCTCAGTCCCCGTCCCGCACATCCCCTCCTATGGAGGGGCTTGGAGAGGTTCATTATGCATTATGTATTCTTCATTATGCATTGACTTAAGTATTCTTGCTCCGGCTGCCCGGGGGTAGGTATCAACTCCGCACGAGACAGCACGCCGAGTGCATGTAGATCCATAATCGTAGAATAGCCCGAGCGGGCAATGATATGCTTAGCAGAGAGCAGAGCCGCTGCCATATCCGTGTCATTCAGGTGCGGTACTATCGTGATATTCGTATGCGAAAGGCAAGTCGCCGCTTTGCCGACCTGCCCCTGCACGATCAACACCCGCTCTGCCGACCGGGCATATCGGCGGATAATCCTCTCTTCCAGCATAGTGCGCTGAGGCTCCAATCCGCTCAGCACCGCCACTACATCATAGCCGCTAAAACGGCTGTCGATATGCATTTCGGCGCAGCCCTCAAAGCGCGACAAAGTGCCGATATAGCGCACACGCGTGTCGCTCGGCAGATGATGACTCAGGTCGCCGCTCAGCCCGTCTTGCTCCCTGTCGGGCACCCATACCTCATCATAGTGCCGATACACCGCCCGATGAAGGTGCCTAACCAACGGCTCCAACCTGCGCCAACGCTGAGGCAGGAAAATGCGCAGTTGGTGAGTGATATACACGCAGCGAGTACCCGATGTCCAAAGCCCGAAACGGTTGTCGGAGATAACCAAATCGAACTTCTCTTCCGCCTCATATCGCCGCAGCAACCGATGGTCTTGCACCGAGAATCCCACTATCTTCGGCAGTGCTCGTACCATAGCCCATACTTGGCTGTCGCGCTTAGAGTACATCAAGCGCAACGCCCCGAGTGGCAACACGCGCAGGGTAGGGAAGTGGCGGCGCAGTAGCAACAGACTCTCGCCGTCACCGCCCAACACCACCTCGTCCCCTTGGACAAGATAGTGCCGAATGAGAGGGATACAGCGGGACGCGTGACCCAATCCCCAGTTGAGCGGAGCAACCAATACTTTCACGGCAAGTAGTGAATAATCAGATGGGTAAGTGGTTAGTAATCAGATAAATAAATCGCGGATAATCTGCTTTACTACAAAGGCAAAAACACGGCCTATGCAGAGATAATCACATGATACCCTTTCTCTATCAGCGGCGCAGCGATAGCCTCCATTTCCTGTCGTGCTATCTTCTCAAGTGTCGGCACGGGTGTTGCACGGTCAATCACATACATCATCACCTCCCGCGGGTGCAGTCGCTCCACGGCCTCATACCACGCCGCCACTTCCTCGGGCGTCGTGTTGTCGATAGGCTTACCCAAATGCTCTCCGCGTAAGAAACAGGTCTGAAGAATAAAATCGCCCCCAAACTGCAATAGATACTGCTCTATCTGCTCTACTGTAAGTGATTGATTTACAGGCTGGTCGATACGCCGCATCGTCTCGTCTATGGCTGAGTCGAGTTTCAGAATACGGTTATCACACAGCCGCAGAGCCTCTACCACATCCTCTCTGCCGAGTTGGGTGGAGTTGGACAGCACCGATACTTTAGCACCGGGGCAGTACTTGTCCCGCAAACCCACTGTATCACGGATAATACCCAAGAAATCGGGGTGCAGTGTTGGCTCACCGTTGCCGCTGAAAGTAATCACATCGGGGCGAACATCCTCGCTTTGTAGGACCTGCAGTTTGCGCTCCAACGCCGCTCTCACCTCCTCGCGGGTCGGCAATACGGGGTGAGAAACAGGCTTGTTAAATCCGCATTCGCAATACACACAATCGAAGGTGCAGAGTTTGTGCTGCAACGGCATCACTTCCATTCCGAGCGACACGCCCAAACGACGCGAATGAATCGGACCATAGACTATCTCCGAAAAAAGCATATTTGTATAGGTTATAAGATGACGCGGTTTCCTAATTGCTTACAGAGCGCATTGCGTACATCGAGCAGTTGTGCCGACGCGGCAATAAGGGCTTTCTGTTGCTCCCAATCGCCCACTACCTTCATCTGTTGCTCTACCTCATCGATGCGCTGCTCCACAATGGTCAGTTTGATTTCGAGCAACATACGCGTAACTAATTCTTGCAGTCGATCCGCATCATCATCGGTTTCTTCCACTTCCTGCACCACATTCTCCGAAATGCTCTGCTTGGCATAGATACGGCTCAGTTGATATTGGTCGGCTATCAGTTTGATAGCCAATGTACTGATTTCGTTGTCGGGGTGGAACTTATAGTAGTTCTCTGCTACAAAGTTCTCATCGTGGCAATGAGCAGTGTACTCATCTGCTATCTTTTGGAATAACGCATTGGGGGCACTGATACCGTCAGCCGACAGTTGCGACAATATATACTCGCCTGTTTGAATAAAAGTCCCGTCGGCTTGTGCATAGAGGGGGCGCTCGCCATACCGCACTATCAACTGCAATAGGTTGCGATAGTTCTCCGTCAGTTTATTCTCTTTCTTTGATAGGGCTCTCGGCTGAGTCGGCGGGGTAGGTTGTGCCCCTTGTTGCCCGTTCGCCTGTTCGCTTTGTTGTCCTCCTTGTTGCCCCGCCTGTCCCCCTTGCTCCGTCTGTGCTGCACTTGCAGCGGCAAGCGCTGCAATGCGTTCTTTGTTTTCTCGCTCCTTAATGATTCCTTGTATATACTCTTGTCGCTTACGCGCTACCTCGCGGCTGAGCAACTGCTCATTGATTTGCAGTTTTCCGGCAGCGTCCTGGACATACACTTGACGAGTGATATTATCAGGAATGAGGGAGAGGTTTTCCGCTATCTCCGTTATCAACTTGGCTCGTTGCTCAGGGTCGTTGCCTGTTTCCTCTTTCATGCGTGCTATCTTAAAGCGAATAAAGTCCGTCTGATGCTCCTCTATATAGGCTATAAAATCAGACGCATTATGGTGCTGAGCATACGAGTCGGGGTCTTCACCATCGGGTAGAACTACTACCTTAATGTTGAATCCTTCCTTCAGAAACATATCTACACCTCGCTCTGCGGCGTGAATACCGGCAGCGTCGCCATCATATAAAATGGTGATATTATTTGTATAGTTCTTTATGAGTCTCACATGTTGCTCAGTCAGTGCCGTGCCACCGCTTGCCACCACATTCTCTATACCCGATTGGTGCATGGAAATCACATCCATCTGCCCTTCTACCAAAAAGCATCGGTCGTGTTTTTTTATCGCATTTTTGGCTAAAAACAACCCGTATAGTTCGTTGGTCTTGGAGTAGATAAGCGACCCCGGAGAATTGACATACTTGCCTACATTCTCTTTCTTGCGCATGATACGCCCTGCAAACGCCACTATCTTGCCGTTCTGGGCCTGTATAGGAAACATCACTCGGTCGCGAAAACGGTCGTATATCCGCCCGTCTGCGCTCTTACCGCATACCCCTGTACCCGTGCTCTTATTCTCGCCCGATGCGGGGTCATTGATGATAAATTTCTCATCAAACCCTTGTGTCTTGAGGGCTTGCGCAAGCGGACTGCCTTTCTCCGGCGAATAGCCGAGTTGGAACTTACGAATAATATCATCGCGCAGTCCGCGCTCATGGAAGTATGCCAAACCTATCGCCTGCCCTTCGGGCGTGTCCCATAGTTGCGACTGAAACCAGCGATTGCAGAAGTCATTGACAACAAACATCGACTCTCTATCGTCTTGGCGTTGTTGCTCCTCGGCAGTCAGTTCACGCTCCTGTATCTCAATGTGGTACTTATTGGCAATCTTCTTTACCGCCTCCACAAACGAGCATTGGTCTATCTGCATTACAAAATTAACCGCATGTCCGGCAGCACCGCAACCAAAGCATTTATAGATGCCTTTGCTCGGACTGACGGTAAACGAACCCGTCTTCTCATCGTGGAACGGACATAGGCCGATCAAGTTGGCACCACGCCGCTTGAGCGTAACATAATCACCTACTACCTCCTCTATCTTGGCAGTGGCAAATACTCTATCTAATGTCTCGCGAGGTATCACCGAAACAACAAATTAAGAAGTTAATGAAGAATTAAGAGCGCAAAGCCGACAATTGATTGTTCCTATCATCGCAATATGGCAAGGCAACACTAACAATACTAATGAGCAATATCAATCACTATTTGTAGTGTTACCGATTATTTCTGCCAAAGATAGATACCTATCTTGATGTTCCATTGGTCAAGTCGTCCGCGTGTGCGGCGGTCGGTGGCGAAGCCCATCTGGTTAAAGTTGCTGTTCTTGTATGGATTAACAAGTCCGAAATCATATCCGCCACGCAAGAAATAGCGTTGATACTGGAAACCAAGTCCTACCCCCCAGGTTACATTAAAGCGGTTCAAGTCGCGACTCAATTCTGCATCCTTGTAGTCAAAAAGCGAATAGGAGAGTTTTTGGTTATTCTCATTGTCCCAATTACGCTCAAATACTTTCTCGTCCATTGCAACGGCGCATTGTACGGAAGGCCCTGTATAGAGTATCAGATAGGTCGATTGCGCTATCTCAAACTTGTACTGCCAATCTACAAACACTTCTAACTGATGATAGGTTGTCTTGCTGCGTGTCTGAGGGTAGGTGGCAAAAGCACTATTCTGACGCCAATTAGTTTGCCCTTGTGCAAAGGTATAGTTGATACCGATACTCGACCCGAAACCTTTGATATAGGTGGCGTCATACACAAAACCTACTTTCAGACCATTCAGCACGGTCGTATTTACCAGAGAGTCGTTATTATAGCGTGTGTCGGGCGAGTTGAGGCGTAGTACGGGTTGCGCAAAACCGATGTGAAAACCAAAGCCCTGCGGCAGATCTTGAGCAAAGAGAGAACAAGCAACCAAAGCAAAAAGCAAAGAGAATGTAAAGCGTTTCATATTCATGTAAATAATGGGTTATTTCGTGTTTTTTAGTTTGCGTGATGAGCGTTCGTGCGGGGTATATTCCTCGCTTTTATCTGCACTATCATCCTGCGGCTTTGTGGCGGTGGCGCTTACCGCACCATTGGTCGGGCGGGGGGTGCGCTCGGGGTGATCAAACACATCGGCAGGGCGAATAGGTCGTTCTTTCTCTGCCCAAAAGAACCCGCCTAAGCGGTCTGTTCCGCTCGGCACTTGGTCCAACGGATAGAGTACACCCGTCGTCTGAGCCGTGAAGAGAATATGGTGTATCTTTTGGTTCGCCAAAAAGACCTTCACAAAACTCGACTGTGTTGTATTCACACCGATAAACGAACCGTCGTCATCCTTCGGGAAAAATATCGTAAGCGCATTGCCGTTTACATCTACCTGCGCCAACTCGCCCTCCCTAATATAAGCAATCATCTCCTTGCCCGCCATCTGGTCGTAGTAGAGAGCCGTCTCCTGTTTTATGGTGAGCGCATTACCTATACCGTGTGCATAGTCCACTACACCGTTGCGCATATATATATGTATGGTGTCGGCAGATATTTGGTTCTCATCGCTCCAGCATACGGGGTCGGTGTAGAGTGTCATGATCGAGTCTTTCCCGTTGTATCGTACCGAGTCACATACCGCCTGCATATCCTCCCGATAGACGCGTACATTATGAAAAGCGCGTATCTGCCTATAGGTGCTGTCTTGCCATACCGTATCGGGTGCCACGGCGGTCAATACGCTGTCAATCAGCATACTATCTCGCTCTACAAGGTGCTGTATGCGATACGCGATGGCCTCTGTATAGAGCGTATCAGCGTGGATATAGCCGTATGCTGTTGAGTCTGACCAATCGACCATCAACGCACTGTCGGTTACATAGCCGTACTCTCCGTCGCGGAACATCTCCCCGTAGTTACCGTAGAGTGTGGCTTGTTGTACGCTGTCGGTCATCTCCATGCTCCCGATGATCTTGCCGTAGCCTATGCGCTTATCGTAGAAGATGCTGTCGCCCGTCATCTGTTTGCCGTCGCTATGTACTACGCGCGAGCGATCCAGCAGCGTGGATTGCTCGTTGGCAGTGTTGTAGGTGCCGCGAGAGGAGTAGATATTCGTTTCCTGCTCATAGACAATGGTGGTCGGACTGACCAAGTCGGCAATGTTCGTTGCCGTGTTGTAGAGCAAGGTATCGCTTGTGAGGACAAACTTGGGGTTCTTGAGGCTCACATTGCGCTTAAAGAAAGCCTGCTTGGTATCGGGGTTGTACTGTCCCCACACCGATCGTAGCATATTGAGCGAGTCGCTGATAGTGCCCCCCGTGTAGTAGTAAGCGATGTTGCGTACACGGTCGTAGTTGAGGCTGTCGGTCGTTAGGATAGTCGGGTTATCCTTGCCGTGTACCAAGCGCACATTGCGCCTTAGGCGGGCGAATTTGCTATTGCCGTTGTAGAACAACTTATCGCCGTAGCCCAGCAGCGTATCGCCTTGTACAAACCGCACATGCCCAAACGCGTCGAGTGAGTTCTCACGCTCGTAGAAATAGGCCGAGTCGCAGTACATCAGCGCATCTTCGTGGCGGAAGATAACATTGCCGCGCAGTATCTGCGCATCGGCTATACGCGCTTGGTCGAAATCCAGTGTCTCCGAATGCTCAAGATACACCATCGTCTGAGCCTGTGCCACAAGCCCAAACAACAACCCAAACACCATATATCTGACGCGTCGTACCAACTCTGTCGTCTATCCGTTTATTCGTTGATAGGTTTATCCGTTTACTCGTGTATCCACCCCGGGTACTCAAAATCACATCCTGCCCATTTGGGGTCAATCTGTATGTAGGTAGTCTTCTGCTTTTGCAATATCCAATCGTGGATATACTCCGCAGCGCGTTTCTGCTCGAGCATAGCCTTGATGGTTTGAAAATCATCGGTTAGGTTAGCACGGTGTACATCCGTCTTCTTGCGCAGGCGCACTATCGCACACACCTCTTTGTTGCGCTGCTGATCCATCATCACAAACGGCGCAGACACCTCGCCTTCTTTCATCGAGTAGATCTGTCGTGCGATCTCCGGAGCCAGGTCTTGATACTCAAAGCGTGTACTGCCGGTGTTCGGGTTGGTCATCACGCCCGCATTCATCGCCGTGTTCTTATCCTCCGAATAGCGTATCACTGCCTGCTCAAAGGTAATCTCCCCGTCGTTGATAGCCTTGCTGATAGAGTCCAACTTGTTGATAGCGTTTGCTTTGTCGTCTGCACTGATACGCGGGCGAAGCAGTATGTGGCGGCAGTTGATACGGTCGCCTTTCTTCTCGATGAGTTGGATGATATGGTAGCCGTATTCGGTCTGTACGATACGCGACACTTTCTTCGGGTCGCTTAGGTTAAAGGCTACATCGGCAAACTCGCTGACCAACTGTCCGCGACCTACGAAACCTAATTCACCGCCCCGTTTAGCCGATTCGGTATCCTCCGAGTACAGACGAGCCAGCATCGCAAAGTCGGCTTTGCCTGTCGTAACACGCTCGGTGAACTCACGCAACTTGCTTTTTATACGCTCGGTTTCTTCCACCGGTACGGGTGGCTCAAAACTGAGTATCTGTACCTCTACTTGCGCCGGCATCAGCGGAATAGAGTCGGTGGGCAGCGAGTTGTAGTAGCGGCGTATCTCAGCGGGTGTAGGCTTGATATGCTCTGTCAGTTTCTGCTGCATCTGCTGGATAATCATTTGGTTGCGCACCGTGGTCATCATCTCCTCGCGTATCTCGCTGCTGGTCTTGCGAAAGTACTCCTCCATCTTCTCTTTCGACCCAATCTGCGAGATATAGTAGTTGATACGCATATCCACTTGGTGGCTCACCGACGATTCGTTAGCCACTACCGAGTCGATCTCTGCTTGGTGGAGAAACAATTTCTGTATGGCTATCTGCTCGGGGATGACGCAATACGGGTCGCCGGCTATCTGCTGACCCTCATACTGTGCCCGCAGACGCTCCTCTTCTACCTCGCTTTTCAGTATGGCCTCGTCGCCTACTATCCATATCACCTCATCTATCACATTGTCTTGCGCCTGCAATACACTGCCTGCACACAACCCCGCAAGCATGAGCAACCAACTGTATGTTTTTGCCTTTTTTCTCATATATCGATATTTATATCTTTGTTCTATATTCTTTGTTCTATTGTCCCTATACAATAATCGTGCAAATTTACTGCTTTTTTTGTAAATACACAAATTTCCATGTATAATGCACTACTTCAATGCCTAATGAAGAATTAATCGTTCAATCAACCGTTAACGGAGAATAAAATACCATTATCGGAGCCCCATGGTGCATAACGGAGAACCAAGCCATTAATGGAGACTGATGAGGAAACGAATGGGCTTTATCGGAGATGTGGCAGCGAATAACTGCATGATTTGCGAGAATAAAAAAAATGTATTACCTTTGTAGCCCGAAACAAACAACATTCTTATGTTCATTATCGGCATAGCGGGCGGCACCGGCTCGGGTAAAACAACGGTGGTAAAGAAACTGACGGAACGCTTGCCGAAAGGCGAGGTAGTAATCATCCCACAAGACTCCTATTACAAGGACTCAAGTAATGTCCCCGTAGAAGAACGACAGAACATCAATTTCGACCACCCCGATGCGTTCGAGTGGCCACTGTTGGCTAAGCATATCGAGATGCTCCGCCGAGGCGAGGCAATAGAGCAGCCCGTGTATGATTATCTGACCTGTACACGCCAAAAAGAGACTATCCATATCGAACCCAAAGAGGTGGTGATTGTGGAGGGAATCATGGCTCTGAGCGACAAGAAACTGCGCCAGCAGATGGACTTGAAACTCTTTGTGGATGCCGATGCCGATGACCGTCTGATACGCGTTATGCAGCGCGATGTAGTAGAGCGCGGGCGTACTGCCGAAGCCGTAATGGAACGCTATCAGCGCGTACTCAAACCGATGCACGAGCAGTTTATAGAGCCTTGCAAACGCTATGCCGACTTGATTATTCCGCAGGGCGGGCACAACAAGGTGGCAATCGATACGCTCGTGAAGTTCGTTAAACAACAGTTGGCAGAGAAAAAAGCGTAAGTTTTTCCCCTCTTTTTTTTCCCCCCCCCCTGCTCGATGCGCCTGCTCGGATAAGCAGGTAGGGCAACTGCATCAAATCAGGAATGCTTTATTTACTGCATACTGCTAATGATGCATACATAGTGCGTATTTAACGGTCAATCAACCGTTAACGGAGGATAAAATGTCATTATTGGAGCCTCTATATATAATAATTCAATAATCATACAGTTATGGTCGGATTTTTTCAACTATTCTGGACATACCTTAAGATAGGTACTTTTACCCTCGGTGGCGGTTATGCTATGTTGCCCCTTATCCAGCGTGAGGTGGTCGATCGTCAGCATTGGATCGACGAGGAGGAGTTTCTCAATATGATTGCTTTGGCTCAGGCTGCCCCCGGTATCATAGCGGTCAATTCGGCTATATTCATCGGCTGGCGTTGTGGCGGTTGGAAAGGTACGCTCGGGGCTATTCTCGGTGCGGTACTGCCGTCGTTCTGTATCATCTTAGCGATAGCGATGGTCTTTCGTAACTACCGGGACCAACCGGCGGTAGAGGCGGTGTTTAAGGGAATACGCCCCGCCGTGGTGGCACTGATTGCTGCTCCGCTGCTTAAGATGGCTAAGGCGGCTAAGATCACTTGGGCTACCGCTGCCGTACCCGTAGTAGCCGCATTGCTGATATGGCTGGTCGATCTGTCGCCCGTGTGGATTATCTTCATCACTATCGTGGCTACTCTCGCCTATACCTACCTAAAAGAGCATCATCAATCGAAAGTCAGATAATCGAAAGGGCAGTGCCGAAGAGCAGTCGGATAGATAGGGACTGTTCCCCGACTAAGACGCTCGAACAATTAGTTTACTTATTGTATTGATTACGAACATGGTTTATTTGCAGTTATTTCTCAGTTTTGCCAAGATAGGTCTGTTTGGTTTTGGAGGCGGTTTGGCTATCTTGTCGCTTATCCAGCACGAGGTGGAGTCGTATGGCTGGATGTCGCAGGCAGAGTTTGTGGATATAGTGGCTATCAGTCAGGTTACCCCCGGACCGATAGGTATCAACTGTGCCACCTATGTGGGCTATACGGCTACGGGCAGCGTCTTGGGCAGCGCATTGGCTACTTTTGCCATTATCTTGCCGAGCCTGTTTATTATGCTTACTATCTGTAAGTTGTACTTCTACCTCAGTACGCGTTTTAAGACCAATCCCTACTTCCAAAACAGCCTGCGAATGCTTCGCTTTGCGGTGATCGGACTCATAGCGGCAGCGGCGTTGGTGCTGATCAAGCCCGACCCGTTCGACCCTGCGCGCAAGTCGGCATCGTTTATCGATTGGAGCAGTTGGGTGTTCTTTGCGGTGGTGTTCTTGCTGACCATACTGCCGCAGTTGGTTGCCCCGCTGAGCAAACGCCATGCGTGGCTCAAGAAGACGGTAGAGATTCTCTCTCACCCCATCCTGCTTATCGTCCTCGCCGGCGTAGTAGGCTACATGGTGTACTAACCCCGGAAAAAGGAGTAGGGGAATAAAATAAAACCTCCCTCATTGTGCATTTTACTCTTGCTCTGCACATCCCCTCCTTTGGAGGGGCTTGGGGAGGTCATGCATCGATCAAACCGAAACAACAAAAACACCGCAAAATCATCGTCGAAGACCCATGCTTGTTGCGAGAATCAGAAAAAGTTCGTAACTTTGTCCCACTAATTGCTTAAACAAAGACGCATTCGTATGAAACTTGTAGCACCCTCTGTGTTGTCTGCCGACTTTGGCAACCTGCAAAAAGACTTAGAAATGATCAACCGCAGCGAGGCGGATTGGCTCCACATCGATGTCATGGATGGTACTTTCGTACCCAATATATCCTTTGGATTTCCGCTTATGGTACCCATGCACAAGTACTGCACAAAGCCCCTCGATGTCCACTTGATGATCGTTCACCCCGAGAAATATGTCGAGCGTTTCTGCGATGCGGGTGCCTATAGTGTCGGCTTCCACCTCGAGGCCGTGGACGACCCGCTGCCTATCCTCGACCTCATCAAAGCCAAAGGAGTGCGCACTTGCCTCACTATCAATCCCAACATCGATCCGCAACGCCTCTTGCCCTACTTAGATAAGGTGGATATGGTACTGATTATGTCGGTCTATGCCGGCTTTGGAGGACAGAGTTTCATTCCCGAATCCTTGGAGCGTGTGCGCTTCATTCGCCAAGAGATTACCCGTCGCCAACTCAGTACGCTCATTGAGGTCGATGGAGGTATCAATACCAAGAACGCCGCCGCTGTATTCGAGGCCGGCGCAGATGTGCTGGTTGCCGGCAGCGCAGTATTCCATGCCAAAGACCCCGAGAAAGCCATTAGGCTGATCAAAGGCGAATAAACCTACCTTATTCCGTTGAAAACCGACTGGAGAGAGTGGTTTAGAGGGCGACCGATGCTCCTGCTTCTTTTGCCCCTTATAGCAGCAATACTGCTCTGCTACTATACGCGCTTTCCTGTTGATCTCCTGCAAGATACCGATGTCGATTACCTGGACACGCTGCATACCTTCCAAGTTGTAGTGGCTGACTATCCCGTATCGCGTACACACACAATGCGCTATGCCGCTGAGGTCTGTGCCGTCGTCGATTCGGTGGCTCTGCCTGCTTGCGGCAAGGCTTATCTCTATCTCCTCCCCGATTCCCTCCACCCGATGCCTACCTTCGGCGATACGCTCTTGGTGCGTACACAGATACGGCGAGGTGAGTCGATCGACGGGTTCGACTATGGCACCTATCTGCGCAGGCAAGGTATCGTGGGAGCAGGTATAGTGTGGCGCAATCAATGGCATTTGCTCGCACATACCGCCTCTTCCGTATCCTCACCCAAACAATGGCAGCATGCTTTGCTGCAACGATACCGCCGCTGTGGATTGCAAGGACAAACGCTCAGCACCATCGCTGCACTCACTCTCGGATACAAAGAAGACCTCGACCGAGAAACTACCCGTGTCTTCCAACGCGCAGGAGCCGCACATATCTTAGCGGTAAGCGGACTGCATACAGGTATCATCTATTCTATCTTGCTGATTATCTTTACCTTAGGTGGTCTGTGTAGACCCCTATACAATCAATCTGTCCGACGCTGCTTGCAGTCGTTGCTGATCATCGTATCGATGTGGTTCTACGCCGCCCTTACGGGGCTCACCCCATCGGTGGTGCGCAGTGTCTTGATGCTCACTTTGGTGGAAGTCGGGCGGATGTGCTACCGACAATCGCTCTCGCTCAATACCGTTGCCGCTGCGGCTTTTCTAATCCTCCTGATACGCCCCTTAGACCTGTTCTCGGTTAGTTTTCAACTCAGTTTTGCTGCGGTTATTGCCCTTCTCGCTTTCTCGCACGATTTTGCGCACCTCCTCCCCACTGCGTGGATACGACCGCGGCCACTACAACGCGTTGTGAGGTATATCGTAGATATATTGGCAGTCTCTCTTGCGGCGCAACTGGGTACGCTCCCTATCGCTCTCTACTATTTCGGACAATGCTCCAACTACTTTCTGCTCACCAACCTGCTGGTCATTCCTCTCGTATGGCTCATCGTCGTATCGGCGTTTCTGCTTCTGCTCGTGGGCGGCATACCGTATATCGGTGCGGCTGTCGCTTGGCTCTGTCAAACGCTCACAGGCGCACTCACCGGCAGTGTAGGTTGGATAGAATCGCTCCCGGGAGCGGTAACGGAGATACGCATCTCCATGCCTATGGTGCTATTGCTCTACACCGCTATCCTCAGCGGTTACCTTGCTATCCGCCGCAACCTTTATTGGCTCCTCCTTACCGCCACCGCTTTGGCTGCGTTCTGCTATCTCTTCACGGTCGTCTGACATGCCGAAATGGAAAAAATGTAGTTCAAAACAACAGGAAAATCTTTTTTGAAACAACGAAAATTTAGTTCACTATGATGAAAGAATATAGTCTGTCTGAGTTATGTGCCATGATTCAATCGGCACTCGAAGTGGAATTACCCGACACCTATTGGGTGCGGGCAGAGATTGCCTCCTTGGGCGAGAAAGGCGGACATCTCTACCTCGAGTTGGTCGAGAAAGGAAAACGAGAGACGCTTGTCGCTAAGCAACGAGCCACCTGTTGGAGCAATCTGCAAACAATGCTGCAAGCCTATTTTGAGCAGGAAACAGGCAGCCGACTGTCGGCGGGAATGCAAGTGTTGGTCGAGGTAGAAGTACACTACCACCCCGTCTATGGACTGAGTCTTAACATTGTCAATATAGACCCGCAATATACACTCGGAGATATGGCGCGACAGAGGCAACTTACTATCCGCCAACTACAAGAAGAGGGCATCTTCGATATGCAAAAAGAGTTGGCTTTGCCTACGCTCACACGCCGCTTGGCGGTCATATCGGCGGAGACGGCTGCCGGCTACGGCGACTTTTGCAACCAACTCTATGCCTCGCAGTATCAGTTCTCTACGCAACTATTTCCTGCTACCATGCAGGGCGACAATGCTGAGAAATCAATTATCTCCGCCCTTGCCGCAATAGCCGAACGAGAGGAGGACTTCGATACCGTGGTCATTATTCGGGGAGGTGGTGCCACTACCGACCTCGGCTGTTTCGACCGCTATCTGCTTTGCGCCCACTGTGCACAGTTCCCCCTCCCTATTATCACGGGTATCGGACACACACGCGATGTGAGCGTCTTAGATATGGTGGCTCATCTTCCACTCAAAACGCCTACAGCCGTAGCAGCATATTTGGTCGAACGAATGGACAATCAGAGCGCCAAGATTCTCGACCTGCAGCAACGCCTCCTCCGTACTGCCGACCGACAAATACTCTTGCGCCAACATCGTATCGATGACCTGCAGCAACGCCTCCTGCAAGCCAATAAGCAGATGATTACCAATAGATTACATCGTGTCGAAATGCTCGAACAAACCATCCTTACTTACTCTCCTGAGCGTATTTATCGCATGGGCTATGCGTTGGTCAAACGCAATGGCAAAGTGGTGCGTGCCGCTGCCGACCTGAGCGCAGGCGACCGCCTTACTCTCTATCTGCAAGATGGCGAAAAAGATGCCGTAGTGCAATAGGAAAGACTGAAAAACAGAAACGGAGAGAATAGACAATAGAATGCGAAGGAGTAGTAAATCGCAAAGCCAAGAATAGAGAATCGCAGAATATAGAATAGAAAACAAAATGAGAAAGAAAAGAAAACATATCCTCAGCGATAAGCAAATCATCGGTGCTGTCGTTTTGCTCTTGTTGGTCGCCGCCGTCGAGGTCTTTATCCACCTCGTTCCGCAACGATCGACACCGCAATATGATGCCGATACCCTGTTGCAACTGTCTGATTCTCTGTCCGCTAAGGCTACCCGATACACCTACGATACGGTCTGTGTCTGCCTCCGCCCCTTCGACCCTAACACCGCCGATTCAACGCTCTTGTTGCAACTGGGCTTCAAGCGCTGGCAGGTGCGCAACCTGCTCAAATACCGAGAGAAAGGTGGAGTGTATCGCCGCAATACCGACCTCAAAAAGTTGTACGGTATGACCGACAGTATGTATTTGGCTTTAGAACCCTTCATTCGCATCGATACAACGCGTTTTGCCCGCCTCGACACCACCAAACGAGATACGGTCTTGTTCCAATACCGCAGTCTGAAACGAGATACCGTTATCGAACTCAATAGTGCCGATACGCTTACCTTGCAGTGTATTCCTGGTATCGGAATAGGTATCGCTAAGCAGATTATTCGCTATCGTACACAACTGGGCGGCTACTACTCTCCCGAGCAGATTCGCGAGATCGACGCTTTGCAGCACTACGACCAAGATACACTCCTTCGCTTTTGCTTCGATTCGGTAATGCCGCACCTGTACGCTTGCGCCGATTCAATAAAGCGCATCTCCGTGAACCACAGCAGCATACGCGTCTTGCAACGCCACCCGTATATGCGTTTCGAACAAGCCAAAGCCCTCTATACGCTTAGGCGAAATCGCTTTCATCTCGATGCTATCAGCGACCTGCAACCCCTCTCCGAGTTCACTGAGCAGGACTTACAACGGCTGCAATGGTATCTGTCGTTTGATAGGTAACCTCTTTGCCCAATCGCGAATTACGGCGGTTGATGAAGCGACGCACCTTCCTACTATTTTTATCCGCATAGCGTGCCGGCAAGTCAATTACTTCGGGCGTCTTCACCAAGTCAGATTCCACAGTGCGCTCTTTTCCGCTACCGACAATGTGCACTTCATCGTACAGTTCCCCCGATTCAAACAGATAAGTCTTCAGCGTGAGCGTATCTCCCACAATAGTTAGTACCTCATACAGTCGATGCCCCGAGCAGATACGCTCGTCCCGCGGGTTCACTTTGTTCAGATAGTATTTGGTCGCTGCATTAGTGTTCACAAACGGCAGACGCCTACTGTAGTTATGGTCGTGCCCTGCAAAAACAAGGTCTGCCTTGCTGAGTGATTGGCGAAAAGTCAGGTAGATCAGCGGGTTCTGCCGCCCTGCACCGCAAGAGAAAACAGGGTGGTGCATCATCACTACTACAAAACGATCGCCCGCACTGTGAATCACCTGATTCACCCAAGTATTCACCCGCGTAAAGTCGTGCAGGGCTTGCAGACCGTTCGTGTCAATCACTACAAATCGTAAGCGTGGGAAATCCACATAGTAGGTTGTGCCGATAAAATCCGCAGGCCCATTCTTCGGCTGCGGAAAAGCCTCATACCAAAGTGGTGTAAGCGTGCGTCGAAGACCCTTGCGGTATTCGTGGTTGCCCGGGCAAACAATCAGTGGCAGTGAGTCAAACGCCGATCCTTCTACTTGGTGGTAGAGTTCCTGCAGGTAGTAGAAGTACCCCCGCTCAAGATAGTCCCCGAGTTGTGCATAGCAGTCGAGTTGTGGATTGCGTGCACCGAGCGTGTCGTAGTCTGCGTGTGTGAGCGAATTATGCACATCGCCAAGCAGCAGTATCTGCAGAGTATCAGGTGATTGCGTATCTTGCCAACCGCTGTCTGTACGCACAAAATACGGCAAACTGTCGGCAGCAAAGGTCAGAAAATGATAGTCTATCGTATCAGCATTCCACTCCGGCTCTGCCGGGTTGCCAAACCACGCCTGCCAACGCAAAGCACACACCACACCGCCCCCAATCAAGAGCAATGCCAATAGCGAAATATAAATCCAACGACGCATATTTATCAAAAATATTTCCTAATTGCAACAAAAAAACTTGCAAATTGCAACCAAAACACTTACCTCATCCTTGCTAATTGCACCCGATAGTAAGGTACAATCCGGTCCACCACTTTCAAGGCAATACACCCAATTCGGTCAGCCACATTCTGGACAATATACACAAATTAATCAGCCACTTTCTATACAATACACCCAGTTCGGTCAGCCAATCTGAGTACACCACAAAGTTAGTAAAGATATAAAACTATAAAAAATTATTCGCTCTAATCTCGAGCCTTTGTCGAACTCTTGTCGAGACCTAATCGAGACCTAACCGAGAGTTTATAATAGATAAGAAATATTGCTGAATGCATAGAAAGGTTATAAAAGATTAGTCCTGCTGGCGCAATCAACGGCTATCTCCTTACTATCTCCCGTCCTTGTCCGCTCCGAATAACTACAAAAAAGGCTGCCCTACGATATACGCAGACAGCCTTTTCTATCTCTTGTTTAGAATGGCAGGTCGCTACTTTCGTCACCTGCTGCATCAAATGCTTGTACATTGGCTGCGGGAACGGCTGCTTGTGCCATCGGTTGAGCCGCAGGTTGCGCTGCGGGTTGTGCGCTCGGCTGCACAGTCGGTTGAGCCGTAGCGGGAGCAGCGGCTACTGCACCCTGTTGTACGCGCCATGCGCGGATAGAGGTGTACCAACGACCGTTGAACTCACGAGACTCTATGTCGAACGATACCGTTACTACATCGTCCACTTTGCAAGGGTTGTTCTTGATACGATCCTCACCGAAAATCTCAAAGCATACCTTACGAGGATACTGCTCCTGTGTTTCCAATACATACGACTGCACTTTCCACGGATTACCCGTCTTGCTCATGCCGCTCTGCTCAGGCAGTACCTGAATGATTTTTCCTACTATGTCCATTGGGGCTATTTAGTTTTATTGAGTTGATGTCTGCTTGAGTAGCCAAATAGTTTAGGTGCTATACACAAGCACCTAAACTATTCACACTCAATCTGTTATCTTATTCGCCTTTGATTGCGGCTACACCTGGAAGTACTTTACCCTCGATAGCCTCAAGGAGCGCACCACCACCGGTCGAGATATAACTTACACGGCCGGCCATACCGAATTTGTTTACGCAAGCCACGCTGTCGCCACCGCCGATGAGCGAGTAAGCACCATTATCGGTTGCCTCTGCAATAGCCTCTGCGATTGCCTTCGAACCTGCGGTGAAGTTGTCAAACTCAAATACGCCGGCAGGACCGTTCCAAAGAATAGTCTTCGCGCCTTTGATAGCCTCGGCAAAGGCTTTGCGGCTCTCAGGACCTGCATCCATACCTTCCCAACCCTCAGGAATGGCATTCGAAGGACAAATCTGCGTATTAGCATCGTTCGAGAAAGCGTCTGCGGCTACCGAGTCTGTACCCAATACGAGGTTCACGCCTTTAGCCTTAGCCTGTGCAATGATATCCAAAGCAAGATCCAGTTTGTCGTCCTCGCAAATCGAGTTGCCGATATGACCGCCTTGTGCCTTAGCAAAAGTGTAGGTCATACCACCACACAAGATAAGGTTATCTACCTTGTTCATCAAGTTCTCGATAATACCAATCTTCGTCGATACTTTCGAGCCGCCCATAATAGCGGTGAACGGGTGTTTGATGTTGTTGAGGATGTTGTCAACAGCCGCAACCTCTTTCTCCATCAAGTAGCCGAGCATTTTGTTGTCTGCATCGAAATAGTCAGCGATGACTGCGGTCGAAGCGTGTTTGCGGTGAGCCGTACCAAACGCATCGTTCACATAGCAGTCTGCATAACTTGCCAAAGTCTTTGCAAACTCTTTCTGGCGTGCTTTCATCTCTTTCTTTGCAGCCTCGTATGCGGGATCTTCCTTCTCGATATCAACGGGTTTACCCTCCTCTTCGGGATAGAAACGCAGGTTTTCCAGCATCAGCACCTCGCCCGGTTTGAGAGCGTCTGCCTGGGCTTTGGCTTTAGCGCAATCCTCAGCGAATTGTACCTTTACGCCAAGTGCCTCAGAAACGGCGTCAACAATCTGGCTGAGGCTATATTTCTTGTTCACTTTGCCTTTCGGTTTGCCCATGTGGCTCATAATGATGAGCGCACCGCCTTGCTCCAAGATATGTTTCAGCGTGGGCAGCGCACCGCGAATACGGGTGTCATCGGTAATCTTACCGTTCTCATCGAGTGGCACATTAAAATCCACACGAACAATCGCCTTCTTGCCGGCGAAATTGTAATCATTGATTGTCATAATCGTGTATATTTAGTTTATTTGTATATGCTTTCCGTTTGTCTTTGTTCTTTGCTCTTTGTTCTACATAATGTATTGATAACCAATATACTATGTCATCGATTGGTCGCTGATGCGAGTGCCTACTCTACCCAGTCTATCGAATTGAGTTTGCCCGAATAGACATCGCTGAAAGTCTGCGTCTGTTGTTCGCCGCCAAACACATAGATGGTGTTGTCGCGCACGAGTACCGATTGCTTCTGCCGTGCCGAATAGGCTTTAGGCAGTTGGTTCTTGGTCGTGTCTGCTGCAGTCCAACTCAATCCCTCGTCTTCGCTCACCAGTATCTCTCGCCCGATGTATTGCATATCGGCGTCCACACCACCGAACATCAGCAGTTGGTGGTTGTACCATATCACACTCGCACCCGTTAGGTCGGTAAACGCAGGGCGGTCTATCGAGAAGTTCTGCATACGATACCCCACTACGGGCGAGTATTCCAAGTTCCAACGCGAGTTGAGTACCGCACCATTCTTTGCACGCCCGCCGATAATCATTGCGCGAGCACGCCTGCTGGCACTCTCGAAACTAACTGTCGCAAAATCGCTCACGGGGAAGTCGCTCTGTGGTCGCAAATCGGATAGGGTCAGTCCACCTTCCCGCATCTTTGCCAATACCAACCCGTGGTCGTCTTCGGCTATAGCCCATACGGTATCGTTCCATATCATTAGCATATTGCGAATGGCAAACCCTTTCCCCGTGTAATCCTCCGCCGTCCAATCAATAGCGTTAGCAGATGTGTAAAGTGTCAGTGAATCAGCATAATAGAGTTTTTCTCCGTCAGAGATGATACGCCTTACATGGCAGTCGTCGGGCAGACCTGTAGGCGATTGACCGCCAGTCCAAGTCTTACCATCGATGGAAATATGCACCAAGGTACGAAAGCCGTTGTTGCTGACCGATACAAACCGATCGCCCAACGCTACAACGCGTTGCTCGCTGTTGTCGTTCATTATCTTAGGGCAGAGTTGCTCCCAATGGTATAGGTCGGGATCTACTTGATGTACAGTCAGTCGGATTTCATACACCTTAGTGTTCGTGCCGTCTTGTGACTTAACCGTCAGATACACAGGCTGTTTTACAAAGCTGATGGTATCCGAACCGCCCAACACAAGCGTGCTATCGGGGGTGCGGAGAACTACCGAACCGGGCGTCGCAGCAAAGGTAAACTTAGGCACTACCGAGTCCAAAGGAGTAGCGTAGCGGATCGAATCGATGTTGTACACCAATCCCGTATCCAACCGCTCCTCTACCTTAAACGATGCAGCAGCTAAACCGGAATAATGGCTGTTGCTCACGCTGAATGCCGTCAGTCGCGCCACCGACGATTTAGTGGTGGTCGTCGTGTCGTTTTTGCAGCCTGTCAAGCCTGCTAAAACTATCAATATAGCCCCGATAACGGGTAGAAAATGCTTCATATCCTATTTTTTATGGCAAAATTAGTGCCATTTTTGCAAATATGCAAATAAAGTACTAATTTTGCAAAGTATTTATGTCAATAATGCTCATCGGGCAACCTAAATATACTGACCATCTATGCTTTTTGCATCTCAATTACAAGACTTCAAAAATCGATTGCCGTGGAACGCTAAACGCCGCGAGCAGCAGGCTATTCGTACTATCATCGAGCAAAAACGCCGTATCTACGATGCTGCCAAGGTGTCTGCCGACTCTCAAACCATTGTAGAGAAAATCGAGCAACTTCCGATATTCCGTACTGCCAAGACCATCTTGCTCTACTATCCTATCCGCAACGAGGTCGATTTGCGTGCTTTGCTCGACAAATACAAAGACTCCAAGACTCTGCTCCTGCCGTTTATCCGACGCAGGTCAATCGAAATCCGCCAATATATCGGTGAAGATAACCTTCGGCAGGGCTATGCCCATATCCCCGAACCGCAGACTGCCGCTTTTGTCGGCAATATCGACCTGATTATTGTCCCCGGCGTGGTGTTCGACTACAAATGCCACCGTATCGGGCGTGGAGGAGGCTACTATGATCGTTTCTTAGCCAAACACAAAGAAGCCTACAAATTAGGCGTCGCCTACGATTTCCAACTCAAGCACCACGACTTGCCTCAGACGCACCACGATCAGCCTCTCAATGCCGTCATCACTCCTCTGGAGACCATTGTATTGTAGGCTGGCTCTCCTGCTCTTGCTTGATTCGCTTATCGGTCTCTGCCGATAGGTGCTTCTCTGTCGGGCGGTAGTAGTACACCAGTCCGTAGTTCTTGCAGTGGCACAAGCGATCGTACGGAAGCAAATCTTTGTAGTAGTCGTCCACTTGATTCCAAATGTCTAAGATCAACGCATCCGCTTGTTTGCGCATCGTCTCCATATCGCCCACTACGCGATCGGCATTCTTCTTGCGCAGGTTTTGATACACTTGATTCTCCTTGAAGATGTCGTAGTGCACTTTCACTTTCTGGATAGTGGGGTTGTAGATAGGGAATCCCCCCATCTCAATGCGTTTCTGTTCACCATTGATGATGTTCTCCCCCCATACCAACAAGTCTTCCTCGCTGCTCAAGTCGGGCACGAAGTGGTTATCCGGGTCTAATCCATATAGTTCCTTCTGTTCGCGTTTGATTTCTCCGCGGATAACCGACATATTCAACACCTGAATGAAATGGGAAATATACATCCGCGCATTCTGTACGATATGGCGATACTTCTTGTTGGCAGTAACCTTGCTGTTGAAGTTGTCGTGGTACTGCATTACCAAACTCTCAAATTGCATCAAGAAACGCTGTGCCTCGCTCAGCGTCTTGTATTTGATTACTTGCTCTGTAAAGTCGGCTTCGCTCGCACGCTGCACCGCTGTCTGCAATGCAGTCAGTCGCGCCTGGTCGGTATTGGGTAGTCGTCTGTATGGCATGGCAATAAGTAGTGTTTAGTTGTTATCTGTTTGGTAAACAGGCGGTTACGCTTTGCGTGATACCAATCTGTCTGCCAGTTTACGCAATTGTTCCGTCGCGTTGTTCTGGGGCAGGCTGTCCAGCATCGACAGAGCCTCGCGGGTATAGGCTTGCATCACTGCCTCGCACACCTCGCGTGCGCCTGTACGCGTATATATATCGGTTACGGTGGCAATCTTTTCTTTGGGCTGATTGCTGATTTCGAGCCAATGCTCCAATTCTGCACGCGTCTCATTATCAGCGCGTTGCAGAGCCGTGATCAGTATGTAGGTCTTTTTGTTGCAGCAAATATCGCCGCCGATGGCTTTGCCGAAAGTGGTAGGGTCGCCATACACATCCAGTAGGTCGTCTTGTATCTGAAAAGCCAAACCGATGTTGATGCCATACTGATACAATGCCTCTTGTTGCTGTGCGTTGGCACCCGACAGATATGCGCCCAACTGCAATGCCGTAGCCAATAGCACCGAGGTCTTGAGCCGAATCATCTCAATGTATTCCTCTATGCTCACCTCATCGCGCCCCTCAAACTCCATATCATATTGTTGCCCCTCGCATATCTCGGTTGCCATCTTGTTGAATAGGTTCAATGCTTTAGGTAGCAGGTTATCAGGCACTTGACTCAGTAGTTTGTAGGCCTCAATCATCATCTCATCGCCCGAGAGAATGGCGGTGTTGTCGTTCCAACGCACATGTACCGTCTCCCGCCCGCGGCGTATCTGGGCCTTGTCCATTACATCGTCGTGCAGCAGCGTGAAGTTGTGAAACACCTCTATCGCCAACGCGGCTGGCAACACTTTCTCCTCATCCCCGCCAAACATCTCCGCCGCTGTCAACACCAACTGTGGGCGCAAGCGTTTGCCACCCGAAGCAAGTGTGTACTCTATCGGCTCATATAGTCCGTAGGGTTCGCGCTTCCAATCTAACGAGGCAATGGCTTTTTCTATATCTGTTTTCATACTTATCTGTCCTCTATGATGTCGGTCAGCACTTCCCGTATGTCTAATCCTGCAGCACGCACTTGTTGTGGAATAAACGAGGTAGCGGTCATTCCGGGTGTGGTGTTGATTTCCAGCAGGTTGATAGTCCAACCCTCTGTCAGAATATAATCGGTGCGGATAATACCGTGGCAACCCAATATGTCGTAGATCTGCAGGGTAAGTGCCTGTACTTTGTCGCGCACCTCATCAGGAATACGCGCCGGGGTTATCTCATCCACTTCGCCCTTATACTTGGCGTTGTAATCGAAAAACTCATTCTTTGTTACCACTTCCGTTATCGGGAAAGCCACTGCTTTGTTCTTCGTCTTGTACACTCCACAAGTGATTTCCACACCTTTCATAAACGCCTCGCAAATCACCTCATTGCCTTCTTCAAACGCCCGCTCAATAGCCGGCGTCATCTGCTCTATACTCTTCACCTTCGTGCAACCGAAACTTGACCCGCCCACATTGCTCTTTACAAAGCACGGAAGACCTATCTTGCTCACTATCTCCTCATCGGTCGGGCGTACCATCGTCTTGCGCAGCAGAATACTCGGAGAGATACGAATGCCAAAATCCTGCAAGTAGTGGTTGCAGGTGTATTTATTGAAGGTTACCGCCGCTGCCAGTACGCCGCAGCACGAATAGGGAATCTGCAGCATATCGAAATACCCTTGCAAGCGACCATTCTCCCCCGGAGTACCATGGATAGTGATATAAGCGTACTCCAACTGGGTCTTCTCGCCGTTGTAGGTGTACGAAAAGTCGTTCTTATCTATCGGCGCAGCCGCAAGTGTTTGCCACTGACCATCCTCCATTTTCCATTCTACGGCCGCCTGCCAATCGCTCCCGCGAAGCGTTACAATTGTGATGTTGTAGCGGTCTTTGTCCATAAATGAGTACAGCCCTGCTGCACTGCGAAGCGACACCTCGTGTTCCGAACTGTCCCCTCCTGCCACTATGGCGATATTGCGTTTCATTGTTTTTTAACGAATACTATATTTTTTCGGTTACGAATATTCTAATTTTCAGCCTGCAAAGTTACGATTTTTTTCTTGTATATGCAAGCAAAAACTGCTTTTTGCTGTCTTTTTGCTACACCGACTTTGAGCCGTTTTTGTCGAAACCTTGTCGAGACCTTGTCGAAACCTAAGACCTTGTTCGCCTAATAGCATTTTGTTAGTTTTTATGTCTGATTCCTAACAAAATGTCTAATCGTTCCTATCGACAGACACGCAACTAAGCCGCCGCAACCGGTGCACATGCAAAAACAGCAGATACAATCCGCCTAAGTGCGCCAATACACAAAAAGAGATTGCCCAACCCCAAGTCAGACAATCTCTTTTATCGTTTGTGGCTTCGCTGCTTCCGTAGATATTTCCCCGCGGTTCTTATCGAATCGTAATGAGGATTTCTGCGCAGGCGGATAAGTCGCCGAAAATTAAGCAAAGAGTTTACCGAAGTCCTCTTGCGAAATCGATTTCTCCTCTACTTTTACTACACCTTTCAGTGCATCGTAGATTTTGTTCTCTGCTACACGCTCAATGATACCGCGCAGTTGGTTCTCTTGCTTGAGCATCTCTTGTGCGTATGAGGTCAGGTATTGGTCGTCGATGTGCATCAGACCGTATTGCATAAACTGCATACGAGCCACTTCTTTGGCGTAGGCTTCTACTTCCTCTTTCTGTACATCAATCTTAAACTCTTTCATCAGTTGGTCTTTTGCCAAGTGCCATTTGAGTTCTTCGAGCATCTTCGGGAAATCCTTGTCGAGTTCTTCCTCCGTCATCTTCTCGTTGATAGCCAATACCCAGCGTTTCAAGAATGCCTCGGGCAACTCTACTTTCTCCATCTTCTTCATAATGGCTTCTCTTGCGTCCAAACCGAACTTATATTTGCTGTCCTCAGCCATGTTCTGCTCGATCTCGGCTTTGATGTGTGCGCGGAAGTCAGCCTCATCTTTGATGTTGTTCTCGCCGTAAACTTTTGCGAACAACTCGCCGTCAATAGCGGCAGGAGCGTGGTGTGAGATAGTCTGAATCTCAAAGGTGAAGTCGGAGTTCATATCTTTGATTTCCTCTTTCTTCAGTCCGAGCATAGAAGCCACCTCGGTCTCGTTGCCATAGGCTTTCATGGGGTTGAAGGTGATTACATCGCCTTTCTTTGCACCCTCAAACAGAGCAGCCTGCTCTTTGTCGGACATATACTCGGGGTTGAGCATAGCGTTCTCTTTTACGATACCGCCCTCTTTCTGCTCGGTCATCAAGCCTTTCAATACATCGCCGGCAACTACATTCTCGGTCTCGGCATACTCGCCAAAGCGGTCTGCATAAGATGCTACCTGCTTATCTACCATCTCATCGGTAACCTCGATGTTGTAGTGAGTCAGTTTGTTGTGTCCGTTCAGTTTGGCATCAAACTCAGGCGCAACAGCGATGTCGAAAGCAAAAGTGAAAGTGTCTTGGTTGTCAAGATCCATCTCCGGGGTCTGCTCATTGTTAGGCAGCGGATCGCCTAATACTTGCAGTTTGTTGTCCTCGATGTACTTGCTCAACTGCTCGCCGACTACCTTGTTCAGTACATCAGCCAACACGCCTTTGCCATACATTTTCTTCACTAAGCCTGCAGGCACCATACCGGGGCGGAAACCCGGGATATTGGCCTTTTGGCGAATCTGTTTCAAGTCTTTCTGAACTGCCTCTTGGTAGTCTGCCGGCTCAATAGTGAGCGTCAGTACCATCTGCATGTCCTTGATCTCTGATTGATTAAATTGCATATTTTTATTTATTAGTTTATTCGTTTGCTATTTCTTGCTTATCCTTGCTGTCAGACGCAATGGGATAGTCGGAATATCAGCGGCTTAGCGGTTGGCGCGTTTGCGCTCCAGTTCATCGAGGATGATCTTGCGAATACGCATGTGGTGAGGCGTAACCTCCACATACTCATCACCTTTGATGTATTCCAATGCCTCCTCCAGGCTGAACTTGATAGCGGGTGGCAAAACAGCCTTGTCGTCTGCCGACTTAGAACGCATATTCGTCAGGTTCTTGGCTTTCACTACATTGATGACGATGTCGCCCTCTTTGCTGTTCTCGCCTACCACCTGCCCGGCATACACCTCTTCTTGCGGGTCGATAAAGAAACGACCGCGGTCTTGCAGTTTGTCGAGCGCATAAGCCGAAGCCGTGCCGCCCTCCATGGCAATCAACGAACCATTGGTACGGGTCGGCATCTCGCCTTTGTAGGGCTGGTACTCCAGAAAACGGTGAGCCATAATAGCCTCGCCCGCACTCACATTCATAACATAAGTACGCATACCCATGATACCGCGCGACGGGATATTAAACTCTAGGTGAATACGGTCGTTCACCAATTCCATCTTGGTCATCTCGCCTTTGTGTACGGTAACAAACTCGATGATCTTACCCGAGCATTCCTCAGGTGTGTTCACCGTCAACGACTCTACCGGCTCGCACTTGACACCGTCGATCTCCTTGATGATTACTTGCGGCTGACCTACTTGCAGTTCGTACCCCTCGCGGCGCATAGTCTCGATGAGTACCGACAAGTGGAGTACACCGCGCCCGAAGACGCGCCATGAGTTCTCGGTTGTTCCGCGCTCTACACGCAGAGCCAAGTTCTTCTCCAACTCCTTATTTAGTCGCTCTTGTATGTGGCGGCTCGTTACCAATTTACCGTCCTTACCAAAGAAAGGCGAGTCGTTGATAGTGAACATCATCGACATGGTCGGCTCATCGATGGCAATCGGTTTGAGTGGTTCGGGGTTCTCGTAGTCGCAGATAGTGTCGCCTATCTCGAAACCGTCGATACCGATGAGGGCGCAGATGTCGCCGCTCTTTACCTCGTTGGTCTTCACATGCCCCATACCTTGGAAAGTATGGAGTTCCTTTATCTTTGTCTTCACCATCGTGCCGTCTTTCTTGGCGAGGGTAACATTCATTCCGTCGCGCAAGGTGCCGCGGTGTACGCGGCCTACGGCAATACGCCCTACATAAGCGTTGTAGTCCAGACTGGTGATCAGCATCTGCGGTGTTCCCTCCAACTCTTCCGGTGCGGGGATATACTCGATGATAGCGTCCATCAGTGCCGTCAGGTCAGTGGTCGGTTTGCGCCAATCGGTGGACATCCAGCCGTTCTTAGCCGAACCGTAAATCGTTTGGAAGTCCAACTGATCCTCCGTGGCATCGAGGTTAACCATTAGGTCAAATACCTCTTCTTGTACCTCGTCGGGGCGGCAGTTGAGTTTATCTACCTTATTAATAACTACAATCGGCTTCAGGTTGAGTTCCAATGCTTTCTGCAGTACGAAACGTGTTTGAGGCATAGGTCCCTCGAATGCATCTACGAGCAGCAAGACGCCGTCTGCCATGTTGAGCACACGCTCTACCTCACCGCCGAAGTCTGCGTGCCCCGGGGTATCTATGATGTTGATTTTGTAGCCTTTGTACTCGATAGCGACATTCTTTGCAAGAATAGTGATACCTCGCTCGCGCTCCAAGTCGTTGTTATCCAATATCAACTCGCCTTTCTGTTCGTTGTCGCGGAACAAATGGGCAGTGTACAACATCTTGTCCACCAAGGTTGTTTTACCATGATCGACATGCGCGATAATCGCTATGTTTCTTATTTTCTGCATATTCGTTTCTATATTTGTACAGTTTGCTTTGTACAATCGTTTCTATTTTTTTCTGTATATTCGTGCAATACCTTATTTTGTACCTTATCCATACAAAAAGCCTGCAAAGTTACTACATTTTTTTTATATACACAAATTTTGATTCATTTTGCAGTCTCAGCATTCTCAACAAGCGCGTGCAAATACAACTTGTACACTGCAAACACTAATTTAGTTTTTGGAAATTAACAGCCCGGTTGGTAGATGTTTTGGAATAATTCTTGAACACATTATTGAATGTTTTTGTGTAGAAAAATGTATGGAAGCAATATGCATAATTACGATGTTTAATCGTCAATTAACCGTTAACGGAGAACCCATAAGCGCAATGGGGTGGTCTTAACGAATCCCCCCCATATCCCCGCTGTGCACTTGGGGAGGTCTTTAATGGTGATGCTACATTTTCCTGCGTTCGCGGACGATAAGGAGGGCTTCTTCGCGGATGTCGGCGGGTAGTTCGATGTTGCGAAGTTGGAGGCTTCGTACCCATCCGGGAACATCTTTCTCTTGGAGCGTATCAAACACCTCACGCATCTGCTTGTACTGCGCAGGTGTGTATTGGTCGGCAGGTATGTCGGACAGGGCATCGAGTTCCTCGTCGTCGTAGTACTCGATGACGGCATTGGTTTGCAGGAGTGTCTCGCGTTCGCAGACCAAGTGCTGTCCGCAGCACTCGCCGTCTTCTACTACTCGTGGCGCAGGCGGGGTGGAAATACCCGCATCGGTCGGCGTTTGCGCCGCAGTGCTATCCGCATCGGTTTGCCCGGCGGTATCGCCTGTGGTGCCTCCCGTCTTTTGCTTTGCCTGCTTCCGTTCGCGCACCTCAAAGGCAATCAGAATGAGTACACCGAGAAGTATGAATGAGATAAGTGCCCACATCGGGTAGTTGTTTTTGGTGATGAATTACATATCGACATCGTCTTCCTCGATGACGAGGTTGTTGATGATAAAGTTCTGCCGTTCGGCAGTGTTCTTGCCCATGTAATAGGCAAGCAGGTCAGAAACGGCGTCTTCTTTGCGTAGGGTAACTTGGTCGAGGCGTATCTCTTTGCCTATGAAACCCTTGAACTCATCGGGCGAGATTTCTCCGAGTCCTTTGAATCGTGTTATCTCGGGGTTCTTGATTTCCTCAATGGCTTTTAGTCGTTCTTCCTCGGTGTAGCAGTATCGCACTTGCTGTTTATCCTTGACGCGGAAGAGAGGCGTTTGCAAGATATACACATGTCCTTTCTTCACCAGGTCGGGGAAAAACTGCAAGAAGAAAGTAAGCATCAGCAGACGGATGTGCATTCCGTCAACATCTGCATCAGTGGCAATGATGACTTTGTTGTAGCGCAGTTCGTCCAATCCGTCCTCTATGTTGAGAGCCGACTGTAGGCAGTTAAACTCCTCGTTTTCATATACCACCGATTTGCTCAGTCCGTAGGAGTTGAGCGGCTTGCCTCGCAGCGAGAAGACGGCTTGTGTGCGTACATCTCGGCTCTTGGTGATACTGCCCGAAGCGGACAAACCCTCGGTGATGAAGATGCAACTGTCTTGTCGCAAGTCATCATCAGCGTTTTTGGCGGAGCGCACGGGTTTGGTGTCGTTGAAGTGTACCTGGCAGTCGCGCAGTTTAGGGTTGTTGAGCAGGTTCTTCTTAGAGCGTTCGCGTGCGGCTTTGGTGATACCCGCAATGGCTTTGCGCTCTTTCTCCGAGTCCTGTATCTTTTGGAGCATTATCTCCGTTATCTCGGGGTGCTTATGGAGGTAGTTATCGAGTTGCTGCTTGACAAAGTCATTAACAAACTTATTGACGGATAAGCCCTCGGTGGGCGACATATCTTTAGAACCGAGTTTCACTTTCGTTTGGCTCTCAAATACGGGTTCTTCCACATTGATGGCAATGGCACCGACAACCCCGTTGCGTATGTCGGTCATATCCATATTCTTGTTGAAGAACTCTTTGATAGTGCGCCCGATAGCCTCTCGGTATGCGGCTTGGTGAGTACCGCCTTGAATAGTATGCTGTCCGTTAACGAACGAGTAGTATTCCTCGCCCGACTGGTTGGTGTGGGTGAGAGCAATCTCGATGTCCTCGCCTTTGATATGGATAATAGGGTAGAGCGGCTCTGTGGTCATGTTCTCCGTGAGGAGGTCGAACAAGCCGTTTTTAGAACTGAACTTCTTCCCGTTGTAGATGAGCGTGAGGCCGGTGTTGAGGTAGGCATAGTTGCGCATCATCTCCTCGATATAGTCGTCGCGGAACTGATAGTTCTCAAATAATCCGCGTGAGTTGTCGGGGGTGAACTCAATGCAAGTGCCGCGTTTCTCGGGACCGTCGTAGGGGATAACATCGGTGTCGCTGACAAGATGCCCTTGATGGAATACTGCTTTGCGTGTCTTGCCGTCGCGGAACGACTGTACGGTAAAGTCCATCGATAGCGCATTCACGGCCTTGGTGCCCACACCATTCAACCCGACCGACTTCTTAAATGCCTTGGTGTCGTATTTTCCGCCCGTGTTGAGAAGCGACACCGCTTCTACCATCTTACCCAATGGAATACCACGCCCATAGTCTCGTACCCGCACGTTACCGTCTTCTACATCCACTTCTACCACTTTGCCTTCGCCCATACGGAACTCATCTATCGAGTTATCGATAGTCTCCTTGATAAGCACATAGATGCCGTCGTCTGAGTGAGAACCGTCGCCCAACTTACCAATATACATACCCGGGCGGCGGCGAATATGTTCGCGGTCGTCGAGGTGGATGATGTTATCGTCGGTGTAAGACGCAGCGTTGAGGTTGATTTCTTCTTCGGTAGCCATAATATCCCACAATAAATTTGCCTGCAAAGTTACTACTTTTTTTCGAGATATGCAATTGCTAGGCGTGTTTTCATTACGCATTCATTATTATGCATTATACTAACTATGCATTATGCATTCTTCATTGCCCTTAGTATCTCTCTACTAACAGTCTACTAACAGTAGCATACTACGCCGAACCTATAGCGAGCAAATATGGAGCAATTCCATTATGCATTATGCATTATACATTATGCATTGTAAAGCATTCTCCGAATCACTTCCGAACAACCAAAGACCCAAAAAGGGCAAAAATACTATGCATTATGCATTGAATTACGCATTCATCATTATGCATTGCATTATGCATTCTTTACTTATGGTAAATAAGAATAAAGAGAAACAGACGCAACAGGGTCAGTCTTCGTGGAAGTACTGTTCATAGTGGTGCATAAACTGCTCCACTGCGGCAGCAACAGAACCGTAGTATTCCCCGCCCGAGGCATTGGCATGCCCGCCGCCATTGAAGACCTCATGAGCAAAGATATTTACGGGACGGTCGCCTTGAGAACGGAATGAGATTTTCACTTTCGTCTTCTCGCCATTGTGCTGCTCCTGCTCAAAGGGCGTCGCTTTATCCTCGCGCATGAAGCATGAATAGTAAATATCGCCTATCTGCAATGGCAGATTTACAATACCTTCAGCATCGCCCGACTGAAAATTGAAACGATACAACTCTTTGCGTGTCAGGTAGATCAATGCGGTATGATACTTGGGAAATATCTGCATTTTGCGATACAGACAATAGCCCATCAAACGCATTCTGTCTGCACTGTAGTTGTTGAAAACGGCATTGTAAACCGCATCTTTATTTACCCCCAAAGCAACAAGTTGCCCCACGATCTCATACATCTCAGGATAGTTGGAGTTAAAAGAAAAATTGCCCGTATCAGTCATCATCCCTGTATAAAGGCAGGTGGCGGCATCGATATTCAATTTCTCAATAGGGAAAGAACAAAAGCCTGCCATAATCGACTGATAGATAAAGCGGTACACCAACTCAGATGCCGACGGACTATCTGTGTACGACATTACTACATCTACAAACTCGGCTGGGTTGAGATGGTGGTCGATCATTATCTTTGGACAAGCGAGCGAAACAAGTTTATCGCCCAAAGCACCTATCCGCTTCGGTTCGTTAAAGTCAGTACAGATAACCAAATCGGCAAAATCGAGCAGTAGATCTGCAGCCTCCTGTTGCAAGTCATATACAAGTACATCCTCCGACCCGGGCATCCACGCCAAAAAAGAAGGATATGCCGTAGGAATCACTACCTGTATATTTGTTTTTCCTATCTGTTCCAGATAATGAAGCATACCGAGGCTGCTACCCATCGCATCACCATCGGGCGCTATATGGGTAAGAATAACGATATTGCTTGCTTGGGCAATCAGCGATTGTGCCTGCTCTACTTGTGCAGAAGTTAATTTGGCGTGTAACATATCAGTCCTTGTATTTTTGCGCAAAGATACGCTTTTTTTTGTGTAATACAAAATTATTTCGTAACTTTGCAGCCTTAAAGTAAAATGCCGTAGCAGGCAATGTGTGTACCTTCGCTCAATACAAGCATTGCCGGCAGTAGCGGTTTCTATTAGAAGCAAACAACCAAAATAGAAGAGTAAGAACAACTCAAAACTGAATATATAAAATAAGGATATATGAAAAAGACTTTATTGGCAGTAGCAGGTATTGCGGCGGCGATGTGCGCTTCAGCGCAAGTAGCCGACTCCGTGCTGATGACAATCAACGGAAAAGGCATTACCGCATCAGAATTCTTGTACATCTACGAGAAAAACAACCAAGAGACATCGGTTGACCCTAAAAGCATCGACGAGTACTTGGATTTATTCACTAATTTTAAGTTAAAAGTAACCGAAGGTGAAGTACAAGGCATCGATACTACCGCTGCATTCCAAAAAGAGTTGGCGGGCTACCGTGCGCAGGCTACGCCTAAGTATATGCAAGACGAGGCGGCTGTGGATAGTCTCGTGCGCCTCAGTTACGACCATATCTCACGAGATAGACGCGCAGCCCACATCGCTATTCAGTGTCCGATGAATGCCAACGATTCTATCACCAAAGACGCACTGGAGAAAATCAACGATGCGCGTGTACGAGTTACCACGGGTAAGATGATTAAGAAAGGCCGCAAGATGATACAGCAGGCTCCAGAGAATTTCGAGGATGTGGCACGCGAAGTTTCCAACGACCCGAGTGTACAAGAGAGAGGCGGTGAGTTGGGTTGGATTACGCCGTTCCGCTATGTTTACTCGCTCGAAGAGGCTGTATGGAACACGCCTGTAGGTGAAGTAAGCGAAGTATTCCGCAGTCCGTTTGGCTTCCATATAGTTCTTGTAGAAGAAGAACGCCCCCACGAGGAAGTACATGCCGCACATATTATGAAGATGGTACCGCGTGGCAACGACTCGATTGCTGCACTCAAGAAAGCAGAGATCGACTCGATAGCAGGTATCGTAACTACCGACAACTTCGCCGAAGTGGCACGCAGCCTGTCTGACGACAAGGGCTCGGCCATGCGCGGAGGTGATTTAGGTTGGTTCGGTAGAGGAGTGATGGTTACTGCTTTCGAGGAAACGGCTTTTGCTACACAGCCCAGAACTATCAGCGCACCATTTCTGAGCGACTTCGGTTGGCACATTATCTATCAAAAGGGCACCCGCAATGTGTTGCCGATAGATAGTCTGTATCAATCGATTCTCAAGCAGGTAAAACGCGACGAGCGTATGAAAGAGGCAGATAAGTCGTTTATCGCCAAGACGCGTGCGGAGTACCAACTATCTGACACTCTTACCGATGCGCAGGTGCGTGCCTACGCCGATGCACACCTCGAAGAGAAATATGCCGACTTGCGCCACTTGGTGAAAGAGTACCACGATGGTATGGTTCTATTTGAGGTATCCCTGCGTGAGGTGTGGGACAAAGCAGGCAAAGACACTGTAGGCTTGACCGCATTCTTTAATCAACACAAGAAAGACTATACTTGGGATGCTCCACGATACAAAGGTTTTGTCGTCTATTGTAAAGACAAGAGCACGATGAAAGCCGCCAAAGCAATCATCAACAATTCCGAACCCGACTCTGTCGAGAGTTACCTCAACCATCGTCTGAACTTAGACAGTATCACTTATGTCAAGTTCAACCACGGTATGTGGGAAAAAGGGCAGAACCCCGCAGTGGACAAGTATGGTTTCAAAGATAAGAAAGCCGAATATACTCCTTCTGAGGAGTTTCCTTATGTATTCTGCGTAGGTAAGTTGCTTAAGGCACCCGAGGAGTACGCAGATGAGCGCGGAAAAGTAACCACCGACTACCAAGATTATTTGGATAAGGAGTGGCTTCAAGCCCTCAGAGAGAAATACCCCGTTGTTATCAACGAGGCAGTATGGGAGCAACTGAAAAAGGAGTCTGCACCGCAGCAATAACACACATCGTAATACACATCTCTTCGATTGAAACGATATAGTTGGCTCATAGCGATCGCGGGAATTGTACTGCTCAATGTGGCAGTACATTTCTGCGTTGTTCGTTGGGATATGACCGACGACCGACGCTATAGTCTGAGTGCACCTACCAAGCAACTTCTCTCTCGTTTGGAGCAACCCGTAGAGATAACACTCTACTTGACAGGAGATCTCAACTCAGGCTTTCTGCGCCTTAAAAAAGCCACCGAAGAGACCGTGGAAGAGATGGAAGTGTACGCCGATATTCGTTTTCGGGTCTTCGATCCCGAGGAAGAGAGTGTACCTAAGCAACTGCAACCTATCATCATCCACGAGCGGCAAAAAGACGGCAAGACCGCACAGACCACCGTTTATCCGTATGCCGGAGTACGCTATGGCAACAGAAGTGCCATAGTGGGACTGCTGAAAAACAACCGAGGAATGTCGGGAGAGGAGAACCTCAATATCAGCATAGAGAACTTAGAGTATGCTTTTGCAGAGGCAATCCATAGTCTGCAGCAGACCGAGACACCGCGTATTGCCTTTCTCGAAGGACACGGCGAACTGCCGGAAGAGAATGTATTTGATATCAGCACCGCGCTGAGTAGATACTTCCAAATAGACAGAGGCGTATTGGGCGACGACCCACATATCTTAGACGACTACAAAGCGGTAATCATAGCCGACCCGCAGAGTGGTTTCTCAGATGAGGATAAGTATATCCTCGACCAATATCTGATGCGAGGAGGACGCATTCTGTGGATACTGAACGGAGTAAAATTCTCCAACCAAGTACTTACCGATGAGGGATTTACGCCCGTACTACCATTAGATTTGAATCTGACGGATATGCTGTTTCGATACGGGGTGCGCGTCAACCCTGCGCTGCTACAAGATGTGCAGTGCTTGCCCATACCCGTCAATGTGTCTTCCGACCCGCAGAACCCCAATCTGCAACCTATGCCGTGGTACTATGCACCGTTGCTCTTGACCTCACAGGTCTCGCCTATCACACGCAATGTGGCGCAAGTGAGTTGCACTTTCGCCTCGCCGATAGATGTAGTGGGTGGTGAAGACGGCATTCGCAAAGAAGTATTGCTCGCTACATCGTCTGCCAGCCGACTGATTGCCACCCCCGCAGAGGTAGACTTGACTGACATCAATCCCGATATGCAGACCTTCAAGTATCAGTTCATTCCCGTAGCCTTTGCCTTAGAGGGAGAATTCGAGTCGGTGTATGCACATCGTATGGTACCCCAAGGCATCAACACACACGACGCGACACTGAGAAAGAGCGTGCGTACACGCCAGATCGTAATCAGTTCCGGAAGTATTATTCGCAACGAGATACAGCAGGGGCAGGCTCTGCCCGTAGGCTACGACCGCTACTCCGGAATGCAGTTTGGCAACCGAGATTTCTTGACCAATGCAGTGCTGTATTTGGCAGATGATGAGGGACTGATAGCCCTGCGCGAGAAGACCATCGCCTTGCGACTGCTAAACGACAAGCGAGCACACGATGAGCGTACAAAAATACAGATAATCAGCACAATAACGCCTATTCTGCTATTGGTATTGACAGGCGTGATATCCGTACTTGTGCGCAGAAAGAGATACACACGATGAAGAAAATACTGGTAAGTATAGTTGCGATGATAATGGCGTGCGCAGGACTGATGTCTTGTGTGCCTACATCTGCGCCCGGCGAACCGAACTATGCCGATTGCGCCGTGCGTATAGCCCAATCGGAGATGATGCACAACCCCGAACTATGGATGGCAGACTTCCTGAGCAAGCCTAAATGGGACTATACGCAGGGCTTGATCGCCCAAGCCATGCTCGAGACCTATCGGCAGACGGGAGATACCACATACCTAAACTATGTATTGCGGTTTGCAGACTATTTTATACAAGACGACGGTAGCATACTCACCTATAAATTAGAGAGTCACAATCTCGACCGCCTAAATGGGGGAAACTTCCTGTTCTTTTTGGATAGTTGCTATCCGGGAGAGCAAAAATACGCATCGGCAATACGCCTGCTTCGCTCGCAACTGCTCACGCAGCCTCGCACTACGGAAGGCGGTTTTTGGCACAAGCAAATATACCCTTGGCAGATGTGGTTGGACGGATTGTATATGGCGGAGCCGTTTTATGCCCACTACGCTGTTTGGGCAAACGAGGACAGTATCTACAACGATGTGGTGCGACAATTCCATATCGTGGATAAGCATACACTCAATGTCGCTACAGGATTGAATTACCATGGTTGGGACGAGAGTATAGCCCAAGCATGGGCAGACGGCATAAGCGGTTGTAGCGCACACACATGGGGTAGAGCCGAGGGATGGTATGTGATGGCAATATGTGATGTGCTGGACTATCTGCCTAAGAATCATGCGGGTAGAGATGAGTTAATCGCTATCCTCAATCGAGTATGTCGCACGTTGGCAGGCTATCAAGATGCCCAAACCAAGATGTGGTATCAGATACCGGATATGCCCGACGCAGAGGGCAACTATACCGAGAGTACCTGCACGGCAATGTTCTGCTACGCTATGGCAAAGGGCGCACGAATGGGCTATTTGCCGGAAGAGTATCTCGCCATTGCTCGCAGTGCCTTTGCAGGAATGTGGGCAAATGCGGTAGAGACCAATGAAGACGGTACACTGAGCCTAAAACGCTGCTGCGCCGTAGCGGGACTGGGAGGTAATCCTTACCGCAGCGGGACCTACGACTACTATATTAATGAACGCGTGCGCGATGACGACCCGAAAGGTATCGGGCCGCTGATCCTCGCTGCATGGGAATTGAATAAATCGAAAGACAAACAACTATGAAAAGATTCTTATTGATATGCTCATTGGTACTGACACAGTGGATGTTGGTTACAGCGCAAGAACTGCTTCCCTATCCGATAGACACCATCAACGGACAGGCTGTCTATCGCTATGAGGTAGAGAAAAGCATTGGTTTGTACCGCATCAGTGTTAATTTCAGCGTCAGCCAAGAGGATATTATCCGCTGGAATCCTGAACTCAAAGAGCGTGGGCTACACTACGGAGAAACCATCTACATTCCCGTAGCAGGCAAGACTGTTGCGCCTGTAAAACACTCAGTAGAACCGGCTGTGAAAGTGGAGAAAGAACCTGTCGAAAAAGCAATGAAAGAGCAACGGCAGATGGTGGGTCAAGCGGAGATTAAGAGCAATAAGGTACTCGAAGCCACACGCACAGAGCAGAAGAAAGCAGAGGCAGTTACTCTACCGACTATCGACCCGAAACCTGTGGTAGTTGAAGCGGAGGTTGGTACCGCAAATACAGATAGTTTGTCAGCAAAAAATAGTTTAGCAAAGGATAGTGCCACTACGGATAGTTTGGCAGAGAAAGCAGAATACCATGCAGACCTGCATATTGCGTTGCTTCTGCCGTTCCAAGCAGGCAATACCAAGCGCGACCAGAATATGGATCGGTTTGTAGATTTCTATGAGGGCGTATTGCTGGCGGTACAGCAGATGCAGACCCAAGGATTGTCGTTTGCACTGGATGTGTACGACACCGAGAAATCGGATAGCCGCGTGCGCCAACTGATACAAGACGGACAGTTGGAAGGCGTGGATGCAATCTTAGGTTTGGCATATCCGATGCAACTAATGCAAGCGGGCGAATGGGCGAAAGAGAAGCAAGTGGCCGTGTTAGCACCATTCGTTGACCACATCGAGGGCATCGAGAGCAACCCATACATCTTGCAATTCAACCCCTCTCGTCAGCAGGAAGCGCACGCAATGGCGGACTGGTTGGAGCAGAACAAAGAGCAGGTGAACTGTGTACTTATCGATGCAAAAGACGCCGATATACCGCAGAGTATCAGATACTTGCGTAAGGAGATTACTACAAGAGGTATTCCCTATACCACCACTTCGATACGCAATATCCTAAGCGATTCTCTCCAATCGGCTCTAAAAGATGATGTAGAGAATATCTTGATTTTCAATACAGAGAAATACAGCAACATTCAGGTATTGATGCCCCTCGTACTGAAGGCACAAGGAGAACATCGGATTACGCTCTATAGCAAGTATTCGTGGGGCAAAGAGAATATCCCGTTGCCCCAAATCTACACCTCGATTTTTACTGCTAATCAACCCGATACGGCAGAGTACGAGCAGCGTTTTCAACACTATTTCGGACACGAACACAGCACCGAAATGCCTCGATTTGACTTGCTTGGATACGATTTGATGCATGAATTGGTAGCCTATCTACGAGGCACAGAATATCACGGTTTACAATCGGATATACGCTTTGAGCGGGTATCGGAGAACGGAGGATGGATCAATACAAACATCGAGATACAACGCAAAAACCGTTGAAACAGCACCTGCGACATATTGTGCTATCGGTGGTGTGGCTATGTTTGGCAGCCGTTTCGATGAGTGCGCAGCCTCGGTTGCGTGTGCCGGAGATGTATGTGGGAGTGCATGGCGGGGTGATTGCTTCGATGGTGCAGTTCTCACCCACGGTGGCGAATATGTCGCCGATTACCCAAGCGGTAGTGTTGGGAGGAAACGGCGGACTAGTATTCCGCTATAGTGCGCAGAAATGTTGCGCAGTGCAGGTGGAACTCAACTATATGCAGCGTGGTTGGCGGGAGGCAAACAGCGATGGCTCTTACGCGCGTGCGATACATTATATAGAAGTGCCGTTTTTAATGCACATCTATTTCGGGAAACCGTCTTTTAGGGGGTTCATCAACTTAGGTCCGCAAATAGGCTATTGTGTGTACGATGATATGGGGAAAGGCAGCCGGCAGACAGAATCGACTCACCAATATGCGGCGTTGGATAAGAAATTCGATTGGGGAGCAGCCGGCGGACTGGGGTTCTACTATCGGTCGAAAAATGCAGGGTTGTATCAGTTGGAGGCACGGTTTAACTACAGTCTTGGCACAATCTTTGCCAATTCAGCAACGGATTATTTCTCGCAGTCGAACTCGATGAACCTGAGTGTGAATTTGGCGTGGATGTGGGAAATTAAGCCAAAGAAAAAACAGGTTGCCCCCGCCGGTTGGATACCGATGGAGAAGAAATGAGGGAACCACAAAAAGCGTGACGGTAAAGATAAACGATAAGTGTAAACTGCAGAATATCAACAATATATCTGAATATACAATCACAACCAAATATACGACAAACTAACTAATTACTACAATACAATGAAAACTAACTACGAGATTCGCTACGCAGCAAACCCGACAGATGCCAAGAATTACGACACCGAGCGTTTGCGCAAAGACTTTTTGATTGAGAAAGTGTTCACCCCGAATGAGGTGAATATGGTGTATTCGATGTACGACCGAATGGTGGTAGGCGGTGCAATGCCCGTAGATGAAGTGTTGCCATTGGAGGCTATCGACCCGCTGAAAGCCCCGTATTTTCTCACTCGTCGTGAGATGGGAATCTACAATGTGGGCAAAGGCAAAGGCTTGGTACATGTAGATGGTAAAACCTTTGAGTTGGACTACAAAGAGGCGTTGTACCTTGGGCGCGGGGATCGTGAGGTATCGTTTGAATCGGCAGATGCCAATTGCCCCGCTTTGTTCTATTTCCTCTCCGCTACGGCACACACCACCTATCCGGACAAGAAAGTAACGAAGGCAGACGCTGTAGTGGCACATTTGGGCAGTCTCGAAATGTCGAATGAGCGCGATATCAACAAGATGATTGTCAATCAGGTGCTGCCGACCTGCCAGTTGCAGATGGGTATGACCGAGTTGGCTCCGGGAAGCGTATGGAACACGATGCCCGCACATGTACACTCGCGCCGCATGGAGGCATATTTCTACTTTGAACTGCCTGAGGATCAAGCGATTTGCCATTTTATGGGTGAGGTGAACGAGACTCGCCATATCTGGATGCGGGGCAACCAAGCCGTACTGTCGCCCGAATGGTCGATTCACAGTGCCGCCGCTACCCACAACTACACTTTTATTTGGGGTATGGCAGGCGAGAACTTGGACTACGGAGACCAAGACTTCAGCAAAATCACTGACCTAAAATAAGAGTAGTCGGAAACAGCCCAACAAAAGCAGCCCTTTTGGAGGATAACTTTTTGCGGACTACTAAAAGTACGGACAAGACCAATCAAACTAACAATAACTAACTAACAATCAACAAAATCATGAACAATCTTTTTTCATTGGCAGGCAAGAATGCGTGGATTACAGGCGCATCGTATGGCATTGGTTTCAACATAGCCAAGGCCTTTGTAGAGGCAGGTGTGGAAAACATCATCTTCAATGACATCAATGAGGCTGCTTTGGAGCGCGGACTGAAGAACTACGCTGACGCAGGCATCAAGAATGTGAAAGGCTATGTGTGCGATGTAACCAAGGAGGACGATGTAAAAGCCCTTGTGGAGCAGATACACCGCGAGGTAGGACAAATCGATATTCTGGTAAACAATGCGGGTATCATCAAGCGTATCCCGATGCACGAGATGAAACGCGCAGAGTTTCAACAGGTTATCGATGTCGATTTGGTAGCACCATTCATTGTAAGTTCAGCCGTTCTGCCGGAGATGATGGAGCGTCGTGAGGGCAAGATCATCAATATCTGCTCGATGATGTCGGAATTAGGTCGCGAGACGGTGAGTGCCTACGCTGCAGCGAAGGGCGGTCTGAAGATGCTAACCCGCAATATCTGCTCTGAGTACGGCTCGTACAATATCCAGTGCAACGGTATCGGTCCGGGCTACATTGCCACACCACAAACTGCACCGCTGCGTGAGATTCAACCGGACGGCAGTCGTCATCCGTTCGACAAATTCATCTGCGCTAAGACTCCTGCAGGTCGTTGGTTAGAGCCGAATGAGTTGGGTGGTCCGGCAGTATTCCTTGCATCACACGCTTCGGATGCCGTAAACGGACACATCTTGTATGTGGACGGCGGAATCTTGGCTTACATCGGCAAGCAACCGGAGTAAGGAAAAGGGACGATGGAAGAAGGACATTGGACAATAGACAAAAGGATTTGAGATGAAGAAGATTCTATATTTTGTAGCATGCTTGTGTGTGTTGGCCGGTTGTCAGCCGACACAGCAAGCACGCGTATATGGGCGATATGTACCTGAGCGCAAGGACGATTTTGCGTGGGAAAACGAGTATGCAGCCTTTCGTATGTACGGACTTGCATTGTTGCCAGAGAACCCGTCGAATGGTGTGGATCTATGGCTGAAAGCGAGTCCGGAGTTGGTGGTGGACAGTTTCTACTACCGCGAACATACGCTGGGACTGCCGTATCACATCAACTATGGTAAGGGGTTGGATTGCTACAAGGTGGCACACACTGTGGGCTGCGGAGGTTTGGCAATCGTATCTGACAGCACCCTGTATGTAGGAGGACCATACTCATCGTGGGAGATACTGGAACAGACACCTAACAAACTGGTATTCAAATTGATATACGATAGTCTGTTGGTTTGCAACCAGATTATGAACGGCGAGATAACGATTACCGCTGAGGCCGGCAAGATGTTGAACCGTGCGGATGTGGTAGTGAACTGCCCGACGCGTATCGGTCTGCCCCATCTCTATGCGGGCGGGGGTATCTACCTGCATGACACGATAGACCACATCATGCAATGCAGTCAATGCGGTGCTATCGCTTATGCAGAGGACGCACTATCGGACAGCCAGGCCGCGAAGATGAACTACGAGTACAACGGTTCTACCTCGCAAGGGCGTGATTATGTGGCAGTTATCACACCAGGTGCGACCCGCCAAGAGATTATCGACGGCAGTCTGCTCTCGCTGCGGAAGTACCATGTGGGCGATACACTCACCTACTATTTCGGTGCTTGCTGGAGCGAATGGAAAGACGGTGAGAAAAGTATGCCGACCGATGATAGTTGGTTTGACGCCGTGCGTGAGGCTGCCCAAAATATAGAGTAAACAATAAAAAACATAAATAAAAAGTCGGTTTAAAGACCGCGTTAGCATTCGATTAGGTCTCGACAAGGTCTCGACAAAATCCGCTATTCGATGAGATACTATTTATTTATGTTTTTTATCAGAAAATGATTAGGCAATGACCTACTTGGTACTGCGTTTTTCGACACTCGGTAATGTAGCGATGACGGTTCCCGTGATTGCGTCGGTGAGTGCACTGCAACCCGATGACGAGTTTATCGTGGTGGCAAAGAAACGCTTGAGTGCGATGTACTACGGTTTGCCTAATGTGCGTTTCCACGAGGCGGAACTGACTGATTTAGGCAGTTTGATACGCTTGTATCGGGAACTAAAGCAATACTCGATTGACGCTGTGATTGACTTGCAAAATGTAGCACGGACACGGTTGTTGCGAGCATTGTTCCGCCTCGGAGGGAAACGAACCTACCGCATTCGCTATGGCAGAGTGAGCAAATATCTGATCACGCTATGCGGATTTAACTTCGGGAAGGCATTGCCAACCGAGTTTGAGCGATATGCCGATACTTTTCGTCGTGCCGGACTGCGATGCGACACGCGTTTTGAAGCGTTGGCAGTAAATGAAGAAGCGCAACGGGCTGTGTATGAGCGGTTTGGCGAGAAACAAGGGCGATGGATCGGCATTGCGCCTTTTGCGAAATCGAAATCGAATATGCTGTCCTATCGCACCACCAAAGAGGTGATTGAGCGTTTGTCGGCAGAGCCGAATACGCGGCTTTTTCTCTTTGGCGCGGGCAAGATAGAATGTGAGATGCTGCGCCAGTGGGCAAGCGTTTTTCCGCACACCGACAGCATAGCGGGAGAACTGCCATTGGAGCAGGAATTGGAACTGATGCGTCGATTGGACGGGATGGTTTGTATGGATTCTGCCAATCAGCATTTGAGTTCATTGGTGGGGTTGCGTGCCATAAGCGTATGGTGCGGCACCCATCCGAAATTGGGCTTTGCGGGTTGGAAGCAACGCCCCGAAGACATTATCCAACTAAATCAGATAGCGTGCAGGCCGTGTACTTGCCATGGAATCAACTATTGCAGGTATCACAACTTTGCATGCAAAAACATAAGTGCAGAACAAATTATAAAACGAATATATGAGTAAGATTATTTCATTGGCCAACCAAAAAGGCGGTGTCGGCAAGACGACCACATCGATCAACTTGTCCGCAGCCTTGGCACAACAAGGGAAGAAAGTTCTATTGGTTGATGCAGACCCTCAAGCCAACGCCTCATCCGGCTTAGGCATTGAGATTCGCGATCTTGAGAATACCATCTACGAGTGTCTGATCAATGGCATTGACCCGCATACTGCCGTAGTGGAAACCTCGGTGGAGAATCTGAGTTTGATACCGAGCCATATCGACCTTGTGGGTGCGGAAATAGAGATGCTAAACATCGAAAATAGAGAGAATTTGCTCAAAAATATCTTGACGCAAGTACGCTCCGAATATGATTATATTCTAATTGACTGTTCTCCTTCGTTGGGTTTGATTACCATAAATGCACTCACTGCCAGCGACAGTGTGATTATCCCGGTGCAGTGCGAATTCTTTGCATTGGAGGGTATTGCAAAGTTGCTGAATACGATCAAGATTATCAAGTCGCAACTCAATCCGTCGTTGCAGATAGAAGGGTTCTTGCTGACGATGTACGACAACCGTTTGCGCCTCAGCAACCAAGTATATGAGGAGGTAAAACGCCACTTCGGAGATTTGGTATTCAATTCGGTTATCTCTCGCAATGTGCGTCTGAGCGAGGCTCCGAGCCATGGTATGTCGGTATTGGAGTACGACCCGCTTAGCAAAGGTGCGCAGAACTATGTATCGCTGGCAAAAGAACTTATCAATCGCCAATAAATCAATAGATTATGAAGAAGATGACAGGATTAGGGCGCGGCCTGGACGCGCTGATAGACACCACGCATGTGGATACCAATGGCGGAAGCAGTATCAGCGAGGTGGAACTGAGCAAGATAGTAGCCAACCCCGATCAGCCACGCCGCAATTTTGATGAGGACGCCCTGGCAGAGTTGGCCGATTCGATACGCGAACATGGTGTAATCTCGCCTATCACGCTGCGAAAGAACGATGACGGCACCTATATGATTATTGCCGGTGAGCGTCGTTATCGTGCGTCGAAGATGGCGGGATTGAACTCGATTCCTGCCTATATCCGCACTGCGAAAGACGAGCAGGTGATGGAGTGGGCATTAATAGAGAATATTCAGCGCGAGGACCTGGACGCGATAGAGATAGCCCTTGCTTATCAGCGACTTATGGACGAGTATCAACTGACGCAGGAGCGTATGTCGGAGCGTGTGGGGAAGAAACGCGCCACGGTAGCCAACTATTTGCGTCTGCTGAAACTGCCTGCCGAGATTCAGATGGGTATCAAAGAGAAGAAGATTGATATGGGACACGCTCGCGCCATTCTCGGTTCGCCGTCGGCAGAGCAGCAGTTGGATCTGTATCAGCGCATTTTGAAAGAGGGGTTGTCGGTTCATAAAGTGGAGCAGTTGGTTAGCGAAAACAAACCAAAATCCACTAAACCCAAAGCAGAAAAGAAAGAGGATAACCCACAATATCAGCAACTTAGCAAGCAGTTGGAAGAGGCTATCGGCAAGAAAGTGAAGATCGCTGACGGCAAATTGACTATATTCTTCAACGGCGAGGAAGAGTTGTATTCGATACTTGAGCGTCTGCATTGAAGCGTTTTCTGAGCATATTGTTGCTATGTATTCCGTGCCTGCTGATGGCGCAGAACGATGTGATTTACCATACACCCGACACGACCTCGGCGGACGATGGGCAGTATCGGTACTACATCGATTTGTCGCGCCGCCCCGATGCGCTAAAAGCAGTGTGGCTTGGGGCAATCTTGCCCGGGGCAGGGCAAATCTACAATGGCAGTTATTGGAAACTACCTATCGTATATGGAGGATTGATGGGTTGCGGATATGCGATTTCGCTGAACCAATCACGCTACAACAGTTACAAGACCGCTTATCGGGACTTGTACAACGATGCACAAGCAGGGCTTGTGAACAACGACCCGACGAAATCGTACAACGCGATTTTGCCCGAGGGGTACGACATCGACCGCTTGGGCGGAGTGAGCCGATACACATCGACTCTGCAGAACTGGCAGAGCAACTACCGCCGCTACCGTGATTGGAGCATAGTAGCCACCATATTGGTGTATGCACTCTCGCTGGTGGATGCGTATGTGGATGCACAACTATTTGATTTTGATATTTCACCCGACCTGACACTGAATGTGGAGCCGCAGATCTACTACGATTTGCAGCAACAGCGTTCTGCGGAGGTAAAATTAGCGATTACATTTTGAAACAGACACTCCTATCTATACTATTAATTGTTTCGTGCGTGTGTGCATACGCGCACGAGGCAGAGACTTCGGTACCGGTACAAGCACCTGTGCAATCGATTGACTCGGTGGAGACACTGCGGGTTGACTCAGCAGAAATGGACTCTATCGAGCAGATCATAGAGGCTATGGAAGACACAACACTGATAGCCGAGCCTGTATTCTTGCAGCAGTGGAACGACAGCAGTTTGACAGACATCGATTTTCGTATGATGGAGTGGGCAATGGGTTGGCTTGATACGACGGAATGTGTAGCGCAAGCCGACACGGTTGTGTTGCCCGACTCGGTATATAAGGCGCGTTTGCAAGCGTTGGTGTGCGTAGTAGAACTTCCTTACAATCAGGTGGTTAAGAGTTTTATATTGCGCTATGTGCAGCGTGGACAGAAGCAAGTGGCGCGTATGAAGCGGATGTCGGAATACTATTTCCCGATTTTTGAGGAGGCATTGGATCGCTACGGTTTGCCCTACGAACTGGAACTGATGCCCGTGATAGAGTCTGCGCTCAATCCGCAAGCCCATTCGCACATGGGAGCAGCGGGATTGTGGCAGTTTATGCCCGCCACAGGCAAACGCTACGGGTTGGAAATCAACTCGCTGGTGGATGAGCGTATGGATCCTATCAAATCGACGGATGCGGCATGCCGTTTCCTGAAAGCGATGTACGATGTGTTTCAAGATTGGAATTTGGTGATAGCCGCCTACAACTGCGGTTCGGGCAATGTGAGCAAAGCCATCCACCGCGCAGGCGGCAAACGCGATTTCTGGAGTATCTATCCCTATCTGCCACGGGAGACGAGGAGTTATCTGCCGATATTCATCGCTGCTAATTACGCAATGAATTACAGCGACTTACACGGTATCTGCCCCGCTCCGTTGGAGAAAATAATGCTTACTGATACCATTATGACCAATCGGCGAATGCACTTGGAGCAAGTGTCAGCCAAATTGGATATACCTATGGAGGAGTTGCGCCGACTCAACCCGCAGTATGTACGCGATATTCTGCCGGGAGGTAACCAATATGCACTATGCTTGCCGAGCGAAAAAGTAGGGTTGTTTATCGAGCAGCAAGACAGTATCTGCGCCCACAAAGCCGACCAACTCATCAACAGCCGACGCGAGGAGATAGATATGGCGAAAGTAACGGAGGTATCGGGTGCTTATCGCGTGAACGGCGTAACTTACTACACTATCAAAAACGGCGATACACTCGGCGGAATAGCCAAGAAATTCCGTTGCTCGGTGAAACAACTCAAGGCGTGGAACGGACTAAAAGACGACAATATCCGCGCGGGGAGAAAACTAAAAATATACAAGTAAGTGGCAGACAATCAGAGCAATAGCGATACACTGCAGAAGGTATATTATCGTATGCGTGAGGTGATAGAAGAAACGGGGCTACCCGGTTCGACTCTGCGTTATTGGGAGAGCCAGTTTGAGCAACTCTCGCCTCGCAAAGACGGGCACGGCAACCGCTACTATACGCAGCAGGATATTGTGCTGATTAAGCAGATAAAGATGATTCGCGATGATCTGAAAATCACGCGAATAGAGGCTATCCGCAAGGAATTGGCGGGCAATGGTGTGCAAATCAACAACCAACAACGCGCTATAGAACTGATGCAGAAAGTTCGTCAAGAACTGGCAGAGATACGCTCGCTCTTATTACCTATCAATCAATAACTTATGGCACCTCTTTTCTCGATTATCGTTCCGGTTTACAATCGTCCGCAAGAGGTGGACGAACTGCTCAACAGTCTATGTGGTCAGAGTCTGCACGACTTTGAGGTAGTGATTGTAGAGGATGGTTCGGCGGTGCCTTGTGAGGAGGTTTGCCGTGGCTATGCCGACAGGCTGAATATCCGCTATTTTGCGAAACCAAACTCCGGTCCGGGACCATCGCGCAACTATGGTGCAGCCCGCGCACAGGGCGAGTATCTGCTGATTTTGGACAGCGATGTCATCTTACCGACCGACTACCTAAAAAATATCCGAGAGGAACTGCAACGGGAACCGACAGACGCATTTGGCGGTCCGGATAGAGCGAATGAAAACTTCACACCCGTGCAGAAAGCCATCAACTATGCGATGACGAGTTTCTTCACTACCGGGGGAATCCGCGGGGGCAAGAAAAAGATGGATAAGTTTTACCCGCGCAGTTTCAATTTGGGCGTGCGGCGAGAAGTGTTTGAGGCTTTGGGCGGCTTTTCGGATATGCGTTTTGGCGAAGATATCGACTTCAGCATTCGTATTTTCAAGGGCGGCTATTCGTGCCGTCTGTTCCCCGAAGCATGGGTGTGGCACAAGCGAAGATCCACTTTTCGGCAGTTTTTCAAACAGGTGCACAACTCGGGTATCGCACGCATACACCTATACAAGAAATATCCCGAGTCGCTGAAGTTGGTACATCTGCTGCCGGCAGCGTTTACTATCGGTTTGGGCGTGTTGCTGATTTTGTGTATCTGCGGCGTGGCGTTGCATATCGAGTGGCTTGCCATTGCGCCTGTTGCGCTTGTAGGGCTGTATGCCGTGTTGCTTTTGGCCGACTCGTCGATACAGAACCGAAGTATGTATGTAGGACTGCTCTCTATCGCGGCTGCATTTGTACAACTGACCGGTTATGGAACTGGTTTTCTGCGTGCGGTTTGGCATTGCCTAATCTTAGGAAGAACTGATTTTCAGGCCTTTAGAAAGACCTTCTATAAATAAACTTATGCTAACTTATCATTTATGAAGACAAAAATAAATCTCAAACAATGGGTGCCGAATGTCATAATTCTGCTTGTTTTTGTATTAGCAGCGGCAATGTATTTCTGGCCATCGGTGCAAGGAAAAATTATCTATGCGGGTGATAATGTGAATGGTACGGCCGCTGCACACGAGAGCAGCGAGTATCATAAGACGACAGGCGATTACTCGTTTTGGACGGGTGCGATGTTCTCAGGTATGCCCAACTATCAGATAGGCGGTAACGGCGGGTTTGTCGTGGATAAGATTTTGCGCCCAATCAAATGGTTTTTAGGTTTGGGCGCATGGGGTAACCATACGGCTTTCTTCATTTTCCTATTTTATCTGTGCGCTTTCTTCCTCTTGCTCAGGACATTCAAGGTAGATAAGTGGATTAGTATGGCGGGGGCTTTTGCACTGGCTTTGTCGAGTTATTTCTTCGTAGTGATTGCGGCTTCGCACCATGGTAAGTGCTACTCTATCACCTGGATGACAATGGTGGTTATCGGGTTTATCCTGACCTATCGGAAGCAATACGGTTGGGGAGCCGTGATGGTGATGTTCTTCACTTATGCGGGGTTCTTTGTGCATCCGCAGATGTCGTACTACATCTGTATGATGATAGGTATTTTCTTCTTTGCGGAACTGGCGATTGCCGCCAAAGCCAAGGAGTGGAAGCACTTTGGTGTTGCTACGGTGGTGTTCTTTGCCTCGTTTGCGATAGGTATGGGTATGGGTAGTGCGAATGTATTTGTTAATCAGGAGTATGCGGCGGAGACTATGCGCGGCGGGCATTCTGACCTTGCGAAAGCGAGCGACGAGGGCAATAAGACCAACGGATTGGACATAGATTACGCCACGGCTTGGAGTTATGGAATCGACGAGACGATGACTTTCCTTATCCCTAACTATATGGGCGGGGCAAGCGGTTACAATCTCGGAAAAGACTCGCAATTGGAGCAAGACCTTAAGAAGATGGGTGTTCCCTCGAAGCAAGCCAAGCAGTTCTGCCAGAGTGCGCCTACCTACCGTGGCGAAAAGGCTTTCACCAGCGGTCCGGTGTATATGGGTGCGATAGTGTGCTTCCTTTTCCTGCTCGGGTTGCTCATCGTAGGAGGCCCGTACAAATGGGCGTTGCTGGCGGCTACGCTCTTCTCTGTGGCATTGGCGTGGGGGCATAACTTAATGTCGCTGACGGAGTTGTTTTTCAACTACTTTCCCGAGTACAACAAGTTCCGCGCAGTGGAGAGTATCTTGATTGTGGCGGAAATCACGATGCCGCTGTTGGGTTTCCTTGCGGTGAAAACTATCAGCGAGGGTACGATGAGTTGGAAACGGCTGCGCAACAGTATCTTTATCGCCGGGGGGGCGACAGGACTGATATGCCTGGTAGTGGCGTTGTTTAGCGGAAGCATAGATGTAAGTTCGTCGTACGATGCGCAATGGAAAGGGCAAGTGGGGCAACAGATCTACGATGCTATCCTCGACCAGCGCACGGCGATGATTGCAAGCGATGCTTGGCGTTCGTTGCTGTTTGTAGTGTTGGGTGCAGGCGTAGTGTTCGGCTATGCTTATCTGCGGTATCACAAGAGCGAGATGCGCAACCTAAATCTGTATTGCGGATTGGCACTGACAGTGCTTGTGGTGGCGGATATGTGGATGGTAGATAAACGGTTCTGCAACGATTCGATGTTTGTATCGGTGAAAGACAGGGACAAGGCGTTTAAGATGATGCCCTACGAGAAGGAGTTGCTGCAAGACCCGAGCCATTTCCGTGTGCTGAACTTGGCAACTAACACCTTCAACGAGGCGAGAACGAGTTACTATCTCAAGTCGATTGGCGGTTACTCTGCAGCTAAGTTGCGGAGATACCAAGACCTGATAGATGTGCATATTGCGCCCGAGATGAACCCGCTGATGCAAGCGATTGCTCAGACCAACGGTTTTGCGCAGCCTTGCAACGGCGACAGTCTGTTCCCCGTACTGAATATGCTGAATATGAAGTATGCCATAGTGCCGCTGCAGAACGGACAGCAAGTGCCTGTGGAGAACCCATACGCGATGGGCAACTGCTGGTTTGTAAACGACCTGCAAGTGGTGGACAATGCCAATGCAGAGATAGAGGCATTGAGCAAAGCAGACCTGCACAATATGGCCGTCATCGACCAATCGTTTGCCTCGGTGCTGAATGTGGATCTGCCCGATGTGGCGCCGCTGATGGCTTATGATGAGGACAAGATAGAACTGACCCACTATGCGCCTAATCGGATAGAGTATGTGGCTCAGAATGAGCAGAATAAGATAGCCGTGTTCTCGGAAATCTACTACCCGCACGGGTGGAAACTCTACCTATTGGATAAGGACGGAAAAGAAGATGTAGAACTGCCGATTGCGCGTGCCGACTATATGCTTCGTGCAGCGGTGATCCCTGCGGGGACGCACCGATTGGCGATGGTGTTTGACCCCGACAGCGTACACAAAGGGAACACCTTGTCGTTGGTTTGCTTTGGAGTGTTTGTGGTATCGCTATGCGGAGTAATCGGTGTAGAGATTGTGCGCCGACGCAAGCAAGGAAAAGAAGCCGGTGCAAAATAATCTGCACGCTGCTATTTTTAGATAAGGACATAGCGAAAGCGATAGTAAACGGGAGAGGCTGTCTGATGAGTAATCGGGCAGCCTTTGTTGTTGGATAGCGGGAGGAACTTGACGCCGATGAGCGAATGTTGATCGCAATGAGTAGGTTTTGACATTTTGTAAGCAATGTAATAAGAAAAGTAGCAAAATGATTATTTACGAGCAGTGTATTAGGTCTCGACAAGGTCTCGATGAGGTTTCGACAAAAACGGCTCAAAGTCGGCTTGACAAAAAGACAGCAAAAATAGCAAATTGATAGAAAGTTGTACAGAACGACCGAAAAAGATGTAGCGGTGGGGCATTGCACATTTTTGTTCGCAAAAATTGGCTGTGGGAGGCATAAATCGGTGGTAAGCAGGGCATTTTGTAGGACTTTTTACTCTAAGTTGCGGCAAGAAACACAAAATAATTTGTAAGTTTCGGAAAAAAGTTGTACCTTTGTGCGCTTTTTGTATGGTCTAAATTGTATTTTGGTGTATTCGCCTGTGGCGGATGATGAGATATGGGGCGTTTTGGAAAGCAGAATACAAAAGGATACAGACAGAAAGGGAAAATGATAACTCGTTGTAAATCAGCGTATATTCTATGGTCAAACGATGGATATGCTTATGAATATATAGCATATTTGAGTGGTGGGTACGCATAGAAATAATTCATTGTAAATCAATAATAAAAACACAAATAACTTATGCAAAACAAATGGCTTGTTAGATTCTTGGCGGTGATCCTGTTTTTGGTGTGCGCCTTCTACCTGTCGTTCTCTGTAGTTACTTCTCACTACGATAAGAAAGCGCAAGAGTACGCAGGGAACAATGCCGCAAAAGAGTATGTTTATTTGGACTCGATTGCCGCAAAGAAAGTATGGTTTGGCTACACGCTGAAAGAGTGCCGCGAGAAAGAGATCAACTTGGGTCTTGACTTGAAGGGTGGTATGAATGTTACCATGGAGGTAAGCGTACCGGACATTATCCGTGTACTCTCGGGTAACAACACCTCGGAGACCTTTACCAAGGCGATGGCTTTGGCTCAAGAGAAACAAAAATCGAGCGGAACCGACTTTGTAACGCTCTTTATTGAGTCGTTCAAAGAGGTAGATCCGAACGCTCAGTTGGCGAGCGTATTCTCGACCTTTGAGTTGAAAGACAAAGTAAATTTCAACTCGACCAATGATGAGGTAGAGAAAGTAATTCGCGCAGAGGTGGACGGTGCGGTAGATAACTCGTTCAAGGTGCTCCGTACTCGTATTGACCGCTTTGGCGTGGTGCAACCGAACATCCAAAAACTGTCTCAGCCCGGGCGTATCTTGATTGAGTTGCCGGGTGTAAAAGAGCCGGAGCGTGTGCGTAAACTGCTCCAAGGTTCTGCCAATTTGGAGTTTTGGGAGACCTACGACCTTGCAGAGATCTTGCCTCAGTTGATGCAAATCAACAGCGAGTATGCGCAGTTGAATGCCGCCAATGAGACGACAGAAACTGCCACGACGGACGATATTAAAGAGGTTGCCAAAGCAGAAAACGCAGAGGATGCCGAGTGGGCTGCTATAGAAGACAGCCTGGCGAGCGATTCTGCTGAGGTAAGCCAAGAGGAGCAGATAGCACAGTACAAGAAGCAGAACCCGCTGTTTGCGGTGCTGACTCCGTCGGTTAACCAAGCCGGACAGGCATACCGCGGTCCGGTGGTAGGTATGGTGCACTATACCGATACCGCAGCAGTGAGCGAGATGCTGAACTCGCCGATAGCAAAGCAAATCCTGCCGCGCGACTTGCGCTTGTGCTGGACTGTAAAAGCGATAGACGATGCAGGTTCGATCTACCAACTGATAGCTCTGAAATCGCAACGCGACGGCCGTTCATCACTGGAAGGTGATGTGATCACCGATGCGCGTGCCGACTTCTCGCAGACGAGTGCTTATGCCAATGTATCGATGACGATGAACGCTGAGGGCGCAAAGGCTTGGGGGCGTATCACCAAAGAGAATATCGGCAAATCGATTGCTATCGTATTGGACGGATTTGTTTATAGTTTCCCGACTGTACAGAACGAAATCACGGGCGGTAACAGTCAGATTACCGGTAACTTCACTGTAGAGGAAGCCAAAGACTTGGCTAACACCTTGAACTCGGGTAAGATGCCGGCTCCTGCGCGTATCATCCAAGAGGATGTGGTAGGTCCTACACTGGGTAAAGCAGCCATCCACGATGGTCTATGGAGTTTTGCCCTCGGTTTCCTGCTTATCCTTATATATATGGTGTTCTACTACGGTTGGATCCCCGGACTGATTGCCGACGCTGCGTTGTGCTGCAACATATTCTTGCTGGTAGGTATCTTGGCATCGTTCTCGGCTGTATTGACCTTGCCAGGTATCGCAGGTATCGTGCTGACGATGGGTATGGCTGTGGATGCGAATGTGCTTATCTACGAGCGTATCCGCGAGGAGATGCGTGCCGGAAAGAGCATGCGTCAGGCTATTGACGGCGGTTTCAAGAATGCCATCTCCGCCATTGTGGACGCCAATGTTACCAGTTTCTTGACGGGTGCTATCTTGGCTATCTTTGGCACCGGTCCTATCAAAGGTTTCGCCGTTACCTATATGATTGGTATCATCTCGTCGTTCTTGACGGCTGTGTTCATCACCCGCCTCTTGCTTGACGACTATGCAAGCAAGGAGAACGCCAAAGAGTTGTCGTTCGCTACCCGTATGACTAAGAATTTCTTGCAGAATACCAAAGCCGATATAGTGAAATTCCGCAAGTATGCATACATCATTTCGGGTGTGCTGATTGTGTTTGCTATCCTCGGTTTGGAGCCGCATGTGTTCGGCAAACTGAACCTCGGTATTGACTTCTCAGGTGGTCGCAACTATGTGGTTCGTTTCGCAGAACCTGTTAATACTCAGGATGTTCGCGAGACACTAGACGATGCTTTCAAAGCTAACCTGCAAGACGACGAGTCGTACTCGCTGAATGTTATCACGATTGGTAGTTCGAACCAGATCCGTGTATCGACCAACTATCGTATCAAGGACAACTCGGATGACGCTGACTCACAGATTGAGCAACTGCTCTACGAAGGTTGTAAGCCTTACTTAGGCGATGTAACCTTTGACGAGTTCCGCTCGACAGAGATTAACCCAGAGGTAGGTATCATGCAATCGCAGAAGGTAGGTCCCGCCGTGGCAGACGACATCACGACTGCTGCCGTTTGGGCTATCATCGCTGCGCTGATAGGTATATTCATCTATATCTTGATTCGTTTCCGCAACTTTGCTTACTCGGTGGGTGCTATCGCTGCATTGGCACACGATACAATCATCATCTTGGGCCTGTATGCTATCCTATGGAAGGTAATGCCGTTCTCTATGGAGATCGACCAATCGTTTATCGCTGCTATCTTGACGGTAATCGGTTATTCGATCAACGCCTCAGTGGTTATCTTCGACCGTGTACGCGAGAACAACAACCTCTATCCGAAACGCGACCGCAAACTGAACATCAACAATGCTATCAACTCGACATTCGGTCGTACTTTCTCGACCTCGATGTCCACCTTGGTCGTATTGTTGGCTATCTTCTGCTTCGGGGGTGAAACCATCCGCGGATTTGTGTTCGCATTGGTAATGGGTGTGATTGTAGGAACCTACTCATCGGTATGTATCGCTTCGCCTTTGGCATACGATATCACCAACGCAATGGAGAAACGCAAAGCAAAGAAAGCCGCAAAGGCTGTAGCCAAAGCCTAAGCGCAGAGGCATTGCAAATATGATAGAAAGCGGTTGCTCGTTGATTCGGGCAACCGCTTTTGTTGATGTCTATTCGTGAGCGTATTCGCTTCTTGCGGGTAGTTGTTTTATGGTTGATATTTCGCCCGATATTGTCCTCTTGGCGCAAGAAGAGTAGGTGCTATTTTATAAAAAATACGGAATTTATCCTAAATAATCTGCAGAAACGATAGAAATGTAGTACTTTTGTAGTCAGATCTACGCCGGAGGGGATATGTTTTCGTATAAGGGTGGATTTTTTGACATGTTGAATAGCGTTTATTGACGCTTTGTGGCTTGTAATCAGAAACTTCGCAACTTTCAGATTTTTACCGAGTAACAAAGTAACAGTAGATGCCTATGGGTGTGACGAACTGTCGCACTACATCTTGTATAGGGTGTGGTGTATTGTCATATCAGCGTAGGTTTTCTGTTGTTTGTTTTTGGTAAAAAGGCAATGCGAAGGCCTCTGATTGCGAAATAACAACAGAGGTCTGCGCTTTTTGTATGTGTCAGGTTGTGGGCTAATGGGTTAACCTTAAGTGTGATGTTTTATTTTGGTGTGAACATAATTGAAAAACAAAACTAATACATAAGAATATGAGCGAAGAAATTGAAAAGAAAGGCGTCGGTGCAGGCGCATGGGTTTGGTTAATTTTAGGTATCCTGTATGCAGTATCGCCAGTGGACATACTGCCGGATGTAGTGCCTGTGGCAGGTTGGGTGGACGACCTGGTGATTGCGGGTAGTGGTGTGCTTAATTTCATACAAGCGAAAGTGGGAGAAGGCGGCGAAATGCTCAGAACTATTGTTGGTGTTGTCAAATGGATACTGATTGTATTAGGCGTAATAGCCATTCTGCTGATAGCCCTCATTGGTGGACTTATCTACAAGATGTTTTGACCGATAGAATCCTATAAACTGAGAATTGCATTCCGATCAACATATTGTAGAGTGGGAGAACAACAATCCTAAGTATCACAAAAACAAACAGATAGATTATGCTTACTCAGACGAAATACAAATGCTTGTCATGCGGACAGAAGTTTATAGATTTCGATGGTGGGATTACCTACAAGCCACACAAAACAGTCTGTCCAAAATGCGGAAGCAAACTTTGCATCATTTGGTTACTGTGAATAATTATCTTTGGTTGGTGAAAAATCCACACTTAATTCATTCCATAAGAGGCTGTCGGAAATGGGCAGTCTCTTTGGTTTTGATTGGAAAAATTCAGCAGTCATAAAACCAAACAGCAATAGAGGAAAACATATTGTCTAAACAAAAACAATGTAAAACAAGGGCACCACAAGCAGAAAACAGGTGGCAAAACTACATTGGAGAGATATTTTAGAGGCGATTCATCATTTATTTGCAAATTATTTTGGCTGAAGGCTTGTGTATGTGCGTAAAAAGGCGTAACTTTGCACAAATAACATAAACACAGCAACTTTTTACACTATGGCAGAAGAGAAAAAACAGCCCTCGGCAGACAAACTGAAAGCCCTGCAGTTGGCTATGGCGAAGATAGATAAGGATTTCGGCAAAGGAGCGATTATGAAACTCGGGGACGACAAAGTAGAGGATGTTCCCGTTATCTCCACCGGCAGTATTGGTCTGAATTTGGCTCTCGGCGTGGGCGGTTATCCGCGCGGGCGCGTCATCGAGATATACGGTCCGGAGTCTTCCGGTAAGACCACCTTGGCTATCCATGCTATGGCGGAGGTGCAGAAACAGGGTGGTATCGCTGCTATCATCGATGCCGAGCATGCCTTCGATCGTTTTTATGCCGAGAAACTGGGCGTAGATACCGATAACCTGCTCATAGCCCAACCCGACTGCGGCGAGCAGGCATTGGAGATTGCCGACGAGTTGATTCGTTCTTCTGCAGTCGATTTGGTAGTGGTGGACTCGGTGGCTGCACTGACCCCGAAAGCCGAGATAGAAGGCGATATGGGCGACAACAAACTGGGTCTGCAAGCCCGACTGATGTCGCAAGCCTTGCGCAAACTCACAGCGACTATCAACAAGACGCAAACCACTTGTATCTTTATCAACCAGTTGCGTGAGAAAATAGGTGTTATGTTTGGCAATCCCGAGACTACTACGGGCGGTAATGCGCTGAAATTCTATGCCAGTGTGCGTCTCGACATCCGCAAGATTGGTCAGATAAAAGATGGCGATGAGGTGATCGGAAACCAAGTGCGCGTTAAGGTAATGAAAAACAAGGTGGCTCCCCCGTTCAAGAAAGCGGAGTTTGACCTGATGTTCAACGAAGGCATCTCCAAAGTGGGCGAGATTATCGACTTGGGCGTAGAGACCGAAGTGCTGAAAAAATCGGGTAGTTTCTACAGTTACGGCGATACCAAACTCGGGCAAGGGCGTGACGCGGTGAAGAAACTGCTGCGTGAAAATCCCGACCTAATGGACGAACTCGAGGCAAAGATAATGGAAAGTCTCAAAAAGAATTGATTTGTTCCCGAAAGTGCGAGCAACACATTCGGGATTTTTCTTAATATAGACACGGTGGATTCGATACAACTGACACTCTCTCCGCAGGAAGCGCACGAGGCAGAGCAACGCTACAGGGTGGTAAAACGCTCGGTGGATGCTCGCCAACGCACGCTTAAGGTATTGCTTACCTTATTGCTTGATAATCAAGGTAATAAAGTGGAGCGAGATGCCCCAATTCCGTTGTATGAGCCGCCTGTATTCCAAGATGTACACCACGCCAAGCACACGGCACATATCATCGGTGCCGGTCCGGCAGGGTTGTTCGCAGCACTCACTCTGTTGGAGCATGGCATTCGCCCGATTATCTATGAGAGGGGCAAAGAGGTCAGTGCACGCAAAGTGGATATTGCCCGCCTCAACCGCAATCAGGGGCTGAACACCGAGAGCAACTACTGCTTCGGCGAGGGCGGTGCAGGCACTTTCTCCGACGGCAAACTATTCAGCCGAAGCAAGAAGCGGGGAAACATGCAGCGTGTGATGGAATGGTTCCACTATTTCGGTGCGAAAGATAATGTCCTCTACGAGGCGCACGCTCATATAGGTAGCGATAAACTGCCCTCGCTCATCCGCTCCATGCGTGAGTGTATCATTGCCCACGGCGGGGAGATACACTTCGATACCTGCGTGGATAATGCTCTTTTTCAATCACTTACGCAGTCCGACGAACCCATCATTCTCGCTATCGGGCACTCTGCGCACGACACCTATCGTATGCTCGCAGCCAATGGCGTGCGGTTGGAACCGAAAGGTTGCGCTATGGGGGTGCGTGTGGAGCATCCGCAATCGCTGATCAATCGACTGATGTACCACGACCAACCGCAGGAAATCATTGATATTGTGGGCAATGCGTCGTACTCACTGGTAACCCAAGCCGGGGGGCGCGGAGTCTATTCGTTCTGTATGTGTCCGGGCGGACATATCGTACCCGCAGGCAGCAGCGAAGAGAGTTGCGTGGTCAATGGTATGTCGGCAAGCCGACGCAACTCGCCTTATGCCAACTCGGGCATCGTAGTGGAGATACGCCCCGAGGATGTGGCTGACGGACCGTGGTGCAAAGGGGAGAATAGTCTGCCCACTTTGGCATTTCAAGAATGGCTCGAGCACGAGGCGTTCTTGCATGGAGCCGCTGAGAGTCAGGCACCTGCACAGCGATTGTGGGATTTTGTAGAGGGTAAAACAAGTCGCAACCTGCCGCCTTGCAGTTATTTGCCGGGCATCGTTTCGAGCCGATTAGACGAGTGGTTGCCAGACCTTATCGGCAAGCGTCTGCAACAAGGTTTTCGCGATTTCGACCGCAAGTATCGTGGCTTTCTGACCAACGAAGCAGTCATCCTCGGTGTAGAGAGCCGGAGTAGCAGTGCCGTGCGTATTCCGCGCGACCCCGAGACACTTCAATCAGTCTCCATGCCCAACCTCTACCCATGCGGAGAAGGCGCAGGCTACGCTGGAGGTATCACCTCTTCCGCACTCGACGGCATCAATGCCGCACTCAAGATAGCCGAAAAATATCAATAAGAGATATGCACAACGCCAAGCAGATATGCTGTATGCTGATGTTTTTCTTGTTGAGTATCAGTAATATACAGAGTCAAACCGTTAAGCGAGACACACTGCTTGAAGACTTCTCTTCTGCCGAATGGATGCGCTACTCCAATTACACTTCGGCGGTACTCACCACGCAAAACAACATCACTTGGCACTTTGAGAATATGCAGGTCGCCCAAGTTGGCAAACTAACCAGCAAAGGATTGGTGTACTACTACAATGTCGCTCGCACTTTTGGAAGAATAGAGACAAGCAAAATCAAGGGATTGCGCAAAATAACTTTCGATGTGGCGAGCAATCAAAGTTGTTCATTTATAATCAGTTATAGTAATACAGGTAAAAGCAAGGAGTGGACAGAATGCACTCGCTATGCTCAAACAACCGGAATGAAAAGGGATAGCATTATCCTTCCCGAAACCGGAGATTATTACATCAAGTTCTATATAGGTGGGTACGATGGTCGTTACTTTTATCTCGACAACATCTCTTTTTACACCGAGGAGACTGACCCCGACTATGGTGAGCCAATGGATATTGTGGATTGGACAGAGAATGGTCTGACCCTCAATATGAATGGCTGTGCGCCGGAACAAGGCGTTTCCGTGGGACTGAACGGCGACGCAGAACAGCCCATAGAGGAAGGCAACCGCTATTCTTTCTCGGGGAAAAACGATAGGACTTACTGTATCAGTGCACCCGCTTTGCAAAGTGGAGAAAACCTGCAACTAAGTGTTCAATATGGTGATTATCAAGGCAATAAGTACGAGTCAAATCGCCGCTACCGCATTCCGTATCTCTACCAAGATGCTACGGTGAGCAAACTCTCGTTCCGCCCCGATGACGACATCGTTGTGCGTGGAAAGACCACTATCACCACCAATGTGGCGGTGCGCAATGTGTATGTTTATCCCGGTGGTGAACTGATAGTGAATAACGGGTACACTCTCTTGTGCGCCAATCTGTTCCTTCGCACCACTGCCAACCAATCGGCTGCCGCAAGCGGACAGATAAAAGCACACCACACCTACTACACACGCATCGTGGCCGACAAAACGCACTATTTTCAGTTGGCTCTACCTGCCAAATCGCCTGTGCGACAGGTGGTTACCACTGCCGGTGATACTTGCCTATTGGATAAGCATTGGCGACTGAATACCTACGATACACAACTCCGCGCCGAGCAAGGCACTACCACCGACAACTGGGTGCGCTTCACGGGCGACACCCTACAGGCCTGCCAAGGCTACGCTATGCTGTCGGCTTCGCCCTACTATCGCGAGTACCTGTTTCCCATCTCGCCTGCTAAAACCGCAAGCACTACGCTCGTTGTGCCTACTCAAGCCCCCAAAGGCGACATCGATGCACAGCACGATGGCTGGAACTACCTCTGCTCACCCTATCGGAGCGTGTATATTTGTACTCCTGCAAGCGACATAGCAGACCGAATCTACATCTCCGAACTGCGCCCGGACGGCAATTCTTATTGGCAGCACATAGCCGATACCATCTATCCTGCCAAGCCTTTCTACTACCAATCGGCAACGAGCGGCAATCTCGTATTCGGAGAAATGCTGCACTTTGAATCGACTGTCAATCAGTCGGTTGCAGCACCAATGCTACAAACGGACAGCGCCGCTGAGACAACGACACAATGGCTGCAACTGATGCTCCAAGATTCCCTTGGGCAAATCGACGAAAGCCATATTTACCTCCACCCGACTCGTTTTGCGGCGGGGTATCAGATTGGCAAAGACCTGCTCAAACTGCGAGGAACGGGTGCACACCTGCTTTTGTACGCCATAATGCCCTATGGCGATTTGAGCGTCTGTGCCACAGCGGACAGCACGGCGGAGCGGCAAATCAACATTGGCTGTTATTTCGCCGCCAACGGCAAGCATACTATCCGCCTGCACAACCAAGCCGACACAGAGCGTTTAGCAGAGGTTCTTCTCGTTGATAATCAGGCCAATACACAAACCAACCTCTTGCAAGAGGACTATACCTTCACGGCTTCGCAAGGCGAATCGAAAGACCGCTTTGCCCTACGCTGTGTATTCCGACAAAAAGCAACACCTACCCGTATCGATACCGATAGTAGGGTAGGTGTCGCTACTAAATTTCTTCGCTGCGGACAACTGTTCATCGTCCGTCAAGGCGGTGTCTATGATGCTCTCGGGCGCAAAGCGCACTAAGAGCAAACTGCTGATTTTCTACACTTTATGCTGAGCCAGGCGGATTACCTCCTCGGCGATACGCGTAGCCGAATCGGCTTGCGCCAAGGTCAGCACATGGTTGTGCAGTTGTTTCAGCCGCTCTTTATTCTCAATCAGTGAGAGTGCAGTGGAAACCAACTGCTCTTTTGCCTCCACATCACGCACTAGCACCGCTGCATCTTTCTTCACCAAAGCCATCGCATTGTGGGTCTGATGGTCCTCCGCCACATTCGGCGAAGGCACCAAGATAGCAGGTTTGCCCAACAGGCACAACTCGCTGATACTGCTGGCTCCCGCACGCGAGATAACCAAATCAGCCATGGCGTAGGTATCGGGCATATTGCTCAAGAATGGGGTAATCACCGATACCTCGGTGGTAGCAGGTAGGGTCTTGACGATGTCGTCGTAGTACGCCTTGCCCGTCTGCCAAATCAGTTGTACACCCGAGCAAACTAATTGGTTGTACCCGTTCTGAATAGCCTCATTGATAGTGCGTGCGCCCAGGCTGCCGCCGATAACCAACAGAATGGGTTTGTTGGGGTCGAACTGTACACCAAACTCCTTATTGAAGTAGTCCAGTCCTTCCTGTTTGCTGCCTTGCGTCAGGTTTTGCCGAACGGGGTTGCCCGTCAAGATAATTTTCTCTTTGGGGAAGAAACGCTCCATCCCCTCATAAGCCACGCATATCTTCGCTGCATCGTCTTTGAGCAGTTTGTTGGTAACGCCCGCAAAGCCGTTCTGCTCTTGCAGAAGAATAGGTATCCCCATCCGTGCCGCCACTTTCATTGCGGCTCCGCTGGCATATCCGCCTACACCTACCCCCACATCGGGGCGGAACTCACGGATGACCTTCTTTGCCATACACATCGAGCGCATCAGGTCAATCAGTACGGAGATGTTCTTCCACGGCTTGGCACGATTGAAGCCGCGCACAGGCAGTCCTACGATACGATACCCCGCTTGCGGTACACGCTCCATCTCCATTCGTCCCAGCGCACCTACAAACAAGATGTCTGCTTTCGAGTCAAGTTGGCGCAACGCATTAGCGATACTCACGGCAGGGAAAATATGCCCGCCCGTTCCGCCTCCGGAAATAAGGTACTTCATAGTTTTATACTAAATTATTGTTAATTTTCAACGCTCAATCGCAGCCGTTTCAGTCCTGTTTTTGTCGAACTTTTGTCGAGACCTAATCGAGACCTAAGGCTGTGTTGCAACTTTTAGTTATTTTTACTCAACCTCGATGTCAGGTACATCGTTTTCGCTGGCATCGATGGTCGCTTTTTGGCGATCGAGCAACATACTCTGCTCGCGGCTGACGCACATCATTATCCCCAAATAGACGCTCGTTACCAATACGCTGGTTCCTCCCCTACTGATAAACGGCAACGGCTGTCCCGTAACGGGCATTATCCCGACAGCCACAGCCATTGACATCAGTGCCTGGCAGGTAATCATCAAAGCCAACCCCATCACCATCAGCATTGCAGACATGTCGGAGAACTTGGTGCTGGTAATACAGGCTCGCCCTAACAGCGACACATAGAGGAAAATCACAAAGATAGCACCTACCAATCCCGACTCCTCTACGATAATCGCAAAGATATAATCCGCAAACGCAAGTGGCAGATAATCACGCTCTTTGCTATTGCCGGGCAACACTCCGATAGGCGATATTCCTCCTCGTGCAATCGCCACATTGGCATACACCTCCTGGCGATTGGCATCTGTGATTTTTACTTCTGCCGTTTTGTCGTCAGGCACACTACCACTCATCCATCTATCCATACGACTTATCCATGTGCTCGCACGCGAGAGAATGGGTAATTCTTTACCCTTCCGAACATAGCCAAAATCCGCTATACAAAAGCCCACCACAGCCACAACCGCTACAATCGCGGCCGTACTTGCCCAAAATTTCCAAGGAATACGCCCCAACACCCACAAGAGGAATACTACAATACAAAGGAGAACGGCCGTGGAAAGATTGCTCACCATAATTGGAATAGCCGCAAAAGCAGTAATACCCAGCGTCCAAAAAAAATACTTCTTTTTCTCCTTATCTGTCTTCGCCCGAGAGAGCAAATCTGCGACAACTATCACCAACGACAACTTGACTAATTCCGATGGCTGGAAACGAACACCAAACAACTTCAGCCAGCGTCCCTCGCCGTTTATTTTTACTATAAAAGGGTTATTGGGAATTAGTAGCGAGTAGACCATCACCAATGACACCACAAGCAAAGCATAGCCACCTATACGGACATATTGAGAAGGCAAAAACTGCAAGCCAAAGGCAACGACAACGCCTATCAACATAAACGCAATTTGCCCACCGACGGTACCAAAAGGCGAATTGCTCTTATAGACCAGTGTACTTGATGCCGAAAACAGTGCCAAAGACGACACAAAAATCAATAGGGCGAATATCGTCCAGAAAGTCGCGTCGGTATATTTCAGATTGGGAAATTTTAGTTTCATAAACTACTCTTTGGGTGTATATTTTCTGCTACAGACGGCGCACGGCTGCCATAAATTGGTCGCCTCGATCCTCGTATGACTTAAACAAATCGAAACTGGCGCAGCAAGGTGAGAGCAGTACCGTATCGCCCTCATGCGCAGCACGATACGCACCCTCAACGGCATCGTGCAGGTTGTCGGTATCGATAATCGGCAGTCCGAACGAACCGAAATGCTCACGCAGTTTCTCGTTGTGCAACCCCATAAACACCAGGGTGTGGCATTTCTCACGCACCAAATCATCGATCTCCGAATAGTCGTTGCCCTTATCTTTTCCGCCCAAGATGAGCACCGTCGGAGTGGTCATCGACTCCAACGCATACCAGCACGAATTGACATTGGTGGCTTTAGAATCGTTGATAAAACGCACACCACGCACCGTGGCTACATACTGCAGACGGTGCTCCACCCCGGCAAACTGCATCAGGCTCTCACGAATGACATCGTTTTTGATGTGCAGTATCTGTGCTGCCAACGATGCCGCCATCGAGTTGAGTTGGTTGTGTTTTCCTTTCAAACTCAGTTGATCTACAGGCACTTGCAGCGGGTCAGATACATTCACAATCAAATTGTTCGCCTCTACCCATGCCGCATTCACCCCGCCTATGTTGTCGGCAGATTGTGCCGGCGTGTCAAAGCCGAACGGGTAGAGTGTAGCCCCCGGACGGAGTTTGTGTATCTCGCGGTCAATCACCGGATCTTCCGACCAATAGATGAAAGCATCGTCCTTTGTTTGGTTTTGCGTAATGCGGAACTTAGCATTCACATAGTTCTGAAAATCAAAGCCATAGCGGTCGAGATGGTCGGGTGTAATATTCATCAAGATGGCTATGTTCGCACGAAAATCATACATATTGTCCAACTGGAACGACGACAACTCAATCACATAGTAGTCGTGCTTCTCGTGCGCCACTTGCAGCGCAAGCGAGTTGCCGATATTACCGGCCAACCCTACATTTAGCCCCGCACGGCGAAGAATGTCGTAGATAAGCGAGGTCGTAGTGGTCTTGCCGTTGGAACCCGTGATGCAGATCATCTTAGCATCGGTGTAGCGTGCGGCAAACTCAATCTCCGATAAGATGGGCGTGCCTTGGGCTTGCAACTTCAGAATCATCGGCGCAGTGAGCGGAATACCCGGACTCTTGATTACCTCGTCGGCATTGAGGATAAGAGACTCGGTATGCTGTCCGCCCTCCCACGCAATGGCGTTTTGGTCCAGCAACGCACGATAGGCGGGCTTGATCTCGCCCATATCACTGACAAAGACATCAAAGCCTTTTTCTTTGGCGAGAATGGCGGCTCCCGTCCCCGACTCGCCCGCTCCAAGCACTACAATTCGTTTTTTCATAATCCACTATATTATTTTAAGTGAACATTAATTACCATATAATTTACCATTAATTTCTATCTCGACCACAAGCATGGTCTTGCATAGAGTATTAATTATCATTTAATTTATCATTAACGCCATCCCTCTAAATCCATCATGCTTCATCTATTATTTGCTATATACAACTTGCATATCTTTATTCACTAAATCACAAATGTTTGTTTTTGGGTCATATACCCAACGCTCACCTACAAGACTTTTTTCACCAAAATTGATCAACAAACCTATTGGTTTCTTCGTCAATCGGAGATAATTACATAATTGTGCTCTGTGATCAGAGGTCAAGTGCTCTACAGATTTGAGTTCTATGACAATATCGCCAACTAAAAAATCTACCTTATATTTTTTCTCCAATAGGTGGTTCTTGTACCGAATAGGTATTTCCTGCTCGCGCTCGTTTGGAATATTCATATCATTGAGTTCTACTTGAAGAGCCTCTTGGTAGATTGGTTCAAGCAAGCCGAACCCCAACTCATGATGTACTTCCATGGCTGCACCTATTATGTTGTAAATCTGCTGTTTATATTCTTGTATAGAGAACATAATTAATGAATAATTATATGTTAATTATATGTTTATAAAGCCAATCAGCGGATTTTGAGGGTAAGGATGGTGAGGGCGGCAAGCAGGAGCGAAACAATACAGAAACGCAGGACTATCTTGGTTTCGTGTTGCAAGTCGGACGAACCTTTGAACTTCACAACACAAGTGGGGTCGTTGCGTAGCACCTGCTCTATCGATGTGCGGTAGTGGTCGTGTAGCGGGGTGCGTTTCCATACGCGGATATGTTTGCCGCGCTTCTTGGCGAACTTGTACACCTGTGTTTGCACAATCACTGAGATACTCTCCATGAGGAATACCCCACACAAGAGCGGCACCATCAGTTCTTTGTGGATAATCACGGCGCACACACCGATGATACCACCGATAGTAAGGCTGCCCGTATCGCCCATGAATATCTGTGCCGGGAAACCATTGTACCACAAGAAACCTACCAGTGCACCCACAAAAGTAGCCAAAAAGACTACCAGTTCTTCGCTGCCCGGTATGTACATCACATCGAAATACTCTGCCCACACATAACTGCCGCTCACATACGCCAGCACTATCAGCGCGACGCCGATGATAGCGGAGTTGCCCGCACACATCCCGTCCATACCGTCGTTGAGGTTGGCGCCGTTGCTTACTGCCGCCACCACAAAGATAGTGAGCAATACGAAGAATATCCAACCTGCACGGTACTTGTTTTCCTCGCCCAGGAAAGAGAACAAGTCGGCATAGTTGAAGTTGTGGTGTTTAACGAAGGGGATAGTTGTCTGAGTGGATTTCACCGCAGGGGTCTTCTCGACCATGGTGATATTGTTCTCTACTCGGGTATTAACCACCTCATTCATAGTTACTTCGGGGCTGTAGCGGAGGGTCAATCCCACTATCAGCCCGAGTGTAACCTGTCCCGCTATCTTCACCCAACCGTTGAGGCCGTCTTTGTTGTGGCGGAAAGTCTTGATATAGTCGTCAGCAAAGCCTAATGCACCGAGGATGAGCGTGGTGATAATCATCAGAATCATATAGATATTGCTCAGTTTGCCAAACAGCAAACAGGGCACTAAGATGCTTACTATGATTACTATTCCGCCCATTGTAGGTACGCCTTTTTTGGCTACATTGAACGGGTCGGTCTTCTCATCTCGCTGTGTCTCGGAGATGTGCTTGCGCTTCATCAGACGAATGAAGAACTTGCCGAAGTAGATACTCACCAACAGTGCCAAGACGCCGGCGATGATAGCCCGAAATGAGATATAGGTCATCAAGCGCGCCCCGGGCAGTTGGTTGAAATATGTGAATAGCGAATAAAACATTTTCTATGTAAGTGTAAAGTTCTATATGGGTTGTATGTAAATTTTATATAGGTGTGAATACCTTGTATCTCGGTACGAACACTGTTCGTTGATAAGGGTATCGTTAGCAGTATTTGCGAATTACTTCGTGGTCATCAAAGTGGTGCTTTACTCCTTTGATGATCTGATAATCCTCGTGTCCTTTGCCTGCCACCAGGATGACATCTCCCGCTTGGGCGAGGGTGCAAGCCGTCTGTATGGCGGTTTGGCGGTCTTCGATGACAAGTGTTTGCTTAAGTTCTTCCTCTGACAGACCTGCTTTCATATCATTGAGGATGTCTGCGGGTTCCTCATCGCGCGGGTTATCTGAGGTGAGAATCAGTTGGTCTGAGCCTCGTTTGGCGATAGCCGCCATCATCGGGCGTTTACCCTTATCGCGGTTGCCGCCGCAGCCCACTACCGTGATAAGACGAGTACCGGGTTTGCGTATCTCATTGATAGTCTGAATCACATTGTCCACTGCATCAGGTGTATGCGCATAATCTACTATCGCCGTCCAACCTTTGGGGCTGCGAATCGTCTCGAAGCGTCCGTTGACGGGGTGCAATGTGGAGAGTACGCGCAATACCTCGGTGCTATTGAAGCCGAGTGATACGGCTGCTCCGTAGATACAGAGCAGGTTTGATACATTGAACCGTCCTACCAGTGGCACGAATACCTCTTGGCGATTGACCTCCAGCAGCATCCCCTCAAAGCCTTCCTCTAATATCTTGGCGTGGAAGTCGGCTACTGCGCGTGTAGAATAGGTGCGCACCTGTGCTTTGCAGTTCTGCGTCATCACGAGGCCGTTCTTGTCGTCGATATTGGTGATAGCGAAGGCTGTTTTCTTGAGGTGGTCGAATAGACGCTTTTTGGTGTCGCGATAGTTGTCGAATGTCTTATGATAATCGATGTGGTCGCGTGTCAGATTGGTAAACAAAGCCCCGTCGAAGTCGAGCCCTGCGATGCGCTCCTGTGCGATAGCGTGGCTACTCACCTCCATAAACGCATACTCGCAGCCGGCATCTACCATACGGCGCAGCAGTCCGTTCAACTCGATTGCGTCGGGCGTGGTGTGGGTGGCGGGTATTGCTTCGTCTTCCACATAGTTGACTACCGTAGAGAGCAGTCCGGCTTTATGTCCGAGTCCGCGTACCAACTTGTAGAGCAGTGTGGCGATCGTGGTCTTTCCGTTGGTGCCGGTTACTCCCACGAGTGTCAGTTGTCGGCTCGGGTCTCCAAACCAACGGCTTGCTATCAGGCCGAGAGCATGGTCGGTATTCTCCACTAAGATATAGGTGGTACCTTCTGTCGTCTCGGGCAGATAGTCGGTATTGCTCAGCACGATTGCCGCTGCACCTTTGGCTACACAAGAGGCGATAAAAGTATGCCCGTCCACCGCTGTTCCTGCTTGCGCAACGAACAAGTTGCCCGCTGCTACCTTGCGAGAATCGAAGTGTATGTCGGTGATCTCCTTATTGGTGGAGCCCACTATCTTTTTTACCTCCAGAGGTTTTATCAGTTCACTAAGTATCATACTATTTATTTCGTATAAGTTGATTTCGTTTTGCTTTCGTATAGGGTTTTCGCCGAGTGTACGAAGTTTATTTTTCGTTTCGTACAAGTGTCTTATTGCCTTCTTTGTCGAAGACATAGCATCCGGTGTTTGCCATAACCTTCTCTGCTATTAGGCGCACCACTATTCCGCAATGCGTGCCTGCATCGTGCCCGCCATAAATAGGGTCGTCGATGACACAGATACAGGTGTATTGCGGGTCTTCCTCGGGAAAGTATCCCACGAAAGTTAGGCGGTGGCGGTTTTTGTTGTATCGCCCGTTGAGGAGCAGTTGCGCCGTACCTGTCTTGCCGGCGATATGCACCTTATCGCTTTTTGCCTTGATCTCTTTTTTCTTATTAACAGATGCCGTACCGAGTTGGTCATTCCATACAACATCGTGCAGTGCGCTTTTGATATCGCTGAGCGTAGAAGAACGGCAGATAGACGATTTGACTGTCTCTGTAGTGTATCGATGTACGGTCTCGCCATTCTGCTGTATCTCTTTGACCAATACGGGGCGTATCATCTTTCCGTCGTTGGCAATGGCGTTGTAAAACATCATTATCTGCATAGGTGTCATCTCGACCGAGTAGCCATAAGACATCTTGCTGAGCGTAACCGTATCTTTGGGTACAATGATGAGTGCTTGCTGCGCACCCGGGATCTCGCAATAGACGCTATCCATGATACCTGTTTTGGCGATACGATTGACAAACTTCTTGGCACTCCCCTCGTAGGCACGGGTGATGAGTTTTGCCATTGCGATATTGCTTGATACAGCCAAGGCATCATGCACGGTATAGACTGTATCTGCCGCATGCGCATCCGTATGTATGGCATCGAAGTACTTCCAGCCTTTGCTACTGACGCTTACGGTGTCGTTGATACTTATCTTACCATCGTCTATGGCGGCGATGAGGGCTATTGTTTTGAAGGTAGAGCCTGGTTCGATACGAGTAACGGCGTGGTTTTGTCTCTCGGAATAAGTGCCATCGGAGTTCTTATCGAGGTTGCTGATGGCTTTGATCTCTCCCAACTTGGTTTCCATCAAAACACAACATCCCCACTGTGCTTCGGTGCTCAGAAGGCGTTGGCGCAAGGTTTTCTCTACGATGTCTTGGAGGTCGGTATCGATGGTGGTGAGGATGTCCATTCCGTCTTGCGCCTCTTCGATAGTAACCTTTTCCATTCTTCCTCCGATACGCTGCAACGCTGCTATACCGTCGATACCGCGCAGTTGCTCCTCAAAGGCTTTTTCTAAGCCCGTTATTCCCACATCCTTATTTTGGTCGGTGCTGCCTATGGTGCGGGACGCCAGATTGCCAAACGGCTTAATACGCCGGTGTTTAGGTTCAAAGAAGACGCCACTTTTGTACTTTCCCTTGTTGATAGGGTAGGCTTTTTCCAGTTTGCGGCGTTGCATATAGTTGATACGCTTGTCCGATATTTTAAGGCGTGTAGTCCCTTTGTGGTACGCTTTTGTAATGCTCTGTTTGTATTCTGCAGCCGAATACTCGGCTATCACCTCACTTAGGAGGATAGAGAGCGAGTCGATGCTCTCATGGAACAATTCGCCGTTTTTCTGATGCAGAGCCGGGACGGAAGCATCCATAAAGACATCGTATCGTGGCATGCTGCTTGCCAGGAGGTTGCCATTGCAGTCGAGTATGTTTCCTCGTGTGGCTCGAACGGTGAGATCTACCGGTTTCTGCTTTTCGGCAATAGCCAACCACCTATCACTATCGAACCTCTGAATACGGACAATCTTGACAACGACACAAATGAACCCTATGAGGAGGGCTATAAATATCATAGCAAAGCGGAATATGGTATCTTTTTGTTCTTCTGACATTGCAGTTTGTCTTGAGTAGGTGGTTAAACTATTTGTATATCGGTGTATTATTCTATTGCGTATAGGAGCGACATATATTACGCATCGGAGTAGCGTATTACAGAGGTCGGAGCGTTGCGTATTGCTTATCGGCGCGTTATCTTAATGGGGGGAGTGGTATTATCCCTCAGGTTGCTGCCTTTCTGCTCGAGCGTTGCGGCTATCTCGGACTGCTTGGTAGTGCTGACCAGTTGCGCACTGATAGTAAGGTATTCATACTTAGCATCGAGCAATTCTTTTTGCATATCCGAGACGCTATGTTGGAGAGAAGCAGCGTGATAGCCCATATAGATATACAGCATTATCAGCACCAACCAAAGAATAAGCAACTTGCTGTGTTTACGCCATAGGCTATGGAGTTTTTCTCCATTGAGCCAACTTTGTATATTTTGGGTTGTTATCTTGGGCATAGGTGCGTTTGTTATCGTTTTTCGGCCACTCTGAGTTTGGCACTGCGGCTTCGCGGGTTACGCTCGACCTCTTCGGGAGAGGCAGTCAGTCCTTTTTCGATCAGGCGGAAGGGCGTGAGTATATTGCCGTAGAAATCTTTTTCGATTTCCCCTTCGAGGTTGCCAGAGCGTAGGAAGTTCTTGACGAGTCTATCTTCGAGCGAGTGGTAGGTAAGGACTGCGATGCGTCCGCCGGGGCGGAGCATATCTCGTGCGGCGACCAACATCTCGCGCAGGGCTGCGAGTTCGTCGTTGACCTCCATGCGTAGGGCTTGGAATAGTCGTGCCAAGTCTTTCTTGGCCATAGTAGGTATGTCGATTTCGCCGTTGGTGATGGTGCAAGCAGGCGTATGCAAGGCACAGGCGACGAGTTGCTCTGTGCGCAAGATAGGTTGCTGTGCACGGCAACGCACGATACTCTTGGCAAGGTTTTTGGCGTTGCGCATTTCGCCGTATAGATATAGTACGCGCGCGAGTTCGTCTTCGGAGTAGGTATTGACGATGTCTGCCGCATTGCGTTTGGCGGCTTGGTTCATGCGCATATCGAGCGGTCCGGGAAATCGGAAACTAAAGCCTCGTTGCGCCTCGTCGAAGTGGTGAAAACTAACTCCCAGGTCGGCCAATAGTCCGTCTATCTGTGGTACTCCGTAGTAGTCCATAAAGTTGCGCAGGTAGCGGAAGTTGCTATGTACGAAGTGCCATTGCGGGTTATCGATGAGCGATTGCGGTGTGCCGTGCTTTTGCTGCGCATTGTGGTAGGCGTCGAGGTCCTGGTCGAAGGAGAATAGTTGTCCGCCGTCGGTAAGGTGGGACATTATTGCTTTGGAGTGTCCGCCTCCGCCGAAGGTAACATCGACATAAGTGCCGTCGGGCTGAATGTTCAGTCCGTCGATGGTGGGTTGTAGCAGTGCGGGTATGTGATAGATAGTGTCCATTATTCCGTTTTGGCTTTCATCTTTTGTCTGATGCGGCTTGCCAAGTCTTTTTGGTCGATTCGTTTGTCGGCGAATGTAGCGGGGTTCCACAAGGCAAAGCGGTCGAGCATACCTACGAACAGCACATCTTGTTGGGCGTTGATAGTTTCTAAGTTCTTCTTTTGTAGGAGGATACGACCTTGTGTATCGAGGTCGAGGAACTCGGCGTCGGACATAAACTGCATGAGTAGCATTTGGTCTTCCGGATCCCATTCATCAAGGGCTTGGCGCAGTTGCCCTACCTTGTCGTTCCATACCTGCTCGGGGTAGAAAATAAGGCATTCGTTGTCGGTATCACGGCGCATAACGAGGTGTTTGCTTTCCGCCTCGTTGAGTATTTTGCGATAGGCTGCGGGGACGAATATGCGCCCTTTCTCGTCCGCCCGAGCCTCGATATTGCCAATGAATGTACTCATTTTGTATCCTTGTCAGTTTTAATTTCGCTGCAAAGGTACAAAATTTATTTGATATACCCCACTTTTCCCCACAAAAAAAATATCCATAGGATTTTCAACAGGTTATCAACAAAATGCGATAGATATAGTTTTCTGATAATCAAATAGTTGTATAGGTTGTAAACAAAATGGTGGAAAGTGGGGCAAAATAACGGTGATGATACTTCATCGCGCAATACGATGCATAATTACGAATGCATGATTCAATGCATAATGCATAATTAAGAATGCATAATGTATGCTATTTTCTCCGTTTTGGGGTCTTTGATCCTTCGGAGGTGGTTCGAACAATGCATAGTGATGAATGCATAATGCGTAGTGGAATGCTCGATATTTGCTCGATATAGGTTCGGCGTAGTATGCTACTGATAATGATTAGATAATGACTTGTATATGACTCTTGTATGACTCGGGGGTTAGATGGTATAGGGAGACTATATACCCTAGATGCTATAGGAAATCTAGGGAATATAGGGGAACTAGGGGATCTATATGATGCTCTAGATACCAGGGGAAATAGGTATTCTTGTATATCTTGTGTTCTGTTGATTGGTGGTAAAAAATACAAAAAATAGAGAAAAATGTCGGTGATATTTGCACAGTTCAAAAAAAAGCAGTACTTTTGCAGTCGCTTTTGCGGAATGGTATGCTTATCAGTAGTAGAAGCGCATTATTTTGACGGTGTCCAATGGTATAAAGGCTATTACGTCAGATTTTGGTTCTGAAAATCCTGGTTCGATTCCGGGTTGGACAACTAAGGAAGAGCCGCAAGGCTCTTTTTTTATGGCTAATCGAAAGACAGTCTGTATGATAGATTGAAGGTTTGTCTTTGTGGCAGATTGGAGGGTCGTTTTGTATGGAAAGTCGGGAGATAGGCAAGTGTGATGGGATACGGGCAGCCTCACCGATACACAATAGTTTAATAGTGTAGATTTACTGCCCCATATTGAGTAACACAAACAATAAGAATGAAAACTTTTGAATTGACCGGTACTCCCCGTGCGGAGTTCGGAAAGAAGGCTGCAAAGGCTCTTCGCGCACAGAACCTCGTTCCCTGCAACATCTATGGTGTAGGCGAGAACATTACTTTCACCGTAAATGTGGCTGATGTTCGTCAGTTGATTTACACTCCCGACACGATGGTAGTTCTTCTGACTATTGGTGATACCAAGAAGACTGCTGTAGTAAAAGAGATGCAGTTCCACCCGCTGAGCGGCGATGTAATGCACATTGATTTCTTGGCAGTAGATGAGAACAAGCCTGTAACCGTTGAGATACCTATCCAACTGACAGGTCACGCAGCCGGTGTAAAAGCCGGTGGTAAACTTGCGCTGAACATGCGTAAGATGAAAGTGAACGGTATCTATACTCAGTTCCCTGACCGCGTTACTATCGATGTTACCGAGTTGGGCTTGGGTAAGAAGTTGGCAGTGAGCGATGTACACATTGAGGGTCTGACCATGATGAACCCGAAAGATGCGTGCGTAGTAGAGGTAAAAGCAACTCGCCAGAGCGCTGCTGCAGCACAATAATCCGCACCACGGAACTATCTGACAAAGAGTGGAGAAGCAGCGTGCTTTTCCGCTCTTTTTGGTAGATAGGGGGGGAGAAGGACTAGGGAAACTAGGAAATCTAGAGGATCTATGTAATCTAGAATACCTAGGAGATATAGAAGAGCTAGGGAATATAGATAACATAGTGTCTGACATTTCTAAAAGAATCTTTTGTTATGAAATATCTGATAGTAGGTTTGGGCAATATCGGCAGTGAGTATGAGGGTACTCGGCACAATATCGGCTTTCGTATGATTGACGCCTTTGCGGCATCGGTGAATGCTATGTGGGAAGATAAACGCTATGGAATGGTAGCGAAATGCAGAGTGAAGAATGCAGAGTTGGTGCTGCTCAAGCCCTCCACTTTTATGAACTTGAGCGGCAATGCTGTGCGCTATTGGTTGACGCAAGAGAAAATCCCCGTGGAGAATATGCTTGTTTTGGTGGACGACTTGAACTTGCCGTTCGGCACGATTCGTATCCGTAAACAGGGTTCTAACGGCGGGCATAACGGATTGGGCAATATCCAGTCGGTGCTCGGCACGGAGAACTATGCGCGTGTGCGTTTCGGTATAGGCAATAACTTCTCCCGCGGTGCGCAGTGCAACTTTGTGTTGGGCAAGTGGACAGACGAGGAAGAGCAGCAGATGCCCGACCGTATGAAGGTGGTGTGCGACCTGATACCCTGTTTTTGCCTGCAAGGTATCGACCGCACGATGAACCTATACAACAATAAATAGGCTAAAAAGCGGCTCTGAGAGAATGGTCTTTGCGGGATAAAAATAATCATCAGCAACATAATAGCGAACGGAAATGCGTTGGAAGGAAGGCATAGGGCGTGCGTGGCGTCATCCGTGGGTGGTGGCAGCCACGAATTTTCTGCTTGTGATGGCTATTTATTCGCTGTCGCGGTGGTTCTTCTACCGTATCAATACGGATATGTTTCCGAATGTGTCGCCGGCACATCTGCGTGAGATGTTGGCAGGCGGGGTGCGTTTTGACCTTACTGCCTTGCTCTATCTCAACTCGGTCTATATCCTCTTGATGCTATTGCCGCTGCCGACTAAGGTGCGCAATAACGCACATTATCAGCGTGTTGCGAAGTGGTTCTATTGGTTGCCCAACGCCATAGGTATCGTCGTGAACTGCGTGGATATGGTGTATGTCCGCTTCACCGACCGCCGCACTACCTGCACTTTCTTCTCTGAGTTTCAGAACGACGGTAACCTAGCATCGATTTTCTTTCAAGCCGTGGCGCAGTATTGGTATGTGAGCCTGTTTGGCGTGGCGATGCTAGTGCTGTTGGTGGTATGCTCTCACCGTAGGTGGCATATAGAGGAGCAGCGTAAGTGGTTGTATTACAGCGGGGAAACGGCTATCTTGCTGGTATCGGTTTATTTCTCGGTAATAGGTATTCGTGGCGGTTTCGGCAGTTACACGCGTCCAATCACTATCTCGAATGCGTTGCAATACACCAACACTCCGCAGGAGACATCTATCCTGCTCAATACGCCGTTCTCGCTGATGAAATCGATTGAGAACGAGACTTATGTGAACCCGCATTACTATACTGATGAGCAGTTGGATAGCCTGATGACGCCTATCCATACGCTCGCCGTGGCGACAGAGCCCCAAAGGCAGCCGCTCAATGTGGTGGTGCTGATCTTGGAGTCGTTTTCGAAAGAGTATATCGGTTTCTATAATCACGACCTCGACGGCGGAACTTATACAGGCTATACTCCGTTCCTCGATTCGCTCTTGGCGCACAGCGTAACATACAGATACTCTTATGCTTCCGGGCGCAAGTCGATAGACGCCATGCCCTCGGTGCTGTCGTCGATACCTATGCTTATCGAACCGTATATCGTTACGCCATATTCGACCAATGCCGTCTCTTCGCTGGCAGACTGCTTGAGGCGGAAAGGCTATACCACGGCGTTCTTCCACGGTGCGCCCAACGGCAGTATGGGATTTCAGGCTTACGCTCGTTCGGCAGGTTTCGGGGCATACTATGGCATGGACGAGTACGACGGACCGGAGGCATTTGACGGCACTTGGGCTATCTGGGACGAAGAGTTCTTGCAGTACTATGCCCGAACGATGAGCCGAATGAAAGAACCGTTTATGACAGCGGTCTTTACGGCTTCGAGCCATCATCCGTTCCGTGTGCCTGCTCGCTACGAAGGCGCGTTCCCCAAAGGCACGCAACCGATACACCAATGTATAGGCTATTCTGATCATGCGCTGAGTGAGTTCTTTGCTTTTGCCCGCACGCAGCTGTGGTTTGAGCATACCCTCTTTGTCCTTACTGCCGACCATACCAACCAACTGACGCACACCGAGTACACCAATGCAAAGGGGCTGTACGAGGTGCCGATTGCCTTCTATGGCGCAGGCTTGCAGGGAGAATTGCGCACGCAAACACCGGTCAGTCAGACCGACATCATGCCTTCGGTGCTGGGCTGCTTGGGGTATGACGCTCCGTATTTCGCTTTTGGCGAGGACGCACTCACCGGCACGAAACCGCACCCATACGCCGTATGCTACAACAACCCTGTCTATCAGATACTATCCGACAGCCTGCTCTTGCAGTTCGATGGGCAGCAACTGACGGCGGTGTATAACTTCCAAGACGACCGCCGCTTGCAGCATAATCAGATTGAGCAGATGGCTGACGACCCCGAGGTGCAGGCGATGCTTGCATACCTAAAAGCATATATCCAACAATATATCTCCCGAATGGTGGAGAATAGACTAACTATCAGATAATATGGAGATTAGAGTAGATAAATACCTGTTTGCCATGCGTCTCTACAAGACGCGTACTATCGCGGCTGATGCCTGCAAGAAAGGGCGTGTAACGATGGGCGGCGCGCAACTGAAGCCCGCCCGCACTTTCCATATAGGTGATGTTTTTTCGGTGCGCAAGGGGCCGATAACCTACACCTATCGTATCAAGCAACTATCGGAAAACCGTCTTGGCGCGAAACTTGTGCCTGATTATCTGCAGGATATCACTGCTCCCGACCAATTGGAGTTGCTCGAACTGGCACGCCTCGCCGGGCAAACCGGGCGCGACCGTGGCACGGGAAGACCTACCAAAAAAGACCGCCGAGAGATAGAAACATTCCTCAGCGATGACTATTTAGACACAATAGATTTTGACGATGAAGATGAAGAATAAAAAGGAAAACATTGCCGAATATATCCTCTACTTATGGCAGATAGAGGACTACCTGCGGGCTTTCCCTGCACAGGCGGACGCTACGACCGAGTTGCACGACATCTGCGAGATGATGCACCGCGAGGGTGTGGCAGAGAGCGGACATATCCAATTGGCTAAGAACGCCCTTGCCGAGATGGAAGAACTGCACCTGCTCTTGGCAGACAAAGAGGCGTCGTATCGTGCGGCGGTGCTGCAACTCACACCTGCTTTGGCACTCTTTAAGGCAAAGACAGACCGCCCCGCGATGTCGGATGTAGAGGCATGCTTGACGCTACTGTATCAGATTATGTTGCTCCACTTGCAGCACCACCCGGTGTCCGGCGAGACCGAGGCGGTACAGCAACAAGCCACCTCGCTGCTCCGATACCTCAGTCGCACCTATCGCGACAACAAAGACCTTGAGGACAATGCATAATGATGAATGCATAATGCATAATGGATTGGTCCATTAATCGTTAACAGAGAACGAAAGATGACAACGAAAGAGCGTTTTTCACATATCCTGTCGTGGTTTGCGGAGAATATGCCGGTGGCGGAATCGGAACTGCACTACGATAATGCGTTTCAACTGCTGGTGGCGGTGATGCTCTCGGCGCAGTGTACCGACAAGCGTGTTAATCAGGTTACGCCCGCTTTGTTTGCGGCTATGCCTACGCCCAAAGCGATGGCACAAGCCTCTGTAGATGAGGTGCTTAGGTATATCCGTTCGGTTAGTTACCCTAACGCCAAAGCCGCGCACTTGGTAGGTATGGCACAACGGCTGCAAGAGGTGTATGGTGGGCAAGTACCCGATAACATCGACGACCTGCAGACGCTTCCCGGGGTGGGGCGCAAGACCGCCAATGTGGTCTGTGCTGTGATTTGGAACCAACCCACGATGGCGGTGGATACGCATATCTTTCGCGTTTCCGAGCGGTTGGGACTGACCACGAATAGCAAATCGCCCTTGCAGACCGAAAAACAACTAGTGCGCTATATCCCCGCCATGCTCATCCCCAAGGCACACCATTGGCTCCTGCTCCACGGCAGGTATGTCTGCCAAGCCCGCACTCCGCATTGCGCCGACTGCGGACTCGCCCCCTACTGCCGATACCATAGCAGGATATAAGGGGGGGAATCATAAGGCTTGTGAGGTGGGGGCATGACCCGCGACAGACTCGCGATAATGTGGCTGATACAATACCCTAATTAACATTCTTCGCATTGTATTCTCTCTATCATTAAGTTATTGTTAAATATACCTTTTCTGTTGCATATTTGCGAGAAATGTAGTACCTTTGCGGCGAGAATGTGATGAATGTTTTTATTGTCCACCTAACAAACACCACTATAAATGATATACCTCGCTTACATACGACGCAAACGCCACACATCGTTTTATACGGCTGCTTGCGGTGTGTCTGCTGCTGTGGTAACTATAGATTTTCGTAAGGTATATTGGCTCCCCTTATTAGGATTTCCGGCTTTGTGGTCTGAAATCCTTTTTCTTTTTGGGTGCATCTCGGATAGGGCACTGAATCTTAACAATCGTACATTTTGGCATCTCTGTGCCAAACAGCATAGGATGTGCATAGGATACGCATAGGATAGGCTGACGATAGACCACATCTTCGCACCACAAAATCTTAACAAAAAGCACTTTTTTGATACCTGATAATAACTATATTTAAACAGAAACCAACCACTACGAATATGAAAAAAATATACTTCTTGGCATTTTTATTTTTATGCACTTTCCTAACCATCGGAACAAACACCGCGTGGGGAGCAGAAATTACCTTTGGACCAGATTGGAATGCATTATTTGCTACATCTTATAATGGACAAATTCCCTCAGTTAAAGCAAATTCTTTGAATTTAGAGGGTTCTATCACTCCTGTAACTATTAGGGTTGCTAATGGTACTTCTACTAATGGATTCGTAAAAACATCGGATTTTCGTGCATATAAAGGATATAAAATAACAATCTCATCGACGGAAAATATTACGAAAATTACATCTGTAAAAGGTGGAAAGAATTTCTCTTCAGGCATAACAGCAAATGTTGGAAAGTTGTCAATTTCTAACGATGCAATCAATTGGTCTTCTAATGCACCAGATATTAAGTCTGTAGTTTTTAGTATTTCAGGTACTGTTAGTTTTGCCTCTTTTACTGTTACTTACGAAACAGGTGGTTCTACTCCCACTTACACCGTAACCTATGATGCAAATGGAGGTGCGGTCAGTCCTGCAAGCGATAGTTATACCAATACTCCTATCAACTTGCCTATTCCGACTATAGAGGGCTGTTATTTATTTGATGGTTGGTACACTGCCAAAACAGGAGGAACACAAGTACAATCTCCATACACTCCCACTGCCAATATAACTCTATATGCCCATTGGACAGCACAATCCAATAAATTGAGTACACCAACCAATTTGAAGACAACCGACATCACAAGCAATAGTGCTAAATTATCGTGGGATGCTGTTCTGCATGCAAGCAGTTATACTATTTCGTATATGGAGGAGAAAAACAACACTCCAAATGATATAGAGGATATTACATCAACCACTTACACATTAGATGGTTTGCTTCCTAATACATACTATATTTGGTCAGTAAAAGCCATTGGCGATGGTACTACCTATTGTGACAGCGAGGGAAGTCAAACAACAGGCGACTTCACCACCGCTGCCCTGCCGAAATATACCATCACTTGGAGTACGCCAACCGGCACAAGTACTACTGAAGTTACTCCGGGCGACAAGGTTGTGTTGCCTACCACTGAACCAATAGCCCCATATAGTTGTTCAGAGAAAGTTTTTGTGGGGTGGAGTGAAACGAATGTTGGCACCATTGGCACAGATGATGCCCCCGCTTTCATTACTTCTCAAACTATTCCTAATTCTAATATTACCTACTACGCCGTGTTTGCTACAAAAACAACTATGGGCGGAAGTCAAGATATTGTATTTGATGTTAAGAGTATTGCCCAGAAAAATAGTTGGAAAAACGGGATACAGTACTCAAATTACACTATTGCGCCAATTACTATTACATATTCAGGTGGGGGCAATGACGGTAAATATTATTCTTCTGATAATTCTTGGCGTAGTTACAGTGGAGGCAGTGTTGTGGTGAGTGGAGGTTCGATTTCGGAGGTAATTTCAACCCCTCAACAGACATTTACGAAGCAAACAGATGGAACATGGAAATATACAGGAACAGAAACTGTTAAGTTTACCCAATTTACCATAAAAACTGCTGTTGTCAGTTCTACTTACACCGACTATGTTACCGGTTGTGTAGATTGTACCGCCCCCGCGGAGGCATTGGCATTGACATTGTCGCAGGAAACTGCCAACTTAGGAGCGGATGGTATGGTGCAGACATCATTCTCCACTACGGGTGGTAATGGGGCAATAATAGACTATGCTATCAATCCAACCATTGGTGCTAATCTCGATAAGACAAACAAAACTATTACTTTCTCTGCCATAGGCACATACACATTGACAGCCTCGCAGTTGTACACCACCATTGATGGAACAACCTATTGTGGCGGAAAGGATAAAAAGACTATCACTGTTACTAACACGCCGGTACTCTATTTCCCGACCACGCTTGCCGACCCGATTGTGTTTGGTAAAGTGGAATGTGGCGGAAATACTCCTTTGACGGATAAACAAACCATCAGCCTGCGGGGGTATAACCTGACAGGTGATGTTACCGTTACCGTAACCGGCGACTACAAAATTGCCGGCACCGAGAGTACCGCATTGGCGGATTATACTACCTCTCTTACGCTGCCGAAAGACGCTGTAAGTGGTTCATCTGCAAGCGTTTATGTGCTTTCTACCCCCCCCATGCAGAGCAGCAGTCCCACAACGGGAAAGGTTACATTTACCACTGCTGGAGGTAATACATTAGAGGTAAATCTTTCCACACCTGATATCACTTGTACCGAATACACCCTCACACTCAACGACCGCGGTACAACCACTTCGGCAGGAAACTATCTTGCCGGTGCGGGTGTCCCCAAACCCACCGACCCGACGGGAGTATGTACCGAGCCGATTAACTATATCTTCGATGGTTGGGCAACCGCCGAAGTGGCAGAAGGCAGCACCGCCTATACCAAAGTGCCCTTCCCATACACCATGCCCGCCGCCAATACCACCCTCTACGCGGTGTATAAGTATGAGGGGAATACCATATCGGATACACAATTTAAGAGAGGGACATTGGACGATTTGGTAGATGGGCAAAAAGTAGTAATAGTAGAACAAGACGCAAAAAAAGCCCTCAATTCCAAAACGTATCAAAGTTATTATCTTACGGCTACGGCTGTTACCATAAACAATGATTTGATCGACGTAACAAATAATGCGCTAATATGGGAACTCAAAAAGAACGGAAGTAATTATTCTTTTCTACAAGATGGCAAGTACTTAAATATCACAGAATCTTCTACCCATTATAATCTTACAGTTACATCTCAAGAGGATAGTTGGAGCATAGTTGCATTCGGAGATGGATATAGCCTGCAAAGTACAACTTATGCGGACTACTATGCCGTGTATAACTCGAAATATACTGAATATACGACTGATAAGACCGCATACGCATTGCAATTCTACATTCCTGTGGCTATTCAGGAATACACCACCGCTCCCTCTTGCACTCCGTGTATCAAGGGAACGGATGATATTACCGTTACTTCTGCCCAAGGCATTTGGGTAGAGGCGGTAACGCCATTGAATATCACCGCAACCAATCTGGACAAGAACGCTGACGGAGCCAAAGTTACCATTACCGCCACATCTTTGACCGGCGGTTTTACACTCAAGACACAGGGAACCAATAGCAGTGGCAGCGAATCGGTAACACTCGAAACCGGCTATAGCAACAGCATATACAATGCCAACCTAACGGTAGTCTATTCTCCGACAGCAGACAATATCATCGAAGAGGGGAAAATCGCTCTGCGTGTTTATCGTACCAACGGCACGACTACCTATGCCACCGACACTATCATTGTGCGTGGTAGGTCGTTACCGGCAGAGTTTGTATTTGCAGCCGAGACCACCAATGGTTGGGTGGCTCTCCCTGCCGATTTAGGCACCAGTTCTACCGATGCGGTTAAAAAGCCATACACGATTTCCGTGGACGATAACGCAGCCCCGACAAAGGCTACCTTAGCCCCGCAAAGTGCGCTCTATTCTGCGGCTATACGCTCTACAGTCAATGCCGTACCAACAGGACTGCGCTTCAAGGCAGGCGAAAAATATCTGCAAGGCTCTCAGTCCCAAGGGGAAACCAAGGTGTGGCTGTCTTCCACCAACAGCGAGCAGATGCAGTCGTGGGAGTTGCATAGCAGCAATCTCACCGACTACTTTGTGCGCCTGCGAGCAGCGGAAGAAGGACGCTATCTATCCTACAACGCCACACAGGACAAGATAGCCAACTACAAGCAGGAGAGTCGCTTGCGTATTTTGCCTGTAGAGAATACCTGTGTGCGCTATGACGCACCGAATATCAGTGTGCATGCACTCATCTCTACAAGCATTACTTTTGTTTGGGAGGCAATAGCGGGCGTCACTGACTATGAATACAGCCTTGACGGTGAAAAGACATGGCAGGCGTGCGGCGACATCGAGACACTCGGCACGGAAGTTAAATGGACATTGGCAAACCTGAAATCCGAAACCAAGTACACCGTTTATATCCGTGCCAAGGTGGCAGACGGCAAGAGCAACTGCTCGGCTTCCGATAGTGAGACCTTCACCACCCCCACTTGCGACGATGTACCTGTCGATTTGTGGGTATCGCCTACCGCCAATGCCGCTACTATTATGTGGAGTGCCAAGGCGCCAACCGCTACCGTAAAAATCTATGCTGACGAACAAGGAACTACATTGGTCAAAGAAACACTCAACGCAACCACACCTTGTAAGATAATCGGCTTGGAGCAGAATACGGACTACTATTACCAAGTGTTGGCGGGCGGTTCGTGTGCTTCGGCAATAGCGCATTTCAAGACAGAGTCAAACGAGGTGAGCATCGTCGAATGGAAGAAAGATGCCGTTATCGTGGACTTGAATACCGAAGTAACCGATGCCGACGAAGTCAGCATCTTGGTCGAAGGGCAGAAGACCCACGGTACCAACAACAATGTAGCCGATGACCTGTTCTTCAGCAAATACTATGAGGCAACAGGAAGTGTGAAACTATTTGCAATATATAATGGTACCACATCAAAGATAAATTTAACTCCATATACTGTTAAAATAGGGCAATATAATAATAATTCTGCAAGTTGGAATAGTATCATTCAACTGAAACAATATGGTAAAGAAACAGGTTTTATTGATAGTGGTGAAGAAATTATAGTTTATTCTGCAGGGCAATATCCCGATTGCAATGTGTCGTCCGAGGATGATTGCAAGATAATGAAGTGCGTGATAGATAATGGTAAATTTGATTTGACGACGGCTTACTTAAATAAATCAGGTGTTGTATTTGGTGGAAACCAACAATTAGTATTATGTCAAGATGGCAAACCTATAGATATATTGGGGAGTATCTCGGATAATTCAGAAGCAGGTCTTCCTATTGCAGTTACAGAAAGGCCATCGTGGGGTGATGGAAAAGGTTGGGTAGGTTATGGTTGTAATGTGCAAAATGAGACTGAGAAAATAGCAATAAGTACGAATCGTTCTTTGTTAATTCGCAAGAAAGTAAAGAGTGGTGCAAATACACTGGTTCGAAATGTCAATAGCAGATTTAATACATTAGGAAAATATGACAGTACAGATCCTGCTAAATGTGTTGAGGGTGAATGGAATGGTATGCAAATACCAGACTATGTTGAAGATAATGGGGTTGATGCTTCTTGCAAGGGCTTTGAATATGTATCTGACTTCAACTACAACGACTATTATACCACCTACGATTCTATCGCCAATCTGGAGATAAAGGGCAATCGTAATGAGGACGGAACATACACAATACCTATTCCAAAACTGGATACAATGGCTTGTACCAACTTGCGTCTGCAACTCAAGAAGAAAGGTACTATTCAGGCAACACATGAGGAGAAAGTGCCAATTATTATTTACAAAACTACTGACACCAAGAATAGCGAGTTCTTCGGCGAGAAACTGACCGATGAGGTATGCGCCACCTGCGATGTGGTAGTGCGCGACAATGCACAACTCTCGCACATTGCGGGCGGTAAGCAGCAGTTCCGCGATATGTATGTCTATACGGGTAGTAGTCTGAATATACCTGCGGAGCAAACTATGTCGCTCAACAAAGTATGTATGTTTGCCACCAACGACAATGTTTCGTATGCCGTTATCAACAATAGCAATGATGCCGCTGCGGCTATCTCTGTAAAAGAGGTCAGCCACGTCAAGCGCATTGACGGACGCTATTGGTACCCGTTCTCGCTGCCCTACGACTGCAACATCGCTGACATCGTCCAACTCAACGGACAGCCGCTTGGTGTCTATGGTACCGATTGGGGTATCAAGTACTACAATGGTTATGAGAGACAGAAAGATGGCAACAGTACCACCCACTATGGCGAGGTGTCCAAATACTGGACAATGATGCCCGAAGATAGCGTACTCAAAGCCTACACCGGTTATATCATCGGGCTGTTTGTACCTGCTGCCGATGAACCGCTGATGAAGTCGGTTAATTTCCCGCCTGCTACCGAGAGTGCTTACACCGAAAATGCGGACTCTAAGACAACACCTATCACCAACTGGTCGGTCAACCTGAGTGCTAAACCACGCCACCATGGCTGGAACTTTGTCGGCTCACCGTATATCTCGCTCTTTGGCTCGAACAATAATACATTGGGCGAGGGGCTTTACAACACCCAAGTGCAGATGGGGTGGACAGATGCCTTAGGAAACCAACGAGGCAAAGACCACATCTATGTGTCTATCCCCAATGGTGGAAATACCAACACCTACACACAGGCACTGGCTTCGGGCGTTACGATTTATCCGTTCTCGGCATATTTCGTGCAGGCGATAGACCCGACCAATAATCAGAGCAATACTTTGAGCCTGACCTACAGCAAAGCCAACCGACACTTGCTCGCCTCCCCGGCTCGTGCGGCAGCAGACGCATCACCGCTGATCTTGGCGGAGTTGGATATCCGCTGCGGTGCGCTCCACGACAACACGGGTGTACTGGTGAGCGATGACTACTCCGTGGATTATGAGATAGGCGACGACCTCTACAAGATGTACGCCGCTGCGGCTAAACCGCAACTCTATACCACCGACGCAAGCAGCGAGAAGATGGCTTACCAAGCCTTGCCCGACCCGGCGGCACACGCTGTTCCGCTCGGCATATACCTGCCCGCTGCGGGCGACTACACCTTGTCGCTTAATCGCTCTGTGAGCCGATTGGAGGCTGCCGAGGCGGTTTATCTGCTCCACGACGGAAAGGTGGTAGCCGACTTGCTCCAAACTGACTATACGCTTACGGCTGCCGCGCGTGGTACGCTCAGCGGCTACACGCTCGATATCCGCCGTGCGCCGAAGATGCCTACCGACATCCTCCCCGCCGCCGGCGATGCGCCCTACCTGATAGCCCGCGATGGAGTGCTTACCGTGGCTAACCTACCCGCAGGCGCTATGGTGCAGGTATATGATGTGTTAGGGCGTGTCCTCTTGCGCACCACTGCCACCGAGCAATCGCTCTCCGTGCCCGCTGCGCAGACAGGTGTCTATACGGTGCTTATCACCACCGACAACCTGCAAACCGTACTCAAAACCCTACTTCGCTAACCTGCTTTTCTCTATTTCTATCTAACCCTACGAAAATGAAAAAAGTATATTCTATACTCCGCCTCAAGACACTATCGCTGCTCTTGTTGCTCTCCTGGCTGCCCGCTGTGGCACAGTACACTCGTCCCGTGCTTGGTATAGTGGACGATATGCATTCCACCACCCGCTCGGTGTGCGCTGTACAGTCCGACTCTGCGGCACGCGACCACCGCGTCTGGACACCCGCCCGCAACGGCTATCGTGTAACCGAGGCCGGAGCAGAACGACCGACTATGGTGGGAAATATCTGCTCTATCGGTGCTGAACGCGCTGCCGTGAATGCGTGCTATACGCAGGCTACGGCGGCTATGGCTGCCCCGCTATCGGAGATAGGGGCTATCTCGCCTTACGAGGATACCCCGACAGAGATGTCCCGTCCGCGCCGTGTCAGCCCGGGCGGCGGTATAGGCGAACCCGGAGCGCTGCCTGTCGGCGATGTGCCGTATCCGTTCTTCGCCCTTTGCTTAGCAGCCTATTGGCTCTCCGCCCGCCGCAAGAAAGCCTAAGAAATCACTCAACACCCGTCGCAAGAAGGTGTAAGAGGAAAGAAAAAGCAGATAGAAATGCTATTTTTACCACAAAAAAGACATTTCTATCTGCTATTTTTCGTATAAAAAAAGACATTTCCATCTGCTTTTTTTATTGAGCCGCTTCATCGTGCATTCATTAAATGCCATATAAAGTTCGTTAGAGCGCAGTGGACACCGGCCATTGAATACACTATGGTTCTCTGTTAAGACCCACCATTGCGTCCACAGACTTATGGAATCCCCGGAATAGCGGTTAATTCGTTAAGACAATGGAGAAAAGAAGGATATGAAAAATTGGCAACCTTTTTTAATACAACTAAGAGTATTACAAGAGTAGTATCAGGGTATTATTTGGTTCGCTTAATCACATACTAATCACATACTAATCACATACTAATTACATAGTACGGTAAGGGGGCATATAGTAGCCAAACAGGGCGCAAACTATGGACTGGAAAGATAAAAATAAGACAAAATAACGATTAGACATGTAATTGCCATTGGTTTTTCAATATATAATTACCATATAATTAGACATGTAATTGTGTATTCATCATTATGCACTTATGCATTGAATAAAGCATTCTTGATTTGGTGCGGTTTGCGCCAAAAAACGGGTTGCGGTTGCGTATATCAGATTTTTGTAGTAACTTTGTGCGCTATTTGTACCAATAGCCCTCAACGAGTAATAAACAGATATATAGCAATTTGATATATGAAGAAGTTTAATGAGTACAAACAACTCAATCTGCCGGAGTTGAGCCGAGAGGTATTGGCGGATTGGGAGAAAGAAGACCTATTCCACAAGAGTATAGAGACACGCGAGGGACACCCTGCGTTCCTTTTCTTTGAGGGTCCCCCTTCTGCCAACGGTATGCCGGGTATTCACCATGTGTTGGCGCGTACTATCAAAGATACTTTCTGCCGCTATAAGACCATGCAAGGGTATCAGGTGCGCCGTAAAGCCGGCTGGGATACACACGGACTGCCCGTAGAACTGGGTGTGGAGAAGATGCTGGGCATCACCAAAGAGGATATAGGTAAGAAAATCAGCGTGGACGAATACAACGCTGCCTGCCGACGCGAGGTGATGAAATACACCAAAGAGTGGACGGCACTGACCAAGCAAATGGGCTATTGGGTGGATCTGGAGAACCCTTACATCACTTACGACAATAAGTATATCGAGACCTTGTGGTACTTGCTCAAACGCCTGTACGATAACGGTTATCTTTATAAGGGTTACACCATTCAGCCCTATTCTCCCGCTGCGGGAACGGGCTTGTCGTCGCACGAGTTGAACCAACCGGGGTGTTACCGAGATGTGAAAGACACCACTTGCACGGCTCAGTTCCGTATCACCGACCAAGAGGGCAGCAGTGCATATCACGACTTGTTTGCCCTTGTGGCAAAAGAGAATCTGCCGCTCTACGCCTTGGCGTGGACCACTACACCGTGGACACTGCCGAGCAATACCGCCCTCTGCGTAGGACCGAAGATTGACTATGTCGTTGTGCGTGGAGAGAACCCCTACACGAAGATTGGTGCATTGTATCTGTTGGCAGAAGCACGCTTGGCTGCTTATGGCAAGGAGTTGGGCGAGACGCCCGAGGTACTATGGCGCGGCAAGGGAACAGACCTCGTGGGGCTGCACTATGAGCAGTTGATACCGTGGGCAAAACCTGACGGCGACGCCTTCCGCATGATAGCAGGCGATTATGTAACCACCGAAGACGGTACGGGTATCGTACATATTGCGCCTACCTTTGGTGCGGACGATGCATTCGTAGCCAAAAAAGCCGACATCGCCGGAATGGTGTTCTTGACAAAGAAAGGCGAGCAGCGACCAATGGTGGACATGACGGGTAAGTTCTTCCTCTTGGAGGACTTAGACGATGCGTTCGTAGCTAAGCATATCGATGTAGAGGCATACAAGCCTTGGGCAGGACGCTTCGTGAAGAACGCCTACGACCCCAATCTCACAGACAAAGATGAGACCTTAGACATCGCTATCTGCATGGTGCTGAAAGCCGAAAACAAGGCGTTCAAAATAGAGAAACATATCCACAACTATCCTCACTGCTGGCGTACGGATAAGCCTGTCCTCTACTACCCGCTCGACTCATGGTTCATCCGCTCCACCAAGGCACGCGAGGAGATGATTCGCCTCAACAACACCATCCATTGGCAACCCGAATCGACCGGCACAGGGCGCTTCGGCAAATGGCTGGAAAACCTGAACGACTGGAACCTGTCGCGCTCGCGCTACTGGGGTACGCCGCTGCCTATTTGGCGCACCGAGGACGGCAAAGAGGAGATATGTATCGGCAGTATCAAAGAGTTGTTCGAGGAGATAGATAAGTCCGTCAAAGCCGGCTTTATGAAGACTAACCCCTGGCCGAAACATGTCGTGGGCGACTACTCGAAAGAGAACTACGACCCGAGCGTGATAGATCTGCACCGCCCGTATGTGGACAGCATCGTACTATGCTCGCCGAGCGGCAAACCGATGAAGCGCGAATTGGACTTGATCGATGTATGGTTCGACTCGGGAGCAATGCCCTACGCGCAGAACCACTATCCGTTTGAAAATCAGGACGCTCCGCGTACAGCAGATTTCATCTCCGAGGGCGTGGATCAGACGCGCGGTTGGTTCTTTACGCTGCACGCCATCCATACGATGATAGAAGACAAAGTGGCGTACAAGAATGTGATTTCTAACGGATTAGTGCTGGATAAGAACGGCAATAAGATGTCGAAACGACTGGGAAACGCCGTCGATCCGTTCGCTACATTGGATAAGTACGGAGCCGACCCGGTGCGCTGGTATATGCTCACCAACTCCAGTCCGTGGGACAACCTGAAGTTCGACCCCGAGGGCGTAGATGAGATACGCCGTAAGTTCTTTGGTACACTATACAACACCTATGGTTTCTTTGCGCTCTATGCTAATGTGGACGGCTGGCAACCCGAGTCGGCACAAGGCTTAGACAAGGCTGCGCTGACGGAGATAGATAAGTGGGTACTGAGCCGCCTCAACTCGCTCATAGAAGAGGTTACCGCCGATTACGAGGCTTATGAACCTACCAAGGCAGGCCGTGCTATATCCGACTTTGTGCAAGACGACCTAAGCAACTGGTATGTGCGCCTCAACCGCAAGCGTTTCTGGGGCGGCGAGATGGATGCCGATAAGCAAGCAGCCTATCAGACACTCTATACCTGCCTGAAGACTATTGCGCAACTGATGGCGCCCAATGCACCATTCTTCGGCGACCGACTCTACCGAGACTTAACCGGCAAGACCGTACATCTGAGCGATTGGCCAAAAGCCGACAAGGCACTCATCAACCATACCTTAGAGCGCAGTATGTACCTTGCGCAACAGGCTACATCGATGATTCTGAGCCTGCGTAAACGCGCAGAGAAGAATGTGCGCCAGCCTTTGCAGAAAGCAGTAATTCCTGCGCCCGACAAAGAGACGCTCGAGGCTCTGCTCCATGTGCAAGACCTGATAAAGAGCGAGGTGAATGTGAAAGAGTTGGTCATCACCACGGCGGAGAACTCGGAGGTGAAACTCGTGAAGAAAATCAAACCGAACTTCAAAGTATTGGGTAAGAAAGTAGGCGGCAAGATGAAAGAGTTGGCAGCCGCCATTGCGAAGATGAACCAAGATGAGATAGCGCAGTTTGAGGCTATGGGCACCTATCGCTTGGCAGATGTGGACCTGGTGAGCGAAGATGTGGATATCATCACAGAGGATATGCCCGGGTGGCTAGTGGCTAACAATGGTATATTGACCATCGCTCTCGATATCGAACTGAACAACGCGCTCATCGAAGAGGGTGTGGCACGCGAACTGATCAACCGCATTCAGAACTTGCGCAAGACTTCGGGCTTGGAGATAACCGACCGCATAGAGATTGCTATCGAGCGTCGTGAGGAGATAGCCGCAGCCGTAGAGCACTGCCGTGAGTATATCGCCTCGCAAGTGTTGGCAACAAGCCTCACCTTAGTCGATCACCTCACCGACCCCCAGACCCTCGATATGGATACCTACACAGTAAACATCACCATCAAAAAGGCATAACGATATGAAAAAGAATATCTTACGAATTGCCCTCGTGGCATTGGTCGGCGTAGTGATGACGGCGTGCGTCGGCATGGAAGCACCTACTTTCTCGCAGAGCGATCTGCTCGGATTATGGCAGGAGAACGACACAAAACACTATGTCCGTTTCACCACCGAGCAAGCCGACTCGGCGTATATGTATGCGCGTGAGTGGGATGAATCGGAGGATGTAACGGAAGGCGACCTGAAGCCTTATGGCAACGGGTGGTTCAAGTGGAAACTGGTGCAGACCGACCTGACCGAAATACACCTGATGGACAACGGCGGCGCAGAGATTCCTAAGATCTTTACGGTTACCAAACTGACCGGTAGCGAGTTGCAATACAAAGACGATTATAAAAAGACACATTCGTACCAAAAAGTGGTAAGTGTGAAATGAAACGCTTTTGGAAGATACTAGGTATTACCATCGGAGCAATAGTCGGCGTGGTGCTAGTCGTGGTGTGTGTGGCTATATGGATAGTCTTCACGCCCGAGCGACTGACACCTATCGCACGCCAGGCAGCAGATAAATACATCACCTGCGAACACGAGTTGGGCGAGGTAGATTTGACTTTCTTTTCTACCTTCCCCGAGTTTGGCTTGCGTGTGGACGGACTGTATCTGATCAATCCCACAGAGGGCGCACAAAGCGATACGCTGTTGGCAGCACCGAAGGTGGTAGCCACGGTGGATGTGGTAGAGTTTCTCAAGTATAGCCGCTTGGTTATCCATGAGTTGTCGCTGCCCGGTGCGGTGGCGAATGTATATATCGCCGAGGACGGCAAGACCAATTTTGATGTCTTTGCTCTGTCGTCAGATACCACTGTTTCAGACACCACTTCATCGGGTCTGCCGTTCGAGCAGATACACATCGACGCTGCTTCGGTGGAGGCTCGATATATCTCGTTGGTGGATAGGAAAGACAGCCTGTCGGCTTCGCTGGCGAATACAACGCTTAGCGTGCGTGCAGACGGTTGGGACGATATGTCGCTGACCTTAGCGTCGGAGGCAGTGAGTGCCTCTATGGGCGATACACAGTATGCCGACAGCCTGCAAGTAGCACTCTCCCTACCGGCTTCGGTGGACTTAGACGCCATGCATTTTGCACTCCGCAAAGCCACCCTGCAGGTGAACGAGTTTGCATTGCAGTTAGACGGTACTGTCGATGTAACGGACTCTATCGGATTAGATATGAGCGTATGCGCACGCGAGTGGCAAATCAAACCGCTGTTAGCCCTACTGCCCGCATCACTGACGGACATGCTCCGTGAGATAGAGGTAGATGGTGTGGTGTCGCTCCAAGCCGATGTGCGCGGTGTGTATAGCGAGGCGCAGATGCCGCAGGTAGATGCTCATATCGTATTAGCAGACGGCGAGGGCAAGTATGCGGCGTTGCCTTACACGCTGCGTGATGTGGCGTTGGATGCCGACGCACATATCGACCTCAATGATGACAAGGCAAGTCGTGTGCAGATTCATTCGCTGGCAGCGAAGACACGAGATACGCAGGTAGAGGCAGCAGGCGAGGTGAGCGAACTGATGGCAGACATGTTGCTCGACCTCGAACTGACTGCCGATGTACATCTGCCCGACATTGCTTATTTCTTGCCCGATAGTATGCAGGTGGAAGGCGATGCCGAGGGAAAAGTAAGTGCCAAGATACGCCTGAGCGACCTGACGGATATGCGCTTAGAGCGTGGTCGGTTCAGCGGAGATATGCGTCTGAAAGGTGTTGATTTCCAAATGGATAGCATGCTCGCTCAGTTGCCCGACACGCGTTTGCAGTTCAGTTTGCCTAACCCTAAGCCCTCGCATAAGTCGGTAGACTGGTTGGCGGCGCAGTTGTCGCTACAAGGCGTTGATTTTGAGATGATTGATGCGCTAAAAGCGCAACTCGGGCAGACCGAGGTGCAGATAGAGGCAAGCAATGTGTTGGGTAGCAGTCCGCTGCTATGCGCCGCTATCGGCTTGCAGTCAGCCGCACCGCTACACGCTGCCATGGATAGCATGGAAGCCACTATCGCAGCACCGCAACTGAAAGCGTATGCCGAGTACAACACCAAGGACTCGACCGCAGTGCCTACGCTGCAAGCCAACTTGTCGTTCGATGATCTGCGCGGGTACTACACCGATATGAAAGCCCACTTGCAGCACTCCACTTTGGAGGCTAATCTCCGTGCAGGTAAGCGCGATAAGTCGGTGCCTCGATTGGAAGCCGCAGTGCGTACACGGGCATTGGAGGCATCGATGGGCGAGGATATGCAGGTGAAGACAGGTGCGTTGTCGCTCGGTGCGTCGGCGCGATACAATAAGCAGGGCGAGAACATCCTCTTGCAATGGAACCCGAAGTTGGATGTAGATTTGCAGGCAGGAGAAGCGCATCTTGCTGCTATCGACAAGCCGATATATGTGCCGCAGATTAGTTTCACCTATTCCAATAAGGACTTCCGGATTGCCAAGTCGCAAGTGCGGATAGGCAATTCAGACTTTGCGTTGTCGGGCGAGGTGCAGAATATCGGTGCTTGGTTGCGCAAAGAGGGGGTATTGGAAGGCGAGTTGAATTTCGTGTCTGACCATACGGATGTCAATGAGTTGATGGCACTTTGTTCTGCCGACTCGGGCAGCGAGGAGCAACCTGCTACAACGCAGGCCGATAGCAGTGCGCCCGCTACGGATACCGCCAAAGATACCACTCAAGAGGCTGAGGCTTCACCGTTCTTAGTACCGCTCGGCGTAGATGTGGCACTGAATACGCACATCAAAGAGGCGGTGGTATTTAACGAAGTAGCGCACGACCTAAAGGGTAAACTCTACATTAAAGACGGTACACTGGTATTAGACGAGATGGGCTTTGTATGCAATGCAGCGAAGTTGCAACTGACCGCCATGTATCGTACCCCGCGCCGAAACCATATCTATGTCGGCTTCGACTATCACATGTTGGATATCGACATCGCCGAACTGATACGCATGATTCCGCAGTTGGACTCGATAGTACCGATGTTGCGCTCGTTCAAAGGCGCAGCGGAGTTCCATTTGGCTGCCGAGACCTACACCAACGCCAAGTATGAGTTGAAGCCTTCTACCCTGCGCGGTGCATGCAGCATATTCGGAAAAGACCTTGTTGTGATGGATAGCAAGACCTTTAGCACTATATCTAAACTGTTGTTATTCAACAAGAAAACCGAGAACAAAGTGGATAGCATATCCGCTGAACTGACGGTGTATAAGAAAGAGATAGATGTGTATCCGTTCTGCGTATCGCTCGACAACTATATGGTGGCACTAGGCGGACGGCACAACCTGGATATGACTTTCAACTACGATATCAATGTGCTATCACCTATCTACTTAGGTGTGAATGTGTCGGGTAACATCGACGACTTGAAGATTAAGTTGGCAAAGTGCAAGTTCGCCAAAGACTTCAAGCCCCACTTCCACAACGCCGTAGATACACAATCTGCCGAGTTACGGCAGATGATACGCGAATCAATGCGCAAGAATGTAAAAATCAAATAAGATATGAAGAAACTGCTTTTAACGAGCCTGTTGCTCTGTACGCTTATGGCATGTAAGAATCAAAATCCGTTCTTGTCGGAGCAGAATACTCCTTATGGTGTTCCTGCGTTTGACAAAGTAAAAATCGAGCATTATATGCCGGCTTTTGAAGCGGCTATTGCTCAAAACAAGGCTGAGATAGCAGCGATAGTATCTAATCCTGCGGAGCCGACCTTTGACAATACCATTGTAGCACTTGACCGCAGCGGACTGCTGCTGGAGCAAGTGAGTGGCGTATTCTTCAATGTGCTGGAAGCAGACGGCAATGAGGAGATGAACCGTATCGCAGAGGAGGTAACGCCGATGCTATCGAACTTGAGCGATGGTATATTGCTCAACGACAGTTTGTTCCGCCGAGTAAAGGCAGTGTACGACCAGCGTGAGCAACTGGGGCTCAACGCTGAGCAGATGCGCTTGGTAACAGAGACATACAAGCATTTTGCGTTGAACGGGGCTAACCTGCAACCCGAGCAGAAAGAGCGTCTGAAAGAAATCAATAGCGAGTTAGGCTTGCTCTCACTACAGTTTGGCAACAATGTAGTGGCGGAGACCAATGCTTACCAACTCTTCGTTACCGACGAGAATGAACTGAAAGGTCTGCCCGAGAGCGCGAAAGCCGCAGCCAAAGAGGAGGCCACAGCGGCAGGTCGCCCCGATGCATGGCTCTTCACGCCGAAGCGCACGAGTTTTACGCCGGTGCTGCAATACTGTGAGAACCGTGAGTTGCGCAAAGAACTGCTGATGGCATACACCACTCGCGGCAACCACGACAATGAATACGACAACAAGGCGGTAATCGTAAAGACGATGAAGTTGCGTGTAGAGAAAGCGCACCTCTTTGGATACGATTGTCCTGCTGACTATATCTTAGCCGACTGTATGGCAAAGGACGCTAAGACCGTAGATGCTTTCCTGCAATCGGTATGGGAACCGAGTCTGAATGCAGCCAAGCGTGAGGCAGCCGAGTTGCAGGCCTTGATGAATGAAGACTTGCCCGGCGAGGAGTTGCAGCCATGGGATTGGTGGTACTATGCAGAGAAACTGCGCAAAGCCAAATACGACCTTGATGAGGAGCAACTGAAACCCTATTTCGAGTTGAGCAATGTTCGCAGGGGCGTGTTTGAGTTGGCACACAACCTGTATGGGCTGAACTTCGAGCAACTGACGGATATGCCTGTTTACAACCCCGAAGTAGAGGTATTCAAAGTATCTGACGAGGAAGGAAACTTGGTAGGTATTCTCTATACCGACTATTTCCCACGCGCAGGCAAGCGCCCGGGAGCATGGATGAACAATATCCAAAGCCAGTATGTGGACGCAGAGGGTGTGGATCATCGCCCCGTAATCATCAATGTAGGTAACTTCAATAAGCCCACCAAGGGCAACCCGTCGTTGCTCTCGATGGACGATGTAGAGACACTGTTCCACGAGTTCGGACACGCTCTCCATGGTCTGCTATCAAAGGCCACCTATAAGAGTCTGTCGGGAACGAACACACCGCGTGACTTTGTGGAACTACCGTCGCAGTTTATGGAGAACTATTGCTATCGCCCTGAGATAATGAAAACTTATGCGTTCCACTATCAGACAGGCGAAGTGATACCCGATTCGCTGATCCAAAAAATCAACAATGCTAAGACCTTCAACCAAGGGTTTGTAGAGACCGAACTGCTCTCGGCATCGATATTGGATATGGATTATCACGAGATCACCGACACTACGGACTTTGATGTGAATGTATTTGAAGCCGAATCGATGGCAAAAATGCAGATGATTCCGCAGATTATCACCCGCTATCGCTCCACTTTCTACAACCATATCTTCACAACGGGTTACGAGGCAGGTTATTACAGTTACACTTGGTCGGCCGTATTGGACGCAGATGCTTTTGCTGCGTTTGAGGAGACGGGCGATGTGCTCAACCCCGAAGTAGCAAAGCGTTTCCGCCACCTGCTAGAGCAAGGCGGTACACGCGATGCAACCGAACTCTATCAGGAGTTCCGCGGCAAGCCTGCGGACGCTAAGTACCTGCTTGAGCGCAAAGGTTTTGTAGAGTAGTTTTCTAAGGTTGTCGATGTGGATGTGATAGCCGGAAACCAACATTCCTTTTGGGCAAAAGTCCGGCAATGAAGCGGTAAAGATATGGCAATGAAGTTTCTTGCTCGCAGTACGCGTATGCCTCTGCCGATAGCGTTGGTGCTGTCGGCAGTGGTGTTGTGCGGTTGGATACCGGCGTTTATGGCTCAAGATTGGCGTTTGGTACTTCCGACAATGCTGTTGGCGGTGCTGAATGCGTTTGTGTTTTGGGGCTTTACCATACAGACCAAATTAGTTTCGCTGCGTGAGTGGGACGGCTTGCCTATTTTTATCTATCTGCTGTCGGCAACGGCTTGTACGCAGTATGCCACCTACTGGCAAGGGCAAGTGGCGGTATTGGGCGGGCTGATTGTGTTGTATGGTTTGCAGCGGTGTTTCCGCGAGGAAGAACCGACAGAGACCGCATTCTTGAGTTCGCTGTTGCTATGCTTGTGCTCGTTGGTGTTGCCGGATATGGTGTGGCTCATAGCCGTGCTGTGGGTGGCATTTATGATACTGCACTGTTTCGGTTTGCGCGTATGGCTCGCTACTCTGATAGGCGCAAGCGTGTTTGCCGTTTATTTTCTGATAGCCCTATATTTCGGTTGGATAGACAATGTGTATGGGGCGTTGTTTGTGCGCCGATGGCTGTTCGGCGGTGCGATGTGGTGGCGCGAGATAGCCACTGCGGTGGTGATTATGTTGGCGATAGTGTATGGGATAGGCGCGATGCTGCGTGTGGATAGGGATAGCACCAACCAGCAGAACTCGCTGCTATTGTTCGTGTTGCTGTTTGTGGTCTGTGCCGGACTGTCGTTAGCACCGATGTCTTGCTCGGCATTTGCAATATGCCATTCGATGATGCCGATGCTCTGCTTGGTGTATGTGGGGCTGGCAGTGTTGTATTTTAGGCAGGAAGAGAGTATCGCCCGCGGCGTATGGTATTGGCTGAGCATTGTGCTGCTGATAGGGTGCTATGTACTCAATCTGATGCTGTGATTTCTTGGACAGACATTGCTTTTGCCTTGTCATTTTACCTTTGTTTTGTCGTCAGTTTTGCTCATTAACACTCACTCAGTTTTGCAGCGTCGTTTGGTCGCCATATTGTTGAGTCTCTGTTGGTTTCTTCCGAGCAGGGCAGACAACAACGCACGCTTGGAGGACATCATTGGGGATATCTATGAGCAACTCACCGAGATTAGTGCCACCGACTATGAGGAACTGCAAGACCAATTGCTCAACCTCACCGAACACCCTATCGACCTCAACTCTGCTCGTGCCGATGACCTCGAGCAACTGCCTTTTCTGAGCGATCAGCAGATAGACGCTATCTTGCTCTATGTGTATGAACACCCGATACACGACTTATCCGAACTGCAACTGATTGATTGTCTGCAAGATTACGACATACGCAACCTTCGCCCGTTTGTTTGTGTGATGCCCGTAGATACCGTGCAACACCTCGCAGTCAAGGAGGTGTTTCGCTATGCTCATCATGAGATTATCACTCGTATCGATGCCCGCAATGTGGAGCAGTTTACGGGCGACCCGATATTCTTCCAAACACGATACAAGTTTAACTACCAAAACCGTGTGCAATTTGGTGCGCAACTGCGTCGTCCCGCAGGCGGAGGAGCCGATGATTTGCAGTACGGCGGGTATCTGATGCTTCGCGATATTGGCGTAATGCGCACCCTGGTGGCGGGTAATTACCAAGCCTCTTTCGGACAAGGACTGGTGTTTGCCAACGCAGCGCGCTATGGCAAGTCGCGCTATGTGCTCAATGCGGGCAAGACTATCGACGGACTGAATCGATACACGGGTGTGGACGGAGGGGGACTGCATGGCACCGGCACCACTCTGCAATGGCATGTAGGCGGGTTGCGTATCGATTGGTCGGCACTATACTCGCTGCAACGCACGCAAGACACAGTGCGCCATCATCTGCTCGGTACGAACCTCACTTTTCGCTATCGGCAACTGAAAATAGGTCTGACGGCAGCCGAGCACATCTACTCCGACTCGGTTTTTCCGTACCGTGATATGCGCTACAACAAACACTATTTTCGGGGCAACCGACAAGGCGTAATGGGGCTGAATTTCCGCTACAACTATGGTTTGTTTGACCTCTTCGGTGAGGTAGCCGTGGCGCAGAACAGGCGATGGGGCGTAGGTGTAGAGGTGGGCAGCCGTATCACTCCGACGCAGGGTGTGGGGCTACTGCTGCTCTATCGCTACTACTCGCCGTGGTTCGACAATCCGCAGGGCTACGCTTTCTCTGAGACCTCACGGCTCAACGATGAGAACGGCGGCTACATCGGCTTTCAGATAGACCGCCTGCGCCATTGGCAATGGACAGGGTATGCCGATGTGTTCCGCTTTGCCGACATCAAGTATGGTATTCCTTATGCGCCCTCGTGGGGCTACGATGCCATGCTTGAGACGGCCTATCTGCCCAATAGCGAAGCCGATATTCGCCTGCGGCTGCAAGCCAAACAGAAAGCACGGCGGGACACCTACAGTGCGCGATTGCAGGTGAATTGGACAGACGGGCAATGGCGGTTGCGCACACAAATGAATGCCAATATCGTTGCCGACAGCACGCGGCAGGTATCCTACGGACTGAGCATACACCAAGACATACAATACACTTTTTCGGCAGTACCGCTGACGCTGCAACTGCGCTTGCAGGGCTTCGACGCACGCCACTACTACAATCGCATTTACAACTACGAAAACGATGTGCTCTACGGCTATTCCGTTCCCGCTGTCTATGGGCAGGGCGGACGGATATACCTGAATATGCGATGGCAGATTATCAGGCAGTTGGGGCTATACTTGCGCGTCAGCAACACCGTCTATGCGCCCTCGTGGGTAGCCGCCCATCCCGGCGTTTCTGCGACACGAACCGATATCCACTTGCTCCTGCGTGCTACACTCTGAGCAGGGAATACTTAATTGATTTAGATAGAAGGAAAATGACATTTTGTTTACTTTTCTGCCGAAAAACGAACAAAATGATTGTTTGGGTGCTAAGTCTTAGGTCTCGACAAGGTCTCGACGAGAGTCCGACAAAGTTGGCTCAAAGTCGGGATAACAAAAAGATAGGAAAACAGGCGAAAAAGTAGAAATTGTATGGATAAGGAGGATTAGGAAAAATGAAGGAAACGAGCGAAAGGAAAGAGTCAGTCGAACAACTCCATCAATACATCCAACGAACGAGGCGATTGCCAATCATCGATTTGGTCGGCGAAATAGTTGCAAAGGGCTTGTAGTTGCTGCTGCCGCTCGCTGCGTGAAGAGGGTACTTGTACCAACTCGGGGTGGATCTCCTCGTCGATACCGAATCCCAAGAGCGCAGCCAAGTCTACCAAGAAACGGATGTGCAGGTTCTCCGGCTGCGGAGTGGTGTCTAACTTTTGCACGACGGAGGTCAGATAGTCGAACAAGACGGTGTCTTCCATCGGGTGGCGCAGCGTGCGGTAGAGAATCTCTGCCACAAACATCGCCACTGTCTGTCGGCGCAAGTCTTGCGGCAACTGCGTGGGTACATAGAGCAGGCGGGCTTGTCGGAGGGTCTGAAATTGGCGAGCAGGAGCCGCATCGTAGGTCAGTTCTTCCAGGCTGAGCGGTGCATACTGCGCAGCACTTTTCTTCCGACCTAAGCCATACACCATATAGTTGACGCGCCCATACGCACGCGTAAAAGTGTGGAGGATATGTGCCTTGTCGCTGTACGGCTGAAGGCTAAGCACTATGGCGGGGGTGGTAACAAGCATTGATAGAACCATTGCGCCAGCATAAGACACGGCGAATAGGCGATACAAAAGTACAACAAAAAACTGAATAAACACCATTGCTGCAAAAAAAACACGGAAAAGTTTTGCTATATCAAAAAAAAGCAGTAATTTTGCAGTCGCTTTTCGTCTAACGGCTAAGACGGAGTAGAGAACTGTATAAATAGAACCCGCCCGATGAAGGGGTTTCGCAGCAGATTGCGAGATACTTTCTGATAGGGCATAAACCTAATAAAGAGAGATGAAACGTACATTCCAACCATCGCAACGCAAGCGTCGTAACAAACACGGTTTTCGCGAGAGAATGGCTACCGCAAATGGTCGCCGCGTATTGGCTGCTCGTCGTGCTCACGGTCGTAAGAAACTGACTGTTGCAGACGAAGGACGCCACAAGTATTAATTAGTTCGGCTAATTAAGCACATACCAATACAGGGAAAAGAGACCGTGTCTCCTTTCCCTTGTTTTGTAACTTGATAGAGGGAAGTGGAATAACTAGGAATATCTAGAAGATCTAGGAGGCTAAGAGGTCTAGAAGATATAGAATAAATAGAGAATCTAGGGTGTATAGAATATCTGGAATGCCTAGGGAACTTAGATAGTCCGGGATGACTTAGAGCCTATAAGATTTAGAAAATCCAAAGAAATAACAAAATAATATCGTATGGAATCAACAAGACAACACAAGATTGCTCGCTTGATACAGAAAGACTTGAGCGATATCTTTTTGCGCTTTGCACGCACACTCGGCGGGACACTTATCTCGGTGAGCGAAGTGCGTATCTCGCCCGACTTGGCGATAGCACACATCTACCTGTCGATATTTCCGCAAAACAAAGTGGCGGAGACAATGGAAAAGATAGAGGAAAACAAGGGTAAGTTCCGTGGTGAGATGGGGACACTCGAACGCCACCAACTGCGTATCATACCCGAACTGAACTTTCATCTTGACGAGACTATTGACCGTATGGAGCGTATTGACCAACTGCTCCAAAGCGATACCCACCTCGCCGAGGAGAAGAAAACTGCCACTCCTAATACTGAGGCAACTAAATAACTACCGCTACACGCATATATATAAGGTGTATCTGTGAGTCGGTTTGAGGGACATATAGCTTGGCGGTATCTATTCTCGAAGAAAGGACATAACGCTATCAATATCGTTTCGGGCGTCAGTGCGGCGTCGGTGTGCGTTGTTACGGCGGCTATGGTGTGCGTACTGAGTGTGATGAACGGCTTTGGAAACTTGGTAGAGCACATGTTCTCCGAGTTCGACCCCGAGATAAAGATTGTTGCCACCGACGGCAAGTACTTCCGCACCGACACTGCGACTATCGAACAACTGCACCAACTGGCGTGTGTTGAGGCTATATCGGAGGTGGTAGAAGAGACGGCTCTCGTGCGCTACAAAGAGCACCAACTGCCCGCTCGACTGATGGGTGTAGATGACCGATTTAGACAGATAACGCATATCGATTCTATCATTAGCGATGGTAGTTTCTCGGTGTATGACGGAGCGTTCGACCGCTGTGTGATGGGGCGCGGACTGGCATCGCAGTTGGGAATGAATGCGCACTTTGTAGGTGGGGTACATCTGTATGCGCCTAAGCGCACCGAGCGGGTGAATATGCTACGCCCCGACGAGAGTTTCTGCCACGAGGTGTGCTTTATTTCCGGCACTTTTGCGGTCAATCAAGTGCAGTATGACGACCAACTGTTGCTCGTTTCCCTACCATTGGCACGCCGTATATTCCAATACGATTCACTCACTGTAACATCGCTGAGTCTCCGTCTAAAAGCTGATGTCAACCTGCGACAAGCCAAACGGCAGATAGCCCAAGCCTTAGGAAACGGCTATAGCGTACAAGACCGCTATGAGCAGCAAGAGGATTTTTTTCGTATTCTGAAGATAGAGAAACTGCTCACCGCTTTGTTGCTGGTGTTCATACTCTTGATAGCCTGCTTTAATGTGATTGGTTCGCTATCGATGCTAATGATCGACAAGCGCGAGGATATTCGCATACTGAGTGACCTCGGGGCAAGCAGAAAGCAGATACAGCGTATTTTCCGTTACGAAGGGTGGCTAATCAGCGGGTTGGGTGCAATAACAGGATTGTTGCTCGGTGTGGCGATATGCTTACTGCAACAGCACTATGGTTGGCTCAAACTCGGCAACGGCGATGATTATGTAATCTCGGCATACCCAGTCTTGGTGGAGCCTACCGACATAGTGATAGTGGCCGCCGTGGTGCTTCTGCTCGGTTGGATAGCCGCATGGTATCCCACTCGCAAACTCTCCGCCTAACATACATCAACAGCGCAAAAACGATGAAACCATACACCTATATACTTATATGTGCAGCCGCAGTAGCCATCACTTCCTGCGGAGGCGTAACGCCCACGCAACCTGTCGATTATAGCAACGAGTTTACCACATGCTATGTGGAGCGGTATGGGCAGTTCTACGACAGTCTGCCACGCAATGTGTTTGCACTGGATTTGTACACCGAAGGTGTGTCACTCGACTCGACGCAGCATATTGTCGGCTCGGGTACTAACCTGTATATCAGCGATATATTTCTCTCTGACTCGCTATTTGCGCAGGGCACTTATTTCTCCGATACCACCACAGCGGAGCATACTTTTCTGCCCGGGCAGAACTTTGAGGGTACGCCCACGGGCATCTACTTGCTCTCTATTGCCGAATCGGCGGTAGCGGGTATTCAGGTGCTCGATTCGGGGCAGTTCACCGTAATGCAGACGCCCGACTCGCTGTACGACATACGCTTCACACTCTACCGTGGCAAACAGCAGTACAGCGGGCACTTCGAGGGCGCACTCCGCTACAACGACAAACGCCTATCCGACCAATGATGAGCGAGGAGAAAGACCCGATATACAAAGAGTTTCGCTCCTACCTGCTGTTGGAACGCTCCTACTCGCCCAACACGGTGGTGTCGTATGAGTTCGACTTAGAGAAGTATCGTGCATACCTTCAGCAGAACCAACTCGACCCGCTGAAGGTTACTTTCGACGACTTGCAAGAGTTTGTCTTTCAGACTTTCAAGGATGTCAAGAATACCCGCACGCAAGCCCGGATGCTCTCAACCATTCGCACATTCTACCGTTTTTTGCTCTATCATAACTATATCGATTCTGACCCCACTGAACTGTTAGAGGGTCCAAAGAAAGAGCAACACTTGCCCGTAGTGCTGAGCGTGGAGGAAATCGATTGTCTGATAGGGGCTATCGACCTATCGACCAACGAGGGGCACCGCAACCGTGCGATTATCGAGATACTTTATGGCAGCGGTCTGCGCGTGAGCGAACTGGTGAATCTGCAACTCTCGGCTATGTATCGCCAAGAGGGCTATATGCTCATTCGCGGTAAGGGCAGCAAGCAACGTCTCGTGCCTATATCGCCCGTAGCGGAAGAGTGGTTCGGCTACTGGATGCAAGACCGTAGCCACTGGCCGATAGCACCCAAATGTGAGGATTTTGCGTTTCTCAACCGCCGTGGGCAACCGCTCACCCGTGCTATGGTATTCACTATCATCAAACGCCTTTGCGCCAAAGCGGGGATAGAGAAGACCGTCTCACCGCACACCCTGCGCCACTCGTTTGCCACTCATCTGCTGCAAAACGGTGCCGATCTGCGTATTATCCAGCAACTGCTCGGACACGAGGAACTATCCACCACCGAGATTTATACTCATCTTGATGTGCAAGACCTGCGTCAAGCCATCTTGCAGTATCACCCTGCTAACCGTCCGCACGATTGAGACGCCTGCTTGCTATATGGCTGTGCGTGTTGTGTTGCGCTGTCTGCGTGGCGCAAGAGACTATCCTGATAGGCGACATCGTCAATGAACAAACAGGCGAACCGATAGCGGGGGCGAACATCTACTATCAAGGTACGCATATCGGTACGGCATCCGATGAGCAAGGCTCTTTTATGTTGCGTACCGACCTGTCTCGTAAGCGCACTTTGGTCATCTCTGCCGTGGGCTACCATACACAGCGTTACCCTATCGAGCCCGGTACTATGGCGGGCATACAGGTGGCTCTGCGGGAGAAGACTTCCTTAATAGAAGAGGTGGTTGCTACCCCGGGCGAGAACCCAGCCTTGCCGCTCATCGCTGCCGTGCGCAATGCCAGACCGCAGAACGACCGCATGCTCCATACAGAACAGACTACCTCAGCCGACAGCCGCACGGAACTGTATATCAGTCATATACAGAAACGCCACTTGCAACGCCAACTATGGCGAAGCCTGCAAACAGGGTTGCTTACCGGCGAAGACTCTACCTTGCTGCTACCGCTCTACCGCTCGCAACAAAGTATACTGCTACAAGGCACTGACCTGCACCCCACAAGCGAGAAACAGCAGAAAGCCCTTGTCCTTACTGCCGACGACTACTCTATCCTGCTCCAAACGCAAGGTAACCTCAATTTCTACCACAACTCGCTCAGCCTGCTTGGGCATAGTTTTCTCTCACCGCTTGCCACTTCGGGAGCAACCTACTATCGCTACTATCTCATCGACTCCGTGCAGACCATCCATGGCAAGACCTACATCATCGATTTCCGCACTCGCAACCCTTTCTATGCTACTTTCAACGGCTCGCTACACATCGATTCTTCTACCTATGCCATACTGTCTATTGATGCTACCGTTCCTGCACAAACAAGCGTTAACTACCTCAGCAACTTACAGATACACCAACGCTTTGCGCCCGACCATAGTCTGCAAAGCGAGGAGATAACTACCTTGCTCGATTTTGCTGTCAAAACCGATACTACCCACCTCTTTCCTACAGTGCTGCTCCGCCAAAGCATACAAGCGGACACACCTGTAATAGCAACAGATTCTGCGGTTTACGCTGCGTCGTATCCTTCTGCTTCCTCCGTAGAATCGGCAGAGGCAGCATTTGCAGCACTCGACTCTGTTCCGCTTATTCGCACCGCTAAGTGGGTAGCGGGTATCATCACTACAGGCTATATCTCTACCGGCACTTGTGTGGACATCGGGCATATCGAAGAGATATTGCAGGTGAACCAACATGAGAGCGTCCACCTCGGTTTTCCTTTGCGTACCAACGAGAAGTTGTGGCGCAATGTGTCGCTCGAAGCCTCAGTGGGCTACGGCTTTCGCGACCAAGCGTGGAAAGGTATGGGGCGGGTGAATATCAACCTGCCTACCTTGCGGCGAAACACCTTGCAAATGGAGTATCAGGATCACTATGTATGGAGTGAAGTGGACGATTTCTCGCGCCTGCTCCGTGAGAATAGCATGGGGTGGAAGAATATGGACTTCACCGCCTACGCCTTCGAGACACTGCGCTCCAACCCCTACACGCACAACACGGCAGCACGACAACGCCAAATACAAATACGCACGGAAAACGATTGGACAGACAATATAGAGACTACCCTCTATGGGCGTGTCGGGTGGATGGGCTATGGCAACCCGCTTGTCGGCTACAAGGCTATGCCCTGCTATCGATACCAATCGTTAGGCGGTATCTTGCGTGTCGGGTTTAAGGAACGAAAAGTGGATATGTACTTCCGCCGAGTGCATGTCTATAGCCGGTATCCTGTGCTGTATGTGGGCTTAGAAACAGGTTCGTGGCAGACCGATGAGATGGCGCACTATCGGATGTATGGGCGGCTCAACTTACTGGTGCGCCAGCAGGTCAGTCTGGGTATGGGGGGCTCGTTGGATTGGGCGTTATCGGCGGGCATCGTGTTGGGCAAAGTGCCATACCCGATGTTGCACCACTTTGAGGGCAACCAAGGCTATGCCTACGACCCCTATCGCTTCACGCTGATGAACAACCTGCAATATGCAGCCGACCGCTATCTGTCGCTCCACGCCGAATGGAACGGACAAGGTATTCTCTTCAATCTGATACCCGGCATACGCTATCTGCGCCTGCGCGAGTTGGTCAGTTTCAAACTCGCTTATGGCTATCTCTCTGATACCAACAGCATAGCCCATGCCGATTGGGCAAAGACTGCACTGCCTGCTCTCACAGGTACCGACATACCTTATGTCGAGATGGGTGTAGGTATCGGCAATATCCTGCGTATCGGCGACCTCTACTCGGTGTGGCGGCTCACCAATCGCCAAGACCCCACTACACCACGCTGGGCAATGCGTTTCCGCATCCACATCGGCTTATAGCCTGCTGTACACTCATATTCTCCATATATGCTCCTTTACCTCCCCGACTGCCTCTGAAACATGCAGTATCCTCTCCCTATCTTTCTCGCATCTTTGTCGAGACTATATCGAGCCGTTAATAGGTGATTAAGCAATCTAAACTATGGTAATTACCCGGGAAATAACACCGTGTATTGTCCTAAAAAAGTTGACCAATTTGTGCCTTAATACGGATGTTGGTTGACTCGAAACAGCATTTAGATAGTACATCGTTGACATAATAATATAGGAAACAACGCAATTTATTGAAAAAGAGCATCGTATGTTTGCAAGATTAGATTATTTTGCGTACCTTTGCGGCAAAATGTACTGACCATTTTTTAGACATCTCTGACATAGGGTGTTTTTACACGCTACGCTATACGGAATTAAAGCAACGGAGATTTCAGAGCACTACAGTATAAACATAACCTTAATAATAGAAAAAGATAATATTTTATGGAATCTATATTTGATGATATCGACGTGGACGATGAAATAAAAAAACAAGATACATACGAAGTTAATTATGATGAAGGAAAACTACTAATGATGCAACACTATTTTAATAGTCACATACATGGAGTTACATTCAAAATAACACCAAAAGTTAATGAATCGGCATTTGAGACTAGCGATTTTGACATCACTGTTGAGAGTGCAAGCAAAGATATAAACGAATGGTACTTCATAATAAACAACGAATTCTCAGATTTAAATGAAGAAAAAACACAAGTCGTATATCCAACATACTTATTACCGGCTAGCGTAAAACTTTTTGGTGAACTTATTAAATTACAAAACCAATATACCAACTCCAACGAAAATCTATTCAAGTGCATAAAGTTCTTAAAGAAAGCAGGCGAATAATGTTATTCCACCATATATTAAAAAGGACACCCATTTGGATGTCCTTTTCTTTTTTAACCTATCAGCCAAGAAAAATCTTCATTACTACTCTCTATCACTTTTCTAACATTATCTAGCAATCTATTTAACTCACTATCTGATGAACCAAATTTATTCTGAACTTTTTTATAATTCTTGATTATATCCAACAATTCGTACATCTTGTCTTCATGCTTATCCCAACGACTATCTTTATTTATAGACTCCATTATATAGCGAGCAAAATTATCACACTCCTTATCACTAAAACTATATGATAAATTACTATTCTCTATAGCATCATATAATGCAGAACTCAGCATATCACGATGGTTATTTGGTTCTACCGATTCAAAAACCTTAACACCTTTAACCACCAATAACTCACTCTCATTCCTCTGCTCTACTTGTGCATTCGTCAATTAACTTGCCATCAACGAATAGAACCATTGGGAGACCAATACGCCATTAATGAAAAACTAACGGAGAATAAATCTGTGTAGTCGTTGTTGCAAAGTTGGCACAAGGCTTGCATAAGTCGAAAAAATATGCTAACTTTGCAATCGTTTGTTATGCATAGTTTGCTTTATGTGTGTGTTATATGTCTATGATATGTTATTGATATAAGAGCGCAGAGTATATAACTGATGCGTAAGAGGGTATGACAAACCCGCGAGAGTACATAACCAATACCCGCAAGTGGGTATATAACCGGTACACAAAAAATAATCACAACAGATAAACAAGCAGATGCACAAATAGATATACAACAGATAATCAAAAACTTATGAGAATACATTTTATAGCGATAGGGGGTGCTGCTATGCACAACTTAGCGATGGCAGTAGCGAGCAAAGCGGGTTACATTGTTACCGGTTCGGATGATGAGATATTCGACCCTGCGCGAACTCACTTGCGTGATGCTGGGTTGTTGCCCGCAGAGCCGGGGTGGCATCCGGAGAAGATAACAAGCGACATCGATGCAATCATCCTGGGTATGCATGCCCGTGAGGACAATCCTGAACTGGTGCGTGCTCGTGAGTTGGGATTGAAAATCTATTCTTTCCCCGAGTATCTCTACGAGCAGACACGCAATAAGGTGCGTATCGTAGTGGGGGGCAGTCACGGCAAAACCACCACCACCTCGATGATACTCTATGTCTTGCAGCACTTGGGGATAGAAACCGACTATATGGTAGGTGCGCAGATAGAGGGTTTTGAGCGTATGGTGCGCTTGAGCGATACGGCAAAGTATGCAGTGTTTGAGGGAGATGAGTACCTTACTTCTCCCATAGATTTGCGTTCTAAGTTTCTGTGGTATCACCCGTATGTTGCCATTTTGACAGGTATCGCATGGGACCACATCAATGTATTTCCCACTTTCCCGCAGTATGTGGAGACCTTCCGCAAGTTTGTAGATACCATAGAGCCGAACGGCACTTTTATCTACTATCAAAACGATGACAATCTATGCAAGATAGCCTCCGGTGCGCGTGCTGATATTGCTTGTGTTCCATACGATGCCTATACGGGCGATGTGGCAATGCAAGTGTTTGGACGACACAATATGCAGAACTTGCAGGCGGCTTGTTTGGCATGCGAGCAGATAGGCGTAAAAGCCGATGATTTCTATCGTATCATCAGTGGTTTTACGGGTGCAAGCAATCGTTTGGAGAAAATATGCGAGGCGGGTAACTCGGTGGCATACAAGGACTTTGCACATTCACCGAGCAAACTAAAAGCCACGGTAAATGCAGTGCGAGAGCGGTATAAGGATAAGACCTTGGTGGCTTGTATGGAGTTGCATACTTTCAGTTCGCTTATGGCAGATTTCTTGCCGCAGTACAAAGGTTGTATGCAGGAAGCCGATGTGGCGATAGTATATTTCAATCCGAAAGTGATTGAACATAAGCGACTTACACCGATTACGGCCGAGGAAGTGAAACAGGCTTTCGGAATGGATAATGTAGAGGTATATACCGATAGTGAGGCAATGCAATCGCGCTTGAAAGAATTAGACTATACCAATACTGCCTTGCTGATGATGACGAGTGGCACTTTTGATGGCATAGACATTCCCGCCTTTGCCAAAAAACTACTAAGGAATGCGACCTCCCCAAGCCCCTCCAAAGGAGGGGATGTTGCAGACTAGATATTCTAGATGAACTAGATGTTATAGGGACATTATTCATTATGCAAGGACATCTCCTCCCTGGAGGGCTTGGGGAGGTCTTAATGGCTCTTTATATGGCTTTTAATGAAGCCTTAAAACACCATTCTGTGGAGAAAGAATAATGTCTAATTACGATAATTATATGTTTAATCGTCAATTAACCGTTAACGGAGAATAGAACTATTAACGGAGAACCAAAACCATTAAGGGAGAACAAGAACTATTAACGGAGAACCCGCCACACAGTTTTAATGGCTCTTTATATGGCCTTTAATGGAGAGTAAACGGGGGCAATATGGCACGAGATTTGTATAGAATAGGCAAACAGACTTTTATTTATGGATAAACAGACTAAACGCGACCATTTATATATGCGAATGGCGCGTACTTGGGCAGAAAATAGTTATTGCACTCGTCGTCAGGTGGGCGCATTGCTCGTAAAAGACCAGATGATTATCTCTGACGGATACAATGGTACTCCGAGCGGGTTCGAGAATAAGTGTGAGGACGAGAATAATGTTTCCAAGCCTTATGTGCTCCATGCAGAAGCCAATGCTATCACCAAAGTAGCACGGAGCAACAACAGCAGCGAGGGGGCTACTATGTATGTTACCGCCTCGCCTTGTATGGAGTGTGCCAAATTGATTATCCAAGCTGGTATCAAACGCGTGGTGTATGGTGAGGAATACCGTATCATGGACGGTATCGAACTGCTGCAACGAGCCGGCATAGAAGTGTGCTACTTGCAAGACGAACCCCACGAAAAGAAAGATGAAACCCCTGAAAAGACAGAGTGAACACTCAAAAAGGAAGGACTGACTCTCAAAAAAGGAAAGACTGATTAGATAGTGGAAAAGCAGGGATACGAACAGATAGAAAAAACTCAAAGATGACGAATAATTAAAACAAGACCGATTATGAAAAATATAAAGAAATACATCTATCCGACCGTGGCGGTAGTATGCCTGTTGGTCGGTTTTTTGATAGGTGATGCTGTGAGCAACAAAGTGAATGCACAACGATTTGTGTTCCAAAACGGACAACTGTATCAGCAGCCCGAGTCGAAGATAGACCAACTGATGCAACTGATGCAGACGGCTTATGTAGATGAACTGAATATCGATTCTATCACCGATGAGGTAATGCAAGACATTGTGCAGAAACTTGACCCGCACTCGGCTTATATTCCCAAGAAAGACTTGGAGATGGTCAATTCGGAGTTGTCATCTTCGTTCTCCGGAATAGGTGTACAGTTCTCCATACAGAGCGATACAATTAATATCGTAGCCGTGGTGGCAGGTGGTCCTTGCGAGGGAGTAGGGGTCTTGGCAGGCGATAAAATCATCACTGTGGACGACTCGCTTTTTGTGGGTAAGAAAATCAACAACGAGCGTGTAATGCATACCCTGCGTGGGGAAAAAGGTACAAAAGTAAAATTGGGTATCAAGCGTAGCGGAGAACCTGACCTGCTCTACTACACGATTACGCGTGGTGATATACCTGTTACTTCGGTGGATGCTAAGTTTATTATCACCGCTAAGAATGGTGAGAAGATAGGTTTTGTGCGCGTCAATAAGTTCGGAGAGAACACCTATAATGAGTTTATCTCTGCATTGGCAACCCTCAAGGCACAAGGTGCCACCGCTTATATTGTAGATTTGCGTGAGAACTCAGGCGGCTTTATGGACCAGGCTATCCGTATGGCAAATGAGTTTCTCAATGCGGGTGAGATGATTGTCTATGCTGAGGGGCGTGCTTATCCTCGCTATGAGGCTAAGGCTAATGGTACGGGGCGTTTTAAGAAAGTGCCTTTGGTAGTATTGATAGATGATTTCTCGGCGTCGGCAAGTGAGATTTTCTCGGGTGCCATGCAGGATAATGACCGTGCTACCATCATCGGTCGCCGTTCGTTTGGCAAAGGCTTGGTACAGCAGCAGATGCCTTTTGCTGACGGTAGTGCCATTCGTCTGACTGTGGCTCGCTACTATACCCCGTCGGGGCGGTGCATACAGAAACCTTATACTTTGGGCGACCAGACCGACTATGAGAAAGAGTTGCTCGACCGCTTTGAGAATGGGGAGTTCTACACCGCTGACAGTGTTCACTATGCAGATACTACGCTCTACTATACCAAGCAGGGTAGAGTGGTGCATGGCGGAGGCGGTATCATGCCGGACATCTTTGTAGGACGCGATACCACACTCTATACGCCTTATTTTAATAAGGTTGTCAATCGTGCCTATACCTATCAGTTCGCCTACCAATATACCAATGCTCACCGCAAGGAACTGAGCCGGTACAAGGACTGGCGGGCATTGGAGAAACATCTCAACGATGCCAACTGGTTGCCCGAGTTTGTACGCTACTGCCAAGAGAAAGGTATCGAATCGAACACGCAGGAGATACGCAAGTCGCAACAACCGCTGACACGCCTTGTCAATGCCTATATCGTGCGCAATATATTGGGTGATGAGGGCTTCTTCCCCCTCTTTGAACGCGATGATGAGATAACTAAACGCGCAGTGGAACAACTGAGCAAGTAATTCAATGCATAATGCATAATGCATAATGTAAGGTTGCAATTCTTAATTCATAATTGATAGATGATGACTGTAATAGACAAATTAGTTGCTCTGCGGAGACTGATGCAGGAGCAACACCTAAGTGCTTATATCGTGCCGGGGACAGACCCGCACGCGTCGGAATATATGGCTGCCCATTGGACTGAGACCACTTGGTTATCAGGCTTTAAGGGGGAGACGGGGACGGTAGTTGTTACCCTCGATAAGGCTTTCCTTTGGACTGACTCACGCTACTATCTGCAAGCCGATATTGAGTTGGCAGGCAGTACTGTCCAACTGATGCGTGAGTCGGATATCAACTGCCCCACCATAGCCGAATGGCTGTGCGATAATGTGCAGGGTACTGTAGGACTGAACCCCGAGATGTATAGTGTGAATGCGTTTGCTGACTTGCGCAACCAATTAGCCGAGGCCGGCCTTAGCACCAAGTCGGTCGATTTGATTCGTCCGCTGTGGGTAGAGGGTCGTCCCGCCATTCCGCAAAACCCGCTTTATGCGTATGAGGAGCAATATGCAGGCGAGTCGGTAAGCAGTAAACTGGCGCGGATACGCGAGGCAATGAGCAAGAAAAAAGCCGATGCCATGATTATCTCTGCCTTGGATGAGATAGCATGGTTGCTCAATATACGCGGAACGGATGTGGAGTATAATCCGTTGGTAATCAGTTATGTAGTGCTGGAACAAAATAGTTGCACCCTGTTTGTTGCGCCCGAGAAAGTGAATGCCGAGGCTGCGGCTTATTTGGAGCGTGAGCATATCTCCCGTGCCGGGTATGAGGAGGTGTTTGCTTATATAGCAGGCCTCAGGGGCACGGTGCTGTACGATGGCGCGAAAGTGAATGAGGCACTCTATGAGGCTATCCCCGGCGAGTGCCGTAAGATAAATGCTCAGTCGCCTATCTTGGTGGCGAAGAGCAAGAAGAATGCCGTAGAGTTGGAGGGCGAGCGTATAGCGATGCGTGAGGATGCAGTGGCTCTTACTCGTTTCTTCCGCTGGCTGGAAGAAGAGGCTTTTGCCAATGGCAGAACGCAGACCGAATGGTCGCTGATGGAGCAACTGCATAAGTACCGTGCTATGGGTAAGCACTTTGTGGAGGAGTCGTTTGGTACGATAGCAGGCTATAAGGGGAATGGAGCCATTGTACATTATGCGGCTACGGAGGACCAGTGTGCAGTGGTTAAGCCCGATGGTATGCTCTTGCTTGATTCGGGCGGACAGTACCTCGACGGAACAACCGACATCACTCGTACCACTTGGTTAGGCGGCAATATCCCCGAGCAAGCCAAACTCGACTATACCTATACGCTCAAAGGGCATATTGCTTTGCAGACGATTCAGTTCCCCGCCGGTACGCGAGGTAACCAGTTAGATGCGCTGGCTAAGCAGTATATGTGGGCCAATGGCATCACTTTTGGTCATGGTACAGGTCATGGGGTAGGTCATTTCTTGGGCTGCCACGAGGGGCCGCAGAATGTGCGCACCGACAACAACCCGACCCGCTTGGAGGTTGGGCAAATCGTTTCAGACGAACCGGGTATCTATCGTACTAATGAGTGGGGTATTCGTATCGAGAACCTCATCACGGTTGTTCCCGCCGAGCGGAAAAAAGCGGCTACTACCGATGATGAGTTCCTTACCTTCGAGACACTTACGCTGTGTTTTTACGATACTTCTCTTGTTGAGATGTCGCTTATGACGCAAGCCGAGATAGATTGGCTCAATGCCTACCATGCCTTTGTGTATCAAGAGATTGCGCCTCGTCTCGATGCTGCCGACGCTGCCTTCTTAGCAAAAAAATGCCAACCCCTCAATAGATAAGGAGCAAAGATGTAATGGAACATGTAATTACCATGTAATTAGACATATATTAAGAAAAGGGGCAGCGTTGTGTTGTCCCTTTTTCTTAATGCATAATGCTCCGCCCTAGAATCCCTAGACCATCTAGAGTTCCTAGAGCATCTAGACCATCTAAAATCCCTAGAAATTTTACGCAAGCACATCCCCTCCCTTGGAGGGGCTTGGGAAGGTGTTCATTATGCATTGAAAAAGTGCCTTTTGCTGTCATTTTGTCAAACCGACCTTGTCGAGACTTCGTCGAACTCTTGTCGAGACCTTATCGAGACCTAACGGCAAAATCGCCATTATCATTTTGTCAGTTTTAGCACCGTTTCTCTAACTAAATGATATTTACATCGGATAACCACTATCGGCAACTTTCTGCAACATCTGCTGTAGATATTTTTCTAACGGTATGTTTTCACTGATATCCATTCGCTTTTTTATGCGCTGTCTGCGGCTCCAAATAGTGCGTTGTGTTGAACCGAGCAGGAGGCAGATGTCAGATATATCTAGTCCCAAAAGCATAAGGGCAAATAGTCGATTCGTAGCCTGCATAAGTGTGTATTTTGTATATGTAAATAAAAAGCAGTACCTTTGCAATGTCAAAATCCACTAATCTGAAGCAACAGAACTTGTTGGCGGAAGAATAACCAAAATTATTTGAATCTGAAAAAACAACTAAGTCTATGTGTAGAAATTGCAAATCATTTGTTCGCTCAGCGGTGTTTATCCTATGTGTGTCGATAGGGATGGTCTCGTGTAGCAAGTTGCCTGACGATTTGCCAAGTACGGCTATAACTCGTCATTGCCCCTTTGTCGGAGAAAGAGTATCATACCTTGTGGGCAGATACCATTACCCCTCCTTCCAATCCATTGGCACCTGCGCACAATGATAGTCTGGTAACCGTTAAGGGAAGTCTTCATTTGGATGGCTTGCGGTGGTCTTCCAACAACGAGTTGTACGCCTGCATATACAGCGGCATAAATACATACAATCTGATGACGCGCACCGTTCTTTCCGGTAGCATAAATTTGCAGTTTTGGCAGTTAGACGCACCTATGTTACAACCCGGTTTTGCTGGTATGACAGACACCATTTGCGTAGGTGATACCATTGCGGTAACGGGCTACCCATATTCTCTTTTCAACCACACCGCAACAGCATTAGATGTGCGCTTCGTACAGAAATATAGTTCACCCAAAAAGGATGAGTTCAAATAGTTTAATTAGTAGTAAATCAATTGATTGTGAGAAGACTATCGGTATATCTGATTGCATTGATTCTATGGTTGTGTAGTGCAATACCCGTTATGGCATCGCCTGTTGCCACATCATCTGCCACTGCAGAATCGCCTCACGAGTTGCGTTTGGGCTTTTCTGATTCGTTTATTCCCGCCGACCGAATGCAACGGGCTATCAACGCTGATTATTGGCACACCCCATCGCCGAGTAGTGCTGTCGAGGGCATGCCCGTAGATGAAGCAGATGCCTTCCTTCGGCAATATGAGCGTTCTCTCTATAGCCATATCTACAATACGGGGCATTTCTTTGTAGAGTATCAGTACCGTTTAACCCATGTGGTAAGTGGGGGTATAGATGCCAATATGGCGGCAATAGGTGCTACCTGCAAAGTAACTGACGGATACAATACGGTAAAAGCCAACTATCGCAACCATATATATGTGTGGAGTGCTTTGCCTACGGTGCGATTCTGCTATTTGGAGCACCCTCATATACGGTTATATTTATCGCTCGGATTGGGTTACACTTCGTATGTTGGCACTTGGGATAATAGTCGGATCTTGCGTCATGGCGTAGGACTGAATGTTACCCTCTTGGGTGTGCAGGTTGGTGGAAAGCATGTATTTGGTGGAGTAGATCTTGGTGCTTTCAATGCTTGGTATGCCACACCTTCCGCTATGCAATGGATGCCCTTCTCGCGTATGCTGAGTGCTTCTATCGGTTGCAGGTTTTGATATTCAATCTAAAATTGAAAATTATAAATGGATACCTTTGTGATATATATATGCTGTAGGTAATATAGAGACCAATTATGAATTCAAAATAGAGAATGAACGGGTTATGAAAACGAAATTGCGTGTAGTAGTGTGGGTGATAGGTATATTGTGCCTATCAGTGGATACCATGTCAGAGCCCAAAGAGATGCGTGCTGCGAGCAGGCATGAGATAAGAGTAGGTATTGGCGAAAGTGTAGTGGATGGCGCTCTTATCGCCTCGCATGATGTCTATGTGATGAAAAATACTTATGTTGCGCCCAACCTATTTGCGGAGTATCAATATCGTGTCAACGACTGGTGCGGAGTAGGTGTGCAAGTGAATGGTGCATGGCGTGGCTCTTATTTGCGTAGGCGTGGTGATGAAACGATGTCTTGGATGCATATCACGATAGGTACACTTGCCATAATGCCCACGGTGCGGTTCACCTATCTGCATCGCGAATGGGTGAATCTGTACTCTGCTTTGTCTTTTGGCTACTATATAGGTTTTGGAAATTGCAATCGCGATAGGTCGGTGGGCTGTGGTGCGGCAGGCAGCGTGTGCCTGCTGGGCATTTCAGTTGGACGAAATCATTTCTTCGCTTCGGGTGAGATAGGCGCATTGTGCGGCGTGGCCGACAATGGGGTGGAGCAGTTAGGTTCACGACTACTTTCTATCTCCCTTGGCTACAGATTTTGATTATTCAATGAAGAATGAGACCTCCCCAAGCCCCTCCAAGGGAGGGGATGTCCTTGCATAATGAATAATGCCCCTAGAATATCTAGAACATCTAGAGTATCTAGAATACCTAGATAATATAATAAAAAGAGAGTGCCTATGAGTAGGCACTCTCTTCTTGATATACTTAGATAATTATTTCGGTTTATTGTTTGTGGAGTTGGTGTTATTCTCCGCCAATTATTTCTCCATTATTTTACGGTAGAGCACTTTGGGGTCGACAGCGTGTGCGATGAGGGCGTGTAGGTCGTCTATCTTGATGCGCTCTTGCTGCATAGTGTCTCGATAGCGGACGGTAACGCAGTTGTCGGTGAGTGTGTCGTGGTCCACGGTGATGCAGAAAGGCGTACCGATGGCATCCTGACGGCGATAGCGTTTGCCGATAGAGTCTTTCTCGTCGTAGTTGGTATGGAAGTCGAACTTGAGCATATCGACAATCTCTCGTGCTTTCTCGGGTAGTCCGTCTTTGCGTACAAGGGGCATGACGCAGGCTTTTACGGGTGCCAATACAGGCGGCAGGGAAAGTACTACACGGGTATCTCCACCCTCCAGTTGCTCCTCCTTATAAGCCGAGCACATCACACTGAGGAACATACGGTCCACACCGATAGAGGTCTCAATCACATATGGCGTGTAACTCTGATTGAGTTCGGGGTCGAAGTACTCCATTTTCTTGCCGCTGAACTTGGCATGTTGGCTAAGGTCGAAATTAGTTCGGCTGTGAATGCCCTCCACTTCCTTAAAGCCGAACGGCATCTGGAACTCGATGTCGGTAGCGGCATTGGCATAGTGCGCCAGTTTCTCGTGGTCGTGGAAACGGTATTTCTCATCGCCCAGTCCGAGTGCTTTGTGCCATTTCAAGCGGAATTGTTTCCAGTGTTCAAACCATTTCATCTCCTCGCCCGGGCGGACAAAGAACTGCATCTCCATTTGCTCGAACTCGCGCATGCGGAAGATGAACTGTCGTGCGACAATCTCGTTACGGAAAGCCTTACCTATTTGTGCGATACCGAAAGGAATCTTCATGCGTCCTGTCTTCTGCACATTGAGGAAATTGACGAATATACCCTGCGCCGTCTCGGGGCGGAGATAGATTTTCATTGCTCCGTCGGAGGTGCTACCCATCTCGGTTTGGAACATGAGGTTGAACTGCCGCACATCGGTCCAGTTGCGTGTACCGCTGATGGGGCAGACGATTTCCTCGTCAAGGATGATTTGTTTCAACTCGGCTAAGTCGTTGTCGTTCATCGCCTTGCTGTATCGCTCGTGGAGGGCATTGCGTTTGTCGATATGCTCTTTCACGCGCTCGTTGGTCTGCTTATAGAGTTCCTCATCGAAGTTATCACCGAAGCGTTTGCGTGCTTTTTCGAGTTCTTTCTCGATTTTCTCGTCATACTTGGCTATTTGGTCTTCGATGAGTACATCGGCACGATAGCGTTTCTTGGAGTCGCGATTGTCGATGAGCGGGTCATTGAAAGCATCGACATGCCCTGAGGCCTTCCAAACGGTGGGGTGCATAAAGATAGCGGCATCGATGCCCACGATGTTCTCGTGGAGGAGAGTCATCGAGTCCCACCAATACTTTTTGATATTGTTTTTGAGTTCTACGCCGTTCTGCCCATAGTCATAGACGGCACCGAGCCCGTCGTAGATGTCGCTGCTTGGGAATACAAAGCCGTATTCCTTGCAGTGCGCTACCAACTTTTTGAAAGTTTCTTCTTGTGTTGCCATATTGTTGTTTTGTGTTTATTTACTTCGTGTTAGTTACGCTGTCGCGTGTTTTGACTGCAAAGTTACTACAAATAGTTGATATAGGCAAATAAAAGTGCTGCGGTTCATTATTGTTTGTTTTGCGGGTCTTTGAGGACATTGAATCGGGAGGAGTACATAAAGAACTTGCGGGCGAGGAAGTTCCAAGCGAAACAGATGACCGTCATAATCAGTTTACTGACAAGATAGTGCACTCCCACTTTCTCGGTGAAGAACCATATACCTGCTTCGAGGAATAGTAGTCCTAATCCCCCGATAAGGAACACCCCTGCAATCTCGCCTGCTCTTGATTTAGGTTCGCCTCTGAAAACCAGGAACTTAGAGATAGCATAATTAGTTAGTGTACCTGTGATGAAACCAATCAGTGCGGCTATCAAGTAGGGTATGCCCATAACATACGAGGTAAGGAAATAACTGCCATAATCTACGGCAAATGCACCCACAGCCACAAAGCAATAGCGGAAGAGTTGGAGCCATATATTGTTGGTGTCCTGCCGAAAAAGGATGTCAATTAGTTTTTTGCTGTCCATATTCTATATCAACATATAATCGCCATATAATTATCTATAATAATTGATGAATAATTACATGATAATTATATGTTTTCTATTATTTGTCGTTTGTATTCTCAGACAATTGCTCGGCTGCTTGTCGGTCGAAGACGAGGAGGTAGGTGCCTGTGTTCTCGTAGTACGCCAATGCGCGTGGGAAGAACTGCGGGTAGTTCTGTATGGCGGGAATCAAGTAACGATAAGTGGAACTATATCCGAGTGCGTCCACCAATACCAAATCGACTTTTTTCTTGACCAAGTCAGCAATCAGAGCCTCTGCGTTGTCGGTGTAGGCATAGTTCACTCCCGGTCGCTCACTATACATATAGAGCATCTGGGGCTTGCGAGAGCAGACGATGGTCTCGGCGGATGTGTTCTTCTTGAGCGACTTGCCAATGGCGAAGAACTGCTGATAGTTGACGGGGTATTTCTGCTGTGCGAGCAGGTGTTCCTCTTGCAGTCCGCTCTTGGCAAAGAATAGCAACACGAGCAACACATAAGCAGGGAGGGTTTTCTCTTTCCATTTGCGCTGTATGAGCCACGAGCCTCCCCACCACAGTCCGATGAGCAGAAAAGCCGTCAAGAAAGGCAGCACAGAGGTGATATATCTGTTTCCGCTGGGTGTGCTGAAGATAGAGATGACGCCCAAGGTAGCGGCGATATATCCGATAGCAAACCAACGCTGTTTGCCTAATTTCCATGCACCGAGGAGCATCACGCAGAGCATCACAGCGCCCAAGAGGTAGATATACCAAGTGTAGGTAGGTGCATCACAGTTGAGTTTGGCAAAAGGCATGATAGTGTTTGGAAAAGCATTGAATATCAGCATCTTGAGTGTCTCAAAGAATCGTGAAACTACTTCCCCGAAACTCAGCGACCCCATCTCCGGTCGCCATGGATTGGCCACCATAATACTATCGAGGTATCGGTTTCCGTTGAGCCCTAAGGCTTTGTTGCGTATCATCCAAGGCAGGCACCCTATAGCAAAGCCGACTATGGTGGCAGGCAGGGCAGCCCAACGACGACGCACCAAGAATAGCAATACTACCGCAGCCACCAAGGCTACACCTTGCGTGCGGATATGATAGGTGAACACCAATGCAACGAGCATGACATAGAACCACGGTGAAGCAAGTTCGCTCCACCATTTCTTCTCGTGCCGGCAGAGCATGACGAGCGAGAAGAACACCAACATACTCATCAGTAGGAAACTCGACTCCGACATCATCATCGTGGAGAAATGGAGCAACCTTGGGCAGAAAAGACCCGATACAGACGCCACAAAACTAATATCCATAGGTAGCGAGAGTGCCAGTAGAGCAAAATAAAGCAGTAGTATGCTCCCCAATACAAACACCTCGTTGAGCCATTTCTGCGCCACTATGCTGTCGGTAATGGCACGCAAAGGGGTCATCAGAATAGGGTAGCCGGGCGGGAAAGTAGATGTGGCGGGATGTCCGGGTGAGGAAAGGTCGCAATAGCCCTCGCCTGCTGCCAACGATGTGGCGTAGATATAATAGTTGAAGTTATCCCCATTCAGGTCGGGCTTGCTATTGAAAGTGTATAGCACCAATGCCAACCATGCCACCACGATGATAGCGGGGAAGACAATATACTTAAAGATATTATTTCTGCTCATGATACTCTTTTTCGGTGTTTACATTCCATATATTCGTTTTATCTTCTATGCCGCCACGGATATTGCGCACACACTCTATGGCTGTCATCATAGAGTGGTCCATATTATTATATCTGTGTTGTCCGTTGCGCCCGAGGCAATAGAGGTTAGGTATGGTATCGAGGAAGGCTTTAACGGTATCTAACTGATAATAAGAGCCATAGTAGGCGGGGTAGGCTTTCTTTATGCGCACATGGCAGGCGTCGAGTACATCCTCACGGTTGATGATGTCTATCTTGACGAGTTCGTCGATAGCCATTTGGATAAATTGCTCCTTGGGCATATTCCAGAAGGTATCGCCCTCGGTGCAGAAATACTCCAAGCCAATCCACATTGTATGCTCATAGTCGTTCACAAGGTAGGGCGACCAGTTGTTGAATACTTGCAAACGACCGATATGTACATCGCGCTCCTGGATATAAATCCATGTATCCGGTACACGCCCGTCGTAGGTGGGGATGTGTGTCTTGTTCTTGATGCGCATTTGTTTCACGCAGAGGCCCACCGTGATAAAATCGCGATAAGGCAGACTGCCTGCAATCTCCTGCACCGGCTTGGGCACTTCTACACCGTGAATAGCAGGTACTAAGTCCTTGATGGGCATCGTGGAGAGGAAATAGTTGCAAGCAAAAGTATGCATACTGCCGTCTTTGGTGCGTGCCACCACCGATACTACCTTACCATTATCTACATTCACACCCACTACCTCATGCCCCGTCAGTATCTCTCCGCCCATCTTGCGTACATCGTCTGCCACGGTCTCCCATAGTTGCCCGGGACCGTATTTAGGATAGATAAACTGCTCTATCAAAGAGGTCTCTACATGCTTGCTTTTCAGCCCGAGGCTGCGCTGAAGCATATCTTTTAGCACGGACATGATACTCAATCCCTTCACACGCTGGCTGCCCCAATCGGCTCCCAACTTAGAAGGATGCACACCCCACACTTTCTCGGTATAGCCCTCGAAGAACATCTCATATAAGGGGCGTCCGAAACGATTGATATAGAAGTTCTCCAGCGAGGTCTCCGGCAGTTTATGCACGCATGACCACAGATAACCAAAGCCCGCCCGCATAGTGTTGGCAAAACCCATATTGAGGAAGGTTTCTTTCTTCATCGAGATGGGATAATCGAAGAACTTACGCAGGAAGAAAATACGGCTCACTCGGTTGCGAAGGAGCATCACACGGTCGGTTTGCTCGGGGTCGGGACCACCTTTTGCCAAGGGTTTATCGTTGGTATGCAACAGAATATCATCTTTCGAGGGTGCGCCTTGTGTGGGCATTACTTGTTGCCACCAGTTCATCACCTCCTCGCTCTTCGAGAAGAAACGATGACCGCCTATATCCATGCGGTTGCCTTTGTACTGCACCGTCTGCGAGATACCTCCGATAGCATCGGTTGCCTCTAAGATAACAGGCTGAATATCTGTGTTTTTTAGTAGTTCGTAAGCAGCAGTCAGTCCTGCCGGACCCGCACCTGCTATCACGGCTATTTGTTTTTCGTTCTCTTCCATATCCAATTCATTTTTACACTATTTTGGGTGTATTGGGTTGTCTTTCGGTTGTCGTAAGATAATAATTTGCAACAAACTATTTCTATTCGTGGCAAAGGTACACAAAAAAAATATATTTTTCTCTATATGCTTCGGATTTTTCGGATATTCTATGAAAACTATATACTCTAAGGTGCTATGCATTGGACAATTGGACGACTAAATTATGCATTCATCATTATGCAAGGACATCCCCTCCTTTGGAGGGGCCTGGGGAGGTCTATTCTTCATTATGCATTGCATTACGCGCCTCGGTTTGCTTATTCCAAACATTTTGTGTAACTTTGCACTCGCTTTCGCGGGGCTATTGTTTTTCCCCCGCATAACTATTAAAACACTGAAAACATGCGTACAGAGCAAGAATTATCCGGTGTGAGTCTCTTAGGAGAGAACCGCACCAAGTATCCTACCGATTATGCCCCCGAGATGCTGGAGACTTTCGTCAATAAGCACCCCGAAAACGAGTACTTAGTTACTTTCCATTGCCCCGAGTTTACCTCCCTTTGTCCGAAAACAGGGCAACCCGATTTTGCTACTATCATCATCTCGTATATCCCCCGCGAACGGATGGTGGAGAGCAAGTCGCTCAAACTCTATCTGTTCTCTTTTCGCAATCATGGTGATTTCCACGAGGATTGCGTGAATATCATTATGAATGACTTAGTGAAACTGATGGACCCCAAATACATCGAGGTTACGGGTATCTTTACCCCCCGTGGAGGCATCAGTATATACCCCTTTGCTAACTATGCCGATGAGCAACATCAGACACTCAAACAACAACGCCTGGCGGCTCGATTTGTAGAGGTATTGTCTGATAATCAATGATTTACAATTAGTATGAAAGACGCTGTAATTATTTTGTCCGGTGGATTGGATTCCACTACAATGCTCTACGAATACAAAGACGAGATTGCCCTTGCCTTGAGTTTTAACTATGGCAGCAATCACAACGAGCGGGAACTTCATTTCGCTCGTCTCCATTGCGACCGACTGGATATCCCGCATATCATCATCCCGCTCGATTTTATGCATCAGTACTTCCGCAGTTCGCTGCTGCAAGGGGCTGACGCTATTCCGGAGGGAAACTACGACGATGAGAATATGCGTTCTACGGTGGTGCCTTTCCGCAATGGAATCATGTTGGCTATTGCTGCCGGTATGGCTGAGAGTAGGGGATACAAGCGTATTATGATGGCTAACCACGCCGGAGACCATGCTATCTATCCCGACTGCCGACAGACTTTTGTTGATGCGATGAACCAAGCCATACAGGCAGGCACTTATGACGGCATACAACTCTTTACTCCCTATACCAACATCACCAAGGCGGATATTGCTCGCCATGGTAAAGCACTCGGTATTGATTATGCGGAGACTTGGAGTTGCTACAAGGGTGGGGAGAAACATTGTGGCAAATGTGGCACCTGCACCGAACGACGAGAAGCCCTCCGAGAAGCCGGTATCGATGACCACACCGAATACGAGGATTAGTTGCTATTATTTATCCATTATGCATTATGCATTATGCATTATGCATTGTGCATTTTTAATTGAGCGAAGCAATATGTATTATGTAGAAAAGCGTTTGGAGATTAGCGCAGCACATAATCTTCACCTGTCGTACGAAAGTAAGTGCGAGGCGCTGCATGGCCACAATTGGATTATTGTGGTCTATTGCAAAGCCAAACAACTTAATCAAGATGGTATGGTAACCGATTTTACCCATATCAAAAAAGTGGTGAAAGATACTTTCGACCATAAGTATATCAATGAGGTGCTCGATGTCAATCCATCGGCGGAGAATATTGCACGATATATCTGCGACCATGTGGAGAACTGCTATAAGGTGAGTGTACACGAGTCAGAGAACAACTGCGCCATCTACGAGCGCGATGAAGATTAATTGCCATACAACTATGCATTCATCATTATGCATTCTTAATTAGATGAGCATGTATCGTGTAAATGAGATATTTTATAGCCTGCAAGGTGAGGGCTTCCATATGGGGCAACCTGCGGTGTTTGTTCGTTTGAGCGGGTGTAACCTCCGCTGTCCTTTCTGTGATACCGATTTTAGTCAATATACCGAGATGACGGAGCAGGACATTGCAGTAGAAGTGCAACGCCTAAGCGATGACCCGCAAGTGTTGATTGTCCTTACCGGAGGCGAACCGACCCTGCAAGCAGATGACAACCTTATCAAGGCGCTCCATAGCACAGGTAAAAAGATTTGTGTTGAAACCAATGGCACACACCCTGTTCCAGCGGGTATCGATTGGATTACTTGTTCCCCTAAGGAGGGCAGCAAAGTACTACTCACAAGGGCGGACGAACTGAAGATTGTTTATCAAAATCAAGATGTAGAGCATTGGGCAAACAGTATTGTGGCAGCCCGGCTCTACTTGCAACCCTGCTCCTGCCAAAACACCGAAGAAGTAGTGAACTATATCCTACAACATCCCCATTGGCACCTCTCCCTGCAAACACATAAGTATCTGAATATCAGATAAGTACAAAAGATAAAGGAGCAAGGAATAAGTACGAAGGAAGAAATAGTAAGGAATAAGGATAAAGGACTTGGAATACCTGTAGGAAGGGTATCTCAAGTCCTTTCTTGTTGTTCAAACAAGTCCATTATGCATTTCATCATTCTGCATTCATCATTATGCTACCTCCGACACACAAACACTAATTTAGTTTTTGGCTATTTGTAAACCCCGTATAAATGTTTTTGGTAAATTCTTGAAATGTGTTTTTGAGGGTTTTTGTATAGAAAAGCATCAGCAAGTCCATTATGCATTATGCATTCATCATTATGCATTGAATTAAGCCGTTTTACTGTCATTTTGTCAAACAGCCTTTACCGAGCCTTTATCGGACTCTTACCGAGACCTTACCGAGATCTAAGAATAATTTGCCAATAATCATTTTGTTAGTTTTATGTGCATTTATCTAACAAAAAGTCAATCGTTTATATCCGCTCCATTCAGCCGAAAAATCAACCCCACGCAGTTTTAATGGCTCTTTACATGGCTTTTAATGGAGCCTTAAAACACCATTCTACGGAGAAAGAAATTAATGTTTAATTACATGATAATTATATGTTTAATGGTCAATTAACCGCAATTAACGGAGAACCAAAGCCATTAACGGAGCCCCCACCACCTATTTACGGCGAGTTAGTTTTAATGGTTGTTCGTGGAGGAAAATAGTCGCAAGAACTCTCGCGGAACGGGGGTCTCAAAATGAACGGTCTTCTCCGTAACTGGGTGGATGAACTCCAATACTTTGGCGTGGAGGCAGAGTCGGTCAGAAGGGGAGAACTCGTTGCCGTGTCCGTACTTACGGTCGCCCAATACAGGGTGTCCGATAGAGGCCAGATGTACACGAATCTGATTGGTGCGACCGGTCTCAAGGTTCAACTCCACTAGCGAGAGCGGCATCTTATTCTCCTGCTCACCGGTAGGTTCGATGGTTTTCGTTACATTATAGTTGGTGATGGCTATCTGTCCCCCGTCATCTACGGGCGATGAATAGACCACCGCATTGCGCTTATCCTCTGTCAACCAAGTGGTTATCTTGCCTTCCGGCTTATCAAACACTCCCTCTGCCACGGCTACATAAGTGCGTTTGGTTACCAACTGACGCCAATAGGTGCGCATATACTGTTGCAACTCGGCAGACTTGGCAAACACCAGCAAACCGCTCGTTTCACGGTCAAGACGGTGCACTACAAATACACTCGCGCGTTGGCTGCGACGATGTACATAGTTCTTCAGTATAGATAGGGCAGTCGTCTCCGTGGAACCCGGTATGGTGGGGACGGTGAGCAAACCTTGCTTCTTCTCTACCACAATGAGCGAATCATCTTCATACACCACGCGTAGTTTTGGGTGCGTTAGTTCTATATTGCCTCGTCCGCTCACCATCGTTACCTTATCTCCTTTGTGCAACAGGGTATCATGGCGCGTCTGTATCGAACCATTCACCGATACACGACGCTGACCAAGCACCTGTTTAACGCTCGTCTTGCTCATTCCACCTAAGCGACTGAGCAGAAAATCAATTAGTTGGCACTCTTCCTCTACATGCCATACCGTATCTTGTTTGAGTTTATACATCTTATTTCTTTTTATCAGTTACTTTGTTTTCTTGTGTCCTTCGTTTCTATTTCTTATTGTCGGCAGCCATTCCCATACGCATCCACGCTATCATTGCCGAACCGTTAACCACAAGGAAAACGCAGAATAGCAACAACGAGAACATATTATTGATGAGTATGTACAATACCATTCCGCTTGCGCTATATACTACCCACCATATCCATGCGTCTATCTTCTGATAGATAAGCCAAAAATTAGCCAAGGTAGAGGAGGCAATCATCACACCGCTACATAGTTTGAGCAGTATATGTTCATTCCACGCGTCGTGCTGAATAAATAATGTCGCCAATAGATAATCAACTACCACAATGAGCAGAGCCACAATCAGTGTCCACACTAATGCCCGTCCATGTAGGTATTGAGGCACAAAAGTCGTATTGCTTTCGGTTGTTGTTTGCTTGTCTGCTTCGGTACTATGTGCCTGCTCACCTTTTGCTACTTCGGTTGTTGTTCGCTTGTCTGCTTCAATACTATGTGCCTTCTCTTCCTTTGCAAGACCTGTTTCCAATCCTGTTTGTTTGCCTTTCCACTCGATAATAGATTTAATCATAAATGGCACAAATACAAGTAGTTGCAGGCCAACTAAGTCGTAATTACCCTGCAAATAGAATTGGCACGAGAGTAACAATGCCATCAGAATACCTCCATAGAAACCGGTATAGTTCTGCGGGTTTTTGATAGTCAGTACATACGCTACGCCTACGATGCTTGCGGGAATACCCACTATAAATGCTGCACTATCCCATTGCAACAACTGTCCTCGCATGGCAGGTACGAGCCATTCTATTAGGTATAGCACACCAAACAGCACCAAAAACAGCCCGCAAGACACCACCGTCTTCCGTCCCAACTCATTTACCAATCCCTTTGTCGTCTTATCCATATTCATATACTTTATCTATATCCTAGTCCACCTAGTCTATCTAGAATTCCTAGAATCCCTAGAGTATCTAGAACATCTATAAAAAGCAAATTAATGGCAATTACATGTTCTCTTATGTTCCTGCCCTTAATGTCCCCCAAAAAATAAGAGATACAATAAGGGCGAGCCGAAGCCCGCCCTTAGATATGCAAATAGTTTTACTTGCGTTTGCGGTCGCCGTAGCGAGACATAAACTTATCAACGCGTCCTGCGGTATCGACAAGTTTCGATTTACCGGTATAGAACGGGTGGCTCGTGTTAGAGATTTCCAACTTGATAAGAGGGTACTGTACACCGTCAATCTCGATGCTGTCCTTCGTGGCTGCGGTAGAGCGGCTGAAGAACTGAGTACCATCAGACATATCTTTGAATACTACCACACGGTAGTTCTCGGGATGAATTCCTTTTTTCATTGTCTTATGCGTTTTTAGCAGTTGTACGATTGCCGTTCTGATTACTCAGCAACAACATTTAATTTGATTTCTGCTTTTACCTCGCGGTGCAGACGAGCCACTGCCGTGTGCTCACCCGTTACCTTGATAGGCTCTGCAATAGTGATAACTTTCTTGTCGATGTTGATGTCTTTAGCAGCCAAAGCAGCAGAAATCTGAGCGGTGGTAACAGTACCAAAGATTTTGCCGTCCTCGTTTGCCTTTACAGCCATATCGATAGTCATATTAGCAAGTTGCTCTGCCAATGCCTGAGCATCTGCCAACAGTTTAGCCTGCTTGTGAGCCTGTTGTTTCAGGTTCTCTGCCAGTTGCTTACGGTTGCTCTCATTGGCAATGATGGCAATCTTGTTTGGCAACAGATAGTTGCGGCCGTAGCCGTCGCGTACCTTTACTATATCGTTCTTAAAACCTAAGTTAGCAAGGTCTTGAATCAAAATTACTTCCATGATGTTTCGTCTTTTTAATGGTTAATACTTACTTCATCATATCGGTTACATAAGGCAGCAGAGCCAAGTGGCGTGCTTTCTTAACGGCTTGAGCGACTTTGCGTTGATACTTCAGGCTCGTTCCCGTAATACGACGGGGAAGAATCTTACCCTGCTCGTTGAGGAACTTCTTCAAAAACTCGGGGTCTTTGTAGTCGATGTACTTGATACCGCTCTTCTTGAAACGGCAATACTTTTTCTTCTTCTGCTCGTTTGTTTGCGGAGTCAGATAGCGAATTTCATCATTCTGTGCCATAATTAAGCCTCCTCTTTTTTAAGATTACCACGACGCTTCTCAGCATACTCAAATGCGTACTTGTCAAGACGCGTTGTCAGGAAACGAATCACACGCTCGTCACGACGGAATTCTGTTTCGAGAGTAGCGACAACAGCAGGTTCTACATCAAACTGAAGCAAGGCATAGAATCCCGTTGTTTTACCTTGGATAGGATATGCGAGTTGACGCAAACCCCACTCCTCACGGTTCAGCACGGTACCACCGTTCTGCTTGAGAAGGTTCTCGAATTTGTCTACCGCTTCCTTCATCTGTGGTTCAGACAAAACGGGAGTCAAGACGAAAGCGGCTTCGTAATGATTTAACATAATCTGTTAATGTTTTGATTGTTAATGATTTATACTTGCTTTTTCTGCACTGCTTACCTCCTTGCCCTCTGCACCTCCGCTGCAATAATTCTCGAGAACATCTCTAAACATTCTAATAGCATTCTCCTAAGAATCATCCGACAAGATGTGCATCAGTTAAATTGGTATTGCGCTGAAAAAGCGTGCAAAGTTACTGCTTTTTTCTGAAATATGCAAATCCCCGCTCAAAATAACTGTATTTTTCTTATCTGTGTAGTATGGAGTAGGTGTTTGGACTCTCCAATTTGTCTTAGAGTGGGCTGTATCATAACTGTTTGAATTAGTTTGTCGTATGCCTCCCGGTATCTTGGTTTGTGTATTCTCTATTTAGCATTGTGCATTTTTTAGTTGTGTATTCCGAAAATTCGTTGTATCTTTGCGGGCAAATAATGATACTCTCTGCTATACTCGAAGTGCTCTTGCGTATGTGTGAGAATGTATTTTTCATAAAGGAATACACACAGCAGTTAGTCGCTGTCGGATAGGATGGAGTAGAATAGAACAAACATAAACAATAAACCACAATAAACATGATTTACAGTAAAGAAGTACAAGAAATGTGCTGCGTGGCTAAAGGTCCTAACCACGGACCCGCTCCCATTCCCGAAGAGGGCAAATGGGTGAAAGCCAAAGAGATTAAAGACATCTCGGGTATGACGCACGGTATCGGTTGGTGTGCACCTCAACAAGGTTGCTGCAAACTGAGTTTGAATGTTAAAGATGGTGTTATCGAAGAGGCTTTGGTAGAAACCATCGGTTGCTCGGGTATGACCCACTCGGCTGCTATGGCTGCTGAGATTCTCCCCGGCAAGACTATCCTTGAGGCACTCAATACCGACCTCGTTTGCGATGCTATCAACACCGCTATGCGTGAGTTGTTCCTCCAAATCGTTTATGGTCGTACCCAATCGGCTTTCTCTGAGGGCGGTTTGGCTATCGGTGCCGGTTTGGAAGACCTCGGTAAAGGTCTCGTTTCGCAATGCGGTACGCTGTTCTCCACCAAGGCTAAGGGCGTTCGCTACCTGCAACTCACCGAAGGTTATATCACCAAAGAGTTCCTCGATGAGGACAACGAGGTTTGCGGATATGAGTATGTCCACATGGGCAAATTCATGGACGCAGTGAAGAAAGGTGTGCCTGCTGACGAGGCATTGAAACAAGTTACAGGTACCTACGGCCGTACTACCAAAGAGCAAGGTGCTGTTAAATCTATTGACCCAAGAAAGGAGTAATACTATGATTCGTCCAGTTCAATTTGAATCTCAAGACCGTCGCGAGAAACAGATTCTCGCTGCGCTCAATGCTAATGGTATCGCTTCTATCGAAGAGGCTAACCAAATCTGCGAACAATACGGCTTAGACCCCTATCAGACTTGCGAAGATACACAGCGTATCTGTTTCGAGAATGCTAAGTGGGCGTATGTGGTCGGTAGTGCTATCGCACTCAAGAAAGGCTGCAAGAATGCTGCTGACGCTGCTGAGGCTATCGGTATCGGCCTGCAATCGTTCTGCATCCCCGGTTCTGTGGCTGACGACCGTAAGGTAGGTCTCGGACACGGCAACTTGGCTGCTCGTCTGCTCCGTGAGGAAACAGAGTGCTTTGCTTTTTTGGCAGGCCACGAGAGTTTCGCTGCTGCTGAAGGTGCTATCAAGATTGCTGAGATGGCTAACAAAGTGCGTCAAAAACCGCTGCGTATCATCCTCAACGGTCTTGGCAAAGACGCTGCAATGATTATCAGCCGTATCAATGGTTTTACCTATGTGCAGACCGAGTTCGACTACTATACCGGCAAACTCAACATCGTGCGCACCAAAGCATACAGCAATGGCCCGCGTGCTAAGGTGAACTGCTACGGTGCTGACGATGTACGCGAAGGCGTGGCTATCATGTGGCACGAGAATGTAGATGTATCCATCACGGGTAACTCTACCAACCCGACTCGTTTCCAACACCCTGTAGCAGGTACCTACAAGAAAGAGCGTATCCAGGCTGGTAAACCTTACTTCTCAGTGGCTTCGGGTGGTGGTACCGGTCGTACTTTGCACCCCGATAACATGGCAGCCGGTCCTGCTTCGTATGGTATGACCGATACGATGGGTCGTATGCACAGCGATGCACAGTTCGCAGGTTCGTCTTCCGTTCCTGCCCATGTAGAGATGATGGGCTTCCTCGGTATCGGTAACAACCCGATGGTAGGTTGTACCGTGGCTTGCGCCGTCAATGTCGCATTGGCTCTCAATAAGTAATCACTACATATCTGTAAATAGAAAAAGACTGTTCGACATCTTCGGACAGTCTTTTTTTTGTATTCTTTCTCGCGCGCGTGCGAACAATATATTAGGGGATGCAACGATATATCTACGCATCTGCTGCACTGATTTTGCAGGTGTATACTTGTGGTCATTTAGAAAAATCGACCTGTATATTTGCCTATCTCACTTTTTTGCAGTAATTTTGCAGTCTATTTTGCGGGTTTCTTTGCCCGACCTACGGATATGAATGAGTTTTTACAAAAAGAAGAAGAGGTACTGCGTATGCTCAAGACGGTGTTCGACCCTGAGATACCTGTCAATATCTACGACCTCGGACTAATCTATAAGATAGACATCACCGATGACGGCACTTGCAACATCGAAATGACACTCACAGCCCCCAGTTGCCCGGCGGGCGATTTTCTTGTAGAGGACATCAAGCAGAAAGTGGGCAGCGTAGAGGGTATCAAGCAAGTGAATGTGAATATCGTCTTTGAACCCGAATGGAGCAAAGATATGATGAGCGAAGAGGCCAAACTCGAACTCGGAATGATGTAGTCTGTTTTGTCGTCAGTCCCAATCACTTCTATGATTTATTTTCTCAGCGATGCACATCTTGGTTCGCGTGCATTAGATAATGCCGATGATAATCAGCGCAAACTCGTTGATTTGCTGCGTCGTATGGAGACGGATGCCGAGGCGGTCTATATGCTTGGCGATATGTTCGACTTTTGGTACGAGTACCTTTGGCGCGACCCCTCCAAAGCGGAATACACTCCTTTCTTAGACCAACTGCGGGCTATGACCTCCAAAGGAATAGCCATTCATTATTTTGTGGGCAACCACGACCTTTGGACTTTCGGTTGGCTTGCCCGCCGCACCGGGGTGGTAGTCCATTATGCCCCCGAGGACATCACTTGCTACGGCAAATCTCTTTTCATTGGGCATGGCGATGGGGTGATGCCCTCTAATTGGCAAACACTCTACCCGCCTTTTATCCTCAAGAAAATTAGGCGTTTTATCTTTCTCCGTCGTGTCTTCCATTCTCGTCCGTTGCAATACCTGTTCTGTTGTGTCCCGCCTGCGTGGGGCAATGCTTTTGGTTACAATTGGGCGGCCAACAGTCGCAGAAAAGAACTGGCGAAACCCTGTCCTTACAAGGGCGAACAACACGAGGAACAAGTGCTGTTTGCCAAAGAGCAAGAGCAACTCGGCAACCACCGCGACTACTACATCTTCGGGCATCGGCATATCGAACTCGACCTGCAAATCACTCGCAACAGCCGTGTACTAATCCTTGGCGATTGCTTTCAGCAGTGGACTTATGCTGCCCTTTCGCCCGATGGAATGCTTACGCTCTGCAATATAGAATAGTATAAAATCAATTGATAATCAAACGAATATGAATCAACCCTTACATACTCGCCAAGAGCAGTTAGCGGCTTTCGACCGTCTGCTCACCGTGATGGACGAACTGCGTGAGAAGTGTCCGTGGGATAGAAAACAGACTTTCGAGAGCCTGCGTCAGAACACTATCGAGGAGGTCTATGAACTCACATCCGCTATCGTCAAAGGCGACAAGACGGAGATAAGCAAAGAGTTGGGCGATGTCTTGCTCCACATCGTTTTCTATGCCAAGTTAGGCAGCGAAACGGGTGATTTCGACATTGCCGATGTCTGCAACCGCTTGTGCGATAAACTCATATTCCGTCATCCCCATGTCTATGGTGAGGCGGCTGCGAAGAATGCCGAGGAGGTGAGTCACCTTTGGGAGCAGGTGAAACTCAAAGAGAAAGGCGGCAACAAGACGGTGCTTGCGGGTATTCCCGATGCCTTGCCTTCGTTGGTAAAGGCCTATCGTATTCAAGACAAAGCCGCCAATGCAGGTTTCGATTGGGAGAAACCCGAAGAGGTGTGGGCAAAAGTGAAAGAGGAGATTGCCGAGTTTGAAGCCGAGGTGCAGAATATGGACAACCAAAAGGCTACTTCCGAGTTCGGCGATGTGCTTTTTGCTTTGGTCAATGCTGCACGCCTCTACAAGATTCGTCCCGACAATGCGCTTGAGATGACCAATCTCAAGTTTATCCGTCGTTTCAACTACATAGAGCAAAAAGCCGCCGAGCAGGGCAAGGCACTGCAAGATATGTCCCTCTCCGAGATGGACGCTCTTTGGAACGAAGCCAAGCAACAAGAGTAACTAATTGCGCACTATCTTTGAACGCAGTTTATCGGCTCTTTATATGGTTTAATAGAGGATATGTGTGAGTGCAATCAACGGCTGGATAATCAACGGCGCATTATGCATTCCTCATTGTGCATTGCTCACTACTCCACTGGTTGCGTCATCTGTATGGTCGATGGGGAGAACTTAGAATCAGATTCTACCGTCAGTGTCATATCTGCCGAGCCAGTCTTGAGCGAGATATAATGGAATGGGAAGGCAGCGTAGTTGTATGCAGGTTTGAATCGCAATATACCGCGTTCGGGTACGGAGGTATCGAGCAGGTAGTCCTTTATCAGTGATATAGAGTCGATACCTACACTCATCTGCGTGCTGTCGTAGCCGATAGTAAAGCCTGTCAGCGTATTAGTTACGCCGCTCAGTACAATCACACCGCGCACGGTATCGCCTTGGTGGATGGCTTTCATCTTATATACCCCGTTCTCGTCTTGTTTATCTACCTTTAGGGTATCGATATACAGCGAGTCGGCGTGGTAGCAAATCAGGTTGCGGCACTGCAACTGCGGGGTGTATTGCGATTGTTGATCCAGTGAGCAGGAGGTCAGTACGATGCTAACCAGCACTGCTGCAAAAAATGTAAGTCGTTTCATATATATAAGGTGTATTTATTTCGTATGATAAAACAAAACATCTTCTTACCTACAAAAAACGAGCCAAAAGGCTCGTTTGTGCGGCATAAAGGACTCGAACCTTCACTCTGTTAGGAACCAGATCCTAAGTCTGGCGCGTCTACCAATTCCGCCAATGCCGCCAAGGCTTTTCATCAAAAGCGGGTGCAAAGATACGACAAATAATCGAATTACGCAAATTATGAACCAAACTTTTTATCATAACCTCCCTAACGGTGTGCGTATAGTCCATCGTCAGACCTCCTCGGCTGTGGCGTATGTGGGCGTCATGGTAGGTACAGGCACACGCGATGAGCAGCCCGAAGAGAGCGGTATGGCACACTATATCGAGCATTGTGTCTTCAAGGGCACAGCCAATCATTCTGCCCGTCAGATTATCAACAGCATCGAGGGTATCGGCGGCGAAATCAATGCCTATACCACCAAGGAGGAAACTACTTTCTATGCCGCCACGCTCACCGAGCATATCGCACGCACCCTTCATCTTATCGCCGAGATGGTGCTTTGCCCTACTTTCCCCAAGGCAGAAACCGACAAGGAACGCACCGTTATCTACGATGAGATAGAGGGCTACAACGATTCGCCGAGCGAACTGATCTACGATGACTTCGAGAACCTTGTCTTCTGTGGGCATCCTTTGGCAATGCCTATCCTTGGTACCAAGAAATCGCTCCGCCATATCTCCGCTACACCCACTCGCCCGCTCCTTTGGATGGCATCCCATTACCGTCCCGAGCGAATGGTGGTCTTCTGCCAAGGCAACCTCTCTCCCGAGCGGGTCTTCCGATTGGCAGAGAAAGAGTTTGGTGCAGTATCGCCTGTTGTCGATACCAATCCCCGCATTGCGCCTAAGTCTATTCCCGTAGCAGAGACCTCCTTCCGCAAGCATACCCACCAAACCCATGTCATGTTGGGCAATAGGGCGTACCCCCTCGGCGATGAACGCCAACTCACGCTCTATCTCCTTAATAATATATTAGGTGGCGGCAGCCTCAATTCTCGGCTCAATCTCAGCCTGCGTGAGTCGCGCGGACTAGTCTATTCTATCGAATCTACCTATACTCCCCTCTCTGATACGGGCTATTGGTGTGTCTATTTTGCTTGCGAACCCGAGTATTTCGAGCGCTGCCTCGACCTCACCAAGCAGGAGTTGGCGCATCTGTGCAGCAAACCGCTCTCCGATTCTGCCCTCCGTAATGCGCTTGTGCAACTGCGAGGACAGATGGCTATATCCGCTGAGAATCAGGAGAATAATGCGCTGTCGATGGCTAAGTCGGTGTTGTATCACAATGTAGCCCCCACTTGGGAAGAAACTTTCGCCCGTGTATCGCAAACCACTCCTGCCGACTTGCTCTCCGCAGCCCAAGATGTCCTCTCCCCCGACACCCTTTTCCTCCTTACTTATTGCTAACCCTCCTTGCAAGTCGCGCTTTCTAACTCTCCTTGCAAAAAATGCTTTATCCTCTCCTTTAAGAGGATGTCAGACAACCGTCGGCATCCTCTTTTTTTGTATCCGTATATTCTACCTCCCCCCACTATGCATTCTTCATTATGCATTGTCAAAGTACTGTCTATGACGCACTATATACGGTACATATACGGTACATATACGGTACATACACGGTAGATATACGGTAGATAAGCCTACCTTTGTAATGGTTTTAGACTATGTTTTCAAAAGGATTTCGCTGCTTTGTACATATTTTGCCTCCATTACGATCATATCATGATCCTATCATAGACATATAAAAACCGGCTACTCCGCAAAGTCGCAATCTGCCGAATAAGGTCCGAGAAAAGGTGCGTATTCGTTTCTCCCATTGCCGCCAAAAGTTGTCAACCATTCACGGTTTTTGATAACTTGTTGGCTATGTTTATTCACTCTATGCAATCTTTATGTAAGCGCAATGTCCCTAAAATAGTGTATCTTGCCATTTTTGCGCCTGTTTTGATTGCATAAACATCAAAAAAGTGCATAGAATACGCACAAAATGCTCATTTTGCTGCTTTTTAACATAGAAAAACGACAAAATGCTTGCGTAAGTCCAAAAAAAGCAGTACCTTTGCGCACTAATCTGCATAGTACACCTTTCTATCGGCTGATTGCTATGCATTTTAGGTACAAATTAGGTATAAACCGATTGTAAAAATGGGTCTCTAAACCTTGATTTTGAAAATACTAAATGATATATAGATGAAAAAGTTCTTAACACTCTTAGCGCTCTGCTTCGTGAGTTTTGCCGTTATGGCGGAGAAGCATGTGAGCGGTGTAGTTGTCGACGAGAAAGGCGAGCCTGTGATTGGTGCTAGCGTACAAGTAAAGGGCACTTCCATAGGAACGATTTCTGACTTCGATGGCGAATTTTCTCTTTCTGCTCCCGACGATGCTACTACATTGACGGTTAGTTTCGTGGGTATGCAGACACAGGAGGTGCAGATTGCTAAAAATATGCGCATTACCCTCCACGAATCAACCGAGGTAGTACAAGAGATTGTCGTTACCGGTTATGGTAATGTCTCTAAAGGTAGTTTCGCCGGTTCTGCACAGGCTGTAGATGCCGATGCTATCGAGAAGAAAAGTCCGACCGAGATTTCTAAAGCCCTTGCCGGTGAGGTGGCAGGTGTGCAAGTCATCAATACATCCGGTCAGCCGGGTTCTAATGCTACTATCCGTATCCGTGGTATCGGTTCGCTTAATGGTAGTAGTGCTCCGTTGTATGTGGTAGATGGTGTTACTTATGATGGTGATGTGTCGTCTATCGATCCGGGGGATATCGCTTCTACCACTATCTTGAAGGACGCAACGGCAACCTCTCTCTATGGTAGCCGTGGTGCCAATGGCGTTGTGGTGATTACTACCAAAAAAGGTTCGTCGGGTGAGAAAGGCAAGATAGATGTAGATTTGAAATACGGCGGTAATATGCGTCTGCTTCCTTTGTATGATGTGATTACCTCACCTGAAGAGTATGTTACTATGTCGTGGCAGAGCCTGTACAACAACTTCCGCTATGTCGGGAAAAATAGTGAATCAGTTTCAGTAAACAATGCAAACATTGCTTTGTATGGTGCTGCCGGTCTTCCTGAAGGTTATAATCTGTGGGATGCGGATGGAAAATATTTGATCAATCCGTACGACAATGCAGGGAACTTAAATCCTTCGTTCGATAACACCGTATCGCGCCGCAAGGGCTATGAGAACTTGGAATCGTGGAAAGACGCTATCTTCCGTGTAGGGCAACGCTACGATGCAAGTGTGAAATTCCGTGGCGGTAACGACCAACTGAGTTATTATACCAGTCTTGGTTATCTGAAAGACGAAGGATACTATCAGGCTTCCGACTTTAGTCGTTTCAATGTGCGTACCAATCTCGATTTTACGCCGAAGAAATGGCTTAAGGGTAATGTGAATGTGGCTTATTCGTATTCTGATATGAACTCTCCTGACCAGGAAGGCGATGGCAAGATGAATAACGGTTTCTACTATGTAAATGCTATCCCTGCTATCTATCCTGTTTATTTGCGTGATGCAGATGGCAACTATGGTCAGGACTATATCGACCCGCGTACAGGCCTGCCTTATTATGACTATGGTGATGAGTTGGATCGTAACTTTGGTCATGGTATCAACCCTGCAGGTTCGCTTCGCTTGGATAAGGAACGCCAGGTTCAACATACTGTCGATGCCAAGGGTTCTTTGGAATTCAAACTCTATGACGGACTCAAACTGACCATCAATGCCGGCATCCACTTCTTCAACAATCTCTCTTCGCAACTGACCAATAAGTATTATGGCGATGCAGCAGGTATTGGTCGTATCCTCCAACAATCGACCAACTTGTTCACTATCTCTGCACAAGAGTTGTTGGAGTACAACAAGACCTTCGGCGACCATACTATCCGTGTGATGGCAGGTCATGAGAACTATATCTATCGCTACGGATATGTATATGGCTACAAATCATACCTTGCTGATGGTGAGAGCCTTGATTTGAGTAATGCTATCAAGATGAACGCTACCGAGGGCAATACCAACCGCTTTGCATTGGATTCCTATTTGGCTACGGCGTCTTATAGTTACAACGATCGCTATATGATTACTGCTAACTATCGTGCCGATGGTTCTTCGCGCTATGGCAAAGGACACCGTTGGGGCCACTTTGGTTCGGTAGGTGCTGCATGGATGTTTACCAACGAGCAATTTATGGAACCCGCCAAAGAGTGGCTCAAGAATGGTAAGTTGCGCCTCAGTTGGGGTGTGCTTGGTAACCAGACCAGTTCGCTCTATTCTTATACCGACCTCTATTCTATCGAGAATGTAAATGATGAACTTGGCTTTATTTGGGCAAGCAAGGGTAATGATAGTATTACATGGGAGCGTGCCAATACCACCGACCTTGGCTTGGAGTTCTCGATTGGTAAGTACCTCGATGTCGAGTTAGATTATTTCTACAAACTGACCGACAACTTGCTCTTCAGTCGTGCCGTAACACCATCGCTCGGATATAGTTCCCGCCCTGTAAACGACGCACGAATGGTTAACCAAGGTGTCGAGTTTACCTTCAATGTACATGCCGTAGATATGCGTAATGTAAAGTTGGATATCCGTTTCAATGGTTCGCACTATTCCAACAAGATGCTTCAGATGCCTATCGATTATACCAAGGCAGATGGTACCGAAGTCCGTCAAGTAATGTCGGGTGCTATGGCAGAGGGACATTCTATGTACGACCATTATACCTATGTCTTTGCTGGAGTTGAAGAAACTTCGGGTAATGCACTCTACGAGGCATACTACGATACTCGTTATGGCAATTTAGGTGATCCGAAGGGAAATAATGAGTACAACTATATCCCGTCGCTCTACCAGTGGCAACACGACAACCCCGGGGCTGAGCAGTATTTGGCTAAGACCACTACTGCGGACGGAAGTATGGCTACAATGCAGTATGTAGGTAAATCGTATCTGCCGGATTTGGATGGCGGTTTTGGCTTCAACTTAGAGGTGTATGGCGTTACCTTGTCGGCTTCTTGCTCTTATCGTATCGGCGGTTATGGTTACGACTATACCTATATGGCACTTATGGCTAATAGTGCTGTCGGCGGACACAACTGGCATGTGGATATTCGCAACGCTTGGATGGAAAACAATACCAAGACCGATGTACCTATCCTTACCAATGGCTTGGGCGAGTATGCTACTTATGCTAATATGACTTCTACTCGTTTCCTTACTTCCAACTCGTTCCTCTCGCTCAACGATGTGCAGATTGGCTATACATTCCCCAAGAAGTTGATTGAGAAAATCAAACTCAGCCGCCTCAATGTATATGTATCGGCAAACAACCTTTGCATTGCTACGGCGCGTAAGGGTTACAACCCGATGACCTCGTTTACCGGTTCGTCAGATACCCACGCTTATAGCCCGCTATCGACGATTATGGGTGGTATCAAACTTACATTCTAATCCGTAAGGTGTAACCTAAATAGTTTTACTCAATAAAGAATACAAATATGAAAACAAAATCGTATATTTTAGCAGCGGCCTTGGTATTAGGGCTCGCAGGTTGCTCTCTTGATCAAGAGCCGGGTGGTAGCACTATCACCAAAAAGCAGTACGATAATATGGATGATAAGGTAGCAGGTACCGTCAATGGTGTCTATTCGCTTCTGTATGAGTATGGTGGTGAGCATGATGCATTCGGTTTGCGTTCTATCGATATGTACGGCGATTTGCTTTGTGGCGACATGGCTATGAAAACGCAGCGTTATGGTTGGTTCAACTCCGATGAGTTGGGACAAACCTATCAGCGTCGTTCCTATTTTTGGTCGTTCTACTACAATATCATCCGCCAATGCAACTTGGCACTCAATGTGGTAGAGGCAGACGGAAAACCTACTATCAGTTTCGATGCTGCCACTATTACCGATGAGCAGTATGCCAAAGGCTACTATTATGCCGAGTTGCTTACGCTCCGTGGTTGGGCATATTCTTCACTTTTGCGTTTCTTTACTGCCGCAAACGATGTGGATATCAATACAGAGTTGTCTATACCTATCTATACGGAGGCAGACACCAAAGATGACTCTACTTTGGGTGCACCGCGTTCTACTATGACTAGCGTCTTTATGCGTGTAGAAGAGGATCTCCTGCAAGCCATCGCTTACTTTACCGCTTACAATAAACTCTCGCGCGGTGAAAACAAACTGCATGTGAATATCGATGTGGCGCGTATGGTGCTTGCATACTCCTACCTCAACAAAGGTGTGTTGGAGAGTTCTGATGCTACCAATAAGGAGAAAGATTTTACCAATGCTATCCGCTATGTGGATGATTTGCTCGGTGCTACTACTGCTCAGATCTTACCGCAAGCAGAGGTGCTTACCAATGGCTTCAACAATGTGGATACCAAGAGTTGGATCTGGGGTGAGGCTGTAACGGTGGAGAATACTACGAGTTTAGCATCATTCTTTGGTCAATGCGATATCTATTCTTATAGTTACGCTTCTGCCGGCGATATCAAAGGAATTGATGAGGCATTATACAAAGAAATACAAGCATTGGGTTGGGATATTCGTGAAGGTTGGTGGAACAACTATGTAACCAAAAATCCAAAGGCAACTACCTTCCAAAATGCGCCTGATGGCAAGTTCTTCTCTGCCAAGAGTACTACACTCTCCGGCGACCGTGATTGGCTGAGCGACAATGTCTTTATGCGTATCGAGTTGGCATACTTGATTGGTGCGGAGGCTGCATATCGCAACAACGACTACACCAAAGCCATTACCTATCTTACTACGCTTACCGATCAGCGTGTAAAACCCACTACCGAGGCGCAGACTGCTTACGATACTTTCAAAGCCGGTCTGACCGATGCTGATGTACTCAAAACGGCTATTCGCTACAACTGGCGTGTAGAGTTGTGGGGAGAGGGCTATGGCTTGCAAACTTTCAAACGCTGGAACGAAACGGTAAATTTGGGTACAAATCACTTGCGTACTAATAAGAATATCTCTCCTTCGGCTACTCCGCGTTTATTTACTTTCGAGTTGCCGACCTCTGAAACTCGCTACAATCCGTTTATCAATAGCACAACGGAATTAACGAAGCAACAATGATAATACTAATAATACAATAACCATACAAATTTTTATCGTATGAAAAAGAACTTATTTATCCTTGCGCTCTGCGCAATCTCAACCTGTTTCTTCGCAGGTTGCAAGGGCTTTGAAAATGGAAAAAATGAACCGGGAACCGATATCAAGATCGAGATAACGCCGGCTACACTTACATTAAGTGTTGGTGAGTCACAAAAATTGAACTACAAAGTTACTCCCGTAGGTACGAGTGTTTCTGTTAAATGGGCTTCTAATGACGCATCGGTAGTTACCGTTAATCAATCCGGTATCATTCAGGCTGTTGCAGCAGGAACTGCAACCATTACGGCTTCGGCTGACAATGCTACTTCCGGTACTTGTGTAGTTACAGTATCAAACGATGCTGTGTTGAACAATTTCTCCTTTAGCGATTTCAATATCTTTGGTGAGATTACTGAGGTTGCCGGTGCTCCTATTCAGGAAGTAGAATTGAAAAGTGGTGTTACTGTAAAATGCAAAGTTGTAACCGGTTTGTATTTGTATGTTTGGAACTCAGGACTTACTTTTGTTGATGGTACTGGCTTTGCCGGTGAGGGCTATATTATTATGCCAACCACTCCTCTTATGATGTACCAAACAGCAGAGTCGGTAACACTTCCCAGTGGTGAAACTCTTAAAGAAGGTAAGTTGATTGGAACTGATTATTGGGCGATTGAGGCTATGGGTAAAAACCAAAAACCTTATACTACAGAAGCCGGATATTTGGCAGATACTGCTGCTTATTGCACTTTCTGGGATAAATATGTTGACTATGTAACAGAAAGAGATACAACCACTGATCTTGAACCATTGATTTCTGCTTACGAAGATGCACATAAGGGCGCTATCTTGTGGTCTTGGAATGCTAATAAAAATAAAGCTCCGCTAATTATCGATGTATATGGCTATGTAAAACATGCACAGTTCGCATTTGCGGATGAAGGTGCAGAAGAGGCTATCTTGTACACGGCTACTATCGAATGGCTTGACTTCGTAAACGAGGGGCGTCTTATGGGATTGAAAACAGAGGGAAGCGATGCTGCTTTGACTATAGTTCATCCTTATGATATGAATACTATCACCAAGACTTACTCCAACGAAAGTGGTGAGGTTGCAGAGGCTGTTTCAGCACCTAAATATGTTGTTATTGATGAGAAGCATATTCATTTAGGTGAGAATCCGCTTCGTCAGGTGTTGGAATCGAAAAGTATCTATAATCTCTATCGCAAATAATTTTATTTAGCGTGATTTGACTATACGGCTGCCTGACAGATTATTGTTAGGCAGCCGTTTTTATTTCATAGGCAGAGAGACAAATTTATGTTTTTTCTTGACAATGTCTGTTTTTATTTGTGCATATCAAAATTATTTTGTATCTTCGCCCCCAAATTACGAGTGGTGTATGCAAACCGCTATAAAAAACCTCTATATGAAAAGATTATCAACCATTCTCTTGGTGCTATGCGTAGGCTTATCCGCCCTGTGGGCCGTGCCTGCTGCACCTAATCTCTTTCGGGTTACTCAGCCCGATGGTTCTGAACTGATGGTGCGCCTCATCGGTGATGAGAGTTTCCACTATTATGCCTTGGAGGATGGTACGCCTATTCGCCAAAATGATAACGGCTTCTGGGTAGAGGATACTTCGTTCGATGCTCCTAAGGCTATGGCTAAGGCACAGCGTGTGGCTCATCGTGAGATGATCGGCGGAGGCTTCCCGCTTACGGGCAGCCCGAAAGCATTGGTGCTGTTGGTTGGTTTCGCAGACCTGCCTTTCGACCAAACACGCGACAACTTCAATGCGTTGCTCAACGAATCCGGCTATTCATACAATGGCGCAACAGGTTCTTGTCGCGACTATTTTATTGCATCGTCTGACAGTCTGTTCCAGCCGCAGTTTGATGTCTATGGTCCCTATAAGGCAAGCCACAATATGGCATACTATGGCGCAGAGGAAGGCGATAGCCATGATGCCAATCCGCAAGAATTGATTGTAGAGGCTTGCCAATTAGCGGCTGCTGCCGGGGTCGATTTCTCGCAGTACGATACCAACAACGATGGCGTGTTGGATAATGTCTTTGTCTATTTCGCCGGTCATAACCAAGCCGAGGGCGGAGGTGAGAACACGATTTGGCCCCACCAAAGCGACCTCAGTTCGCTCAATATCCGTGTCGATGGTAAGCGATTGGGTACTTATGCTTGTACTTCGGAGTATAGCGGCTCGAGCGGAACACGCCGTGCGTCTATCGGCACTTTCTGCCACGAGTTTGGACATGTGCTCGGTTTGCCCGATTTCTATGATACCAACTATAGTATCTATACGGTCGGCAACTGGGATATTATGTGCTCAGGCAGCTACAACAACAATGGGCAGACCCCGCCGGTCTATACCTCTTATGAGCGTTTCTTCCTCGGGTGGCTCAAACCTACGCAACTGACCGAGAAAGGACAGTATTTCCTCGAGCCTCTCGAGACCTCCAATACCGCCTACTTGTTGGCTGCTTCGCAGCACAACTTGTCGGGTTCTTCTCCATCACCGTCCGAGTTCTTTATGATTGAGTATCGTACCAATGTGGGATGGGATGCGCCAAGCGGGGCACTCCCGGGAGTAGGTATGTTGGTATGGCATATCGACTATTCCGCTACGGCATGGAATACCAATACCCCTAATAACGGACCGACACTTATTCGTATGCACCTCGAAGAAGCCAACGGAATAGGCTGGAATAAACGCTCAAATGGGGAGTCGGGACGCGCTTCCGACCCATACCCCGGTACGATGGGCATCACGCGTTTTATCCCCACGCTCCACAATGGTACGGTGCTAAATCAGCAGCCTATATTCAATATATCCGAACTGAGCAATCTCCTGTCTTTTACCTACATCGCTGCAGGTGATGCACAGTTGCTCTCCGATAAGTCGTCTGTCGATTTGGTTACAACCGTTTCTGATGCCAATCGTATTGTTGGTTGGACACCGCAATCGTTTCTGCTTACAGGCAAAGGCTTAGACCCTGCCGAAACGCTCACTATGCAAATATCGGGCAATTTCTATGTGGCTGCTGCCGATAATGCACCCGCTCGCGGTAATGCGGCTTGGCGCAAATCTATCACACTGACCCCCTCCGCCGATTCTACTCTCTCGCAGAATGTATGGGTATGCTTCAACCCCACACGCCAAAACTGTTCCCCCATCAGCACCGTGCTTTCGGTTTCTGGTACAGGCGTCAGTCTGTCGCTGCCTGTTACGGGTACGGCCTCACGCCCCACTTATGTTACTACTCCGCGGGTAAAGCCTACATCGCTCATCTCTCCTTATTCTTTTCGTGTATCGTGGGAACCGGTGGAGGACGCTACCGAGTACTATATCACTCTCTTTAGTGTAGCCAATGGCACATCCTCTTTCTTGCAGAGTTTTGAGAACTTTGATTCGCCGTCTTCTGTTGCCGATGAGAATTGGGAAAGCAATACCAACTTGGTTACCACCTCTTCGCGTGCCGATGGCAGCAAGTCGCTGTATTTCCGCAACACAGGCGACTGTGTTACCTCTGAGGAGTATCCGTTCCCGATCACTTCGCTCTCGTTCTGGATCAATTCGATTATCTCTGATGTAGATACTACAGGTTTCATCGATTGGGAGGCATGGAACGGTAAAAAATGGGTGTCGCTTCCTGCTATGCGAACCAATATCCTCCGTTTCTCGCAGCAGACCACACTCTCCTACACATTCGATGTGGCAGACAACTATACCCGCTTCCGCTTCACTTTTACCGACAATGGCGGTTCGGGTGTGGCAGTAGATGCATTCAATGCCACCTGCTCGCAGAAGGTAGATTATATCTACCGTGGGCGCAACCTGACCATATCTGATGTAGATGGCGATGAGAACTACACCATCAGCAATATCACGGGGCTAACTCCTTCTACTACTTACTATTATCGTATTCGCTGTACCGATCTTGGGCGCGGATGTGAGGAGCACCTGACCGACTTGACCGACCCCGTGGAGGTTACTACGATGCCGGGCGTGAGCATAGAGGATACCAAGCACCTCTCGTTGGCGGTCGATTCTATCAACTTCGATGTGGCTACCCATGCGGTCTATATCCAAGAGCCAACCAACAGCGGAAGGCTATACATATACGATAGTGCCGGACACTTGGTATATTCGTTCCGTACCTATCTCGGACAGACTATCTATTCCATCCCCGTTGGGGTACTTACGCGTCGTAACCTGTACATTATTAAGTATGTAGAAAATAGCAAACTGCAGCGTAAGCAGCGTTGGGCAAAGTTTATTCTTTAACAAATATATTATTTATTCACAAACGAATCGATGAAGAATTTTGTAGAAGAACTACGATGGAGAGGCATGCTCCAGGACATCATGCCGGGTACTGAAGAACAACTCAATAAAGAGGTTACTGCCGCCTATGTCGGTATCGACCCTACCGCCGACAGCCTCCATATCGGACACCTATGCGGTATCATGATGCTACGCCACTTGCAGCGTTGCGGACACAAACCGATTGCGCTGATTGGCGGTGCTACGGGTATGATCGGCGACCCGAGCGGTAAGTCGGCAGAGCGTAACCTGCTCGATGAACCTACCCTGCGCCACAACCAAGAATGCATCCAACGCCAGTTGGAGCGGTTCCTCGATTTCCACTCCGATGCGCCCAATGCTGCTGAGTTGGTCAACAACTACGACTGGATGAAAGACTATACTTTCCTCGATTTCGCACGCAATGTCGGCAAACTCATCACCGTCAATTATATGATGGCGAAAGACTCCGTCAAGAAGCGTTTTAATGGGGAGTTCTCGCAAGGTATGTCCTTTACCGAGTTTACCTACCAACTCTTACAGGGCTACGACTATGTCTATCTCAATAAGCACAAAGGTTGCAAACTCCAGATGGGCGGAAGCGACCAATGGGGAAACATCACCACGGGTACGGAACTCATAAAGAAGATGGGCGGCGGTGAGGCGTATGCACTCACTTGCCCCCTTATCACCAAAGCCGACGGCGGTAAGTTCGGTAAGACCGAGAGCGGAAATATCTGGCTCGACCGTCGCTACACCTCTCCGTTTAAGTTCTACCAGTTCTGGCTCAATGTGAGCGATGAGGACGCTAAACGCTACATCAAGATATTCACCTCGCTCGAAAAAGAGGAGATAGATGCGCTCATTGCCGAGCACGAGCAGGCACCGCACCTTCGCGCGCTCCAAAAACGCCTTGCCAAAGAGGTTACGATCATGGTGCATAGCGTAGAGGACTACGAGGCAGCCGTTGAGGCAACCAATATCCTTTTTGGTAATGCCACGGCAGAGACCCTCCATAAGTTGGACGAGCAGACATTCTTGCAGGTCTTTGAGGGCGTTGAGCAGTATGAGGTGAGCCGTGATGAATTGGCAGCAGGTATTCCGCCTCTTGATTTGCTGGCAGAGAAAACCAACATCTTCTCCAGCAAAGGCGAGGCACGCAAGATGATACAAGCCAACGGATTCTCGATGAATAAGGAGAAACTGACCGACCCGCAAACGCCTATCACCACTGCGGCTCTGCTCAACGATAAGTACCTCCTATTCCAAAAAGGCAAGAAAAACTACTATCTCGTTGTAGTAAAATAACGGCTGAATGCGCTAAACGGAATACTCCGTTTTTTTGACTTTGCTCCCCGCTCCCTCATCAGAGAGCGGGGAGTTTTTGTATGGTTTGCTTGGAGATAGTTGGTTGCTGTTCGCTCAAAAAGGTATATTTGACATTTTGCTATGTATTTTGTGTTGATTGCTATCAGAATGCTATTTTGCATTGTGTGCGTTAGATCTCGACAAGGTTTCGATAAGATCTCGACAAAGTCGGCTCAAAAACAAGATGACAAAAAGATAGCAAAATAGCACGATTTAATGCATAATGCATAATGAAGAATGTTTCCTAGTCTGTCTATAATATATAGAGCCTCTAGAGCCTCTAGAAATCCTAGAGCCTTTAAAGTAATTCATAGAAATTAATGTCTAATTACATGGTAATTATATGTTTACTGTCCCCTGTTTAGAGTGATTGTAGGGTGCGTTCGTTGTGTATTATTTCGCTGTTTTGCTACGAAAAAGCGCGAATGTTTGCATACCTCAGAAAAATATTGTATCTTTGCACACTTTTCGAGATACTTTTGGCGGTTTACTGCCGTCTGATAATCCCAATTTTCTCGCTAAGTGGATACAAACTAATGCTACCCAACTTATCTAAGAATGATGAGAAAGTATATTCAACTTGCCTCTGTGCTACTCGCTGCAATCGCCTTCTCCGGTTGCGTTACGCAAAAGCAAATGACCTATTTCCGCCAGGTGGATAGCACCACTGCCGATAGTATCAATCGGGTCTTCGAGGCGCAGATCGACCCCGTGGTGAAAGCGGGCGATGCCCTTTCTATCACGGTCTCTGCTCTCGACCAAGAGGCGGTTGTGCCTTACAACCTGCCTACCGTGGTCTATTCTGCCCCCGGCAGCAGCCAACTTACTACTACGCCCAGCCTGCAATACTACACCGTCGGGGCTGATGGCAATATCGATTTCCCGGTCTTGGGTAAGATACAAGTCCTGGGCTTGCGTACGCCCGAAGTGGCTAACCTGATTAAGCAAAAACTCTCTTCGCAACTGGTTGACCCTATGGTGATTGTACAACTCATCAATGCCAAAGTAACCGTCATGGGTGAGGTGAACCGCCCCGGGCAATATACGATGACCAATGGGCGAATGACCCTGCTCGATGCCCTCGGCGCAGCAGGCGACCTCTCTATCTACGGCAAGCGAGATAATATCCTCATCACTCGTGAGACCAATGGTAAACTCGAGTTCCATCGCCTCAACCTCAACTCCGAGGAACTGTTTACTTCGCCGTACTACTACCTCCAGCAGAACGATGTGATCTATGTCTCGCCCAACAAAGTGCGTGCGGTCAGCAGTCAGAATATCGGCTTGTGGCTGAGTATGGTATCTACTGTCGCCAGTGCTGCTACCGTTATTGTTACTGTGGTTAATGCTGCCGGTAAATAACCCGTATAAACGCCTTAGATAAACGAATGGACGTCTGATACAACCGATTGTAAATCAATAATTATCTGAATAAAATGACACAACAAGAGAATACCAATATACCTAATTCTAACAACGCTAACAACTCCAATGAGATCGACCTACGCAAGGTTTGCCGAGATGTGCTTTCCCATTGGTATTGGTTCTTGATAGGCGTGGTGGTTTGCTGCGCTTTCGGTGTCCTTTATATCGTGCGCACCACTCCCCGCTATACCACTTCCGGTTCGATTATGCTCCGTCAGAAAGGCGATGAGAGCCTTGCCGGGCAGGTGGAATCGCTCAGTATGTTAGGGCTTGGCAACAACGGTGCGGCAAGCGATGAGGTAGTAGTGTTGCAGTCGCGCGACCTGATGTATCAAGCGTTGGATGCACTCGACCTCTGGAATACCTACTATGCCAAGGACGGAATGCGTTGGGTAGGCGAGTATCCCACCCATACTTTTACGGTGATGCCCGTGGAGATTACCAAAAAAGCCCTCAAGCGAGGCGGGTATATCGTAACGATAGAGCCGCAGAAAGAGGGGTACAAAGTGAAGGTAAAGCAGGGGAAGTTCCACCATTCTACCACCAAGGTGGCTGACCTGAGCAAGCCTATCGAGACCTGTGTCGGCACTATCCAAATCACGCAGAACCGCCCTATCCCCGAGGACAAGACAGCGTTCCGTACCACCTGTTTGCCCAAACCGGCTATCGTAGATATGTATCGCTCGCAGGTGAATATCGCACTCCAAAAGAAGGAGTCGAATATCATCAACCTCACCAAGACATCCGATATACCTTCGCTCGATGTGGCACTGCTCAGCAAAATCATCGAGCAGTACAACCTCAATACGATTGTCGATAAGAACATCATCGCTACCAATACGGCGGCTTTCATCGATGAGCGGCTCAATGTCATCACACGCGAACTGAGCGATGCCGAGGATGCAGTAGCGGAATACAAGGCCAAAAACAACCTGACCGACCTGTCGGAAGAGGCCAAGATTTTCCTCCAAGCCAATAGCGATGAGCAGAAAGAGTTGGCTAATGTAGAAACGCAAATCAACTTGGTGAATTATATTGAGGAGTTTATACAAGACGATACCAAGCGGTTTAGTCTTATCCCCGCCAATATAGGCGTAACCGATCCGTCGCTCACGGCTTCTATCAGCGAGTACAACACGCTCTTGCTGCAGCGTATGCGCGTCTTGCGCACGGCTACCGACAGCAACCCCGTGGTGGAGCAACTCAACGAGCAACTCATCTCTATGCGTCAGAATATCGCAGCGAGTATCGCTTCGGTACGCGAGAGCCTTACTATTACTCGCAGCGGACTGCAACAGCGTGATAATCAGTTCAGTGCGCGTATCAAGTCCGTTCCCGTACAAGAGCGACAGTATGTGCAGATCAAGCGCCAGCAGGCTCTCAAAGAGGAGATTTATCTCTTCCTTTATCAGAAACGCGAAGAGAATGCCTTGATGTTGGCGGCTACGGCTACACCGGCTAAGATCATCGATGCACCTAAGGTGGACACCGCTACGGGCAGTCCTAAGCGTCGTACCGTGATACTGTTCTGTATCTTGTTGGGCTTGGCTGTTCCCGCTGGCATACTATATATATGGAGTCTTTTCAACAACAAAATAGCCGACCCCAAGGAGTATGAGAAACTGGTGAATGCGCCTTTCGCAGGGCAGATAGTGGAGAACTCTCGCGGCAAGCATATCGCTATCCACGAGGGCGAATCTACCGTTTCGGCGGAATTGTTCCGATTGGTACGAACCAACCTGCGCTTTATGTTACCCGCTGATATTCAGCACCCTGTGATACTCGTTACCTCGTGTATCAATGGCGAGGGTAAGTCGTATGTCGCTACCAATACCGCCCTATCGTTGGCATTGCTGGGCAAGAAAGTGGTGCTGGTAGGCTTAGACATCCGCAAACCGATGTTGGCTACTTATTTCGGACTGAGCAACAAAGGGTGTCTTACGAGTTACTTGTCCGACGATGAGTACTCTATCGACGATACCATTCAGCATGGTGTGGAACATCCTAACTTGGATATTATCCCTGCCGGGGTTATCCCGCCCAACCCGAGCGAGTTGTTGCAGAACGACCGATTGGATGCGCTCTTTGCCGAGTTGCGCAATCGATACGATTATGTAATTGTCGATTCTGCCCCTGTGGCGATGGTGAGCGATACTTTCTTGCTCGACCGTGTAGCCGATATGACGCTTTTTGTCAGCCGTGCCAACTATACGCCGCGTGAGATGGTCGATTTCATCAATCAGGTGGTTGCTCAAAAGCGTATGAAGAATGTGGTCTGCCTCTTCAATGGCGTCAAGAACGCCAAAGCAGGCTATGGCTACGGTTATGGCTACGGATACGGCAACAGTAAAAAATAAGGCCTCCAACAGCGAACGCAGTGAGCGTTCTTATCGACAATGATAGTTTGTGTAGCAGAAAAGCCCTCTGTGGGGCAGTATATCGCTAAGGTGTTGGGGGCTAACCAACGCCGCGATGGCTATTTCGAGGGAAATGGCTACTGTGTTACATGGACTTTCGGACACCTCTGCGCCTTGCTCGAACCGCAGGAATATACCGACCAATGGAAGGGGTGGAACCTTAGTTCGCTGCCTATGATTCCACAACGATTCAGTATCAAAGTGAGTGGCGATGAGGGGGTGCATAAACAGTTTAATATCATCAAGTCGCTCATTGCGCAAGCCGATGAGGTTATCAACTGCGGTGATGCCGGGCAGGAAGGAGAACTCATCCAACGGTGGGTCTATCAGAAAGCAGGGTGCAAAGTGCCGGTCAAACGCTTGTGGGTCAGTTCGCTGACCGAAGAGGCCATTGCCGAGGGGTTTCGCAAACTCAAAGACCAAGCCGATTATCAGCACCTCTACGAGGCAGGACTGATGCGTGCTATCGGCGATTGGTTGCTCGGCATGAATGCCACACGCGCCTACACCATCCGTTATGCCCGTGGGGTGGGGAAGGATAGGCAAGTGCTGTCGATTGGCCGTGTGCAGACACCTACGCTGGCATTGGTGGTAAAACGACAAGCCGAGATAGAAAATTTTGTGCCTAAGACCTATTGGGAACTCAAGACCACCTACCGCAATACGCTTTTCTCCGCTCAACTGCCTGCCGAGGAGGACGAGTATGCTATCAATACCCTCGAGTATGGGCAGCAGTTGGTCGATTCTATCAAGGATAACCCCCTCACTATCACTTCGGTAGAGAAAAAGAAAGGTATCGAGTCTGCGCCTAAACTATTCGACCTGACAAGTCTGCAGGTGGAGTGCAACAAGAAGTACTCTTTCTCTGCCGACCAAACGCTTAAGATTATCCAATCGCTCTACGAGAAGCGTATCACTACTTATCCGCGTGTCGATACCACCTATCTGAGCGAGGACATCTATCCTAAGGTGCCTGCTACGCTCGCCGGTATCAAAGATTTCTACCCGCAGGCCGCACCGCTCCTTGCCCTCAAAGCCGACGGAAAGAAGACCAAAGAGTCGCTGCCTAAATCGAAGAAAGTATTTGATAATAAGAAGGTTACCGACCACCATGCTATCATCCCTACAGGTCAACGCCCCGATGCGCTCACCGCAGAAGAACGCAAGGTGTTTGACCTTGTTGCATTGCGTTTTATAGGGGTGTTCTACCCCGATTGCGAGGTAAGCAACACAACGGTCTTGGCTGAAGTGCCGCGCTCCGGTGTGGACGACAAAGATGACCTCAAGGTGGTTCCTTTTAAGGTTACGGGCAGGCAGGTCCTATCCCCGGGGTGGCGCGACTTACTCCAATGGAAACGCCAAGCCGATGGGCAATGGCAGCATACCTCCGAGGTGGTGGCAGACGAAGAGGATGACTCCGCTACGGCAGACAAGTCCTCGGGAACGGTACTCCCCGCTTTTGCCAAAGGTGAATCCGGACCGCATACCCCATCGCTGCAAGAGAAAACCACTACACCGCCTAAGTACTACACCGAGGCAACGCTCCTGCGGGCTATGGAGACGGCGGGTAAGACGGTGGACGATGATGAACTGCGCGATGCGATGAAGGAGAATGGTATCGGAAGACCCTCTACGCGTGCGGCTATCATCGAGAAACTCTACCAGCGCAAGTATATCGTTCATCAAGGTAAGTCTAAATCTATTTGTGCTACTGAAATAGGTATCAATCTGATACATACTATCATCTCTCCCCTTCTCAAATCGGCGGAACTGACAGGACGATGGGAGAAAAAACTGCGTGAGATAGAGCGTGGTGAATATACGGCGCAGCAGTTCTTAGACGAACTCAAGACGATGACTGCCGATGTGGTCTATCAGGTCAAGACCAACAAGGCGGGTATGCTCTGCCCTGTCTGCCGACAAGGGCATATCATCCGTGGCAACACCCGCTACGGCTGCTCCCGCTGGCGCGAAGGCTGCACCTACGCCGAACCGTTCTAATATCCTCATATCTATGAAACAGGGCGGACAGCCTATCCAATGGCGTAAGTATGGCGGCAAAGAGTTCCTCCGAGGTTTCAACTACAATCGCTATGAGTGTTTGTTGGTAATGCGCAGTGTAGGGTGCGGATCATAAAGGTTGCTCCCGTGCATTGCACCAAATATCTGTAGGCTTATTTCTTTGTTCCTCCGTTGGCGTACTTTTCCGTCAATTTTTCCACATTGTAAAGCACATTCCGTTGTACCTTTGCACTCGATTTAGTATCTGTGTTCAGATTCTTACTTACTAACCTATACAAAACAACAAAAACGCTTTTATGAAATTGAATTTCAACGCATTCCGTGGCGTGATGCTCTCTGCTCTGCTTCTGATGGGAGTAGCCGCACAAGCACGAATTATCAGCGGAACGGTTACCGACCAAACGGGCGAGACAATCATCTCTGCCTCGGTGGTCGTAAAAGGTACAACGATTGGTACGGTTACCGATTTCGACGGTAACTACTCGTTGGAGGTTCCCGACGACGCGCAAGTGCTGGTATTCTCCTACATCGGTCTGAAAACGCAGGAGATTGACATCACAAGCGATGTCATCAACGTAGTCTTGAAAGAAGACAGCGAGGTGCTTGAGGAAGTGGTGGTTACCGGCTATGGTACTACCAAGAAACGCGATGTCGTTACCTCGGTTGCCAGCGTCAGTGCCGAGCAACTCAAAGACATCCCCGTGGTGAGTGCGGCTGAGGCATTGCAGGGAAAGTTGTCGGGTGTGAGTGTTACCACCACCGAGGGCAGTCCGGACGCAGATGTGAAGATCCGTGTGCGTGGTGGTACGTCGTTGACCCAATCGAATGATCCTCTTTATATTGTGGACGGTTTCCCCGTATCGAGTATCGCCGACATCGCGCCGAGCGACATTGCCTCGATGGACGTACTGAAAGACGCGGCAGCAACTGCCATCTACGGTGCCCAAGGTGCCAACGGTGTAATCATCATCACCACGAAAGATGCTGATTCAAATGAGGATGATAAGATGACATTCCATGTGGATTATTCCGGCTATGTGGGGTGGAAAACTATCGCAAAGAAATACGATGTGCTTGACCCGGAGGAGTTTGCACTCATGCAGTACGAGTGGGCTTATCAGAAAGACAAGAGCCTGTCGGGGCTGCGCAGCAATTTCTATGCCTATTTCGACAAACTCTACAACAGCACAAAATACAAAAGCGATGAAGAAATAGAAAATACCAATATCAGCGACTTGCTTGCGGAATACAAAGACGCAGAGCAACATCCGTTTATCGATTGGCAAGATCAGACTTTCGGACGCACGGGCTTTGCTTCCAACCAGTCGGTGAGTGTGAGCGGCGGCAACAAGAATGCCAATTTCAACTTGAGTTACAACCGTATCGACGACAAGGCTATCATGCAGCAATCCGACTATGTGCGCAACAACCTTAGTCTGAAAGCCAAGTTCAAACCATTTAAGAACTTTACCGTTGGTTTTACTGCCCGCTACACCAATACCGGTGTCCTCGGCGCAGGCTCTAACGCAATCAAAGATAATGGTACGGCTACCGAGTCGCGTCTGCGCAACTGTGTGGTTTATACACCTACAACGCTGTTGAGTAAAGACTCGGGCGAAGGCGATGAGGACGAGACATTCGGTTCGCTCTATGACCCCCTGACCACGATTCGCGACAACTATAAGTACAAAACGGACAACAAGTGGAATATGCAGGGCTATATGAGTTACAAATTTGCCAAATATTTCACTGCCCGCGTGGAGTTGGGCTATGAAAGTCGTGATATTCTGACAAACCGCTACTATGGTCCGACCACTTATTTTGCGCGCAATACCGGTCGCCCGGGCGTGGCAAGCGGTACGGCGCAAGTGCAAGTGGACAAAGAGAAAGAAACACGTCTGCGCAACGCCAACACATTGGAGTGGAAACAAACTTTCAACAAATCGCACAATGTGAGCATTCTTGTGGGTGAAGAGACCATATTGCGCAAAGGCGAGACCAACACCCAACGCGGTTTTGGCTACAAGGGACAATACGATGTGCTTAACGGCGAGATATTCAACTATTTAGGTCAGGCATCGTATATGGAGATTAGCAACTATGTCAACCCGAAAGACAATCAGTTGTCGTTCTTCGCGCGTGCCAATTACGACTATCGCGGACGCTATTACCTGACTGCCACTTTCCGCGCAGACTGCTCCACCCGTTTCGAGAAAGAGAACCAATGGGGCTATTTCCCCTCTGTAGCAGCCGCATGGCGTATGTCGGATGAACCGTGGATGGAAGGCGCACAGGACTGGATGTCCAATTGGAAATGGCGTTTGAGTTATGGTATGGCAGGTAACAATAATGTCGACTTGGGCTACTTGCACCAAGATTTCCTGTCGCGGCAAATGACCTATTTTGACCTCGGTAACGGCTCTACGAGCAATATCCTGGTGGTAGGCGGGTCGGACAAGATTGCCAGCAACCCGCACCTCAAGTGGGAGACAACCACCACTCGCGACTTTGGTTTCGACTATGGTTTCTTCCGCGACCGTCTGTCGGGTACGGTGGACCTCTATTGGAATACCACCAAAGACCTTATCATCCGTCAGATTCTCCCGGCACGCTACAACTATCAATATCAGAACATCGGTTCCACTCGCAATATGGGTATGGAATTCTCTATCAAAGGAGTTATTCTTGACAAACGCTCCAAGAGCCTGAGTTACAACTTGTCGGTAGATGCCAATATCGCATTCAATCGTACACGCGTAATGGACTTGGGTAATGTCAGTTCGCTTAGCGCACAGACCAGTTGCTTCGGTTCGTCAGAATACCTGACTTTGGCTGAGTTCCTCGTTGAGGTAGGTCAGCCGGTAGGCAACGTAGTGGGCTATCAGACAGACGGTTACTACACAGCAGCCGACTTCGTAAGTTATATCCCCGGCACCAACACATGGGGACTGGCAGACGGCGTGGCTAACTATGGCGACGGGTTCCTGAGTAACCAACCTGTTCCGGGTGCTGTCAAATTCAAAGACCAAAACGGTGACGGTGTCATCGATGAGAAAGACAAGGTCGTTCTCGGCAATACCGTTCCTACGCACACGGGTGGTTTCAATATCAATTTCAACATAGGTGGCGACAAATGGGGGCGTTTCGACTTGGCGGCTAATTTCACATTCTCGTTTGGCAACAAGATTCTGAACCTCAGCAATATGGAGTACACCACTATAACAGAGAAGACCAAGATGCGTAACCTGGTATCGTCGATGGCATACAACAACCGTTATTCGCTCTTCTCACAAGAAGGACAATATATGCCGGAAGTACTGGCTACATCGGGCTTCGTATTTGGCGATGCGTACACTGAGATGGCAACGCAACTCGACCAAATGAATAGTGAGAAAGGGGCAACCACCTATTCGCCGATTATGTCGCACTATGTGGTAACCGACCAACATCTGGAGGATGGTTCGTTCTTGCGTCTCAACCAACTCACATTGGGCTATTCGTTGCCCAAAGACTGGATGACCAAGTCGAAGGTAATCAACAACATACGTGTTTATGTACAGGGTACCAACCTCTTCTGCGCCACCAAATACAGCGGATTGGACCCCGAAGTGGACACCCGTTCTTCCAAGAATCCGCTTACTCCGGGTGTCGATTTCTCGGCATATCCCAAGAGCCGCGGTATCAACGTAGGTATGAACATTCAATTCTAATGTCTTAACACATTATATATATAATAAGAATATGAAAGCAACAAAATATATAATCTATAGCGTTCTGGCACTGGCGTTGGTAGGTTGCGAGAAAGATTTCTTTGATACCGAATCGCCATCAGCAATGGATGTGTCTGTCTTCAAATCTACCGAGATGACTGCGCAGGCGGTAGGTGCTATCTACGACACTTTCGGCGAGGACAAATCGTTCCGAAACCGTCTGTGTGGAGGCTATGTCGCTATCAATACCGACATCGAACACAGCAGCAAATCCGAGGACAAGGATTGGGCAGCCTATTGCACAAGCAAAGGTACCGGCGACCTCTCCACCTCGAATGGTAAGGACCCGTGGGCATACCTCAACTCGGCTATTGAGCGTTGCAACGTAGTGGCAGAGGGTATTCGTACCTACTCCGATACCACCGATGCTACATTCCGCTATCTGCTCGGCGAGACGCTCACCCTGCGTGCGTTCTGCTATCTGGAGATGATTAAATTGTGGGGTGATGTCCCTGCTTGCTTCAAACCCTTTGATGGCAAGGATATCAACGACCTCTATGTGGACAAAACCGACCGCAATGTCATCTATGAGCAACTGCGTCTCGACCTCAAAGAGGCGGCTGAACTGATGCCATGGTCGGAGGCTTGCCCCGGTACGGCGGCTAACTACACCGGGCGTCCGAGCAAAGCATTGGCCTACGGATTGTTGGCACGTATGGATATGATGTATGCCGGTTTGGCAATGCGCCCGAATACGTTCACCAAGGGTGGCACAAAAGATTGCTCCGTGCAATACAATGTGAAAGATGCCGACAAACGCAAAGAACTCTACCAAGAGGCGGTTTGGGCATGTGCGCAGGTCATCAAAAAAGAGGATAACAAACTGGTAACCAAGGAGAACGGAGGATTTGAGAAAGTATGGCGCGACCTTTGTGCCGACAAAACCAACTACACCGAGTCGGAGTTTATCTGGGCTTTGCCTTTCCTCAATGGCGCACGTGGTCAAGTGCTTGCGCTCACGGGTCTGAAGATGTCGGAGCGTGTTCCCGGACACCTCATCAATACCAGGTCGTATGGCGATGGCAACAAAGAGAACACCAAGACCCAATCTATGATTGAGATTGTGCCTACATTCTATTTCCAATACGACAAAGCAGACCTGCGCCGCGATGTAACTATCTGCCCCTTTGCATGGGACTACGACAACGGTTCGGGCGTGAGCAGCGATGCCGGAGCATGCTTCCGCGAAACGCCTGCCAATGAGAAAAAACTCTATCAGAAGTTGGCTGACGCATCGTCTATGCACCTCGGCAAAATGCGTGTGGAGTGGATGGTGCGCACCTATTCAAGCAACGAAGACTGTGTAGATATGCCGGTTCTCCGCTATGCCGATATCCTGCTGATGTTCGCCGAGGCGGCCATCGGTTCCAAAGAGGGCAATGCGCCGTCCGACCTCTACGGTCTGAGTGCGCAAGAGCAATTCGACAAGATTCGCACCCGCGCAGGTCTGACATCGAAACCGCTTACTTTCGAGGCTATCGTGGACGAGCGTGCATTTGAGTTCTGCGGCGAGAACATCCGCAAATACGACCTCATGCGTTGGGGACTACTCAAAGAATCATTGGAAAATACAATGAGCGATTTGGCTGATTTGCGGGCAGGTACAGGCAAGTATGCAGGTCGTTGCGACTCGATTTATTTCACCTACAAGAAAGACAACTCCTTTGCTCAATCGGGCGATGCATATGTATTCGACAAGTTTGTCGGATTGAATTTAGGCGACAGCCGTCCCGCTGATTTCGACAAGGCAAACGGTTGGGTGGCAAAGGCCTTTTATGTAAAGGCTTCCGACGACGCCACAACCGAGTATCTGGCTCCTGATAAATACTATCTCTACAAGGAAGGCACCAACATTGATATGCACCAATACTGGCCTATCTTCGATGTAAATATCAGTGCTTCCAATGGTACGCTTTGGAATGACTACGAGTATTAAAAATATATATTTATGTGTGCTTTTCGCTCTTTTCTGCACGGCGTGCGGAGGGGGCGAAGAGCCTGTTATTACACCTGACCAAACGCTCGCTTTCCCGGGAGCAGAGGGGGGAGGCAAGTATGCCACCGGCGGGCGTGGAGGGGTAGTCCTCCATGTAACCAGCCTCTCCGATGACCCCAACGACGCAGGCTCGTTGCGTCATGCCGTCAATCTCGCGGGCACACGCACGGTGGTTTTCGATGTGTCGGGGACGATTCATCTCAAGAGCCAACTCAATATCGCCAACGGAGCACTCACCATTGCGGGACAGACTGCTCCGGGGGAGGGTATCTGCATAGCAGGCTATCCGGTGGAAATCAAATGTAGCAATGTGATTGTGCGCTTTGTCCGTTTTCGTATGGGAGACGAGAATAAGGTAGAGGGCGATGCGCTCACTATCCGCGGGCGCAAAAACATCATCATCGACCATTGCTCTTTCTCGTGGAGTACCGACGAGTGTGTCAGTTGCTACGGAAATACCGATTTTACGCTCCAGTACTGTTTTATCACCGAGTCGCTCCGCAAATCGGTGCATGTAAAGGGCAACCACGGATATGGCGGGATATGGGGCGGTACGAATGCTTCGTTCCACCACAACCTGTTGGCACACCACGACTCCCGCAACCCGCGTTTCGACCATTCGTATGTGGATAACAAGTGCTTCGGACCGCTCGATTACGTCAATAATGTGGTGTACAACTGGGGAGGGAACTCCTCCTATGGAGGCGAAGGTATCGACCAACCACGCCAAATTAATATGGTGAACAACTACTACAAACCAGGTCCTGCCACATCTAAGAAAACCAGACTGCTGGACCCGACTGTCTCCTGTCCTTCTTGCGAAAAGAAAGGCACGCTTATTCCGGGCAAGTTCTATCTCAGCGGGAACTATATGGTTGGTTCTGAGCAGGTTACAAAAGACAATTGGCTGGGTTCTACCGTCAAGTCAGACAGAGTCAAAGCCCTTACACGCTGGACGACCGGACTGACAACCCTCACCGCCGAACAGACAGCCGAAGAGGCTTTCGAGACGGTTCTGTCTAAGGCAGGTTGTTCCCTCCGCCGCGATGCTATCGACACACGTATCGCCAACGAAGTGCGCACCGGCACTGCCTCGTGCAAAGGCTCCAATGGCTCTACAGGCGGGCTGATTGATACTCCCGCTGATGCCGGCGGATACATCGAATATGTTTCTACCGAGGCACCTAAAGACACCGACCGCGACGGGATACCCGATGAATGGGAGGTGGCTCACGGTTTGAGTCCCAATCTCGCATCCGATGGCAAGGCCACTACGTTCCTCCCGCCTTACACCAATCTGGAGGTGTATCTCAATAGTTTGGTACAAGGTTTGTATTAGTTTTCATAACCGACTCTCGCTGCCGCCGTCGGGAAAAGGATACGGAGAAAGGTAGGGTAGGGGAGAAGGACATCAACCAATATACACAACCAACATTCACAAGCAACTAACATACACAACTAACATACACAACCGATAAACGGATTAACAAAAACACACTAATCAACCATACAATACAATGAAACGATTCTTCTTTACATTCGCCATAGCGTTAGCGGGGCTGACAATGCTCCGTGCGCAGTCGCCGTATGCACACTACTACGAGAATCTCCCCGTGGAGATGCAGCAAGTGCAACCGCTCGGATTTCGTGATATTGCTATCAATATCGCCAATATGGGTGCGGTGGCAGATGGTAAGACCAACAATGGCGAACTCATCAATAAAATCATCAAGAAACTCTCCAAGCAGGGTGGCGGTACGGTGATTATCCCAGCCGGCACTTGGCTCACCGGTCCTATCCGTATGCAGAGCAATATCAACTTGCACTTAGAGGAGGGCGCAACACTGCTTTTCTCGACCGACAAAGAGTTGTATGTCCAAAAATCGGACTCGCTGCGCGACGGCTCTAAGAAATGCAACGCCTGCGTGTATGGCTCTAAGTTGGAGAATGTAGCCATTACGGGCAATGGTACGCTCGACGGTCAGGGACTCTATTGGCGACCAATCAAAGAGAAAAAAGTCAAAAAGTCGGCTGAGGATGCACATATCTGGGAAGAGGTGTTGGCTATGGGCGGTACGCTCCGTCCCGACGATAAGACCCACTCGATTTGGTATCCCTACAACCTCAATAAGGAACTCGGTATCCCCAATATCGCTTCCGACCCGATTACCCAAGAGAAGATGCGCCCGCATTTGGTGAATATCACCGACTCGAAGAATGTGCTTATCCAAGGCGTTACGCTGCTCAACTCGCCTAAGTTCCACCTCGTGCCGACGCGGGTGCAGAACTTGATTATCGACGGTATCACTATCCGTTGCCCGTGGTGGGCGCAAAACGGGGATGCGATGGACCCCGGAAACATTCAGACGGGACTGATTGTTAACTGCAATATCTCGTGCGGTGATGACGGTATCTGTATGAAAGGCGGTGTCGGTCAGAAAGGTGTGGACGCAGGTCCGCAGTCCGACATCTTGATAATGAACGATACGGTCTATCGTGCGCATGGCGGTTTTGTCATCGGTTCGGAGTTCTCGGGCGGTATGCAACGCATCGTGGTGCGCAACTGCTTGTTCGACGGTACGGATATAGGTTTCCGTTTCAAGTCTGCCCCCGGGCGTGGCGGATGGTGCAAAGACATCTATTGTGTGGACAATGTAGTGCGCAATATCCGCGAGGATGTCATACTTATCAGTTCGGGCTATGCCGACCGTGGTGCAGGCGTAAGTGCTACTGACAAGGACAAGAAAGACGCTTTCTTCCCCGATTGGTCGAATATCACTTTCCGCAATATATCGGGCGCAGTGGCAGAGAATGTGGTGAATGTAGAGGGCTTGAAGGGTATGCCCGTACACGACATCACCTTCGAGGGCATTACTATCTATGGCGTAACCGACACGGGTGTGAAGATGAAGTATGCCGAGAATATAACCTTCGAGAACTGCACTTTCCGCACACGCAAAGGCTATGAGTTCGACCTCGATGATGTCAAGAATATCCGTTTCAACGGCAAAGACCCGCTGAACGAATAGGGGACACTAAAAAATACACACTTTGTGTCAAATTATCTTTGCTTATGTGAGATATTTACACTACTTTTGCAGCGTCGTTTGAATGGTGGGGAGATACCGACCGTGGGGGAGGGAGATGCTTGTTATTAAAATGGCGCAACACCAAGAGAATAATTAACTACATAAACTAAACAATAAAAACAAAACATTATGAAGAAATTCTTCTTTTTCGCCGCTGCCCTCGTTGCAGCAGCAACCATCAACGCACAAACCTACGATTTGACTGCGATGGATATCGCCGAGAGTGATATTACCGTTACCAACGGAACTATTACGAAAAATGACGCTAAAGCCTATTTTGAAGTAAAGAACACAGCAGGCGAAACCGTAGAAATGAGCATTAAGCAGTTGCCTAATGTTAAGTTTTCGTACAAAAACAGTGCTGTAAAAACCGCTTTCAAAGTATATTACAATGCAGAAGGCAAAAGCGGCAATGGCAAAATCCAAATGGATGGTAACCAACGTGATGTAACTATCAATAATCTATCAATAGGTACTATTGTTACATTGACAGTTTGCTCAAAGGGTGATACCGGAGCACAATTTGCTAAGAGCGAAAAGGGGGATGCATTTATCGGATGTGCTGCTGTTGATCCCAGTGCAGTGGGTATAGGAACGGCTCTCCCCGGAAAAACAGCAGAAGCAGGCAATACCTATGATATCAAGGTTCAAGCCGCTGCATCAACCATCACAATCCGTGAGACAGTAGGTGGTTATATCTTGAAATCGCTGACCATCGGTGGCGAAACCGCAATCGACAACACTGCTGTAGAGGCAAAGGCTACCAAATATATGGAGAATGGTGCTCTCGTTATCGTTAAGAACGGCGTTAAATACAACGCACTCGGTGCAGTAATCGCTGAGTAATTCCGGAAAGCAAGGTATTACAAGTTTTCTATTATATGTTGAGTGTGAACTCGCTTGGCCAATCCGCCAAGCGAGTTCCTTTTTTAGTATTGTTTCCTTTTTTATAGTGTCGAACTCCTTTTTCTAATATGAGGTTGGAATATACCTATATTGTATGGCTATGGTGTATGGTTTGTTGGGTGTAGAGGGTGCCGCTCGATAGGGTAGGTTGATCACTTAGATAGAGATATGTGCGAAAAACTGACAAAATGCTATTGCTCGGTGGCGTGCTTAGGTTTCGATTAGGTCTCGACAAGGTTTCGACAAAAACGGCTCAACAACCGTTTTACAAAAAGGTAGCAAAACGGGGCATACAATAGAAATGTGGAATGGGGTGCTATGGGGATTTATTCTCCGATTTTGCCATGTTGGTATAGCAAAATGCACAAAAATATGCTATAAAACATATTTTTCTTGCCGATTATTTGGTAGTATCAGAAATATGTAGTACTTTTGCACTGTGTTTTTCATGGTATTAGATTTAAGGTTAAGTAAAAAGATTGGGTTGTCGTGATGACAATCCTCTTTTTTTTATATACCAACGACCTCATACGCAGAGTGAAGATAACCGGCAAGCGTGATGACAATCCCTTTTTTATATGCTAATGACTTTCTAAGCGAAAAACATTAGTAGCCCCCTACAATTATCCATTAGTTGCTTGTTTCTACATAAGTATTCATTCTCTATTGTCTCTTATTTTTCCCGTATCTTTTATTTTGTCCCAAATGGAGAGAGTGCGGCGGTTGCGACCTCCCCCATCCCCTCCAAAGAAGGGGCTTTTTGTTCCGAATAGAGAGAATGTAGAGAAGGCTGCTGCGCAGAGTTTTAGAATTGACACTCAAATAATTTGCTCAATAATGAATAAGCATTCTTGATTTTGATGCGGTTGTCCGGTCGAGGTGGCAGGTTGGAACGCGAATTGCTTTTTTGTATGGGGTAGTTTGTGGTGCGTCGGGGTGTATTGGGGTATGGCGTTAAGATAGTGTAAAAATGGCACTTGGAAACTCTGAAAGTAAAAAAGTTTCCGTTTTTATAGCCCGATTATAGGATTATGGCACGCTTATTGCATAGAGTATAGCGCAACCGGCTCGGTAGGATTGATTAGTAAACCAAGCATGGTAAGCAGAAAGGTATTAGGTCTTATAAATGAGTGATAATCGGAAAGATAGTATTGTACAATTTGCGGCAAAGAAAATGCGCGAAGTGGGTATTCGGTCGGTGAGCATAGACGATATATGCCGCGAATTGGGTATCTCTAAAAAGACATTCTATGTTTATTTTGAGTCGAAAGACCGTTTGGTAGATGAGATGCTCTTGCTGCACGAGCAGAAATTGGAGCGCAAGATGTTGCGTGAGGTGGAAGGTAAGACCACGATGCAGATTTTGCAGGAGTGGGGTCCGATGGCACGCAGGAACGAGAAAGACATCGAGCAGACGCCGCCGATTGTGTATGATTTGCAGAAGTACTATCCCGATTTATTCCGCCAACATAAAGAACATCTCTGCAAGGCAATGTACCGAAGTATGGTGCGCTTCATCAAGAAAGGACAAACCGAAGGTATCTTCCGCAAGGAACTGAATCCCGAACTCACGGCGCACTTGTTCTCCTACGCACACTATTTTATGTTCGAGACGATACAGCAATACCCCAAGCGACGAGGTGAGATAGCCGACATCGGCAGACAAGGATTAGATATCCTGATACGAGGTGTGTTGCAACCCGGGGTGCAGTTCCCTGTATGCGACGGAGCACAAAACAAGAAAAAATAATGGTAACAAAATAATTGGTATAAATAATGAAGAGACTATTTTCCTTTATGGTTGTTGCGCTGCTGATTAGCGCGAACGCCATAGCAGACGACCATGTGATGGCGGCTACCAAGAAAGCCCCCATCCGTGATGTACCTGCGGAGTTGAGCCTGAGCGTAGAAGAGGCGCAAGACTATGCCGTGCAAGCCAACCGCACGCTACGCAATGCCGACTTGGCAATACAACAGGCCTACGCTCAACGCTGGCAAACCATTGCGGCTATGCTCCCGCAAGCCGATATGAGTTGGGGCTACAACACAATGTGCGGGTACAAGATGAATTTCCAAGGGATGGAAATTGCTATGCCCGATTACTCCAACATGGGTATCACGGCTTCGGTGGGCATCAGCGGACAAGCCATTGTGGGTGCGGTGCTCAATACTATCGCTATCGATATGCAGAAAATCAGCCGTGAGCAATCGGAGGACGACCTGCGGGCGAATGTGAAGACCTCGTATGCCTCCGTCTTGGTGCTGCAAGATGTGGTGGCTCTACTTGATTCATCGTTGCAAAATGTGGAAAAACTGGCAGAGATGACCCAACGCAGCGTAGATGTAGGTGCGGCTGAGCAAACGAGCGCAGACCAGATAAAAGTGCGCGTCAATAGCCTCCGCAACAACATTAACTCCAACAAACGCTCCATTCAGTTGGCTATGAACTCGCTGAAAGTGCTGCTCGATGTGCCGGTAGAAACCGAACTGACGCTCACCTCAACGCTCGATGATATGCTTTCGGCTGAGGCGGTACTCAACCTGCTCGGTGAGGACTTTATCCCGCAAAACAACCTCAATTATCAGACACTGGTCAAGAATGTTGATTTGGCAAAAGCCAATGTACACATGGCGGGCTGGGCGTATGGTCCGACAGTAGGTGTAGGCTATCAATACAGCAATCAGAAGTACTATGGCGACGGCGGTTTCCGTATGACCCCTCCTAACGCCGTGAGCGTATCGGTGTCGATGCCGCTTTGGTCATCGGGCAAGCGTGCTGCGGGCGTAACCGAGAAAAAGATTGCCTTAGAGTCGGCACGCAATACGCTGGCAGAGACTGCCGACAACCTCGGTATTCAGAACCAGCAGTTGCGCTTCAACCTCCAAAATGCCTTCGAGACCTATATGGTGGAGAAAGAGAATATGGATGTTACGCAACGCGTGTTCCAATCTACCACCAACAAGTACAATTACGGTGCTACCTCTAATCTTGAGTTGGTCAACGCCAGCAACGATGTCATCTCGGCACAATCGACCTATGTGCAGGCGGTGCTGACCTTGGTAAATGCTGAGGTTGAGTTGGATAAGTTCTTGAATAACAAGTAAAAAAAAGCCTTGCCAAGAGGTACTCTGCGGACCAAATGAACTGCCGCAGAACCGCTCCATCGGAAAAATATACACGAATATAAATAAAAAACGAATATGAAAAAACTATTTATTATGGCAGCCGCTGCATTGGTGTTGGTAGGTTGCGGCAAGAAAGAGGCTACTACTGCCACCACCGAGGCAGGAGAGCGCACCGAGGTGGTGGAACTCACCACTCTCCATACACGCGAGATACAGCGCGACATCACTCTCTCGTCCAACTTGATGGGGTACGAGACCGTCAATGTAGCTCCGTCGCTCACAGGTAAGATAGAGCATATCTATGTCGAGGTAGGCGACCGTGTGCAGAAGGGTAGCGACCTCGTGCGCATGGATCAGCAGCAATACAAGACTACCAAACTGACTATCACCAACCTCGAAACCGAGATGGCGCGTATGGAAGGCTTGATTCAGACCGGCTCCGTATCGCAACAGCAGTACGACCAAGCCAAGTTGTCGCTCGATCAGACCAAAGAGAACATCGCTTTCTTGGAGACCAATACCTATGTGAAGGCTCCGTTTGCAGGCGTTATCTCGGCGAAGAACTATGAGGACGGCGAACTCTACAGCGGGCAACCTATCGTGGTGCTGACCCAGGTGGACAAACTCAAGACCCTCATCGCTATCCCCGAGTCGTACATCCCGCAAGTGAAACAAGGCATGCGCCTTACGCTCCATTCCGAAGTCTATCCTGACAAGACTTTCCCTGCTACTATCGAGGTAGTCTATCCTACGGTGGATGCTTCGAGCCACACCTTCCAAGCCAAAGTGGTGATTCCCAACCGCGAAGGACTGCTCCGCCCGGGTATGTATGTCAACGCTACGCTCGGTTTGGGCAAAGCAACGGTGATTACCGCTCCCTATCAGGCAGTGCTGAAACTGATTGGTGCGAACGACCGCTATGTCTTCATCAACAACAACGGTTATGCACAACGCGTAACGGTAGAGATGGGGCAACGCTTCGGCGATGAGGTGGAGCTTATAGCACCCGAGATAGTGGACGGCGTGGAACTCGTAACGAAAGGTGAGGCTCGTCTGGTGGATGGCGTGAAAATCAGATATTAAACCTAAAAACGAAACTAAGATGGCTATATATAAGACAGCGGTGCAAAAGCCCGTTACCACAGCCCTTATCTTCTTGGCTGTGATAGTGATAGGTGTGTTCTGCTATGTGCAGTTGCCTATCGACCAGTTCCCTGAGATGGACCCGCCGTATGTAACGGTGATGACTACCTATCCGGGAGCATCTGCCTCCGAGGTGGAGAGCAATGTTACCAAGGTGATGGAGAACTCGCTCAACTCGGTGGACCACTTGAAGGAACTGACCTCTAAATCAAAGGATAACATCTCCTCGGTAACGATGGAGTTTGAGTGGGGAACCGACTTAGACGAGGTGCTCAACGATGTCCGCACTTATGTGGATATTGTGAAGGATAACCTGCCGGATGGTTGCTCCAACCCTATTGTGTTGCGTCTGAGCACCAGCATGATGCCTGTGATTCAGTATGCCGTGATGGCTGATGAGTCGTATCCCGCATTGGATAAGTTGCTGGACGATGAGATTATCCCGCAGTTGAACCGTGTGGACGGTATCGGTAACCTGACTGTTTCCGGTGCTCCGGAGCGCTATGTGTATGTCTATCTTGACCAGCAGAAACTCGATGCCTATGGGTTGACCGTAGAGAGCGTGGGGCAGATGGTTTCCGCCAATAACCTGAATATGTCGTCCGGTACGGTGAAGTTAGCGAAAGAGCAATACCAGATGGAGGTACGCTCGGAGTACGCTTCCTCGGATGAGATAAACAATATCGTAGTAACCACTACGGCAGATGGTCGGCAAGTCTTTGTGCGCGACATTGCCACTGTGAAAGATACCATCAAGGAGTTGTCGCTGGATGAGAAAACCGACGGTCGCGAGTGCGCACGTCTGATGGTAACCAAGCAGACAGGTGCGAACACTGTGCAGATATGTAAGGATGTGCGCAAAGAGATTGCCCGTATTCAAAAGACGCTGCCCTCGGATGTGCAGTTTAAGTTGATTTACGACTCGTCGGAGAACATCCAAAACTCTATCGACTCGTTGAACGAGTCTATCCTATACGCACTGTTGTTCGTGGTATTGGTGGTGCTCTTCTTCTTAGGAAAGTGGCGCGCGACGTTGATTATCGGTATCACGATCCCTATTGCCCTGATTGTGGCGTTTATCTACCTGAAGATGGTAGGCTCATCGCTGAACATTATCTCTATGTGTTCGCTGACGGTGGCTATCGGTATGGTGGTGGACGATGCGATTGTGGTCTTGGAGAATATCACAAAGCACGTTGACCGCGGCGAGAACCCGCGTGAAGCGGCTATCTATGCAACCAACGAGGTGTGGGTATCGGTTATTGCTACTACTTTGGTGATTGTGGCGGTGTTTGTGCCGCTGACCATGCTGACGGGTATGGCAGGTATCATGTTCAAGGAGTTGGGTTGGATTGTAACCATCGTAGTTTGTACCTCCACCCTTGTGGCTATCTCGCTCACGCCTATGTTGGCGAGCAAGTTGCTCAAACCGCGCAAGGTACATGTGGACGCAGAGGGCAACCTCATTGACGACGAGAAAGGCAAGAAGACTTGGTACGAGCGTATCGTGGTGAGATGGCTCGATTGGATAGATGAGAAGTACGCCAAAGCCCTTGGCTGGTGCTTACGCCACAAAGTGCTTACCTTCTTCATCCTGCTGGCTTTCTTCTGCTGCTCGATGATTCCTATGATTACGGGTCAGATTGGTACCGACTTTATGAAGCAGCAAGACCAAGGTCGTATGTCGGTTACGGTGAAGTTGCAGCGCGGTACACGTATTGAGGAGACGCTCAAGACAGCTCGTGCGCTCGAAGCACGCTTTGTGGAGTTGGTGCCTGAGATACAGTTGATTAGTACCTCCGCCGGTACCAACGATGATAGCGGCATGGGCGCACTCTTCTCCTCTACGATGAATAATACCATCTCCATGACGATCCGTACGAGCAAGAAGTACGAGCGTGAGCAGACTATCTTTGAGATGGCAGAGATACTGCGTCAAGAGATGGCACGCTATCCGGAGATTATTGACTATCAGGTAAGTACATCTGGTGGCGGTGGCGGTGCGTCTAACACCGTTGACTTGGAGATTTACGGCTACGATTTCGATGAGACTTCTGCGTTGGCAGAGCAACTGAAAGCCATCTGTAACCACGAGGTACCCGGTGCCCGCGATGCGACTATCTCGCGTGATGACGAACGCCCGGAGATAAAGATTACAGTGGACAAAGAGAAGGCATCGCGCCTTGGGCTGACTTCCGCCACTATCTCTTCCTATCTTCGCAACCGTGTGAATGGTATGGCATGCGGCTACCTTAAAGACGAAGGCTCGGAGTATGATATCCTATGCCGTTTGGAGGAGAAAGACCGCAACTCCGTGGAGAAGATTGCTAACTTGAGTATTCCTACCCCCGTGGGCAAGAGTGTCAAACTGAGCGAGGTTTGCTCTATCGGTGAATACTGGACGCCACCTACCATCGAGCGCAAGAGCCGTCAGCGTATCGTTACCGTGAAGGTAACGCCCTACAACACTTCTCTGGGTGAACTGGCACAATATATAGATCAAAACGTACTGCCGAAACTGGACATTCCGCAAGGTGTGGTAGTGCGTATTGCCGGCGACTACGAAGACCAGCAAGACACCTTCGTCGACATGGCGATGTTAGGCATACTGATTATCATGCTGGTATATATCGTGATGGCAAGCCAGTTTGAGTCGCTCAAGAAGCCGTTTGTGATTATGTTCACTATCCCGTTTGCCCTCTCGGGTGTGGTACTCGCTTTGTGGCTGACCCATAGTTCGTTGGATATGATTGGTGCATTGGGTGTCATCATGTTGGTGGGTATCGTGGTGAAGAACGGTATTGTGCTGATTGACTATATCGACCTGTTGCGTGAGCGCGGCTGGGAGTTGAATGAAGCCGTGCAGGCAGCGGGCAGAAGTCGTATCCGTCCTGTGCTGATGACAGCGTTCACCACTATCCTCGGTATGGTGCCGATGGCAGTCAGTAACGGTGAAGGCTCCGAGATGTGGAAGCCGATGGGTATTGTGGTGATTGGCGGTCTAACCGTTTCCACCTTCCTCACCTTCTTCATGGTGCCTACCCTCTATGCTGCTATGTCCCGACACGGAGAGCGCGACAAGAAAAACCGTATGCGCAAAGGCTTTATCTTTATGAATATCAAGGTGAAGAAAGACCAACCTGCCGTAGAAGCGGCTACCGAGGCTTCCGTCTTCCCCGAGACTACACCTACCGGCGAGAAATAACCCTTAATATATATTGTGTATGAAATCTGTAATGATTATATTCAACCAAGCCAACACCGAGCGTGTAGAATATATGCTCGATATGCTGGAGATCCGTGGTTTCACTTTCTTTGAGCAGGTGCAAGGGCGTGGCTCCCACGATGGCGACCCGCGTCGAGGCACCCACGCTTGGCCGGAGATGAACTCCTGCGTCATCACCGTTGTAGATGACGACAAAGTGCCTTCGTTGCTCGAAGCAGTAGAGAAACTCGACATGCGAAACAAAGAAGTGGGTGTTCGTGCCTTCGTTTGGAATATCGAAGCCACCGTCTGATTCCCGCTCCTAAGAGTAGAAAAAGATAGCGCAATCTGCCCCCGCAGGTTGCGCTATCTTTGTTTCTTCGGGTGCTGCGGCTATGCTGTGCCAAATAGTATTCAAACGCACCGATTAAACATACCTATAAAATGCCAAACTGTCAGATTATCAGTGTGTTATGTGTCAATTTGGCACGCTTTTCGGACAAAGTGGCACTTCCTCTCGTTCGGCACATAATTTGCCATATATAAGGTGAAATGCTTGAGATGAGTGAAGCAAGCAAGAGACTCCCCTGAGAGCCGAAAGCAAGGTTGCTTACCGCTTAGGCACTAAACATTTAACTATTAAATTTTTACTACTATGCTACCTTCAAGAAGAAATGACCAAAATTGGTTACCGAGTATGTTTAACGACTTTTTCAGTGAGGAATGGCCTCTCGTTCGCAATACCAACAATGCCGCACCTGCAATCAATGTGTTGGAAGACGACAAATCGTATCATGTAGAGATTGCTGCTCCGGGTATGACCAAGAACGATTTCTCTATCCATGTAAACGACCAAGATGAGTTGGTTATCCTCGTTGAGAAGAAAGAGGAACACAACGACAAAGACTGCGGTTGCGATACCGATAAGAGCAACAAGGACTGCAACTGCGACAAGAAAGAGGAGAAAAAGTGCAACTGCAAGTATCTCCGCCACGAGTTCTCCTACAGTCGCTTCGAGCAATCGCTCTTGCTGCCGGATAATGTCAACAAGGACGAGATCTCCGCTAAGGTTGCCGATGGTATTCTCCGTATCGAGTTGCCTAAATTGGATCCGACCGTCAAGAAGAATCCGCGTCGTGTGATAGACATCCAATAATAGACATATCTACCATATATAAACCGACTTTACTACGATTGGTGAACCAACAACACTAATTGTATCGAACCCAACAACACTAACTATGAAACGAAAGCGGGAAGGCGCACGCCTCCCCGCTTTTTTCGTCCTTATGCCATACTTGGCTTTATCTGTGCCTTTGCTATAGTCATTTGCTGCCTTTTGTAAAATAACACATTTTTCGCCTGTTTGCTGTCGTTTTGTTAAACAGACCTTGTCGAGACTTCGTCGAAATCTTGTCGAGACCTAATCGAGACCTAACACGAAATCCGCCATTATCATTTTGCTACTTTATTCTCTTAATCCCTTATATTCTGTTACTTCTTTCACCCCGATAATGTTTCGGGTATTCTCTGCATTCGGGACAATAAGAATAGTTTTAATGGTCTATTTATATGGCTTTTAATGGAGAAATAGTTATTGTACGGAGTCCCCAAAGGCTCTTATGGCGCAACGGTGTCGATGGGTAGAGCGGGTAGGTAGGGTAGGTAGAACGAGCGGATCGAGTCGCATATATGTCGCGGGTTACGGAGCAGCGGGCGGGTGGAGTAGAAACACTCGCCCGTTATCTCGGGGATGGTGCGGTTGAGGCGCATCTGTCGGCTTATCTCGTTGCCCGTGCGCCATGCTGCGGTTTCCTTCTTGCCCTCCAATCGATAGGGAGCCATACCGATATAGAGTTTGCACCCGGCTGCATGCTCTGCCCACCAATGTGCCAGCACCTCATAGTCGGCAGCGGGTTTGCCTATCTCCCAGTAGAGTTGCGGCAGCACATAGTCGATCCACCCCTCGCGCATCCAAAGCAGCACATCGGCATAGAGGTCGTCGTAGTTGGTGATGCCGGCCCGAGTGGCAGAACCGTTGACAGAGTCTTTGCTTATGTTGCGCCATACGCCGAAAGGCGAGATACCAAACTCCACCTCGGGTTTGAGCGAACGGATGGCCTGGTGAATCAGTTGTATGGTCAGGTTTACATTATCTCGTCGCCAATCGGCTATGTTGGTGAAGCCGCGCGGGTTGTTCTTAAAAGTCTGTGCATCGGGTATGACCTGTTTCGCTACCGGGTACGGGTAGAAATAGTCGTCCATGTGTATGCCCTGTATGTCGTATCGGCTGACGATGTCTTCCACCACCATACATATCCAATCGCGTGTCTCGTCAAGCCCCGGATTGAAGTACCACTGCCCGTTGTACTGCCAAAACCATTCGGGGTTCGATTTGAATATATGGTTTTGCCACATCGCTGCCGTGGGCGATTTAGCCAGATTGACACGGTAGGGGTTGAGCCACACATGTACTGCCATTCCTCTCTGGTGCGCTTGCTCCACGACGAACTCCAGCGGGTCCCATTCTTGCTGTTGTCCCCACTTGCCTTGGCTGCCCGTGAGCCAATGGCTGATAGGCTCCAACTCCGACAGGTAGAGCGCATCCGAGGTCGGGCGCACTTGAAAGATTATGGTGTTGATGCCTATGCTGTATAGCGAATCGAGCAGAAACAGCATTTCCATCTGCTGTCGGTCGGTATTGCCTACCGCCTCCGTGCTGGGCCAGTCGATATTCGCCACGGTGGCTATCCACGCCCCGCGAAAAGCAATACGCTCATTGGCCGCCGTGCTGAGGCTGTCTTGAGAATAGGTACTGCCCGCAAAAGCGAATAGCAAAAGCAACGCCAACGCACAAGCCTTCCAACCTGCCCATCTCTCTTTCGAGAAGAATCCGTGCCAAAATATATGTCTATCTAAAGCCTTCATTATCATATCATTATGCATTAAGCATTGCCACGCCGTTCTCCACAATGAATATACGGGCATCGGGGTTAGGGCGAACAATATCCGTCAGGTGTTGTCGGTCGGTATCGGTGATGAATATCTGCCCGAAACGGTCGCTATTCACCAGTTGCACAATGCGTTCCACTCGCTCCGAGTCCAGTTTGTCAAATATATCATCGAGCAGCAGTATCGGTTTGCCCAAATAGAGTGCCTGCGCCAGTTTCATCGAGAGCAAGTAGGTCTTCTGCTGCCCCTGCGAGCCGACGCGCTTCAGCGGATAATCGTCTAAGAGCATCTCTATCTCATCTTTGTGTATGCCCTGCGAAGTCCAACCTAAGATAAGGTCGCGTTGGTGGGTCTTTGGGTATGCTTCTGCTAATTGACGGTCTTGCAACTGACTGATATACTGCAAACTAACTTTTTCTTTCTCGCCGGAAATCAGTCCGTATATCTCGGAGAATATAGGTACAAATCGCTCCACAAAATGTGTCCGCTCGGTGTAGATATACTCCGCCAAAGGTATCATTTGGCTTTCCAACACCTCAAATAAATCCCACGGCACTTGCTCTTGCTCGGCATATTGCTTGAGCAATGCATTGCGCTGCTTGAGCAGGGCGTTGTAGTTGTTCAGTCGCTCCAAATAAACCTTGTTGGTCTGCGAGATGACTACATCTAAGAACCGTCTTCTCTCCTCGCTGCCGTCCTCTACCAGCGCACTGTCTGCAGGACTGACCATCACAAGCGGTATCAGTCCGATATGGTCAATTAGGCGTTTGTAGTCTTTCTTGCCGCACCGAAACTGTTTCTTCTGCCCACGCTTGATACCGCAACTGATTACCATCTCTTCCGCCTGCTCGGTATTCTCTCGGTATTCTCTCGGCATACTCTCGGAAGAAAGAACCCTTTCCTCGGTAGGCATGTCGGCGGGCAGGTCATACACGCCTTGCACCATAGCCATCTCCTCGCCGTGGGTGATGTTCATCGAGTCGGTGGCGTTGTAGGCACTCTTGGTAAAACTGAGCAGGTAGATAGCATCGAGGATATTGGTCTTGCCTTGCCCGTTGAGACCTACAAAACAGTTCAGTTTATCCGCAAAGCACAGTTGTGCCTCGCGGATATTCTTATAGTTGAGTATGTTCAGTTGGCGTAGCACCATCGGTGGTCAGGCATACATCTCGATGTCGGCGCGGGTGATATGGCTGCCTGCTAAGATAATCAGTCGCTCTACCACATTGCGCAACTCCCGCACATTGCCCGGCCACGGGCGTTCCTGCAAAGCCGCAATGGCATCCGCGTCAAACACCTTAGAGGCAATCCTCTGCTCGGCGCATATCTGGTCGGTGAAATAGTTTACAAGCAGCGGAATATCGCTTAGTCGTTCCTCCAACGAAGGTACACGAATAGGTATCACATTGAGTCGGTGAAACAGGTCCTCACGGAAGTTTCCATGTTCAATCTCACGGGGCAGGTCCTTATTGGTGGCAGCAAACACGCGTACATTCACTTTGATAGGCTTATCCGACCCTACACGAGTAATCTCGTTCTCTTGCAGTGCCCGCAGCACTTTGGTCTGCGCCGCCATACTCATATCGCCTATCTCGTCGAGGAACAGTATTCCTCCGTCGGCTTGCTCAAACTTACCCGCACGGTCTTTGATAGCCCCCGTGAAACTGCCCTTTACATGCCCGAATAGTTCGCTCTCAATCAGTTCCGAAGGTATGGCTGCGCAGTTCACCTCTATCATCGGTTTGTTGGCTCGGCTACTGCCCTCGTGGAGCAAACGAGCCACTACCTCCTTGCCTGTACCGTTTGCCCCCGTAATCATCACGCGCGCTTCGGTGGGCGCCACACGGTCGATAATATCCCGCACATGCGCTATGGCGGGGCTTTCGCCAATCATCGGGTTCTTTTGTTGTGCCACTTTCTTACGCAGCGCACTGATCTCGGCTCTACCACGATTGACCTCTGTGCGCAGGTTCTTCTGCTCGAGGGCATTTTTGATAGTGGTTAGGATACGATTGAGGTCGAGAGGCTTTTCTATATAGTCGAAAGCCCCCTTCTTCAGGCATTCCACAGCCGTGTTGATGTCGCCGTGCCCGCTTATCATCACCACAGGCGTAACCACATAATCCGCCTCGTCGGCAGGGTGTTTTGTGGCTTCGAGCACATCTATTCCGTTCATCTCCGGCATCTTGATGTCGCAGTAGATGACATCGTAGTCATTCTTCTGCGCTTTCTCCACACCTATCTTGCCGTTCTCCGCTACATCTACGGTGTGCTCATTCAGTTCGAGCACCTCTTTCAGGCTGTTGCGTATCGGCCGCTCATCATCTATTATCAGTATCTTTGCCATGTTTCAATATAAGTATTTGGTAAAATAAACCATTATGCATTCTTCACATTATGCATTCTTCATTATGCATTATGCACTGAATCCCGCATTGTGTTTGCAAAGTTACACATAAAAAATCATATTCGCAAATACTTTGTTCAATTAACAGCCGTGGAGCAAAAAAATCTCTACATTCTCCGCCTTCCTCTTACAGATAATTCAATCGAACATTCTCTGCATTCGGGAAGAAAGAATAAATTAATGTTTAATTATATGATAATTAATGTTTCCTTTCCCTACCGATGTCGCAACTACTTCGCGCTCTTCCGCCGATTACATTCTCGGCAGAGCATCTGGCAGTTCTCGGCAACGGTGCGCCCGCCCCTCGCCCACGGCGTGATGTGGTCGGCTTCCATGTCCTCTATCTCGAAGTGCTTGCCACAAATCTTGCATATCCCCTGCTGCTTCTCGTACACCTCGCGCCGTGTGTTGGCGTCGAAGGTGCGTATGCCCAATCGGTGTTCATCGCCGTCGAACACATACCAAAATATCCCTTTCTTGTTCTCCACATCCGAATCCTCCATCAGCCGCGCCACCTCTGCTTCTATCGCATTCGGATTGACGGGCGTGGTGTGGAACTTGTTGTATATCGCGCCCCAATCCACACCTTTCATCTCACGCCGGTACTTGATGAAGGTGGTCTGCACCCACCCAATCACCTGCTGAAAATAGTACCACAACGCCCCCGCGTCCGTGTCTTTCAGACTGTGGCGAGCCATATAATCCTCTATCTTATTGCCTGAAATCCAACGCAATACGGTCTCAAGATAGTCCTGCTGAATGGGCGAACCCTGCACATACTTATTGCCCAACAGGTATGCCCCGCAGTTCGACTTCGAGAAGTACCGCTTGGCGTCCGACAGCCACGCTGAGGCATACACCGCATTGAGCAACTCCTGCGCCGTCAGTTTCTTGCCCGCAATGTTGATGGTCTGAAACCATTTCAGTTTCTCGCTGTCGGTACCGCGGCATAGATAGACGCACAACTCATAGTCGAGTATCTGCTTTTGCTGGTCGGCAGGCAGGTTGCCAAAGTAGTTGAACATATACGCAAAGTCGCCGTTCACATACTGGCAAATCGAGATAGTGCGCTGTTGCCCGTCGATAATCTCGTAGGTGCCGTCTTCTCGCACCGACCAATACATCACATTGAGCGGATAACCCTTTGTTACTGTGTCGATTACCGCCTCTCTTTCTTTGTCGTTGTACACGAACTCCCGCTGATAGGGAGGGCGCACATCCAATAGTCCACCGTAGGCTTTCACGCCTGCTTCTTGTCGGTCGGCATACCCTTCAGTCAGTTGCCGAATGCTGATTTTCGTTTCTTTGATTTCCATATTGCGCTTTTTTCTTTGATTGTTCTTTGTTTTTTTTCTTTGGTTTTTCTACCTCCTGTTGCCTGTATCCGCTTTCCTTCTACCTCTTATCTGCCTTTTCCCCTCGTAGTTCTTTCGATTTTTCGCTCAATTTTCGCTCAGTATTCTCTCAATTTTTCTCCTGCTTTCCCGCTGTTATCTACAGAACATATACGAAGGATACACGAAGGATACACGAAGGATACACGAAGGATAACCCTAACTTGCCCAAGACAATAGTTTGGATATTCACCGCTTTCGACGAATGAGAATACGGGCATACAATTTTACTCCATTGATATATGGATATCCAAAATTATATTCATCCACTTTAGTTGTTGTCATTGCTCCGATTATTTCAAATTGGTCCGGATTGTATTTGTCCAAAAACGTAATCGGCACGCCCATAACTCCCTCATAATCAACAGGAATATCGTTTGTAACATTCACATTGATAGCGTCATAGTTATCATATTTTGGATATTCTTCGGGGGTATAATGTTTATATAAAATTAGGTTTTCGTGGCGTTGAGAATAGTCCATATTTGTAAACCACCTAACACCTTTCACTCGAATATATTTTATTCCATTTTCATCTATTCTTTGCCCACTTGCCCTCAAAGGATAATTATCAGGAACGCGAAATTCTCTGTCTCCGCTATGAATACTTTGTCCAAGCCACATTTTATTTTCACGTATCCACTTGAAACTTTCTTTATATGAAATAGCGTTCACATTTCCAATAATAAGAAACTTTTTGTCATATTCCATCAACTGCGCCATATACTCTCTAAACAACGAAAATGGCGGGTTAGTTACCACAATATCAGCCTCTTTCAGGAATTCTACACACTCGGGACTACGAAAGTCGCCATTGCCCTGCAGAATAGAAATCACATTCTTGTTGTTCTGCATAAGGTACTGTATATCAGCCAAGTTGATTGCCCCGTCGCCGTTGGCGTCGGTTACTTCGGTTATCTCCACTTTGTAGGCAACCTTCTTGGGGTTATCCACGGTGCTGCCAAAGTCGAGCAACAGTTCGTTGCCCGATACAGGCGAACCATTGTAGCAAGTGGCAATCAGTTTGCGCAGTCCTAACTGATTGAAATTGAGGGCAAAATACTTAAAGAAATTGCTTTCATACGGGTCGTCGCAGTTGCAGAAGACCACCTTGTCGCGGAAATAGGGTTTGTAGTTGCGGAGTTCTTTCTCGATGTCCGTGATTTGGGTGTAGAACTCATCTTTCTTTGCGTCTTTGGCTTGTGCCAAGTCCTTTCGTGCCATAGATTGATAGATTTATGCAATGCTATCAATCTCGTGTAGGAACAGGTGAAAAAGAAAGTGAACTTTCTTTTCGCACTCACAGGAAGCCTACGAAGAAACCTGCTAATCACCTAAGAAAGTCCACACTATACATGTGTGAATTACAGGTGATTACAGAAATTACGCAGTACTTCTGATGTTGGTGCACGCTATTCTTTGTCAGAGAAAAATAGTTTCGTAGGCTTTTTTTCTTTGAGTGCGAAATAATAGCCAATGCTGTTAAAAAATATGTCATTGCACCGCCTTTACGGTGCGTGGTTGATCATAAGCAAATCATTTTGTTTCTTTTCCGCTGCAAAGATAGCATAATTTTTGCATATATGCAAACAAAAGATTTTATATTTATGAAGACAGGACTTGTTTTGGAAGGTGGTGCCATGCGTGGTATCTACACTTGCGGCGTATTAGATGTGATGATAGACAAAGGTTTTGAACCCGATGTGCTGTGTGGTACTTCGGCGGGAGCATTGTTTGGTATCAACCTGCCGTCGCATCAGCGCGGGCGGGCCTTCGACTACAACTATCGCTACTGCGACAACCCCAACTATGTCTCCCTCCGTTCGCTCATACGCACAGGCAATATGGTGAATGTCGATTTCGCATACAACCGTATTCCCAACGAGTTAGCGCCTTTCGATGAAGCCGCTTTCGAGGCATCGAAGACCAAGGTCTTTGCTACTGTAACCAATGTGAAAACAGGTAAGGCCGTCTATAAGCAAATCGACAACTGCTTCACGCAAATAGAGTGGCTCCGCGCATCGGGTACACTGCCTTTTATCTCCCACCGCGTACACATCGACGGCGAGGAGTATATGGACGGCGGACTGGTGGATAATATCCCGCTCGATAAGGCCTTTGAGGAGGGCTGCGACAAGGTGATAGTGGTGCTGACACGCCCTATCGAGTTCCGCCTAAATGAGCATATCTATTGGCTCAGCAAACTCTTCTACCCCAACGAGAAGAACCTGCAAGAGGCGTTGCGTGTACGCAGTGCCAACTACAACCGCCGTATGCAGCAGATACGCCGACTGAAAGCGGAAAAGAAGATATTTGTATTCTCGCCCGAGACTCTCCTTCCCGTGCGTCGATTAGAGCGCAACCCGCTGCACCTCAAGCAGATATACCACCTTGGCTTGCGTGATGCTACACGCCATTGGTCGCTGCTCGAGGACTATTTGCAAGCACCTGTCGGCTGAAATTTGCACAAGTGAGAATTTTGTTGTACCTTTGTGGGTGAATTAGAGTGTATCGTACCGAATAAATTGCTGCAACTATGGAGGAAGAGAACCGGATAGAGATCGAGGACAATATGGCAGAGGAGAACCAACCGACTATGCCGAACGACAAAAAAGAGTTCGACTGGGCACTGCTTTGGGAGCGTGCAAAGAAATACCTGCTCAACGGGTATTGCCTCACTTGTATCGTATTCTTTTTTATCCTTTTCTTTGCGGGCGACCAGAGTATAATCAATCAGATTCGACGCCGTCATGAGTTGCGCGAACTGCAAGAGCAACGCGATAAGTACCGTCAAGATATTCGCACGGCGGAGCAGAGCATAGAGATACTGCAGAGCAAAGACAGCCTGGAGCGCTATGCCCGCGAGCATTACTACATGCACGCTGCCAACGAGGATGTCTATCTGGTGGAGTAAGGAATAAGGACTTTTTGATAACGACAATATCTATCATAATGAAAAAATCGAATCTCTTTCTGATTGCCGGCATGGCGTTGCTTCTTATCGGTGCAATCTTGAGTGTATGTGATGTGCAACCGTATGCCAACTATGTGCTGATAGCCGGTGCTTTCTTGGTGATTATCCGTGGTGCACTCCGTACTCGTGAGCGGGACGACCAACCCGGTGCCAATGCGCCTACATCGAAAGACACTGCCGATACGGCGACCTCTGACGCTACTGCCTCGACTGATTCCTCTGATACTGCCGCCGATAAATAAATCGCTTTCCCGATTCGCTTTTCAGTTTCTATGCAAGATCGTTTGGTAACGCAACATCGTATCTTGGGTATCGACCCCGGTACGCTTTTTATGGGCTATGCGCTGTTGGATAGCGCAGGGCAGCGCGTGCAGTTGGTCGATTTCGGCGTGCTCGATGTACATAAGTTAGACGGACAGTATGCGCGTTTGCAGCGTGAGTTCTTTTTCTTGCAAGAGTTGATCGACCAATATAAGCCTACCGAGTTGGCTATCGAGACACAGTTCGTGGACAAGAACCCGCAGACGATGATTAAGATTGTGCATGCGCAAGGAGTGGCTATTGCGGCGGCTCTGAGTCGCGACATCCCCATAAATGAGTACTCGCCGATGAAGATAAAGATGGCTATCACGGGCAACGGCCATTCGAGCAAGGAGCAAGTGGCGGGAATGTTGCAGCGGTTCTTGCATATCCCCGATGCCGATATGCCCAAGAAACTCGATGCCACCGATGCTTTGGGTATCGCCTACTGCCATTTCTTGCAACTCGGTTTACCCCTTACCGACGAGCACGCAGCCAAAGACTGGACTACCTTCGCCAAACGCAAAGGCCTCACCACCGCTGCCTCCACCACCCCCAATCAGCAACTCCTCGCCGCCCTCCGCCAATCGAAGAAATAGCCGATCGGACTGCTTTCTGCTTTTTTTCTGCAAAATATATCCCCATTTTTTGGTATATTGGTTTTTTTGTCGTACCTTTGCACCGCAATTCGCTTTTTGCTAACTTTGCTTGGCAGAATAGAGGTAGTCGCAGACAAAGCGACTGCAAGTGAAAAGACAATGATTGCCCACTACGATGATATGGATATATCGTCATGTGTGGTAATAGTAAGAAAAAATAATAACTAATATAACAGATACAACTATGGCTTATGTAATTTCTGATGACTGCATTGCATGCGGTACATGTAAAGACGAATGCCCGATGGGCGCAATCTCTGAGGGTAGCGAGCACTATTCGATCAACCCCGATATCTGCACCGAGTGCGGTACTTGCGCAGATGTTTGCCCGAGCGGTGCTATCTCGAAATAAGACCTATAAGGTAATCTTCTTAGGTAATCCTTTTGGGTAATTCTCTTTGATGAATCCCATTAGGTGATTCTCTTTGACGAATTCTCTTAGGTGATTCTCTTTGGCAATTACCTCTCGGTCTATTCCCAACATCGGCTGTCTGACACGAGGTCAGACAGCCGATGTTATTTTTGTTGATGTCCTTCTCGACCGTTTGGGGAATTTTATAAATTGCGGAGGATGTCTATAAATTCGGCGTAGGTATAGGCTCCATCTTCGTGGCGATTTTGGTAAACAAGGAAGTAACGATAATTGCTGCCTGCTTGGTTTGCCCAAAGGTTGCCGAGTAGGATTTTGTTAACCGCATCGAGATGGTCGCCTTTGGTTTCCAACAGGATGATTTTGCCACGCTTTGTACGGATTATGAAATCGGGATAGTGGTTGATAAACCCATTGATGCGGAAATCTGTGCGTTCTCGGTTTCGCATCCACCATTCGACATTATCAAGGTTCGCCACTTCATTGATTACTTGCCGCTCAAAGCCATTGACTTCCTCCTCGGCGGAGTGCAACATCTTGATGATACTTTGCTGCGGATTGGATAATACTATTTCGTTCGGCAGTGCAAAGTATGGGCGTGTATAGATTTTGCCGGTGTCTAACCATTTGCGGAACAGTTTGATTTTGTATTGTTTTTCCAATTCGAGTATCTCCTTTTTGAGGAGTTGTGTGTATTCATTGATGTGCAGGAGAAAGGTATCGTAGTCGTTCTCCTTGAAATTCACCAACTTACGATCGATGTATCCTTGTATGTCTTTTTGCGTGAGAGGTAGCATCTGTCCCATCAGATTAGCGACTTCTTTGCTGCAGCGTGTGCGTTTGCTATCCGGATTGTCGGCTTGCATGATATAGTTGATGATGATGCCGTAGGCCTTATCTTTGATTTGCTCATAACGCGGTGTGTGGTCGTCGGTGTCGGCAGATATATCCACTTTGTAGAGGGTTGTTTGTGCTGTCTCAAAAGAGAATGGCTCTGCCGATTGTGAGGCAAGGCGAAAGTCTTGCAGCAGGTCTTCGCCTTCTAATCGATGTTCTTGGTTGTCTTCACTGAACAGGCTACCTGTGTTTTCTTCGCGTATAAAGAATTGGGGGATGCGAATTGCTTGCGCTTGTGCGGCGAATAGCGATTGCATTGTGGCTTTCTTGACGCTTGTTGCCAGTTCTACCGGGACAGTTTCGCCTGTGATTTGTTGCAGTTGCTGTTCCATATCTTCAGATTGTTGTTGTGCGGTGTTGAGAATTTGTGCTACTTCGCCAGACGCATTGTCCGATGAAGTATTTGCGGTATCATACCGGAAAGTAATCGTATGGGCATTGTCGGTGTCGTCTGTTGGTGTGGGTGGGAGTATGGCTTCGGGAAATAGTGATTGGGGAGTGGCTATAGGTGGTGTAGGTTGTGAATCTTGGCTGATGTCTATGGCGCGGTAGTCGCGTGCTGAAAAGCCTGCGTGGTTTAGTCCTTTGACGACACTATCCAATGTCTCTTGAAACTTTGCGGAAGCGGTCAGCACATAGCAGAGGTTGAGTACATCGTTTGTGTTGTGGTGAGCATACGGAAGGCGTAATACTCGCCCCACTATCTGCTCCACATCGATACTGGAGGACTTGTCTGCCAGCGATGCCAAGATATAGGCAAAGGGGCAGTCCCATCCCTCTTTGGTGCGTGAGGCTGTAAATATAGTGCGTGTATGAAATGCGGAGAGGGTAGGGATGGATAGTTTGGGAATTGTTATTTATTAGTCTATTTTAATATATTGTGTAGTTTTAGGGTGTTATGTAGAGGTGGTGTGGGGATGGTAAGGGGACAGCGAGGGTATTGTCAGACTATGGTCGGATTCGCTTAACCACATACTAATCACATACTAATCACCTACTAATTACATACTATGGTCAGCAGACAGACAGGGGTAGAATGGGGAATGAATGATAGATTAAAAAAGATAAGTGTATTTAGGGGCTCTATGGAGAGAGAATAGGATAGCGGATGGTGCGTAGGCGGAGAGGGTAGGCGGAGAGCGGTGGGATGGATGGTGGGCGGGTATGGAAGGGAGAGTGGAGAGTGGTGGAATGGATGGTGGGCGGGCTTGGCAAGCCCGTGGCAGGGACACTTTGCGGGCGGGGGGGCTAGTGTGAGGGGAGCAAGGAAAGGACAGAGAAGGAATGAAAAGGCGCAAAGATGAGGGGAGAGGGGAAATAAAACGGCGCAAAGAATGGATAAAAGGAGAGAAATAGGGGGAAGGAATAGGAAAAGGAATAGGGAAGGAATAGAAAAGGGAAGGGCTGAGATAGGGGATTGGAGGGGGTGGAAAGGGGATTTTTTAGGAATTTTTGGGGTGTTGTTTGCGTATTCCAAAGTTTTATAGTACCTTTGCGTGTCAATTTGTCAGTATGCGTATGACTTCAGAAGAACTACAAAATATCAAGCGGAGGTTTGAGATAATCGGTAATAGTCCGCTGTTGAACCGCGATATAGAGGTGGCTGTGCAGGTGGCTCGTACTGATTTGAGCGTGTTGGTAACGGGTGAATCGGGTGTGGGAAAAGAGCATTTCCCCAAGATCATCCATGCTTATTCCGCTCGCAAGCACGGTCCGTACTTTGCCGTGAACTGCGGTGCCATCCCCGAAGGTACGATAGATAGTGAACTCTTTGGGCATGAGAAAGGTGCTTTTACCGATGCTAAGGCCGAGCGCAAGGGGTATTTTGAGATTGCCAACGGTGGTACGCTCTTCTTAGATGAGGTGGGCGAACTGCCGATTCAGACGCAGGTGCGTTTGTTGCGCGTATTGGAGACGGGCGAGTTTATTCGCATGGGTTCGAGCCAAGTGCAGAAGACCAATGTGCGCGTGGTGGCTGCGACCAATCTGAATATGGCGAAGGCGATACAGAACGGTCGTTTTCGCGAGGATTTGTACTACCGTCTGAATACGGTGGAGATACGCGTACCGGCCTTGCGCGACCGCAAAGAGGATATTCCACTCCTGTTCCGTAAGTTCTCGTTGGACTTCTGCAACAAGTACAGTATGCCGCCTTTGTCGCTCAATGAGGAGGCAACTCGCCTGCTGCAATCGTACTACTGGAATGGTAACATTCGTCAGTTGAAGAACATAGCCGAGCAGGTATCAGTCATAGAGATGGACCACCATATCAATGCAGAGACGCTGAGCCGTTATCTGCCTGATAATGAGCGTCAGAACGGTTTGGCTGTAGCCTCTCGACCGAGCGGAGAGGGTGGGGGCAAAGACTATGCGCATGAGATAGGCGTGCTCTACAAGATGATGATGAGCATGCAGCAAGAGATACGCGAACTGAAAGAGAAAGACACCCATGCTCCGCAGATACAAGATACGGCCACGCTCTATTCTACGCCGACTCCGCACCCCTTGATACAAGGGCAAGAGGCTGCACCCGTGCATACGGCGGACTATGTACAAGAGGCAGAGGTGGTGAATGCGGAGAGCAATCAGCACATACAGAGCCTGGAGGATACGCAGCGGGAGTTGATAGCACATACCCTGGAGCAATGCAACGGCAACCGCAAAACCGCTGCCGGCAGGTTGGGCATCTCGGAGCGAACGCTCTATCGCAAGATAAAAGAGTATGGACTATAAACGCTAATCTGCTTATGCTCAGGTATTTACAACGCTTATTGCTGCTCGTGGTGTGCGTTTGGTTGCTGCCAAGTTGCGCTATCTCGTATAAGTTCAACGGTGCGAATATCGACTACTCGAAGACGCACTCGGTGTCGATAGCGGACTTCCCGAACAACGCTGCGATGGTGAACCCCGCATTGAGCAACGACCTAAGCGAGGGCATCCGCGACTTGTTTCAGCGTCAGACGCGGCTACAGGTGCTGCGCAAGGGGGGCGACCTGGAGATAGAAGGGGAGATTATCGGGTACGACCTGACGGCGATGGCTATCTCGGCAGACAGTTACTCGGCAGAGACCAAACTGACAATCCGTATTCAAGTGCGTTTTACCAATAATATCAACCCCGAAGAGAGTTTTGAGAAGACCTACAGCGCATACCAGACTTTCGATTCGTCGCGTATGTTGAGCGATGTGCAAGACGAACTCTGCGCCACGATGATAACCGAACTATCGGAGAGTATCTACAACGATACCGTAGCCAAATGGTAGGTCGCAAGCGGCTGTTTGCGTGTGTTTTTTAGGTGTTTTTCATAAATAATTTGGTAGAACCAAAAAAAAGCAGTAACTTTGCGCCCCAATGTGGTGCGTATCTGCTTTTAGGGCGGTGCGTTCACAGCAAGAATTGAAAATTTAATACTTACTACTATGTATAATTTTCTTACTATCCTTATCGTAATTGCAGCCATACTGCTCACTCTCTTAGTGCTTGTACAGAATAGCAAAGGCGGCGGATTGGCTACAAGTTTTGCCGGGGGCAACCAAGTGATGGGTGCGCCTAAGACGGCTGATTTCTTGGAGAAAGCCAGTTGGACTCTCATCGCCATCATCGTGGTGCTGAGTATTGCAGCAGTTGGTTTCAGCAAAGGACAACAACACCAAGACGCCAACGAAAGCCAGATCAAGGAGCAAGTGCAAGAGGCTGCCGATGTGATGCAGACCGCTGCTCCTGCTGCCGATTTCAATGCAGAAGGTGCCGCTGAAGAGCCTGCTGCTGAGTAATTGATTGAGAAACAATAAGTTGCAAATAATATGGGCTACCTATGCGATAGGTAGCCCATATTGCTTTTAGCGGATGTCGATATGCTCGATGGGTTGTACTTGCGGGGCATCCAACGGTACAGATTGGTACTTCACACGGCGGAAGTTGATATTGCCGAGGTTGATACAGCGGATGGTGGAGTTGTACATTGTTCTGTAGTATAGGCGTTTACCTTGCAGGTCGCAAGCGATGGTCCATTGTGTGGCACTGGGGATGTCGGCAACGGCTTGTCCTTCGGCGAACTGTACGCCGATAGGGATGTCAAAATTGTTCAGAATATGGAAGGCTTGTATCGCTGTTTCTTCTCGGTCGCTCAGTTTGGGCGCAGATGATTGGAAGAAAGCCGCCCGCACAAAGCGCGACGGGGGTGTCATATCGCCCGGGATACCATGCAGTCCGCCACCGCCGCCGAATGCGTTGAGCGTCATATCGCCGATTTGGCGCGTGCTGATAGTGCCTGTAGAGAGGTTGATGTAGTTGTTGAGGTTAGTTAGGTGCCACTCGAATCCCGGGGCGTTGGTGAGTACACCCAAGGTGTTTTCGTAGCAATGCAGTTGGCGGTTGACTATCTCGATAACGATTTGTCTGCCGCTTGGTTCGGTTACGCGCCAGTGTACGGTAGAACTGCGCGGGTCGATACCTACGATATGCACCAGCGGAAGGGCATCTTTCAATTCGTCGATGGTCTTAAAGTTGCTCAGTATCCATGCTACCAACTGAAAGTCGCTGATAGTCTGCGATTTGAAGGCTTCATCATAGTCCTCGTACTGCCCATATTGCGGAAAATAGAACAGACCTGCTTCCAAGCCGGCTTCATTCATACCGTTCATTACAAACTCCGGCTGCTCAACGGTTAGCCCCACATAGCCGTATTTGGCGGTAAATTTCTTTCCGTTTTGCGTACCATCGGGCAGAAACGATTGCTGCTTATGCCCGCGGGGAACAACTACATAGCCGCTGTGGAGTGCCTCCGCCGCCCATTCGATAGTGCGTGCCGTTACCGTTTCGCCCTGCCGGGTATGCAAGGTGATACCCGTACATGCCTGTGCTTCAACTATGTAGGATAGGCTACATAGCAAGCAGATACCTGATAAAAGGAGATGTTGTTTCATAATTCAACAGAATTTAGAGGTTAATAATTTGGATAAGATAGCAGCAATTTGCTACATATAAATAGACAAATATAGTGCCACAAGTGATTCTACTCGCCTTATCTTTGTATCTTTGTGTAAATTTTAGCGAAAAGTTTGCATTTTTGCAGTTGTTTTTGTAACTTTGTGCGATTTTTATACACATGAAACGATTATTCTTCCTTATATTGGGTGTGCTTTCTATGGTGGTGCTGTCTGCGCAACAGGTGGTTACTACCGAAGGCACCGAGTACTGGCTCACATTTTTAAACAATGCGAAGTGGGACCCGCAAGACGATTTGAATGACGGCAAAAAGTTCGAGTTGGAGTTGGTGGTAACGGCACGCCAAGCCACGCAGGTGCGGGTGGAACTTCGCGGTGCAGTGATTGCAACGCTCAATGTGCCTGCGGGCGGAACGGCGGAACAATCGCTTGTGAATTGGCAGAAACAGATTTATCTGCTGGAGAGCCAAAATGCGAACCTCTATCAGGGCTTGCGTGTCTATACGGAGGATAAAAACACACCATTTACCTGCTATACCTATACTCGTACGGGCGACCCCGGTATCTCGTTGCGAGATATTGCAATGGTCTATCCTGTGGACTTGTTGGACAAGGAGTATTTTATTCAAACCTACCCGGATGATGACTACTCAACGCAATTAGCCTTTGTGGTAACGGAGGACAATACCGATGTGCAGGTGTTCCCTACTTATTTGACCTTGCAGCAAACGCCACTTGCGTGGACCAACCTGCGGAAAGGAACGGCGGTGTTGGTAGCCTCTGCACCCCACCAGGGTACGAATAGTTCGGTCGGTTTGTCGGGTACGCGTGTCTGTGCCTCGAAACCGATTGCCGTTTTTAATGGTAACCAAGCCACTAAAAGTCCATACGATGGTGCATACTCGTCGGGATATATGGTAGAGCAGACTTTGCCTATCGTACAGTGGGGTACTAAGTTCTATTTGGCGTTGCTCGGTAATACCAAAAGCAATTCGTATGTCATCACGGCTGCGTACGACAATACTGAGTTTCAGATGCTCGGCTATGATGAGGACTTAGATCAAGTGGTAACTCAAACGGTTACGCTCAATCGTGGCGAATCGATTGACCCGAATCTATTGGATGAGTATGTAAAACAAGATGTGATTATCACATCCAAACCGGCATTGTGCTATGTCTATACCACTGCCGCTGCGGCTAACTATTTCCGACCAAACAATATGGGTAACTCTTGTAGTGCTATGTTGCCTGCATGGGAACACCGTATAAAGTCGATGCCGTTTATTACCAAGAAGTTGGACCCACTGAATCTTAACTCGGAAAAGCACTTCATCTATGTGGTTACGCCTACGGCTGATACCGATAAACTGACCTTAGACGGGCAGCCTGTCGCGGCGTCTGCGTTTACACCATTTACCTCCGACCCCTCGATGTCGTTTGCCTCTCTGCGTGTCTCTGTGGATAATGGGCACGGGCATTTGTTGGAAACAACGGGTGAAGGCTTTGTGGGTATGGTTTATGATATTGCTGCGGCGCAAGCCAATTTCTATACACTTGGTTTCCATTATTTGCCCTACCAAGACTCGCTGTTCGTTACCAATACCGAGGATGTGATGTCGCCGACTTCGTATGGCCTTGCGCGGATGAACCAAGGTTGGTACCAGCGTCAGAACGATGAGTTCCCCGCCGACCAAAACCGATTGGATACGGCGGTGATATGCGAGAATACAACGCTCAACTGGTTAGTACAGACTTATATCCAAGGGAATACAAGTCCGGTGGTATGGGAGTTGTACGATGTGTCAGACGATAGCGGCATTCCTAATCTGATAGATACCTATCGCGATGAGTCGCCTGCTACGACTACCATGCACCGTTGGCAACATCTCTTTGTGTTGCCCCAGGAGAAAAACCTCGAACCGGGTAATCGCGAACCCTATCGCCTGTTCCGATTGGACGCTATCTTGCATAAGGCGCACACTATCTGTACGAGTTTGGAGGACGAGTTGGATACCTTGCAGATGGTGGTGCGTGTCAATCGTGTGTACAACGATACAGTGCATCGGGTGATTTGCTTGGGAGATGAGTTTCGGTTCTTCTACGACAATATGGATTGCCAAGGCAACCTCGCTCACCAAGTGCCGCAACAAGAGATTACATCATTTGTCGGGGATAAGACTGCGGGCGATTATTCTACACCTTTCTCGTGGAAAGCACGCTTAGGGCAGAACCTGTTTACACGCCGATACCAAACCATTAACGGGTGCGACTCTATCTCTACTTTGGATTTGTTTGTCTGTGATACATTCCGTATCGTAGATACCATACATATCTGTGATAATCAGCGTATTACTTGGCAGCATAATACTTATGCGGGAACGAAGTATAAGGGCAGAAGTACGCATGTCGTGCAAGACTCTGCCGTGTTTGAAGCACCATACAAAACGCGTTGGTGTCCTTGTATGGAGAACGACCAATACCCTGCTTTTGTAGGCTGCGACAGTACCTACGAGTTGCACTTGTATGTTCACCCCACCTACCAAGATACTATCGAAGCCGAGATGTGTATCAACGGCGATTCGGCTCAAGCCTATCTATGGGATATTCACGAGGGCGCAGACCAACTGGCAATAACTATCAAGAACCCCACAATGAAGCAAGCCGATGGCTATTGGGATGGGTATTTCCATGATTCGCTTAAGACAAAGACCTGCCCGGATTGTACCAATGGCTTAGGTTGCGATAGCGTGCGTGTCTTACACCTAGTTATCCCTGACTCATACTATTTCGAGGAAACGGTAGATTTCTGCGGTGCGCACTATGATTACGATTTGCTGTCGATGGTGAGTGATGCGTATGTTTGGTCAGGACACCCCAATGGGGCGCACCTCACGCAAAGTGGCGACTATTACGACTCGTGTCATACAGTTGCCGGTTGCGACTCTATCTACCATCTCGCTTTGTCGGTTCATTCGCCTTCTTTGGATGTGGACCGCTATACAATGCCCAACAACCAAACCTACACTTGGCACGGTCAGACCTACGGACCTTTCCCCGATAGTTGGAACGATACAACTCTCTATTTCTACGACCGACAAGCCACTTCTACCTCTTTCGGTTGTGATAGTATTGTCCGCTTGGATCTGAAGATTGCGCAGACTTTCCTCATTACGGAGGAACGGGAGATATGCGATGGTGATTCGGTTCTGTGGCGTGGTAAGAAGATTGTAAGTGCCGGATACGATTTTTCATCTGAGGGGTTTACCCCCGATGTTATCTGCACTACATCAAGCGTGATTGTCTATGATAGTTTGCTGACGGTAACTTTCCCTCAACGCGATTCGGTTTACCAACTCAACCTAACTATCCGTCCTGTTTATGCACTCTACGACACATTACATATATGTGATAATGCTTCTGTACTATGGCAGGGGCGTTTGTATCAAGGGGCTAATGCTTCGGATGACGGTACCGCCTATTGGACAAAACCGCAAGGAGAATATGACGATGTGCGTGCTTGGCAGAGCGAATATGGCTGTGATTCAATCTATTACCTGCACTTGATTGTTAAACCTACTTATGCTTTCGCGGTGGAAGATGCCGCCGTATGCCAAGATGCACCATTTGAATGGAATGAGCATAACGGACATACACTATATTGCGTAGAAACTGGTCGGTATATATCGTCTATTTCCACATCTTCTGCCGGTGTCTTTACCTATTTGGATTCTCTAAAAACGCATTCTTGCGCTGATTGTGGTTCGGGTTGCGATAGTGTTTATACGCTGCGGCTGCAGGTTTATTCGACCTATTATTTCCACGATACACTCACTATCTGCGAGGGTGATTCCGTGGAATGGCAGAACCTATATCGCTTGGGTAAAGACACCGTCCGCATGGAATCGACGGACTACTTTGGTGATCGGATGTATGTAACCACCGACTACACGGTGTCTTACCAAACACATTCGGGTTGCGATAGTATTTACAACCTTCACTTAATTGTCCGTCCCCGCAAACACACGCATATCGATTATGCGATGTGCGACTATGAGGACTATGACTTCAACGGCAAGCCCTATCACCGCCCCGCTGCAGGTACTTACTTAGATACCGTTCACCTGCAAACCGCCTATTCTTGCGACTCGGTGGTAACGCTCCGTTTGGTAGTCCACCCTTCCTATACCTACACCAAGCAAGACACAATCTGCGCTTCGGAGGCTCCGTATCTGATTACTTATGGTACCAAAACTTACTCTTTTTCGCAGACGATAGATACCATTCTTTTGACCCCGTCGAGTGCGGCTTGCGACAGTGCTTTGCACCTTCAGTTGCAAGTCAATCCGACTTACTACTTCCACGATACACTTACTATCTGCGAGGGTGATTCCGTGGAATGGCAAAGCCAATACAGACACGGCAAAGACACTGCCCGCATGGAATCGACGGACTACTTTGGTGATCGGATGTATGTAACCACCGACTACACGGTGTCTTACCAAACACATTCGGGTTGCGATAGTATTTACAACCTTCACTTAATTGTCCGTCCCCGCAAACACACGCATATCGATTATGCGATGTGCGACTATGAGGACTATGACTTCAACGGCAAGCCCTATCACCGCCCCGCTGCAGGTACTTACTTAGATACCGTCCATCTGCAAACAGCGCATTCTTGCGACTCGGTGGTAACGCTCCGCCTCATTGTCCATCCTTCCTATCATTTTGTGCAAACAACTACGGTTTGTCAAGACACGCTCAATCCCGATTGGCTTTGGATTGATGCTGATGGGCAATCGCACGGCACTATCTCTATCGCCGATTCGGGTTCGTACTACATCTTAGATAAGTACCAAACAATCTATGGTTGCGATAGTATCTATGGTATTCACTTGCGTGTGAACCCTATTTATCGCTTCGATTCAGTCTATACGATTTGTCAGAATGAGCGTATCTCGTGGCAAAACAAGTGGTACTGTGGCAGCCATACACAGTCGCAACTGACTATCCGGCCCGCTTCAGAACCCGAGCAACATATCGATTCGCTCACCTATTCCTTCCTCCCCGGTGACTCGGTCTTGTCTGCAGGTTGGCATTACGACACGGCGCACTACTATACCATTGATGGCTGTGATAGCACCTACTATCTCTCCTTGTATGTCAAACCTACCTACGACACAGTTCTCAATGTGGACATCTGCGACAATAGTGAGGTCTATCTCTTCCGTACCGCAGACGCCCATGGACATCACTATATCGACTCTATCGCTATCTCGCCTATCACGCGTTACCTCCCGAGTGGCGCAAAAGATACGGCGTTCATCACGCGTACTCGCCGCCTCACTACGGTAGAGGGCTGTGATTCAGTGGTCTATCTGCATCTCACAGTTCATCCTACCTACGAGTTCCGCACCACTGCCGAGATTTGTTTCGGTTCGTACTACGAGTGGCGTGGCCGGTTCTACAACGCCACGGGTATCTATTTCGACAATCAACCTACACAAGGTTGGGGGTGCGACTCCTTATATATATTAGAGTTGTATGTCAAACCCGCCGTCATCGTTCCGCTCTATCGCTCTATTTGCAACAACGAGACTTTCGTTCATACCGACACGCTTTGGTACACCAATGGCAACCATTCCGAGGTCAATACTTTGGTTTGGAAGCCCGGTATGACAATCCCGCAGACCTACACCGATGTCATCTTCAAGGGCGCAGATGGCTGTGATAGTATCATCTATCGCTATTTCCTTACTATCCACGATACCTATTATTCCGAGGAAACAACCACCCTTTGTTCCAACGAGACCTACCTCAGCCCCGAGTCTGACCACTATTGGCCGGGACTGCAAACCGAGTATGGTATGGGGCAATCGATGCCGTCCATAGACACTACTTTTGTCGATAGCCTCACCTCCGTCTATGGCTGCGATAGTGTCTTTGTCCTCCATGCCCGCATTCATCCCGCCTACCGTAATATCGAGTACGATACTATCTGCGGAAACACCGAGTGGCAATGGCATAACCATCATTATCTCTCGCTTTCTGCCGGCGAATACACCTATTTCGATTCGCTGACTACTCGCCTTGGCTGCGATAGCCTCTATGAGATGCGTCTTACGGTCTATCCGTCTTATTTCTTCGAGACACACGATACGATCTGTGCCAACAATACCTATCTGTTCAACGACCGCTCGCTCAACCAAACGGGCTTCTACTACGACAGCCTCACTACCGTTCATTTCTGCGATTCGGTGTACCATCTCTATCTCACTGTCTTAGATACCACTGCCGAGTTTATTATCGATACGATCTGTACCGCTGATACAATCTACTTGCACGATCGACCTATCACAGAATCAGGCTTTTACAAAGATACTACAACCAATATCTACGGTTGCAACCACTATACTTATCTCTCTCTTACCAAGATACCGCCTACCGTGCCTACGGCTTGGGCAGATTCGCTCTGTGCCGACGATAAGGCCTATTCGCTCTCTGTCTCCTACACCGGTGAATTGCCTATCGCTTATTCGCTCTACTACGACGACTTTGGGCATGAGCAAGGCTTCGTTGATCAAGAGAACATCCCAATCGACAACCTCTCGCCTGCTTCTCGCACGCTGACGCTCACCGTTCCGATGCCCGACAATGGCGGTGATCCCCTGCGCTATCCGCGCCCCGACCACTATCCTGTCCGTTTGGTCTTGGATAATGGCCTATGTCGCAACCTCTCTTATTGCGCTTGTGATACATCCTTGGTTTTCAGTTATCCGTCGTGGCTTACCCGGCAACGCTTCCGCGATGTCATCGCTATCCTTTCGCCTGAGTTCAACGGAGGCTATAGTTTCGACCGCTACCAGTGGTACAAAGACGATACACTCCTCGTCGGTGAAACCCGCGAGTATCTCTATATCCCGCGCGGGTTAGAGGTCGATGCGTCCTACTATGTTCGCCTCACGCGTCAAGGCGAAACCGAGTCTTATCAGACTTGTCCTATCATTATCTTCCCCGATGCGCAGGACACTATCGCACCTACTATGGGTTACCTCTCTGTCGTTCCTACTTATGTCGTTCAGGGGCATCCCATGGTCAGCATCCTCTCCCGCCACGAGGGACAATACACCGTCCATACATCGGCGGGTAAGGTCATCGATTCCGGCACTTTCACACCCGATGTTACCGAGGTGTGGTTGCCCGCTGTCAGTGGCGTCTATATTTTCCAACTCGTCTCCGAGCAAACGCCCGAAGAACCCAAACGCACTATCAAAGTTATTGTCGGTGATGAATAAACACTCCTATCTATATTTGTTGTTCGCAGTTTGCAGCCTCTTGCTTGCGCCTTGCCTATCGGCGCAGACGCGTGTTGCTGCTGATGGCGCAGAGTCCAATCTCCTGGGCGGGGGCGGTTCCAACTATTCCAAGAAAGACCCATCGCGCCTTGTGGGCAGAGATGGTCTGCGCACGGGGCAATACACAGGCGAGCACCACCTCATCGGCCTTTATGGCGAGGGGGCATATTCCTCGTTTATCAACAATCTGCCTCATGCCTCTTTTTCCCCGGGCGGATATGGCGCAGGCGGAGGTTTCGTCTATGAGTATCAGCACAATGGCTTCCTCTTTCAGATAGGTCTTGGCGCACGCTTCCAAGAAGTCCGTACCGCCGTTTCCGACACGGCTTTTACGCGCTACAGTGTTGCCGATTCATGGACGGGTGTGTGCGATACCCTGCGCTTCGATCTCCACTACAATTTCTTTGGTCGCACCGACTATGCACGCAATCTCTCCCTCCAAGTGCCTATCCTCTTTGGACAGCAGATTGTCGGCTCCTATGGTATGGGCTACTACCTCCTCGGTGTGGACCTCGACTACCTGCTCCAAGGTACATCTCGTGTCAATCTAACCGGCACCACTACAGCCACTTACTATCATTATCTCGGTACTTTCCATGAGATGGACAACCATGGTCTGCGCAAGGATGTCCCCGTCGAGCGCACAGGCAGCGAGATGCGTCTCCGTTTCGACCTTCTTGCCCACGCCGAGATAGGCTACGAGTACGGACTATTCTCCGCCGCGAGGGGCTATCGTAATCGCAGTGCGCAAGATGTTCGTCTGCGCCTCGGGGCGTTCGTTCAATGCGGACTTTTCTCGCTCATTCCCGATACCAAGCAGCCCTTCGCTTATGTCCCCGATGATACTCGCTACGATTACCCTACCTATCGTTTCTCGCATATCTTCACTACTGCCGAGGCGCAAAATCGTTCTGTCCACAATTTCTTTGTCGGTCTTCGATTCACGGTCCTCTATGGCGTATCGGCAAAAGAGAAGTGTATCATCTGCGGCACCCATTGGTCGGAACGCAATTTCTAACATTGCATGTTACACATTTCTATCGAATAGCCCCTTGGGCTGTCTTTTTGTCAAACTGTTTTTGAGCCGACTTAGTCGAAACCTTATCGAGACCTTGTCGAGACCTAAGACTGCCTAATTAAAATAGCATTTTGATAGTTTTAGTGATGTATTCGTAACAAAATGTCTAACTTGCTTTTGTCGGACAATGATAATCTATTTCTTATCAGAGCAATCAATCGCAACTCACAGATGAACTTCGCCGAACCAAATTTTGGTAGCAGCATACTTGCTGACCGCCCATATCTGCCGTTAATCGGTGCAGAATGCTTTTTTTACTTGTATATGTTAGATTTTTTTTGTAACTTTGCCCGCTTTAATTATTGAACTTCAATTATGGATTCAAAACTTAATTTTGCACTCATCGGAGCGGCGGGATATATCGCCCCGCGACACATCAAAGCCATTGCCGATACGGGCAACAATCTTATGGTTGCCTACGACAAGTTTGATTCCGTAGGCCGACTCGATTCCAGTTTTCCCGACTGCTCTTTCTTTACCGAGAATGAGCAATTCGACCGTTTCTGCTCCAAGCAGATGCGTACCGATAACCCCCTATCTTGGCTCTCTATCTGTACGCCCAACTATACCCACGATGCCTTCATTCGCTACGGCCTGCGCCTCGGGTGCAATGTGATTTGCGAGAAACCATTGGTGCTCAATCCCTACAATATCGACAACTTGGTCGAACTCGAGCAAGAGTCGGGACACCAAGCATATACTATCCTCCAACTCCGCCTCCACGACAAGATTCGTGCGCTCTACGACAAGGTGAAGAACGGTCCAAAAGACAAAATCTACGATGTCGATCTTACCTACATCACCAGCCGTGGTAAGTGGTACTATAGTTCGTGGAAAGGCGATATCCATAAGTCGGGGGGTATTGCTACCAACATCGGCGTCCACTTCTACGATATGCTTCAGTGGATATTCGGCCCCGTGCAGAAAAATATCGTCCATGTGATGTCTTTCGACCGTGTCGCTGGTTACCTCGAACTCAAGCAGGCGCGCGTGCGCTACTTCCTCAGTATCAACGCCGTATGCCTCCCGCCTAATGCCGTGCAGGGAGAGAAACGCACCTACCGCACACTCTCTATCGATGGCGAAGAGTTTGAGTTCAGCCAAGGTTTTACCGAACTGCATACCGAGAGTTACAAGCATATCCTTGCCGGCGATGGCTTCCGTATCTCCGAAGCGCGCCCGTGTATCGAGATTGTCAGCCAAATACGCCATGCCGAACCCATCGGATTGGTCGGCGATTATCACCCCCTCGCTAAACTCCCCCTCGCCAAACACCCCTTCGGCTGGGACGAAAAACGATAACAACCTGTTGAATTACAGACACTTGAACTACCGAATAGTAGAATGGTGACACACAAACATATCCTATTCCTGCTTGGTGTATTTTGCATTGGTGCATTGATGACTTCGTGCGTGACGGCGCGAAAAGTTAATTATATGCAGGAGCCCGATAAGCATATTCCCCACTACGCCGATACCCTCACTTTTGAGGACTACACCCTCCGAGATGGCGACCGACTCTACATCTATGTCTATTCGATCGACCCTAAAATAGCACAGATGTACAATGCCGGAACCTCCTCCAATACGCTTCGCCAGCAACTGAATAATGGCAACATGAGCGGCTCCTACGACCTCTATACTTATCTTGTTGATGATGAGGGATTTATCGACTTCCCTACTATCGGAAAAGTGCAGGTGCAAGGGCTGACTACCCGTGAGGTCAAGCGCAAACTCGAAGGCGAGTTGAGTACATTGCTAAAGGAAATCCCGGGCTTCTCCACTATCTCCGTCGAGGTAAATGTCATTCAGCGAACTTTCTCTATCATCGGTATGCAGAGCGGTCGGTACGCTATCAACAAGGAGAAGATGACTATCTTTGAAGCACTTGCTATGGCAGGCGACATCGGTGAGTTTGGCGACCGTGCCGAAATCAAACTCGTGCGTGAGAAAGGCGGACAAACAGTCATCAAGACTTTCGATGTCCGCTCCAAAGACATCATCAACTCCGAGTTCTACTATGTCGAACCCAACGACATCATCTATATCCGCAAGATAGGAGGCTACCAATTCGGTATCAACTCTGCGGCTACCACAGTCAGTGTCGTTGCTACTACTATCTCGTTTGGCGTCTTCGTCTATTCGGTGGTGCAAACCTGTATCAACCTTGCCAACAAAGCACAGAAAGGAGGCTCAAATGAGAAAGATTAATCTGCTTATTCTCTGTGTGTTAGCCTCGTTCCTTACTGGTTGTTACACACATCGTGAGATAGGTCTTCTCCAAGAGCCTACCAAGTGCAATCGGCTCCCGCAGTACGATAGTGCTGAGTATGTCCCATACAAGATTCGGGTCAACGATGAGATTATCTACCGCCTTATCACAATGGATGAAACTATCTCCAAGTCCATTGCCGGCAACAATCAGAACAACTCTTGGCAGTACGCCAACTCCTATCGTGTCTATTCCGATGGTACCATCGATGTTCCGTTTTTGCAACCCGTGCATATCGCCGGACTCACTGTTCAGCAGGCACAAGACACACTCCGTGCTGCTTTCCGAGAGATTATTCCCGATGCCGATGTCAAACTTGCGCTCTACAACAAGTACTTCACTGTTATCGGCGACATCAACTCCGGCGAGTACTATATATATAAGGAGAAACTCAATATCTTTCAGGCACTGGCTATGTCTGGCGACTTGATGAACTCCGGCGACCGTAAGCATGTGCGTATCATTCGCCCGCGTGATGGCGAAGACCCCGAAGTCCTCGAGTTCGACATCCGTACCAACTCAATCATCGATTCCAAGTACTACTATGTCTATCCCAACGATGTCATCTATGTGGCGCGTACCAAGGATAGTTTCTTCAAAACTGCCAGTTATACAGGCTTTCTCGGTCTGATTACCAGTTCCGTTTCGCTCCTCGTTACGGTGCTCAACTATACCCTGCTTATCCCAAGTTCTAACTAATTCTACGATAATGGATACAAATCAACAATACACGCCCTCCGGCAATAGCAACTATATCTACGGTGCAGGCAATCCCGCCTCCGCCAATGGGCAATACTACGCTTCGGGCAACAACTACTACAACCCCGTTGACCCCAATACGGGCGGCGAGGAAGAACAATCCAACTTCAATATCATGGAATGGGTGATGTTGTTCCTCCATTATTGGTATCTGTTCGTCATCGGTATTGTTATCGCTTTTGGTGTTTCCATACTCAAAAATCGCAAGTGGCTGCCCTCCTACTATTCGCAAGGCACCATCATCATCAAAGAGACTATGGGCTATGCTTCCGCCGGCTCTACGCTGATGCAGGGCTTCGGTGTTGATGCAGGATACCGCAATGTCAACAACCAGGTCATCATGCTCGGTTCCTACGACCTGATGTGCCGCGTCGTCGATTCGCTTCCCTTCCTCAATACCGAGTACATCACCCAAGGGCGTTTCAAAACGCGCAACCTCTATCATCAAACGCCTATCCTGGTCGAAGCCTCTCAGGTAGATATGCGTGCCTATGAGCAGTTGTTCCAAGTCGTTTTCAATGCCGATGGCTCTATGAATATCTCCTCCCAAGACGAGGAAACACCGCTCAATATCGTGGCGCACTATGGTGAACCCATCCGTTGCCCGATGTTTACTGCTACTATCTGGCCTACCGAGAAAATGGTCAATGCGGGTAAGATGTATTTCCGTTTTCGCTCCCACGAGTCTTTGGTCAACGAGTTTATGGGACGCTTGCAACTCCATTTCGTCGGCGAAGGTAGCACTGTACTCGCCCTCTCGCTTACAGGCGAAACGCCCGAGCGGGACTGCGAGTTTATCGACAAACTGGCGGAGATTTATCTCCAAAATAACTTAGAGCAGAAAAACGAAGTGGCGGAAAACTCAATTCGTTTCATCAACGATCAGTTGGTGCATCTCCAAACGGCCCTCGAAGCCAGCGAAGGAGCAATGACCAATTTCCGCCAAGAGAACAAGTTCGTCGATGTCAGTTCCTATGCCGGTCAGTTGATGACCCGTATCTCCGGCTACGACCAGCAGGTGATGGAACTCCGTCTGCGTGAGACCTATTTCGATTATCTCACCAACTATCTCAAGACCAATATCGAGAATGGTGCCGTCATCGCGCCTACCTCTTTGGGGCTAAACGAGCCTATGCTCATGTCGCTTGTACAGCAACTCAACGACCTGCGTATCCAGCGTGGCGAACTTACCGAAAAGAATGTGTACTACGCCAAATATACCAAGGATATCGAGAATGTCAAAACCGCTATCAATGAGGTAGTTGGGAGTATGCGCGCCTCGCTCGAAATCGAGAAAAAAGACCTCAATGACCGCTACTCCGAGGTCGAAAAAGAGATACAAAACTTGCCTACCAAAGAGTTGCAGATGGTCGCTATCGAGCGCAACTATCGCATCGACGACAACTACTACACTTTCTTCCTCCAAAAGCGTGCTGAGGCGGAAATCCAAAAGGCAAGCAACACACCCGACAATACGATCTTGGATAAGGCACGCACCACGGCGGTAGTCAATTCCAAAGCCAAACGCAAGACCACTACCACTTGTCTGCTCATCGGCTTGCTCATTCCTTTTGCCTTGATTGTCCTCAGCGAGTTGCTCAATACCAAGTTCCGCTCGCCGAAAGATGTGCAGAAGATGCGTTTGTTCCGTTTCATCGGTACGCTCCGCCATACCCATTCGGCTAATCCTACGCTCGTGCGCGATGCCCCCCGCTCTGCTTATGCCGAGATGCTGCGAGCCATACGAACGCGCATAGAGTTCTCCGTCAAACGCAAAGAGGATCTCTTGGTGCTGATTACCTCCACCGAGTCCGGCGATGGTAAGACTTTCCTCGCTACCAACCTCGCTGCGCTCTATTCGATGACGGGTAAGAAAACTTTGCTTATCGACCTCGACTTGCGCAAACCTAATGTCCATACCAAACTGGGTGTCGAGGGCGGATTGGGTATATCCAACTATCTGATTGGCGATTGCTCTATCGAGGATACGCTTGTCCACAACGATAAAATTGGCTACGATGTTATGCGTGCCGGTACTATACCGCCTAACCCGGGCGAACTGATCCACTCCGACGAACTGGCGACGCTCCTTGCCGACTTGCGTACACGCTATACCTATATCGTGGTCGATACATCGCCTATCGGTCTTGTTCCTGACGCCTACACGCAGATCGAGCAGGCCGACCTCTGCCTCTATGTCATTCGTTGTATGCAAACCAATAAGTCCTTCTGCAAGCAGACCTTGCAGCAGATGACCGAGGTGGTGGAGAACCCCGAGAAAGTGCAATTGGTTCTGTCCGATATACCCAACGATTCGCGCCATGGTTACGGCTACGGATATGGCTACAAATACGGTTATGGCTATGGTTACGGCTATGGTTATGGCAACCCCAACAAGGCCAAAAAAACAGGCTTCCGCTATCGCATTGAGAGACTTTGGGCTGCGATGTGGCACCATAATCTCTCCCGCAACGACAACTACTATGTCGATGAGGATAGTCCATCCGCTTGATTCTTTCGCTTTCTGAATAGCACAATAGTCCAAAAGGATAGAACAAATCTACAAAATGTACTCCGCCTCTTGTCGGAACAACCGAAAAGAACTACTTTTGCAGAAATAGAAAAAACGATTTTTGTAGAAGTATGACTATGGATAAAAAAGTTCTCACCTTCTTGGCTCTCTGGTTTACAGGGTTGGCAGTCTATGCCAATCCTGTTTCTGTTTCTCGTTGGCACACCCTCGGCACACGCGCTCAGTATCCGCTTTTCGAGCGCCATACTTGGAATGCCCTCGATGCCACCGATGAGCAACCCGGATATTTCCGTGGCCGGTACACCTACACCGACTCCGTTTTTATTCCCCTTTCCTTTGCAGACAAATCTTTGTCGCTCTTCTTCGGTGCGGCTAATCAAGAGGCTTGGCTCTATGTCAACGGCGATTCGGTTGGCTACCATGCCGGCGGATACACCGCTTTTGCTTTCGATGTTACGCCCTATTGCCGCTTCGGGCAGACCAACTATATCCGCCTGGTAGTCAGCAATGCCTACAACGAGAACATCCTCCCGCTCTCTGCCGATTTTACATTCTTTGGCGGTGTCTATCGTGATGCTTTCCTTGTTGCGGCTCCCTCTCTCCATTTCTCTACTTCCCATTATGCTACCCGCGGAGTGTATGTCTATACGCCGCAAGTGTCTGATTCTCAGGCTGCTGTTCGTATCGAAGCACTCACATCGGGGCAGGGCAGAGTGGAGTTTGTCGTGAGCGGGCATGGCTTCTCCAAGACGCTCAAAGCCTCTGCCCGCCGAGGCAAAGCCACTGCGCAACTCACCATTCCTCATCCCGCTTTGTGGGGTCCCGATACCCCCAATCTCTACTCCGTTTCGTGTCGTCTGTACGACAAGCATGGCACGCTCCAAGACGAGGTGTCCGAGTCGTTCGGCTTGCGGTGGTACACCTTCGGCGAGGACAATATGTTCTACCTTAACGGTCAGAAAATCAAACTGATAGGTAGTAGTCGCCACCAGTGCTATAAGCATCTCGGCAATGCTTTGCCCGATTCGTTGCAACGCAAAGATATCCTGATGATTAAGGCAATGGGGGCTAATTTTCTCCGTGTTGCCCACTATCCGCAGGGCGAGTATATCATGCACCTCTGTGATAGTATCGGGCTTCTTTGCTCTGTCGAGATCCCCCTCGTCAATGCGATTACTGAGACCGATTCGTTCGCCTCTTGCTGCCGCAATATGCTCGATGAGATGGTGTGGCAAAACCGTAATCACCCCTCTGTGGTGATTTGGGCGTATAGCAACGAGATTCTTCTCCGCCCGCCTTTCAAGGGCGATTCGCTTCGTCATAGCCTCTATTGCCGCCATGCTGCGGACCTCTGTCGAGACCTCAACGCCCGCCTACATTCCTTAGATTCGTCCCGTCCCACGATGATTGTTCTGCACGATAATTTCAAAGAGTATCATCGCTATGGCTTTACGCAAGCCGCAGATATTGTGGGACTTAATATCTATAGTGGCTGGTATTCGGGTACTTTCTCCGGCCTCGACAAGACGGTTGAGAAAGTCCGCCTTGCACTGCCTCATACTCCCCTGTTGCTCACCGAGTTTGGTGCCGATTGCGACCCGCGCCTGCGCACTATCTCCCCGCAACGCTTCGACTACTCAATGGATTATGCGCTCCTTTTTCATCGCCATTACCTCCCCTTTGTCCTCGCCTCACCCTATTTGGCGGGCGGTGCGGTGTGGAACTTCAACGACTTCCATTCCGAAGCACGCCTCGGCGCACTCCCACACTACAACTGCAAAGGCCTCGTTTCGTCCGATCGCCGACCCAAACTGACCTATTTTTACTATCAGTCCGTCTTGCGTTCGGATAGTGTAGGGCAGCATGCGGCAGATACACTGCGCCAAATGTTGTCTATGCCTGTAGCCCCCGCTATGCCCCTGCGTGTCAACCTCGGTAGCCGTTGTTTCTTTACCGATGACAGCCTCCGTGTCTGGCAACCCGAGCAACCCTATCAATCGGGCAGTTGGGGATATGTCGGAGGCGAACCGTTCACTAAGAAAACCAAGTATGGCCAACTCCCCGCAGCCGATATCGACATCCTGGGCACCGATTCCGACCCGCTCTATCAGACCGCGCGTATGGGTATTCAGTCGTTCTGTGCCGACCTCCCCGCAGGCAGGTATCGCGTTATCCTCCATTTGGCAGAGTTAGAAAGTACCGAGCAGGAGCAGATGTCGGTTTACAACCTCGGCAATGAGGCACTCAGCACAGGCTTCTCGGGCAGAGAAATGGTCGTCCGTGTCCAAAACCTCCCCTCCGATACTATCAATCTCACGCAGCAGTTTGGCAAGTACCGTGCTGTCCCCTTGTGTTATGTGGTGGATATCGCCCCCGCAGATTTCCACGCAGTTTCCCCCGCCGATTTCTCAGAAACCTCCCCAAAAAATACTGCTTCCTTGCAAATCCACTTTCGCCCCCTCTCCGGCACCTCCATCCTCAACGCCATCGAGATAATTCCAATGGATTGATGATATGGTGCTCAATTTTCAATGCGGCTGTGTTTTGCTAATGAGATGTTACTCGGTAGTTTTTACGAACTTTGGTGACATTTAGTGGAGGAAAGTCTAACCATTAACTGCGTTTCTATTTCGCGCAGTTTTAATGGATAATTAACCGTAATTAACGGAGAACGAAAACTCTTGCGTTGAAGAGGATTTTTAATGGTTCTTTAATGGCGTTTAATGGAGAACAAGCGCATTCAGCGGAGAACTGAGATTCTTCTCATGGAGAAAATTAATGTTTAATTACAAGGTAATTAATGTTCCTTCTTTTCCCGCTTAATGCTATATGGCAATTAATGTTTCTCTCCATATCCACCTTTTCGGTACGCCGCAGGCGTCTGTCCGTACTGTTTGTTGAAGCACTTGATGAAGTAACTTGCCGTGTTGTACCCCACCATGTCTGCTATCTCTGCCACCGATTTCTCCGGCGCTTCCTTCAGTAGTTCTGCCGCTTTCTTCAGTCGTATCTCTTGTATCAGTTCGTTCGGCGTCTTCCCCATCGCGTCTTGCAGTTTGGTGTATAGCCCCGTGCGGCTCATACACATCTCCCGCGCCAGGCGATTGATGTCAAAATCCGCATCGTTCATGTGTTTCTCTATCACGGCTTGCACCTGCGCCACAAACAGCACTCGCTCGTTCTGAAGCCGCTCCCGCATCAGTCTCAGTTGCTCATTCTTCTGCTCTATCTGTCGTTCTTGCTCCGCCAATCGCGCCTTCGTCTTCCGCATCGACACCCGCAGGATATACCACCCCAAGGCAATGATCCCAGCTGCTACAATACTGAAAAACAGTACCTTAGCCCACCATGTCTCGTACCAGTGCGGCTCCACTATCAGGTGTAGTCTATATAGGTCGCCAATGTCGTCCGTCAGTTCAAAGTCATACTCCCCGGGTTCAAGGTTCGTATAGGTCGCGCTCTGTGCCTCCGTCGCTGCAACCCGCTCATTATCAAAGCCTTCCAACTGGTAGTACAACTGTGGCCGAAGGATATTGCTATACGACGAACTGCCAAAACGAATGCTCACCACTTTCTCGTCCGGCTGCAGATACAGCGTGTCCGCCATCGGCAGTCCTGCATTCAGATGTCGTATCTCGCCTCGGCTGTCGCGAATCACTATCTCCGTCGGGAATACATGCATGGGCTCGCCTCGCTGCATGATGTCCTCTACATAAAAACTGCACATTCCGTCCACTCCGCCTACAAACACTCTCCCTTTTGGGTCTTGATACAGGCTCTGCTCCGTCAGTATCTCTATCGGAAAGCCGTTCTTGCTGTTTAGGTGTCGTGCGTTGCTCATGTCATCCGATGCTATCGTCAGCCCCATCGCCGTTGCAATCATGTAATACCCCTTGGTCGGTAGAATGTCTATCACGCTGCGGCTGTCCAAGCACGCATTCAGCCGCTCGTCTGCCTCCCATTCGCCTTTCTCTGCGCTGAACCGCAGCACCCCGTCTATCGTCCCGGCGATTAGATGCCCCTCTTTGTCCGAGGCGAACACATGCACGGGTTTGGCTATCGTATAGGTCTCCATCGCCCTCGTGCGGATATGGTAGGCGTAGGTCATCCGCTGCCGTGCGAACCATAGCACGCTATCTTGTAAGTACAGGTGTGACAACTCCCCCGCCACATCCGCTTGTGGCAGGCACTCAAACTGTCCCGTCGCTCTATTGAGCAACCCTATCCCCCGCTCCGTCGAGAAGAACAGGCTATCCCCGTAGGCGACTATCTCTCTCACGCGGTTATCGGCCAACTCCCCCGTTTCCGTCGTGTGTGCCCGCAGTCGCTCCGTGCGCGTGTCCATCTCTATCAGCCCGCCTTGGTGCGTACCCATATACAGTCGGTGCCGTTTCTCATCTAAGTAGAGTGCCTTAATAGCCTGTTCCGGTCGGCTCTTACTGATGTGTATGGTGCGTATCTTGCCCGATGCGTCTATCTTGTTCAGTCCGCCGCCGTTCGTACCTACATACACGCTCCCCGCCGAGTCCGACACTATCCTATTCACTATCGGGTAACTCAATGCCTCGCCTTTTGTCTTGTCCGCTCCATAGTAGGTGTACACCGCATGCCTCGGGTTGTATAGGTCTATCGCCCCAAAGAAACTGCCTATCCATAGTGTCCCCTGTTCGTCGCATACGATTGCCCGCACCGAGAACGGATACTCCTCCGAGTCATTGTGTGTGAAAGCGTGGCAACTGAAATCGCTTGCCGCCACGCGTACCAACCCGCTGTAAGTCCCTACCCAATAGTTTCCCGTGTAGTCTTCCGCTATCGCCCGCACATCAGTCTGTTCTATCACATGTTTCTTGTCGCCCGTTGGCTGAATGCACCATAGTCCGTCAGTCCGTGAGCATAGCCACAGGTTCTGTCGGCTGTCCCGTATGATCTGCACCACCGATGGTATCCCTATCTGTTGCAGCAGTCGTCCCGCCGTGTTATATACCTGCACGCCCTCTTTGTTGCTCACAATGATTTGCTCGCCCCACTCATACACCGCCGTCGGCTGATGTATCGTCAGCAGCGGTTTCTTCTCTCCCCTTTGGTAAGCAAACAGAGTGTCCCGTGCGGCTATCAAGAATCGCCCCTGCCCATACACTACGGCTTGCGCACCCATTGAGTCCACTATCGTCAGTTCCTCCGTCTTTAGCGACATCTCCAGTACGCTCCCCCCGCTTCTGAAAAGCAATTTCCCCTCTCCGTCGCCGCACACAGTATGGATATAGTTGTTCCGTATCGGTAGCCCCGTCGCCTCATCGCCCCTGAAGATGCGGCAACTGTTCCCCGCTATGCAGTTCAGTCCGTCGCGCGTCGCTACCCACATCCGCCCATACTCATCTTGATAAAAAGCGTTGATGCTGTAGTGCGACAAGCCGTCTGATACACCAAAACGCTCAAGGGCTACCTGACTACCCAAACAGACCAAGGCGGACATACACATGCCCACTACCGAAATTACACGCTTAATAGCAAAATCGTACAGCATATTTCTATCGTTTTGCCCGCAAAATTAGTACAATTTCCTGACATTGCCAAACAATTTTCCTAATACGCCAAACAATTTTCCCGATACAGTCTAAAAAATCTCGATACAGCCTACATCTTGTCTATATTATTGCCCGCCAAGCCTCCTCTCCCGCCTTATGTTTTCTCCTTCCTTTGCCATATATTTCCCCTTCGCGCCGCATATTTTCTCTTCCAGTCCCTTTCTCTTTATTTCCGAGCCTTTTTTCCCGCTGTCTATCAGCCAATATGCGTTATGCATTCTACAATTATGCACTATCTAAGTACCGTCTATGACAAACTATATACAAAAGATATACAGAGGATATACAGAGGATATACAGAGGACATACAAAGGATAAACCTACCTTTATAAGGTTTTTAGAGGAGGTAAAATACTATTTTGTCGCCTCTCAGACGCAGCACAAACACCTTCCCGCTAATAGCAAGAGCAGTATAGTGCATTGCTACTCTCCTTCGCTCCCTGCTTATATGATTTTCGTCTGCTCCCCGTTGTTACACCTCGTATCGCTCTCTTCATATCATCAACAAGTGCAAAATCATACATACTTGTGCGATTTGTACGATTGTGCTATTCTTTTGAACTTATGTTTTACTATCCTTGCATAATTTTCTGTAATTTTGCAGCGGGTTTCAAAAGCAACTGCCACACGACCCGCTTAACAATCCACACAACGCAAAACAACTCCGTATCATGAAGAAGATATTTCTTGCCTTAGTAGGTGTCTTTCTCTCTTCCCTTCTTTGGGCAGACATCTCCGGTGTCGTGCGCGATGAGCAAGGCGAACCGCTCATCGGCGTCTCTGTCCTCATCGAGGGCACTACCCAAGGTACTATCACCGATTTTGATGGCAACTTCACGCTCAACGCCCAAGAGGGGCAGACCCTCGAGGTGAGTTACATGGGCTATCGCACCGAGCATGTTCGTGTCTCAGGCTCCTCGCTGGCGGTCGTCTTGCGAGAGGATACCAAGACACTCGATGAGGTCGTCGTAGTCGGCTATGGCACGCAGAAACGCTCTGACCTTACCGGCTCCGTCGCTTCCGTCAAGGCAGATGATGTCAACGCCGTCCCCACAAGCAGTGTCGCCGAGATGTTGCGCGGGCAGGCTGCAGGCGTGGTCGTTACCCAAAACAGCGCACGCCCGGGCGGGCAGTCCGACATCGTCATCCGTGGTAAGAAATCCCTCACGGGCGGCAACGCTCCGCTCTATATCGTGGACGGAACACCTGTGGATAATATCGACGATTTCAACTCCCAAGACATCGAGTCTGTCGAGGTGCTCAAAGACGCTGCCGCACAGGCTATCTATGGTGCGCGTGCTAGCAACGGTGTCATCCTCGTTACCACCAAAAAGGGGGCAGAGGGCAAGACCTCCGTGGACATCAATGCCTACGCTGGTGCGCAGATGGTCAAGCGCAATTTCGACCTCTATTCCGGCGCCGAATGGGCGCAACTCAAGCGGGAGGCCAACCGATCCTTCGTCTATGACCCCGCTACCAAAACCGCCACCGGCACCTATCAAGACGATGCCTCGCTCTTCGGCAATATGTACCAAAACTTTGTAGATCAGCAATATACCGACTGGGAAAACCTCATGGTTCACCCTGCTCTCCAGCAGAAATACGACATCAGTGTCCGCACCGGCAACGACCGCTCTAAGATGTCTGCCGCACTCGGCTATTTCGATCAAGAAGGTATGATCTCCCCTGCCAACTACCAACGCTACAACGCCCGCTTCGATTTCTCGCAGAAACTCGGCAAGCGCGTTACGCTCGGTTTCAAGACCAACTATATCCATAGCAATCAGAAGTCCGAGGACTCCGATTTTGCTAAGGTGCTTACCGAGTCCCCGCTCCTTAGTGCTTACGATGCCGATGGCAACATGCTCTCCCTCCTGGCGGACAGCAAGTGGAGTCCGCTCTGGAACAATGCCCACTACACCTCCGACAAGAAAACCGACCGATTCATGCTCGGGGCTAACCTCAACTGGGACATCTGGGGCGGATTCACCTATCGCCTCAATGCCTCTGTCAACTATCGCAACCAAGAGCAAGGCACCTACCAAGACTCCAAGCACGAGAAAGGCAGTTCCGTCGGCGGACAGGCGGCTATCACCAACACACGCTATGTCGATTATCTCTTGGAGAATATCTTTGGCTACGACCATACTTGGCAAGACAAACATCATCTCAATGTTACCCTCGTTCAGTCTATCGAGTCAATCCGTACCACCAAGACCCAAACTTCCGGCTCAGGCTTTGCTACCGACGACCTTGGCTACAACAATATCTCTGCCGCTTCGATCACCAACCCTACCGTGCGCACTATCACTCCTCGCCACTTGGTGAGTTTCATGGGGCGTGTCAACTACAGCCTCATGGATAAATACTTGTTCTCTGTCAGCGCACGCGTCGATGGCTCCAGTGTCTTCGGCAAAAATAGCAAGTGGGGTGTCTTCCCCGCAGGCTCTTTCGCATGGCGTATCAATCAAGAGGACTGGCTCGTAGATGTCAATTGGCTTACCAATCTCAAACTGCGCCTGTCTGCAGGTTCGGTCGGCAATCAAGCCATCGATCCCTATCAGACTCAAGGTCTTGTCGATGGCTACTATATGAAGTTCGGCGACCAAAACGCAATGGTCGGATACCTGCCCTCCACCCAATTGCAGAACCCCGACCTCAAATGGGAAACCACTACCAGTTACAATGTCGGCATCGACTTCGGCTTCCTCCGCGACCGTATCATGGGCTCCGTCGAGTACTACTACGCCAAGACTACCGACCTCCTTGTCGAGAAGAGCATCAACCAAACCACCGGCTACAACACACAGTTGGTCAATATGGGCTCTGTCATGAACCAAGGTGTGGAGATCACCGCCAATTTTGTACCCGTCAAGATAAAGAATTTTACTTGGACAATCGACCTCATCTGGGCGCACAATCAGAATAAGATTCTCTCGCTCAATGGTGCTACCGGTGCCGATGGACAACTCCTCAACGATGAGGCCAACAACTGGTTCATCGGGCATAACATCAATGCTTACTACGATTATGTCTTCGATGGTATATGGCAACTCGATGACGATATACCTGACTATGGAGGCACCTATCAGCCCCAACCCGGCGACATCCGTGTGCGCGATGTCAATGGCGACGGACAAATCACACCCGACGACCGTGTTGTCATCGATCGCGACCCCAAATGGACTGCCTCACTCGGTACTTCGTTCAAGTTCTACGGAGTGGACATCACCTTCGATTTCTATGGCGTCTATGGTGCCGTGCGCCAGAACAACTACCTCTATGCTGCTAACCAAGGCGGAGACCTCAAAGGCGTGCGCAATGGTATCAAGGTGGACTACTGGACGATCGAGAACCCGAGCAACACTGCTCCGCGCCCTCGTGATGGCAATATCTCCTATTTCTCTTCGCTCTCCTATCAAGACGCCTCCTATTTCCGCTTGCGCAACCTCTCTGTCGGCTACTCTTTCCCAAAGAAACTGATTGCCAAAGCCAAGATGACCAACCTGCGCATCTATTGCACGGCGTCCAATCTCTTTACCTGCACCCGCTATCAGAGTTACAGCCCCGAGGCAAGTGCCGGTAGTTATCCCGAACCACGCACCGTTATCGGCGGTCTGAACCTCAGTTTCTGATAATACTATACGATTCTTAACTCCTAAACGCCTATAAAACAATGAGATATAATATCAAATCATTATGCATTATACATTATGCATTCTTCATTGTCTTGCTTTCTTCTTGCAACAACTGGTTAGACGAGAAAGTCTATACGCAGCCCACGGGCGAGTACATCGTTTCCACCCCCGCAGGTATGGCGAGTGCCGTGCTGGCGATGTACTACAAAGACCGTGAGATATTCCGCAACAACGACGACTCCGAGACCACACTTTGGATGAATATGCTCATCGGTGATGACATCACCTATTGCCGTGCCGGCGAGGGAATCCCGCAGTTCGGCAGATACGAGAACCTGCTGCCTACTACCCCTAGCGTAGCCCGTCTGTGGAAACAGCAGTATGCGATGATTGGTTATGCCAATATGGTCATCGCTGCAGCCGACAAAGTGGATATGACCGACCCGGTCGCTGTCCAAGCCGTAGCCGAAGCACGCGTCTTCCGTGCCCACGCCTACCTCCGGCTCATTCAACGCTACGACAATATCTACCTCACTACGCGCGTTACCACACCCGAGAACATCAACGATTCAATCACCTACGCTCCCGCAGCCAAAGAGGATGTCTATGCGCTTATGGACGAAGACCTCGATTATGCTATCGCCCACCTGCCTGCCACCACCACGCAACCGGGGCGATTTACGCAGGGACTGGCACGCCTCCTGCGGGCTAAGTCTGCCGCTTGGCAAGGCAAATGGCAAGAGTGTGCCGACCAAATCAACGCTATCGAGCAGAGTGGGGTATATGCCCTCCTCTCCAATCCGCAAGACATATTCAACGCACCCGACCTCAACCACTCCGAGGCCATCCTCGTCTCCCAGTGGAGCAAGTCCACGGGCGGTTGGTTCACCAATTCGGTTACCAACACCAACAGCGGACACCGTATGTGCATCCATTGTACACCGCTCTACAATCAAGAGCGAGGGATGTTAATCGATTATGCCTCAGGCGGTTACCCTTGGGGACGAGTGTTCCCCAATCAGTACTTGCTTAGCCTCTACGACCAAGCGCACGATACCCGCTACTCTGCTTTCTACAAGACGGCTTGGACATACAACGACCCCGACAACCTCCCCCGTGGCAGACACCTCGGCGATACGCTCATCGCCACTTCCCAAGCGCAGTACCTCAATGTGCACCCCATGTGTACCAAGTACAACGACTCCTACACACGCACTTCCGCTACCGACAACCAATCCTTCAAAGACATCATCATCTATCGCCTTCCCGATGCGTATGTCCTTGGTTGTGAGGCATATATACATCTCGGTAGGCAAGATTCTGCCCTCTATTACTACAACAAGACCTACACTCGTGCCGGCAATCCTGCCGAGACACGCACGATTACCATCGCTATGCTCGCCGACGAGCAGGCGCGTGAGTTAGCCCTCGAGGGAGACCGCTGGAACTTCCTCAAGCGAGAAAACCTGCTCGTGCCGCAAGTCCAAAAGCACGGTGGCGAGTATGTCTATAGCGACCGTTTCGACCGTGTCCTCAACTGCGATACCGTCATTCGTGCTAACATCAGCGAATACCATATGCGCTGGCCTATCCCGCAGGCACAACGCGACATCATGCATACCTACCCGCAGAACCCGGGCTATTGAGCCTGCCCCTCTCGGGTAGCCCCGCTTTGAGTGCGGCATAGTGCAACCCCGGTGTCCTGTATCGCAGACCTCAATAGGGCTACAATACCAACAACTATGATAATCATTAACTGTTAAATAAATACATTATGAAAAAGTTTTTCTTCTTGGCTTCGGTGGCTATGGTTGCGCTGAGCCTCAATGCACAAGACCTGCTGCTCGAGGAGTACTTCGAGTACGAACCGGGTACAAACCTCATTACGGATACTGTTACCGCCTCCGACAATATCGATGGCGTAACGGGCTGGAGTACAGTCTCCAATAAGAACTCGGGGCTTACTCGCTTTACGATCACTGATGCTCCGCTTACCTACGACGGATACGCCGGCTCGGGTATGGGCAACGCCCTTCTCTTTACGCCGCAATCTCAATCGGGACAATCCGTGTTCAAAAACTGGAGCCACGGCATCACCAACGATACCACTATCTACATCGCTTTTATGCTTCAATTCCCCAAGCAGTCAGTTAATTATCCCGGCTCTGACTATTTCTTCGGTATCAAGATGGAGCCCGCAGCATCGTCGTCCAACTTTGCCGGCCGCCTCTATGCTGCCGTTGAGGCAATGGATGAGGTAACAGGCACACCCTTTACAGGTCAAGAAATATCCTTTGGCATCAATAAGTCGAGCGACGGACAAGCCGTTTGGTCTAACCCCGAAGAAGAACCTTTCTTCACTTTCGACCAAACCTATCTCATAGTCTATAAGTACCATGTCGGTGTCATCAACGGTGCTACTGCCGCAGAGGAACAGGGTAACTATGACGACGAGTCTTGGCTCTATGTCAACCCTGTTCTCTCCGCTGAACCTGCCGAAGCAACCCTCCACCAAAAAGACCCCAAAGGCAAAGACGCTTTCCGCCTCTCGAGTTCGGGCAAAGAGATGGGCTCGCTCCGTGGCTTCTACCTCCGTGGTGGCGAACCGGGCAAAGCCAATGCCATCGCACCCTATATCATCGATGGTATCCGTGTTGGCTATTCATGGGAGAGCGTAGTCGGTGAGCAGACACCTATCTCCAATGCGCAAGTCCTTGCTCCTGCTACCAAAGTCATCGAGAACGGGCAAGTGCTGATTCGTCGTGGCGAGAACACCTACAACCTGCTCGGTACACAACTCTAATCACCTCGCATGAAGCGTATTCTTTCATTAGGTACAATCTTGGTGGTGGCAGGCGCATTGTCTGCTGCTACCTTGAATGCGAAAGCCACCTACGGAGGAGGGTGGGGCAGTTACAACATCTCTCTCGTCTCCTCGCTTAGTGGCTACACTCCCGTTGCGGATGCCTCCACCGATTATACCCGCACAGGTGCGTGTGCCTACCTCCGTGCAGATTCCACAGGTTTCTACCATGTCGCCAAGATCGACAACCGTTGGTGGCTCATCGATCCCGATGGATACGCTGGCATCAATATGGCGGTTACCAGCCTCGATGCTACGGCTCTCCAAGACGACTACGACCTTCTGCGACGCAATGGCTTCAACGGCACGGGCAATTTTATCGCCTCCGAGTCGCAGACCAAGAATAGCAACAACCTCTGGAACTATGGGCAGATGTCCTACACACGACGGTACAATTTCTACGCTTCCTATCGTCAGGTGCGCCACAACTACTACACCACACCCGCATCCGCGCGAAACAATACCGCCTATCTCTTGGTCTTCGATCCTCAGTTCGAGGTCTTCTGCCAAACAAAAGCCAAAGAAAACCTATCATCGTTTGCTACCGAACGAGACCTCCTCGGCTATTTCACCGACAACGAACTGCCCTTCAACGATCGTCAGTTAGCCCTTGTCGCTTCTACGCTTTCTGCCGGCGACCCCACTTATGATTCTACGGCGGTATGGGCAACCCTACACAATATAGATATGGCAGAGGCGGCCAAAGGCAATGTCACCCAAGCGCAAAAAGAAGCCTACGCCATCTGCTTGGCGGAGCGATACTACAGCGTCGTTACTGCGGCTATCCGTGCAGTTGACCCCAACCACATGATTCTCGGCAGCCGCCTCCATGGCGTACCGCGCGGCATCCAAGGCGTAGTCGATATGTCCCACCGCTATTGCGATGTTACATCCGTCAATTTCTACGATACTTTCTGCCCCAACGACCAGATAGCACGCACCTCGTGGACCAACGACCACCCATGCCTCGTTACCGAGTTCTATATCAAGGACATCCATTTCGCTTCGGGTGTTCAAGAGGGCGCAGGCTGGTATGTCAATACCCAAGATGACCGCGGACGATGGTATCAGAATACCTGTCTGCAACTCTTGCAGAACCCCTGCTTCATCGGCTGGCAGTACTTTCGCTTCATGGACAATAATAACTCCAACAAAGGACTTGTCTCGCCCCAACGCACCGAGTATACCGATATGACGCGCTACACCGCGGAACTCAATTCGCAGGTCTATCGCCTCATCGATTTCTTCGATGGCACCTCCCGTTGCCCGCAAGGCTCGCTTACCGAGTGTGCGTTTTCCCCCGTGGCAGACACCTATCTCACCCCGGGTACCAAGCAAGAGGACACCCACGGCTCTGAACTGACCCTTCTCGTGCGCTACTATGGCACTGAGAATCAACGCCGTGAGTCGTTCCTCTCGTTCGACCTCTCCCGCATAGATAGCCTTATTCCCTATCTCAAAAAGGCTGAGTTGCGTCTCGTCTGTGCTACCACCGATGCCGAACCGCACAACCTGCTCATCTCCGGTGTGGAAGACGCTTCGTGGAACGAGAACACCCTCTGTGGCGCACTGCGGGCTGCCAATGCTTCGTGGAAAAGCACCTACAACCGTCTTGCCTCCTACAAGCAGTCCTTCTCTGCCGATAGCATCTACTCGTTCGATGTTACCCCGTGGGTGCGCGACTATCCCGATAAGCCTTCGTTCAAACTTCATGCGCTTACCAAGACCGATAACCCCGTGTCCTTCTACTCCCGCGAGTCGGCTTTTCAACCGCAGTTGGTACTTACTTTTTGGGGCGAACATACCCTGCCGGAGGCTATCCCGCAAACAAGCAAGACCATGCCCGCTGTCAAAATCATCGAGAACGGACAAATCTATATCCTCCGTGCCGGCAACAAGTACACCCTCTTCGGCGTACCGCTCAAAAAATAATATAAACTAATCAACAAACAATCAACCAATTAAACCACGCATCAACTAAGCAACTCATAAACCCATAAACTTATAAACAAATGAAAAAACTTCTTCTTTCTTTAGCAGTACTTCTGCCTTGTCTTATGGCTTCGGCTCAGTCTTACACCCTCAGTTTCGTGGAATGCGAAAAAACAGATGGCGATGGTGGTACCGCCTATACCAAAGATGTGGCTTCTATTTTTGGCGAAACCGATAGTGTAGCCTCTATCGACAAGCGTGATAATATCTTTCCTGCGCGTATCGGTTGCGGTGCAAAGTTCGGTACTTCTTCCAAAAAAGGTATCATCGAGTTCACTCTTGCTACGCCCGTCGAGGTAGATTCTATCGTTATCTCTGCAGCAATGTACAGCGAAAAAGAGGGCGCAGATGGCTTCCTCGCAATCAATGTCTTAGCCGGAGATACCACGGCTTTCACGCTCTCTGCCGGCAACAAAGTCTTTGAAGACTGCGTTTGGAAACCTGCCGATAAGGTTACCACTATCCGTATCAACCAAGCCACTGCCGCCAACCAACGCTTCTACGCAAAGTCAATCACTATCTATCCCAAAGCCGGTGTCCCCTCGGCTATCGAGGCAACTGCTACTGCTGCCGAAAAGGCACAAAAAGTTATCCGCAATGGGCAAGTGCTGATTCTTCGTGGCAACAAGACCTACGATGCACTCGGCAACGAAATCAATTTTTGATAATTCATCAATTCATTATCAATATGAAAAATCTCTTTGATATCTCAGGCAAAGTAGTCGTCCTTACAGGCGGCTGCGGTGTCCTCGGGCAGAGCATTGCCCTCTACCTTGCCGAGCAAGGTGCGCGTCTCGTCGTTCTCGATCGTAACGAGGAGGCTGGCCGTGCTTTCGAGCAACAACTCAACCAAGTGGGCGAGGGCATGTTCCTCACCACCAATGTCCTCGATGAGCAGGCACTCATTCAAAACCGCACCGACATCCTCGCTAAATATGGCACTATCGATGTCCTCCTCAACGCCGCAGGCGGCAATATGGCAGGGGCTACTATCGCACCCGACAAAACCTTCCTCGACCTCGACCAAGAGGCTTTCCGCAAGGTGGTCGATCTCAACCTCTTCGGCACCGTACTGCCTACCAAGGTGTTCGGTAAAGTCCTGTGCGACAACAAGAAAGGTGCTATCGTCAATTTCTGTTCCGAGTCGGCTCTACGCCCCCTCACACGCGTGGTCGGATACAGCGCAGCCAAGGCGGCTATCGCCAGTTACACCAAGTTCATGGCTGGCGAGATGGCTATGAAGTTCAGTCCCGACATCCGTGTCAACGCTATCGTCCCGGGCTTCCTCGTTACCAATCAGAACCGTGCCTTGCTCACCAACCCCGATGGCTCGCTTACCCTCCGCGGGCAACAGGTAGTGGCGCATACACCAGCAGGCCGATTTGGTGAACCCGAAGAACTCCACGGTACGATCCACTACCTCATCTCCGACGCTTCCTCCTTCGTTACGGGTACGCTTGCAGTCGTAGATGGCGGCTTCGACGCTTTCTCTATCTGATAGAGAAACGCCTTCCTTCGTCGGGTAGCAGCGTATGGCACGCCTTTTCGTGGTTTAGAACGCACTCGAAACGACAGGGCTCTGTTTAGACAAAAGATAGTATTTGGTTAAAAATAACCCCGATTTGTAATGGTATTTTTATATTTCTATTCCCTGCTTTCGTCGAGTTCTTGTCGAGACCTAATCGAGACCTAACCGAGTTCTGATAAACACTGCTACTTAGTATTTATTAACAATTACTTTTAAGCACTATGATTCAAACAATGCGTTGGTACGGGCCTAACGACCCCGTTTCGCTTGCCGACATCCGCATGGCGGGTGCTACAGGCGTCATCACCGCCCTTCACCATATCCCCAACGGCGATATTTGGTCGCTCGATGAGATACGCAAACGCAAAGCCGAGATAGAGGCGGCAGGATTGCAGTGGACGGGTGTCGAGTCCGTTCCCGTACACGAGCATATCAAGACGCAAGAGGGTGATTATCAGCGTTATATCGACCATTACAAGCAGACTCTCCGCAACCTCGGCGAGTGCGGTATCCGTATGGTTACCTACAATTTTATGCCTGTGCTCGATTGGACGCGCACCAACCTCGATTATATCTTTCCCGATGGCAGCCACGGACTGATGTTCGAGCGGGCAGCATACATCGCTTTCGACCTTTTCATCCTTCGTCGTGAGGGAGCGGATAGCGAGTATTCCGAGACCGACAAAGCACGCGCCTATGCACGCTATCAACAGATGTCGCCCGCTGATATTCAGACACTTACGCGCACGATGATTATGGGTCTTCCCGGCTCCGAAGAGTCCTTCACGCTCGACCAATTCCGTGAGCAACTCCTCCGCTACAAGCATATCGATGCCGACAGCCTCCGTGCTAACCTCATCTATTTCTTGCGTGAGGTATGCCCCGTGGCAGACGAAGCGGGTATATCGCTCGTCATCCACCCCGACGACCCTCCTATGCCCATCCTCGGTTTGCCGCGTGTGCTCTCCTCCGCCGCTGATTTTCAGTTGCTTATCGACACGGTTCCCAACCCGAGCAACGGACTCTGTCTGTGTACAGGCTCTTTCGGTGGCGCAGGCAAACACGACCTCATCGATATGATGCGCCGTTTTGGTGAGCGTATCAATTTCGTGCATCTCCGTGCCGTCACTCAGACACCCGAGGGCGATTTCTACGAGAAATGGACCTTCGAGGGCGACCTCGATACCTACGAGTTCCTCCGTGCCATGTACGAGGTGGAGCAACGCCGAGGCTGCTCTATCCCGCTCCGTCCCGACCACGGACACTGTATCTGCGACGACCTCAATGCCGCCAAACGCACCAACCCCGGCTATACCCTCCTCGGTCGTATGCGCGAACTGGCAGAGATCCGCGGTATGCAACTCGCCATCGCCCGCCAAGCCAGCTCCTCCGCCCGCTAAGGCGCAGCCCTATAGAAGGTACGGCTCTACCCGCTAAAGCGCAGATTTTTGTCCTACAAAAGGTAAGGTTCCGTTCAAGGCGTAAGTTTGCGAGAAATAAATAGAAAAAGGCTGTCCGACCCATGTCCGACAGCCTTTTTCATAATTTATAACCTCCTCGTTCTAATGGTAGTTTTAACGAACTATATGGCTTGCATAGAGAACCCATACACCACAAACACTAATTTAGTTTTTGGAAATTAGCAGCCGTATAGTAGATGTTTT